>NPIF01000290.1_pt3 | contig 683175 bp, 639 predicted proteins | sample 8637461 | NCBI WGS metagenome assembly NPIF01 (sample SAMN07420641, study PRJNA396082) | bioreactor metagenome | isolation source: sample BR12 brine-fed electro-methanogenic bioreactor BR | place: Japan: Kochi | collected 2016-12-09 | reverse complement strand
CGCCTCGTTGTCGATCAGCCCCAGTTGGGCAAAGTGATGAAAGGAATCGGCTCGGCGTGCAGCGGTTCACGGGGCATCGCCGCAGTATGCCGACAGCGCGTCCGACCGCAAGGTGGCGGCCGGTCGACAGCGTCCGCGGCCCTCCGCAAAGACAAAGGGCCCGCGCTTGCGGGCCCTCGCCGTCACCTCGGACTGATCGCCGCCTTTAGAGCTGCAGGAGGATCTTGGCCGGATCCTCCAGGCACTCCTTGATCGTGCGCAGACCCTGGACCGCTTCGCGGCCGTCGATGATGCGATGGTCGTAACTCATCGCCAGGTACATCATCGGACGGACCTCGATCTTCCCGTCGACCACGACCGCACGCTCGGTGATACCGTGCATGCCGAGGATCGCGGACTGCGGGGGATTCAGGATCGGCGTCGACAGCATCGAGCCGAACACGCCGCCATTGGTGATGGAGAACGTGCCGCCGGTGAGGTCTTCCATCGTCAGCTTGTTGGCGCGCGCACGCGTACCGAAGTCCGAGATGGTCTTCTCGATGTCGGCCATGGACAGCAGATCGGCGTCCCGCAGGATCGGCACGACCAGACCGCGCTCGCTGGAAACGGCGATGCCGATGTCGTAGTAGCCGTGGTAGATGATGTCGTTGCCGTCCACCGACGCATTCAGAACCGGATATTTCTTCAGCGCTTCGATCGTGGCCTTGACGAAGAACGACATGAAGCCGAGCTTGGCACCGTGGGCCTTCTCGAAGCCCGCCTTGTAACGCGCGCGCAGCTCGGAAACGGCCTTCAGATCGACCTCGTTGAAGGTCGTCAGCATCGCGGTGTTGTTCTTGGCGTCGAGGAGACGTTCCGCGATGCGGGCGCGGATGCGGGTCATCGGCACACGCTGCTCTTCCCGGGCACCCGCGAGCGGAGCGGGCGCCGCCGGTGCCGGTGCGGACTTGGGCGCCGCTGGCGCTGGCGCGGACTTGCCCTTCTCGGCGTATGCCTTAACGTCCTCGACGGTCAGGCGCCCGCCCTTGCCGGTCCCGGCGATCGCCGCAGCCGAGAGCCCCAGTTCTGAAAGCAGCTTGCGGACCGCGGGGCTCTGCGATTCGTTGTCGGTCGCCACAGCCCGCGGTGCGTCGGCAGCCGCCGCAGCCGGGGCGCTGTCGGCCTTGGCCTCCGCAGCGGCGGCCGGGGCGGCGCCCGGCTTCAGAATGGCGAGCACGTCGCCGGCCTGGACCTCGGCGCCGGCCTCGACCCGAATCTCCGCCAGGACGCCGTCTTCGAGCGCCGGCACTTCAAGCATGACCTTGTCGGTCTCCAGATCGAGCAGGTTCTGTTCGCGTTTGACGGCCTCACCGGCCTTGACGTGCCAACTCGCCACCGTTGCCGAGGACACCGACTCCGGCAGATTGGGGACTGTGATTTCGATCGACATACCTGCTCCGAGATTCTTGACGTTGTAACGTTCTGTTGTGGGGAAAGCCCCGAAATTCTTATACCGGCTTGCCGCCGCTCAGTGCCTCACGCACGACGGCTTCCTGCTGCATGTGATGCACCTTGAGATAGCCGACCGCGGTGGTCGCTGAGCCCTTGCGGGTCGCATACAGCAGGCGGTGTTGCGGCTTCAGGTAGGCCGCTAGCCGGTGCTTGATCTGGTACCACGCACCCTGGTTCTCGGGTTCTTCCTGGCACCAGACCACGTCGGTCGCCTTCGGAAACGCTTCGAGCGCCGCTTCGTACCCTTCGCGCGGGAACGGGTAGAGCTGCTCGATGCGCACCAGCGCGACGTCCTCGATCTTGTCCTTCTGTCGAGTCTGCAGCAGGTCGTAGTAGACCTTTCCGGAGCAGAACACGATGCGCTTGACCTTCTTGGCGTCGAGCGCCTCGATTTCCTGGATGACCGGCTGGAACCCGCGCTTGGTCAGATCGTCCAGCGACGAGGTCGACATCGGGTGGCGCAGCAGCGACTTCGGCGTCATCACGATCAGCGGCAAGCGCAGGCTCCGCTTCATCTGGCGCCGCAGCAGGTGGAACATCTGCGCCGGAGTCGACGGCACACAGACCTGCTGGTTGTTTTCCGCGCACAGCTGGAGGTAGCGCTCGAGGCGGGCTGACGAATGCTCCGGCCCCTGCCCTTCGTAGCCGTGCGGCAGGAACACCGCCAGACCGCACAGACGGCCCCACTTGGCGTAGCCGCTGGCGATGAATTGATCGAACATCACCTGCGCGCCGTTGGCGAAGTCACCGAACTGCGCCTCCCAGATCACCAGTGAATCCGGATCGGTGGTGCTGTACCCGTATTCGAAACCGAGCACCCCGACCTCGGACAGCAGCGTGTCGTTGACCACGAAGCGGGCATCCTTGCCCAGATGCTCCAGCGGGGTATACCGCTCGCCGCTGTGATAGTCGTGGATCGTGGCATGGCGATGGAAGAACGTGCCGCGCCGGGCATCCTGGCCCGAGAGGCGCACGCAGAAGCCCTCGTTGATCAACGAGCCGTACGCCATGGTTTCGGCGAAACCCCAGTCCATCGGGAGCTCACCGGCGGCCATCTTGGCGCGATCCTGGTAGATCTTCGAGACGCGCGGGTGCAGCGCAAAGCCTTCCGGCAACTGCAGCAGGCGCTCGGACAGTTTGCGCAGGGCATCGGCCGAAACCGTGGTGTTGACCTTGCTGTCCCAGGTGCCCTTGCGGTACTTGTCCCAGTCCACCGTGTGCTTGTTGCCGACCAGCCCCAGGGTCGTGCGCGCGATGTTCTCGCCCTTGTCCAGGCCGTCGCGATAGGCACCGATCAGCGCCTCGGCGGCATCCTTCTGCAGGTGCCCCTCTTCCTCGAGCTTGCGCGCGTAGACCGACAGCGGCGTCGGGTGCGACTTGACCTGCTCGTACATCTTCGGGGACGTCACCGACGGCTCGTCGGCCTCGTTGTGGCCCCAGCGGCGGTAGCAGCAGATGTCGACGATGACGTCCTTGTGGAACTCGTTGCGGAAGTCCATCGCCAGCCGCGTCACGAACACGACCGCCTCGGGGTCGTCACCGTTGACGTGGAACACCGGCGCCTCGAGCATCTTCGCCAGATCGGTGCAGTAGCGCGACGTGCGGGCTTCCGCCCCCGGCGCCGCCTCGATCGGATTCGGCGTCGTGAAGCCGATCTGGTTGTTGACGATCAGGTGGACCGTACCGCCGGTGCCGTAGCCGCTCGAGTGCGACAGCTGCAGGGTCTCCATGACCACGCCCTGGCCGGCGAACGCGGCGTCACCGTGGATGAGCAGCGGCACGATGCGTTGACCGACGCCATCCTCGCGGCGGGTCTGGCGGGCCTTCACGGAACCCTCGACCACCGGATTGACGATCTCCAGGTGGGACGGGTTGAAGGCCAGCACCATGTGAATGCGCTTGCCATCGACCTCGACGTCGGTCGAGAAGCCCATGTGGTACTTCACGTCGCCGGCCTTCTTCAGGTCCTGCGCGCTGTACTTGCCCTCGAACTCCGCAAACAACTCCTTCGGCGACTTGCCGAGGATATTGACCAGCACATTGAGGCGGCCACGATGCGCCATGCCGATGACGATTTCCTCGACCCCGCGTGCGGCACAGGCGTGCATCACCTCGTCCATCGCCGGAATCAGAGCATCGCCGCCCTCCAGCGAGAAGCGCTTCTGGCCGACGTACTTGCGATGCAGGTAGCGCTCGAGCCCCTCGGCCGCGACGAGCTGGCGCAGAACCTCCATCTTGCGCTCGTCCGAGAGCTTCGGCTGGAAGGCCATGGGCTCCAGACGCTTCTGGATCCAGCGCTTCTCCTCGGTCTCGGTGATGTACATGTACTCGGCACCGATGGTGTCGGTGTACACCGCCTTGACGATCCGGATGATCTCGCGCAGCGGCAGCCGGTCCGCATCGATCGCCAGACTGCCGGTGTTGAACACCGTCTCCATGTCCTCCGGGCCGAGCCCGTGGAACGACGGGTCCAGATCCGGCACCACGGTCACTGGGGCGATGCCGAGCGGATCGAGCCGCGCAGCCTGATGGCCACGCACCCGGTAGTAGTTGATCAGACGCAGGACCGCAGCCTGCTTCTCTGCCGCCTGGGCATCGAAGCCCGCTTCAGCTGCGGCGACCCGGCGCGGTTCCCGCGCCAGCCGCTCGAAGCGCGCGACGACGTCGCTGTGCGGGACCTCGCGCGGCGCGCTCTGGTCCTGGATCAGGCGGAAGTAGGCGCGCCAGCTCGGATCGACCGATTCGGGATCCTCGAGGAAGCGCTCGTAGAACGCCTCGATGTATGGAGCGTTGGCGCCCTGAATGGAGGAAGACTCGATGAAGCTCTGATATTTGCTCGTTGCCATGTCTGTTACCTGTGCGGCGTCTTCTTCCTGTCTTCAGAGCGCCTTGCCGTCAACCCTTGGCCGCTTTCGGCGTTTCCGCGTTCCAGCCTGCGGTCAGCCCCTCCAGGTAGCTCCTGAAGTCGTCGGCCAGTTCGGGATGCTTGAGCCCGAATTCGACGTTGGCGCGCAGATATCCGAGCTTGGATCCGCAGTCGTAGCGGGTGCCCTCGAACTCGTAGGCCAGCACCGTCTGTTCGTTGAGCATCGCGCTGATCGCGTCGGTCAGCTGGATCTCGCCGCCGGCACCGCGCGGGGTGCGCTCGATCAGCTTGAAGATTCGCGGGGTCAGGATATAGCGCCCGACCACCGCCAGATTGCTCGGGGCCTCTTCGGGCTTCGGCTTCTCGACGATGCGGCGGATCTCGCTGAGCCCGGGGCCGACCGGCTGGGTTTCGACGATGCCATAGCTGCCGACATCGTTCTTGGGGACCCGCTGCGTTGCCAGCACACTGGTGCCGTACTGCTGGTACACCCGGTGCATCTGGGCCAGCGCCGGCTGCAGTCGGCCGTCGATCAGATCGTCGGCCAGAATCACGTAGAAGTCCTCGTCACCGACCGCTGGCCAGGCGCAGGACACCGCGTGCCCCAGCCCAAGTGCCTCGGCCTGGCGGATGAAGATGCAGGTGACGCCCGGCGGAACGATGTCGCGGACGGTCTCGAGCATCTTGGTCTTGTTGCGGGCCTCGAGTTCGGCCTCCAGCTCGTAGGCCTTGTCGAAGTGATCCATGATCGAATTCTTCGACCGCCCGGTGATGAAAATCAGCTCCTGGGCGCCAGCACTGATCGCTTCCTGAACGGCGTACTGGATGAGCGGCTTGTCGACGATCGGCAGCATTTCCTTCGCGCTGGCCTTGGTCGCGGGCAAGAACCGCGTACCGAGTCCGGCGACGGGGAATACGGCTTTTCTGATTCGCATAGCTTCTCCTTAGCGGCGCGTAGTCTAGTTCAGTACCTTCTACAAATCATTAGCTCTTCGTCTAATTGATCTCCCCCGCGCACGTTTTCGGCTCAGCTCATCTCTCCCCTCAGATGGACTTTGTCCGAGCGGCTGGACAGCAGCGCGAACTCCAGTCTGCCGTCGGCGGTCGGGTTGAATTTCAGCGCCGCGCTGCCCGGCAGGAACAGGGGCTGCAGGAACTGTACGCTCAGCTCGGTCGGTGCCGACGCCAGCTCTTCCTGCAGCAGTGCCGCACAGCGCGCGAGCGACCACATGCCGTGAGCGATATGGCGTTTGAAGCCGAACAGCTTGGCGCTCAGCGGGGCCAGATGGATCGGGTTGTAGTCACGGCCCACCGACGCATAACGACGGCCGATGTCCGCCGGCGCCCGCAAACGCTTGTACTGTGTCAGCATCGCCGGTGGCGGCGCGGGACGCGAAGACGGGCCACGCGGGCCCGGAATGCGGTGAAGAATGGTGCTGGTCTCCTGCCACACACACTCCCCTTCGACGCTGATCTCGGTGAGCATGTCGAATTCGATGCCCTGGCGAACCTCGCGCGAAGCGTCGATTCGCACCTCGACGTCCAGGGCCTCGGTTGGTGTCAACGGACGTGACTGCCGGATCTGGTTACGCACGTGCACCAGCCCCAGCAGCGGGAACGGAAACGCGCGCTGCGTCAGCAGATGCAGGTGCAGCGCCCCGGCCAGCACGTGCGGAAAGGTGATCGGCAGCGTCGACACGTCATCGAAGCCGCAAAGCTCCCCATACGCCGCAAGATGAGCCGCATCCACCTTGACGCCAAGCACTCGCGCCGACAGCGCGGGCAGCTTCGGCTTGCCCTTCGGATGGCGCATGACGGTGGTTGCCGCGCGCAGGTACAGGCGCTGCGCGTCCGGAAGTGCTGCTAGCGTCTGGGTCATCAACGTCCTCTTCTACTCGAATCAACAAAACATTGGCGCCGGCCCGCGCCAGGATTCAGGGCACCCGCCGATCGATCGTCAGCGTCTGCGGAGCGCTCGCGGCCTCGCGGGTGACGCTGATCCGCCCTTCCAGATCACCGGGCTGCGCCTGCGCGCCACCACTTTGGCTGATGCGTGCGGTCACTTCCCAGCGCGGCGCGCTGGACAGGTTGTTGCCCCGGATCATCGCCTGGCTGTCATCCAGTACGACCTCCGTCGGGCCCGCATAAGGCTGCCGGACCACCGCCAGCGGCGGTCCTCCTTCCGGGCGTCGCGCGAACACCATCAACGTGGCGTCAGCCGGTACCGCCTGGGCGACGCCGTCATCCAGCATCACCTTAACGGTCAGACGCGTCTGCGTCGACACGGCCGCGGCATCGGAAGGCGTCTCCACCGGCAGTTCGCGTCCTGCAAGCTGTGCAAGTTCCGGCAGACGTTTCTCGAGCACCTGCCGGAAATCTGCCGGCAAATCCTGATCGCGCAGCGCCAGCCAGCGATCCAGCGCCGTCCCGTACTCGCCCGCCCGCGAGGCCAGCAATCCGGCATACCAGAGCGCCTTCGGCAGTGCCGGATCGGATTCGAGCGCCTTCTCGAACAGTTGCCGCGCACGTCCTTCCGCACCGTCGTCCTGCGCGAACAGCCGCGACTCGCCTTCCGAGGCGAGCCAATCCGCTTCGGGGCCGGCCGTCGTCAGCTGGTTGGCGTGCCCGTAGGCTCCGGCGGCATCGGCGTACCGTTCCAGTACGAAGTACGACCGCCCCAACATGGCCCAGCCCTCGGCGTCGTCGGGCTGATCGCGCAGCCGCTGCTCAAGTCGCGCCACCATGCTGTCGACCACCAGCGTCTGCGCCGCCGCTGGATCCTGGCGCGCCGTTTCGATCCAGCCGGCGATCTGGCGGCTGTCCGAGCGCAGATAGCCGAAGACTGCGAACACGCCGACGAATACCGCGAGCAGCAGTACCAGCAGCCAGGATCCGCGTGCCTCATCGTGTCGCTGCGGACTTGCAGTGCCGTCGTCGCCGGCATCGTCGATCAGTCGTGCCGCCGCCTCCTCGCGAAGCTGATCGGCGACCACAGCGCTCATCGCCCCGACTTCAACGTCGTTGTCGATCTCCGCCAGCCGCTGCTGATATCCCGCAACATTCAGGCTACGCCGCCGGATGGCGACATCGCCCCGGCGACGCCAGATCGGCCGGGTCAGCCAGACTGCCGCGATCAGGGCCAGGAGCCCCATCCACACGAACGTCATGCGTCCTTGTCCTCGAGAATTTTGCGCAGGCGCTCGGGATCGACGCTCTGGGCCGTGATCACATCGCGCCGACGGCGCCGCAGGAACGCCATTGCACCGACGAGCCCGATGGTCAGCAGCGCAAATGGTCCGACCCACAACAGCCAGGTCGAGCGCTTGAACGGCGGGCGGTACAACACGAAGTCGCCATACCGCGCGGTGACGTAGTCGATGATTTCGGCATCGGACCGCCCCGCGACGATCTGGGCGTGGACCTGATCCCGCAGGTCGGCCGCCAACGGCGCGTTGGAATCGGCAATCGTCTGGTTCTGGCACACCAGGCAACGCAGCTCGTTGATCAACACCCGGTAACGCTCCTGCTGCGGGGGCGCCAAATCGTCCTGAGCCGCCGCCTGGCCACATATCGCCAGCAATAGCATCGCCGCAACCACGCGCAGCAATCCGTTCATTCAGCTCCCCCTGCCATCAACGGGGCGATCCGGGTCCGCCACGCGTCCTCGGTCATCGGTCCGATCTGCTTGTAGACGATGATGCCGTCGGCATTGAGCACGAATGTCTCCGGCACGCCATAGACGCCCCAGTCGAGACCGGCCTTGCCACCCGGATCCGCCAACACCTGCGCGTACGGATTGCCATGCTGCCGCAGCCAGCGCAGGCCATCGGCATCGGTGTCCTTGTAGTCGAGCCCGACGATTTCGATTCCCCGCCGGGACAGTTCCATCAGGAACGGGTGTTCGACCTGGCATCCGGCGCACCAGCTGGCGAAGAAGTTCACGAGGACCGGCCGCCCTTTCAGCGAGTCGACCCCGACCGCGCTGCCACCGCCGAGCGGTTCGAGCGCAAACGCCGGCGCCGGCTTGCCGATCAGCGGCGACGGCACCTCGCGTGGATCGTTCTGCAGTCCGAAAACGAACAGCCCGATCAGGCCGGCCAGGACGACGACCGGCAGCAGATACTGCCAGCGCATCAGGCGGCGGCCTCGGCGCCGTCCGCGACCGCGGCACGGCGGGTCGCGCTCGCGAGCCGGTAGCGCCGATCGGAAATCGCGATCGCGCCGCCGAGCGCCATCAGCACACCGGCCAGCCACACCAACCGCATCATCGGCTTGTAGTACACCCGCACCGCCCAGTCACCGTTTTCCAACGGCTCGGCCAGCGCGACATAGAGATCCCGCATCGGCGTATGGTCGACCGCGGCTTCGGTCATCATGCTGCCCTGAGCCCGGTAGCGGCGCTTTTCAGGGTCCAGCTCGGCGAGCACGCGGCCGTCACGGCTGACCGTGAAACGTGCCCGATCGGCGTCGAAATTCGGGCCCGCATAGTGCTGGACGCCTTCCATGGCGAAGGTGTATCCGGACAGCTCGACACTCTGCCCCGGCCCCAGGCGCACGTCGCGCTCGACGCTGTACAGACTGACAAAGCTCAGGCCGAGCACCCACAGCCCCAGAGAAAAATGAGCGAGGCTCATGCCCCAGATCGCGCGCGGCACCTGCCGCAACCCGAACCAGCGGTTTTTCTTGGCCCGGATCCGCTGCCAGGGATCGACCAGCGCAGTCAGCATCGCCCAGACCGCGAGGAAGGTTCCGGCCATCGCCATCAGCTCGGACTTGCGGTGCAACAACCAGGGCAGCGACAGCCCCACAAGCAGGGCGATCACGAACGGCACTCTCAGGCGCCGGAGTGCGTCGCCGAGGCGGGCCTGCTTCCAGCCCATCACCGTGCCGATGCCGACCAGGAACACCAGTGGCGCGCTCAGCGGCAGAAACACCATATTGAAGTACGGCGGTCCGACCGAGATCTTGCCCAGATCGAAGGCGTCAACGAACAACGGATACAGCGTGCCGATGAGCACCGCGGCCGATGCGACGACCAGAAAGACATTGTTGAACAGCAACAGGCCTTCGCGCGACATCAGATTGAGCTCGCCGCTGCGGGCCAGTTTCGGCGCCCGCCAGGCGTACAGCACAAATGCCGTCCCCAGCACCACAGCGAGAAACTCTAGGATGAACACGCCGCGCGTCGGATCCGATGCGAACGCGTGCACCGACACCAGCACGCCGGAACGCACCAGAAAAGTCCCCAACAGGGACAGCGAAAACGCAAGAATCGCGAGCAGAACTGTCCAGGATTTCAGCAGCCCGCGCTTTTCGGTCACCGCGAGCGAATGAATCAGGGCGGTTCCGACGAGCCAGGGCATGAACGAAGCGTTCTCGACCGGATCCCAGAACCACCAGCCGCCCCAGCCCAGTTCGTGGTACGCCCACCAGGATCCGAGCGTGATTCCGAGCGTCAGAAACAGCCAGGCGGTCGTCGTCCACGGACGCGTCCAGCGCGCCCACGCCGCGTCGAGTCGGCCACTCAACAGCGCCGCTAATGCGAACGCGAACGCCACCGAGAAGCCCACGTAACCCATGTACAGCAAGGGCGGATGGATCACCAGGCCGGGATCCTGCAACAACGGATTCAGGTCCCGCCCGTCCAGCGGCACCGGAAACTGGCGCGCGAACGGATCGGAGGTCAGCAGGATGAACAGGAGGAACCCGATGCTGATGGCGCCGAGCACTGCGAGCGTCATCGCCAGCACGTCTCGCGGCAAACGTTCGTTGAAGATCGACACGGCCGTCATCCAGCCGGCGAGGATCAGTACCCACAGCAGCATCGACCCCTCATGCGCGCCCCAGACTGCGCTGATGCGGTACATCAACGGCAGCTGTGAATGGGAGTTGGACGCCACGTACGCGACCGACCAGTCCATGTCGATGAACGACCAGGTCAGGCACAGGTACGCGACCAGAATCAGGACGAACTGGGTCTGCGCAGCGGACACCGCGACTTCCATCCAGCGCGGGCGCCCCAGCCAGACGCCGAGGAGCGGCAGTGCGACTTGAATCAGCGCGACCGCCAGCGCGGCCAGCAGCGCGAAGTGTCCAATTTCCGGGATCATCGTTGCTCCTTGGCCGCGAGGGGGCGCTCAGCTGCCCATGACCGACTTGAAGGGCGCACAGGAGTGTTTGCCGTCGGCGGTGGTCAGGGCTTCCTGCAGTTCCGGCGGCATGTAGTTCTCGTCGTGCTTGGCCAGCACTTCGTCGGCGACGAAATCCCCCTGCGCGTCGATCCGCCCGGTGGCGACGATGCCCTGCCCCTCCCTGAACAGGTCCGGCAGGATGCCGTGATAGCGAACCGGCACCGAGTGTTCGCAATCAGCCAGCGTGAAGGCCACGTCCAGATCGTCGCCACGCTGGACACTGCCGGTGACGACGAGGCCGCCCACGCGAACCTTGGCGTTGGCCGGCAGGCTGTGCCCGACCAGATCCGTCGGCGTGTAGAAATACATCATGTTCTTGCGAAACGCCGTGAATCCCAGCGCAGCTGCAACGCCGAGGCCGAGGATCAGGCCCGCAACCGCCACCATTCGCTTCTGCCGTTTGGTCATTCTTCCAGACTTGCATCCAAGATTTCGCGCCGCCGCCTGCGCGGCGCCAGCCAGTTCCACAAAAAGACGGCCAAGGCCAGTCCGAAACTGGTCCAGACAAACGTGGCGTAGCCACTCATCGCCCAAAAGGCCGGGTCAACTAATTTGCTCATCGGGCTGTCAATGGACCGTCATGGCCGAAAGATGTTCCTTGGCCCAGGAAGTCCCCCTTTCGCGCCACAGCAGCTCATTCTGGATTCGCCGCAGCACGGCGTAGGCGCAAAACAGGAAAGTGCCGGCCAGGGCTGCGTACAGCGGCAGGGCCATGTCGGAACTGATGCTGGCCTTGCCCATCTTGAAGATGGTCGAGCCCTGATGCAGCGAATTCCACCATTCCACCGAAAACTTCACGATCGGGACGTTGATGCTGCCGACGATCGCCAGCAGGCTGCACGCGCGTGCCGCGGCGCGCGCGTCGTCGAAGGCTTCGTGAAGGCCGATCACCCCCAGATAGAGGAACAGCAATACCAGTTCCGAGGTCAGCCTCGCGTCCCAGACCCAGTACGCGCCCCACATCGGCTTGCCCCACAGCATGCCGGTCACCAGCGCGATCGCGGTCATGCTCGCCCCTACCGGGGCGATCGACACGACGACGCACTCGGCGAGCTTGATCCGCCAGATGACGACGATGACGCCGGCGATCGCCATCGCGGAATACAGCGAAAGCGACACTGCCGCGGCCGGCACATGAACGTAGATGATGCGGAATGCGTCCTTCTGCTGGTAGTCCGCCGGCGCGTATACCAGGCCGTAGAACCAGCCGAACGCAAGCAGCATGACCGCGCCCAGCCCGAGCCAGGGCGCGAGGCGTTCAGCCAGTCGGTAGAAGCTCGGCGGCGACGCCAAGCGATGGAACCAAGTCCACATGATTGATCAGTCAAACGCGTTTCGAATGGCGGCGGTCGCCGCCCACGGCACCAGCGTGACGCATAGCGCCAGAATGGCGGACAGAAAGTATAGCGGAGCTTGCGGGTCCAGACCGTCCTGCACGCTGCGCACGGCTCCGGCCCCGAACACGACGACCGGGGTGATCAGCGGCAGAACCAGCACGGGCAGCAGCAGCCCTCCGCGCGGCAACCCCACCGTAAGGGCAGCGACGAATCCGCCGACCAGACTGATACAGGGCGACCCCAGCGCCAGGCTCAGCACCAGCACGCCGATCGCATCGCTCCGCATCCCCAATCCCAGCGCCAGCGGGGCGGACAGCGCCACCAGCGGCAGTCCGCTCAGTACCCAGTGCGCCAGCAGCTTGACCGAGGTCGCCAGCACCAGCGGCGTCCGGCTCAGGCAGACCTGCTCCAGGGTGCCGTCCTCGAGGTCGCCACGGAACAGGCGTTCCAGCGTCAGCAGGGTCGACAGCAATGCCGCCACCCAGAGCATCGCCGGGGCGAAGTCCGCGAGGCGCGGATCGTTGGCCTCGGCGCCCAATCCGAACAGCGTGATCACGATGACGAAAAAGAACGGCGGCATCATCCATTCGGTCTTCGACCGCCCTGCCAGGCGCATTTCGCGCGCGAAGACCGCCCATACGCCGCTCACCGCGCCAACTCCCACTCGCGCACGCCTGCGAGTCCCTCCGGCAGTGCCTGATGGCTGGTCATCACCACCATCCCGCCGGCACCGAGGTGTGCAGCCAGCATTCCCGAAAACAGTGCGATGCCGTCACGGTCCAGACCGTCCAGCGGTTCGTCCAGCAACCACAGATCACGTGCATCGGCATGCAGGCGCGCCAGCGCGGCACGTCGCTTCTGCCCGGCCGACAGGGTGCGGGTCGGCCGACGCTGCGCCCCCGCCGGCAGTTGCATGGCCGTCAGCGCCCGGCGCGCGGCGGAACGCGGGCAGCCGTTCAAGCCGCACCAGAACTCGAGGTTCTCGGCGGCCGACAGATGCGGATTCAGACCATTGCGATGTCCGACCCAATGCACGGTCAGGTCCTCCGGCTCCACTGCGACCCGCCCCCGGGTCGGTCGCCGCAGGCCCGCCAGCAACTCCAGCAGGCTGGTCTTGCCGGCGCCGTTGGCGCCGCGCAGATGCAACAACTCACCTGCGCAGACACGCAGGTTGAGGTCCGCAATAAGCGTGCGATCGCCCCGCGTGACGCTGAGGGATTCGACTTGGAGTAGTGGCACGGTCGCGACCGTCTGACAAAGCGCGGTAGTTTACGCAATGGACGGACGGTTCGTGCACATCCGGCACACTCTCAAACGTCCGCGCGGTGCCGGCCCGATGCCCTAGCCGCCGCGTTCCACCGTACAATAAGCGCCGCTGCTTGTATTTCGGGAATCACTCTTGACCGCACAACTGATCGACGGCCGCGCGGTTGCCGCGTCCGTACACGAACGCGTCCGCCTGGGCATCGCGGAACGCCTCGCCGCAGGCCTGCGCGCCCCGGCCCTGGCAACGATCCTCGTCGGAGATGACCCCGCTTCACACGTTTACGTTCGCAACAAGCGCACGACCTGCGAAAAAGTGGGTATCCGCTCGGTCCCGGTGCAGTTCGGCGCGGACGTCACCCAGGCGGAGCTGATCGGCCAGGTCGACCGCCTCAACGCCGATCCGGAGATCGACGGCATTCTGGTGCAGTTGCCGCTGCCACCGCAGATCGACGCCACCCTGGTCACCGAACGGATTCGCGCGGACAAGGATGTCGACGGATTCCATCCGTACAACATCGGTCGACTGGCGCAGCGCCTGCCGACCCTGCGCTCATGCACCCCATACGGGGTGATCGAGTTGCTGCGCTCGGTGCAGGAGCCTTTCAAGGGGCGCCGCGCGGTCGTCGTCGGCGCCAGCAACCATGTCGGCCGCCCCATGGCGTTGGAACTGCTGCTTGCGGGGGCGACGACCACGGTCTGTCATCGCTTCACCGCCGATCTCGGCGCCGAGGTCGAGCGCGCCGACATCGTCGTCGTCGCCGTCGGCAAACCGGGGCTGATCAAGGGTGAATGGATCAAGCCGGGCGCCACTGTCATCGATGTCGGCATGAACCGTCTTGCGGACGGTCGGCTGGTCGGCGACTGCGAATTCGATGTCGCGCGCCAGCGCGCCGCATTCATCACGCCGGTTCCCGGCGGCGTCGGCCCGATGACCGTCGCCATGCTGATGCTCAACACGCTGCAGGCGGCCGCGCTGCACGACTAGGCAGCGCGCTGCTTCCGGTCACAACGCCGCAGCTCGCTCCGTCTCCGGCGGCCGTTTAGGTAATGGTTGTTACCATTTATATCAGAATGTTGGCGCAATGCTCTTGTCGATATATCGTTGAGCTTATCGCAAGCCTCGTTCGAGGCAGAACGGAACGGTAATCAACATGACCATGACAAGCCCTTACTACACTGCAGAGCACGACAGCTTCCGGCAACAGGTTCGCCGCTTCGTCGAACGGGAAGTCGCACCCAATATCGTTCGCTGGGAGACTGCCGAAACGCTCCCCCGCGAATTGCACTCGGCCGCGGCAGAAGCCGGAATCCTGCAGATCGGTTTCCCGGAGTCCTGCGGCGGCGTCGAGGTTCCCGACCTGTTTTACATGATCGTCCTGACTGAAGAACTGGCGCGGGCCGGCAGCGGTGGCCTGATCGCAAGCCTGATGTCGCACGGCATCGGCACCCCACCGATCATCCATGCCGGGACCGCGGAACAGCAGCAACGCTTCGCCGCACCGGTCCTGCGCGGCGAGAAAATCGCCGCGCTGGCCATCACCGAGCCTTCAGGCGGATCGGACGTCGCCAACCTGCGTACGCGCGCCGTTCTCGACGGCGACCACTACCGTGTCTCCGGCAGCAAGACGTTCATCACTTCCGGCATGCGCGCCGACTTCATCACGACCGCCGTACGCACCGGCGAGTCAGGAATGGGCGGCGTTTCGCTGCTCGTGATCGAGGGTGACACGCCGGGGCTGACCCGCACCCCCCTGAAAAAAATGGGCTGGCGTTGCTCGGATACGGCGACCCTCTACTTCGACGACTGCAAAGTCCCTGTAGCAAACCGGCTGGGCCCCGAGAACACCGGATTCCTGCCCATCATGATGAACTTCAATCAGGAGCGCATCATGCTGGCTGCGCAGGCACTGGCGTTCGCCAAGGTCTGCTACGCCGAGGCCCTCGACTACGCGCGCCAACGTGAGACCTTCGGCAGGCCCCTGATTCGCAACCAGGTGATCCGCCACAAGCTGGTCGACATGCGCATGCGCATCGAGGCGGTGCAGTCCAATCTCGATCTCCTGGCCTGGCGCGTCAGCCACAGACAGCTCCCGGTGGCGGAAGTCTGCCTGCTGAAGAACTTCGCCACGACCAGCCTTGAATGGATCGCCAACGAGGCCATGCAGGTCCTTGGAGGAGCCGGCTATCTGGATGGCAGCAAGGTCGAACGCATCTATCGGGAGACCAAGGTGCTGAGCATCGGCGGCGGGTCGATCGAAATCATGAAGGATCTCGCCGCGCGGCAGCTGGGTTATTGAACGAGGCCGACCGGGCCACAAAAAAGGGCGCCTTGCGGCGCCCTTTTTCTGAACCTGCACGAATCAACGCTGCCGATTCATCGTCGTCACCGGATTTTCCGGCAGAACCGCATTACCGCAGGCCGCATAGACCTGGGTGGACGAGAACGCGGACACCAGACCCGAATCGAAGGTCAGGCGAATGCCGTTGTACGCCTGGGTCACGGCATCAGCCGGCATCGCCAGCAACGCGAGATCGCTGTCGTACGGCCCGGTCACCACGGTCCCGAGCAGGGCGAGCCCCAGCGGCGTCGAATCGATTCTCGCCGAATCACCGGTCGGCACGCCGTCCATCAGCGTCTCGATGGTGAGCTGAGACAATACCTCGGCGTTGATCAGCTGCCCGGAGGGACGCCCGATGATGAAGCCCGCGGGCTCGGTTTCCGGGAACACCGTCGGCGACGTCACCGTCACCGATGCGGTCGCGGCCAGCAGACCGACCGGCACCTGCAGCTCACCGAAGTTGGTGTCGTCCTCGTCGATGATGTTGCTCTCGTCGCTGACGTTGCACAGCAGGCACAGCGGCGACACCTCGCCGACGACCTCGGCGCCCGCCGAAGCGCGCAACGCGGTATTGCAGCCGCTGAAGGTCACCGTCAGCTGCGCGCTGGCCGTGTCCTTGGTGCGGTCATTCATCGGCACCGTCGGCTTGACCTGCGCGGAAATCGTCGTCTGACCGAGCTCGACACCGGTCGCGACACCCTGCGCATCCACTGTCGCGGTGGCCTCGTCCGCCGACGTCCAGTCGACCTTGTCGTCCGCGAGCGCGGCCTCGCTGCCGTCCGAGTACGCGGCATAGGCCACGAACTCGGTGGTGTTGCCCTTGGCGACGGTCGCGATCACCGGCTCGACCCGCAACAGGCTGTCGAGGTCGGCTTCACGCACCGTCAGTTGCGCCTGCGCCGTCACCGGTGTGCTCGAGCCCTGCGGAATCGTGCTGGCGGTGATCGACAGCACGCCGAGAGTCTGGCTGGTGGCGATCGTCGTGACACCCTGTTCCGGGCTCAGCGTCGCGACGCTGGAATCGACCGGCGACCAAGTCACCGTCGTCGTGATATTGCGTTCGGTATTCGGTGCATCCGAGTACGTCCCCTTCGCGGTGAACGCAACCTGTGCACCCAGCGGAATGTTGGCCGTCGGCGGATCGATCGTCATCGTCAGCAGCGTCGGCGGCCCGATGATCAGCTGCGCGGTGCCCTCCAGACCATCGCGCTTGGCGCTGACGATGACCGTGCCCTGCGCCTTGGTCGACACCAGACCGTCGCCATCGACACTGGCGCGGTTGGGATCGTCCACCGACCAGGTGACGTCACCGATCGGGCTCGAGGACTCGGAGGTGTTCGAGCCCGGAGGCGTGGTGAACACACCGATCGCCGAAAACTGCCGCGTCTGCCCCAACGCCACCGTGTCCGATACCGGCGTCACTTCAACGCGAATCAACTCGGGAGTGAAATCCGGGCTCTGTACAGCCCCATCCCCGCACGCCCCGATGGCCAGCGTCAGCACCGCCATCATCGCTCGTAATGCTTTCATGTGCTCCCGACTCCCACGGAATTCTCAAGCTTCCCTTACAAAACGGTGACCGACCGTTATTTACGGCCGCCCATAAGGCCATCATAATGCATCGAAAGCTGCAATTGAGCAGGTGCACGTCGTTTTTTTGTCAGCAGACTGCTCTACGCTTGCTGACACATGAACAGAACGGGCGCATTGTTCATGCACGTTGGGGACACAATCAGGGATTTGGAGAGTCACTAAGATGTCGAAACACGGATGGCTGAAAGCTGTCGCGCTGATGCTTGGCGTGTACACGGTCGGCGCGCAGGGCGCCGAGTTTGACGACCGCTGGTACGTGACGCCGATGGTAGGCGGCGTGTTTTCCGACTCGGAAGACCTCGACACCGGCTTCCTGGGGGGGATTGCGATCGGCACGAGCATCACGCCCTATTTCGGAATCGAGGCCGAGGCCAACTACAGCAATCTGGATGTCTCCAACCTGCCGAGCGGCAACCAGTACGAGCGCACGACACTGGGTCTGAATCTGGTCCAGTACCTTGCGCGCGACACTGTGCTGATCCGCCCCTTCCTGCTGCTCAACGGCAATGCGCACAACATCGACTTCCTCGATGAGTCGCTCAGCGGGCTCGGCGTCGGCGCCGGTGGCGGCGCGCTGATGAAATTGGGCGATCACTGGGATGCGCGCCTGGATGTTCGCTACAACCTCGACTTCATCAATGGTGAAGGCGTCGTCCAGGACGATACCTTCTATATATGGAGCACGGCGCTCGGCCTGAGCTACAAGTTCGGCGGCAACCCTTACGACCAGGACGGCGACGGCGTGCCGGACTCGCGCGACAAGTGCCCCGATACTCCGGCCGGCGTGGCGGTGTACTCCGATGGCTGCCCGACCGACCTGGATCAGGACGGCGTACCGGACTATCTGGACAAGTGCCCGAACACGCCGAAAGGCACGCTGGTGGGCCCCGACGGCTGCGAGCTGGATTCCGACGGCGACGGCGTTCCGGACAGCCGCGACCAGTGCCCGAACACGCCGAAGGGCGTCCCCGTCAGCGCCAACGGCTGCCCGTTGGATTCCGACGGCGACGGCGTGCCTGACCACCTCGACAAGTGCCCCGGCACGCCTCCGGGAACGCGCGTCAACGCCGAAGGCTGCTCGCTGGCGGATCGTGACAACGACGGCATCCCCGATGAGCTCGACAAGTGCCACGGCACGCCCGCCGGTGTTCCGGTTGGCCCGGACGGCTGCCCGCTGGATTCGGATGACGACGGCATTCCGGACTATCTCGACGAATGCCCGCGGACACCGCCGGGCGCCAAGGTGCTGCCCAATGGCTGCGCACTGCAGGGCGACTGCCGCACCCCGCGTCCCGGCGAGCAGGTTGACGAGAACGGCTGCGCGGTCGAACAGAGCTTCGTCCTCAAGGGCGTGAAGTTCGAGTTCGATTCCGACCGACTGACGCCGAAGGCGCGCGAGATCCTCAACGAGGTCGCCGCAACGCTGCAGGCCTACCCCTCGATCAGCGTCGAACTTGAAGGTCATACCGATGCAATCGGTTCCGACAGCTACAACCTCGGCCTGTCGGAGCGCCGTGCGATCGCCGTCAAGACCTACCTCGAAGGCCGCGGCGTCAAGGGCCGTCGCATGACTCCGGTCGGATATGGCGAAAGCCGCCCGATCGCGTCGAACGACACCGACGAGGGACGCGAGGAAAACCGTCGCGTCGAGCTGCGGGTCGTCGAGGACTGACCCAAGGCGGATTGATACAAAAAAGCCCCGCAGCATCTGCGGGGCTTTTTTTGTGCCGATTCCGGAGGTCAGTGGGACGAGCGCGCCCACAGGCGCTGCAACCATGATGGCTTGGCGTACTGGGCACGCACGCCGCGCGACAACAGATGCGGCGCGTACTTCTGGTCCGAAGCCAGGATGTGTTCGGTCAACCAGCGCTTGAGGAAAAACAGCAGTTCACCGGTGATTGGTTTGCCTTCGACCATCACCTTGTGGCGCAACTGATACACCTGCTCGACGAGTTCCTCATGCTCGGCCTTGTGCGCTTCGTAGTCGGGATAGTCGAGCATGCGCATCAACGCCTCCTCAACTGCGAAGTGAATGCGGGTGTAATCCACCAGCCGTTCCAGAATCTCCGCCGCGTCGCGGGCACCGTGACGTTCGACGATCGCCACGTGCAACTGGTTGAGCAGATCAACCAGCGTCTTGTGCTGGCTATCGATCTCCTCGATGCCGACGCTGAGTTCAGGCGTCCATGCGATCAACGGCGCATGGGCATGGGGGACCGGTGCATCTGCGGTCTTGGCGTGCACGGCATGGGCGGGTGCGTTCATCATTGCGATTCCATTCAGGCTTTGGCTCAAGGCTGAATCGCGCACTCCGACCGGACTTTGACATGCGTCAATGCCGCCCCTGGCCGGTCCGGACGGGCGGACGGACGGATGCGGTTTCCGTTCGGCGGTGATGAACGGCGGCGACCGCGCGACGCAGCTCAGCCCGGTGCGCGGTCGGTTTGCGTCGGCTCGATCTGCACCAGCAGCTGCCGATTGCGCACCTGCTGCCCGACTTCGGTGCTCACGGCCACCACGGTTCCGCCGACCGGCAGCGACAGGCGGAATTCCATTTTCATCGCCTCGAGGATCGCCAGCGTCTGCCCCTTTTCGACGACATCTCCGGCCGCGACGGAAACCGCGACGATCTTGCCGTCCGAATTGGCGAGCAGTCGTCCGTCGGATCCGGCGGCGGCCGACTGTGCCGGCGCCAGCGTGACATCCTCGAACACCTCGCAACAACCGCTGGCCTCAAGCCAGATCCGGGTGCCGTCGCGCGCCACCCGCGCCTCGGCACCGACACCGTCGATTGCGTAGACGAACCCTTCGGCGTCGTGCCGCTCGACCTCGATCGACAAAACCGACTCGTCCCGTCGCACCTCGAAGCGCCGCGGCGACCGTACCGCCATCTCCAGCCGGTACAGTCGATCACGCCATCTGAGCGAGTACGGTGTCGGAAACACATGCGAGCTGTGCCAGCCCTTGAATTCATCGCCAAGCGCGTGCTCGTCCGCGAGTCGGCGTGCATCATCCAGATACAGCGCGACGACCACCAGCCCGATCTGCTGCAACGTCGGTTGCTGGCACCCAAGCACGGACTGCGGGAAATGACGCGCGATGAATCCGGTATCGAAATGTCCGTCCGCGAAGGCATCGTGTCCGACGAAAGACCGCAGCGCGACCTTGTTGCTGAGCACACCGAGCAGCACGGTGTCATCGAGCGCCTTTGCCAGTCGCGCCCGCGCCGTCTCGCGATCCTTGCCCCATGCGATGATCTTGCCCTGCATCGAGTCGTAGTACGGGCTGATCACCTGGCCCGTATGCAGGCCGGTGTCGACCCGAATCCCTTCGCCCTGTGGTGCCCGCCACCGCAACACCTGCCCTGCCTGGGGCAGATATTCGCGGGTCGGGTCCTCCGCGCACAGCCGCGCCTCGATCGCCCATCCACTCCGCCGCGCGTCGATCTGCTGCTGCGTCAACGGCAACGCCGAGCCCTGCGCAACCAGTAGCTGCCATTCAACGAGATCGAGCCCGTAGACGGCCTCGGTCACGGGATGCTCCACCTGCAGGCGGGTGTTCATTTCCAGGAAATAGAACTGTCCGTCGGCCGCCAGCATGAACTCGACCGTTCCGGCGCCGACATAGTCGACAGCGCGTGCCGCTGCGATCGCGGCCGCGCCCATCCGCCGACGCAGATCGTCGTCCACGGCAGGCGAAGGCGATTCCTCCAGAACCTTCTGGTTGCGACGCTGCACCGAACAGTCGCGTTCACCGAGATGAACGACGTTGCCGTGGCGATCACCGAAGACCTGGATTTCCACATGGCGTGCACGCGTCACTGCCTTCTCGATCAGCAACTCGCCGCTACCGAAGGCGCTCGCCGCCTCGCTGCGCGCCGACCGGATCTGCTCGAGCAGCACTGCGTCATCGTCGACCAGACGCATGCCGCGCCCGCCGCCGCCGGCCGCAGCCTTGATCATCACCGGGAACCCGATCCGGCGCGCTTCCGCCGCCAAGGTGTCGTCCGACTGGTCGGTGCCCTGATATCCAGGGACACAGGGCACCCCGGCCTCGATCATGCGCGCCTTGGCCGCGGATTTGTTGCCCATGGCCTCGATCGAACCTGGATCCGGCCCGACAAATACCAGTCCCGCATCCACGACAGCCTGCGCGAAATCGGCTCGCTCCGACAGAAAGCCGTATCCGGGATGGACCGCGTCGGCGCCGCTGCGCTTCGCCGCTTCGATCACCCTTTCGATCGACAGATACGATTCGGCTGCGGGCGCCGGACCGATGCAGACGGCGTAATCGGCATCGCGGACATGCCGCGCATCGCGGTCGGCTTCGCTGAACACCGCCACGGCGCCATAGCCCTGCGCGCGCGCCGTGCGTATGACCCGGACTGCGATCTCGCCTCGATTGGCGACGAGTATCCTGGTGAAGCGCTTGCTCATTGCTTGCTCATTCCTCGTTGTTTTCCGCCACCGCCCACTTCGCCTTGCGCTTCTGCAGGAACGCCGAAATACCCTCTGGCGCCTCGGCACCGCGGGCACAGCCGGCAAACTGCCGGGCAGCTGCGTCCAGTACGGCGTCCATGTCCTGGCGTGCCGCGTCCAGGACGATGGCCTTGGTCACCGCATTGGCGTGCGGCGCGCATTCGCGGACCCGCGCGACCGTCTCGGCGAGCTTTCGCGCCAACTCGTCCTCATCGCCGAAGGTGTCGTGAACGATGCCGAGCTGCCGTGCCTCGGATCCGCGAAACTCCGCCCCGGTCAGGCACAGGCGCCGCGCCTGGGTGAGCCCGACCCGCTCGACCACGAACGGTGCGATCTGTGCCGGCGGCAGGCCCCTCCGGGTTTCAGGCAGGCCGAATTTCGCCGTCTCGTGCGCCAGCGCGACGTCCGACACGCAGACCAGCCCGAAACCACCGCCCAGCACCGAGCCCTCGCAGACAGCGATGACCACTGCGGGCGCGCGCCCAACCTTGCGCAGCATCGTGCCGAAGCGGTGCGACGAGACCTCGATCGGATCGCTCCCGTCCTCGGCGGGCTGGAGCCCGCCAGCCATGACCTCGCGCAGATCCGCACCTGCGCAGAAATGGCCGCCGGCCCCGCGCAGCACCATCGCCCGGACCTCTTCACGACTCGCGACCTGCTCGCAGACCGCCTCGATCTGCTCGACCATCGCCAGCGTCAAAGCGTTACGCGCCTCCGGACGGTTCAGCGTGACCTCCAGTACCCCGTCGGCGTAGGTCAACTTCAAGGCATCGAATTCCGGCAGTTCCATTTCCACTCCTTCGGCTCCTTGCTGCGCCCGGATCAGAAACGGGCGACACCGAAACTGTTGGCGCAAAGCTCGCGCGCCTGCGCCTCGCGACAGACCGACAGACACAGCCCGAGCACCCGGCGGGTGTCGCGGGGATCGATCAGGCCGTCGTCGAACAGCCGCGCGGTCGCGGCAAAGGCGTGCGACTCCTTGTCGAACTGGTTGACGATGTTCTGGCGGATCATCGCCAGCATCTTCTCGTCGGCCTCGGACATCTGCTTGTGCTGCTTGGCCCACTTCTCCCGCGTGATGATTTCCATGACGCCGGCCGCCTGCTCACCACCCATCACCGACGTACGCGAGTTCGGCCACGCGAAGATGAAATGCGGCCCGAACCCACGACCGCACATGCCGTAGTTTCCCGCACCGAAAGAGCCGCCCATCACGATCGTGATCTGCGGCACCGTCGCGTTGGCCACAGCCTGGATCATTTTCGAACCGTGCTTGACGATGCCGCCCTGCTCGCTTTCGGTCCCGACCATGTATCCGGTGGTATTCATCAGGTACACGATGGGGATATCGGCCTGGCAGCAGAGCTGAATGAACTGACCGGCCTTGACCGCGCCCTTGGTGGTGATGGGGCCGTTGTTCGAGATGATTCCGATCTGGTGCCCGTGCAGCACCGCACGACCACAGATCGTCTGCTGATCGAACTCGGTCTTGAAATCGAGAAACTCGGAACCGTCGACGATCCGCGCGATCACTTCACGGCAGTCGAACGGCTGCCGGTAGTCCGGAGGCACCGCCCCGCACAACTCGTCGACGTCGTAAAGCGGCGCCCGGACCGGACGCAGTTCCAGGCGCGGCCGTCGTGCGTTCCAGTTGAGATTGGCCACGATCTCGCGCGCGATGCGAATGCCGTCGACATCGTTTTCGGCGATGAATTCGCTGGTCCCCGCGACCTGGCAATGCATCTCGGCACCGCCGAGATCCTCGTCCTTGGCGATCTCGCCAGTGGCCGCTTTCAGCAGCGGCGGGCCGGCGAGGAAGACCTTGGCCCGCTTGCGAACCATGACCACGTAGTCCGACAGACCCGGCATGTACGCACCACCCGCGGTCGACGAGCCATGCACGACGGTGACCTGGGGAATGCCCGCCGCCGACAGCCGGCATTGATTGGCAAAGGTTCTGCCGCCGGGGATGAATACATCGGCCTGATACATCAGGTTGGCCCCGCCGGACTCGATCATCGAAACCACCGGCAGCTTCTGCTGCAGGGCGATCTCCTGGATGCGCAGTCCCTTCTGCACGCCCCAGGGCGTCATCGTGCCGCCCTTGATCGCCGAGTTGGACGCAGTGACGATGCAGCGCACGCCGGACACGTAGCCGATCCCGGCGATGGTGTTGCCGCCGGCCAGGGAACCGTCCTTGTCGTCGTGCTGCTTGTAGCCGGCCAGCGTCGACAGCTCGAGCCACGGCGAGCCGCGGTCCAGCATCAGATGCACGCGCTCGCGCGCCAGGATCTGTCCACGATCGTGGAAGCGCTGACGCTTACCCTCCTCGGCTTCGCGCCCCTTGCCCTCAATCGCACGCCACGCCCCGACCAGCTCCAGCATCGCCGACCGGTTCTGCTGGAACTGTTCGCTGGCGGGATTCAGCTTCGACTCGATAATCGACATTTCCGACAAGCCTATTCGAATAGGTATCGGGGATCGAGTCTATATGATCCATCAACTCAAATTAACAACAATATAAATTACCAACAAATCAGGTCCGATGTCGCCACGGCAGCTCAGGCGCCGGGCACAGCCTTCGGCTTCACCGCGCGATGAAAGCCGGCATACGGCTTGGAGCGGTTCTGGTTGAGCAGAGGGAACGCCTTGGCGCCCAGCCCGCTGCCCCCGTCGATCTTGATGCAGGTCCCGGTAATGAACGCTGCAGCCTCGGACAGCAGGAACACGATTGCGGAACTGACCTCCGCTTCCTCGCCCATGCGCTGCAACGGCGCCAGCCCCGCCAGCTTCGGAATCACTTGGGTCGCGAAAGTCGGATCGTAGTGATCCATGCCGCTCGAGGCGATGTAACCCGGCGCGACGGCGTTGACCCGAACCCCGGCGACCCCCCACTCGACGGCAGCGGTCTCGGTGAAGTTGAGCATGCCGGCACGAGCGGCGCCGCTGTGCCCCATCCCCGGCATTCCACCCCACATGTCCGCAATCATGTTCACGATCGACCCGGCGTTCTTCTTCATGAACTGCGTGTAGACCTCACGCGCGACCAGGAATCCGCCGGTGAGGTTATTGGCCACGACGGCATCCCACCCCTTCTTCGAAATCGCCTCCAGCGGCGAGGGGTACTGGCCGCCGGCGTTGTTGACCAGGCCGTGAATCGCACCCCTGTCATCGAGCACGCGCTTGACTGCGTCACGCACCGCATCCTCGTCGCGGATGTCGAAGCTCACCGAACTGGCGGAACCGCCGTCTTCGGCGATCTCGCTCAGGGTCCGCTCCAGCTTCTCGGGCTTGCGCCCGGTGATCACGACGTGCGCACCGAGACTGGCGAGTTCGTGCGCGACACAGCGACCGATGCCGGAGCCACCGCCGGTCACGACAACGGTCTGACCCTCAAACGAACCCGGCGCAAAAACTGAACGGTACCCCATGACTGCAGTCCTCGAGAAAGATGAATCGCCTACGTGCGGAAGCCGCGGCACGATGAGGTAACAGTATTTACCGTAAACTTCATTCGGCATCGGCCTTGTTATGGGCAATGGCCTGGAGCCTTTGCACTTGTGGAAATTCTACAGAAATTGTCTGACAACTGATATTACCGAGATTCGATTCGAGTCGGAAAAATTGCCTCCACCCGGACGCCGGCGCGCACAAAAAAGGCGCGAACCCTGGGGTTCGCGCCTTGTGCAGCTCTGCGCAGGACTGGCAGGTCTTACAGCTTTCCGGTCAGCTCCGGCAGCACCTGGAACAGGTCGCCGACGAGGCCGAAATCGGCAACCTCGAAGATCGGCGCCTCCGGATCCTTGTTGATGGCAACGATGGTGCGGGCGTCCTTGATGCCGGCCAGATGCTGGATCGCGCCGGAGATGCCGACGGCGAAGTACAGCTCCGGAGCGATGATCTTGCCGGTCTGGCCGACCTGCATGTCGTTGGGCACGTAGCCCGAATCGACCGCGGCACGCGACGCGCCGACGGCGGCACCGATCTTGTCCGCGAAGTCATAGACGACCTTGAAGTTCTCGGAGCTGCCGAGCGCGCGGCCACCGGAGACGACACGGGCGGCGGACTGCAGGTCCGGACGCTCGGACTTCTGCGCCTCCAGCTTCACGTAACGGGTATGACTCGGCAGCGCCGCATCAACCGTCACCGCTTCAACCGCTGCACTGCCACCTTCGGCCACGCTCTGGAACGACGCCAGGCGCACCGTGGCGACAACCATGCCTTCCGGCGCTTCGACGGTCGTGATCGCGTTGCCGGCATAGATCGGGCGATCGAAGCTCGACGCGCCGTGCACCGCCATGATGTCGCTGACCTGCTGCACGTCCAGCTTCGCGGCGACGCGCGGCGCCAGGTCCTTGCCGAAGGTTCCGCCCGGGAACAGGACGTGGCTGTAGCCCTTCGCCAGCTCGACGATCTGCGGCGCCAGAATCGCCGCGACCGGGTTGGCGTTGGCGGCGTTGCTGACCGCCAGCACCTTGCTGACGCCGTCGAGCTTGGCGGCCTGATCGGCGACCGCCGCGGCGTCGGCCGCGAAGACGGCGATTTCGATCTCACCGCCGATGCCCTTGGCGGCGGCGACGGTCTTGGCGACGCCGGCGCTCAGCTGGCCATCGGCGTGTTCTGCAATAACTAGAATCTTGCTCATCGTTGTTTCTCGTCCGTAGCCCGTGATCAGAGGAGGCCCTTGCCCTTGAGCGCTTCCACCAGTTCATCGGTCGTCTTGACCATGATGCCCTTGGAGCGGCTCGGCGGCGGCGCCGTCTTCGTCGTCTTCACGCCGGCAGCGGCGGTGACGCCCAGATCTGCCAGCGAAACCGTTTCGATCGGCTTCTTCTTGGCTTTCATGATGTCCGGCAGCTTCAGATAGCGGGGCTCGTTCAGACGCAGGTCGGTGGAGATGACGGCCGGCAGGTCGACCTCGAGCACCTCGAGGCCGGCGTCGACCTCACGGGTCACGACGGCCTTGTCGCCATCGATTTCGACCTTGGACGCGAACGTCGCCTGGGCGATATCGAGCAGGCTCGCGACCATCTGCCCGGTCTGGTTGGCGTCGTCGTCGATCGCCTGCTTGCCGCACAGGAACAGCTTCGCGTCTTCCTTCTTGACCGCAGCGGCCAGAGCCTTGGCGGCGGTCAGCGGCTGGATCTCGCCATCATCCTTGATGTGGATCGCGCGATCGGCGCCGAATGCCAGCGCCGTACGCAGCGTTTCCTCATTCTTGGCGCCGCCGATGGTCACGGCGACGATCTCGGTGACCGTGCCCTTCTCCTTCAGGCGGACCGCTTCTTCCATGGCGATTTCGTCGAACGGATTCATCGAGTGCTTCACGCCATCGGTGACCACGCCCGAACCGTCGGGCTTGACCTGGATGCGGACGTTGTAGTCCACGACGCGTTTAACGCTCACGAGTGCTTTCATCGGCTCTTCTCTATCTACGTAAAACAGTCACTTGGGGTATTTCAGGCTGGCGCGCACCGCACCGCCACATGCATCCTTCGCCGGTGGCTGGGATCACATGTTGGCGTAGTTCGGTCCGCCGCCGCCCTCGGGGGCGACCCAGTTGATGTTCTGGGCGGGGTCCTTGATGTCGCAGGTCTTGCAGTGTACGCAATTCTGCGCGTTGATCTGAAATCGCTTGTCGCTGCCTTCTCCGACCACCTCGTAGACACCCGCAGGGCAGTAGCGCTGCGCCGGCTCGTCGTACATCGGCAGGTTCTGCGCGATCGGGACGCTCGGATCCTTCAGCTGCAGATGGACCGGCTGGTCCTCCTCGTGGTTGGTGCTCGACAGGAACACCGATGACAGCTTGTCGAAGCTGATCTTGCCGTCCGGCTTCGGGTATTCGATCTTCTGAGACTCCGCCGCCGGCTTCAGCGTCTTGTGGTCAGGCTTGAGGTCATGGAAGGTCCACGGGAACTTGCCGCCGAAGATGTTCTGCTCGATCCAGTTGATCGCGCCGCCGATCAGCGATCCGAACTTGTGCATGATCGGACCGAAGTTGCGGCTGCGGTACAGCTCGTCGTAGAGCCAGCTGGCCTTGAACTTGGTCGCGTAGCCATCGAGTTTGGCGCTGCCGTCCGCACCGGCGATGAGTGCATCGGCGACCGCTTCGGCGGCGATCATGCCGGACTTCATCGCGGTGTGGCTGCCCTTGATCTTGGCGAAGTTCATCGTGCCCAGGTCGCAGCCCGCCAGCACGCCGCCGGGGAAGGCCATATCAGGCATCGAGTTGAGGCCGCCCTTGCAGATCGCGCGCGCGCCATAGGCCACGCGGGTGCCGCCCTCAAGGTACTGACGGATCACCGGATGCTGCTTGAAGCGCTGGAACTCGTCGAACGGCGACAGATACGGATTCGAATACGACAGGTCCACGATCAGGCCGACATAGACCGTGTTGTCCTCGAGGTGATACAGGAACGAACCGCCCAGCGCGCTGGTACCGACCAGATCCAGCGGCCAGCCCGCGCCGTGCACGACCAGGCCCGGCTCGAACTTGGACGGATCGACCGTCCAGATCTCCTTCAGGCCGATGCCGTAGTGCTGCGGATCGGCGTTCTTGTCGAGGCCGTACTGCGCGATCAGCTGCTTGCCGATGTGACCGCGGCAACCCTCGGCAAAAATCGTGTACTTGGCGCGCAGCTCCATGCCCGGCGTGTAGTCCGGCTTGTGCTCACCCTCGCGGGTGACGCCCATGTCGCCGACGGTGATGCCCTTGACCACGCCATCCTCGATGATCGCGGTCTGCGCGGCGAAACCCGGATAGATCTCGCAGCCAAGGTCCTCGGCCTGTTGGCCCAGCCAGCGACACAGATTCGCCAGCGAGATGATGTAGTTGCCCTCGTTGTGCATCGTCTTGGGCACGAACAGCCCGGGCATCTTGAAGCCCTTCTCGGCGCTGGTGAAGAAATAGATGTCGTCGCGCTTGACCGGCGTCTTCAGCGGCGCGCCCTTTTCCTTCCAGTCCGGGAACAGTTCGTTGAGTGCACGCGGCTCGAACACTGCACCCGAGAGGATGTGGGCGCCGACTTCGGATCCCTTCTCTACGACGCAGACGCTCAGCTCCTGCCCGGCCTCCGCGGCCTTCTGCTTGAGCCGGCAAGCCGCCGACAGTCCGGCCGGGCCGGCACCGACGACGACCACATCGTATTCCATGACATCGCGTTCTACGGACATGCGCGTACTTCCTAGCGGTCCAAGCCTTGGGCGCTCGGACCCGTCATAAAAGTGGATTCAGGGGGGCGCATTGTAGTCGACATCCGCACTTGTCGCAGCGCAGCAGCGGCGCCCGCCGCTGTCCCGGCAGCCAGTGCGCAGTCAGGGCGAGTCTGCCCCCGCCAGCGACGCCGCCCACGCGCGGGGCACCCGCACCGGATGATCCAGCAGCATCTGCGCAAATGCCTTGCCCTGGGGATCCGTGCGCAGCGACGCCGCGCCGCCTCCGCCAAGGACGTTGTACAGCATGAAATTCAGGCAGTTACTGGCAGGCAGCTCCCAGCGCTCGACGCGCCCTTGCGCCCCTTCGGCGAGGACGTGGGCGAAATATCGCCGCACCGCGTCGACGCTGAGCGCGGCGCGCAGATACGGCAGATATTCGGGACGTCGCGCGATGACGCCGATATTCGCGTGATCGCCCTTGTCGCCGGAGCGCGCCAGCGCCAGCCGGATCAGGGGCACTACGACGCCCTCCTCCCCGGTCAGCTCGGCGCCCGCCTCCGGCGCCTCCGCGCAAGGCGGCTCGAATCCGCCGTCGCAGGGCACCTCGACGGCGAACGCCTCATCGCCGATCCGGACCTCGATCGGGACCTGCGCCTTGGGCACCAGCGTCGAAAACAGTTTGGGGATCATGTGCGGCTCCGGGCGGCCACCGCCGAAATAGCCGGTGAATCCTGGCGCCATGCCGGTGGCCGCCTGCGCGATTTCACGCGCGAACAGCTTCAGGGCCTTCGGGTTCGGATGCTGCACGGCGATCTTGACGACCACCTCCCGCGTCGCGGCCGCTCCGGCGCGCGCATGCGGTCCATAGCTTTCCTCTGCGCCGATGCAGTGGATGTCGACCCCACTGAAGTCGCCCAGCTTGGCTGACAGCAGCTGCCGCCGCACCTTCTCGACCACCGCGGAGGCCGACGCCCGCCCCTTTCTGGCCGCATCGATCCCGCCGATCATGAACAGCGCGGCACAGCGCATGCCGGCCGGATATGTCGCACTGACCTTGTAATCCGCCGTCGGCACCCGGCCGCGCGCGCCGCTGACGCGGACCCGGTCGACGCCCGCCTGCTCGACGCGCACACCGGTGAAATCCACGACGACATCCGGCAGAACGTAGGCCCGCGGATCGCCGATCTCGTACAACATCTGCTCGAGCACCGTGTGTTCCGACACCAGCCCGCCGGTGCCCTCGGGCTTGCCGACCTCGAAGCCGCCGTCGGCCCACGCCTCGACGATCGGAAAGCCCATCTCGGCATAGCCGGGCTCGACCAATTCCCAGTCGGTGAAATTGCCGCCGGTGCACTGCGCGCCGCATTCGATGATGTGCCCGGCAACCGCACCCTGTGCCAGCCGGTCGTAGTCGTCGAACCGCCATCCGAAGGCATGGATCATCGGCCCGAGAACCACTGCCGAATCGACACAACGCCCCGTGATCACCACATCGGCGCCGGCGTCCAGCGCCCGGGCAATCGGGAACGCACCCAGGTAGGCGTTCATCGATACCAGCGTCGCCGGCATCGGCTCGCCGTGATCGATCCCGACGCAATCCGTGAACTCCTTGCGCCGCGGCAGCAGATCGTCGCCGAGCACGATCGCGACCTTCAGGTCGATCCCGGCCTTGGCCGCCACCGCCTCCAGAGCGGCCTTGCAGGCCTGCGGATTGACGCCGCCGGCGTTGGCGACGACCCGGATGCCCTGGGCCTTGAGTGCCGGCAACAGCGGCGCCATGACGTGATCGACGAAGTCGTTGGCGTAGCCCTGGGCCGGATCGCGCATGCGCTTGGCGGCCAGGATCGACATGGTGATCTCGGCGAGATAGTCGAACACCAGAAAATCGAGCCGCCCCCGTTCGACCAGCTGAAAGGCTGCAGTGTTGGTATCGCCCCAGAACGCCGAGGCACAGCCGATGCGGATGCTCTTGTCCACGCTCTCTCCGATTAAACAACGATGATTACCATCATCGTCCGAACAGAATCAGAGACGTGTTTATGACCCATCAACCATGATGGATACAATAGGCAACTTCGATTACCAGACCGCTAGAACCCGCAACCCCGCCCACACCGGCAACGCCGCCAGCACACCCGCGAGCAGGTCATCGAGCATGATGCCGAAGCCCCCACCGACCTGGCGGTCGAGGACCGCGATAGGCCAGGGCTTGAGGATGTCGAACAGCCGGAACAGCAGGAACGCGGCCGCCATTCCCCCGGCCCAGACCGCCATGCCCTGCACGTCGAACAGCAGCAGCGGACTGGCGGCGACCAGATAGCCGACGATCTCGTCGAAGACGATTCCACCGTAGTCGTGAACGCCAAGCAGTTTGGCACTGCGCCCGCAGACCCAGCACCCGAACAGGAACAACACCGCAACCGTGGTCGCGAATGCCTGCAGCGGCAGCAGCGCCAGCAGTGCGAACAAGGGCAGACCCACCAGGGTCCCGGCGGTCCCCGGGGCAGCCGGCGCCAGCCCGGCACCGAAGCCGAAGGCGATCAGATGCTCGGGGGTCGAGAGGATCAAACGCGCGGGGGGTCTTGGAGTTTTCATGAAAAGTGTCGGTAGGCCGTCATCTCGAGCGCCACGGGCGCTCCCGTCGCGTCCCGCAGTTCCAGTCTGCCGGTATCGGTGATGACGCCCACCGGCGTCAACCCGACATCGATGGCGCCGGCCGCTTCGGCCATGCGTTCCGGGGGCAGGCACAGGCACAGTTCGTAGTCGTCGCCGCCACAGGCCTGCAGGCGATGACGCTGCCCCGGCGGCACCCGCGACTTGAACGCCGCGGACATCGGCAGGCTGTCCAGATCGATGCGCGCACCGACGCCGCTTGCGCGCAGCACATGCATCAGATCGCCGCACAGACCATCCGACAGATCGATCGCTGCGTGCGCCAGGCCGCGCAGCGCAGCCCCTGCGGCGACCCGCGGCAACGGGCGCGCCAGGCGCTGTTGCAACGCACCTCCGCACGGATCCGCGCGGCTGGCGCTGGCGAGCTCCTGCAGCGCCAGCGCGGCATCCCCGAGCGTGCCGGTCACACAGACGGTGTCGCCCGCGCGCGCGCCATCCCGGCGCAGGGCGGTGCCGGCGTCGACCTCGCCGAACGCGGTGATCGTGATGCTCAGGCTGCCGCGGGTGGTATCTCCCCCGACCAGACGAATGCCGCAGGGATCGCCAACGGCGCGCAACCCGGCCACGAAAGCGGCCAGCCAGTCCGGCGCCGCCACGTCGATACTCAGCGCCAGCGTGTACCAGCGCGGCCGCGCGCCCATCGCCGCCAGATCGGAGAGATTGACGGCCAGCGCCTTCCAACCGACGTCGTATGGCGCGCAGTCGTCCGGAAAATGACGCCCGCGGATCAGCGTATCGCTGGTCACGACCAGATCGCAGCCGGACCGGGGGCTCAGGATCGCCGCATCGTCGCCGATGCCGAGCACGACGCCGTCGCCGGTGGCGCTGAGCGGCCCGAAGTACTCACGGATGAGCGCAAACTCATCCACGACGGCGTCAGCCCCCGGTCTCGACCGGACGAAGCTGATGCGCGAGCCGGTCCAGCACGCCGTTGACGAACTTGAAGCCGTCCTCGGAGCCGAAGGTCTTGGCCAGGTTGACCGATTCGTTGACGACGACCTTCCACGGCACTTCCGGCTTGTGCGCCAGTTCGTAGGCGCCCAGCAGGAGGATCGCATGCTCGACCGGATCGAGCTGGGCGATCGGACGGTCCAGATGCGGCACCAACGCCACCGTCAGCTCGGACGCCTGATCGACCACCCCGTTGAGCAGCTCTTCGAAATACGCAGGGTCGGCCCGGCCGAGGCCGGCGTCCTGTTCGTGGAACTGGCGCAGCAAGGCCGACGGCGCGGTCTGATTGATCAGCCACTGATAGACCGCCTGCACGGTCAGGCGCCGCGCCAGACCGCGACGGCTCTGCGGTTGCGCGCCGCTCACTTCAGACTCCGCGAGAGTCGGATCATTTCCAGCATCGCAGCCGCAGCCTCGTATCCCTTGTTGTCGTTGCCGTCACCGGCGCGCGCCCAGGCCTGCTCGGTGGTATTGACGGTCAGCACGCCGAAGCCCACGGGCTTGCCCGACTGCAGCTGCACGTCGATCAGACCACGCGCGCATTCACCGGCCACATAATCGAAATGCGGGGTCTCGCCGCGGATCACCGCACCGATCGCAACCACCCCGTCATAGCCGCCGTCCTGCAGCAGTTTCAGCGACGCCAGCGGCACCTCATAGGCACCCGGGGCGCGGAAATCGTCGATCCGCGCATCCGGGACACCCCAGTCGCGCAGGCAGCGCCGCACGCCCGCGTGCAGCGCATCGACGATGCCGATGTTCCAGCGCGTCGCCAGGATGGCGATGCGCGCGTGCTCGAACTCGCCGTCGCGGGCAGGCTCCGGCGTGGCATATCCGGTCTTGGCGTCCGCGGGCGCGGCGCCGTTCATATCAGTCGTATTCATCAATCACACGGAACGTAGTCGACGACCTCGAGCCCGAAGCCCGAGATACCCTGCATGCGCTTGGGCGCCGACAGCACCCGCATCTTGCGAACGCCGAGATCCGACAGGATCTGCGCCCCGATCCCGTAAGTCCGCAGATGGACCTGCCGCGCCTCGTGCGGATGCACCTCGTCGTCACTCATGTTGAGCGAGACGATCTGCTGCACCAGCTCACGCGAACTCTCCGGTTTGCGCAGCAGCACGACGACCCCGGCACCGTCCTCCGCCACGCGCTTGAGCGCCCGCCGCAGCGGCCATGCGAAATCCTCGTGCCGGACGCCGAGCACATCCTGCAGGGTGTTGCGCAGATGCACGCGCACCAGGGTCGGCTGTTTGGGATCGATCGCCCCCTTGACCAGTGCCAGATGCACGGTGTTGTCGACCGTATCCTGATAGGTCACCAGCCGGAACTCGCCGAACTCGGTGTCGACATGGGTCTCGGCAACCCGCTCGACGGTGTGCTCGTTCTCGAGCCGGTAGCGGATCAGATCAGCGATCGTGCCAAGCTTCAGCCCATGCTCGCGGGCGAACTTCTCGAGGTCGGGGCGACGGGCCATGGTGCCGTCCTCATTGAGAATCTCGACGATCACCGCCGCCGACTCCAGCCCCGCCAGCCGCGCCAGATCGCAGCCGGCCTCGGTATGTCCGGCGCGGGTCAGCACGCCGCCAGGCTGGGCCATCAACGGAAAGATATGGCCCGGCTGGACGAGGTCGTCCGGCTTGGCGTCGGCCTTGACCGCGGCGCGGATGGTATGGGCGCGGTCATGCGCCGAGATACCGGTGGTCACGCCGCTGGCCGCCTCGATCGACACCGTGAACGCGGTCTTGTGGCTCTCCTCGTTGCGCGAGACCATCTGCGGCAGGCGCAGCTGGCGGCAACGATCCTGCGTCAGGGTCAGACAGATCAGCCCGCGCCCGTAGCGCGCCATGAAGTTGATGTCCTCGGGGCGCACCAGCTCCGCCGCCATGACGATATCGCCTTCGTTCTCGCGGTCCTCGTCATCCATCAGGATGACCATCTTGCCGGCCTTGAAGTCGGCAATGATGTCCTCGATGCTGTCCAGCTTCGACGGCCGGACCTGATCCAGATTGGCCACTTTGCTCATCACTCTTCCCTCTGCGCCAGCAGGCGCTCCAGATACCGGGCAATCAGGTCGACCTCGAGATTGACCGCGTCACCGGGCTGCAGCAGCCCCAGCGTCGTATGCTCGGCCGTATGCGGCACGATGTTAACCCCGAAACGCGCGCCGTCGACGTCGTTGACGGTCAGGCTCACGCCGTCGATACAAATTGAACCCTTACGTGCAATATATTTCGCAAGCGATTGATCAGACTCGAATTCAAGACGCCACGAGCGGGCATCCTCATGCTTCGACAACAGCTTGCCGACACCATCCACGTGGCCGCTGACCAGATGCCCGCCCAGGGGCTTGTCCGGCGTCAGCGCCCGCTCCAGGTTGACCCGGCGACCGGGCGCCCAGCCGGCGGCCGTCGTCAGCGACAGCGTCTCGGCGGACAGATCCGCGACATAACCGCCGTCGCCGATCTCGATCGCCGTCAGGCACACACCGTTGGTCGCGACGCTGTCGCCGATCCGCAGTCCCTGCAGATAGTCGGGTGCGGCGATCCGCATGCGCACATCGCCGCCACGCGGCTCCACGCTGACGACTTCGCCGATGCTTTCGATGATTCCGGTAAACACGTTCCCTTGCCTCGTCCTCGCCGCTAGGCGGCGTCTGCGCGCACCATCGGGCGCGCGATGATACGCAGGTCCGGTCCGATCTGCCGAACATCGGTCCAGGCCAGCTCGATCCGCTGCTCCAGCCGCTCCAGCCCCGGCAGCACGACCAACGGCCGGGCGTCGTGCCCGAGCAGGCTCGGCGCCACATAAAGCACCAGCTCGTCGACCAGCCCCTGACGCAGAAACGCACCGCCCAGCCGGGCCCCCGCCTCGACCAGCACCTCGTTGACGTTCACCGCCGCCAGCGCGCGCAATACCGCGGGCAGGCACAGGCGACCATCGTCGTCCCGCGCCACCGGCACAACCTCGACGCCGGGCGCGACCGCTCCGGGTGTCCGCGCCACCAGCCACAACCGCCGCGCACCTTCGGCCCAGACGCAGCGATCGACCGGCACCCGCGCATCGGCGTCGAGCACGATGCGGTCCGGCTGGCGCACCGGCAGATCCAGCCCGCGCACCGTCAGCTGCGGATCGTCCGCGAGCACCGTTCCCACGCCGGTCAGCACCGCCCCGGCCCGTGCGCGCAGGCGATGGACATCAGCCCGGGCCTGCGCGCTGCTGATCCAGCGACTCTCGCCGCTGGCCATTGCCGTACGCGCATCGAGACTCGAGGCCAGCTTGAGCGTCACCCACGGCCGCCCCCGCGCCATGCGCGATACGAATCCGCGATTGAGTGTCTCCGCCTCGGCGCGCATCAGATCACAGACGACCTCGATTCCGGCCGCGCGCAGGCGTTCGATCCCGCGACCGGCGACCAGCGGATTGGGGTCCTGCATCGCCACCCAGACCTTGCGCACCCCGGCGGCGATCAGGGCGTCCGCGCACGGCGGCGTGCGGCCATGATGGCTGCAGGGCTCGAGCGTCACGAACACCTCCGCGCCGCGCGCGCGCGCGCCGGCCTCGCGCAGCGCAAACACCTCGGCATGCGGCTCGCCGGCACGCTGGTGATACCCCTGCCCGACGATCCGGTTGCCGGCGACGATGACGCAGCCGACGCGGGGATTCGGATGGGTGGTCAGCGCGCCGCCTTCGGCCAGGCGCAGCGCCGCCGCCATCGCCCCCGCGGGTGTCAGCCCTGGCATCGCTTCGCCCCTCGCATCCGCGCCGCTCAGCGTGCCGGACGCTGGCCCGGCTCCGGCGACGCGTCGGGATCGATCAGCGACATCTGCGAGCGTTTCTGCTCCGGCGTCGGCAGGGTCTGCAGGCGCTCGATCTCCTCGCGGAACGCATTGACGTCCTCGAAGCTGCGGTAGATCGACGCGAAACGGACATAGGCGACATGATCGAGGTCACGCAGTTCCTCCATGACCCACTCACCCACGGCGCGCGACGGAACCTCGCGCTCATTGGTCGCGCGCAGCTTGCGCTTGACGCTTTCGATCACCTGATCGAGCTGTTCGGCATTGACCGGCCGCTTGTAGACCGCGCTCTGCACGCCAAGCCGCAGTTTGTCCTCCGAAAACGGTTCGGGATCACCACTGCGCTTGACGATGTTCGGCATCGCCAGCTGGGCACGCTCGAACGTCGTGAAACGGCTGCCGCAGGCCTCGCATTCCCGTCGACGTCGCACCTGGGCGCCATCCTCGGCGAGCCGCGAGTCGACAACACGGGTATCCGCGGCCTTGCAGAACGGGCATTGCATTGCCCTACTCCGACCCGGCCCGGAGGCGCGTCATTGCGACGCCCCGCGGATCCGCGCTGACCGGCACCTGCGCATCATCGCGCCGCTACGCCGCGGCCCGGTAGACCGGGAACCGTCCGCACAGCGCCGAGACTTCGCCGCGCACCCGCGCGACGACGGCCTCGACGTCCGCACCCGCGCTCATCGCATCGACGATGTCGGCGATCCAGTTGGCCACCTGCGCCATTTCGGCTTCCTTGAAGCCGCGCGTCGTCGACGCCGGCGAACCGAGGCGCAGGCCGGAGGTCACGAACGGCGAGCGCGGATCGTTGGGCACCGAATTCTTGTTGACGGTGATATGCGCCTGACCGAGCGCCGCCTCGGCGTCCTTTCCGGTCACGTCCTTGTCGATCAGATCGAGCAGGAACAGGTGGTTGTCGGTGCCGCCCGACACGACCTTGTAGCCGCGCTCCAGGAAGACTGCCGCCATCGCACGCGCGTTGGCGACGACCTGCTGCTGATAGCGCTTGAACTCGGGATCCAGTGCCTCCTTGAAGGCAACGGCCTTGGCGGCGATCACATGCATCAGCGGCCCGCCCTGGATGCCCGGGAACACCGCGGAATTGAGTTTCTTGTTGAACTCCTCCGACTGACCCTTGCTCAGGATGATGCCGCCACGCGGTCCGCGCAGCGTCTTGTGGGTCGTCGACGTCACCACGTGCGCGTGCGGCAGCGGGCTCGGGTACTCCCCGGCGGCGACGAGGCCGGCGACGTGGGCCATGTCGACCCAGAACACCGCGCCGACCTTGTCGGCGATCTCGCGCATGCGCTTCCAGTCCTTGACTCGCGAGTAGGCCGAAAAACCGCCGATGATCATCTTCGGCTTGGTCTCGAGCGCAATGCGCTCCATCTCGTCGTAGTTGATCAGTCCCGTTTCCGGGTCCAGGCCGTAGGGCACGATGTGGTACTGCTTGCCCGAGAAGTTGGCCGGATTGCCGTGGGTCAGGTGACCGCCCTGCGCGAGGTTCATGCCCATCACCGTGTCACCGGGCTTGACCAGCGCCAGGAAGATCGCGGCGTTGGCCTGCGCGCCCGAGTGCGGCTGGACGTTGGCGTAGTCGCAGTCGAAGACCTGCTTGATGCGGTCGATCGCCAGCTGTTCGGCAACGTCGACATGCTCGCAGCCGCCGTAGTAGCGCTTGCCCGGATAACCTTCAGCGTACTTGTTGGTCAGCGCGGAACCCTGCGCCTGCATCACCGCGGGGCTCGCGTAGTTTTCCGACGCGATCAGCTCGATATGCGCTTCCTGACGGGCCGATTCGGCCTCGATCGTCGCAAACAGCTCCGGGTCGAACTGGGAAAGAGTCGGGGCCTGGGTCCACATGTCGGTACAGTCCTTGAACGAAAATCAATTGGGGTGCCGCCGCTGCGGCGCGCCGGTCGGCGTCAGTCGACGACTTCCAGCATCAGGTCCAGCGCCGCACGCGCCGGCTCGGCCACTTCCTCCGGCACCTGGATGCGGTTGACGGTGCGGCCGGCCACGGCGTTGTCGAGCACCCACGCCAGATGCTGCGGATCGGTCCGGAACATCGTCGAGCACATGCACACGGTCGGCGACATGAACTCCACGGTCACGTCACGCGCTTTCATCTCGTCGGCGAGCCGGTTGACCAGATTGAGCTCGGTGCCGACCAGCCAGTGGTCGCCGGGCTGCGACGCCCGCACCGTGCGCAGTATGTACTCGGTGCTGCCGACGAAGTCCGACTTCTGACAGACCTCGAACGCGTTTTCCGGATGGCTGATGACCTTGCCCTGCGGCACGCGTCCGCGGAAATGATCGATATGCGCCGGCTGGAACATCTGATGGACCGAGCAGAAGCCCTTCCACAGGATCATCCTGGCGCCCCGGATCTGCTCCGGCGTCAGACCGCCGAGCGGCTTGGTGAAGTCCCAGACCACCATCTCGTCGAGACCGACGCCCATCGCGTAGGCGGTGTTGCGCCCCAGATGCTGGTCCGGAAAGAACAACACTTTCTCGCGGCGGGCGAATGACCACTCCAGCACCGCCCGCGCGTTGCTCGACGTGCACACAATGCCGCCGTGGCTTCCGCAGAAGCCCTTGAGGTCGGCCGCGGAATTGATGTAGGTGACCGGCGTGACGCTCTGGTCCGGGTCGAGCACTTCGGCGAGCTCGGACCAGCACTTGCGCACCTTGACCAGATTGGCCATGTCGGCCATGGAGCAGCCCGCCGCCAGATCCGGCAGGATCACCTGGCGCTTGCCGTGGGTCACGATGTCCGCGACCTCAGCCATGAAATGCACGCCGCAGAACACGATGTATTCGGCATCGGTGGTAGCCGCCATCTGCGACAGTTTCAGGGAATCCCCCGAAAAATCGGCGTGGCGGAACACCTCGTCACGCTGATAGTGGTGCCCCAGAATACAGAGCCGTTCGCCGAGGATGCGCTTGGCCGAGGCAATCCGCGCCTCGCACTCGCTGTCATCCAGCAGATTGAACTCTTCCATCTTGAGAACGGCAGCCATCACGCAGGCCTCCGGCGGTCATCCGAATGAAATATTGAAGCTCTGTCGAGCCCGATATTGTAGCCGGTTGACGCCGCGCCCACTACAGATAGTGACAGGCGTGTGACGCCCCGCCCCGGCTCCGCGACACGGGGCGTCGAGACAATCGCGCCGAGCCCCGGCTGGATCGCCGCCGCCCCGGGCTTTAACGGGCCTCCGGCGCGACGCACTCCGGAATCGGATCGGTCCCTGGCGTGACGATGCACAGCGTGGTTTCGTCGGTAAGGGCATCGTCATCCGCGCCGACGGTCGCCGTCACCGTGACCGCGCCGTCCTCAGCCTTGGTCGACACCGCCAGGCCACCGCCGAACAGGCCGGTGCCGATCGTTGCGACGGTGGTGTCGGAACTGGCCCAGACCACCGAGCGCGTGACCGGCTGCGTGACCGTATCGCCGTCATAGTGCCCGATCGCCTCGAACTGCTGGCTGTCCAGCGCCTCGACCGTCGGATTGACCGGGTCGATGCTGATGCTGTCGAGCGTGCGCTCTACCGCGTTGAGCGTGACGGTATTGCTCTCCACCAGCGGCGGATCCGTATCGCCTTCCTCATCGTTGCCGTCGTCACCGCCATAGGTCGCTTTGACCCCCGCAGTTCCGACGGCCGCGGCGGTCACGATCTGCGGCAGCAGCACCGCCGGACTGATGACCGCGGTATCGTCGCTGGTCAGCAGCACCAGACCGCTCAGATCCTGTGTCTGCCCGCCGGCGAACTGCGCGGTCACGCGCAGCGATTCGGTGGTGCCGACGATCAGCTCATCGTTCGGCGCATCGACGAACTCGCGCTCCAGCGTCAGCGCCGTCGGATATTCGATGTTCACCTGCGCCTTCAGGTCCTGCTCGATGGGATTCCCGGCACAGGCATCGAGGCTGGCGGTCGCGACCAGCGGACCGCCCGGCGCCACCGCGCTGATCACCCCGGTGCCGATGCCGATGGTGGCCACGTCGTCATTGGGCGCCTCGAACGACCAGACCGCGGCCCGGGTGACGTTGAGCGTGTAACCGCCAACGCTGGCCCGCAGGGTCAGGCCGGCCGAGGTTTCCGGCGCGACGGTCAGCTCGGACTGCTCCATGTACAGTTCGTCGGGCGCGCGCACCTCGACGTCATAGCTCGCGCTCAGACCGACGAACTCGACCTTGATCGTCGCCGTTCCGGTCGCGACCGGAACCAGCGTTCCCGAGGCGTACGCGAGCGTCGGGTCGCTCGCCAGCTGGATGTCGCCATTGCTGACCTTGACCACCGCCGGATCGCTGCTCGACCAGGTCGCGCGCGCGCTGTAGTCGGCCTGCCCGCCGTCGGTGAAGGTGCCGATCACCTGCAGCTTGTCGGTGAAGCACAGGTATGAAACGTTGCTGGACGCATCCAGCAGGCTGGTCTGGCGCGCGATGCTGAGTGTCTCGAGCCGGTTGCCGTCACCGATGCCTCCGATATTGCAGGCGCCCAGAACGGCCGAAAGGGACAAGCCGGCAGCGGTCTGCAGCCAGCGACGAGAGCAAGAGGACATGCGCGCCATACTCCTTGGGTGGGTTACGCCGAAGCCGAGCCGGTGCTCGCAGGATCGGCCGGGCTCTTCACCTGGACCGTCGATCGGATCTGCAGTTCCCGCAGCTGCTTGGGTTCGGCGGCTCCGGGAGCATCGGTCAGCGGATCGTGCGCGGTCTGGGTCTTCGGGAATGCGATGACATCACGGATACTGTGACGCCCGGCCATCAGCATGATCAGGCGATCCAGTCCCAGCGCGATCCCTCCGTGCGGCGGCGCGCCATACGACAACGCCTCGAGCAGGAAGCCGAACTTCTCCTGCTGCTCGTCGGCCCCGATGCCCAGCAGCTCGAACACCGCCTGCTGCACGTCCTGGCGATGGATACGCACCGAACCGCCACCGATCTCGATGCCGTTGATCACGACGTCGTAACCCTGCGACAGGATCTCGCCCGGGTGCGCGCGCAGCGCCTCGGCGTCGAACGGCGTCGGCGCGGTGAACGGATGATGCAGCGAGAACCAGCGGTTCTCGGTCTCGTCCCACTCGAACATCGGCCAGTCGATGACCCACAACGCGCGCCAGGCGTCCTCGGTCAGGCCCAGATCGTTGCCGACCCGCAGGCGCAACGCGCCGAGCGCGTCGCTGACCACACGCCATTTGTCCGCGCCGAAGAAGAGCACGTCGCCACTCTGCGCGCCGGTGCGCTCGAGAATGCCCTCAAGCGCCGCGTCGTGGAGGTTCTTCACGATCGGCGACTGCAGGCCGTCGCGGCCCTGCGCACGGTCATTGACGACGATGTACGCCAGCCCTTTCGCACCGTACTGCTTGACGAAATCGGTGTAGCGGTCGATCTCGCTGCGCGACAGGCGCTCACGGCCGCCCGGCACACGCAGTGCCGTCACCCGGCAGTTGGGATCATTGGCCGGACCGGAGAACACCTTGAACCCGACATCGGCCACCAGATCCTTGACGTCGACCAGCTCCAGCGGATTGCGCAGGTCCGGCTTGTCCGATCCGTAACGCCGCATCGCCTCGGCGTACGACATGCGGGGCAGCGTCCCCAGGTCAACGTCGATCACGTCACGGAAGATCCCTTTGAGCAGGTCCTCCATCAGCGCCATGATCTCGTCCTGCGTCAGGAACGAGGCCTCGACATCGAGCTGGGTGAATTCCGGCTGACGATCGGCGCGCAGATCTTCGTCGCGGAAGCAGCGCGCGATCTGGTAGTAGCGGTCGAGTCCCGAGACCATCAGCAGCTGCTTGAACAGCTGCGGCGACTGCGGCAACGCGAAGAAGCGCCCCGGATGGGTGCGGGACGGGACCAGATAGTCGCGCGCGCCTTCGGGGGTCGCCTTGGTCAGGATCGGCGTCTCGACGTCGATGAACCCGCGGGCATCCATGAAGTCGCGGATGCGCTTGATGACGTCGTGGCGCAGACGCAGATTGCGCTGCATCTCCGGACGGCGCAGATCCATGTAGCGGAACTTCAGGCGGGTATCCTCGCCGACGGTATCGTCGTCGAGGTGGAAAGGCGGCGTTTCGGCCTGATTGAGCACGGTGACCGACTGACCGAGCACCTCGACCTTGCCGGTGCGCAGGTTGGCGTTTTCGGTGCCCTGGGGGCGCGGGCGGACGCGGCCGACGATCTGCACGACGTACTCGGACCGCAACCGGTCGGCCGCGGCGAACGCCTCCTGCGTATCCGGATCGAACACGCACTGCAGGAGGCCCTCGCGATCACGCAGATCGATGAACACCACCCCGCCGTGATCACGCCGGCGATGCACCCAACCACACACCGTCACGGTCTCACCGATCAACTGATCGGTCACCAGCCCACAATAATGACTACGCATCCTTAGAATTTCGCTTGATTCGGTGCCGATGTGCACCGCGAAGATTGTCGAGACCCCGCTACGCGGCTGAACGCCGTCACCGGGGTGAAAGCCCGGTAGTTTACCGTCCCGAGCGCGACTCGGCCACGCAGCTTACAGCGCGTCGACGGCAGTGTCGCCGCCCTTGCCCACCCTCGGCAGATTCTGCGGGGTCACGACTCCCAGCGAGATCACCAGGCGCATCGCGTCCTCGACCGACATCTTGAGCCGGATCGCGTCACGATCCGGCACCATGACGATGAAGCCGGAGGTCGGATTCGGCGTCGTCGGCACAAAGCAGGTGAGCAGGTGCTCCGAGGTGTGATCCTGGACCTCGCCGATCGGCTCGCCGGTGAGAAACGCCACCGACCAGATCCCCTTGCGCGGATATTCGATCAGCAACGGCTGGCGGAACGAGCGCGACTGGTCGGAAAAGATCGTTTCGGCGAGTTTCTTGATGCCGCCGTAGACGGTCCGCACCAGCGGAATGCGCGACAGCAACGCCTCGGTCCAGACCACCAGCTTGCCGCCGATGTAATTGGCGGCGATGGCGCCGGTTCCGAGCACCAGCACGACCGACAGCAGCGCACCCAGCCCGGGAATGTCCGGCCGATAGACTTCCGGAATCAGCAGCAGGCTGGTATCGAGCAGGTTGATGACGAAGCGGATGACCAGCAGGGTTGCCCCCAGCGGCAACCAGATCAGCATGCCGGCGATCAGCCAGCGACGTAACAGATTGCCCATTTACCGCCTCTCGAATCGTCCTACCCGATACCAACGACGAGGCCGACCCGAAAACGGGCCGGCCTCGTCATCCATGGCGGACCTGATCAGCTGTCCGCAGCCGCGCCGCACGCCGGCTTGTCACAGCCGCCGGGACTGCAGGCCGGCGCGGATTCCGCCTTGTCTCCAGCCAGATTGCGCTTGCCGTCCGACTTGAAATCGGTTTCGTACCAACCGCCGCCGCCCAGTCGGAACCCGGCGGCCGAAACCAGTTTGGTCAACGCCGGCTTGCCGCACTCGGGGCAATCCTTGGCCGGCGGGTCCGAAATCTTGTGCATCACCTCGGATTCGGCGCCGCAGGCTTGGCAGACATACTCATAGATCGGCATGAAATTTCCTCGAAAAAGGCACCACCATCGGCGTTGATGGGGGCAAGCGTCGCATTTTCAAGAGTTCGCCGGCTTCGGTCCAGCACGGGTGACGGGCGGCTCGACCGGCAGCCGCAGGTGGAACTCGGCGCCGCTGGCGCAGGGCTCCGCCCACATCTCGCCACCGTGATATACGGCGATCTTGCGACAGATCGCCAGGCCGATACCGGTTCCCGCATACCGCTCGGCCGCGTGCAGGCGCTTGAACACCGCGAAGACCTGTTCGAGCTGGTCGACTGGGATACCGATCCCGTTGTCGCGGACGACGATATGCCAGTCGTCCCGCTCCCGCCGGCACTCGATCGTGATCACCGGTGCGTTCCCTTCCGGCTGGAACTTGAGCGCATTGGAAATCAGATTCTGGAACAGCTGCGCCAGCAGTTGGTGGTCGGCCGTCACCACCGGCAGATCGGGCGCGCTGATCCGCGCGCCCGAGCGCTCGATGTCGCTCGCCAGCATCCGCGTCGCCTTGCCAAGCGTTTCGGCCAGCGGGCGGGACTCGAGCTGTCCACCGAGCCGCCCGACCCTGGACAGCTGCAGCAGCGCATTGATCAGATCCTGCATCTGCGCAACGCCCTGCTGGATATAGTCCAGAAATTCGCCGGCCTGCGGGTCCAGCGTCTTGGAATACTTCGTTCGCAGCAGCTGGGCGAAGCCGGCGACGTTGCGCAGCGGTGCCTGAAGATCATGCGAGGCGACATACGCGAACTGCTCGTGCTCCGCCGCCGCCCTCCGCAGCTCGGACAGGGTCTGGCGCAGATTGCGCTCAGCCGCCTCCCGCAGCATCACTTCCCGGTGCAGATGCTCGTTGACCTGCGCCATCGTCGCGGCGGAAGTGGCATCGCCGCCCAACTTGTGGTTTCGCAGTGTGCGCCACAGACCGGCCAGCGCAGCCAGTCCGAACACCGCCCAGGGGAGCCACGCCAGATCCGGCGGCAGCCAGGCGCCCGTCACCAACGCAGCAGCCAGGATGCCGAACAGGAGGCTCGTCACCCGCACGTCCGAACGGCCCGCGCCACCGCTGCGCCAGCCCAGCAGCGCAAACGCCAGGCTCGCGACCGCCGCTACACCTCGGGCGAGAGTTTCCGCGTCCCAGACCATCGCTCAGCGCAGCACGCCCGGCAGACGCACGACGCCCAACCAGAAATCCCGGATCAGCTCGATCAGACGCCCGAAGTCGACGATATCGACCGGCTTGGTGAGATAGCAATTGGCATGTGCGTCATAACAGGCCTTGATATCGCCCTCCGCCTGCGACGTCGTCAGGATCAGGACGGGCGTCCGGCGCAACACGGTGTCCTGTTTGATCTGCCGCAGGACTTCTCGGCCATCGATGCGGGGCAGATTCAGGTCGAGCAGCACCAGATCGGGCACCGGCAGATTCGCGTATCCGGCCTCGCGACGCATCATCTGCAACGCCTGCTCGCCGTCCCGCGCCACCTGCAGGCGGTGGGGGAACCCGGCCATCCGCAGCATCTCCTCGGTGAGTCGGACGTCCGCCGGGTTGTCCTCGACCAGCAGGATGACCGGCTCAGCATCCGCCTCACGCTCCGTCTCGCTCGCGCTATTCAACGCCCGCCTCCTTGAGCCATTGGACCCGCAGCAGCGTATGCGGGTTTACAATGTAACCGCTCGCGGGCCGTGCTGATACCGGGTCCGCGCCCAGCCCTCGCCTCTCGCCCAGTCACGCCGGCCACATGCGCAACAATCTCACCCGCGGTGCGCTGCATGCGTTCGCCGCTGCGGCTGCCTTTTCACTCATGGGCGCCTGCATCAAGACCGCCTCCCGCCACGCACCCAACGAAGTCATCGTCTTCGTGCGCTGCGCGGTCAGCCTGATCATTCTGTTTCCCTGGCTGGCCCGCAAGGGCGGGCTCGGCGTCCGCACCCGGCGCCTTGGCGGACATCTGTGGCGTGCCGGATTCGGCATCCTCGCGATGTACGCGTTCTTTTATGCGATCGCCCATCTGCCGCTGGCCGAGGCCATGCTGCTGACCTACTCGACGCCGCTGTGGATCCCGTTCATCGCCTGGTTCTGGATCGGCGAGCGCCCCCCGGCCGTCGTCTACCCATCCGCAGCACTGGGCATGGTCGGCGTGGCCTTCATCGTCAAACCGGGCCTGCACGCGATCAGCCCGGTCGCGGGAATGGTCGGCCTCGCCTCCGGCATCCTTGCCGCCTGCGCGATGGTCAGCATCCGCCGCATCACCGACACCGAACCACCCGCCCGGATCGTGTTCTATTTCGCCCTGCTCGGAACCGCCATTTCGGCCATCCCGCTGGTCTGGGCCTGGCAAATGCCCGATCTGCCGACACTGGCGCTGTTGCTCGGCGCCGGACTGCTCGCCACTGCCGGACAGATGCAGCTGACCCGCGCGTACAGCTGCGCTCCGGCTGCATTGATCGGCCCGTTCACCTACGTCGCGGTGCCGATTTCGGGCGCGCTCGCATGGCTGGTCTGGGACGAGCGACCGGACCGCTGGTCGCTGCTGGGGGCGGCCCTGGTCATCGCCAGCTGTGTGCTGGTCGGGGTCCGCTCGCGGCAGACCCCATCGCCGGCACGCTCAGGGCGCTGACAGCGGCTCGACAGCAACCCCAGGCAGTCCCCGCAAGGCCGCCTCGAAGTAGCGGTAGGCCCCGGCGGCCACCGTGCTGGAGCCCTTGAAACCGAATTCGATCTGAGCCGGCGAACCGGCTTGACCGCGTGATGGCAGGCTCGACAGCTTGATCTGTGGGAACCGCGCCAGCGTCTCCTCCATCAGCGGCAACAGATCGCCTTCGCCGCTGCTGCCGACGACCCGCAACCGGTATTCAACCGGTGGCGATGCCCGATGCCGGTCACCGTAGCGATGGTCAAGCACCCACTCGAGCATCGGCCACGCCATTTCGGGAAACCCGGGAACGAAGTTGCAGTTCTCGACGTAGAAGCCGGCGACGTCGTTGACCGGATTCGGGATCAGCCCCGCACCACGCGGAAAATCCGCCATCAGCACGCGATTCGGATATGCCCGCTCCGCATACCTTGCCACGATGCGGGCCTCGGCCTCAGCGTGGCGCTCGATCGGAACCTGGAACGCACGTGCGGCCGCCTGTCGCGTGCGGTCATCCGGGGTCGCCCCGATCCCGCCACAGGAAAGCAGCACATCACCCGCGTCGCCCGCGACCCGGATCGCATCGGCGATCGCAGCCTCGTCGTCACCCAGAAACCGCGCCCACGTCAGCTCCATGCCGCGCGCGGCCAGCAGTTCGATCACCCGGGGCAGGTGCTTGTCCTGACGCTTGCCGGACAGAATCTCGTCGCCGATGACCAGCAATCCGACGCTGGTGGCTCTGTCCGCGTCGTCAGGCTCACTTTGACTCATCACACTCCCTCGGGCCGACCGGAAGAGTCGGGCGCATCCCCGGAGCACCGGCATCGCGCCGGTGTCCTCCGGGCATTTACGCGTGATCTGGCGCAGCCGACGGGCTTATTCCTGGGCCCAGCTGAAGCGCTCGACGGCATTGAAGATGTCGGTCTCGGTGACGATCCCGATGATCTTGCCGCTCTGCTCCACCGTCAGGCGGCTGAAATTGGAGTCGGTGATCTGCGCAGCGGCCTCGCGAATCCCCATCTCGGCCGGCACCGACACCACCGGACGCGTGCAGACTTCGTGCACCCGGCTGGTCGCCGGATTGCGCCCCGCGCGCACCAGCTTGCTGACGATGTCGCTGCGCGTGAGGATGCCCCACTGTCCGTCGGCGCCCGGCTCGACCACGACCGAGCTGACGTCGTTGTCGGTCATCACATGCATTGCGGTCTCGATCGTCTCGTCACCGGTGACGGTGATCAGCGAGCGCGTCATCAGGTCGGCGACCGTGTGCGGCACGCGGCCGGAATCGAGCATTTCCTCCATCGGCTGGAGCAACCGGCGGATCTCGCGCTGCTTGCGCTCCTTGATCAGCTGCTCCTGCTGTGCCTTGCGCTTGGCCTCGAGATCGACGCCGCCCTCGATCCGCTCGATCAGCGCATCGGCGAACTGGCTGGTGCCGACTTCGGTCGCACCATCGATCTGACGGGCGAAGTCGTAGGTCACGATGCCGTCCGACACGACCTCCGGATACACCAGCGTGATCAGGTCGGCCGCTTCCTTCCAGCCCATGTACTCGAGCATCATCACGCCCGAGAACAGCAGCGAGCCCGGGTTGACCTTGTTGAGGTTGGCGTATTTCGGCGCCGTCCCGTGCGTCGCCTCGAATACCGCGACGTGGTCCGCGATGTTCGCGCCCGGCGCGATGCCGACGCCGCCGACTTCCGCAGCGATCGCGTCGGACAGGAAATCGCCGTTGAGGTTCATCGTCGCCAGCACGTCGAACTCTTCCGGGCGCAGCAGCATCATCTGGAACATGATGTCCGCGATGCGATCCTTGATGACGATCTTGCCCTCGGGCTGCTTGCCCTTGTACTCGGCGTAGAGCTGCTCTTCGGTGATCGTGACGTTGCCGAATTCCTCGCGTGCCACTTCGTAACCCCAGTTACGGAACGCGCCCTCGGTGAACTTCATGATGTTGCCCTTGTGCACGAGGGTCACCGATTCGCGGCCGTTGTCGATCGCGTACTGGATCGCCTTGCGCACCAGGCGCTTGGAGCCGAACTCCGAGATCGGCTTGATGCCGAGACCCGCGCCCTCGAAGAACTTCGCGCCCATCTCGTTGCGCAGGAAACCGGCCAGCTTTTCGTTTTCCTCGGTGCCGGTCTTGTACTCGATGCCGGCATAGACGTCCTCGGTGTTCTCGCGGAAGATCACCACGTCGACCTTGCCCGGGTTCTTCAGCGGGCTCGGCACGCCGGTGTAGTGGCGCACGGGGCGCACACAGGCGTACAGATCCAGGTCCTGGCGCAGCGCGACGTTCAGACTGCGGAAGCCGCCGCCCACCGGCGTCGTCAGCGGCCCCTTGATCGACACCACCAGATCCGCAAGCGCCTCAAGGGTTTCGTCCGGGCAGTAGTTGCCGTCATAGATGCCGGCGGCCTTCTCGCCGAGATAGGTCTCGCACCAGTGGATCTTGCGCTTGCCGCCGTAAGCCTTGGCCACCGCCGCATCCCACACGCGCAGACAGGCACGCGTGATGTCCGGGCCGATCCCATCGCCCTCGACGTAGCCGACGATCGGCTGGTCCGGCACGTGCAGCTTGCCGTTCTGGATGGTGATTTTCTCGCCGGATGCGGGAATCTGGATGTGGCGATACGCGGACATTGAGCAATCTCCGATTTGTTCTGGTCGAGGAGTCGTGCGGGATTTTACGCCGGATTGCGTCAACGCAGTGACGCCGGGCATACGGCTGGGCTATCGTGCGACCAAAGGATGAGGGAGACAACGCTGATGAAGGCTCTGATCCCGGTCGCCACCGGCTCCGAATCACTCGAGACGATCACGATCGTCAACGTGCTGCGCCGCGCCGGCGTGGACACCTGCGTGGCAAGCGTCACCGGCGCACTCGATGTTGTCGGCACCCGCGACGTCGGTTTTCGAGCCGATGCGTTGTTCGACGCGATCGCGGATCGGGAATTCGACCTCATCGTGCTGCCGGGCGGAGAACCGGGCGCGCGCGCACTGGCCGCGCACGCCGGCGTGATGCGCAAACTGACGGAGCAGCGCATGGCGCACCGCTGGTACGGCGGGATCTGCGCCGCCCCCGCGCTGGCGCTGGCGCCGGCGGGACTGCTCGACGGCAAGCAGGCGACCTGCTATCCGACGTTTCGCGATGCCCTGCTGCACTTCGTCGACCAGCCGGTGGTCGTCGACGGCCACTGCATCACCAGCCAGGGGCCGGCGACCGCGATGGCATTCGCCCTGCAGCTGGTCGAAACGCTGTGCGGCGCGGCAACACGCAACAGCGTCGCCGAGCAGCTGCTGTTCCACCGCGCCGCGACCTGACCGCGAGCGCCGCAGCGGACACGCAGAAACGCCGAACGCCCGCAGCGAGGCGGGCGTTCGAGCCATACCGCAGCCGGAATCAGGCGGCCTTCTTGTCGCCGACGGCTTCCTTGAGAATCGTCTTGAGTTCACCCGACTGGTGCAGGTCGAGCGTGATGTCGCAGCCGCCGAGCAGCTCGCCCTTGACGTAGAGCTGCGGGAAGGTCGGCCAGTTGGCGAACTTCGGCAGCGCGCGGTAGACCTCCTCATCCTCGTAGATATTGACGAAGGCGAACGGAACCTCGCAGTCCTTGATCGCCTGCACCGCGCGCGCGGAGAAACCGCATTGCGGAAAGTCCGGCGTTCCCTTCATGTAGAGAATGATCGGATTTTCAGTAACTTGTTTCTTGATACGCTCAAGTGCGTCCATCGAGTTCTCCATCGCGGAGTGGAATCGGGGGCGGATTATACGCGTCGACGTGACATCGGGTTGAACACCCGTCGAATTCGACGTGTTGAATTTGACACTTCGACCGCCTATTTTGTTCGCCCCAATTGGCTCAGCATGGCGCACGCCAAAGTACGATCACGAGGAACGACAACATGGCACTGACCCTCCCCGAGCTGCCCTACGCGCGCGACGCGCTGGCACCGCACATGTCCGCGGAGACGCTCGACTACCACTACGGCAAGCATCACAAGGCCTACGTCGACAACGGCAACAAGCTGATCGCGGGAACCGAGTTCGAGAACATGAGTCTCGAGGACATGGTGATGAAGTCCTCGGGCAAGATCTTCAACAACGCCGCACAGGTCTGGAATCACACGTTCTTCTGGAACTGCCTGACCCCGAAGCAGGCCGAGCCCAGCGCCGCGCTGAGCGACGCCCTGACCAAGGCATTCGGCAGCGTCGACGACTTCAAGAAGCAGTTCACCGAGTCGGCCATCGGCAACTTCGGCTCCGGCTGGACCTGGCTGGTCAAGAATGCCGACGGCTCGCTGGCGATCGTCAACACCTCGAACGCCGCCAACCCGATGACCGACGGCAAGAAGCCGCTGCTGACCTGCGACGTGTGGGAACACGCCTACTACATCGACTACCGTAACGCCCGCCCCAGCTATCTCGAGCACTTCTGGGCGCTGGTGAATTGGGCCTTTGTCGAGCAGAATCTCGGCTAAGCACCCGACAGCATGAGTTCGGGCCGCGCCAGGCGCGGCCCTTTTTCGTTGTGGAGACAAACATGGCCCGGCATTTCCTCCGGCTGACCGACCTGACCCCTGCCGAAGCCCGTCGCGTGGTGGATCGCGCGCGTGCGCTCAGGGCGGAGCCCGACCTGGCGCACCGACCGTTCGTCGGCAAGACCCTGGCCATGATCTTCACCAAGAACTCGACGCGCACCCGGGTCAGCTTCGAAGCCGGCATGGCCCGCTTCGGCGGACACGCGCTGTTCCTGCATTCAGGCGCCACCCAGCTTGGCCGCGACGAACCGATCGGCGATACCGCCCAGGTGCTGTCGCGGATGTGCGACGCGATCATGATCCGCAACGATTCGCAGGCCGACCAGCAGGCGCTTGCGGACAACTCGCGCGTGCCGGTGATCAACGGCCTGTCCGACCTGCATCATCCCTGCCAGTTGCTCGCCGACCTGCAATGCTGGTTCGAACATCGCGGCGATCCTGCCGGCAGGACCGCGGCGTGGATCGGCGACGGCAACAACGTCTGCCATTCCTGGATCGACGCCGCCCGGATGTTCGGTTTCAAGCTGCGCATCGCCACGCCAGCCGGCTACGAACCGGACGCGGACATCGTGCGGGAGGCCGGCGCCAGCGTCGAGCTGATGCCGGATGCCGCGCAGGCCGCCGAGGGCGCGGATCTGGTCGTCACCGACACCTGGACCAGCATGGGCCAGGAAGCCGAAACCAAGAAGCGTCTGGCCGATTTCGCCGGCTATTGCGTCGATTCCGCGCTGATGCGGCGCGCGAAAGCAGACGCGATCTTCATGCACTGCCTGCCCGCGCACCGTGGCGAGGAGGTCAGCGCCGATGTCATCGACGGCCCGCAGTCGGTGATCTACGACGAGGCGGAGAACCGGCTCTGGGCGCAGATGGCGCTGCTCGAATTCCTTCTGTGCTGAGCGCGGCAGCCGTGCACAGCCTGCCTGTCTACGTCACCGATCTTGAACTGTGCGTCGAGCACGCACTGGCCGAGGACATCGGTGACGGCGATGTCACCGCCCTGCTCGTCCCCGCCGAACAGCGGGCGTCGGCACGTGTCATCACGCGCGAGGCGGCGGTGATCTGCGGCCGGCCGTGGGTCGACGCGGTGTTCTCGCGTATCGATCCGAACATCCGGATCGAATGGCGCGTCGCCGACGGTCAGGCGGCCGAAGCCGACGAGGTGCTGCTGACACTCGAAGGCGCGGCGCGCAGCCTGCTCACCGGCGAACGCGCCGCACTCAATTTCCTGCAGACGCTGTCCGGAACGGCGACCGCCGTCGCCGAGTACGTCCGCGCGGTGGATGGCACCGGATGCCGCATCGTCGACACCCGCAAGACCCTGCCGGGTCTGCGCAACGCACAGAAGTACGCGGTGCTCTGCGGCGGTGGCGCCAACCACCGGATCGGCCTCTACGACGGCATCCTGATCAAGGAAAACCACATCGCCGCGGCTGGCGGCATCGCCGCGGCGATCGAACGTGCACGCGCCCTCGACGCCAACGTTCCGCTGATGACCGAGGCCGAAACGCTCGACGAGGCGCGGGCCGCGCTCGCGGCCGATGTCGACCTGCTGCTGGTGGACGAGTTCTCTGGCGAGATGCTCGCCGAGGCCGTGCGCCTGACACGCGACCATCGCGCGCGCGGCGGACGGACCGTCATCGAATATTCCGGCGGCGCGACGTTGGCCACGGTACGGACATTGGCCGAAACCGGGGTCGACCGGATTTCGATCGGCGCGATCACCAAGCACGTCCGCGCCGTCGACCTGTCGATGCGGCTCACCTGACGCATCGACCCCCGGCGATCCGCGCCACTCAGGCAGCCAGCAGGCGCTCGCACAGCGCCTGGAATGGGCCGGGCTCGCCGCTGGTGTGCCATTCGACCTTTCCCGGAGCGGCGCTGTCGCTGAGCAGGCCCTCGCGCTCGAGCACCCGGCGCGCCTGCCGCGCCACCGCCGCCCCGGTATCGACCAGCGCCACGCCGTCGCCGGCGATCTCGGACAGCAGCCCCCGCAGAAACGGATAGTGCGTGCAGCCCAGCACGATCACGTCGGCCCGTTCGGCCAGCAGCGGTTCGACATAGCGCCGCAGCAGCATCCGGGAACGCTCGGTATCCAGCGCCCCCTGCTCGACCTGTTCGACCAGGCCCGGGCACGGCTGCGTGATCACCCGCACCGGCCCGGCGTGCTCGGCCAGCAACCGCAGAAATTTCTCGCCCGCGAGCGCGGCGCCGGTTGCGAGGACGCCGACGGTGCCGGAGCGCGTCATTGCCACGGCTGGCTTGATCGCAGGCTCCATCCCGACGAAGGGGATCGGATAGGTGGCGCGCAGGGCCTCGACGGCGGCGATCGTCGCCGTGTTGCAGGCGACGACGATCATCTTGGCACCGCGTCCGAGCAGAAAATCGGTGATCGCGTGGGCGCGCTCCAGAATCTCGGCGCGCGCCTTGCCCCCGTACGGGCAATGCCCGCTGTCGGCGTAGTAGATGAAGGACTCGTTCGGCAACTCCCGGCGCAGCTCGCGCAGCACCGAAATGCCGCCGACTCCCGAGTCGAATATTCCGATCGGCGCGTGACTCACCCGCCTACTCGCTCTGCGCGCCCGGGCCGAAATCCGGCATCGACGCCGGCTGCGCAGAATGCGACGTGCGCCGCAGGCGTGGCAACGGTCCGGTCAGAAAATTCAGGACGACTTGGTTGAATGCTGCGGGCTGCTCCATCGGCAGGCCGTGGTGCGCCCCCTTGAACCAGTGCAGACGCCCGCGTGGCAACGCATGCGCGAAGCGAACCGTCTCGGCATGCCCGAAATAGTCATGCTGCGACGCCGCCACCAGAACCGGCATCTGCAGCTCGTGCAGACGCTCGATCACCGACCAGCGCCCCAGGGACGCCAGCGCGCCCAGGTAGATGCCCCGCGAGTTGCGACGTCCGCGCTCGATCAGCTTGCGGCGCTGCAGCTCGTCGGCGGGATCCGGAAACATCCGCTGCGCGCCGATCTCGGCCAGGCGCGCGGGCCCGAGCATGCCCATCACCACCAGCCGATACAGAAACTCGATGTAATGCCGCGCCGACTGGGGCTTGAAGCTGGGCACACTGTTGGCGATCACGAGACGTTCGATCCGGGACGGATGATCGAGGGTCAGCTGCAGCGAGATCGCCCCGCCCATCGAGTGGCCGACAAGCCGGCAGCCGTGGATGTCCAGCGCATCCATCAGCGCCTTGACGTCGGCGGCATAGCGGGCGACGCCGACACGCCGACGCCCACTTCCGCTATGACCGAAACCGCGCAGATCGGGCGCGATGACGCGAAAATGCTCCGCGAACGCCGGGATCTGATGCTCCCAGTCCTCCAGGCTCGCTCCGAGCCCGTGGAGCAACAGCAGAGGCGGACCGGAACCCGCCTCCTCGTAATGCAGATCGAAATCGTCGACCCGAAGCTTCGGCATCAGTCCTGCCGCGCTCCCGCAACCGAGCAGAAGCAGTACGCGTAGGCGCCCTGAGGATCATTGAACGCCGACAGCAACTGCTGGGCCCGAACTTCGGCCTGCTGCAGCGGCGCCGGCAGCATCGCCCTGAACTCGCGCATCGCCAGGATCCGTGCGCCGCCACCGAACTGCGATAGCAGCTCGCCGGCGAATCCCCGTTGCTGCGCACGCCAGTCGAGCCGATACGCATCGGGCGCCAGACCCGCCAGCTCCGCAGCGGCGTCCGCCGCCTGCTGCATGCCGCCGATGTGATCGACCAGGCCCAGGCGCTTGCCCTCGTGGCCGCTCCAGACCCGTCCGCGTGCAATCTCGTCGACCTTGGCCAGCGGCAGCTCGCGACCCTCGGCCACACCGGAAATGAAATCGCGGTAGATCTTCTCGATACCGAGCTGCACGATCGCGCCGACCTCCGGAGACAGCGGCCGGTCGATCCGGAAGGCGCCCGCCAGATCGGTGGTCCCGACGCCGTCGGTGTGGATGCCGAGCTTCGCCAGCGAGCGGTCAAGCGTGGGAATCATGCCGAAGACACCGATCGAGCCGGTGATCGTGGTCTCATGCGCCCAGATCTGATCCGCGTCCATCGAGACCCAGTAGCCGCCGCTGGCGGCGAGTGTCGACATCGATGCCACGACCGGCTTGCCGTCCGCACGCAGGTGCTGGACTTCACGGCGAATCTGCTCGGCGGCCCAGACGCTGCCTCCCGGGGAATTCACCCGCAGGACGACGGCGGCCACATCCGGATCGCGGCGGGCCTCATCGAGCATGTCCGACACGACGTCGCCGCCGGCCTGGCCCACCTGCCCGGGTCCGTCGACGATTTCACCCTGCACCACCACCACGGCGACCTTGGCCTTGTCGTGCCCGGCAGCGCGCGCCAGATGCTCGCGATGCACCGCGCCGAGATAGTCGAGGTAGTAAATCTGGCGGAAGCTGCCGATGTCATCGTCGAAGCCGACGGTCTTGGCCATGCGCTGGCGGAATTCCGACAGGGTTTCCAGCGAGGTGACCAGCTCATGGTCGCGCGCGTAGGCGGCAGCATCGCCTCCGTTGGCGCCGAGTCCTTCCCGCAACTGCGCGGTGTACAGCTCGGCGGCCGAAGGATCGATGTCGCGGCTCTGCGCAATGCCACGGCCGTATGCGGTCCAGAGATCGCCCAGCCAGGCGCGGTTGGCCTCGCGGGCCGGATCCGACATCGAGTTCCGCGTGAACGGCTCGACCGCCGACTTGTATTCACCGACCCGGAACACGTGCACGTCGACGCCGAGCTTGTCGAGCGCCTCGGCAAAATAGTTCTGATAGACGCCGAATCCCTGGATCGAGACCGTGCCGTAGGGATCGAGGACGATCTCGTCGGCCTGCGCCGCGGCGTAGTACTGGATCTGGTCGTACCACGGCGACCACGCCACGATCTTCTTGCCGGTGGCCTGGAACGCCTGCATCGCGGCCCGCAGCTCGTCCATCTGCGCCAGACCGGCACCGGTCAGGCCGTCGAGCTTGAGCACCGCCAGCGTGATGCGATCGTCCTTTGCGGCCGCATCGAGCGCGTCGATCAGTTTGCTCAGCTCCGACTGGGACGGCGCCTCGCCGCTGAGTTCCTCGACGAAACGCTGCCCTGGATCGGCGTCGATCTGCTCGACCAGCTCCCCGGTCGGCGCCAGGATCAGGGCCACATTGTCATCGACCGTGACCGGTGCCGCGCCACGCAACGAGAACCACGCGACCGCAATCACCGCGAGCAGCATCAGGGTCGCCACGACACGATATATCGTGCGGACGACCTTCCAGATCAGACCGAAGAAACCGCCGATCAGCGAGGTATCGTTTGCCATCAGTGTCCTTGCGCCGCAGCGCCCGTCAAATGCGTTTGATCACGACCGAACCCGCCGAGTAACCGGCGCCGAAAGCGCACAGCACGCCAACATCACCCGGCTGCAGATCATCGTGGTACTTGTGGAACGCAATGACCGAGCCAGCCGAACTGGTATTGGCATATTCATCGAGGATCACCGGCGCCTCGGCGACATCCGGATCGCGTCCTAGGACCTTGCGCGCAATCAGTTGGTTCATGTTGAGATTGGCCTGGTGCAGCCAGAACCGGCGCACCGACTGCGGCGGGACACCCAGCGAGTCGAGATGACCGAGCATCAGCTCGGACGCCAACGGCACGACCTCCTTGAACACCTTGCGCCCCTCCTGATGGAACAGCACGTCGTCCCATGCGCGCTGCGGGACTTCGCAGGCGTTGAGGAAGCCGAAGTTGTTGCGGATGTTGTTCGAGAATTGCGTCTGCATCCGCGTGCCGAGCACCTCGAAGCGCGTCCCGGATCCGGCCCGATCCGAAGGCTCGATCAGCACCGCGGTCGCGGCGTCGCCGAAGATGAAGTGACAGTCGCGGTTGCGCCAGTTCAGATGGCCGCTGCAGATCTCCGGGCTGACGACCAGTGCCGCCCGTGCACTGCCCGCCCGCACCGCATCGACACCGGCCTGGATGCCGAAAGCCGCCGATGCGCAGGCAACGTTCATGTCATAGGCAAAACCGCCGCAACCCAGATAGTGCTGGATCTCGACGGCGATCGCCGGGTAAGGCCGCTGCATGTTCGAGCAGGCGACGATGACCAGGTCGACGTCCGCAGGCGTGCGGCCGGCGCGCTCGAGCGCCTGGCGCGCCGCGGCCATTCCCATCTCGCACATCAGCGACGGCTGGTCTTCCCCGCGCATCTCGATGCGCGGACGCATGAAGTCGAGATCGAGCACCCCCTCGCGGTCGACCACATGACGCGACCGGATTCCGGACGCCTTGTAGATGAACTCGACGCTCGACGGCGCCAGCGCCTGAACCTGCCCCCCCTCGATCTCGGCGGCATGCTCGCCGTTGTAGCGCTCGACATACTGGTTGTAGCACGCGACCAGATCTTCGTTGGAGATGGACTGCGGCGGCGTGTACAGGCCGCTACCGGTGATCACGGGGGTTTTCATGATGGTGGAAATCGGGTTGTTGGGGGGAGATATGAGAATCTTCTAATACGTTGGAAACAACTGTTGTCGCGAAGTTTACTGCACTGCCCAGCCGGCACCGGACATTGCCCGCCGCAGAACCTCGCGGCCGGCGCGCTCCTGGCGCACCGTCAGATGCGAACCGCTGTACCACTCGATCGGCACGCCCCAGTGACGCGACAGCGCCAGCGGGTGGCTGGGCAGCACGATGCGGTCCGCCGACCCCGCGAGAATGTGCAGACGCTCGCGGTCGAGCAGGGGCTGCACCGACAGCGGCGAAACGATCGAAATCAGGCGCCGGAACGACGCTTCGTCCAGCCCGCGCGCGGAAAAATAGTGCAGATGACTGGGCGGCAGAAAGCGCCAAAGCGCCTGCGCGATATCGACCAGCGGCACGCCGGCGACGACGAAATCCAGCTCCGATTCATGCCCAGCCAGCAGCGCGGCGTTGTATCCGCCCAGCGAAATCCCGAACACGCCGATCCGCGCTCCCGGCTCGTTGTGGCGCAACCACGCCAGCGTGCGCCGCAGATCCCACAGCGCCTGCGCCTCGGCGTGCAGAAAATGCAGCATATCTCCGTCGAGAAAGCGGTCGCCGCTGAAGAAGCCGATCCGGCGCGGACCATGCAGCGGCAGGACCGGCTGGATCACATTGAGCCCCAGGCGCTGGTGCAGCCATTGCGGCGAGAACAGGCTCAGGTCGGTCCAGCGCATGCCCATGCGATAGCCGTGAATGCACAGCAGCCACGGCCGCGGCTCGCCCGCATGCCGGAACACCCGCACATGGCACTGGCCGTTGTTGCGCAGACGCCCGCCCCAATCGTCGCTGCCGGGCAATTCCGGCCGCGGCTGGTAGCCACTGTCGAACCTCAGGATCTCGTGCTGCCAACCCAGATAATGCGTGGGCTCGATGTAGGTCTGCTCCGGGGGCGGTGGCGCCGGATGCAGAACCGCGCCGTCGTCATACCATCCCTGCTCGGAGAGGACCTGATCGAGACGCTTGGCGTTGTCGCACATCCGTTCGGCGATATCGCCGTTGGGCAGCCGCGCCGAACACACGAAGTATCCGAGCATCGCCTCGTCGAGCGCCGCCTTGGCGTCGGTTTCGGTGGACATCACCGGCGCCGGCGCGCCGGCATACAGCGGCTCGTTGGCCAGCCCGACGCGCCCCGCCACGAGGAAGCTCGCCACCGACACCAGCACCGCGTAGAACGCCGCGCCGAAGTCGGCGACCACCCAGGCGACCGGACTCAGCAGCACGCCGAGCATCGCGCCCAGCGCCATCAGTCCGATGAGGCGATGCTCACCGACCATGAACATCATCGCGACGCCGGACGCCAGCAGCAGGCAGCCCGGGATCATGGCCCACAGCAGCCAGTCCCAGCCCGGCTGCGCCAGCAGCCAGTACAGCCCGGCCGCCATCGGCACCAGCCCCCTGGGCTCCCACTGCTTGGGACTCGGTCGATCGATCATGGCGAATCCGGGGTGGCCTACACCCTCAGCCTTCGAGAATGGCGCGGATCAGGAGGCTCCCGATCACCAGTCCGACGACGAACACCCCCTGCGCGATCCATCGCCAGCGGCGTCCGCGCCACTGCCCCCAGAACGCCGCCGCCGCGAGGGCGCTGACGACACCGAAGATCAACGTCACCGCACCCACCGAGGACCATTCGCCGCGCATCCGCGGCGACGCATCCAGGTGGAACCAGTACATCAGCGAAACCACGCCGAGGGTGATGGCAAATGTGGCCGTCAGCGCCAGCGCCACGGCATTGAAGTAATGCAAGGCCTTCATTGGGAGCGTTTACGCAGCAGACGCGCCACGGGCGCCAGTTGGCCCGCGACCTTGGGGGATGAAAGTCCGGTCTTGATCATCAGATTCACGAAACTGCGGACGATGACGTCGCGGCTGGCGAAGACGCTGTTGACCATCGGGACCTTGCGCCCCTTGATCGGCGTCAAGGTGTCGCCCGGTTCCTCGCCGAACTTGAAACTCACCGTCAGCTCGACTTCGAGCGGGTCGCCCTTGCGCAGGCGCTCGGACTTGCGGGGCAACCGCCCACTGCGTGTGCGTTTGCGTCCGCCTCCTTGCGTCTTCTTTATCATGCAGGCTCCTCAAGCTCGCCAAGCCGCACCATGAAGACCGCAGCAGCAGACTTCTCCGATACGACCGCCGATCATCTGGTTTGCTTCGCTCACGGCAAGGAAAGCGGACCCTGGGGTCACAAAATCACCCACCTGGCGCAAATCGCTCGAAAACGCGATTTCACGGTGATCAGTCCCGATTATAGACACACGCAGGATCCCGCGGCCCGGGTGGCACATCTGCTGGCATTGCAGCCCCGGGCCCGCAAGTTGGTTCTGGTCGGCTCGAGCATGGGCGGCTACGTGTCGGCGATGGCCTGTGCCGCGCTGCGGCCCACCGCGTTGTTCCTGATGGCACCCGCACTGTACTTCCCGGGCTGGGACACCGAGCCGGAGGCGGTTCCGGCCTTGTGCAGCGTCGTCCACGGTTGGCGCGACTCGGTCGTGCCGCACGAACGCGGGCTGCGCTTCGCCCAGCGCCATCGTGCCGCCCTGCATCTGCTGGACGCCGAGCACGGCCTCACCGAGTGCCTCGACATGATCGGGCTGCTGTTCGATGACCTGCTGACGCGCACCCTGGCAGTTCCGCCGGCGCCTGACGACGGTCCGTGAACACCGCGCCCGATCTGCGTCGCGCCTATCGCACTGCGATCTACACCATCGGCCAGCCAATGGCCGTCCGGATCGTCATCGGCCGCCGCAATCCCGCGGCGGACCGCCTGCTCGCGACACTGGGCTGCCACCACCGGTGGGCCATCGTGACGCCCTGCAATCCCGCTTCGGTCCACCTGGGGGACGCCGCCAACCGCCGGCGCCTGCGCCGGATGGCGGGCAGCATTGCCCGCGCCCGGGTCCGCCACTGCCCCGCCCGCAGCCGGAGCCCGGAGGGAGACTGGATCGAACCCGGCTACTGCCTGTTCGACATCCCCGAGCCGGCGGCGCTGGCGCTGGCGCGCCGTTTCGGACAGCGGGCCATCGTCGCGGGCGTGCTCGACGGTCCGGCGGCACTGCGCTGGACCGGACTTTGATGGACTGCCGGCGGCATCACGGGGTCTGACGGCGATCGCTGTGGCCCAGATCGCGTTCCGGCGCCACCCGGTCGCGGATCTGCTGCTTGAGGCGCGGCAACTCGGGAAAACCGCCGTCGCGCGCACGGTCAGCGATCACATCACCATCCAGGTAAACCGAAAACACTCCACCTTTTCCAGGCTTTAAAGACACTTCTTCAAGTTCTTCACTAAATGTAGTCAACAGCTCCTGCGCGATCCAGCCGGCCCGTAACAGCCACCGGCACTGGGTGCAGTACTCGATCGTGACGCGGCTCACGGCGCGCCCCCGGCCGGTTGCGGCCACGGCTGATAGGCCCGGAAGGCCTCGGGCATGCGCCGCGGCTTGCCGGTGACCATGTCGACACTGACCCACTGCGTCTGCCCGCGCAGCACCGTCTTGCAGTCGGCGTCGCGGATGATCTGGTAGCGGCGCCACATGCTCAGCCGGAAGTCGTTGCGATGCACCCAGGTCGCCAGCCACAGCTTGTCGCCGGCGAAGGTCGGCGCCAGATAGTCCAGCTCGTGCCGCCGCGCCACGCAACCGACGCCGATCCGCTCGTAGTCCTCGAAGTCGAGCCCCAGGCTGACCGAGTGCCCCCAGGCCACCTGTTCCAGCCAGCTCAGGTAGACCACGTTGTTGGTGTGACCGAACCGATCGAGGTGCGCCTCGGTCACCGTCACCGCCTCGACATACGGCGCCTCTACATCCCAGCTCAACGACTGCCCCACGCACGCTCCCCTGTTGTCCGCCGGACCACCGGCCACGGCCAAGCCTAAGTCGACGGACCGGCGCCCGCCAGCATCGGCGGACACGGGGCGTTTGCGAGCGCAACCGGACCCACGTAAAATTCAAACCGTACCAATTTGGTCTTTTTTAATGCTGAAACTCAGCAAACTTGCCGACTACGCTACCGTGCTGCTGACCGTGATGGCCCGCGAACCGGGTCGTACGCTCAGCGGACAGGAACTGGCCGAACGCACCGGCATTCCGGCACCCACCGTGTCCAAGCTGCTCAAGCAGCTGTCGCACGGGGGGCTGCTGCTGTCGCTGCGCGGTGCCCACGGCGGCTACCGGCTGGCGCGTGCGCCCGACCGGATCTCGGTGGCCGAAATCATCGCCGCGCTGGAAGGCCCGATCTCGGTGACCGAATGCGCCGGCCACGACGGCGACTGCAGTCTGGAGTCCGACTGTGGTGCACGTGCGAACTGGCGCCTGATCAACTCCGCCATCCGCAGCGCGCTCGAAGCCGTCTCCCTGGCCCAGATGGCCTCGACGCCGGCCCGGGCACGGCCCGGGCACGGCACCGAGTTTCCGCTGAGGTTTCATCCCGAATGAGGGAATCCGCCATGAATTCTTCCGTGAACCCGACCCCGCCGGCAGATGTTTCCGCCGAAGCGCGGGAACTGATGCAGAACCGGACCTACGCGGCCGGTTTCATCACCGAGATCGACGCCGACACACTGCCGCCCGGCCTCAACGAGGATGTCATCCGCCTGCTGTCGGCGCGCAAGATGGAGCCGGAGTGGCTGCTCGAGTTCCGGCTCAAGGCCTACCGCCGCTGGCAGAAGATGAGCGAGCCCCACTGGGCGCACGTACAGCATCCGCAGATCGATTTTCAGGCCATCTCCTATTACTCGGCACCGAAGTCGATGGAGAACCGCCCGAAGTCGCTGGACGAGGTCGACCCGAAGCTGCTCGAGACCTATACCAAGCTCGGTATTCCGCTCAAGGAACAGGAAATTCTCGCCGGAGTCGCGGTCGACGTCGTCTTCGATTCGGTCTCGGTCGGCACGACTTTCAAGCAGAAGCTCGCCGAGGCCGGTGTGATCTTCTGCCCGATCTCGGAAGCCGTGCACGAATACCCGGAGCTGGTGCGCAAGTACCTCGGCACGGTCGTGCCCTTCGGCGACAACTTCTACGCGGCACTGAACTCCGCGGTGTTCAGCGACGGATCCTTCGTCTACATCCCCAAGGGCGTGCGCTGCCCGATGGAGCTGTCGACCTATTTCCGCATCAACGAACGCAACACCGGCCAGTTCGAACGGACCCTGATCATTGCCGAGGAAGGCAGCCACGTCTCGTATCTGGAAGGCTGCACCGCCCCGCAGCGTGACGAGAACCAGCTGCATGCGGCGGTGGTGGAGCTGGTCGCCCTCGACGACGCCGAGATCAAATACTCGACGGTCCAGAACTGGTATCCGGGCGACGAGAACGGCCATGGCGGCATCTACAACTTCGTCACCAAGCGCGGCGACTGCCGCGGCAAGCGTTCGAAGATCTCGTGGACCCAGATCGAAACCGGATCGGCCATCACCTGGAAGTATCCGAGCTGCATCCTGCGCGGTGACGACTCGGTCGGCGAGTTCTACTCGGTGGCGCTGACGCATCACCACCAGCAGGCCGACACCGGCACCAAGATGATCCACGTCGGCAAGAACACGCGCTCCACCATCGTCTCCAAGGGCATTTCCGCAGGCGAAGGCCAGCAGTCCTACCGCGGTCTGGTGCGCATGCTCGCGTCGGCCGACGGCGCCCGCAACTACACCCAGTGCGATTCGCTGCTGATCGGCGACCGCTGCGGCGCGCATACGTTCCCGTATACCGAGATCCGCAATCCGACCGCGGTGCTCGAACACGAGGCGACGACCTCCAAGATCAGCGACGACCAGCTGTTCTACGCGCGGACCCGCGGCATCGGCGAGGAAGATGCCGTGTCGATGATCGTCAACGGCTTCTGCAAGGAGGTCTTCAAGGAATTGCCGATGGAATTCGCGGTCGAGGCGCAGAAGCTGCTGCAGGTCTCCCTCGAAGGAGCTGTGGGGTGAGCCGCGGTTGCCGAAGGCACGCAAAAGCCACACAAAGTGGCTTTTGCAGCGGCGAACGCCCGCGCGTCCCGCGCGGGCCGGGGTGTCTCCTTGTGGACCATCACGCGCCAGCGAACCTGATTCCCGCCCCCACGCCGCACGGACTCGGAACCTGACCATGCCGATCATCCGCGTCGAAATGCTGGAAGGCCGGACACGCCAACAGAAACGCGAACTCAGCGAGGCCCTGACCCGCGAGTACGTCAGGATCTGCGGCGGCCGAGCCGAAGCCATCTACGTCGTCATCGACGACGTCAAGAAAGAAAACTGGGCCGTCGGCGGACAGCTGCTGGCCGATACCCATCCGGATTGAAGCTTATGACCACCCTGCTCGAAGTCTCCAACCTCCACGCCACCGTCGGCGACACCGAGATCCTCAAGGGTCTCGACCTGAGCATCCGCGCCGGCGAAGTCCACGCCGTCATGGGCCCCAACGGCGCCGGCAAGTCGACTCTGTCGAAGATCCTCGCCGGCAGCGAGGACTACGTCGTCACCGCCGGGACGATCCGCCTCGACGGACAGGACCTCAACGACATGGCGCCGGAAGAACGGGCCGCGGCCGGGATCTTTCTCGGCTTCCAGTACCCGGTCGAGATCCCCGGCGTCAGCAACATGGTGTTTCTCAAAGCCGCGTTCAACGCACAGCGCAAGCAACGCGGTGAACCCGAGCTCGATGCCGGAGAGTTTCTGGCCTGGGTCCGCCACCGCGTCAAGCAGATGAAGATGGACCCGCAGATGCTGCATCGCGGCGTCAACGAAGGCTTCTCCGGCGGCGAGAAGAAGCGCAACGAGATCCTGCAGATGCTGGTGCTCGAGCCGAAGCTGATGGTGCTGGACGAAACCGACTCCGGACTCGACATCGACGCCCTGAAGATCGTCGCCGAGGGCATCAACGCCATGCGCTCGCCGGAACGGGCGACGCTGCTGGTAACCCACTATCAGCGGCTGCTCGATCACGTTCAGCCCGATTTCGTCCACGTGCTGGCGGGTGGGCGCATCGTCAAGTCCGGCGGGCCGGAACTGGCGCGCGAGCTCGAAGAGAAAGGCTACGGCTGGCTGCAGGCGGCGTGATGCTCAACCAGGACGCCTACACCGAGGCCTTCGAGGCCCTGCTGCCGACGCTGCCGGATGCCGAGCGCGAGGCGCGTCGCGAACAGCTCGCCCGCTTCTTTGGCAGCGGACTGCCGGACCGTTCGCTGGAGACCTTCAAATACAGCGACTTCACCGCCCTGGCCGCGACTCCGTATCGCCTCGCCGAGGTGGCCGATGCCGGCGACCTGTCCGCGTGGATGCTTGCCGACGCCGACACCCGCGTCTGGATCAACGGCCATGCGCAGACTCCGGGCGCGGCGGAGATCACCGAAGTCGAGGGGCCGACCAGCGCCCCGGCCCACGACGGGCTGGCCGCACTCAACGCCGCCTTCGCGCGCCCCGGGCTGCAACTGCACCTGCGGCGCGGCGAACAGCAGACGCGGCCGTTGCACATCCTGAACGTCAGCGCTCCGGCGGCGGCAGGACGCATGATCCACCTGCGGCACCGCATCCGCCTCGAGGCCGGAGCCAGCGCGACGGTGGTGCTGCACGATGTCGGCCTGGGCGATGCCGAACGCTGGATCACCCAGACCCTGGAAATCGACCTCGCCGACAACGCCCGGTTGCAGCTGGTCAGGATCCAGGACGAGTCCCCGTCGACCCACTGCTGGTTCCAGGCCACCGCGCGCATTCAGCGCGATGCCAGGATCGAGCTGCTGCCGGTCGACTTCGGCGGCGCCCTGGTGCGGAACGACCTGCGCCTGCTGCTGCAGGCCCCGGGTGCCGAGTGCGGCCTGCACGGCCTGTTCGCGCCGGCCGGGCGCAGCCATGTCGACAACCATACGGTCATCGAGCACCAGTCGCCGCACGGCATCAGCCGTGAATTCTGTCGCGGCCTGGCCTGGGATCAGGCGCACGCGGTCTTCAACGGCCGTATCGTCGTCCACCCCGGCGCGCAGAAGACCGACTCGGAGCAGCGGATCGCCAACCTGGTCATCGGCAAAGGCGCCGAGATCAACGCCAAGCCGGAACTCGAGATCCACGCCGACGACGTCAAGTGCGCACACGGCGCCACCTTCGGTCAGCTCGACGAGACCGCGCTGTTCTATCTGCGCAGCCGCGGCGTGCCCGAAGCCACGGCACGCAGCCTGCTGACCTTCAGCTTCGCCGGCGACGTCCTGCGCCGGATCAGCTGGCCGGGATTGCGCGAGGCGGTCACCCGCCGCTTCCTGCAGCGCATGGGCGGCGGACTCGACGCCGCGGAGCTGGATACCGGAGTGCCGCAGTGACGCAACTGAAACTCGACGCCATTCGTGCCGATTTTCCGATCCTTTCCGAGGTCATCCACGGCAAGCGCCTCGCCTATCTCGACAACGCCGCCACGACGCAGAAACCGGAGGCCGTACTCGGTGCGCTGGACGGTTACTACCGGCACGCCAACGCCAATGTGCATCGTGCCGTGCACGAACTGGCGGCCCGTGCGACGAAGGCCTACGAAGGCGCACGCGACCGCATCGCCAGCTGGTTCAACGCCGGGCGCGAGGAAATCGTGTTCACCCGCGGGACCACCGACGCAATCAATCTGGTTGCCCGCAGCTTTCTGCAGCCCCGGCTCGAACCCGGCGACGAGGTGCTCGTCACGACGATGGAGCATCACTCCAACATCGTGCCCTGGCAGCTCGCCGGCGCCCGTACCGTCGCCGCGCCGATCAACGACGCCGGCGAGCTCGACGTCGACGCCTGGCGCGGCATGCTCAATGCCCGCACCAAGCTGGTCGCCGTGGTGCACGCCTCGAACTCGCTGGGCACGATCAATCCGATCGCCGACCTGATCGGGGAGGCGCACGCGCGTGGCATCCCCGTACTGGTCGACGGCGCACAGGCCGCCGCCCACATCGCCGTCGACGTGCGCGCGCTGGACGTCGACTTCTATGCCTGCTCGGCCCACAAGTTCTACGGACCGACCGGCTTCGGCGTGCTCTACGGCAAGCGCGAGCACCTCGAGGCGATGCCGCCGTTGCAGGGCGGCGGCGACATGATCGACACGGTGTCGTTCGACGGCAGCACCTGGAACGAGCTGCCGTACAAGTTCGAGGCCGGCACACCGGATATCGCCGGCGCCATCGGAGCGGGCGCCGCACTCGACTATCTGGCGGGGGTCGGACTGCAGGCGGCGGCGGCGCATGAACACGAGCTGCTCGGATACGCGACCGAGCGCATGCAGTCGGTTCCGGGCCTGCGCCTGATCGGGACCGCCGCCAACAAAGGGGGCATCCTCGCCTTCGTGATGGACTGCGCCCACCCGCACGACATCGGCAGCATCCTCGACCAGGCCGGTGTCGCCATCCGCACCGGGCACCATTGCACCATGCCGCTGATGCGGCGCTTCGAGGTTCCGGCCACGGCGCGGGCGTCGCTGGCGCTCTACAACGGCACCGACGATGTCGATCAGCTGGTCGACGCGCTGCATACGGTCGTGCGCCTGTTCGCCTAGACAAAAGCGGCGGCCCGGTCGCCCCGGCCGCGCCGCCCCGCATCACGGCGGTGCCGTGGGCACTGTGTCATCATGGCCAATCCAATGTTCACCGAGCTTGCTAGGCTTTTCCGGGCATGACAGGGGCACGCGATTCGCACATTGCCGATGCGGGCATCACCGCTGCCCGACGCGGTTTCAGCCTGTACGCCAAGGCCGGCGTGCTGCTGGTGGTGCTCGCCCTGGCAGTCGCCGCCGGGCTCGCGTTCCTCAACCATCAGCTGTTGCTGCGCCCGTTGACGGAAGATCAGCAGCGCTACGAGATCGAGTCGGCGCTGCGGATCAAGCAGCAGCTGGGCGCACTGCTCGGTCAGACCGAGGCGACCGCATCGATGCTTTCGCAGGTTGCCGGCGCCGGGACGGACCCGGCGCAGATGCAGCCGACCCCCGACATCCTGATCAGCGACGGCGCCGCGCGCCGGTCCGTGGTCGGCGTGGGGCTATGGCCGGAGATGCGCAACGATGACGCGCCGCGGCGCAGCCGTTACTGGCTGTGGACCACGGACGGCGACGTCCGCTTGCGGACCGACTACAACGATCGCCGGGTCGCCCCCTATTTCCATGAGTCCTGGTATACGCCCGCGCGTTACGCGGCGCCCCGGCACTGCGCGTGGACCGCTCCGTACCGGCACCCGCTGGCACAGAAGCCCGTGATCACCTGTGCAATGCCGATCCGGCATCGCGGAACGTTTTCGGGTGTGATCACCGTCGATATCGACGTCGCCGCCCTCAACCGCATCATGGCCGAGGGCCTTCCGAACGAGCCGGCCTACTCCCTGCTGCTGACCGCAGACAACCACATCATCGCCACTTCGCCCAGGGCACAGCAGGCCTATGCGGGGTTCTCCCGCAACCCCGAACTGCGCCAGCAGGCGCGCAACCTCGCGGAACTGGCACAGCAGGACCGACGCTACAACCCGCTTGCACTGGCGCTACACGCCGAATGGCAGGCGTTGATGTCGGCCGCACAGGCCGCTGACGTGTTCGACGCAAGCACGCGGTCCAGGCTGCAGAACGAGACCCGCGCGCTGTCGGCAGCGGACGCGGACACAATACTCGCGATTCTGGCCGCCAACCGCTCCGAGGCGCTGACGACGACCGAGGCGCTGCCGTGGAAGTCGCTGCCGGACGACGCGGTATTCGGGACTCCGGTCTTCACCTGGTTGCTGGAACTGCCCGGCACACGCTGGCGTCTGTTGCGGGTCACCGAAGCCGACAAGGGCTACAGCGCGCTGGAGCGGATGTTTGGACACCAGCGCCTCCTCGCCGGTGCGTTTCTGCTGGTGGCCTTCCTGTCCGCCTATCTGCTGTTGACCCGCTGGGTCCTGCGACCGGTTCGCGACCTGGCGGACCGCGTCAGTTCGACCAAGTCCCTGCACGACCTGTTGTTGACCCTGGATGAGTCCGGCAGCGGCGAAGTCAGCCAGATCGCACGGGGATACAACGATCACATGCGCCAGTTGCGGGAGCTGGCCAACCAGAGCAGCAGCGCCAGCGAGCAGCTTGCCAAGGAGGCCGCCGAGCGGCGTCTGGCCAACGAGCTCGCCGACCTGCAACGTGGCCGCGTGTACGGGCTGCTCAATGCACTGGACGATGCCGTCCTGATCATCGGCGCCAGCGGCCGGGTGGAACTGGCCAGCCCCTCGGCGCTCAAGCTGCTGGGCGTCAAGCGCGACGAGCTGCTCGACCGCCCCCTCAATGAAGTCGTCCGCCTCAACATCGCCGGCACAACGTTGTCGGACCTGGCCAGTCACGTCCTCAGACAGAACCGCAAGCTCGAATACCACGAGGACGCGCTCCTCGCCACCAGCAGCGGCGAAATCTCGGTCAAGGTCGTCATCGCACCGGTTTTCGGAAAAGGCGGCCGCGCGCTCGGCACGCTGCTGATCCTCAGTGAGGTCGGGCGCCATCGCCGGGCGGAGTCTTCGCAGGGTCAGGCGATCGATCCGATCAGTGGCCTCCCCGGTCGGATCGCGCTGGATCACAGACTCCGACGGATGCTCGACACCGCGGCCGTGGTGCCGGCCCACCACGCCCTCCTCCAGCTCGACGTCGACCGCCTGCAGGACGTCAACGACGCGCTCGGTCGCAGCAGCGGCGACGAGCTGCTCGCCAAGCTGGGCGAACTTCTGGTGCTGGAAACCCAGCGCGTCGGTTCGGTCTTCCATCTCGGCGGCGACCAGTACGCCGTCGTCGTCGGCAACATCGATGCCGCTGGCGCCTGCGCCTTCGCCGAGGAACTGCGCGAGGCCGTGTCGCGCCAACCCGTTCGTCTCAACGACCGCTCACAGCCGATCACCGTCAGCGTCGGGGTCGCCCCATTCGGCTCGCTGCCGAGCGACAATCCGGCCGCGGTCGTCGATCGCGCCGAGGCCGCATGCGCGGCGGCCAAGCTCGCCGGCCGCAATCAGGTGGTCCAGTACGAGCCGGAGCTGCACGCCAAGTCACTGGCGGTCGACGACAAGATCTGGATCCGGCGCATCCGCAACGGCCTGCAGCAGAACCTGTTCCATCTGACATCGCAGCACGTCGATGCGGCCGCCCAGCACGGCAGCGAAGGCAAGGTGTTCGAGATCCTGCTGGCGCTCGAGGACGAGGAAGGCTTCTGGAATGAGGCCAAATCCTTCGTGTCCGCGGCCGAACGCCATCACCTCAGCGGCGAAATGGATCGCTGGGTGATCAGCCATCTGTTGCGCAAACTCTCCGCCAGTCGCAGCGTCTGCGACACCCTTTCGTACGCCGTCGTCCGGCTCTCCGCATTGTCCCTCGCGGACCAGCAGTTTCTCGACTACGTCGTCGAGCAACTGGCCGAGCACGACCAGGTCGAGGCCTCCAAGCTCTGCTTCGAAGTCCGCGAGGAGGCGGTGCTGGAACATCCGGCGCAGGCGCAGACCTTCTTCAGGGCGGCCGCGGCGATTGGCTGCCGACTCTGCGTCGGCAACTTCCACAGCACCCGGGTGGCCGATCTGTCGCTGCTGCGCGCGCTGCCACTGAACCTGATCAAGATCAACGCCTCGAGTTTTCCCAACCTCGAGCAGGATCCGGTGGAGCAGTTCCTGGCCGAATCCACGGTGCGCCTGGCGCGCACCCTCGGCAAGCGCGTCGTCGTCTCGCAGATCGAGGCCCCGTGGCAGCTCAGCGCCTGGCGCAAACTCGGCTGCGACTACTACGTCGGCAATGCCATCGCACGTCCTTCGCCGATCCTGTTCATGGAGCCACAGCGCGGCTAGCCGGGCGCTCGACGCATCCTGGCCCTACGCCGGCTCCAGGTGGATCACCCGCAGATTCAGGGCCTCGAGCCCGCGATACCGGTTCACGGTCGGGACGTAGGCCACCCGCACCTGCCCACCGGCACACAGCGACTGCGCGCCGTCGAAGTGAATGGCCTCGACCACGGCGCCGTCATCCGCCGTCGCCAGGCGATACCGCACATGACGACCGTCGCTGCCGACCGGACGCGCATCGATGACGCTGAAGTCGTTGTCGAACGCAGGCTCGGGGCAGCCCTGCCCCCAGGGGCCGGCACGCTCCAGCGTCAGCGCGGTGTCGAGCGTCAGTTCCTCCGCCGCCAGTGGACCATCGGTTTCGATGACGCGCTGCAGCTGATCGGGCTCGACCACCGACGCGCATGCAGCGTCGAAGGCGCGTTCGAACGCCGCCAGATCGGCTTCGGCCAGCGACAGACCGGCGGCCATCGCATGTCCGCCGAATCGCAGGATCAGACCAGGCTGGCGGGCGTCGACCGCGGCCAGAACGTCACGCAGGTGGACGCCGGGGATCGAACGTCCGGAGCCCTTGAGCTCGCCGGCGGCCTGCGCCCTGGCGAACGCGACCACCGGGCGATGCCGCGCCTCCTTCAGGCGCGAAGCGACCAGACCGACGACACCTTCGTGCCAGTCCGGATGGAACACCGTCAGCCCGACGCCGGCGGCCCCGACCAGTTCCAGCGCGTCGAAATGCATCTGTTCCTGGATTTCGCGGCGGTCCCGGTTGAAGCGCTCCAGAGACTGCGCACGCGGTTCGGCGGCAGCCGCCGAATCCGCCAGCAGACATTCGATGCCGACGCGCATATCGTCGAGCCGCCCGGCGGCGTTGAGGCGCGGACCGATCCCGAAGCCGATATCCGCAGCGGTCAGGTGCGCCGGAAGGCGCCCGGCCGCGTGCAGCAGCGCCATGACCCCGGGGCGGGTCCGCCCCGCCCGGATGCGGCGCAGCCCCTGCTCGACCAGAATCCGGTTGTTGTGGTCCAGCCGGACCACATCCGCCACCGTGCCGATTGCCACCAGGTCCAGCAGCTCGGCCAGATTGGGACCATTGCCACCGTCGAAGGCGCCCTCGTCCCGCAGCAGCGCACGCAGCGCCAGCAACACGTAGAACATGACGCCAACGCCGGCCAGATGCTTCGACGCGAATGCACAGCCCGGCTGGTTCGGATTGACGATGGCGTCGGCGGGAACCGCTGCGGCGCCCGGCAGGTGATGATCGGTGACGATGACGCTGACGCCGGCACGGCGCGCGCGCTCGACCCCGGCGTGGCTGCTGATCCCGTTGTCGACGGTCACCAGCACCTGCGCACCGAGCGCGATGGCCTCGTCCGCCAGCGCAGGAGACAGGCCGTATCCCATGCGGAACCGGTCCGGGACGACATACTGCACGTCCGCTGCGCCGAGCGCGCGCAGGCCCAGCACGGCGACGCTCGTCGCCGTCGCGCCATCGGCATCGTAGTCACCCGCGATGACGATGCGCTCGCGGTCGCGGATCGCCTGCGCCAGACGCGCGGCGGCGGCGTCGATTCCGAGCAGACCGCCCGGCGCCAGCAGCTGGGAGAGTTCGAGCCCAAGGTCGCCCTGACCGAAGCCCCGGGCCGCGTAGACCCGCCGCAAAACCGGATGCAGCTGCTCCGGCAAGCGCTCCGGCTGTCCCGGAGGACGGCGTCGAAGCTCTGGGGATTCCGGACTCACGGGACCGACCGGCGCCGCCGTCACCCGCGGCGACGTGACGTGCTCAGCGCAGGTGTTCGAGCAGCGCCCGCTCGACGTCTGCGCGCATCGCGGGAACCCGGATCAGGTCCTTCAGACCGTCCTTCATGACGATATCCGGATCCTTGAGACCGTTTCCGGTCAGGGTGCAGACGACCGTCGAACCGGCGGCGATCTTGCCGGCCTTGATGTCACGCAGCGCACCGCAGAGCGAGGTGGCCGAAGCAGGCTCACAGAAGACACCCTCGCTACGAGCCAGCATCGACTGCGTCGCCAGAATCTCCTCGTCGCTGCATTCGTCGAACCAGCCTTCGGACTCCTTCTGCACCGTCCAGGCCCGGTCCCATGATTGCGGATTGCCGATGCGGATGGCCGTGGCGACCGTCTCCGGATGCTCGACCGGACCGCCGCGCATGAACGGCGCGGAGCCCGATGCCTGATAGCCCACCATCCTGGGCCGGTTCGACGCGCAGGGACTGCCGAGAAAATCGCACTGCCCCTCGCACAGCGCACAGGCCTGCGTCGTGGCTCCGGCCATCTCGCAATAGCCGATCCAGTGGGCGGTGATGTTGCCGGCATTGCCGACCGGCAGGCAGTGATAGTCCGGCGCGCGTCCGAGTTCCTCGATGATCTCGAAGGCTGCGGTCTTCTGCCCCTGCAGGCGGTACGGATTGATCGAATTGACGATCGCGACGGGCGCGGTCTCGGCCACTTCCTTGACCAGGCGCATGCCATCGTCGAAGTTGCCCTGGATCTGCACGACGACGGCGCCATGCACAATGGCCTGGGCCAGCTTGCCCAGTGCGATCTTGCCCTCGGGAATCAGCACGAATGCGGTGATGCCGGCACGGGCCGCGTAGGCGGCCGCCGCTGCCGACGTGTTCCCGGTCGACGCGCAGATGATCGCGCGCGAGCCCTCATGCACCGCCTGCGTGACCGCGACCGTCATGCCGCGATCCTTGAACGAACCGGTCGGATTGAGCCCTTCGAACTTGACGTAGAGCTCGCCCTCGAACCCGACCTGGCGCTCGACATTGTGCAGACGGATCAGCGGCGTCTGCCCTTCTCCGAGCGAGATGGCCTTGACGTCGTCCGCGAACGGCAGGCGGTTACGGTAGTGTTCGATCAGTCCGGTGTAGCGATTCATGATTCGGTTCCACGGGCATTCGCCGTCGGCGATGCACAGTCAATGATTCAGTCGAGCTTCTCGACGCGCAGGCTCACGGCGCTGCCGTGCACGAACGGCAGCCCCTGCATCTCGGCCACCGCCCCCTCGAAGTGATGCTGCGGGATCACCGAGGTGATCAACGCGACGATGGCATCGTCACCGCCGCGCGGCTCACGCTGCAGGATGGCTTCGACGCTGATGTCGTGGCTGGCGAGGATCGCCGTCAACTGTGACAGCACGCCCGGCTCGTCGGCCACCTGCAGGCGCAGATAGAACGCGCTGGCGGCATCGCGAACCGGCATGACCGGAAGTGCCTTCAGGGCCTCCGGCTGGAACGCCAGCGGCGGCACCGCCTGTTCGGGCGCCGCATCCAGTGCGCGGGCCACGTCGACGATATCGGCGATCACGGCGGATGCGGTGGCGTTGCCACCGGCGCCGGCGCCGTAGAAGCCCACTTGGCCGACCGCATTACCGTGCACGACCACCGAATTGAGCACGCCGTCGACCTTCGCCAGCAGGGTGTCGTCGGGAATCAGGGTCGGATGCACGCGCAGCTCGACGCCGGCACCACCGCGCTTGGCGATCCCGAGCAGCTTGATCCGATAGCCGAAGACCTGCGCGATCTTGATGTCCTCGGGGGTGACACCGCGGATGCCTTCGACCGAAATTTTGTCGAAGCACAGCGGAATACCGAAAGCGATCGAGGCCAGAATCGCCAGCTTGTGCGCGGCATCGATCCCTTCGACGTCGAAGGTGGGATCGGCTTCGGCGTAGCCCAGCTTCTGCGCGACCGCAAGGGCGCCGTCGAAGGACTCTCCCTTCTCGGTCATCTGCGTCAGGATGTAATTGCAGGTACCGTTGATGATGCCGGCGACGGTATCGATGACATTGCCGGCCAGGCCCTCGCGGATCGCCTTGACGATCGGAATGCCGCCGGCAACCGCCGCCTCGAAGGCGACGGCCACGTTCTGCGCGCGCGCCGCCTCGAAGATCTCGTTGCCGCCTTCGGCCAGCAGCGCCTTGTTCGCCGTGACCACCGGCTTGCCGCGCGCGATCGCGGCCAGCGTCGCCTCGCGCGCCACGGTCTGACCGCCGATGAGCTCGACGACGATATCCACGTCCGCTTCGCGCGCCAGCGCAACCGCGTCCTGCCACAGCTTGACCGTCCCGGTGTCGCAGTCGCGTTGCCGGGTCAGATCGCGCGCCGATGCGTCGGTGACGATGACCGGCCGACCGACCCGGCGCTGGATTTCCTCGGCGTTGCCCTGCAGCAGGCGCAAGACGCCCTGCCCGACGGTGCCGAGGCCGATGACCCCGACGCGTACAGCCTGATCACTCACGTATTGGTCCTCTTGAGCATGCGCTTGATGCCGCGGATCGCCTGCCGCGTGCGATGCTCGTTTTCAATCAGGGCGAAGCGCACGTGCGTATCGCCGTATTCGCCGAAGCCGATGCCGGGCGAGACCGCAACCTTGGCCTCGTCCATCAGGCGCTTGGAGAACTCGAGCGAGCCCAGCTCGCGGAACGGCTCCGGAATCTCGGCCCATACGAACATCGTCGCCTTGGGCTTCTCGACCTTCCAGCCGGCCGCGTTGAGGCCGTCGCAGAGAACGTCGCGCCGCGACCGGTACATTTCGCAGATCTCGCCGACGCAGTCCTGCGGGCCCTCCAGCGCGGAGATCGCCGCGACCTGCACCGGCGTGAACATGCCGTAGTCGAGGTAGGACTTGATCCGCGCGAGCGCGCCGACCAGCGTCGGGTTGCCGCACATGAAACCGACGCGCCAACCCGGCATGTTGTAGGACTTCGACAGCGTGAACGACTCCACGGCAATGTCCTTGGCTCCCGGCACCTGCAGCACCGACGGCGCGGTATAGCCGTCGAAGACGATGTCGGCGTACGCCAGATCATGGACCAGCCAGATCTGGTGCTCGCGGCACAGGGCCACGGCCTTCTCGAAAAAGCCCAGATCGACGCACTGGGTGGTCGGGTTGCCCGGAAAGTTGAGGATCAGCATCTTCGGCGCGGGCCAGGTCTCCTTGATCGCGCGCTCGAGCTCCTCGAAGAAGTCGACCTCCGGCGTCAGCCGGACATGGCGCACGTCGGCGCCGGCCAGAACCACCCCATAGGGATGGATCGGATAGGCGGGATTCGGGACCAGTACCACGTCGCCGGCTGACAATGTGGCGAACGCCAGATGCGCCAGCCCTTCCTTCGAACCGATCGTCGCGATGACCTCGGAATCGGGATCGAGATCGACGTCGTAGCGGCGCTTGTACCAGTTCGCCATCGCCCGGCGCAGACGCGGAACGCCCTTGGACACCGAGTACCGGTGGGTATGCGTCCCTTCCTCGTTGAGGTGTTCCGGCTTGACGTAGTCCGAGTCGGTGCCGCGCACCGCCGCCTCGACCAGCTTGTCGACGATATGCTTCGGCGTCGGCTGGTCCGGATTGCCCATGCTGAAGTCGATGACGTCGTCGCCGCGAGCTCGGGCCGCCTTCTTCATCTCAGCTACGACATTGAAGACGTATGGCGGCAGGCGCTGGATGCGCGGAAAGACTGTATTCACGGGAGTTCTGCGGCGTCGAGGCCTACGCGGAATGCGAGGCGCAAAAGGGGCGCGTATTAAATCAATTCGACCGGACGGCCGCAACAGAACGCGCGGGCATGCCCCGGCTCAGGAAGGCTGCTTCGGCAGCTGCCGCAACGGATCGATGGGTTTTCCGGCGCGCCGGATCTCGAAGTGCAGCATCGGCTTGTTCTCCGGCCCCCGGCCCATCCGTGCGATCGGCTGTCCGGCGGTGACGACATCGCCTTCCTTGACGTAGCGGGAATGGTTGTAGCCGTAGGCCGACAGCAGGTCGTTGTCGTGCTTGATGATGATCAGCTCGCCGTAACCCTTGAGCGCATTGCCGCTGTAGACCACCTTGCCAGCGGCGGCGGCCACCACCGGCTGCCCGTCGCGCCCGCTCAGGTCGAGCCCCTTGCTGCCCTGCTGGCCGAAGCCACGCGCGACGCTGCCCGCGGTGGGCCAGACCCAGTCGCCGCTCCCCGTCGGAGCCGGCGTGGCCGACTGCGGTGGCGGCAGCACCACCGACGACGCCGGCGGCGGCGACGCGGCCACCGGGCCGCTGTCGCGGGCCGGCTGGCGGGGCGCGGCCGACGCCGGACCTCGCAGGCGCAGCACCTGCCCCGGCACGATCAGATAGTCCGTGCCGATCCCGTTCCACCGCGCCAGATCGTGGTAGTCCAGATTGTTGCGAAAGGCGATCGAATACAGCGTGTCGCCACGGCGGACCATATAGTCGCCGGGCCCCACCGGCCGCTGCGGCCGAACCGGCTGGCTGTCCTCCCATGACGACCACCCGGCACAACCGTGGAGCAGGGTCACCACCAGCAGCAGACCGGCTCGCATCCGACTCATCGGCGCCCGGCCCCCAGGATCATCCCTTCCAGATCCAGAGGCCGACGGCCAGAACGACCAGCGCCGCCCAGCCGATGACGTCGATATAGCGCTTCAGGTGCGGCTCGAGGCTGCCGCCGAACCAGCGCATCAGCCCGGACACGAGGAAAAAGCGCCCGCCGCGCCCGGCCAGCGCGCCCAGCACGAACAGCAGCATGTTCATCTGCGCCGCGCCGGCGGAAATGGTGAAGACCTTGAACGGAATCGGCGTGAATCCTGCGGTCAGGACCGCCCAGAAGCCGTAATGCTCGAACCAGCCCACGGCCGTCTCGTAGGCGGGCCGATACCCCCAGCGATCGATCAACGGCAGCACCGCGTCGAGCAGAAAGTAGCCGATCAGGTATCCCAGCAGCCCCCCTCCGACAGACGTCAGCGTGGTCCAGGCCGCCAGCCGCAGCCAGCGCTGCGGCTGCGACAGCACCATCGGGGCCAGCATCACATCCGGCGGCAGCGGGAAGAACGATGCCTCGGCCGCGCTGGTCGCACCCAGATACCAGTGGGCGTGGCGATGGCGCGCCGCCCGCAGCATCCAGTCGTACAGCCGCCCGAAAATCCGCATCAGACCTTCCCCGCCAGCAGCGGCACGAAACTGACCCGACCCAGATCCTGTTCCCGGGTGCCGGCACCCCGGCGATCAATCACGCGCAGGCTCTGCGCGCCATGGCTGCCGACCGGGATCACGAGGCGTCCGCTTGGCCCGAGCTGCTGGATCAGTGCCGACGGGATCGTGTCGGCACCGGCGGTGACCAGAATGCCGTCGTAGGGTGCGTATGGCAGCCAGCCGTTCATGCCGTCGGCGTATCCGCAATGGATGTTGCGATACCCGAGCGTCGCCAGCCGGCGACGCGCGGTTTCGCTGAGGGGCCGGATCCGCTCGACCGTGAACACCGTCGGCACCAACTCCGCGAGGACCGCAGTCTGATACCCGCTGCCGGTCCCGACCTCGAGCACCCGTTGCGGCTTGCGTCCGGCCAGCAGCACCTGCGTCATCATCGCGACGACCCATGGCTGCGAGATGGTCTGGGCGTGTCCGATCGGCAGCGCGTTGTTTTCGTAAGCGCGATTCTTCAGTGCGTCATCGACGAACGCATGGCGCGGCACCTTGGCGATCGCCGCCAGAACGCGCTCGTCGCTGATGCCCTGCTGGCGCAGCGCGCTGATCAGGCGTTGCTGGGGCGCACCCGCCGCCGCATCGCCTCCACTCCGGCGCTGATGCATCCGCAACAGGCTCATAGTGCCCGCGCCCACTGTCCGAGTTGCTCCAGCGCGCTGAACCGCGTCAGATCGACCAGCAGGGGCGTGATCGCGACCCGATTGTGGGCAATCGCGTGAAAGTCGGTCCCGGGACCGGAGTCGCTCTCGGCCCCGGCCGCGCCGATCCAGTAGATGGTCCGGCCGCGCGGATCGGCCGCCTGCGTCACCGCTTCGGAGCGGTGACGGTTGCCCAGGCGTGTCACTTCGAAGCCTTGCAGCGCGTCCCAGGGCACGTCCGGGACGTTGACATTCAAAATGGTATCGCCCGGCAGCGGCGCCGCCTCCAGTTGCTCGACCAGACGCATGGCCACGCGGGCCGCGGTGTCGTAGTGCTGCGGATTGACCGCCACGCAGGAAACCGCGATCGCCGGAGCGCCCAGATGGCGACCTTCCATCGCCGCGGCCACCGTCCCCGAATAGAGCGTGTCGTCTCCCAGATTGGCGCCCGCATTGATGCCGGACACCACCATGTCGGGCGTATCGTCCAGCAGGCCGGTCAAACCCAGATGGACGCAGTCGGTCGGCGTCCCATCGACACACAGCGTGCCGTCCGCATGCTGCTGCACCCGCAAGGGCCGTAACAGCGTCAGCGAGTTGCTGGCGCCGCTGCGATTGCGATCCGGTGCCACCACGGTGACCTGGTGGCGCTCCCGCAGATGCTCACGCAGGCAGACCAGGCCCGGCGCCGTGCAGCCGTCGTCGTTGGATAGAAGGATCTTCATCGGTACATGAATCGAAAAGCGGAGTTTACCGGCTTTGCCGGTTATCATGCGCTACAGCCGTCGCCCAGCGACGCCAGATCAGACGCGGAATCGTCCATGAGCACCCACGACGACGATCTAAACGAATTCCGTCGCGCGATGCACGGCGTGCGCCGTCAGGCGCCGGCCGGGCGCGTCGGCCGTCACCGCGTGATGCCGTCGCCGGACCCGCACCTGAGCCGTGCCGATGACCGGGCCGTGCTCGAGGAAATGCTGTGGGAGCCGGACCCGGACGAACTCGAACACGGCGAAACCCTGATCTACCGGGCGCCCGGCCTCCAGGATGGCGTCTTCCGCCGTCTGCGCAGGCGCCATTACCGGATCGAGAAGGTCCTTGATCTGCACGGGATGAACCGGGCGCAGGCACGCATCGCGGTCAACGAGTTCCTCGGGAGCTGCGTCGACGCCGGAACGCGCTGCGTCCGCATCATCCATGGCAAGGGCAACGGCTCGCCGAACAGCGGCCCGATCCTCAAGCGCCTGCTCGATGGCTGGCTGCGCAAGCGCAAGGACGTGCTCGCGTTCTGCAGCGCCCAGCCGGTCGACGGCGGCTCCGGCGCGGTTTACGTCCTGCTCAGAGCCAGGGCCTGAACCCCGGAGTGATCGATGCCGACGGGGCGGCGCGGTCAGGGCATCGCGCCTGCATCGCAGGCGGGTGTTTCCCCGGTAAGCTCCAGCGCCAGCTGGTCGAGCAGCTGGTAGAAACGCTGGGTTCCGATCAGGCGCGCCGTCTGCAGCCCCCCCTGCAGCGCAGCCGCCAGTTCGATCGCCTTGTCGCTCGGCTGCCCCTGGAAGCGCAGCACCCCTTCCCGCCGACCCGTCTCCAGGGTGTCGCTGAGCCACTGATGGATGTCGCGCATCAGCAGGCGCACTTCATGGCGCATCGGCTCTGGCAGCGTTTCGAACTCTGCCGCCAGCGCGCCGCCGGGACAGAGCCGGCATGCCTCCCCCTGCAGGTAGCGACCGTAGGTCTCGAAATACGCGCGCAGCGTCTGCCAGGACGACCAGCCCGACGGCAGATCCGCCACCCAGGCGTGGAATCCGCCGCGATAGCGCTGCACCAATGCCACGCCGAGGTCGTCCTTGCTCGGGAAGTGATAATGGATCGCGGCGTTGCGAATGCCCAGCTGCACGGCGATGTGCTGATACGCGAAGCCCCCGAAGCCACGCCGCAACATCAACTCCTCGGCGCAGTTCAGAATCGCTTCACGGGTATCCCGCCGGCTCCGCGGCGCGGCTCGTGAGGCATCGGGGGGCATATGCTCCAACATGGACTGAGTCTATTCCCTCAGCCACGCACCGACAATGTGCAAAAAACAGCATGAGGCGCCGAAGCGCCTCATGCTTTCGTTCCGCGAGCCGGCGCGTCCGGCCGCGACCGCTGACGCCCGATGCCGCCGGTCGACCTGCCCCGCTCTGGTGCAGGCAGGTCAGGACGAAGACGCGACGCGGCGCCCTGCGCTGGCGGCCTCGCGAATCTCACGCAAGGCATCGCGGCGTTCCTGCTCCTTCTGCAGATACGCCAGCCACTGCTGCGCGACCTGGCGCGAGCCTTCGTACTTGGCGGCCTGACCGAATGCGGTGCGGGCATCGCCGAAACGCTCGAGTTCGTAGAGCGCGAGCCCCTTGATCACATACACCTGGTCCTGGTCGGCGGCCCCGCCCTTGCCCAGCGCGCGGTCGGCTGCCGCAACCGCATCCGAATAGCGGCCTTCCTCATAGAGCATCTGCGCCAACCGCAGCGTCAGCTGTGCGTCGCCACCGGCCTTGGACGCCGCCTGCAACGCCTCGATCGCCTGGTCATAGTCCTTCGCCAGCACCCAGGCGTCGGCGAGCTGACGCAGGCTGCGCAGATTGCGTTCGACCACGCTCTTGTCCATGCCTTCCTGCAGAATCTGGGCGGCGCGGAACGGCACGTCGGCGGCCATCAGCAACTGCGACAGCGCCAGATAGTCCGACTCGGCCGAGAACAGGCCCAGATCGTGCGCCGCCATCATCGCCGCAAGCTGCTTGCTCTGGCGATCGGTCTCGCCATAGGCCGCCGCAAGCTGGATCCAGTACTCGCGCTTGGAATAGTTCTGGCACAAGGTCTTGAGGACGTCGGCCATCTTCTTGTAGTCGTTCTGCGAGTAATAGATCGAGCGCAGCAGCAGCAGCGCATTCTCCTTCGGCACCTGCCCCTTGGCACGGGCATCGGCGACCGCCTTCTCGATCGGCCGCAGCGCACGCGTGTAATCCTCGAGCTGGTAGTAGGCCGAGCCCAGGAGCAGATAGGCATCGGTGGTCGGCTCGTCGGCGATCTTGAACCAGTCCTCGAGCGTGCCGACGGCGGCCTTCCACTGCGAAGTGCTCATGTACATCTGCGCCAGTGCGTAGAGCGTGTGCTGACGCAGCGACGCCGGGATGGCCGACTGGGCCAGCACCTGCTGGTATGCCTTGATGGCACCCTTCTCGTCGCCTTTCTCGTAGGCGATGTACGCGGTGAGGTTCCACGCCATCGCCTTCTCGTAGGCATTGCTCGAACGTCCGTCACGCAGATCGGACAGACGCTCCAGCGCCTCGTCCATACGCTCGGCATCCATCAGCTCGCGCGCCTTGGACAGCTGCTTGTAGGCGCGCTCGCGCATCGCCGGGACCCGTTCGGTCCGGACGTTCGGTTCCGAGCGGGTATCGTCCTCGGCCACAGCCACCATGGGCAGCGACAACATCATGCCGATCAGGCTGGAAACCATCAGCTTGCGCATCGTCGAACTCCGTACGTCCTCAGTCCTTGGCCAACTGGAAGCGAATCAGGTTCTGCACGCCCTGCACTTCCACCGGTTTTCCGTTGATCACCCGCGGCTTGTAGCGGAACTTCTCCGCAGCGGCGACCGCAGCCCGATCGAAGATGTTCTCCGGGTCCGCATCGACGACGCTGACGTCCTTGACCGCGCCGCTGGCGGTGACGGTGAACTCGACCAGCACCCATCCCTCGATGCGCCGCTGCAATGCCCGCTGCGGATAGACCGGCTGCACCTTGACGATCGGCAGGTACTCGCCGTCGCTGCCGCCGCCATCGAGACCGACATCGACATTGATGTCGACATCGGCACTGACCGCGCCGATCGACATCGACTGATCGACCTTCGCGGTCGACTGCTGCATCTGCGGCTTGGGCGTCTCCGGCGGCTTCTCCGGCTTGGGCGGACGCTCGGGCTTGCGCTCCTTCTTGGCGATCTGCTCTTCCTGCTTGACGCGGACGAAGTCGACGACACGGCCGGTCGGCTCGTCGGTCAGGGCGCTGCGGCCGGTGCTGATCAGCAGATGCATCACGAAGAACGCGGCAAACGTGATCAGTGCCGCCAGCGGCACCGCGACCGGAATGCGGGCAGCGGGGACCATCAGGGCTCCTGCGCGGCAATCGAGACGTTGTAGACCCCCGCCTGGCGCGATGCGTCCATCACCGCCACGAGCTTCTTGACGTTGGCATCCTGGTCGGCCTGGATCACGACGGACCCCTGCGGATTCTCCGCATGCAGGCGCTCGATGTTGGCGCGCACCTGATCGACCTCGATCCGGCGACGATTGATCCAGATCTCGCCGTTGGCATCGATCGCGATCAGGATGTTGGCACGGTCCTGCTTGGTCGCGGTCTGCGCGTCCGGACGGTTGACCTCGATGCCGGACTCCTTCACGAACGAAGCCGTCACGATGAAGAAGATCAACATGATGAACACGACATCGAGCATCGGTGTCATGTCGATGGCTGAATCCTCGGATTCATCCATGTTCGGGAAAATCTGTCGCATCTTGCGAACCTCAGTGATCGAACGTCAGCGACTCGGACAGCTTCTCGGTGCGAGCCTTGGTCTGACGGTCGAGAATCGTGATGAAGAACACGCCGGTCAGCGCGCCGACCATGCCTGCCATCGTCGGGATGGTCGCCTTCGAAATGCCGGAGGCCATGTTGCGCGCGCTACCGGTGCCGACCAGCGACATCACGTCGAAGACCTCCATCATGCCGGTGACCGTTCCGAGCAGCCCGCACAGCGGACTGATCGCCACGAGCGCCTTGATCAGATCGAGATGATTGGTCAGCAGCATCCGTGCCTCGGCCACCATGCCGCTGCGGATCTCGTGCGCCTCCCAGCTGCGCCGTTCCGGCCGCCCTTCCCAGCGCGCCACGACGCGCTGGGCCAGGGTCGGAAAGCCGTACCGCAGAAACAGGAAACGCTCGAGAATCAGCGTCCACATGACGAAGATGACCGCCATGATCACGAGCAGGACATCACCGCCCCGCTCGAGCAGCTGATAGACCGACTCGTAGGCGTCAAGCAGCTGGTACATGGCCGCCTTCGCGTTCGGCATGCTCGGCCATGATGCCGGTGGCGCGTTCCTGGATGATCGCACCCAGGCGCTTCGCACGGCCGGACACCACCGTATGCAACAGTACCGTCGGTACCGCGACGCACAGACCCAGCACCGTCGTCACCAGCGCCTGCGAAATGCCACCGGCCATCAGCTTCGGATCGCCGGTGCCGAACAGCGTGATCGCCTGGAAGGTATTGATCATGCCGGTCACCGTTCCAAGCAGGCCCAGCAACGGTGCAACCACCGAGATGATCTTGAGCAGCGGCAGGAAGCGCTGGATCCGCGGCACCTCCTGCTGCATCGACTCGGCCAGGCGCAGTTCCAAAGTCTCGGTGTCGGTCTTCTGCCACTTGCGATAGGTCGCCATGACCCGACCCAGCGGATTGTCATCGCGCGGTTCGGGCTGGTTCATCTGCTGGTGCACCTTGCCGCTGATCAGGCCCAGCGAGACCAGACGCTCGATCGCCATCAGCAGCGCGACGATGCCCAGTGCGATGATGATGTAGCCGACGATGCCGCCCTGGCGGATACGCTCGGACAGACTCGGCGACTGGATCAGCAGCCCGAGAATCGAACCCCTCGACGGATCCATCCACAGATCCTGGACCTGCCCGGGCGCCGCGGCCGCGAACTCGCGCGCCGACGAGGTGTACCGCCCGGCGGGCTGGCGCGTCAGCGCCTTAAGCTGCGCGGTCTCGGGTTCGTAGACGATGTAGCCGTTGTCCCCGACCACGTTGAAGGCACCGACCCGGACCACCTCCTGCTGCTGGACTTCGCCATCCGGCTGGACGACGTCGGCCGGGTAACGCGCCACCTTGCCGGCGGCGGTCATCTCACGCTGCATCTCGAACCACAGGCGCTCGATCTCCTCGATCTTGGGCAGCTTGGTGCTGGCGCCCGCCTTCTCGATCAGCGCGGTCAGGAATTCGTCGCGACCGGGATACTGCGAACTGAGAACCGAGCCCGCGACCTGTCCCTTGAAGTCTCCGGCGGTCTGCTGCAGCACACCGAACAGTTCCTTGAGCGATCCCAGACGCTCGTTGAGTCGCGACTGCGCGTCGGCCAGCTCGGCCTCGTTGGCCTGGTACTGCTGTTCGCGGGTCGCGCTCTCCTGCTCGAGCCCGGCGAGGTCCGCCTCACGCTGCTTGAGGATCTCACCCTGCTTCTCGCGTTCCTTGATGAACGCCTGCAGGCGCTGCTGCTGCTGGGCAGCGTCGCGGGCAATGCCCTTCTCGACCAGCTTCAGCAGGTCGTCGACGGACTGGCTGGCCGGAGCGTTCTGCGCCTGTGCCGAGCCCGCAGCACCCGCGAGCAACAATCCGATGATGAGCCACTTCTTCATTGCGTCGCCTCCGCGGTCTCGATCGGCAAGCGGATCAGATCAGGCGCGGTCTGCGCCCGGGCGATCCGGATTCCCTGTTGAATCTGTCCCGAATAGCTCGCCGGCAGCGTCTCCCAGCGACCGTTGTCGGCGTCCCAGCGGCCGTACTGACGGCCATCCAGGGTCTGGTAGAACAGGCCGAGGCGCCCGATGCGGAGATAGTCGACCTCGCGCGCGCCGCCGTCCTGCTCCAGCGAGCCGCGATAGGCCTCGATGGTGTTGCCGTATTCGATCTCGGTCTCGTAGGCCGCCATCACGTTGCGGAACTTCTCGGCCACCGTCACGTCGGCGCTGCCCATCAGGCCCTTGAGCTTCTCGACACGTGCCGTGCGCTCTTCGGTCAGAAACGGCAGGTCCAGCGCGACGAACTGCTCCAGCGAGTCGATCATGCGCAGCATCAGCGGCACGATCTGCCGCTCGATGACGGTGACCTCGTCGATCGACTGATGGATCGAATCGAGTTCGGTGGTCTGATCCTTGATCTGGAGGTTCAGCTGTTCCAGGTAGGCCTGCAGACCATCGATCTGCTTCTCCACCGCCTTGTACTGATCGATGCGCTTGCGCGTATCGTCATGGACGGCATCGACGTTGTCCTGGGCGCGCGCGCCCTGCGAGACGCGACTGTCTTCCCGGTTGAGCGCCTGGCCGACATCCTTCTGCGCCGGCGCCGCAGCGCTGTACAACGCGACAGCGGCTGCGATCACGCAAGCCACCCGTCGCTTCGTTACTCTGTGCATGGACCAAACCTTTGATCAAGTTGGATAGGCTCAAGCCCGGCGCGCCTCGACTGCAATGAATCGCCCCGGGTATCAGTGCAGCGCCGTCCACAGCCCTCACGAACGCCGCAACGCGAGCACACCCGTATTCCGTTGACGGAAATCGAGCCTGCCCGACGTCACTGAAACTGCGCGCGAGGCTACCGGCACCAGATGACAGAACGGTGACGGATTGATGAAGGTCCGCGAAAACCGGCAGCCCATCCGACCAAAAAAACGGCGACCCGAAGGTCGCCGTTGCGTCACTCGAAAACCTCAGCGGTTCGATCAGTTCAGCGTGCCATCCAGCGTCCATCCGGCCCACCAGGCATTGGCTGCGCTGGTCCCCGGAGCGACCGCACCGACATAATCGGTGTTGTCGAACGTGAAGCCCGAACCGTTGTTGATCTCGACCGGATCGGTGTTCGCCACCGTGCCGCCGGCGACCGCATAGGCGCTGTCGACGGTTACCGTCATCGCGCCCGAGTTGGTCTCGGAATCGGCCGCACGCTTGTCATAGAAGCCGTCGGCGCAGTCACCGACAACGTTGACCAGCGTCACGTCCGAGCTGACGTCGGCGGTGCCGTCACCGTTGGTGTCGGCGTCGTCGATGCGCACGCAACCGGTGTCGAAGCCCTTGACCGCGGTGTTGTAGATCGCCGTGGTCAGCGCGCCGCGCAGACGCATGCCCGGCTGCTCCTTGCCAGCCGCGTTGTTCACCGGACCGCCGATGATCAGCACGTTGGCGATCGCCGCGTCGGTCTGCGGAACGTACTCGTCGTCCGAGCTGTTGGCCTCGATGCCACGCGGGTCGTTGCTGCCCGTCGGCGCCGACTTGGTCTGGTTCTTCTGGATGATGGCGTACTGGATGTTGCCCTGATAGCCCTCATCGAAGTCGATGTCGTCGTCGTCGTTGTTGGTCAGCACGGCGTGGGTCACGTTGACCGTGCCGCCAAACCATTCGATGCCGTCGTCGAGGTTGCTGTGAACCTGCACGTAGTCGATCTTCGTGCCGTAACCGATGCCCTGCAGCGTCAGGCCGTTGACCTCGTTGTTGGGGCCGGCGACCAGACCGCCCTCGGCGATACGGACATAGCGGATCACGCCGCTGTTGTCGGCCGGATCGTTGCCGCCGTAGAAGGCCACTTCGCTGCCACCCTCACCGGCGACGTTGCAGATCGTGCCTGCGCCGAAGCACGGACCGGTGTTGCCGGCGCCGTACTGCGGAGCGAAGCCCTGCAACACTACGCCACCCCATTCGCCCTCGCCCGAGAAATCGCTGTCGAGGCTGGAGAAGGTGATCGGCGCACTGGCCGAACCGTCCGCGATCAGCTTCGAACCACGGGTCACCAGCAGGACACCGTCGTCGAGACCATAGACATTCACGCCCGGACGGATCGTCAGCGTCACGCCCGCCGCCTTGATGTCCGCAACCTGCTGTTCGCTCTGGATCTCGACGTTGCCGTTGCCGACCTTGACGACGCCCGACAGCAGCCACTTCCAGCCGGCGACGAAGGTGTAGTCCTTGTCGATCGTGCCGCTGACCGTGCAGGTCTGGTTGGCGTCGTTGCAGTTCACGAAGCTGGCCGCAGCCGGCGTTTCGCTGGCATCACCGAGCACGCCCGGCAGCGTCCAGCCTGCCCACCACGCGTTCGCGGCAGTGGTGCCGGGCTTGACCGCACCGATGTAGTCGGTCTGGTCGAACACGAAGCCGGAGCCGTTGGCCACAGCGTTGATCGTGGTCGCCGATCCCAGCGACGCAACACTTTCGTTGATCGCGTAGGCGTCGTCGAAGGTGATCGTCGTGGCGCCGGAGTTGCTGGCGCTGTCCGCCGCACGCTTGACGTAGAAGCCGCCCGCGCAGTCGCCGAGCACGTTGACCAGCGTCACGTCCGAGCTGACGTCGGCGGTGCCGTCACCGTTGGTGTCGGCGTCGTCGATGCGCACGCAGCCATCGTCGAACGCCTTGACCGCGGTGTTGTAGATCGCGGTATTGACCGCGCCGCGCAGGCGCATGCCCGGCTGCAGCTTGCCGGCCGCGTTGGTCACCGGACCGCCGATGATCGTCACGTTGGCGATCGCCGCGTCGGTCTGCGGGACGTATTCGTCGTCCGAGCTGTTGGCCTCGATACCGCGCGGGTCGTTGCTGCCCGTCGGCGCCGTCTTGGTCTGGTTCTTCTGGACGAGCGCGTACTGGATGTTGCCCTGGTAGCCCTCGTCGAAATCGATGTCGTCGTCGTCATTGTTGGTCAGCACGACGTGGGTCACGTTGACCGTGCCGCCGAACCATTCGATGCCGTCGTCGAGATTGTTGTGAACGTGAACGTAGTCGACGGTCGTCCCGTAGCCGACGCCCTGCAGCGTCAGGCCGTTGACCTCGTTGTTCGGGCCGGCGACCAGACCACCCTCGGCGATGCGGACATAGCGGATCACGCCGCTGTTGTCGGCCGGATCGTTGCCGCCGTAGAAGGCCACTTCGCTGCCACCCTCACCGGCGACGTTGCAGACCGTGCCGTTGCCGAAGCAAGGACCGGTGTTGCCGGCACCGTACTGCGGAGCGAAGCCCTGGATCACCACGCCGCCCCACTCGCCCTCGCCGTCGAAGTCGGCATCGAGGCTGGAGAAAGTGATCGGGTTGGCGGCAGTACCGTTGGCCATCAGCTTCGAGCCGCGCGTCACCAGCAGGACGCCGTCGTCCGAAGCCTTGATGCTCATGCCGGCCGGGATCGTCAACGTGACGCCCGCAGCCTTGATGGCCTCGACGTCAGCGTCGTTGGTGACCTCGATGTTGCCATCGCCGACCTTGACGACACCCTGCAGCGTGTACTGCTTGGTGCTGTCGAGGGTGTAGTCCTCATTGATCGTACCGAACAGCGAGCAGCTGTCACCGGTGCACGAGACAAAGTCCGGGCCGTCCGGGGTGGTACCACCACCGCCGCCGCCACCACCGCCGCCACAGGCGGTCAGCATCATGGCAGCACCGGCGATCGCCAGAAGCTTGTTGTGAGAGTTCATCGCTGATTCCATCGTTCAGGTTTGAAGGGTCCGCGTATTTCGCGACATGAAAATGACAGTAGTGAGACAGTCCCGAGTCGGAGACAGCGCCGGTTCCGGCACGCTCTCCGCCCGTTCTTCGGGGTTAGAAATCCATCGAATAGCCGAGCGAGAACTCGATACCCTTGCGATAGCTTTCGATCACCCGACCGCCCTGGGTGTATTCGGTCTTCGCATCGAGCAGGTTCTTCGCCTTGAACTTGACCTTGCCCGAATCGCCGACTTGCTTTTCGTAGTTGATGTTCACCAACAGCCGGCCCGCTTCCATGATGCTGGGCTGGTTGCGCGTGACGACGTCGATGCGATCGTCGAAATAGTTCAGCAACAGCGTCGCCTTCTGACCGGATGTGTAGTGGTCGTAGTTCAGCTGCAGATTCGCGAGGAACGGGGACTGCCCCTGCAGATCGCGCTTCGGGTCGATCTCGAGACGCTGCCCGACGTCGTCGAGCGTGATCTCGGAGGAGATCAGCGCGACGTTACCGCTCAGCGACAGGCCATGATCCAGTCCGTCGAACAGGGTCTTGCTGGCATCGAGCTCGATGCCCGAGACCTTGGCCGCCTCATTGTTGCGGAAGGTCAGTGCACTGGTTGCCGAGCCTGAGCCGTCCGCGACGGAACGCTCCATCGGGTCGGAGATGTCCTTGTAGAACAGCGCCAGTGACGCGCTGTCCTTGTCGCCGAAGTAGTACTCGGCGCGGAAGTCGAAGTTGTCGATGGTCGACGCGACGCAGGTCGGGCATCCGATGTACTCGCGACCGTTCTCGTCGTAGAAGCGGGACGGCGCGAGTTCCGTGATGTTCGGGCGCGAAACCGTCGCACTGTAGCCCCCGCGGAACTGCCAGTCGTCACCAAGGCGATAGATCACGGCGACTGCCGGCAACACCTCGTTCGACTCCTGCGACACCGGGCTGTTCGGGGCGTTCGGGAAGTCGAGGTCGAGCGAGAAGTCGTCCTTGCGGACGCCGGCGACGACCGTCAGCGCTTCGCCAAAGGACGTCTCGCTGTTGACGTAGGCTGCAGTGGAAGTCTGCTCGGCGGTATACGAGTCGGTCGAAGCCGACCGCGCGTTGAGACGGAATGCGTCGTTCTCGAAGTTCTCGCGTGTCAGCAGCGACTCGAGATCCTGGTTCAGGTCGATCGGATTGGAACCCTGGCGCACACCGAGCCGGACCAGTTCGACATCACGATCGCGGGTATTGGCCAGCACGCCGAACTTGAAGTTGGTGTCGATCGAGTCGCTGAACGTGATCGGCAGCGAATAGTCCAGACCGAAGTCGAGCCCGTCCTCGGTCAGGTCCGCATAGCTGCGCTCGACCGTTGAGATCGCAAGGCTGTCACCCAGATAGAGATAGCTGCGACGGTCCGGCGAATAACGGCTGGTCTGCGAGACGCCAGCGCGCCACTCGAGCTTGTGGTCGTTGAACAGGAACACCGAGCCCTCGAACTGCTGCGCGAGGAACTGTCGCTCGACCCACTCCAGTGTCACTTCGGTGAAGTTGTTGCCTTCGTTCTTGTCGAAGCCCGACTCGACCGAGGTACGGTCCTCGGAGTCACGCAGGATGATGGTCTTGCCGCTGACGCTCCAGCCGGCGTTGGCCTCGTAGCCGGCGTACAGATAGGCATTGACCGCGGTGCTGACCACATCCCAGCTGTAGTCGGACGCGCGATCGAGGTCGTCGATGCTCGCATCCTGGCGCGACGAAGTCTTCTGGTCGTACGACACCGAGCCGTAGAGGCCCAGTGCGCCGCTGTCGAGTTCGAACGGACGGCCCAGCGTGTACGAGAGTCCAAAGTTCGGATTCGCCGTGGTTGTCTTCGGGTTGTAGATGTTCGGCAGCATCGCCGCGAGCGCGGCCGCCTGCTGCTGGCTCACGCAGTCCTGCTGACCTTCGATCTGGCAGATGCTGAACCGCCGCCCGCCGTTGGTCGCCGCCCGCACCGCACCCGGAAGTTCGCGCAGGCCGTCGTCGAAGCCGAAGAAGTCGGAATCACTGCCTTCGTAGGTGTCGATGGTGTCGCCGGTCACGCCGGTGACGTAGCCCCCGGTGACCGACAGGCGATTGACCGGCTCATCCGGCATACCGCGGGTGGTCATGCGGATGATGCCGCCGGTCGTCTCGCCCGGCAGATCGGCCGAGAAGTTCTTCTGAATCTCGATTCCACCGAGAATCTCCGACGGGAACAGATCCAGCTGCACGTCGCGACGGAACGGATCGGTGCTCGGCATCAGATTGCCGTTGAGCGTGGCCGAGATATACCGGCCGTCAAGTCCGCGCACGACCGCATAGCGATCTCCAGTCACCGAGATGCCGACGATGCGCTTTAGCGAAGCGGCGACATCGCTGTCGCCGAAACGCAGCAGGTCGTCGAGGCTGATCGCGTCGGTCACCGCGGTGGACATCCGCTCGACCTCGACGGTGGAGGTCGCCGGCTTGTACGACCCGACGACCAGAACTTCCTCGACTGCACCGGCAACGTCCGGACCGCTGTCGGCCGTCCGCAACGTGATGTTGGCTTCGACGCCGACGTTGGCAACCACGCGGAAGCCGTCCTGAACGGCCGTCTCGTAGTCCGGATGCGAAACCTTCAGCGTGTAGGTCCCGCGCGGAACCTCGAGCTTGAACGCTCCGACGTCGTCGGTCGTCGTCGACAGGCCGAGCTCATCGATGCTCACGGTGGCCCCGGCGACCGCGAAGGTTCCGGTGTTGGTGACATAACCGCTGACGACGCCGGGGGCGCCGGCCTCGCCTTCGGCATAGGTCTCGATCGCGATTTCCGGCTCTTCATTGAACGTCGCGAAAGTCACGCTGATGTCGGCGTTCTGCCCTTCCGTCACGCTGAAGCTGTACTCGGCGAGCGTGGCGCCGCGCTTCTGCAGCAGCAGCCGGTGGTCACCCGCGGTCAGCTCGTGTACGAGGTTGCCCTGGCTACCCGTCGTTCCGACATTGCTGCCGTCGAGCTCGACCTCGACCCCCTTGAGCGGATTCGCCCCCAGGAAGGTATACAGCTGCAACTCTGCGGCCAGTGCATTGTGTGCAGTCAGCAGCATGGCCAGGACGAGGACGAACTTCGACGCGATCTTCATTCAACAAAACCCGATGGATCGCACACGCGGCGCCCGGCGCTACCAGCAAGCGTTGGCCGCTACGCGTACGGATGTGGACGTGACCGGGGATTGGCGAGTCGGAGGTATGGCGTCTATGACCGTTTGGCGTCACGCCGTGACGGCGTGGCCACCCCTGACCATAGGGCGCTGTCGATTCCCCCGAAAGACGTCGTCACCCGGACCCGAGTTCAATTCGCGGGCGAGCCTACGCGCAGAGGATGACGGTAATGTGACCGTTTGATTTGGGAACGATGACAACCACAACAAAGTTGCAATATGTCGAAGCCGTGTCAGACCCACGGCCGCAGTGTCGGCACACCGCTGGAACGACGGGACGACCGGCTAGCGCCGGAGCAGCAGCACGACGGCGTGCGCCGCGATGCCTTCCTTGCGGCCGACCGCGTCGAGGCGTTCGTGAGTCGTGGCCTTGACGTTGACCTGCCCCGCGCTCGCTCCGAGATCACCCGCCAGGCAGTCGCGCATCGCCGGCACGAAGGTCGCCACCCGCGGTGCCTGTGCGATCAGGGTCAGATCCGCGTTGCCGAGGCAATACCCTGCGTCGCCAACCCGGCCGACGACTTCACGCAGCAACACACGGCTGTCGACCCCCTGGTAACGCGGATCCGTATCAGGGAAGAAATGGCCGATATCCCCCAGCGCCGCGGCGCCGAGCAAGGCGTCGCACAGTGCATGAATGAGAACGTCACCGTCGGAGTGGGCGACGATCCGATAGGGACATTTGATGTGGACGCCGCCGAGGACGACACCCTCCCCGGCCTCCAGCCGATGGACGTCATACCCGTGTCCGATCCGGAACGGCGGAATCGACTGCGGGTCCGGCACGGTCGTGTTCACTGCTCTGCCCTCTTGATGCCCGGCCCCGGCGTGTCGGGCGCAACGGTCGGTTGCGCGCCTTCGGCGGCACCGCGGCCGCGCAGCCAGAACGCGGCAAGCGCCAGATCATCAGGATAGGTGACTTTGAGATTGGACGCCCGTCCCTCCACCAGCAATGGATGATGGCCGTCCAACTCCATCGCGCTGGCTTCGTCCGTGACGCGCGGATCGTCCACCCGTCGCCGCAACGCATCCATCAGATCGGCGAGGCCGAACAGCTGCGGCGTCTGCGCGCGCCACAGGCGACTGCGATCCTCCGTGCCGATGACCCGCAGCCCTTCGGCGCGCTTGACCGTGTCACTGACCGGGATCGCGAGCAACGCTCCGCTCGAATCCAGCATGCCGTCACGCAGGCGTTCGATCTCGTCGAGCGTCACACAGGGTCGGGCCGCGTCATGGACGAGCACCCGCACCGGTGCGATCCCGGCACTGAGCGCCTCGACACGTCGCAGGCCCGCCAGCACGGACACCGACCGTTCCCGGCCGCCGACGGCGACATGCAGACGCGGATGACGTGCAATCGGCAAGGTCGCGAAAGCGGCATCGCGTTCGGCCAGCACCACGACCACGCCATCGATCCACTCCGCCGCCAGCAGGGTTCCGAGACTCCATTCCATCACGGCCCGCCCGAGCAGCGGCAGATATTGCTTGGGTCGCTCGCTACGCATGCGCGTGCCGCCGCCGGCTGCCGGCAACACCGCCCAGTAGCGCGGTGTGGCGCCGCTCTCAGAGGGTCTGGATTCGGTGGACATGATTCACGGAAACACGCGGATCGCCGGCGATGTCCCTGTGCCGGCCATGCGCTCATCCATCAGGACCCGCGCAACCGCCACAACCGGCACCTACGGCGTCACCACGAGGTAGAAAGTCTCGCCCTCGCGGATCATGCCCAGCGTCGTCCGCGCTCGCGCCTCGATCGCGGCGACACCGGAGCCAAGATCACGCACCTCGGCATCCAGCGCTGCATTGCGCGTTCGCATCTGTTCATTGTCATGATTCAGGGCACGCACCTGCTGCTTGAGCTGGTGGGTGTGCGCAACGCCGCCATCGGCGATCCACAGGCGCCACTGCAGAACCACGAGCAGGACGCTGAGGATGCCGATGACGACGTTGCGGCCGTTCATAGCGGAATCTTACCGCTTACAGCCCGACCGGGAACGCCTGCTTGCCGGGATAGCGCGCGCGGGCACCCAGCTCGCGTTCGATCCGCAGCAGCTGGTTGTACTTGGCCATGCGGTCCGAACGGCACAGCGAGCCGGTCTTGATCTGCGTCGCGGTGGTGCCGACGGCGATGTCGGCGATCGTCGCATCCTCGGTTTCGCCGGAGCGATGGGAGACGACGCTGGCGTAACCCGCGTCGGTGGCCATCTGGATCGCTTCCAGCGTCTCGGTCAGGGTTCCGATCTGGTTGGGCTTGATCAGGATCGCATTGCCGATCCCCTTGGCGATCCCCTCGGCCAGAATCTTGGTGTTGGTGACGAACAGGTCGTCGCCGACCAGCTGCACCGAGCCGCCCAGCTTCTCGGTCAGGACCTTCCAGCCCTTCCAGTCGTTTTCGGCACAGCCGTCCTCGATCGAGATTATCGGATAGTCGGCGCAGAGCTTGGCCAGATAGCCGGCGAATTCCGCCGACGTGAACGACTTACCCTCACCGTGCAGATGGTACTTGCCCTTCTCGTAGAACTCGCTGGAGGCGACATCCAGACCCAGGTAGATGTCCTTGCCGGCCTTGAAGCCCGCCTTGTCGATCGCCTCGAGCAGGCAGTCGAGCGCCGCCGCGTTGGACGGCAGGTTCGGGGCGAAACCACCCTCGTCGCCGACCGCGGTATTGAGCTTGCGGGCATGCAGCACGCCCTTGAGCGTGTGGAACACCTCGGCGCCGTAACGCAGCGCCTCGCTGAAACTGGGCGCACCGACCGGCAGGATCATGAATTCCTGGATGTCGACGTTGTTGTCGGCGTGGGCCCCGCCGTTGATGACGTTCATCATCGGCACCGGCAGCGTCACGCTGGAAATACCGCCCAGATGGCGGTACAGGGAGACATCGAGCTCATCTGCGGCGGCCTTGGCAACCGCGAGGCTGACCGCGAGGATCGCGTTGGCGCCGAGCTTGCCCTTGTTGTCGGTCCCGTCGAGCTCGATCATGGTGCGATCGACCAGCCCCTGGTCCATCGCATCGAGGCCGATCACGGCCTTGGCCAGCGCGGTTTCAACATTCTTGACCGCCTGCTGTACGCCCTTGCCCATGTACCGGGCCGGGCGCATCGCCTTGCCCTTGGCCTTGGCCTTTCCGGCTCCATCGCGCAGCTCGACCGCCTCGCGGGTTCCGGTCGACGCGCCGGACGGCGCGGCGGCCCGTCCACGGGCGCCGGACTCCAGTTCAACGAAGGCTTCCACCGTGGGATTACCACGGGAATCGATGATCTCCAGCGCAGACACTTTAACGATGGCCGACATGAGTGAGTATTTTCCCTACTGTTTATGGAGTGAAGAACTCTCGTATTTTAGAACCGATCGGTCCAAGCGTCACGACAGCACCAACTGAGGGATCCTCCTGCGACCGGCGCGCATCTTGCGTAAGCACTACGCCGACACTCCGCGGCGACTTTTCGTACGCGCAGCGTCGAACGACAGAACAGTTCCTGGGGAAAGACCATGATTGCCTGCACCACCCCGCTGCGCGCCCGCGCGGCATCGCTGGGGCTTATCGCCTCACTCGTCTGCACGTCCGCGTTCGCGATCCCTGAACGCAAGGCGGCGGTCGGCGATCTGCTGACGCGCCTGCAGCAGAACACCGGCGGCGCGTTGGCCGATTCACGCCTTGCCGCCAATCAATACCTGGCGCTGTCCACACTCAGCGCGTTGCCGCTGATGGCCGACAACCCGGTCGACACGCCGCTGGCGCGCGCGCTCGGCTTCCTGTCGATCTACGGCGAGTTGGCCGGCGTGCGCGACGCCACACGGGAGCTGGTCCAGCAGCGCGTCTCGACCGACAGCGCCGGCGTCACCCACGTCCACCTCGACCAGATGCACCAGGGGCTGCCGGTGTTCGGCGCCCGCCTGGTCGTGCACATGAACGATTCCGGCATCACCGGTATGAGCGGCGTGTTCGTCGACGGTCTGGAGCAGTTGTCGACGCAGCCCGCCCTCAGCGTGGCCACCCTGCGGCAGCACGCACTGGCCGCAAGCCGCAAGCATCACCGGCAGGCTGCCCTGCATGTCGAATCGGGACGCCTCATCGTGTATCGCACCGGCCTGCTCGAAGGCGTTGCCGGCAGCAATCACCTCGCCTACGAGGCGACCGTCGCCGGCGCGGCGGGGCAGGCGGTGCGCGAACGGGTGATCGTCGACGCCAATACCGGTGCCGTCCTCAACCGGATCGACCAGATCCACCGCGTGCTCAACCGCGAGATCTTCACGCCGACGATGGACGTCCCGCCGCTCCTGACCGAGGGCAGCCTGCTGGCACCGGCCGATCCGCCGTTCGCCGGCGACGTCGCCGGCTCCTCGCGCACGCTCAACCTGCCGACGGACAACCTCTACATCTTCGCCGGCGGCACCTATGCGCTGTACCAGAACCTGTTCGGCCGCGAAGGCTACGACGACGGCGCGATCCCGCCGGAGGAACAGATCCAGCGCAGCGTCTACCTGATCAACGAAAACTGCCCCAATGCCTACTGGGACGGCACCTCGACCAACTACTGCCCGGGCTTCGACGCCGACGACGTGGTCAGTCACGAGTGGAGCCACGCGTATACCGAATACACGCACGGACTGGTGTATCAGTACCAGTCCGGCGCCCTGAACGAGTCGTACTCCGACATCTTCGGCGAGGCCTACGATCTGGTGAACGGTATCGAGGGTCCCCTCGGCATCACCCTGACCGAGGGCGAGTACTTCGAGAACGGCGGCAGCCGCTGGGTGCTCGGCGAGGACCTCAGTGAAGTTGCCGCCGGACTGCTGCTGCGCGACATGTGGGACCCGGACAATTTCGGCGTCAATGTGCCATTGGTCGGGCTGCAGATCCTCGGAACCCCGTCGCCGGGCAGCGTCATCACATCGGAGAACTACTACTGCGGCACCGGCGACAACGGCGGGGTTCACACCAACTCCGGCGTGCCCAACCATGCGTTCGCGATGCTCGTCGACGGCAAGAGCTTCAATGGCGTGGACATTCCCGCGATCGGCATGATCAAGGCGCTGCATATCTACTTCCAGGCCGAGACGCATTACCAGACGCCGACGACCAACTTCGCGCAGCACGCCGATGCACTCGAACAGTCCTGCCGGGATCTGATCGGCCGGCCGCTGAACGATGTCTTCGGGGCGGTTTCAGGAGAGGTCATCACCAGCGCGGACTGCGCCGCGGTGCATGCGGCGATGGTCGCCGTCGAGATGCGCGAAGATCCGACCGAGAAGTGCGACTATCAGCCGGTGCTGAAGGCCGAGGCCGAGACGCCGGCGCTGTGCGCCGACGGCGAGGATCCGGAGGCGTATTTCTCCGAGACCTGGGAAGACGGCGCAATTCCCGCTGACTGGACCCTCGGCAAGAATCTCACCGGCGACACCGAACCGGAGGTATTCGCGTTCGCCGTCAGCGACGAACTGCCGGAACCGCACAGCGGGCACGCGGCGTTCGCGCTCGACAACACCGGCGGCACCTGTGCCGCGGGCGGCGACATCTCCGGATCGTTCTGGATGGATTCGCCCGTCATCACTGTCGACGAAGCCGGCAGCTTCCTGACCTTCACCCACTTCATGCAGTCCGAACAGGGTTACGACGGCGGCAACCTGAAGTTCAGCCTCAACGGCGGCGACTTCGCGATCGTGCCGGCCGAAGCCTTCACCCACAACGGCCATAGCGGTCAGTTCGAATCGTCGAGCACCAACACCAACCCGATGGCCGACGCCGAAGCCTGGACCGGCTCCGACCAGGGCCAGGCCACCGGCAGCTGGGGGCGGACCGTGGTCGATCTCGGCGCACTGGGCGCGGCCGTCGGCGACAGCCTGCAGTTCCGCTGGGAGTTCGGAAACGACGGCTGTGCCGGCAACCTAGGCTGGTACGTCGACGACACCGCCGTCTACAGCTGCAAGGTCGGCGGCAGCGGCCTGCCGGTCAGCGGTGGCGATCCGGTCCCGGACGATGGTGGCAGCGGTGGCGCCACCGGCGGCTCATCCGGCGGCGGCGCCCTGGGCTGGCTGCTGCTGGGCCCGATGCTGGGCCTTGCGCTCGCACGCCGGCGCCGGCACTGAGCCGTCCGGGCGCAAAAAAGGGCCGGTGCAATGCACCGGCCCTTTTTATTTCGATCCCGAGAACGACGGGCAGCGGATCGTGCCTCAAACCGCTACGGCGGAATTCAACCGCCGAGCTGCTGCTCCAGCATGCCACTGCCCTTGACCACGCGATCGAGCTCGACGAGCGTCTCGAGCAGGCCTTCGATGTGCTGCAACGGCAGCGAGTTGGGGCCGTCGCACAGCGCCTCTTCCGGACGCGGATGCGTTTCCATGAACACGCCGGCAACCCCGGCGCCGACCGCCGCGCGCGCCAGCACCGGAATGAACTCGCGCTGTCCGCCGGAGGCGTTCCCCTGCCCACCCGGGAGCTGCACCGTATGGGTCGAATCGAACACCACCGGCGCAAAGTTGCGCATGACCGCCAGACCGCGCATGTCCGCAACCAGATTGTTGTAGCCGAACGAGAAGCCGCGCTCGCACAGCATGAACTGATGGGGCGCCACCGCCTTCATCTTCTCGATCACGTTGCCCATTTCCCAGGGCGACATGAACTGACCTTTCTTGACGTTGATCGGTCGCCCGGTGCGCGCCACGTTCTGCATGAAATTGGTCTGACGACACAGAAACGCGGGCGTCTGGATCACGTCGATCACCGACGCGACCTCGTCCAGAGGCGTGTCCTCATGCACGTCGGTCAGGACCGGCACGCCGATCTTCTGCTTGACCGATTCCATGATCCGGAGCCCGGCCTCGAGGCCCGGCCCGCGGAACGACGTATGCGACGAGCGATTGGCCTTGTCGAACGATCCCTTGAAGACATACAGGATGCCCAGGCGATCGGCGATCGGCTTGATGTGCCCGGCGACGTCGAGCGCCAGCTGTTCCGACTCCAGCGTGTCCGGGCCAGCGATCAGAAAGATCGGGTTGAGCCCGCCAATTTCGTGTCCTAGCAGTTTCATGCCACTTTCGCCTCGTTGCCGGAACCGTCACCGCCCACCGCCCGATGCGCGAGATGATGTTCCCGCGCCGCCTTCACGAAGCCTTCGAACAGCGGATGCCCGTCACGCGGCGTCGACGTGAATTCCGGATGGAACTGACAGGCCAGATAGAACGGATGAGACGGCAGTTCCACCATCTCGACCAGGGCGTTTTCGACCGATTCGGCCACGACATCCATGCCGGCGTCGGCGAGGACCTGTCGATAGTTGCTGTTGAACTCGAAACGATGGCGGTGGCGCTCACTGATGACCTCCGCGTTGTACAGCGCCCGCGCCTTCGAGCCGGCCTTGAGGCGGCAGGCCTGCGAGCCCAGGCGCATCGTGCCACCCTTGTTGGATTCCAGGGTGCGGGTATGCACACGACCGTCGGAGTCACGCCACTCACTGACCAGCGCGATCACCGGATCGGGCGTCTTCGGATCGAACTCGGTGCTGTGTGCCGACTCCAGGCCGCAGGCACTGCGCGCGAACTCGATCACCGCAACCTGCATACCCAGGCAAATGCCCAGATACGGAATCTTGTTCTCGCGCGCGTACCGCGCCGCGAGGATCTTGCCTTCGATACCGCGTTCACCGAAGCCGCCGGGCACCAGAATCGCATCGGCGCCCTGCAGCGCGCGCAGTCCCTGGGTTTCGAGCGTCTCGGACTCGACGTAGCGGATCTTCACGCGGGTGTCGGTATGAAGCCCGGCGTGCGACAGCGCCTCATTGAGCGACTTGTAGGCATCCGCGAGATCGACGTACTTGCCGACCATCGCCACCTGGACTTCGGTATCAGCCGACTGGCGGGCCTCGACCAGACGGTCCCAGGCCGACAGATCGGCCTTGCGGCATTCCATGCCGAAGTGCTGGACCACCAGATCGTCCAGACCCTGCTGGTTGAGCCAGGCCGGAATCTTGTAGATGTCGTCGAGATCGATCGCGGCGATGACCGCCGGGTACGGCACGTTGGTGAACAGGGCAATCTTGCGCCGCTCGCCATCCGGGATCTGACGCTCGGTGCGGCAGACCAAGATGTCCGGCTGGATCCCGATCCCGCGCAATTCCTTGACCGAGTGCTGCGTCGGCTTGGTCTTGAGCTCGCCGGACGCCTTGACGAAGGGCACCAGCGTCAGGTGCATGTACATCGCACGCTCGCGCCCCAGTTCGACACCCATCTGACGGATGGCCTCGAGAAACGGCAGCGACTCGATATCGCCGACGGTACCGCCGATCTCGACCAGGCAGATGTCCGCGCCGCCAGCCCCCTGCATCACCCGCGACTGGATCTCGTCGGTAATGTGCGGAATGACCTGCACGGTCTTGCCCAGATAGTCGCCGCGGCGCTCCTTGTCGAGCACGTTGCGGTAGATCTGGCCGGTCGTCACGTTGGAGAAGCGCGTCGTCTTGCCGCGCAGGAAACGCTCGTAGTGGCCCAGATCAAGATCCGTCTCGGCGCCGTCCTCGGTGACGAAGACCTCGCCGTGCTGGAACGGGCTCATGGTCCCGGCGTCGACGTTGATGTACGGGTCCAGCTTGATCATGCTGACCTTGAGTCCACGCGACTCAAGGATCGCGCCGAGCGAGGCGGCGGCAATACCCTTACCCAACGAGGAGACCACTCCCCCGGTAACAAAAATGAATCGCGTCTGCACTGGCGCGTCTGGCATGGGGGAGCTTGTTTGAATGCGGTGTGTGCCGCGGATTTTACTGGAAGGCCACCCGCATCCTCAATCGGGAATACCCCTTGGTGCCCCCATCGGCGCCCGGCACCACTCGAAACGCAGGCCCGATGCGGCGGCCGCGGCACTGCGCCAGTAGCCCGCCACCGCCAGCAGCGTCTCGCCCCGGTACACCAGCGGCATGCGTTCGCGCACCCACGGCGGAATGCCGGCCTCCTGGCACAGCTGTTTCAACGTCCGGGTATGACGCCCCCCGTCCGGACGCAGCCGCTCGCCGCCGCGGGGGAACCGGATCTCCAGCGCGGCCGTACCCGGTCCGCGACGGCGCAGCTCGCCGCAACCCTCGGGCAGACGCCGGCGTGCGCCCTCGCCCCAGACAATGGCCCCGCCCGGCACCGGCGGCAGCGCCGGCATCAGGAACAGACGGTCACGGTAGCGCCTCGCCTCGCCGCCACCGACGCCGAGTACCGGCACCGCGTCACGGCGGGCGCGCAGCACCTCCCGGTCCAGACGCGCGAACCAGGCTTCGGCCGGTGACTCGAACCCCAGCGCGCGCCACTCGAAATAGATCAGGTTGTGGCGCCGCTCGGAACTCAGGGCCAGCAACGCCTTGACCGACAATCCGCCGTCCGCATGCGCAGCGGCGATCCGGTCCTGCTGCGCCAGCTCCGACAACAGCTCATCGGCCGCGGCCGCCCGTTGCGCCAGACGCACGAGGCTGCCCGTCGCCTGCGGAAACATGCCGGTGAGGCGCGGCATGATCTCGGTGCGCAGGAATGCGCGCGCCAGACGCGGGTCGGCGTTGTGCGGATCGTCGATCCAGCCCCCATCCTGCCGCTCCAGGCCCTGCCCGCGCAGATACGCCTCGACGCGCGCCCGGGGAATCGACAGCAGCGGGCGCCACAGGAGCCCACGCCCGAGCGGACGTACGCGGCGCATCGCCGCCAGACCGACCACACCGCTACCGCGCAGCGCGCGCAACAGCACAGTTTCGGCCTGATCGTCCCGGTGGTGGGCGGTTGCCATCACGTCGCCCGCGCGCAGCAGCTGCTCCAGTGCCCGATAGCGCGCCCGGCGCGCGGCGGCCTCTATCCCCAGCCCGTCATTGACGGGCACCTCGACCCGCAGCACGCGCAACGGCACGCCGAGGCGCCGGCACACCCGCCGGCAGTGCCGGAGCCAGTCGTCGGCGGCCGGCTGCAGACCATGGTGAACGTGCACGGCGCGGACCGCGTAGTCGGCCGCGAGCCGATGCAGCAACGCCGTCGAATCGCGACCGCCGCTGTATGCGACCCAGACCTGCCCGTTCGCCCCTTCGGGCAGCGGCGGCAGCTTCAGATCTGGCGGCATGGGACGGAAGCCGGACGCAGCCGATGCCGCGACCGCGGATCGCGGCCGACGGCGCTCGGCTTCAGTGGGTCACCGTGAACGCGCCGTACTCCATCAGCCGCTGATAACGCGTCGCCAGGAGCTGGGTGACCGGCGTGTGGCACAGGCGCTCGAGGTTGGCGCTCAGCTTCTGCTTGACGGTATTCATCATCGCCGCCGTGTCCCGGTGGGCGCCGCCCAGAGGCTCGGAGATGATTTCGTCGACCAGGCGATGCTCGTACAGATCGGGCGCCGTGATCCGCATCGCCTCGGCGGCTTCCGACGCGCGGCCGGCGTTCTTGAACAGGATCGAGGCGCAGCCTTCGGGCGAAATCACCGAGTAGATGCTGTACTGCAGCATCATGACGTGATCGGCGACGCCGATCGCCAGCGCGCCGCCCGAACCGCCTTCGCCGATCACCGTGGCCAGCACCGGCGTGCGCAACCGCGACAGTTCGAACAGATTGTGGGCGATCGCCTCGGACTGGTTGCGCTCTTCGGCGCCGATTCCCGGATAGGCTCCGGGCGTGTCGATGAAGGTCAGCAATGGCAGGTTGAACTTCTCGGCCATCTTCATCAGGCGCACCGCCTTGCGATAGCCCTCCGGCTTGGGCATGCCAAAGTTGCGATACACCCGCTCCTTGGCGTCGCGCCCCTTCTGCTGACCGATGACGACGACCGCACGTTCGTCCAGCCGGGCGACGCCGCAGACGATGCTCGGATCGTCCGCGTAGTGACGGTCGCCGTGCAGCTCCTCCCAATCGGTGAACAGCGTATTGATGTAGTCGAGCGCGTACGGACGCTGCGGATGGCGCGCCACCTGCGCCACCTGCCAAGGCGACAGCTTGGCGAAGATCTGCGCCGTCAGCTCACGGCTCTTGGCCTGGAGCCGCTCGATTTCCTCGGTCAGATTCACCCCGGAACCCGAGGTGGCAAAACGCAGCTCCTCGATCTTCTGCTCGAGCTCGGCGATCGGTTGTTCGAAGTCCAGATAATTCAGGTTCATCGCGTCGTTGCCCGGACTGTCGTCCACGGGCACTCCCTAGTTGTCGGTGCTATTCGTCATCGGACTGCCCCCCGCCCGCCGCCGCAAACCGGCGCTCCACCACCGGGGGCTGGTATTTCCGATAGGCGACTTTAGCGCAGTCCGGTCCCAAGAGTTGCTGTAATTCGATCAGCAGGGCGTCGTCGAGCTTGAGCCGCCAATCATCCGACAGATCCAGAGCGCAGGCCGCCTTCGGGCCGACGTAGCGGATCGTCACACCGATCCCGCCGGGATTGCGTCGCGACTGCAGCAGGCGCCGGAACAGCAACACCTCGCTCAGCGGCAGCCGCCACTCGAGTTCGAGGCGCTGCGCGTACTCCCGCATCACCTGATCGATGCTGTAGAACTCGGCGCCGTACAGGCGCGGCTCGGGCGCGCCGCCTTCTTCACGCGGCGGACTCATGCCGATCTCGCCGATCACGAAAATCAGGCCGTCGACTTTGACATAGGGCTGAAAGCGCGCGAATGCGTCGGCGTCGATCCACGACGACAGCTCGATGCACTGGTCGGTTCCGGTGACATGATCCTCGACGGTGATCTTGTAGCTGGCCCGCGCGTTGCGCCCCTCCGCCGCCGCATCTCCCTTGAAGAAGCGCAGATCCTTGACCCAGCCCGCGAACATGACCTTGCTGCGCGGCTGCCATGCCCGCTTGCCGTCCGCCGCCGGTGGCCGCACCGCCGCGCGCTGCGCCGCAACCAGCTCGTGCAGCCGTCCGCTGCAGATCTGGTCGATCAGCTCGCCGTACGCCTGGATCGGATGCCCGGACATGTAGAAGCCGAGCGTGTCGCGCTCCTTCTGCAGAATCTCGCGCTGCGACCACTCGTCGACCCGCTCGGCCTCCACCGCCACATCACTGCTGGCCGGGTCGGTGCCGAGCCCGAACAGGTCGTCCTGGCCGCTGCTGCGACTCTGCTCGTCGGCTTCGGCCAGCTGCAGCGCCTTCGGCAGGGTCTTGGTCAGCGACGCGCGATTGAGTCCGAAGCAGTCCAGCGTGCCCGAACAGATCAGCGCCTCGAATACGCGGCGGTTGGCCTTGCGCGTGTCGACCCGGCGGCACAGATCGAACAGATCCCTGTAGGGCCCGTGCGCCTCGCGCTCCTCGATGATGCCTTCGAGCGCGGCGGTGCCGACCCCCTTGATCGCGCCGAGACCGTACAGAACCTCGCCGGGCGCCGGCACGGTGAAGCGGATGTGGCTGCGGTTGATGTCCGGCGGCGTGACCTTCAGGCCCATCCGCAGACACTCGTCGCGCATCGTCACGACGGTGTCGGTATGGTCCATTTCGCAGGACAGCACGGCCGCCATGAACTCGGCCGGATGGTGCTGCTTGAGCCACGCGGTCTGGTAGGACACCAGCGCGTAGGCCGCGGCGTGGGATTTGTTGAAGCCGTAGTTGGCGAACTTCTCCATCAGGTCGAAGACCTGCCGGGCGGTCTCGGGGCCGATACCGCGTTCCTCCGCGCCCTTCTCGAAGATCTGCCGCTGCTTGGCCATCTCCTCGGCCTTCTTCTTGCCCATCGCCCGGCGCAGCAGATCGGCGCCGCCGAGCGTATAGCCGGCCAGGCGCTGCGACATCTGCATCACCTGCTCCTGGTAGACGAAGATGCCGTAGGTCGGCGCCAGCACCGGCTCCATGTCGGGATGCTGGTACTCGAACTCGAACTCGCCGCGCTTGCGCGCGCAGAACTCCGGGATCTGATCCATCGGCCCCGGGCGGTACAGCGACACCAGCGCGATGATGTCCTCGAAGGTATCCGGGCGCAGATCCTGCGAAGCCCGCTGCATGCCGGGCGATTCCATCTGGAACACCGCAGTGGTCTTGCCGCTGGCGTAGAGCTCATAGGTCTCGCGATCGTCGATCGGCAGCTGCAGCACGTCGATCGTCTGCCCCTCGGTCCTGGCGATGTTGTCCACCGCCTCCTGAATCACCGTGAGGGTCTTCAAACCGAGGAAGTCGAACTTGACCAGCCCGATCGCTTCCAGATCCTTCATGTCGAACTGCGTGCGGACACCGCCGCCGCCGGGTTCGCAGAAGATCGGCGCGTAGTCGGTCAGCGGCTGCGGGGCGATCACGACACCGCCGGCATGCACACCGACGCCACGGGTCACGCCCTCAAGCGCCAGGCCCAGGTCGACGACGGCGCGCGTATCCTCCTCGGTCTCGTAGCGGCGCTTGAGCTCCGGCACGGTGTCGAGCGCCTCGGCCAGCGTCGCGCCGGGCGTGCCCGGCACCAGCTTGGCGATCGAATCGGCGAAGCCGTAGCCATGCCCGAGCACACGCGCGACGTCGCGGATCACGCCGCGCGCCGCCATCGTCGCGTAGGTGATGATCTGCCCGACGCGTTCGCGGCCGTATTTGTGGGTGACGTACTCGATCACCCGGTCGCGGTTGTCCATGCAGAAGTCGATGTCGAAGTCCGGCATCGACACGCGCTCCGGATTGAGGAAGCGCTCGAACAGCAGGTTGTAGGGCAGCGGATCGAGGTCGGTGATCCGGATCGCATAGGCCACCAGCGAACCGGCGCCGGAACCACGCCCCGGGCCGACCGGACAGCCGTGGGTCTTGGCCCACTCGATGAAGTCCGAGACCACCAGGAAGTAGCCGGCGAATCCCATCTTCTCGATGATGCCCAGCTCGTATTCCAGGCGCTCCCGGTATTCGGACTCAGGACGCGCCAGCGCGAGCTGCGCGATGCGCTCGGTCAGCCCCTGGTGGGCACGTTCACGCAACCAGCTGTTGGTGTCGTAGCCGTCCGGCACCGGGAAGTTCGGCAGGTGGTACGGCGGCGCGAACCTAACGGTCAGCGAACAGCGCCGTGCGATTTCCACCGAGTTGGCCAGCGCCTCCGGAATGTCCGCGAAGAGTTCGGCCATCTCCTGCGGCGACTTCAGGTACTGCTCCGGGGTGTAGTCCCGCGGACGCTTGTCGTCGCTGAGAATGCGGCCCTCGGCGATACAGACGCGGGCCTCGTGCGCCTCGAATTCGCTGCGCTCCAGGAAACGCACGTCGTTGGTGGCGACGACCGGCACCCCCCGCGCACGCGACAGCGCGCAGGCGGCCGCAACCCAGTCGTCGTCACCGGGACGCCCGCAGCGGGCGATCTCGAGATAGAGACGGTCCGGGAACAGCACCTCCAGGGTCGCCAGCGCCGCCAGCGCCGAGTCGACCTGGTCGGACTGGGCCGCACGGAACACTGCCCCGTCGCGGCCCGTCATCGCCAGCAAGCCGTCGGCGTGCTCGGCCAGCCAGTCCCAGCGCGCCAGCGGCTGGCCCCGCCCCTGGCCCTCGGTGTAGGCGCGCGACAACAGCCGGGTCAGGTTCAAGTATCCGGTCTCGTTCTGCACCAGCAACGTCAGGCGTTCGGGCTCGTCCTGCGGCGTCCGCTCCTCCAGCCACAGGTCGATCCCGATGATGGGCTTGACCCCCGCCCCCTCGGCCGACTTGTAGAACTTGACCATCGAGAACAGGTTGTTGCGATCGGTCACTGCCACCGCGGGCATGCCCAGTTCGGCGGTCCGGCTCAACAGCGTGGCGCCGAGCCCGCCACCCTTCCGCTTCGGCGGCTCGACCCGCACGATCCCGTCGGTCAACGAGTACTCGGTGTGCAGACGCAGATGGACGAATTCGGCCATGGCCCTTACGCCCCCCCGACCGGATCGCCGGACACCGCCGCCATGTCCTCGGCACGCGGGTAGCGCTGACACGGGGCGAAACTCATGCGATGCACCGGGCTGACACCCAGGCGATCGAGCGCTGCCAGGTGGACCGCCGTGCCGTAACCCTTGTGCCGGGCGAATGCATAGCCCGGGAACAGCGCGTCGAGACGCCGCAGCTCGCGATCCCGGGCGACCTTCGCCAGGATGCTCGCGGCCATGATCGCAGGCTCGCTGGCGTCGCCGCCGACGATCGTCCGCACCGGCACCTCGAGCGGCGGTGCCTGATTACCGTCCACCAGCACCAGACCCGGGGGTTCGGACAAACCGAGCACCGCCCGCCGCATCGCCAACAGGCTCGCCTGGAGGATGTTGATCCGGTCGATCTCCTCGACCTCCGCGCGCGCGATGCAATACTTCGCGTCGCTCCCGCAGATGGCATCGAACAGACGCTCGCGTCGCGGCTCCGAAATCTTCTTGGAATCATCGAGGCCAGCCGGGATGTCGGATCCGAGGATCACCGCCGCCGCGTAGACCGGGCCGGCCAGACAGCCCCGCCCGGCCTCGTCGACGCCCGCAACCACAATACGCCCGGTCATCGCCCCGCGTGCCTCGCGTCCCTCAGGGACGCTTGACGGGAGACCTGATCGGGCGTGTTGCGGCAAACGTTCATCGGTCGACGATTCTAGTGAGCTTGACAGCCTCCTGACCATCGCCACGCGGCCCGGTCAGTGCGCTCCCTGCGCGGCGAGGTCGGCGATCGCGCGAGCCGCTCGTTGTGCGGCATCACAGCGCAGCTGCCCGCGCACGGCGTCGAATGCCCGCACCTGCCGTTGCCGGACCGCAGCATCCGTCAGCAAGGCCGTGACTTCGGCGGCAAGGCGGTCCGGACGCGCCTCATCCTGCAACAGCTCCGGCACCACCGGCGCATCCGCGAGCAGATTGGGAAGGCTGACATGGCGGGTCTTGAGCAGACCCAGCTTGAGCATCAGGAACGCGGTCAGTGCCGCGCCGCGATAGGCGACCACCATCGGACGCCCGAGCAGCAGGGCTTCGAGGGTGGCTGTCCCGGAGGCCAGCAGAACCACGTCGGCCGCCTGCATGACCTCCCGCGAACGCCCGTCCACCACCTGCCACCGACATCCGGGCGCGTGCTCGGCAATGGCGGCTTCGATCGCGGCGCGCAGCGCCGGCTTGGCCACCGGCGTCACGAAGCGCACCTGGGGCACCTGCTGCGCAATCAGCTTTGCGGCTTGCGCGAAGGGCCCGCTCAGATAGCGGATCTCAGCCCCCCGGCTACCCGGCATCACCGCGACCACGGGCTCCGCGCCGCCCAAGCCCAGGCTACCGCGCACCGCTTGCGGATCGGCATTCGCGTCGAGCGCATCCGCGAGCGGGTGACCGATGAAATCCGCCGCCACCCCATAGCCCGCGTAGAACGCAGGCTCGAACGGGAACAGACAGAGGATCCGGTCGACCGCCCGCGCAATCGTCTTCACCCGGGAACGTCGCCAGGCCCAAACCGTGGGGCTGACGACGTGGATCGTGCGGATGCCGGCGTCGCGCAGTCGCCGCTCCAGACCGAGATTGAAATCCGGCGCGTCGATCCCGACCACCACATCGGGGCGGTCCCGGAGTAGCCGCTCGACCAGAGTGCGCCGCAGCCGCAACAGGCGCGGCAGTTCCCGCAGCACCTCGGCCAATCCCATCACCGACAGCGCGTCGATCGACTCGATCGGCTCGCAGCCTGCGGCGATCATCCTCGGCCCGGCCACGCCGTAGCACTGCGTGTCCGGATGCGCGTGCCGGAGCGCCTCGATAATGGCGCCCCCGAGAATGTCGCCGGACAGCTCGCCGGCAACCCATGCAATCCGCAACGGCCGTCCGTTCGCCGCACCCATGCCGGCGCTAGCGCGCCAGCGCACGCTTGGAGGACTCGATGAACGCCAGAATCTGCGCCACGTGCGGCGACCGCTGCGCGATCTCGCCGAGCTGCAGCTTGACGTCGCTCATCAACGCTCCGGACAGATAGACCCGCTTGAACGCATCCTTGATGGCGCCGATGTCCTCGGCCGAGAACCCGCGCCGCTTGAGCCCCTCAGTATTGATGCCCCGAGGACGCGCCGGTTGCCCTTCGGCGATGACGAAGGGCATCAGGTCGCGCAGGACCACGGCACCGCCACCGGTATAGCTGTGCGCACCCACCCGGCAGAACTGGTGAACCAGTGTGTATCCACCCAGGCCCACGTAGTCCTCGATCGTGACGTGGCCCGCCAGCGTGCTGCCGTTGGCCAGGATCGTATGCGACCCGACGATGCAGTCATGCGCGATGTGGGCCTGGGCCATCACCCAGTTGTCGTCGCCCAGGCGGGTCAGGCCCTGATCCTTGAGCGTGCCGCGCTGGATCGTGACGTACTCGCGGATCGTGTTGTTGTCGCCAATCTCGACCCGGGTGTCATCGTCGTCGCGTGCCGACTTGTCCTGGGACAGCTCGCCCAGCGACGCGAACTGGTAGATCCGGTTGCCGCGGCCGATGCTCATCGGCCCGCGCAGGACGACGTGCGGACCGATCCAGGTGCCTTCGCCGATACTGACATTGGCGCCGATGATGCTGTACGGCCCGACCTCGACGCTGGGATGCAGCTGCGCCGCAGGGTCGACGATGGCCGTCGGGTGAATCCCGCTCATGCCGCGTCGGCCTTCGCCGTCCGTTTGGCGTCCTTGAGAACGCACATCAGCTCCGCCGAACAGGCGATTTCGCCGTCCACTGTAGCTTCGGCGCTGAACTTCCACAGGTCCCGTTTCTGCTTCTCGAGGCGCACCCGGAAGCGGAGCTGATCGCCGGGGATCACCGGGCGCTTGAAGCGGGCCCCGTCGATCCCGGCGAAATAGAGGATGAATCCGGAATCGGCCCGCAACCCCGATTTCTGCACGGCGAGAATACCGCAGGCCTGCGCCATCGCCTCGAGCATCAGCACCCCCGGCATCGTCGGCACCCCGGGGAAATGCCCCGGAAAGAACGGCTCGTTGAACGTCACGTTCTTCAGCGCCAGCAGAGTGTTGCCGTCATCCTCGATCGACGTCACCCGGTCGACCAGCAGGAACGGATAGCGATGCGGCAGCATCTCCAGAATGTCGCGGATGTCATACATCATCGAGCGGATCCTCGTTATGATCGGTCTCTCCACCGCTGAGCCGATGTTCAATTTCTTTGACGCGCTGTTCGAGCCGCCCCAGACGCTTGACGCGTGCCACCGTCCGACGCCACTCGCGCGCCTCATCCAGCGGCAGGCCGGAGCCGTACACGCCCGGCTTGGTGATGGCCCCAGTGACCATCGCCCGCCCCAGCAGCACCACATCGTCGGCCACTTCGATATGCCCGGTGATGCCGACGGCGCCGCCGATCATACAGCGGCGCCCGATGCGCGTGCTGCCGGCGATGCCGGTCGCTGCTGCGATCGCCGTGTGCTCCCCGATGACGCAGTTGTGGGCGATCTGGATCAGGTTGTCGAGCCGCGCACCGTTCTCGATGATCGTGTCGTCGATCGCACCACGATCGATGCAGGTATTGGCGCCGATTTCGACGTCGTCGCCGATGCGGACGCTGCCCAGCTGCGGCACCGACTCCCAGCCCTCCGGCCCGCGCGCGTTGCCGAAACCACGGCCGCCGACGACGCATCCGGGATTGAACTGGCAGCGTGCGCCGACGCGGACCCTCGCGCCGATGAAAACGTTGGCGACGAGCCGACATCCGCCGCCGATGACCGCCTCGCGCCCGATCACGCTGTTCGGCCCGACAAAGCAGCCCGCGCCGACGCTCGCGCCGGCCTCGATCACCGCGCCTGGCCCGACGTGGCAGCCAGCGCCGATCCGCGCGCTCGGATCGACGCATGCACGCGGATGCACCCCGGGCTCGAAGTCACGATCGGGATCGAACACCGCGGCAATGCGCGCGTAAGCCAGATACGGATCGGCCGCAATCAGCGCGGGTACCGGCGCCTTTTCGGCATCCGCCTGGCGCAGGATCACCGCCGCGGCATGCGTCGCCGACAGCTGCGCACGCAGCTTCGGGTTCGACAGAAATGAAATTTTTCCGGGGATCCCCGGCGCCAGATTGCAGACGCCATCGACGGTCACGTCGGCGTCTCCCTGCACCGCGAGCCCGAACCGCTCGGACAGCTCCCGCAGCGTCACGCAGGTCGAGGTCATCGCTCCACCTTCCTTCCACGAAAAAGGCCGGGTTGAGCATACGTCAATCCCGGCCGTCCGGCCGCTGACCGCGCCCCGCCGCAGCGGGGCCAGGCCGGCTTTACTTGCTCGCCTTGAGGCGCTTGAGCACTTCGTCGGTGATGTCCAGCGCGTCGTCCGAGTACACCGGGTTCTCGATGACCACCATCAGACCCCGTTCCTTGGCGACGTCGTCGATCACACCCTTGATCTTGCCCATCATCTCGACGAACAGCTGGCGCTCACGATTCTGGCGCTCTTCCTGGAACTGGCGGCTCTTGTATTCGAAGTCGATCTTGCGCGTGTTGAGATCCTTCTCCTTCTTCGCGCGATCGCCCGCCGACAGCAGCTCGGCCTCCTTCTTGAAGGAGTCGATGTCCTCGGCCAGCTTCTTGGCCTCGGCCTGCAGGTCGTTCGCGCGACGCTCGAACTCCTGCTTCATCTTGTCCTGGCCGGTCTTGAACTGGGGCGACTGCTGCACCAGCTCGTTGGACCTGATCGTCGCGATCTTCTCGATCTGCGCCATCGCCGGGCCTGCCATCAGCATCGATGCCGCCAGTGCCGCTCCTGCAATCGTCTTAACCATCCTCATCGTATCTCTCATCAATCGTATTTGTAGTGAACCCCTGCCCGCCTTTCGGCGCCGCACCATCAGAAACCCGATCCGAACGTGATCTGGAAGCGATCGGTACGATCACCCTCCTGCTCGTTCAGCGGGAATGCATAGCTCATGTCCAGCAACCCCAGGAACGGGGTGAACCACGAGAAGGCAATACCGGCCGACTGGCGCAGTTCGTTGAACTCGAAGTCACCCGGCTCGGCAAACACGTTGCCGATGTCGAAGAACGCCGACAGACGGGTCGAACGGCCGTCGCTTTCGATCGGCAGCGGAATGATCAGCTCGGTCTGCGCCGTGGTGCGCAGCTTACCACCGTAGGGATTGCGATACGGCGTATCCAGCGGTCCGAGCGAGCCATCGCGATAGCCACGGACGGTGCGCGGTCCACCGGCGAAGAAGTTCTCGTACGGCGGCACGTCGCCTTCACCGCCGTATGAATCGACGTAGCCGATCGAGCTGTCGAGCTGCACCGTGAAGCGGAACGGCAGCGGCAGGTATGCCTGCGTCCGGTAGGTCAAGGTGAAGTACTCGATATCGCTACCCGGCACGGCGATGTCGGCGCTCAGCGACTGCAATGCACCGCGCGTCGCGAAGAACGTGCGGTTACGCGAGTCGTAGCTGATGCCGGTGCGCAGCTGGTAGGTCGAGAAGCGCGTCCCGTTGCGCACCACGAATGCCAGCACCTCGTCCGAGGTCGTCCCCGGGAAGGTCTCCAGGGCGACGTCTTCGAAGCCCACGCCGGCACGCAGCGCCACGTACTCCGACAGCGGAATACCGTAAGTCAGGTTGGCGCCGAGAATATTCGAGTTGAACCCCGACGAGAAGCGGATCACCGACTCCGATTCGCGATAGGTCAGCGAGATCGACTGGCTGATGCCGTCCGACGTGAAGTACGGATCGGTCCAGCCCAGATTGATGCTGCGCGAGATCGTGTTGTTCTCGATCGACGCGTTGATCCGGTTGCCGGTTCCGAGGAAGTTGGTGTGCGTCACCTGACCGGTGATCAGGAAGCCCTGCGAGCCCGAATAACCGACGCCGAACTGCACTGAACCGGGCGGACGCTCCTTGACCTTGAAGCTGACGTCGACCAGATCGTCGGTCCCCGGAACCGGTCGGGTATCGACTTCGGCCTCCTCGATGAACGGCAGGCGCGCGAGGCGGACGCGGGACCGCTCGACCGCGGACTTCGAATACGGCGCCGCTTCGAGCTGGCGCATCTCGCGGCGCAGGGTCTCGTCGTTGGTGCCGGTGTTGCCGGTGAAGGTGATGCGACGGACGTAGGCGCGTTTGCCCGGCTCGATGACGTAGTTGATGCTGACCTGTTCGTTGTCCTCGTCGATCTCGGGGACCGGCGTGACCTTGGCGAAGGCATAGCCAACGTCCGACAGCGCCGCCTCGATCCGGTCGGCCGAGTCGGTCGCCTGCTTGCGCGAGAAGGTGTCGCCGGCACGGGTCGTGGTCAACGCCTGCAGGAAACGCTCGTTGAGGATGGTCTCTCCGGAGAAGCGCCGGTCCTTGACCGTGTAGATCTTGCCTTCGTCGACGTTGACCGTGATGTAGATCGCTTCCTTGTCCGGCGTCAGCGCGACCTGGACGGAGTCGATGTTGAACTTCAGATAACCGCGGTCCTGATAGTACGACTGCAGCTTCTCGAGGTCGCCGACCAGTTTCTGCTTCGAATAGCGGTCGCTGCGCTGGAACGGCATCCAGTTCGTCGCGCGCTGCTCGAACTGATCGATCAGCTCCTCGTCACTGAACACCTTGTTGCCGAGGATGTTGATGTCCTGAATCTTGGTGACCTTGCCCTCGGTCACCTTGATGTCGAGGCTGACCCGGTTGTTGGGCTCCTCGGTGACCTTGGAATCGATGGCGACGTCGTAGAACCCGTTGGCGTAGTACTGGCGACGCATCTCCTGCTCGACCTGGTCGAGCAGTTCGCGGCGGAACAGCTCGCCCTCGGTCAGGCCCAGATCCTTGAGCGACTGGTTGAGTTCGTCCCCGCCGATCTTGTCGTTGCCCTCGATCTCGAACTTCGAGATCGCCGGCCGCTCCTGTACCTTGATCAACAGGACCGACCCATCGTGTTCAAGGGCCACGTCCTGGAACAGCCCGGACCCGTAGAGCGTACGGATCGCCTGGCGGGCGGTCGCACTGTCGACCTTGTCACCCACCGCCAACGGCAGGTAGGTCAGCACGGTGCCGATCTCAAGGCGCTGCAGTCCCTCCGCCTTGATCTCGGAGATCGTGAAGGGCTCAAAAGCGCTCGCCTTGAAACTCAGCGCCAGCGCCGCGATCGCGCAGGCAATGGCGGTCCTCGGAAATCTCGTTTTGCTTCTCACCGGGTTCCGATTTTGTTTAATGATTAATTCAACAGGCGCACGATATCGTTATAGAACGCCACGCTCATCAGCAGCGCCAGCAACGTCAGCCCCAACCTTTGTCCCGCCTCTTGGGCACGTTCCGACACCGGCGAACCCTTGAGCGCCTCAACGGCGTAATACAACAGATGTCCCCCGTCGAGGACCGGCACCGGCAACAGATTCAGCACACCCAGGCTGATGCTCACCACAGCCATGAAGCTGAGAAACGACACCAGTCCCACCTGTGCCGAATACCCAGCCACCTGAGCGATCTGAATCGGGCCACTGACGTTCTTCACCGAGACATCCCCGGTGACCATCCGCCAGAGCATTTTCAATGTCATCGACGCGATCCGCCACGTCTCGATCGCAGCCTTTGGCAGAGCCTCGAACGCGCCGTATCGGTTAACAGCGCGCAAATCCTGCCACAAGTCCCCGGGGTTCGCCACGGCCGCGCCGAAACGCCCGTAGCTGTCGGCGCCCTCGCCGACCCTGCCGATGATGACGGTCAGGCTCAGCTCGCGCCCGTCGCGCAGCACGTCGACCTTCACCGCCTCGCCGGGATGCGCCTGCAGCCAGCGCGCCCATTGCTGCCACGATTCGATCGCGACGCCGTCATGGCGCAACAGCGTGTCGCCGGGCTCGAAGCCCGCCTCCGCGGCCGGCTCGCCCGGCAGGACCTGCTCGAGCACCGGCGGCAGCGGCGGCTGATACGGGATCATGCCCAGATCGTCGAACAGATACTCGGGATCGACGCGGACCGAACTCAGGTCCAGGACCGTGTCGCGCAGCTGTCCGTCGGGGCGTTCGACGGTGATGTCGAGATCGGACCGGTCGAGTGCGTTCTCGATCAGGACCGTGCGCAGTTCCGCCCATGTATGGATCGGCTCACCGGCCACTGCGACAACCTGCTCCTGCGCCTGCAACCGGGCCTCCGCGGCAACGGTGCCGGCGGGTGGCTCGCTCAGGATCGGCTTGATGCCCTGGACCCCGATCACGAATACCGCCCAGTACAGCAGAACCGCGAGCGCGAAGTTGAACAACGGCCCCGCGGACACGATTGCCATGCGCCGCCACACCGTCGCGTTGTTGAACGCGAGCGGCCGGTCGCCCGGCGCCACCGCCTGCTCGCGCTCGTCGAGCATCTTGACGTAGCCGCCGAGCGGGATCGCCGAAATCACCCATTCGACGCCGTCGCGGGCACGGTGCCGCCACAGGGGCTTGCCGAACCCGATTGAAAACCGCAGCACGCGCACGCCGCACCGGCGCGCCACCCAGTAGTGGCCGAACTCGTGAAACGCCACCAGAACGCCGATCGCGACGACGAAACCGCCGACTGAGCGCAGCACCTCAAGCATCCAGAGTCTCCATCGCTATCCGACGTGCCCAGGCATCGACGCCCAGGATCGCTTCGAGATCGTCTCCCTGCGGCAGGGCTTCCCGCCCCATCGCCTCCAGGCACCCCGCGATCAGGGGCGCAATCCGTCCGTACGGCAATCGGCCGTCCAGAAACGCTTGGACAGCGACTTCGTTGGCTGCGTTCAATACATTCGGCGCGGCGCCGCCGCTGCGCAGCGCCTGCCGCGCCAGCCCCAGACAAGGAAACCGGCGCTCGTCCGGAGCCTCGAACCGCATCCGCGCCAGCGCCGGCAGATCGAGCCCGCCGACACCCGATTCCCAGCGCTCCGGAAACGCGAGCGCGTGCGCGATCGGAACCCGCATGTCGGACTGCCCGATCTGCGCAAGCATCGAACCGTCGACGTATTCCACGACCGAATGGATCGCGCTCTCGGGATGGATGACGATCTCGATGTCCGGTTCGGCCACCGCGTAGAGGACCGATGCCTCGATCAGCTCCAGACCCTTGTTCATCATCGTCGCCGAATCCACCGAGATCTTCGGCCCCATCACCCAGTTCGGATGCCGGACCGCCTCCGCCGGCGTCACTGACGCCAGCGCCTCGAGCGGCGTTTCGCGGAACGGCCCGCCGGACGCGGTCAGGATCAGCTTGCGTACACCGCGCGGCGCGGAGCCGCAGCGGCTGCCCGCGGGCAGACACTGGAAGATTGCGTTGTGCTCGGAATCGATCGGAACCAGCGTGGCGCCGGACCCTGCCGCCGCCGCCAGCAGCAGCTCCCCGGCCATCACCAGCGGCTCCTTGTTGGCGATCAGCACGCGCTTGCCGGCATGCACCGCAGCAAGAGTCGGCAGCAGGCCCGCGGCGCCAACGATCGCCGACATCACCTGGTCGGCTTCGTCGAGCGCGGCAAGCGCCGAGACAGCCTCGGGACCTCCGGACACCTCGCAGCGCAGCCCGGCTTCGCTCAACCGAACGGCAAGGGTCCGCGCAGCCGCCGCGTCCGCCATGGCCACATATCGCGGGCGGAATTCCGCCACCAGAGCGACCATGGCGTCGACGTCACGATGTGCCGTCAGCGCCAGGACCGAGATGCGATCGCGGTGGCGACCGGCGACGTCGAGCGTATTGCGCCCGATCGTACCGGTTGCGCCGAGAACCACCAGCTGCATCACCGCTACAACCCCGTCAACTGCAGACCCAGCACCATCACCGGCGCCGCCGCCAGGATGCTGTCGACCCGATCGAGGATGCCGCCGTGTCCAGGCAGGATATGACCGCTGTCCTTGACGCCGACCATCCGCTTGAACATCGATTCGGAGAGATCGCCGATGACCGATGCAACCGCGACGATCAGCGACAGACCGAGCAGCGCGGCGACCTGCGCCGCGCCGTAGACCTCGAACACGAAAACGCCCGCCGTCAGCGCCCAGGCGGCGCACAGCAGCAAGCCGCCCAGCGCGCCCTCGATGGACTTGCCCGGCGATATTTCAGGAGCCAGCTTGCGCTTGCCGAACGCGCGCCCGGCCAGAAACGCACCGGTATCCGCGGCAAACACCAGGAACAGGACGAACAACAGGCGCAGCGGGCCGTTGGGCATCGCGTGCAGGGTGGCGACGGCGTTGATCGCGGAAACGATCAGCACCAGTCCCAATGCCCCCATCAACACCGCACCGGGGCGATGCCGCTGCAGATTCTGTGGATAGCCCGCAAAAACCAGCGGCGCGGCCAGCCACCAGGGCACGGACGCGACCGCGACCAGCACATGCGCCGGCACCCGCCAGGCCAGCCCCAGGCATCCCAGCGCGATCGCGGCGTACAGCGCGCGCCGCCCCGCGGTGGTCCAACCCATCAGCGCCGCCCACTCCCAGGCGATGACGCCGCCAACCGCCGACAGGACCCCGTACAGCCATGCCGTCGGTGCAAACCACACCAGGGACAGCAGCAGCGGGAGCAGAACCAGCGCCGTGGCGACGCGCTGGATCAGCATGCCGCCACCCAGCACCCGTTCTGCGGGCATGGAGGCAGCGGCTGCAACGCACAGTAGATAACCCGGACCTCGTCTCGCATCACACGCCTCAGGCCGCTTCCGGGACGCGCCCGTAGCGGCGCTCGCGCCCGACGTACCAGGCCATCGCCTCGGCGAACGCATCATCGTCGAAGTCCGGCCACAGGACCGGGCTGAAATACAGCTCGGTATAGGCCAGCTGCCACAGCATGAAATTACTGATCCGGCTCTCTCCGCCGGTGCGGATGAGCAGATCCGGATCCGGAAACTCGGCCGTGCTCAGCGCCGCGGACAGGTTCTCGGCATCGATCGGACGCCCTTCCGCCGCCAGCCGCTGTGCAGCCTGCAGCAGATCCCACTGACCGCCATAGCCGACGGCGATGACCAGCACCAGACCGTCGTTGTCGGCGGTCAGCGCCTCGGCCTTTTGCATCTGCGCGCGCAGATCGTCCGAAAACCCGGCGTGATCGCCGATGAAACGGATGCGGATGCCATTCTTGTGCAGCGTCTTGACCTCCCGGTCGAGAGTCAGACGAAACAGCTGCATCAACAACTTGACCTCGACCTCGGGGCGCTTCCAGTTCTCCTGCGAGAACGCGAACAAGGTCAGCACCTCGACACCGCGCCGGGCGGCCTGCCGCACGATCCGCCTGACCGACCGCACCCCGGCGCGGTGACCGGCCGTGCGCGGCTTGCCGCGTTGCCTGGCCCAGCGACCATTGCCGTCCATGATCACGGCAACATGCCGCGGCACGGAACTCGATGGCGTCTGTGGGACATCCTGGGTCATGGCGTCGGGTGCCGATGCCTCACATCGACATCAATTCCTTTTCCTTCGCGGCCGCCACTTCGTCGACCTTGTCGATGAACTGGTCGGTCACCTTCTGGATCTCGGCTTCGCCGCGCTTGACGTCGTCCTCGCCGATCTCCTTGTTCTTTTCCAGCTCCCGGATCGACGAGTTGGCGTCGCGACGGACGTTGCGGACGGCAACACGCGCGCCTTCGGCTTCATTGCGCACGACCTTGGCCAGGTCGCGGCGGCGTTCCTCGGTCAGCGGCGGCATCACGATCCGGATCACTGTGCCGGCGGTGTTCGGCGTCAGGCCCAGGTCCGACGTGAGGATCGCCTTTTCGATCGCTCCGACCAGCCCCTTGTCCCAGGGGGTGATGCTGATCGTGCGCGCGTCCTCGACACTGACCGAAGCCGCCTGCGAGATCGGCACTTCCGACCCGTAATAGTCAACGCGGACATGATCGAGCAGGGCCGCGTTGGCGCGGCCGGTGCGAAGCTTCATCAACTCGGTCTTCAGCGAATCAACGCACTTCTGCATGCGCTGACTGGCATCGTTCTTGATTTCATTGAGCATTCAGAGATCTCCGCAGAACGGACACAGCGGTCCGCAACACTAAGTTCAAACGCTGACGCGGGTCCCGATCGTCTCGTCGCCGGAGACGATCTCCAGCAACGCCCCGGGCCGATCCATGTCGTAAACCCGCAATCGAATGCCATGGTCACGGCACAGCACCATCGCCGTCTGGTCCATGACCGCGAGCCGCTTGGACAGCGCCTCGTCGTAAGTCAGTTCGGAATACTTCACCGCATCCGGATCCTTCTTCGGATCGGCGGTGTAGATGCCATCGACCTTGGTTGCCTTGAGCATCAGGTCGGCATTGATCTCCACCGCCCGCAGCGCCGCGGCCGAGTCGGTGGTGAAGAACGGATTGCCGGTTCCCGCCGAGAAGATCACGACCCGGCCCTTTTCCAGATGCCGGACCGCCCGACGGCGGATATAGTCTTCGCAGACCTGATTGATCTTCAGTGCCGACTGCACCCGGACCGGCACCCCGACGCGCTCGATCGCGTCCTGCAGCGCCAGCGCGTTGATCACCGTCGCGAGCATCCCCATCTGGTCGCCGGTGACCCGGTCCATCCCGGCGCGCGCCAAGCCCTCACCGCGGAAGATATTGCCCCCGCCGACGACCAGCGCCACCTGCACACCGCGATCGACGACGCCCTTGATCTCGGTGGCAAGGAAATTCAACACGTCGGCGGAGATGCCGAATCCCGCCTGCCCCAACAAGGCCTCTCCGGAGAGTTTCAGCAGGATCCTGTGATAGGCGGGCGTGTCGGTCATCGGTCGGCTTCGGCTGGAACGAAAAGGCGAAAAATCGGGGCGGCCCCGCCCATCTGCAAGGGTGCGGAACCGGCTGAAACGGCCCGTTTTCGCAGGCCGCTTAGCAGAAGGCCCCGTGAACCGGGGCCTTCACCTCGATGGCGGCGGATTCTAGCGCGAATCAGGCCTTGATGCCTGCCTGCGCCATCACTTCCGCAGCAAAATCTTCCTTCTTCTTCTCGATGCCTTCGCCGACCGCGAAACGCACGAAACCGGCCACCTTGGCCTGCTTGGCCTGAAGCAGCTTTTCGACGCTCTGGTCCGGCTCCTTGACGAAGGGCTGGCCGAGCAGCGTGATCTCGCCGACAAACTTACGCAGCTTGCCCTCGACCATCTTGGCGACGATCTCGGCGGGCTTGCCTTCCGCCTGCTCCGCAACCTGCGCCTCGATCACGCGACGCTCGTCGGCCAGCATGTCGGCCGGCACCGAAGCCGAGTCCAGATACTTCGGACTCATCGCGGCGATGTGCATGGCCAGATCCTTGGCCAGCGTCTCGTCACCGGCTTCCATCGCAACGATCACGCCGATCTTGTCGCCCGGGTGCATGTAGGTCACCAGCGGGCCGGCAGCCTTCTCGACACGCTCGAAGCGGCGGATCGTCATGTTCTCGCCGATCTTGCCGATCAGGGCGCGACGACGGGCGTCCAGCGTCTCACCGGCATCGTCGAGCGCGACCAGCGCCTCGACGTCGGCCGGCGCCTGCTCCAGCGCCAGCTCGGCCGCACGCTTGGCCAGACCGCGGAAATCGTCACCCTTGGCGACGAAGTCGGTTTCGCAGTTCAGCTCGACCACGACCACGGCGGCATCGCTCTTGGCGAACGCCAGCACGCCTTCGGCGGCGGTACGCCCGGCCTTCTTGTCGGCCTTGGCGGCACCATCCATGCGCAGCTTCTCGGCCGCGGCGTCCAGATTGCCCTCGGTCGCTTCCAGCGCCTTCTTGCAATCGCCCATGCCCGCACCGGTGCGGTCACGCAGCTCCTTTACGAGGGCGGCAGTAATCTGCGCCATCAATCAACCCTCCGTCTGTTCGGCAGCCTGGCTGCCGCTGTTGGTCTTGGCGTCCTCGGACACCTCTACGAACTCGCCACCACCCACGGTGTTGGCGCCGCGGCCATCGAGGATCGCGTCGGCCATGCACTGCGCATAGACCTTGATCGCACGGGTCGCATCGTCGTTGCCCGGGATCACCATGTCGATGAGTTCCGGATCGTTGTTGGTGTCGACCACCGCGATGACCGGGATGCCAAGCTTGCGGGCTTCGGCAACCGCGTTCTTCTCATAGCCGGTGTCGATCACGAACAGGCAGTCCGGCAGGCTCGGCATTTCCTTGATGCCGCCGAGCGAACGGCTCAGCTTCTCCAGCTCGCGCTGGAAGGTCAGCTGTTCTTTCTTGGTGAGGCGGTTGATCGAGCCGTCCTCGACCTGCTTCTCCATGTCGATCAGGCGCTTGACCGACGCCTTGACCGTCTTGAAGTTGGTCAGCGTGCCGCCCAGCCAGCGCTGGTTGACGTACGGCATGCCGGCGCGCCGGGCTTCTTCCTCGATGGTCTCGCGCGCAGCGCGCTTGGTGCCGACGAACAGGACGCGACCGCCGTTGGCGGCCAGCTTGCCCGCGAACGAGCAGGCATCCTTGAGCATCGGCAGGGTCTGCTCGAGGTTGATGATGTGGATACGGTTACGATCGCCGAAGATGAATTCGTCCATCTTCGGGTTCCAGTAGCGGGTACGGTGGCCAAAATGGACGCCGGCCTCCAGCAACTGGCGCATGGTGACACTCGCCATGGGTGAGACTCCTTGGGTTATGGGCAAACCGCGTCGTTTCAGATCAGCACCCAAGTCGACGCGGATGGATTTTCAAGGGCAAAACGGTCCCACAGGGGTTTTCCCGATTGCCTTTGAAGGGCGCGCTTTATACCATAGCGCCCCTTTGAAAACAACGATTTCTCCGCGCCGCGCGGGCGAAATCCTCTACTATCCGGGCGCCCCTCCCCTATGGCCATTTCGATCAAGACTCCCGAAGAACAACAGAAGATGCGCGAAGCCGGCGCAGCCGCCGCGCAGGTGCTCGTGATGATCGAACCGCACGTGCGCGCCGGCATCTCCACCGAGGAGCTCAACCGCCTCTGTCATGCCTACATCGTCGACGAACTGGACTGCATTCCCGCCCCGCTGAACTACAAGGGCTTCCCGAAGTCGATCTGCACCTCCGTCAACCATGTGGTCTGCCACGGCATTCCCGGCGCCAAGGTGCTGAAAAAGGGCGACGTTCTGAACATCGACATCACGGTGATCAAGGACGGCTTCCACGGCGACACCAGTCGCATGTTCTACGTCGGCGAACCGAGCATCCTGGCCAAACGCCTGACCGAGACGACCCACGAGGCGATGATCGAGGGGATCAAGCTGGTCCGCCCCGGAACCCGTCTCGGCGACATCGGCAACGCGATCCAGCGTTACGCCGAGCAGCGTGGCTTCTCGATCGTCCGGGAATACTGCGGCCACGGGATCGGCCGCGTGTTTCACGAGGATCCGCAGGTGCTGCATTACGGCAAACCTGGCACGGGTCTTGAACTCCAGGCAGGGATGACCTTCACGATCGAACCGATGATCAATGCCGGCAAGGCGGACGTGCGCCTGCTGCCGGACGGCTGGACGGTCGTCACCAAGGACCATTCGCTGTCGGCCCAGTGGGAGCACACGGTCCTGGTGACCGAGAATGGCGTCGAGGTTCTGACCCTCCGCGATGGCCAGATGTAACGCAATACGGATAGCCGACCCCATGCCCGAATCGACCATGCCCGAAGCCCCGCGCCTGCCGCCGGCTTCACCCCAGCAACAGACCGTCTGAGCCATGGGCGCAGAATTCGACCTCGGCGACGACGAAGGCGCCGCAATCTTCAGCGCGCACCGTGTGCGCTCGCGCCTGTCCCAGGGGGGCTATGCGGTCAGCACCTTCCGTGAAACGCTGAGCTGGGGCAGCCAGCGCCTCTACAGCCTCTTCGACGACGGCGCGCCGGCGGACTCGCTGGTACACGCCCGCACCCACCTTGTCGACGAGGTGCTGCGCGCGGCCTGGCAGAAGTTCCTGCCGGAGGCGACCGAGGGGCTCGCACTGGTCGCGGTCGGCGGCTACGGCCGCGGCGAACTCCTGCCGTATTCGGATATCGACATCCTGCTGCTGCACAGCGGCGATGCCCTCGAGGCGCACCGCAAGGCGCTCGAGGCGCTGACGGCCTTCAACTGGGACATCGGACTCGAGGTCGGCCAGAGCGTCCGCACGGCGGAGGAATGCGTCGAGGAAGCGGCCAAGGACATCACCGTCATCACCAACCTGCTCGAAGCCCGGATGCTGGTCGGCGACGCCGAGCTGTTCGCCAGGATGCAGGACGCACTGACGCCCGACAGGGTCTGGTCGGTCAAGGATTTCTTCGAGGCCAAGAAGGCCGAACAGGCCGCCCGTCATCGCAAGTACGACGACACCGGCTACAAGCTCGAACCCAACGTCAAGGAAAGCCCCGGGGGCCTGCGCGACATCCATACCATCGGATGGGTCGCCAAGCGCCACTTTGGCGCGCAGACGCTGGGCGAGCTGCGCGAACGCGGCTTTCTGACCAAGCAGGAATGCGACGAGCTGTTCGCCGGCCAGGATTTCCTGTGGCGGGTGCGCTTCGCACTGCACATGATCACGGGCCGGCGCGAGGATCGACTGCTGTTCGACAGCCAGATCAAGGTCGCGCAGCTGTTCGGCTACGTCGACACCGACTCGAACAAGGCGGTCGAACAGTTCATGCAGCTGTACTACCGCACCATCAAGTCGCTGTCGTGCCTGAACGACATGCTGCTGCAGTTGTTCGACGAGGCCATCCTCAAGCCTGCCGAGGGTCAGCCCCAGATCCTTAACGCCCGTTTCCAGATCCGCAACGGCTATCTCGAGGCGCGCGACCCGGAAACCTTCTGCAAGCAGCCATGGGCCCTGCTCGAGGTCTTTCTGCTGCTGCAGCAGCACCCGCGCATCGAAGGCATCCGCGCGCAGACCCTGCGCCTGATCCTGCGCGACGGGCGCCTGCTCAACGACGAGGTCCGCAACTCGGTCAAGGCCCGCGCGCTGTTCATGGAAATGTTCCGCGAAGGCCGGGGGCTGACCCGCAACCTGCGCCGGATGAACCGCTACGGCGTACTCGGCCGCTACCTGCCGCAGTTCGGGCGCATCGTCGGATTGATGCAGTACGACCTGTTCCACACGCTGACGGTCGACGAACACATTCTTTATGTGGTGCGCAACGCCCGGCGATTCGCGATGCAGCGCTTCCGGCACGAACTGCCGTTCTGCAGCCAGATCATGGAGCGCCTGCCCAAGCCTGAGCTGCTGTATCTGGCCGCATTGTGGCACGACATGGCCAAGGGCCGGACCGGCGATCACTCCGAGCTCGGCGCCGACGAGGCGCGACGCTTCTGCCTCGAGCACGGCCTGTCCCATTCCGACGCCAAGCTGGTCGCGTGGCTGGTTCAGGACCACCTGCTGATGTCGCTCACGGCGCAGAAGCAGGACATCAGCGACGCCAATGTCGTCACCGCGTTCGCACACCGCGTCGGCGACCGCACCCGGCTCGACTACCTGTTCCTGCTGACCTGCGCCGATATCCGCGGCACCAACCCCGCCCTGTGGAACTCGTGGCGGGAATCCCTGCTGCGCGATCTCTACCGCCAGAGCGTGCGCATTCTCGAAGGCGGCGTCGACGAGGGCACGCTGGAACAGGAACGCGCCACCGAGGCCCGCAATCGCGCACTGACGCTGCTCGCGGGGCGATCGATCGACGCGGCAACCGCCGAGCAGGTCTGGGCGCGCTTCGGACGCGACTACTTTCTGCGCCACTCGCCGGAGGAGCTCGCCTGGCAGCTGCCAGCCATGCTGTCAGCCAACGAGGCCGACCTGCCGCTGGTCATGGTCGATTCGGTCGACAACCGCGGCACCTCGGTCTTCATCTACACACGCGACCGCGATCACCTGTTCGGACTGAGCACCGGCGTACTCGCCCGGCTGGGTCTGAACATCCTCGACGCGCGCCTGGACACCACCGACGACGGCTTCGTCCTCGATTCCTACGTCGTCCAGGAAAGTGACAACACGCCGATCGTACCGGGCATCCGCACGGAGGAAATCCGGCAGTCCCTGAGCAAGGTTCTCAGCGATCCGGAAGTCTCGACGGTGGACGTCAACCGCCGCGTCTCCCAGCGCCTGAAACACTTCGACACGCCGACGCAGGTCTATTTCAGCCAGGACGAGGCCCGGCAGCGAACGGTGCTGGAGCTCGTCGCCGCGGACCAGCCCGGGCTGCTGTCGCTGATCGGCCGCGTGTTCCAGAAACGCGGCATCCTGGTCAACGCCGCCAAGGTGGCGACGATCGGCGAACGCGCGGAAGACGTGTTCTACGTCACCGACCGCATGCGCCGGCCGATCATCGACGACAAGGTTCTCAACGAACTGCGCGAAGTCCTGTTGCGGACCCTGGACCGCCAGGATCGCAACTGAACCGCTGCAGCGCTGCGGCGAACTTGCTACCTTTCGCCCCCGGCCACGCCGGCGGCCGCGGGACGGCATGTGCCCGCCTGCGCCACCGCGGACGGGCGCAGCCCCCATCGACCTTAATCCGTATCTCCAGATCCAATGAGCAACGAAGAACTGAAGCGCACCATCGAATCGGCCTGGAACAACCGCGACGCTCTCGATCGCACGGACGCCGCGCTGCGCGAGGCCGTCCACGCCGCCATCCTGCTGCTTGATCGTGGCCAGGGCCGCGTCGCCGAGCCGACCGCCAGCGGCTGGCAGGTCAACGAGTGGCTCAAGAAAGCGGTGCTGCTGTACTTCCGCCTCCACGACAACGCGCCGATCGAAATGGGCGCGCTGCGCGGCTTCGACAAGGTTCCCCTCAAGTACGCCGACTACAGCGTCCAGGACTTCGCCGAGCAGGGTGCCCGCGTGGTGCCGCCGGCAGCCGTCCGCAAGGGTGCCTACATCGCGCCGGGGGCGATCCTGATGCCGTCCTACGTCAACATCGGCGCCTACGTGGGCAGCGGCACCATGGTCGACACATGGGCGACCGTCGGCTCCTGCGCCCAGATCGGCGCCAACTGCCACCTTTCCGGCGGCGTCGGCATCGGCGGCGTGCTCGAACCGCTGCAGGCCAGCCCGACGATCATCGAGGACGACTGCTTCATCGGCGCCCGCTCCGAGATCGTCGAGGGCGTCATCGTCGAAAAGGGTGCGGTGATCTCGATGGGCGTCTTCATCGGACAGAGCACGCCGATTTACGATCGCGAAAACGGCGAGATCAGCTACGGCCGGGTTCCCGCCGGCGCCGTGGTCGTCGCCGGCTCGCTGCCGAAGGACGGCGGGCGCTACAACCTCAGCTGCGCGGTCATCGTCAAGCGCGTCGACGAGAAGACGCGACAGAAGGTCGGCATCAACGCGCTGCTGCGCGATCTCTGACGACCGGATTGCAGCCGTGAGCGCCGAACTCGAACTGACCCAGGCATTGATCCGCAGGCGCTCGCTGACCCCGGATGACGCCGGGTGCTGCGAGCTGATCGGCACACGCCTGGAACGACTCGGCTTCACGCTCGAATACATCAACGCCGGCGGCGTCACCAATCTGTGGGCCACGGTCGGCAGCGGCGCACCGCTGATGATCCTGGCGGGCCATACCGACGTGGTCCCCCCCGGCCCGATCGAGCAGTGGCACAGCGATCCGTTCGAGCCGACCGTCCGCGACGGCGTTCTCTACGGCCGCGGCGCGGCCGACATGAAGTCGGGCCTCGCCGCCATGGTCTGCGCCGTGGAACGCCTCCTGGCACGCCACGCCGTCAAGGGCACCCTTGCCTTCCTGATCACCAGTGACGAGGAAGGCGCGGCGCGCCACGGCACCCGCTATGTGGTCGAGATCCTGCGCAGCCGCGGCATCACCCCGGACTATGCACTGGTCGGCGAGGCAACCGGCGCGCATGAACTGGGGGATCGCGTGACGATCGGCCGGCGCGGCTCACTCGGCTGCAATCTGTCGATCCTCGGCAAGCAGGGCCACGTCGCCTATCCGGACAAGGCCGACAACCCGGTTCATCGCTTCGCGCCTGCGCTCGCGGAGCTGGTCGCGACGCAATGGGACAGCGGCAACGTGCATTTTCCGCCGACCTCGTTCCAGATCTCCAACGCCAGCGCGGGCACCGGCGCGAACAACGTGATCCCCGGCCATCTCGATCTGGTGTTCAATTTCCGCTATTGCACCGAGTCGACCGCGGAAGATCTCAAGGCCCGCGTCACCGGGATTCTCGACCGTCACGAACTGCGCTACGAAGCCGACTGGTGGCACAGCGGCGAACCGTTTCTGACGGCTCCCGGAGAGTTGATCGACGCCGTGACGCAGGCGATCGGAGCCGAAACCGGGCACCAGCCGGTTCTGTTCACCGGTGGCGGCACTTCGGACGGCCGCTTCATTTCGCCGTGGGGCGCCCAGGTCGTCGAGATCGGACCGGTCAACGACAGCATCCACAAGGTCAACGAACACGTAAACGTCGAAGACCTGCCCCGCCTGAGCCGCATCTACGAGCGCGTCCTCGACCAGCTTCTGTGATCAACGCCACCAGCTACCAGCCATCCGGACTGCTGCGCCATGCGCAGATTCAATCGGTGCTGGCCAGCAAAAGCCCGCGCAAGCGCATCTGGCGCCGGCGCGGCAACGGCATGGAGGCAGCGGCCCAGCCGCATATCCTGGACGCGGGCGACGGCATCCGGCTGAGCGGATACTGGTCGCCACAGGCCGACGCGGCGGCGTCGCGCGGACTGGTCGTGCTGATCCACGGCTGGGAAGGCTGTCACGATTCCGCCTACCTGTATTCGATGGCCTGCGCGCTCTATGCGGCCGGCTACTCGGTGTTCCGACTCAACCTCCGCGACCACGGCGGCACGCATCACCTCAACCGCGAGGTCTTCCACTCGGCGCGCATCGACGAAGTCGTCGGCGCGATCCGGGCCACGCAGGCATTCGAACCCAGGCCGCCTCTCTACGTCGTCGGTTTCTCCCTGGGCGGCAACTTCGCGCTGCGCGTCGGCATCCACGGCCCCGCCGCCGGCGTCGTTCCGAGCCTGTCGATCGGCATCTGTCCGTCGATCAATCCGCGCTCGACCATCGAGGCGATTGATACCGGTTCGGCGATGTTCCGCTGGTACTTCGCGGACAAATGGCGCAAGACCGTGCGTGCCAAGATCGCTGCCTGGCCCGAGTATGCCGATCAAGGCGCAGCCTATCTGCGCCCCGACAGCCTGCTGGACATCACCCGCCGCTTTGCCGAGGAGCAGACCGGATACGGCAACGTCGACGACTATCTGGCGGCCTACACACTCGACCACGACCGCCTGACCGGCGCCCCCTCGCCCCTGGCGATCATCACCGCCGCCGACGACCCGGTCATTCCGATCCGCGACTTCCAGGGCCTGACCGCACGGGGCTCATTGCGAAACCTCGACGTCACCCGTCACGGTGGCCACTGCGGATTCATCGAGAACCTGGGCATGCAGAGCTGGGCCGAGACCCGCACGCTGGAACTGCTGGATTCGGCCTCCGAAACGGTTGCTCGCGGCATTCCGATGACTCCGGCCTCGCAACCCGGCTGAATCGCACAGAACCCACCGCACCCCGCCGGGTTCGGCTCGGCTGTCACAGCCGCCGGCCACACGCCCGGCATCGTACGTCCGATCACCGTCGGGTCGCCGTGCTCCACGGAAGTTCCGTCATCCCGTTTCCCGGCCGCGCAGCCATGTCGAGAGCAGTTCCGCTACAATCGCGCCCGGTCGAACCGCAGACGGAGAGGTGGCAGAGTGGTCGATTGCGGCGGTCTTGAAAACCGTTGAACCGCGAGGTTCCGGGGGTTCGAATCCCTCCCTCTCCGCCAACCTGTCGATGCCATGGACCATCCCGACGCAAACGGGCGGTCCTGTGATCTGCGATCGACGTGGTCCAGCCATTGTGATCATGTGGACGCCCCCCTATAATCGCGCCCCCGATGCCGGGATAGCTCAGTCGGTAGAGCGACTGATTCGTAATCAGTAGGTCGCAGGTTCGATTCCTGTTCCCGGCACCACCTCTTTCGCCCTCGCCTTGCGGAGGCTGCCGAGCCGGATGCCAACAGCAAGCCCGGCCGTCACGCAACGCGCGTGACACGCCCTTCGGGAGGCTACGCGACTATAGGTGCGCTGCCGCAACAGCGCCACGGCCGTGGCCGATGCGCATCCGGTTCATCCACAGCGCAGCCGGTAATAAATTCCATACAAACAATGCTATCCCTGTGATAGCCTGAGTGCTTTCTCAGGGAACGGATTCCAGGGGTGGGGAGCCATGGATCGGGCCGTACCGTATTTCATCGCCTCCCGGCACCGCCGGTCCGGGGCTCGTGGCCTTTCGTCTGCGATCGTCTATTTCCTACAGCCGGCTTCCGGGATTCTTGTTCAATGAACGCGGAACGAGGCTTCACCCTGCTTGAATTGATCGTGACGGTCGTCGTCGCGTCGATTCTCCTGACGGTCGCCGTTCCCTCCTTCACGACGCTGATTCGCAGCAATCGCGCCGCGTCGGAAGCCAATGCGCTGCTGACCATGCTCACGCTCGCCCGCAGCGAAGCGATCAAACGCAATGCCCGCCGTCGTCCTCTGCCGCTCCACCAGCGGCACGGCCTGTGCGTCCGGGTCCGGAGACTGGAACAGCGGCGTGATGGTCTATGTCGATCAGGATGGTGATGGCGCGTACAACAACTCGGATGTTGTCGTACAGGCGGCGGTCCCGCTGAGCGCGGTGAGCTCGATCACCGCGACCTATACCAGCAAGATCACCTTTCGCCCCAACGGCGCGACAACCCAGCCGGGCACGTTCACCGTGGCCCCGGCGGCCGGCACCAGTTACAACCGCAAGGTGAAGGTCAGCCTCACCGGCCGGCCCCGAATCTGTGATCCTGCCAAGGACTCCACATGCACCTGAGCCCGCCAGCCAAGCACCAGCATGGTGTCAGCCTGATCGAGGTGCTGATCGCCATTGTCGTGATCGCATTCGGCCTGCTGGGTATCGCCGGCCTGCAGACGACCGCGCTCGCCAACAATTATCTGGCCTACCAGTCGACGCAGGCGGTCATGCTGGCGGAAAGCATGGTCGACAAGATGCGCGCCAACACCGAGGGCATCGAAAACTATCTGCTTACCCCCGGCACCACGCCGTCGAGCCCGGCCAAGAATTGCGCGACGGCGGCATGCACCAGCAGCGAGCTGGCGGCATGGGACATCGCGCAGTGGGTATCGATGGTCAGCGGCGGCAAGTTCAACAACCTGCCCGCCGGACCGCAGGCGCTGATGCCCGACGGCAAGGCGTCGATCGTCTGCTCCGACAGCCCCTGCACCCGCGAATCGGTCCGGATCATCACGGTCTACTGGGACCCCGACCGCACCGGCGCCAGCACTTACACCTGCAAGGCGGACGTGACGACCGACTACCGCTGCTATCGCCTGACCTACGCGCCATGAATCCAATCCGCCTGTCCATCGGCTCGGGGGCTCAACGGGGCCTGTCGCTGGTCGAACTGCTGATTTCGATCACACTCGGCTTGGTCCTGCTGGCCGGCATCACCCAGATCTTCGTCAGCAGCAAGCAGGGCTACCGCGTCCAGCAGAGCAACAGCGAGCTGCAGGAGAACGGTCGCTACGCAATGGAGTACATCGGTCAGGCCATCCGCCACGCCGATTTCTGGGGTGGAGTAGAGGCGTCGGCCCTGCTCATCCGGGGAACCGTGGACGGCCCCGCCGGTGCCACCACCTGCACGTCGGGCTGGCTCACGACGGTCGCTCAGGGCGTTTACGGCTACGACGGCGCGACGGCACCTCCGATCGACTGCATCGCCACGGGCGACTACCAGCCGAACACCGACGTCCTCGTCTCCCGCTACGCCGATCCGAGCCAGCTGTGGACCGACGCCGAGGTTGCCGCACGCGCAGGTTACGGAACCGGTGGTGGCGACAAGAACAACGACCTGTTCGTCCGGGTCCTCGCCGGACAGTTCGGGATCGTCTACAACCTCAACGGATCGGGCACCAACAACTGGGATGCGGTTGGCGGCGACAACGGCACGCTCAAGGCCGCCGGCATCGATGACGAAGGCTACTTCAATCATCGCTACCGCACCTCGCTGCTGTACATCCGCAAGTGCAGCGTGACGGTCTCGGGGCAATGCCCCACCAGCTCGGACGGCATTCCGACGCTGGTCGCCGCGGAAGTCGAGGCCAACGGGACCTCCAATTCGCGTTTGACCGAACAGCCAATGGTCGAAAACGTCGAGCAGATGCAGATCCTGTACGGCGTCGACCAGGACGGGAACCTCTCCGTCGACCGCTATTACACGGCGACCGACATGCCGGCCAGCGCCTGGCAACAGGTGATCATGGCGCGCGTCGGCATCCTGGTTCGAGGCAGCGCGCTCGACAGTTTCCAGGACACCGAGACCTATACCCTGCCCGGCGGCTACAGCTATACCCCGACGGGACTCGACCAACGCTATCCACGGCGGCTGATCATCAAGGACTTCCAGATTCGCAACCGGACGCGAGGCTGAGCGATGACGCGATCTTTCCGAAGCCGTTTCGGCGCCTCCCGCGGATTCGCGCTGGTGACGGCGCTGATTCTGCTGGCCGTCCTGACCCTCGTCGGGCTCATGGCCATCCGCGGGACCGGGCTGGAAATGCGCATGAGCGCCAACACCAGCATGCGCACCGAGGCCTTCGACAGCTCGGAGACGTCCCGCCTCGTGCTCGGCCCGCTGGTCGACGTCCACGTCTTCAACCGCGGCTGGCCGGTGGCGATCGGGGGCGACGTTGCCGATTCGATCTTCGACTATCCGATGCCGACCGGTCTGACCGTGACCAAGGAAGGCAGCCCGGCCAAGCCACGCGACTGGTACCTGTCGAACACCGAGCGTGACAACGACGCCAACTACGTCTTCTATCCGGACACCCTCATCGCAGACTCGACGTACAAGCGCGACATCACGGTCAGTTCGGCCAGCGCCGTCACCGTCGCCGGCTCGCTGGCCGTCTACAAGCTGCGCACCGCGCTCAACCCTGGCGCCGGCTCGGCCATGGTGGCCGGCTACGAGGGCACCGGAAAGGCCGCCGCGGCCAGCGGTGGCAACATCTTTTTCTATATCCGCAGTCAAGGACAGGATCCGGGGCAGGAATCCAATGCGGTCACCGGCGCGGTCTTCCGCGACGTGATCCGCAACTAGCCGCCGGACCGCAGGAGGCGCACCGATGTACCGCATGATCTCCAGGACCCGACAGATGCTCTCCCATCCGCTGCTGACTGCAGCCGTCGCCGCGCTGCTGTCGGCGGGCACCGCGCACGCGGCCTCGTTGCCGATCATCTCCGGCACCGACAACATGCAGAAGTACACCAGCCTGCCCTCGACCAGCGTCGATTCGGCGCAGCCGCAGGCGATGATCCAGTTGTCCAAGGATCACCAGCTGTTCTTCAAGGCCTTCAACGACTACACCGACCTCGACAAGGACGGCACGCTCGATACCACCTACAAGCACGGCTTCGACTACTACGGGTATTTCGACAGCTACAAGTGCTACACCTACGACACCACCGCGAAGCGATTCGTCCCCTCGACCGACAACGACCAGATCGTCACCGAGGCGTCGGACAGCGCCAACAACCTCGCCGCGAAATACTGCAGCGGCGCCTGGAGTGGAAACTTCCTGAACTGGGCGTCGATGACCCGTATCGACGTCGTCCGCAAGATCCTGTTCGGCGGCAAGCGTTCGACCGACGAGTCGAGCAAGACCTCGTCGGACCTGACCGTCCTGGAGCGCAGCTATCTGCCGAACGACGCGCACAGCTTCGCGAAGTACTACAACGGCAGCGACATCGCGCAACTGACGCCGTTTTCGCTGAGCACCTCGGTCGATCCCAAGCTGAACGGAATCTCGATCTGCAACACCACCGTCAGCTCGACCTCGCCTTCACAGGACGTCACCGACCCGCCGTTGATCCGCGTCGCGAAAGGTAACTTCAGCCTTTGGGCGGCCAATGAGCGCTGGCAATGCCGCTGGGCCGAGGAGGTCGGCCCCACCACCAGCAACATCAACGCCTGCAACAACACCAGCGCACAACAGGAAAACTGCAACGGCAACGTTCCGGCCTCGTCCGGGATCGACGCCTACCCGCGCAGCCCGCAGAAGTCTTCGGAGGGTCTGGGCTCGAAGGACTACGTCGCGCGGGTCGAAGTCTGCAAGGCCAGCTACGAGACCGGCGACCGCTGCAAGACCTACCCCACCGGGACCATGAAACCCATCGGCCTGTACCAGGAGTACGGGGATACCGAGCGCATGTGGTTCGGCCTGATCGCCGGCACCTATGACAAGAACAAGCAGGGCGGCGACCTGATCAAGAACATGGCGCCGTTCACCGACGAGGTGAACGTCAACGTCGACGGCCGTTTCATCCATGTGCTCGGACTCAAGGACGCATCGGGTTCGGTCAACGGCAAGACCCAGTCCGAGGCCAACGGCATGGTCAACGCGCTGAGCCTGTACCGGATCACGCAGTACAAACACAGCGACGGGACCTACGGCACCAGCGGCAACAACCAGAACAACTGCACCTGGGGACTGTCCGAGTTTGCCAACGGCACCTGCCAGAACTGGGGCAACCCCTTCGGCGAAGCCTATCTGAACATGGTCCGGTACTACGGCAACCTGCAGCCGGTCGGCGCCTACCGCGCCAACGACAGCACCTTCATCACCGGCCTCAACGTTCCGCAGAACTACGAAGCACCGCTGGACGCGACCAACAGCTGTGCATCGCTCAATGTCGTCACCTTCAACTCCAGCACGATCTCCTACGATGGCGACGACATGGACGGCCCCGGCGACGGCGACGTCGCCGCCATCGGCTCGACCAAGACATCGAAGGAACTGGCTGACATCGTCGGCGCCGGCGAAGGCATTCACGGCGGCACCTATTTCGTCGGCACCAATGGCTCCGACAACAACCAGACCTGCACCCCGAAGAAGGTCGACAGCCTCGGCGATGTCACCGGTATCTGCCCGGAGGCCCCGCGGCAGGAAGGCACCTTCAAGATCGCCGGCATCGCCTGGTATGCGCATACCAACGACATCAACTTCGACAAATCGGTCCCCGGCGAACAGACCGTCGAAACCTACGCGGTGTCGCTGGCGTCCAACATCCCGAAGATCGAGATCCCGGTCCCCGGCTCCACGGACCAGACCGTCACCCTGCTGCCGGCCTGCAAGAACCTGTCGGTCACTCCGACCGTCGCCGGCGGCGGCGCCTGCGCCATCGTCGATTTCAAGATCGTCGAGCCGCACACCGAGAGCGGCGGCATCGGCAAGGGCAAGTTCTACGTCAACTGGGAGGACAGCGAACAGGGCGGCGATTTCGACCAGGACATGTGGGGCCTGATCAGTTACGAGATCACCAGCACCCAGATCGCCATCACCACGGACGTCATCGCGCAGTCCACGCCGCATGAAATGGGCTTCGGCTATGTGCTCAGCGGCACCAGCGACGGCGACGGTTTCCACGCGCACTCGGGCATCAACGACTACACGACTCCCGCGATCGTCGGCAAGGAGGAGTGCCACGACTGCGAACGGGGCGACGCCGCCACCACGCAGAAGTATCTGGTCGGCACCTCATCGGCCAAACTGCTGAAGGATCCGCTGTGGTATGCCGCCAAGTGGGGCGGCTTTGACGACAGCAACGGCAACAACATTCCGGACCTGCAGTCGGAGTGGGATACCGTCAAGGAGGACGGCAGCCCCGGCTCGGACGGCATCCCCGACAATTACTTCCTCGCCATCGAACCGCGCCAGCTCGAGGAACAGCTGCGCCGGGTTTTCGACCAGATCATCGCCCGCACCGCGTCCGGATCCGCCGCGTCGGTCGTCGCCAACGCCCGCGAAGGGATCGGCTCGGTGTTCCAGGCGTTGTTCGAGCCCATCCGCTCGGACAAGAACGGCAACGAGGTGCGCTGGATCGGCAACCTCAACGCGCTGTGGGTCGACAGCGACGGCTACCTCAGGGAAGACGGCGACCACGACGCCAAACTCGACGACTACAGTACCGATCCGGTCGTCGAGATCTTCTTCGACGAGACCAACCCTTCCCCGGCCGAACGCCGCACCAAGGTCCGCCGCTTCCCGGGCGATCCGAAGACCACTACCGCATCGATCGTCGGCATTGACGATCTGCGGGTGTTGTGGAGCGCGCGTGATCAGTTGGCCAAGGTCACCCAGACCGACACCCAGCGCGCCTATGGCGCGAAGGCGAACACCGGCCGCTATATCAAGACTTTCACCGATATCGATCTCGACGGCGTCGTCGACAACGGCGAGTACGTCGATTTCACGACATCCAGCTTCGGCACCGGGCGCTACGGCCTGCTCAATGCCCCGGACCAGACCACGGCCAACACCGTCGTCAGTTACATCCGCGGCAAGGATTCGACCACACCGCTACTGCGTAACCGGACGCTCGACTACGATGGCGACGGCACCACCGAGACGATGCGGCTCGGAGACATCGTCAACTCGACGCCGACCGTGGTGCAGGCCCCGGCCGAAGCCTTCGACCTGCTCTACAACGACCAGACCTACGGCATCTTCAGGCAGAAATACGCGAACCGGCGCCAGGTGGTCTATGTCGGTGCCAACGACGGCATGCTTCACGCCTTCAACGCCGGATTCTTCGACCCCTCGACCAACGCGTTCAAGCTGACCGGCACGACCGGCACCGAAGTGGCGCATCCGCTCGGCACCGAGTTGTGGGCCTATGTCCCGTTCAACCTGCTGCCACACCTGACCTGGCTGACCGACACCGACTACACCCATGTGTGGTACGTCGATGGCAAGCCCCGCGTCTTCGACGCACGCATCTACGACAGCAAGGACTGCAAGGACGCCACCAATCCCTGCGGATGGGCAACGTTGCTCGTCGTCGGATTCCGCTACGGCGGCGGCGACCTGACCCTTCCGGAAGGCGGCCTGCCGCGGTTCGGCTCGATCGTCAACGCCCTGAAGGATCTGCTCAGCCGGCGCGAGACGCTGACAACCAAGTCGGGCTACATCGTCATGGACATCACCGATCCCGAGCAGCCGCCCAAGCTGCTCGCGGAGATCGCCAACGACGACATCGGTTTCGCAACGTCGTATCCGACCGTGATCGCCAACAGCGCCAAGGGCAAGACGGCGGCATCGACCGACCTGCTCGACGACGAGTGGTATCTGGTCTTCGGCAACGGACCGAACAACCTCGACGACATCCAGACCAACCTCGCGTACTCGCGCAGCAACCGCAACGGCAAGCTCTACGCCTATGATCTGAAAACGATCCAGGCGTCCCCGACTCCCGCCAAGACCTACGACCTCGGCTCCAACGCCACCTCCGGCGCGGCCAACAGCTTCGTCACCGATCCGGTCACGGTCGACTGGGATCTGGATTTCAAGGCTGACGCCGTCTACTTCGGGTCGGTGAATACCACGACCAAGGCCCAGGGCAAGAATCCCGAGGTCATCTCCGACGCCAGCGGCAAGCTGTTCAAGCTGGATCTGAAGGAAAAAAGCGCCCCTGCGGACTGGGACGCACCGGCCGTGCTGCTGAATCCCGGAATGCCCGTGGTCTCGACGCCGTCGGTGACGTTCGACGAGTTCGGAAACCGCTGGATCTTTTCCGGCACCGGCCGCTACTACACCGACGAAGACAAGCCGACGACGTTCCAGAACTATCTGTTCGGCCTGGTGGACTACTATTCGGCGCAGACCGACGACGCCCTCGCCGCCCCACCGGCGACGGCACCGTACTTCGATTTCAGCAAGCTGGTGGACACCAGCGCCGCAGTGGTCACCGACACCAACGCGCTGAGCGGCGTGACCGCCGGTGGCACGACCATGTCCACCGTCGAGGAGCTGGCGGCCACCATCGTCGACTCGACGACCACCGATCGCGGCTGGAAGGTCGCGCTGAACGTCCCGCTGACCGGCGCCCCGTCCGAGCGTAACGTCACCCAGTCCTCGGTCCTCGGAGACATCCTCTTCGCGACCGGCTTCACACCGTCGGACGATCTCTGTGGCGGTGAAGGCGGCAGCCGCCTGTACGGCCTTTACTACAAGACGGGCACCGCACTCGGCACGCTGCCGGTATTCGGACTCAACGGCTCCAACGCGATACGCGACGTCTATCTCGGCGCAGGGCTTGCCGCTGCACCGAGTCTCCATGTCGGCGGCGCCCGCGACAACCGCGGCCTGACGGTCCTGACCCAGACCTCGACCGGCGCGATCGAACGGCGCGAGGCGCTCATCGGTGAAGGCGCCCGCAGCAAGGAAATCGACTGGCGGGAGATCAAGTGAGCCGGGTTTCGTGCGACATGCACGGCGTCACCTTGATCGAGCTGATGGTCGTCGTGGTCATCATCGGCATCCTGGCCACCATCGCCATGCCCGGATACGAGGCCTACGTTCGCCGCAGCCATCGCGGTGACGGCAAGGAATGCCTGCTGCGCGTGCACCAGCGGATGGAGACTTACCGCACGCGCAAGCAGACCTACACCACCAGTCTCAGCGCGCTGGGTTACAGCGGCCTCACCAGCGGCGCACTGGCGTGCTCCACCGATGATCTGTATCGGGTCACGATCGCCGCCGCGACCCCGACCTGCCCGATCAAGAACTGCTACCAGCTGCTCGCCACCGCGCGCGGCCGGCAGAGTGACGACGGAAATCTGCGCCTGACCTACAACGCCGCCGCGAGCACCGCCAACCAGCGTCGCATTCTGGAACGCGATGACGGCGGGACCTGGGTGACCTGGGACTGAGACGAGGATTGATGATGCCCGGCACTCGCGTCACCCGAAGCCGCGGAACCCGCAGGACGGTCTCTGGGTTCACCCTGATCGAGTTGATGGTGACCCTGGTCATCGCCTCCATCCTGGCCATGATTGCACTCCCCGCCTATCAAAGCACTTTGCGCAAGAGCGTACGGCAAGTGGGATCCCGCACCCTCATCGAGCTTGCCGCGCAGCAGGAGACGATCAAGGCGGGGCCGACCCGCGGCTACGCCAAGAACTTCGACGACCTCGTCGGCATCAGCGGCACCACGGTCTACGTCAGTCGCAGCGGTCAGTACTCCGCGACGCTCAGCGGCGACAGCATCTACAAGCTGACACTCGATGACATCGTCAGCAATGCCGCCGGCCGCGTAACCGCCTATTCGCTGACCGCGACCGCGGTCGGCAATCAGGCCAAGGACGGCGCCTGCAAGAGCCTGAAGCTGACCTCCACCGGAGTGAAGACCGCGACCGGCACCGCCAGCGACCTCACGCGCGAGTGCTGGAGCGGATAAAGCCACCGGCCCGGACGCCGGCAGGTACGCCGAACCCACTGCACCAACTCCAACGGATCGGGACTCAGGTTGAGCCGTCGGACGCCCGCATCGCCCGCCGCAAGGACGGCGGCAACGAGAACACGATGTTCTCTTCGCGGCCCGACAACTCGGTGCTGATGTCGCCGCCCAGCGCACGCAGACGCGAGACGACCTCCTGCACCAGGATCTCGGGCGCGGAGGCGCCCGCCGTCACGCCGACGCGCTGACGACAGCTCAGCCACTCGCTCTGGATGTCATCGGCACCGTCGACCAGATACGCCGGAACACCGCGCTGCTCCGCCAGCTCCCGCAGGCGGTTCGAATTCGAGCTGTTGCGGGAACCGACGACCAGCACCATGTCGCAGCGGCTCGCCAGATCCTTCACCGCGTCCTGCCGGTTCTGCGTTGCGTAGCAGATGTCGTCCTTGCGCGGTCCGCTGATTTCCGGGAACCGCGCGCGCAGCGCGTCGATCACCCGCGAGGTGTCGTCCATCGACAGCGTCGTCTGGGTCACATAGGCCATACGGGCAGGATCACGGATATCCAGACGCGCGACATCCTCCGGCGTCTCCACCAGGAAAATCCGGCCACCATGACGTGTGTCGAACTGGCCCATCGTCCCTTCGACCTCGGGATGGCCCTCATGACCGATCAGCACCACCTCGCGCCCCTCGCGCGAATAGCGCTGCACTTCGATGTGGACCTTGGTCACCAGCGGGCAGGTCGCGTCGAACACCGTCAACCCGCGCTGCTCGGCGGACTCCCGGACCGCCTGCGAGACCCCGTGCGCAGAGAAGATGCAGGTGGCGCCATCCGGAATCTCGTGGACCTCCTCGACGAACACCGCCCCTTTGGCTCTCAGGTTCTCGACGACGAAGCGGTTGTGAACCACCTCGTGGCGGACGTAGATGGGCGCCCCCAGCGCCTCGAGCGCGCGCTCGACGATCTCGATCGCCCTGTCGACACCGGCACAGAAGCCACGGGGATTCGCCAGCAGAATCTCCATCACCCCTCCCCCTGCGCCGCAGCGCGGTTACGCCGCTCCCGCAGGCTGTCCAGCAGGGTATCCAGCAGCAGCAGCGCCGTACCGACGCTGATGGCGATGTCGGCGACGTTGAATGCGGCGAAATGCCAGGTGCCCACATAGAAATCGACGAAGTCGACCACGTGCCCCCGGCTGACCCGGTCGATCACGTTACCCAGCGCTCCGCCGAGAATCAGCGACAGCGCCGTGGCCAGCAGCGTCTGCTGGCGGGGATGACGGCGCAGCCACCACAGGATCCCGAGGCTGACGCCAACACCGAGCAGTACGAATACGAACGGCGGCGCATCCGACATCATCGAAAACGCGGCGCCGGTGTTCTTCATGTGCACGATGTTCAGATGCGGGATCACCGGAATCGAGTCGTACCAGTCGAGATGGCGAACGATCAGCTGTTTGGTGATCTGATCGACGACGATCACCAGCAGAGAGATCCACAACAGATAGACGTTTTTGTACTGGAATGACATTAGCGACCCGCGTAGCGCGACCAAGCCACGGTAGACCAGGCCCAGATCAAATTGAAGCCCCAGACCAGCAACGGCGTCAGCATGCCCAGGCCGAGACCGAGCCATCCCGCGCCGCTGCGATATGGAAACACCCACAGCAACTGCAGCAACGTCGGCCCCAGGCTCAACAGGACGCCCAACAGAATCGGGGAGCCGCGCAGCGGCAGCAGCAGCTGCAGTCCCCACAGGCCGCCCCAGACCAGGCGCGGGTACAGCCATGCCGGCGTCAGCAGCGGCGCGATGCCGACGCCGAGCATCGCGCTGAGGCCGTAGCGTCCGGCGGCCCAGACCGCCAGACTGTTGATCAGCGCGCCGAAGACACCGGCGGCGAATACCAGCGAGATTCGGCGCAACATCATCAGATATAGCGCCGGCGCTCTCCGTCACCGACGACGTTTTCGACACAACGACCGCACAGGGTCGGATGATCGGCCGCCGAGCCGATGTCGGCACGCTGATGCCAGCAACGTTCGCACTTGCCGTGGGTCGAAGGCCGGGCCGCAATCCAGACCTTGTCCCCGCCCTCGAGCGCGTATTCCACCGCGCTGTCCGGCCGCTCCGCCGCCGCATGCACGCGCGCCTCCGAGGTGATGAACCAGAACCGCAGCTCGTTACCCAACAGCGACAGCGCCGACCGCAGGTCGCCGTCCGCGTAGAGATCCACCTCCGCGTTCAGGCCGGAACCGATCTGGCCACCGACCCGCAGATCCTCCAGAACCTTCTTGACGCCCTCACGCATCGTGCACAGGCGCGCCCAATCGATGCCCGCGGTGCTGACCGTCGGCAGCGCGTGCCAGCGCTGCGCGAACACCGGCGTGTTGCGATCGCCCGGCAACATGTTCCAGATCTCGTCCGCGGTGAAGGACAGGATCGGCGCGATCCAGCGCACCATCGCCTCGGCGAGATGGAACAGCGCGGTCTGCGCCGAGCGCCGCGACTCGGCCGTGCGCGGCAGCGTGTACAGACGATCCTTGAGCAGATCGAGGTAACGCCCACCGAGGTCGACGACGCAGTAGTTGTGCAACTTGTGATAGACGTGATGAAACTCGCGCGCCGCATAGGCCGCCTGGATTTCCTGCTGCAGGCGCGACGCCTCGGCGACCGCCCAGGCGTCGACGGCGACCATGCGCTCGGGCGGGACCAGATCCTTGACCGGATCGAAGCCATGCAGATTGCCCAGCAGGAAGCGCACGGTGTTGCGGATGCGCCGATAGGCATCGGCCATCCGTGCCAACAGCTTGTCGGAGATCGCAATCTCGCCGGAGTAGTCGCTGGCGGCGACCCACAGGCGCAGCACGTCCGCGCCGAGGGTCTTGGTCACCTGCTGGGGCGCGACGACATTGCCGAGCGATTTGGACATCTTGTGTCCGTTCTCGTCGACCGTGAATCCGTGTGTGAGCACCGCCCGATACGGCGCCCGCCCCTGCATCGCGACACTGGTCAGCAACGAGGACTGGAACCAGCCACGATGCTGGTCGGAACCTTCGAGATAGATGTCGGCCTGCGGCGCGACGCCGTCCTCGAGCGCATCGGGCGCCACCGACTTGAACGCACACTGGTGCACGACACCCGAATCGAACCAGACGTCGAGGGTGTCGCCGCATTTTTCGTAACGCGCTTCGTCGACGCTCCAATCCGCAGGGGATGAGCCGAACCAAGCCTCCAACCCACCGCTCTCGACTGCGTCGGCGACCTTCCTCAGCAGCTCCGCGGTCTGCGGATGCAGAACCTGCTGCTCGCGATCGATGAAGACCGCCATCGGCACGCCCCAATAGCGCTGGCGCGAGATGCACCAGTCGGGACGACCCGCCACCATCTCACGGATGCGGTTCTCGCCCCATTCGGGGATCCAGTCGGTCTCGGCGATCGCCGTCAGCGCGTTCTGACGCAGACCCGCCGCGTCCATCGACACGAACCACTGCGGCGTCGCCCTGAAGATCAGCGGCGTCTTGTGTCGCCAGCAATGCGGGTAACTGTGCTTGAGCGTCGTATCCCTGAGCAACGCTCCGGACTGCCGCAGGGCCTCGAGGATCGGCTCATCGGCCTTGCGCACGTGCATGCCACCGACGATCGGCGTGCTGTCGAGGAATACACCGTTGGCAGCAACCGGATTGTCGACCGCCAGCTTGTAACGCAACCCGACCGCGTAATCCTCCTGCCCGTGGGCCGGAGCGGTGTGGACCAGCCCGGTGCCGGCGTCTAGCGTGACGTGCTCGCCGAGAATCACCGGAACCTCCCGGTCGGCAAACGGATGGCGGGCACCGAGCCCCTCGAGCTGGAGTCCCTCGACGCTCCCCAGAACGGTGAGCGGGCGGTCCAGGGTCTGCGCCAGAGCCTCAACCAGATCCTGCGCGATCACCAGCCGCGCGCCCCCGTCGCTCACCAGCGCATAGCGCAGGTCGGCGCCCACGGCGACCGCCTGGTTGGCGGGCAATGTCCACGGCGTCGTGGTCCAGATCACCAGATCGATCGGCGCGTCGCCGTTGGCAGTGCCAAAGAGCTTGGCCACACGCGCGGTATCGACGACACGGAACCTGACATAGATCGAGTGCGACTGCTTGTCGGCGTATTCGACCTCGGCCTCGGCCAGGGACGAACCGCAATCCAGACACCAATGCACCGGCTTGAACCCGCGCACGACGTGTCCGTTCTCGACGATGCGCGCCAGCACCCGCAACTGCTCGGCCTCGAACGCCGGCTGCATGGTCAGATAGGGCCGTTCCCAGTCCGCCAGCACACCAAGGCGCTTGAAGTCCTCGCGCTGGCGCTGCACCTGTGACTCTGCATACTCGCGGCACTTTTCACGGAACTCCGCCGCGTCGAGCTTCTGCCCGACCTTGCCGTACTTCTTCTCGACCTGGAGTTCGATCGGCAGGCCGTGGCAATCCCAGCCCGGGACAAAGCGGGCGTGGCGTCCGTCGAGACGCGCTGCCTTGACCACGATGTCCTTGAGAACCTTGTTGACCGCGTGGCCGATATGAATATCGCCATTGGCATACGGCGGACCGTCCACGAACCAGAAGGCCGTGCGGCCGGTGGTGGCGTCCTGAACCGCCTGATGGAGGTCGTCGCGTTCCCAGCGTGCCAGCATCTCCGGCTCGCGCTTGGCCAGATTGGCCTGCATCGGAAACGCCGTCTGCGGCAGATTGATCGTCGTTTTGTAGTCGGTCACAGCGGTGCGGAATCCCGGGCTAGTACGTCAGTGCCGTTCGGCACCCCGGCCATCGCGCTGCGCTCGCGACGGGGCGAGCGACATCGGTCCTGCGCCAACCGGCACGGACCGCCTGCGATGCCAGGAAAGTCGCTAATTATGAGGCGTCGAGCCCGAAAAACGCCAATGCGTCGCGCTTGTCGGCCTGCATCTGGACGGCCAGCGACTCGACCGAATCGAAACGCAGCTCCGGACGCAGAAAACGGCGGAACTCGACATCCAGGACTTCGCCGTACAGGTTGCATTCGGCATTGAGCAGATGCGCCTCGAGCAGGCAGCGGGTAAGTCCCAGCGTCGGTCGCACCCCGAGATTGGCCACGGCGGGCTGAGGCTCCCCAAGCACGCCGTCGCGCACGATCCTTACGTCGACTGCGTAGACGCCCAGGCACAGCGCTGGCGCACGCCGCATCGGCAGATTCGCCGTCGGCATGCCCAGGCGACGCCCAAGCCGCAGTCCGCCGCGCACCCGGCCGACGATGCGGTAGTCGTGGCCCAGCATTTCCCGCGCCTGTGCGAGATCCGGCTGCGCCAGCGCCTCTCTCAATGCCGTCGAACTGCAGCGCTGCTCGCCAACCCGCACACTTCCGAGCCCCTCCGCGTGAAACCCGAGCCGCGCCCCTTCTTCCCGAAGCAGGGCCAGATCCCCGGCACGACGCGCACCGAAGCGGAAGTCGTCACCGATCACTACCGCGCGTGCGCCGAGTTGCTCGACCAGCGCGTGACGCACAAAGTCGCGCGCCTCCATCGCCGCAAACTCGCGCCCGAACCGCTGCAGCACCACCGCATCGACGCCGAGCTGATGCAGGTCCTGCAGCTTGGTCCTCAGGTTGATCACGCGCCCCGGCGCACGCTCGCCACTGAAATATTCACGCGGGGTCGGCTCGAAACTCAGGACCACCGGCGCCGCGCCCAGCGCCCGGGCCAGCTCCACGGTACGCCTGACCAGCGCCTGATGCCCCAGATGCACGCCATCAAAATTGCCGATGGTCACCGCAGTGCCCGCAGCCGCGGCCTTTGAGAAATGGCGCAATCCGCGCACCAGCTTCATCGCGTTCCCTCCATCGACGCAGCCCGGCGGAAGTCCGCCGGCCGCACGCCCGACAACCACAGCACCGCAAAATAGGTGCCGCCGGCAGCGCCTATGATCTTGAGCACGCTCAGCCATTTGGCCACGGGCGCCAGATCCAGCCAGTACTGCAGGGGGCCGCTCAGGACCAGCACCACCACCGCCAGCCCCAGGTTGGCCAGCAGCAGACGCAATCCGAACATGCGCCAGCCCGGCGACGGCTGGTAGGCGCCGTCGCGGCGCAGACGCCGCAGCAGCAGCATGGCATTGATCCACGCGGACGCCGAAGTGGCGGTCGCCAGACCGGCATGACCGGCCGGCAGCTCGAACAGCTTGGCCGCCGTGAAGAAGCTCAGACTCATCGCCATCCCGCAAACCAGCGCAATGATGCCGTATCGAACCGGAACACGGGTCTCCTGGCGCGCGTAAAAACCCGGCACCAGTACCTTGACCAGGGAAAACCCCATGAACCCCGCTCCGTATGCCCACAGGGCATACATGGTCATCGCCACGTCGCGATCGCCGAACTGGCCGTTGCCGAAGACGACAGCGACCAGCGGCCCACCAAACAGGATCAGGCCCAAGGCCGCGGGAACACCGATGACGGCCAGTACCCGCAGCCCCCAGTCCAGCGTCGCCGAGAAATCCGCGGCCGACCGCTCGGCGTGCTGCGCCGACAGCGTCGGCAGGATGACCGTCCCGATCGCGATGCTGAAGATGCCCAGCGGGAACTCCATCAAGCGGTCCGCGTAGTACAGCCAGCTGATCGAACCGTCGCCGAGAAAGCTCGCCAGCGCAGAATCCAGCAGCAGGCTGACCTGCGCCACCGAGGATCCAATCATCACGGGGATCATCAGCCCGATGATCCGGCGGACGCGGGAATCGCGCCATCCCCAACGTGGGCGCACCAGCACCCCCAGCGCCCGCAGACTCGGCAGCTGGAAGACAAACTGCAGAATCCCTGCCACAAACACGGCATAGGCCAGAAGATGGACCGATCCGGCATCGATCAGCGCGCTGGCGATCAAACAGACGTTGAGAATGACCGGGGTGAACGCAGGCACCGCGAAACGCCCGTAACTGTTCAGCACGCCCGATGCCATCGCCGTCAGCGAAATGAACATCAGGTATGGAAACGTCCAGCGCAACAATTCGCTGCCCAGCGCGTGCTTACCCGGATCGGCGCCAAACCCCGGCGCGAACACCCAGACCAGCAGCGGAGCCGCCAGACATCCCATCAGCGTGATCAGCGACAGCACGCCGACCAGCGTCCCCATCACCACCCCGAGCAGATCGCGTGCATCCGCCGTCGTCCCGACGGTACGCGTTTCGGTGAACACCGGAACGAAGGCCTGAGAAAAAGCGCCTTCGGCGAACATGCGCCGCCCGAAGTTCGGAATCTTGAACGCGATCAGGAACGCATCCATCGCCGGGCCCGCGCCGAAAATCCCCGCGAACATGACGTCGCGCACGAATCCGAGCACTCGGGAGACGAGCGTCATCAAGCCGACGACACCGGAAGATTTCAGCAGGGACTTGGACATAGGCCGCGAAGTTTACGGCAGACTTGAAACGCGTGGCTTTTCAGCCGCTTCCGCCCCCCGGGCAATTGACAAACCGCGCGCCGCTCTCCATACTCCGCGACCCTTTTTGTAGACACCCGGTTTTCAGGAGCTTTCCCTTGGCCAATATTGCCAGCGCGAAGAAGCGCGCCCGTCAAGCTGAAAAGCGTCGCGCCAGCAACGTGGCGCAGCGCTCCATGGTCCGCACCACGATCAAGAAGGTCGTCAAGGCGATCGACGCACAGGACAAGGCTGCAGCCCAGGCTGCATACGCCGAGATGGTCCCGGTCATTGATCGCTACGCGACCAAGGGCCTGATTCACAAGAACAAGGCTGCGCGCCACAAGTCGCGCCTCAGCAGCAAGATCAACGCCCTGGCCTGATCTCTCTGCGCACAAAAAAAGCGGGCTTCGAGCCCGCTTTTTTTGTTGCTTTCGGATGGTCCGCGGCGATCCACACCGGCCACGCACAATGCTCACTCAGGCTGCAGGCACCGTCACCACCAGATTGTCCCTGTGGATCATCTCCGGCTCGGCCGGGCCGCCGAGACATGCCTCGAGCTCAGCGCTCTTGACCCCGCAGATACGCCGCGCTTCGTCCGCGCCGTAGTTGCATAAACCGCGCGCAACCTCGCGGCCGGCAGCATCGACGCAGGCAACCAGCTCACCCCGGAAAAACTCGCCGGCCACCGAGCGCACCCCCACCGGCAGAAGGCTGCGCCCCTGCTCCTGCAGGACGCGCACCGCGCCGTCGTCGAGCACCAGACGTCCACGCACCTGCAACTGCCCGGCGATCCACCGCTTGCGGGCAGCCATGACCCCCTGGGCGGGGCTCAGCATGGTCCCGAGGCGCTCCGCGCTGCGCAGGCGGGTCAGGACCTTCGGCAAACGGCCATGCGCGATGATCGTCGCGGCGCCGGAACGGGCCGCCGTATGCGCGGCGTTGAGCTTGGTGCGCATGCCGCCGCGTCCAAGCTCGCCCTTGCTGTCACCGGCCATCCCGGCCAGCCGCTCGTCCGACAACTCCGCCTCGGACACCAAGGCCGCGTCCGGATGCTGGCGCGGGTCGGCCTCGAACAAACCGTCCTGGTCGGTGAGAATCACCAGCACGTCGGCCTGAACCAGATTGACCGTCAACGCCGCAAGCGTATCGTTGTCGCCAAGCCGGATCTCATCGGTCGAAACCGTATCGTTTTCGTTGACCACGGGCACGACGCCGAATTCGAGCAGGGCGTTGAGCGTCGCCTGCGCGTTGAGATAGCGCCCGCGGTCGGACACATCGTCATGGGTCATGAGGACCTGCGCGGCGCGCAGCCCATGACGGGCAAACTCGACCTCGTAGGCCCTGACCAGGCCCATCTGCCCGACAGCGGCAGCGGCCTGGAGCTCGTTCAGCGCGCTCGGACGCTTGCGCAGCCCCAGGCGCGCCATGCCCTCGGCAACGGCCCCCGAGGACACCAACACCACCTGCACACCGGCCCGGCGCAGGTCCGCAAGCTGTTCACACCAGTCGGCAATCGCGACGTGATCCAATCCCGCCCCCTTGGCGGTGACCAACGAACTCCCGACCTTGACCACCCACCGACGGGTTCCGGCGAGCCGTGAGCGTTGCGCAGTCATATTGGAAACCAGCTCCTGTATTGGATGGCCCGCAGGCAACGACCTGCGGCTCGACTCATGCGTCCGGGGTCTTCTTGGGCACCTTTCGCGGCGCCCGCCGGCGGGCGCCGGGCACCTTTGCCGCAGCGGGCTCGACCGGGTCTTCGGCCTTGCCGGCAGCAGCCTCCGCGGCGCGCGCCTCGACCCACTGCATCGCCGCCTCGCACAGCGCCTCGCACCCGGTACCGGTGGCCGCCGAAATCGCGAACCAGGGCCCTTTCCATCGCAATTTCTTGACCGCACTCCGAATCAGCGCATCAGACTCGTCCGCCGGCAACTGGTCGATCTTGTTGAAGACCAGCCATTGCTCCTTGCGCTCCAGATCGGCACCAAACGCCTTGAGCTCGCCGTTGATGGTCTTGATGTTGGAAACGATGTCGGACTGGTCCGGCGGGAGGATGTCGACCAGATGCAACAACAGCCGTGTGCGCTGCAGATGCTTGAGAAAGCGGATTCCCAGACCAGCGCCATCCGCCGCCCCTTCGATCAGCCCGGGGATATCGACCATCGTGAACGAGCGCGCCGGCCCACGCGAGACCACACCCGGCTGGGGATACAGCGTGGTGAACGGGTAATCCGCAATCTTGGGACGTGCCGCCGAAACCGCGGACAGGAGGGTCGACTTGCCGGCGTTGGGCAGCCCCAGCAGCCCGACATCAGCCATCAGCGACAGCTCGAGCTGTAGTTCGCGCGAATCCCCTTCCCCGCCCTTGGTGGCCTTGTAGGGCGTGCGATTGACCGAGGACTTGAAATGAGGATTGCCGAGCCCGCGGTACCCGCCCTGGGCAACCTTGATGCGCTGCCCCTCTCGGGTCAGCTCGCCGATCAACTCCTCGGTCCCCGCGTCGAATATACGCGTGCCGAGCGGCATGCGAATCTCGGCGTCCTTTCCGGCGGCGCCGGTGCAGTTCGACCCCCGCCCGTTCTGCCCGGATTCGGCCCTGAAGATCCGCGTGAACCGGAAATCGGCCAGCGTGTTCAGATTGACATCGGCGACGGCCCAGACACTGCCGCCCTCACCCCCGTCCCCGCCGTCCGGGCCACCGAACGGCATGAACTTCAGGCGCAGGAAGCTGATGCAGCCATTGCCGCCCTTGCCGCCCTCAACCAGGATTCTGGCCTCGTCAACGAACTTCACGACTCTGCGCCCACCGTCATCGAATGATCCCGCAACTCCCAGCGCCTCAGTGAGGCTACAAAAAAACCCCGGAGTCCGGGGCTTTTTCGCTTACTGCGTCTCGTCGACGTCAGACCGGAACGATGTCCACGAACATCTTGTTGTCCGGTCCGCGACGGCGGAACTGAACCTGGCCGTCGGTCAGCGCGAAGACCGTGTGGTCGCGGCCAAGACCGGCGTTGTTGCCGGCATGGTAACGCGTGCCGCGCTGGCGAATGATGATATTGCCCGCAAGCACCGCCTCGCCGCCAAACTTCTTGACGCCAAGTCGTTTGCTTTCGGAGTCGCGGCCGTTGCGAGTGCTACCGCCTGCCTTTTTATGTGCCATCTGTCGAACTCCTTAAATAGATGTGGGCTTAGATGCCAGCGATCTCGGTGATCTTCACTTCGGTGAAGTTCTGCCGATGACCCTGCTCCTTGTGGTAGTGCTTGCGGCGGCGATGCTTGACGATGCGGATCTTGTCTCCGCGACCGTGCGCCAGCACTTCAGCCTTGACCACACCGCCGTCGACGCGCGGCGAACCCACCTTGATCGTGTCGCCGTTGGCCACGAGCAGGACGTCATCGAACGACACCGTGTTGCCGACCTCGGCCTCCAGGCTTTCGATCTTCAGGGTTTCGCCAGCAGCGACCCGATACTGTTTTCCACCCGTCTTGATCACGGCGTACATCGTTGACTCCGAACTTTATATACCGAATATTGGCTCGCCGCCGGGACCCGGCGGCAAAGAGCGCGCAATTTTAGTGGCGCACCCCGCCAACGTCAACAATTATTCACAGGTTCTTCATCCCCCCGGCGCCTCGCTCCGTTCGGCTCGTTCCGGCCGTCCGAACCGCCACCCCCGGCGCATTCCGGCGCTTTCGTTGACGGGAAGCACCCACGCCCCCTAGGATCGCGCCGCTCCTATGAATCTACAAGACATTCTCGCGCCCATCGCGGACGACATGCGCAAGGTCGACCAGACCATCCGCAGCCGCCTGCATTCCGAGGTCTCGCTCATCAGCGAGATCGGTGAATACATTGTATCGGCCGGCGGCAAGCGCCTGCGCCCCGCCCTCGTGCTGCTGAGCGCCCGGGCGCTCGGCTGCGGATCCGACGAACCGGTTCTGCACGCCGCGACAATCGAGTTCATCCATACCGCAACCCTGCTGCACGACGACGTGGTCGACGAGTCCGGCCTGCGCCGTGGGCGCCAGACCGCCAACGCGGTCTGGGGCAACGCCGGCGCGGTGCTGTCCGGAGACTTCGTCTACTCGCGCAGCTTCCAGATGATGGTCGACAGCGGTCGGATGGAAGTCATGAAAGTGATGTCCGACACGACCAACGCGATCGCCGAAGGTGAGGTGCTGCAGTTACTGAACTGTGGCGATCCGGATGTCGACGAGGCGCGCTATCTGCGCGTCATCGAACTCAAGACGGCACGACTGTTCGAAGGTGCCTGCCGTCTGGGCGCCATCTCCGCCGAATCGTCCCGGCCGATTGCCGACGCGATGACCGCTTACGGCCATCACCTCGGCCTGGCCTTTCAGATCGTCGACGATCTGCTGGACTATCTGGCCGACCCGACGGTCAGCGGCAAGAACCTGGGCAACGACCTCGCGGAAGGCAAGCCGACTCTGCCGCTGATCCATGCGATGCGGCAGGGTTCTTCCGAGCAAGCGGCCATGATTCAGGACGCGATTCGTCAGGGTCGCGTCGAAAATCTCGAAGATGTGCTCAAAGCTGTTGAATCCACCGAAGCAATTCCTTACACTCGCGCCCTCGCTGAACGGCACGCTGAAAAAGCCGTCCAGTCGATCGGCGAAGTGCCTGACTCTATATATAAGGAGGCACTGGTTCAGCTGGCACGGTTCAACCTGGACCGCGTCGCCTGATCGCCACAGACATTACGGGGTGTAGCTCAGCTTGGTAGAGCGCTTGCTTCGGGAGCAAGAGGTCGTAGGTTCGAATCCTGTCACCCCGACCAAATCGTCGTGAATCATTCACGCAGACCCAAAGGCCGCCTCGAGCGGCCTTTGTCGTTCTTGACCGAGATCAATCTCTGCTGGGCAGGCACTTGCCAACTTTGCATGAACTCACCATGCTTCAGACATGGTCATGCAACCCGGTCTCAGTGACGCACAGACGCTGACGCAGTCGGTCGGCCCAGAGGGCATGACGTATTTCGACGCGCAACTGCTCGAAGCCACCCAACTGGCCCGCAGTCGTTGGCCGGCTCTCAAGGCCCTGGACGATCGAGCGCCCTCCAAGCCGGGCACCGGCGCGCACCACGCCACCGAAGCCCCTGCCTGAGGCCTGACGATGAGCACGACTGAAGCACGCCTCACCCTTGGGATCCGGCGACTGCCCCTGGCTTCAGGCGCGCTCCATCCAGGCAGGATCTATGCGCTGTCGTGCGAGTCCCTGGAGCTGGCACGGCCATTGGTCAACGGCATGGTCGACGACGCCCGCGAGCAACTGCAGCCTGTCACCGTTGTGCTCGGCCCGGAATCGGCCAAGTGGGCCGATCAGCTGCCGCGACGCGGCGCAGGCACCGCATCCGGGCGCAGCCATCTCCGTCTGTTCGCACGTCAGGCCCGATCGGCAGACGAGATCGGCGCAACCCATGCGAGCCAGCTCGCAGAAGAGCTCGAACATTTCGGCGCCGCCGGCAGTCTGATCATTCTCGTCGAGGCCGGCGCGCTGTTCCCGCTCTCGGACGGCCCGGGCTGCGCGAGACGGTTGCGCTGGCTGCGCAACTGGGCCAGCGAGAATTTCTGCCCGGTCGTCATGCTCTTTGCCGGCGATGATGTCCGCACATCCCAGATCACGCCGCTGCAGGGCGCCGGCGCAGGTTTTGCCGGGATCGCCACTCTGGCGTGCGAGCACAATCAGGCCACTCTGCAACTCGAAACCTGGCACGGCATCACCTCGTCGGAACTCGCTTATCTGAGAGAAGCGGAAGACCAGGCGTATGAGCTGCGCCCGGAGTTGGCGGCACGCAACTTCACCGATCCGTCCCAGCTCAACGCTGCGAACGATCGTGATCGCGTCTACGCCACGCGCGCTGCGGTGCGCGGTGAAAACGGCATCCCGGCGACGTGGTCGATCGTTGAGAACGAAGAGGCCCTGCTCAGCCGGACCGACTCGATCACTGCGGCCACCTGTCTGCTCGGAGTGGAGTCGACGGAACACTTCCCGGCCCTGGCGCGCTCGGTTTTCGAACTGCGCAGGCGCATCGGCTCCGGAGTGAAGATCGTCGTGCGCGAAGGTGGAAGGCGACTGCGCACCGCCCAATCCCTGCTGCTCCTGAAAGTGGGCGCCAATGCTGTCATCGACGCTGAGACGACGATGACACGCGTTCTGACAAGCTTCGAGGCTCTGCGTGACCAGCTGTTCCTGCGTCCTCTGCCGGATCACATCGAACCGTTGCTCGACGCGCTGCAACCTCCCGAGGAGAAGGGGTACCACCCTCCCGAACAGTTCCGCGCCGCGTGCTTGCGCGCCCTGAAGAAGGCCCAGCAGAATTCGGTTGAATGCGCACTGGCCCGATTGTTCCTGCTGCCGGACGTCCGGCTCGAAGACGCCCTCGCACACTGTCACATGCGCCGCTCAGGAGACCTGTTCAGCGCCGACAACCGCAGCGTCTATGTCTTCCTGTACGGCTGCTGGGAGCAGGACGTCAACGTGACGCTGCAGCGGATTTTCCGGCTGCCGATCCCGGAGTTGTTCATCGGCCATATCGAACACACCGACGCAGCCGCAATCCAGCGCGAACTCTCCGTTTTTCATGAGTACGCCGAACGGTTGTCGCTCCCGTCGTTCTCCTCCATCGCGGCCGCGGCAACGCCTGACGAGCCCGTCAGCGACCCATCCGAGGCCGACGCAGCGGCGCCGACGACCGGTGCGCCGCCCCGCCGGGTGACCCCGGCTCCGATGACCGTACGCGTTCCTGCAGCCTGAGGAGTATCCAACGTGAATACCGCCGTGGTGCTCGCGAGCTTTGTGGTCAGTCTGTTGATCGGCGCCGCAGTCACGATCGCCGCCTTGTCCGTGACGCGGCCGATCACCGCCCGCCTGCGTTGGCGCCGGCTCAAGCATTGGCTGATCCCCGGCCAGTCGTGGCAACCGATCCTGCTGCGTCCGATCGAGTCGGCTTCGATCATCGTCGACGAACGCGACCCTGCGGAGCAAGGTCATCGCGGTGGAGCGACGTCTTGAAGATCATCACGCTGACCTCCTGGATCGGGGGCAGCGGCCGCACGACCCTGACCGCCGCACTGGCGTCGGCAATCAGCCGCAACGGGTTGCCGGTGCTCGCTGTCGAGGCAGACCCGGACAACCTGCTGGCCATCCATCTCGGTGCCGACGCGCCTCCATCGGATGGGCTGGGAGCGGCCCTTGTGAGCGCCGATGCCGACATGGCCGCGCGCGCGGTGCTGTCGAATTCCGACGGCATTCGTTTCCTGCCGTTCGGCGTGACGTCCGGCCCCGGGATGACAGCCGGTCTGACCTCCTCCGCCCAACCGCTGCAGCTACGTGAGATCCTGGGCCGCTTCACACTGCCCGAAAACGCCGTCGTACTGATCGACGCCCCCCGTCGCCCGTCGCCGCTGGCGGATCTCGCGCTGGCCGCAGCGGACCGGGTCGTCCACGTCTGGCGCGCGGATCTGGCCTCCTACGCCCGCCTGACGGATCCAGCATCCGGGCTCGGCGAGACCCTTCACGTCATCAACCTGATGGATCCCACCCGGCGCCTGCAGACCGATGTCCACGCCATGATGCGCCATCGTCTCGGCGAGCAGTTGTTGCCGCAGCTCATTCATCGCGACGAAGCGCTCCCGGAGTCGGTCGCCGCCAATCGGAACCCCTTCGACTATGCCCCACGCAGCCGGTCGGTACAGGATCTGATGGCGCTCGCGATCACATTGGCCGGCGATGCAGAGCGGGGCACCCGTTCATGACCGATACACCCGACAGCGGAGCCGAGGCGGGCCCGCTCGCACGCTGGCTCGGAGTGACGCCGGGGCGTGGCCTGGGGCACTGGCTCTGGCGTCTGATCGTGCTGCCCCCCGCGCAGCGCCGCCCGCTGCCGATGCCACTCGAACTGCTCGCGCATCGATTCATCGCCAGCCTGGTCCGCGAGCTCGGCGTTCGCGAGCCGAACAACCCCCGCGACTGGCTGAAAGCCTGCTTCGTCCGCCGCGAATCGGTCGGAGCACGCGCAGAACGCCCGTGGTACACGGTCGCAACGGATCTGCTGTTACCGCTGTGGTTGCTGCTTAAACTGCTGTGGCTGCCGTTCCAACGTCTGTCAGCACGCCTGGACCGGATCGACTACCGCCCCGCCGACCGCCGCCTCGAAGCACTGGCGCGCTACACAACCGAGCAGCGCCCGATACTCGGCTATCTGATGGTCGCTAGCGTCGCGGTCATGCTGACGCTATGTGCCACCACGCCGCTGACGCCTGCCGCACAGTTCGTGTTGTTTGTGTTGATGTGGGGATCGACCCTGCTGCTGAGACGACTGCCCGGCAAGGTCCCGACCCTGATCATGGTCGGCTTCTCGCTGGTCGCTTCGTCCCGGTACATCTGGTGGCGCCTGACACAGACGCTCGACCTGCAACCGGGTGCCGAAGCAATTCTAGGCATCGGTCTGGTGCTCGCGGAATGCTACACATGGCTGGTGCTGATCCTGCGTTACCTGCAGGACGCATGGCCACTCAAACGGCCCGCCGCGGCACTGCCGATCGACCGGTCGAGCTGGCCCAGCGTCGACGTCTTCATCACAACCTACGACGAATCGCTCAGCGTCATCAAACCAACCGTCCTGGCCGCACTGAGCCTCGACTGGCCTCGCGACAAACTCAACGTTTGCATCCTCGACGATGGCCGCCGGGACGAGGTCCGCCGCTTCGCCGATCAGGTCGGCGCCCAGTACATCATTCGCGCCAACAATTTCCATGCGAAGGCCGGCAATCTGAACCATGGCCTGCGCGTCACCCAGGGCCAGCTTGTCGCGATCTTCGACTGCGACCACATCCCCGCACGCTCGTTCCTGCAGATGACCGTGGGATGGTTTCTGCGAGACCCCAGGTGCGCGCTGGTCCAGACGCCGCACCACTTCTTCTCGCCCGATCCGTTCGAGCGCAACCTGGGAACGTTCCGCCAGGTCCCGAACGAGGGCAGCCTGTTCTACGGCGTGATCCAGGATGGCAACGATCTGTGGAACGCGACCTTCTTCTGCGGTTCATGCGCGGTCCTCAAGCGCACCGCTCTCGAAGAAATCGGCGGCTTTGCCGTCGAGACCCTCACCGAAGACGCGCACACCGCCCTGCGCCTGCACCGCCGCGGCTACACCAGCGCCTACGTGAAGATTCCGCTGGCGGCGGGCCTGGCGACCGAGTCGCTCCCCAGCCATATCCGGCAGCGCATGCGCTGGGCCCGCGGCATGGCGCAGATGTTCCGCATCGACAACCCGTTCTTCGGGCGTGGTCTGAGCCTGTTCCAGCGGATCTGCTACGCCAACTCGATGATCCATTTCTTCAACGGCCTGCCGCGACTCGTGTTCCTGACGGCGCCGTTGGGCTATCTGTTCTTCGAATATCACATCATCAATGCCTGGGCGACGACGATCGCCGTCTACGTACTGCCGCACCTGATCCAGGCCGAACTGGTCGGCGCCCGCATCCAGGGGCGGTATCGACATTCCTTCTGGGCCGAAGCCTACGAGTCGGTTCTGGCGTGGTACATCGCACTGCCGACGGCGATGGCGCTGATCCGCCCGAATGCCGGACGCTTCAACATCACCGCGAAGGGTGGATTGATCGAGCGCGGATACTTCGACTGGAAGATCTCGATCCCGTACATCGTACTGACCGTCCTCAATACGGCCGGACTGATTGTCGGCATCGGGCGCCTTCTGATCTGGAACACCTTCGAGGCCGGCACCGTTGTGCTGAATCTGGTGTGGACCGTCTACAACATTCTGATGCTCGGCGCGGCACTGGGGGTCGCGTCGGAAGCGCGCCAGGTCCGGGTATCGCATCGCGTCCCGCTTTGCGTCCCCGCAACCCTGTATCTGCCGGATGGCCGCACCGTGGCGTGCACGACCAGCGACTACTCGTCCCGAGGTCTCGGGATCAATCTGTCCGAGCCCCTCGATGTTTCGCGAGGGACACCGCTGCAGGTCGTGCTGTCGCGAGGGGATCGCGAGTTCGCCTTTCCCGCGAGTGTCGCGACCAGTGGCGAGTCACGCCTGGGCCTGAACTTCACCGCGCTCGATCTCGAGCAGGAACGACGACTGATCGAGTGCACCTTCGGACGCGCCGACGCCTGGCTTGGATCGGAAGAACTCGCACCCCAGGATCATCCACTCAAGAGCCTGGCCGAAATCGCGCGCTTCGGCGCAATCGGCTACCGACACTTGATCACCAGCGCGCTGGCCCTGCTGGTGTCGCGCCTGCGGCCGACGAAGCGCTTGCGGCCGTCCCCCGCAACGGTCTGAACCACGAAGACGCGATATGGGAATCTGGAGCTTCTATTTCTTCGGCAAGCTGTTCCTGTACTTCGCCAAGTACATCGACTTTCACTTCTGGCCGAATCTGGTCTTTGCGGTCGCGCTGCTGATTCCGCTGCGCCTGCGCTGGCTCAGGATCGTCCGGCAGGTCATCGCGGTTCCGGTCGGCATCGCCCTGCTTTATCACGACGCATGGCTGCCTCCCGCCAAGCAGGCCCTGTCGAAGCTGCCGTTGCTGATGCAGTTCGACGCCGCCTACCTGCTGGAGCTGGTCGGCCGCTTCGTCAGCGGTCAGATCCTGTTGATCCTGCTCGGCCTGTATCTGCTGTTCGCCCTGCTGGACCGCAAGCTGCGCATGTCCACCTTCGCGCTGCTGGGCATCCTGTCGGTGCCGACCATCGCGTTCGTGCAGAGCTCGGTCACCCGCGTGGTCACCGTCTCTGACTCGAGCCAGACCGAAATTCCCGGCATTGTCGCGAAGGATGCGGTTCCGACAACACCGGAGGCGCTCGACAACACCCTCAAGCGCTTCTACGAAGCCGAGGCCAATCGCCGCGTGCACTTCGGCAAGGTGGGACAGGGCGACGCCCCGTTCGACATCATCCTGCTGCATACCTGTTCGCTCTCCTGGGATGACGTCGACTTCGTCGACCTGCGACAGCACGCGCTGATGAAGCGCTTCGACATCGTCTTTGACAACTTCAACTCGGCCGCGAGCTATAGCGGACCAGCGGCCATCCGCCTGCTGCGCGGCGCCTGCGGCCAGCAACCACATTCGAAGATGTACGGCGACGCCGACGCCAACTGCCTGCTGATGCGCCAGCTGCAGGAAGCCGGCTTCGCGCCCACCTGGGAGATGAACCACGACGGCCACTTCGGCGGCTTCGCCGACGTCGTCAGAGAGAACATGGGAGTCAAGGTCGAATATCACGAGGACCGTGACGCCCGCGTCATCCAGCGCGAGTTCGACGGTTCTCCGGTCTACCGCGACTACGACGTCCTCGCGCACTGGTGGCAGGAGCGCCTGGCCAACCCGGCGCCACGCGTCGCCCTGTATTACAGCGGCGTCAGCCTGCACGACGGCAACCGTCCGATCGGCCCGCGCCCGAAATCGAACCGCGAGTACTACCAGCAGCGTCTGCAGACCTACTTCGACGACCTTGATCGTTTCGCCCAGCTCATTACCGACTCGGGCCGACGCGCACTGCTGATCCTGATCCCGGAACATGGCGCCGCCGTCCGTGGCGACCGCATGCAGATCTCCGGACTGCGCGAGATTCCAACGCCCGCGATCAGCCTCGTGCCCGTGGGGGTTTCCCTGATCGGTCCAGAGATTGCGCACGCAGCCTCGCCGGTAGACATCGACACCCCGACGAGCTTCCTCGCCCTGTCGGAACTGTTGTCGAGAATGATCGCGACCGATCCGTTCCGGCAGCCGCAGCCACCGCTCGCCGACTACGTCCGGAGCCTGCCGCAAACGGCGATGGTGGCCGAGAACGAGAACACCGTGATCATGCGAACCGGCGCCAAGTACATGATGCGGACACCCGACGGCAGCTGGTCCGAATACGACACCACCCAGCGCTAGCGTCGCAATCCATCATCGATCGCGGGGGGCTCTGGAAACACCGTGCGCGTACATCAAGCGGGCCACGGTCGGCAGCGACGTCCGCGGCAACCGCAAGGGCCGTCTCAGACCGTCTGGCCCTTCACCGCGGCAACGCAACGCCGCATTCTTACCGAACGGATGCACCATCCGCGCGACTGCGCCGGACGGGCCAAGGCCCCGTCAGTACTCCGGATACGGCTCGGGAGCCCGCGGCGGCAACTCGGGATAGCGCTGCGGCCGGAATTCACGCCGGAAATAGAGCCCGTACGCTTCCGGCTCGTAATAATCGGACCGATCGATCTCCGCCTGTGCGCCGATGAACCAGCGACGACTCAGCGCGTACTCGATGGCGGCGCGCCCTGAAAGACCCACGCCGTCACTGCGTCCACCGTCGTAGAAGGGGCTGTCGAAGTTGCCCGGAGGCGTCAGCTGCAGCGCAGCGGCCGCCTGCAGATCGGCATGCTCCGGATAGACCGGCATCGACCGTTCCCGACTCGCCGCATAGGTCACCGCGCCCCGGAGCAGATAGCTGATCCGGTTATTGCGACCCCGTAGATCCAGGGGCAACGACACCGAAATGCGACGCTGCGGGCTGTAGTACCCGCCGTGGCCGAAACTGTAGTAGCGCAGGTTCTCGTCGTAGCGCCAGTACACCAGCGTCAAACCGGCGTCCAGGGACCAGTTGTCGCCCGCCCACACTTCGTGATCGCCGGCCAAGCGCAAGCCGGTGTACTGGTTGTCCATGACATTGCGTCCGGACAACCAGCGATGCTCGGCACTGGCGCTCAGGCTGTACTCCGCCTCGTAGCGGCCTGCACGCACACCGACCCCGGTTGCACGCACACCACCCCACACCTCGCCGGTCACCGGATCCTCGATGCCGGCGTACGACAACACACTGCTGGTCTCGGGCCGACGTGAGATGTCCACGGTCACGTCGACCGGCCCCACGTCGTAGTACAGCTCCAGCCCGCCGACAAGATCCTCGACCTCGAATCCCAACGGCGTGGTTCCGATATCGACGCGCATGGTGTCGGACTGATAGCCGACTCCCAGCGCAACACCGAGGTCGCCGACGCGATGCCCGTTCGGGAAAGCGCTGACCGCCGACGGCCCTGTCGCGTATACGGTTCCGAATGCGCCAGCGGCGTCATAGTCGGCCGGCAATCGTCCTGCCGAAAGATCGACGCGATCCGCGACCGCGAACAGGTGGCTGCGATGGTTCAGCCCGACCCGCAGTTCGACCGGCACCTCGACCGCGTCGAACTTGGAGATGCCGGGCGTCCCCGGCTTGTGCAGCAGGTCGACTCCGGCCGCAAACCAGCCCCGGTGATTCGCCCCGAAACGTTCGAAGCTCTCCCGCAAAGCGGCGGCTCGCGCGAGCTGACCCTGGTCATCGGTATCGCGGAGACGCGCCTCGGCACGCCGGTAGTACGCGACAGCATCATCGCCACGGCCGCGCGCACGTGCCAGCTCCGCGGCGGCGGCAAGCACATCCGCATCGTCGGGATAGCGCTGCAACTGCGCATTGATCACCCGTTGCGCCCCGTCGTAGTCGTCGATCCCGTACCGGCGCCAGAACAGCAGCTGCCGCTGCCCGCGGTCATCCGGATCAATCTGCCGCTCCAGCAGATCGAGCTGTGCCCGGGCCGCAACGGTCTGACCGTTGTCCATCAGGGCGCGAACGTAGCCGAAGCGAAGGTCCACGTCCTGCGGCCGTGCCTCCACCAGTGGCGCATACGCCCGCACCGCTGCGTCCGGCTGGCCGGAGGCGAGCAGCAACTCGGCCCTCAGTTCGTGCAGGCGGACATTGTCCGGCGCGCGACGCAGCGCCTGCTCCACACGCTCCAGTCCGCGGCGACCCCGGCCATCATCCTGCAGGGACTCGACCGCCAGAATGTCGGCCTGCAACGTCAGCTCCGTCACCGCTTCAGCCTGCGCTGCACTCAGGGCACTCGGCGACGGCAGCGTCGCCAGCAATGCATCCAGGCGCTCGCTCTGCGCCTGTTCGACGTAGAGCTGTCCAAGTGCCAATCGGATCGCAATGGAGCGTCCGGACGGCAGGCCGTCCGCAGCGGCAGCAGACTCCATCAATGCGTAGCCGCGCTCGGCCTGCCCGCGGCGCGCCCACGCCCGCGCAACCTCCGCAAGCGCGTCCGGATCGCTGCCGGCCTGCCGCCCGGCCTGCGCCAGCACTTGTTCCGACCGCTCGACCTCACCACTGGCGAACAGACGTTGGGCCTGATCGAGCAGCGCCGGAATACGCAGGTCCTCGATCATCTCGAGCACCCGATCCGAACGCCGATCCGCCGGGATGGCCTGCAGGGCCGCCAGTGCTGACTGCGGGTCCTCGATCAACGACAGGTACAGCGCCTGCGCATAGCGCCCGTCCGGATCGGCCGGCGCGCGGGCACTGCCTTCGTCCATCAGCTTGCGACCGCGCTCCGCGAGTCCAAGCTGCCGGTACAGACGCGCCAGATCGTAGCGCAGCCAGGGATCATCCGGAGCCAGTCGTACCGCCCGCTCGAGATCTTCCAGCGCGGGGCCGGTGTGGCCGGCTTCAAGGCTGGACTGGGCGCGCAGACCCAGAACGCCGGCTTCGATCGCCGCAGCGGCATTGCGGTCGCCTTGAAACGCCGCAGCTGCCGCGAGCGCTTCGTCGTAGCGCCCCTGCCGGCTGAGCAGCGCCGTCAGGGCACGCATCAGCGTCGCACTGCTCGCATCGATCGCCAATGCCTCACGATATGCGGACTCCGCTTCAGCGGAATCCTCGCGTTCGAGCAGCTGCAAGGGATCATCGAGTTCGTAAAACCGCCCATCCCAGCCGATGACAGCCGCCTGCAGCAGTGCATCGGCACGCGCCCAGGCGGACTTTCCTTCGTACAGCACGGCGCGCCACTGCCAGTGCATGCCCAGGGCGGACTCGCGCAGATTCTGGACGTGCCGTCGCAGATCCGGGTCGCGGGGCAGACGCTGATTCTGCGCCAGCGCCCATGCCTGCGCCGCATCACCGGTGACGACCGCATTGAACAGGCGTTGCGCCGACGCCGGCACCTCACCGGGATCGAGTTCCCGCAGCAGCCGGTCCAGCGTTCGGTGATGGGCACTGATGCGATCGCGCATGGCCGGATCCGGTACCGCCGACAGATCCGGCGCCGCCAGAAACCGGCGGTTGCGATCGAGGCGCTGGCGCTGCGCCAAACGCGCGCTCAGCGCCTCGTCATCCGGATGCCGGGCCACGTAATCCCGCAGCGTCGACACCGGCAACAGTCCCAACGAACGTTCCAGCAGGGCCGACCGCAACGCCTCGGTCGCCGCCGTCGTGGTGACGTCCTGCGCGGAAGCCAGTGCGGTCAAGATCTTCAGTCCCTTGGCGTAGCTCTGCGGTCGATCGAGCAGGTGCTGCGCCAGCGCCAGTCGGGGACGTGGATTCTCCGGATCCTGCGCCACCAGCGTCTCGAAGCCTTTGCGCGCCCGATCCCAGCCACGGTCGGTCAAGGCCACCGCGCGGTAGTACTCCAGGCCGAGGTCGTAGCCGGGAGGGCCATCCGGAAACAGCTCGCGCAACATCGCCAGCGCCTGATCCCCCTCGCGGATCTCCATCAGCCGCCGTACCGATGCCATCGCGATACGGTCCGTCGTCGCCATCCGGTACGCCGTTTGCAGATGCCCGGTCGCTTCGCTGCCGGCAAAGCGCGCCTCCATCTGCGCAAGCACATCGGCCGCCGCCTTGAGGCGATCGGCGCGGACATCGAGCAGGCCGATCTGCAGAAGAGCCTGAGGATCATTCGGGTGGGTCAGGCGATTCTTCTCCAACGCCTGGCGCGCCAGATCGTAGCGCCCACTGTCCTCCCACAGGCGCGCGCTGCGCCGAAGCTCCGCGCTTGGATCGGGAGCCGACTGCGCATGCGCCGCCACCGCGCCGAACGCCAGCGCCCACACCAGAATCCAGCGCCTCAGCACGGGCGTCCCCATGCCGGCCGCAATGCTCCGTCTGCCGAAAACGTATAGCGACCCTCGAGGTAACCGAGCCCGAACAGGGTCAGCACGGCGTTGTAGTAGCCGCCGAAGTCTTCCGCAGTCCGCGCCTTCACCTGCCGGGCCAGCGCTTCGGCGCTCGCACGATCGCCCGACGCCCGGACAAACGGCAGCAAGGCCGCCGCAAAGCCGGACGGACCACGACCGGAGACCTCGCCACTGGCGGTATCGATCGTCTCCGGAGGCCAGCCCTGCGCCGCGATCAGATCCAGCATCGGGCGGTAGTGCCGCAGCAGCTCCGCGCGCCCGGACGCCGCTGCGTCCATCATGCCGATCCACAGATAGACCCGGATCGCCGCATAACTGCCGATCGCCGCACTGTCGGGATCATCGGCGAAGCCCCCTTGCGTCCGGTACAGCACCCAGTCCGGGGCGAATCCGTTGCCGGCGCCGCCGATGAGCACGCGCTGCGAACTCGCAAGCACCGCGGGCCACTCGAATTCGGGCTGCGCCGACGCCAAGGCCTCGAACAGCATCGGCGGCAGGTAGCTCGGATTCAGGCGCCATACGCCGGGCTCGGGCTCGAAACCGTAAGGTGCCGGCAGCAGGGTCCGCCCCAACTCCGGCAGATCAGCGGTCTCTTCCGCCAGGATGTGGCGGCTGATGACGGCCGACAACGTCCGGTAGTAGGGCTCGCGCCACAGACGCCCCGCCTGATCGAGCACATACGCAATCCAGACGTCCGCGTCCGATGCCGGGTTGGCATCCAGCACCCCCCAGACACCGTCATCGTTGCGTCCCCATTGCCACGCGGGCAGACGCCGGGTCAGGTCGCCTTCCGCGAGATTGTCCCGTGTCCACGCCAGCAGCCGCGCGAAAGTGGGTCGATCATTGGCAACCAGCGCGAAGAACAGGGCGTAGGCCTGCCCTTCCGAGACGGTCCACGCACCCGGCGTGGAGCGGTCGATCACCCGCCCGTCCTCGCTGACGAAGGTCTCGACGAAACGCTGCCAGTCCGGCCAGCCGGCGTCGCAGCCCGCCGAGGGCGTCCCGCCGCAGGCATCCACCGCGACTGCCGCCGAGACGGCAACGGCAGACGCCAGGATCGACGCACGCAGCGCCCGTCCGCGGGGGTACCTGGACTCCCTACCAGGCAGCGACGCGGTCATTGTGGCAGGCGACGCGCCGCCGACCGGCGCAAGGCGCCGTAGACCCAAAGGGCGAACAGCACACCCGCGAGGATGCCGATCAGGATCACCAGCAGCGGCACCTGCGACATGTAGAACAACAGCCAGGTCCACCAGTTGAGGTCGCCGACGTAGTACACCGGCTCGGACTCGAAGCTCGCGATATTGCCGCCACGCACGATGGTCGTATCGCCGCGAACCTGCCGGACCCGTCCCTCGCTTTCGAGCACGTCGGCCAGCATCGCCTCGCCGCCCGGCGCATTGGACATCAGCGCGATGACGGTGCGCTTGGCCTGCAGGGGCGACTCGAACCCGACCATTGCCGCCAGCGCCCCGTTCGCATTCAAGCGCACCTTTCCGTCCGGATCGGGCGGTTCGGCCTGCAGGCGCAGCGGATCCAGCGGCAGACCGGTCATCGGATCGAGCACCTTGAGTTCCCGCTGCCCCTGATCGAAGACCAGCTTCGGATCATGCTGCCACTGCGCGAGCAACGCCTCCTGTCCCGATCCGTTGACGATGAGGATGTCGCGATCCGCCACCGACTTGATCTGGCTCTGATCGACCAGCGCATACCGCACTGCGGGCACGCCGGTCACCCGCCCCATGCGCCCGAGCAGGAACAGCAGGGTCTCGATTTCGGCCGGCGCCGGCTGTGACGAGATCAGCAGGGCGGTCTCGGCCAGATCGCCATACTTGGCGAACGGAAATCCGGCGTTGGCGAAAAGGGCGAGATTCGGCATCGCCGTGTAATGCCCGAAGCCGGAAAAATCCAGTGTGGAATCGGCATCGATCGCGCCACGCGACGGATCGTACGCCGTGTCCTTGCACCATCCCCGTTTCTGATATTCGATCAGGAACTGGAACTGCAACTGGTTGCGCGAACCGATCTTCAGGGACGGAATGATCAGCTCGTTGCGATCATGCGCAAGCCCGTCCTCGAGCAATGGCACCAGCAACTTGTCGACCCGGCTGTCACCCTCGGCCGGGTGCAGGTGATAGGCCTTCAGCAACTCGTCGTTGATACTGATCATCAGCATCGAATTGTCACGCTCGACCGGCGGCGTGTAGCGATACTTCAGATCCATCTCCACGCCTTCGCGATTCCAGGTCAGCAAATCCGGTGGCACCTGAAGATTGATCCGAATCGGCGCCGAAACGTAGCCGCTGGCCTGCAACTGCTGAGGGTTGTCGACCAGCTCACCGATCTTGACCGGCCGATCGGTCCGCACCCAGGTGGGCGTGTCGTACATGCCGCGCCGCTTGCCATAGTCCACCGTCTCCACCGATGCGGTGTTGCCGGACAGCACGTACTGCCCCAGTACCAGCGCGTCGGCGGCGAGCTTGAGCTGGGCATCGTCCTGCCCCTGGATCACCAGCAGCTTGATCCGCGGATCGTCCGGATGCGACACCACCGAAATGGTCGGAGCGGACACCGGCGGCAGATGCGTCTCGTCCAGGCCCGATGGGCGCTTGTCACCTGAGACGAACACCACCGCATTGCGCTCCGGCAGCTGGTCGATGCTCACCGGGAACCGGGCGCTGCGGTAGGACGCCATCGCACCGAACCACGACGCGACGACGCCGGCGCTGCGCAGCAGCTCACGGGATGCCCCGGACGGCAGGACGACCGGCAGATCGAGGCGACGATTGTCACGCACGTCGAAAAACGGTGCCGGGAGCAGCGCCAGCTCGTCACCCAGCTTCAGGGGACGGACATCCAGCTCCAGGGCGCTCTGGTCGCTGATCGACGCCCACAGGCTGGTATGAGCCGGGTCTTCGCACTCCCAGGTGTAGTGGCCGATCAGGTCGAATCGCAGATTGTTGTAGTCGGAAAACAGGCGCGGATCGATGTCGAGTTCGCGCTCGACCTCGGTGCCGGCCTCCTCCTTGGACATCGGCAGCGCCGCGACGACCTGGTTGTTCAGCAGGACCCGCAGATGCGACAACTCCGGCACCAGGGCCGGAGAATAGGTATATCGGAGATGCAGCTTGGCGCGGGTGACGACCTCGTCGAGGCGAACGCCGAAAGGCAGGTGCATGACGCCTTCGACGCCCCTGAGCTGCACCGGCCCGTACCAGCCCATCTCCTGGAATCCGAGCGTCCGGTGCTCGATCGGGGGACCGTCGGGCGGCGCCGTCTCGGCCACAGGCGCCGTCACCACGGGCGACTGCGCTTCGGCAACCCATGACGTGGCAGTGGTCAACGCGAACATCAGGATCCCGCTTACAAGCCGCAGGCTTTGGCGCATCGCTATCCCCTTGACTCCCAGTCGCGACAACAGCTTAGCGCCACGACTTCAAGCACGTCTACACGCGTTTCCCGCTGTGCTCAATTCCCGGCGTAGTCCACCGCGATAACCTCGCACTCCAGGCGCCCTCCGGGAAGGTCCACCGAGATCCAGTCCCCGATCCGTTTGCCCAGCAGCGCCCGGGCCAGGGGCGCATCGATACTGATCCAGCCTTTCGTCGTATCCACCTCGTCGGCGCCGACGAGGCGGTAACGCCGGTGCCGGTCGTCGACGTCCGCCAGTTCGACCCAGGCCCCGAAATAGACGGCATCGCGCTGCTGTCCGATCACATCGACAACCCGCACGTCCTGCAGCCGCCGGGTCAGGTATTTCAGGCGGGCGTCGATTTCGCGCAGCTCTTTCTTGCGGTACTGGTACTCGGCGTTCTCGCTGCGATCGCCCTCGGCTGCCGCCGCGGCAAGCGCCTTGACCACCTCCGGACGGCGGCGGCGCCAGAGCGCCTCGAACTCGTCCTTCAGGCGTGCGTGTCCCTCCGCCGTGATATGAGGCGACGAACGTTCCGGAGGGGGGCGCCAGCGGGCCACTACAGCCCCGTCAGCGCAGCACCGACGCCGGCATCGAGCCCGTCATACGCGGCGTGCGGCGACGATCTCGTCGGGCAGAAACAAGTCGGGTGCCAGATCGCGGTCCGGCGTTCCGGATACTGCGGCGTAGCGCGAGAAGTCGCTGACGCCGGCTTCCTGCAGCACCAGTTCGTCGATGCAGAAGTGTCCACTGTACTCGCGCGCCGGCTTGCACAGGATCACGTGCGCGGCGTCGGCCATGACGTCCGGCGTCCGCGAAACCTTGGTCATCGCGTCGCCGCCGAGCATCTGGACCGCGGCGGTGGCGATGGTCGTCATCGGCCACAACGAGTTGGCCGCAATCCCCTGGCCACGGAACTCCTGCGCCCAGGCCAGCGTGCACAGGCTCATGCCGTACTTGGCGATCGAGTAGGCCACGTGTGGCGCGAACCACTTCGGCCGGAAATCCAGGGGCGGAGACAGCGTCAGGATATGGGGGTTGTCGGCCTTCTGCAGATACGGGAGACAGCATTTGGCACTGAGGAAGGTCCCGCGCGCATTGATGCCATTCATCAGGTCGTAGCGCTTCATGTCGGTCTGCAGCGTGCCGGTGAGACTGATCGCGCTGGCGTTGTTGACGAGGATATCGATGCCGCCGAAGGTCTCGACCGCCTGCTCGACCGCATGCCTGACCTGGTCTTCCTCGCGGATGTCGCACACCACCGGCAGCGCCTTGCCGCCGGCCCGCTCGATGGCCTCGGCCACGGTGTAGATCGTCCCCGGCAGTTTCGGATGCGGCTCGGCGGTCTTGGCGGCGATGACGACATTGGCGCCGTCCCGTGCCGCTCGCAGCGCTATCGCCTCGCCGATACCGCGCGAACCGCCAGTGATGAACAGGGTCTTCGCTTTCAGGCTCATTGTCTCGTTCTCATGATGGCAAACCATTCCTCCGGCACCCCCGCCGCTGTGGCGGAACGGCACCCGCTTGATCGTCCCGCATTATCGGCCATGTCCGCGCAACCCGTGGCTACTCGTGCGGGTAGTCTGCGCTGCTGGTCCGGCGCTACTGCAGCATCGCGGTGACCCGCGCCAGCCGTTCGGCCTGGATCCGGTTGAGATTGCGGAAGATGATCGCCGCGATCCGCGGGAAGCGCTGGCGCAGACGTTCCAGATCCTGCGAATCGAAACGCAGCAGACGCACCGGCGTCTCGGCGTCGACGTTGGCGGTCCGGCGCTGCCCGAAATAGCCCGCCTCCCCGATCACGGCGCCACGCCGCATCGTGGACAGCACCTTGCGTTCACCGCCGCTGTCGACCCACACCTGCAGCGCGCCGTCGACCACGACGAAGATGTCCCGGGCGTAATCGCCCTGGCGGATGATGCGGGTCCCGCTGTGGTGCCGTTCCAGCTTCGACATCAGCGCGAAGACCCGCGCCTGCCGCAGGCTCAGGCCCGACAGCAGCGGAATCGTGTGCTGCGGCGACTGCCCCAGGTCGAGGCGCAGGATGTCCCACAGCGTGACGATCCGCAGCTTCGACCCCAGCGCCGGCGTCAGCGTGATATCGGCGACCCAGGCCAGCAGCATCGTGAACGCGGCCAATGCGCCGAACTGCACCTGGTTGCGCAGCTCGCTGCCGGTGAAGACCAGAAACCCGAGGCACAGCGCCGCGGTGGTGAACGTCACCGGCCGCATCACCGACACCAGCGCGCTCTTGACCGCGGCCTTTTCGCTGGCACGGGCCCGCGCATCGGCGTTGAAGCGCGTCAGGAAATGGATCGTGTCGTCGACCGCGATGCCCAGCACGACACAGGCGATCAGGCCGGTGGTCGGATTCAGGGTGATATCCAGGAAGCCCAGCGTGCCGAAATACAGCGCAACCGGCAGCATGTTCGGCAGCAAGGCCAGCAATGCCGAACGCGCGGACGTGAACATCAGCGCCAGCATCGCCCAGATCACCCCGAACGCGATCAGCAGCGAGGTCTGCTGCCCCGATGCGATCTCGTTGACGGTCCGCGTCGCCAGCACCGGCGCACCGGTCACCCGTGCGTTGAGCGGCGGACTCAACTGACCCAGGCGCGCTTCGGTGCGCGCAACGAAATCGGCAATCTCGATCGAGCTGTCGACCTTGATCCGCACCGCGATCAACGCGGTCCGGAAACGCGAGTCGATGAGCCGGCGGATCTCGTCGCTTCCACCGAACACCAGTAACTGCTTGACCGCCACCGCGTCGTCCGGAACCCGATAGAACGCGGCGTCGCCCTCGTTCAGATTGCGGTTGATCAACTTGAGGTGGTCGACGTACGACACCACCGCGCCGACCTCGGGCTGCTCCTTGAGCCAGCTCTGCAGCCTGTCGACCTCGCGGATCAGGACCGGGTCGGTCAGCGCATCGTTGACGTAGGTCTCGACCACGATCGAAACCAGACTGGCGCCGTTGAACGCCTCGTTGATCGCCTCGTAGTCCGCTCTGACCACGGCACTGGCGTCAAAGCTCTTGATGTACTCGGTACCGACGCGGATCCGGCTCGCGAAGTACAGATCGAGCGGCAACGCCAGCAACGCGACGGCGATGATCCAATGCCGCCATTTCAGATCGAACAGCGCGAGCTGGCGGGCCTTGCGGACGAAGAAAGCCTCCCCGAGCGGCCGCAGGCGTCGCCGGGGCCCGATCCTGGCCAGTACCGCGGGCAGGAAGATCAGCGTCAGCAGCACCGACGCCGCCACGCCGATGCTCGACAGCAGCGCGAACTGCGCGACCGCGGGCAGCGACCCCGGAATCAGCGCCAGAAATCCGGCAATGGTGGTCAGGCCGGACAGCAGCAGACTCGCGCCCATGCGCCGATAGACCCGCTCCAGTCGCGCCTGCGGCCGTTCACTGCGATGACGGACATAGAACTCGGCCAGCAGGTGCACCGCGTACGACAGGCACAGCGTCGTGACCAGCGGCGGCACCAGGGCGGTCACCAGGTTGATCGGCACCCGCATCAGCGCCGCCGCCGCCATCGTCCACAGCAGTGACAGGGCGATTGTCAGCGTCGCCAGCGCAACGGCGCGGACGCTGCGGTAGGCGATCAGCAGCAATGCCGCGACCAGCACGAAGATCGCCGGCACCGTGAACTTCAGGGTCTTGAGGATGGCGTCGGTCGTCGCCGCCTTGATCACCTGATTGCCGGTGATCCAGATCCGCTGCGAGCCGGTCACTTCCTCGGCCAGGGCACGGATCCGCTGCACGTAACGGTCACGCCGGAATTGGTTCTCGTCGGAATCCGACAGCGTCAACGCGAATGCCGCGACCTTGCCGTCGGCCGAGACCAGTGCATCGCGGTAGATCGGATTCTCGGCGATACGGTCGGCGAACTGCTCGATCCGGTCCGGGTGGGCGCGCGCCTGGGCCGCGAAGGTGCTCAGATCGATCCCGAAGTCGTCGGCCACCGGATTGCTGGCATTGGCCAGCGACAGCACCTGCTTCACGCCCGGCAGCTCGCCGAGACGCCGCGTCAGCTCGTCGATCCGGCTGATCGCGTCGACCGAATAGACGTTGTCGAAACCGACCGCGAGCAGGACCGGATCGGTCTCACCGAACTGCTGTCGCACCCGGTCATACAGCGCGCGGTCGTCGTCCTGCGCCGGCAGCAGGCGCTCGATCGCGGGATCGATCGACAACCGCGGGGACAGCGTGGTCGGATCGAAGACGCTCAGCAGCGCGCCAACGGACACCGCCGCCACCACCCCGATCGACACCCAGGAGTGTCGCGCCAGCCAGACGATCAGCCGCTGCATGCGTTCGCTTGTACCCGAAGAGCCATCAATTGCCGATGTAGAACGTGCTCGGATTGAAATAGCGCCCGGACAGGTTCAGGTCGCTGCTGACGCCGAGTACCTTCAGGCGCGTGCTGGTCCCTTCCTGCAGATCGCTCATCTGCGCATCCGCGGCGTACCAGTGCTCGCCGGTCTGGCGCAGGCCGTCCGGCGCCACGACCAGGCGCTTGCGCACGGTCTGCCCTTCGACGAATTCGGCCTGGATCGTCACGCAGCTGGCCTGGTCCACCCACAACCGGATCAAGCCGAAGCGGCTGTCGGTCTCCGGAGCCGGATGCAGCGCGAGCATGTGCACCTTGTGTCCGGACAGCTCGGACTCGCCGAGCAGGTCGACCTGCCCGGCCGAAAACGCGTTGTTGATCTGTTTGACGTCACCGTAGGAGATGTCGGTGCCCCACAGGGAATTGTCCGCCGCCGACCCCGTGATCCGCCGCACCTTGCGCAGCGCCGGAACGTACACGTACATGTCGTCCCCGCCACCGTTTTCGCGCATCAGATACGCGGCCCCCGCCAGGTCTGACGGAGATTCGATCTTGATCATGGCACGCAGGCGCTCGTCGACCCGCGTGCCATACAGACGACCCCGCAGAACCCGCTTGCCGCCGGTCCGGTCGGTGGCGGTCAGCTCGACCTCCTTGACCTGGACCGATTGCGGAATGTTCGCGCGCATACAGCCGACGACGTGATCGCGCGCGGCATCATCCGCCCACGCGGTCCCGGCGGCAAAGCCGCACGCCACCATCAGCAGTGCCCGTCTCCATCGCATCGCTCGCATCCCCTCGCCCCACACGACTTCACGTCGCGATTGTCTCATTGTTCCGCATCGGACGACGCCGCCTCCGCGTCCACGCCCGCCGATCTCGCATACGCCGTGGCGCCAATCGCGGCAAAGCCGCCCTGTGCACGCGCTCTCGCAGCATCGCGGATTGCCGGGTCCGGTGCCCAATGCGCCTCCGCCAGATCGAGCCACGGCCCAAACCCCTTCGCCCCGGATTCCGCGACCAGCGCGATCACGCGCTGCCGGTGCTCCATTTGCGCTGCCTGACGCCGCACCGTGACGGGCAGTCGCAGCCAGACCAGTTGCGCGACGATCTCCCAGATGCGCGAGCCGGCGGCCTGTGCACGGTCGATTGCATCGACGGCCATCCGTTCGGCAGCGTCGACGTCGCCGGCATTGAGCAGGGCCAGCGCCCGCGTCGCCATCCAGTTGGCCTCGAACTGATGGGCGGCGGCGCCAGCGACCACCAGCGGCGCGGCCTCGTCGAGCGCGGCCAGGGCCTCCTGATGCTGCCCGTTCAGACTCAACGCCAGTCCCAGCGCGCGCAGCGCGACCGCCCGGAAAAACGGACTGCCGTTGCCCGACGCACGCTCCAGCCCGCGATACGCCGCCGCCAGCGCCGGCGCGAACGCGCCGTTCATCAGCGCCAGATCGACCTGATTGGCATACATCCAGCTCGCGGGACGCTGCACGCGCTCGGCATAGCGGATCGCATCCTGCAGGTGGACAGCAGCTTGCTCCAGGCTTCCCATCCACGCCAGCATCAGCCCATAGAACCCCCGGGAAAGATAGTTCTCCTCATCGACGGGACGCGTGCGCCAGTCACCGCCGGCGCGATCGAGAATATCCAGCACCATTCGCAGCTGGCCCGCGGCGTTGAAGGACAGCATCAGCGGCAGGCGAAAGCGGTTGATCAATTCCGGGCGCCGCTGCGTCAGGCACAGATCCGCCGCCTGCCGATGCAGATCGGCGGCCACCGCTACCTGCCCGCGATGCAGCATCTCGCTGCCGTAGGAGATCATCAGTTCGGCACGGTCGCTGACATCACCGTCGGCCTGGGCCCAGTCCCGGGCCTCCTGATAGGCACGTTCGACCTCCTGATCATCGACAGCCGCAAACTGAGCGAGGCGGATCAGTGCCGCCCGGGCCCGGATCCCGAGCGACCGGATCGCGGCGGTCCCGGCGCAGCGATCGAGATGGGCGATCGCACGCCGGCACTGCTCGAGTGCGAGACCGGCGTCATGGTGCACCGCCCATTGCGCAGCCTGCAGCGACCAGTGCCCGGCCCGCTCGTGGTGATCCGCATCGGACCAGTGATCCGCGATCTGCAGCGCCAGCTCGCCGGGCGCGGCCGATGCCGCGGCGCGGGCCTCCAGCAGCGCGGCCACCCGGGCGTGAACATCGCGCCGGCGGGACTCGAGCTGCCCTCGCAACGCGACGTCCTGCATCAGCGGATGACAGAAGTCCCAGCGTTCCTCTTCGCGTTCGAAGACAAAGCCCAGTTCCTCGAGCTGCTCCAGCTGCAGCCCGATCACCGGCTCGGAGGCCTCCATCACCTCGGACAGCAGTGCCCGATCGAATTGCTCGCCGATCACCGCGGCGACCTGCAGGGTTTGCCGCTGCGCGTCAACGAGCCGATCGATCCGCGCCGCCAGCAACTGCTGCACGCTCTCGGGCAGCGGCCATTGGTCGATCGACCGCACCAGCCGGTATCCCTGCGGCGCCCCTTCCAGCCAACCGCCCCCGGCCAGCGCCTGGATCGCTTCCTCCACGTAGAACGGACTCCCCGACGCCCGCCGGACCAGCGTATCGGCGATCCCGTTCAGGCTCGCATCGGCGCCCAGCAGATGCTGCGCCAGTGCCCGGATGTCGTCGGCGCCCAGCGCGCCGACCGGAATCGCCTCGTCGATCCCGGCAACGATCGGCTCGGACACGTATTCGGGCCGATAGTTGAGCAGCAGCAGGCACTTCCGGTGCCGCACGCTGCGTATCAGCGCAGGCAGGAAGGCCTCGCTGGCACCGTCCAGGAAATGCAGGTCTTCGAGCAGCAGCACCAGTGGTTCGGGATCGCAGGGCAGGTAGTCCGCGAGCTGCGCCATCATCCGCGCCTGCGTCGCGCCGTCGGCGTCGAGGACGGCCGTAGCGCCCTGCTCGGCGATTCCGAGGAAATCGAACAGATACGGCAACCACTGCGCGTGATCGGGATTCTCAAGCAGCAACGCCCCCGCGATCCACCGCCGTGCTTCGTCCGGGGCGGTGTCCGCGTCGAGGCCGAGCTTGCTGCGCAACAGCTGGCGGATCGGCAGCAGCGGGATCCGCCGGGTGTACGGCGCCGCACTGGCGCGATGGACCCGCAGGCCGGCGGCCTCGCACTCCCGCAGAAACTCGTGGCACAGGCGTGACTTGCCGATGCCGGCGGCGCCTACCACCGCAATGGCCTGCCCGTCGCCCGCGCGCACGCGCGCCATCGCGCTGCGCAACGCCTCGAGTTCGGCGCCGCGCCCGACCAGTGGCGCCGTCGCCCGGGCCAGGCTGCGTTCGAGGCGTCCGCGCGCACCGGCGAGCCCCTCAAGCTCGAACAACTGCTGCGGTGTCTCGAATCCGGGCAGGGCTGCCGCACCGAGCCCGCGCAGGCGGCAGTATCCCTGCAGCAGGCCGGCCGTTTCGGCACTGACGTAGACGCGTCCGGGTTCGCACAGCTGCTCGACGCGCGCCGCCAGATGAACGGTCGGTCCCTGCGCGGTGTAGTCGTCGCGCAGGCCGTCGCCAATTCGCCCGACCACGACCTCACCGCTGTTGAGCCCCACGCGCATGGACAGATTGAGCCCGTGCTGCAGTCGCAGCTCATCTGCGTAGCGCCGCACTTCGCGCTGCATTTCCAGCGCCGCATGAGCCGCGTGCAGGGCGTGCTCCTCCAGGGCCTGTGGCGCACCGAACAGGGCCATGATGCCGTCGCCGGTGTACTGGTTGACCGTTCCCTGGTAGCGATGGACGCATGCGGACAGCGTCGACAGAAAGCGGTCGAGCACCTCGTGCCAGAGTTCGACGCCGGCCTGATCCGCCAGGCGGGTGGAGCCCTTGATGTCGGCGAACAGCACCGTGACCCGCTTGCGCTCACCGACGATCGTTGCCGGCTGCGACAGCATCGCCTGCAGATGTCTGGGCGTGTAGTTTCCCGCCGCCTGCAACGCAGCGCCGCATTGATTGCAGAAGCGTGCCCGTGGCGGGTTCTCCGCCCCGCACGCTCCACACGCGATCGACTCCTCCATGGCACCGCCCCCAAGCTGCCGCCGGCCGGCTCGATACCCATTTTTAACACGCCCGGCCGCCTTCGATCCGGTCACCGGACTGGGCTATGCTTGGCGCAGATGCGCGACGCGGACACGCTGCCGGAGCGTGCCACGAACGCGCGCTTATCGAGGAGACGTTGACGAATGATTCTGATCGTCGGAGCAGGAGCTGTCGGGACGATCCTGTCGACCTACCTGGTGTCGGCCAAGCGGGAAGCTGTCAAGATCTATGTCCGCGACAAGGACCTGGCGGCCATGCAGACCGTACAGCAGCTCAGCGTCGAACACGCCGGCGGCGGACGTCCGCCGATCGTCGCGCCCAAACCGACGCTGACGCAGTCGCTGTCGCTGGACGGCGTCGACTACCTGTTTCTCTGCACCAAGTTCCGCAACCTCGACGAGGTGCTCGACGCCCTGCCCCCGATTCCGCCAAGTTGCGCGATCGTCTGCACCCTCAACGGCGTCGGCGCCTTGCGCCGCATCCACGAGCGCTGCCCGACCGCACGGGTGGTACCGATGACGGTGATGTTCAACGGCCACCTGCTCGAACCGCTGCACGCCCAGATCACGACGCACCCGATCGTGCTGATCGGCTGCGACGACAACCGCCTGTGCCGGGCCTTCGACGGCAGCGGCATGCAGGTCACCCGGGTCGCCGGCGAGTCCGCGGCCTGGGGCAAGCTGCTCATCAATCTGGCCAATGCGGTCTGCGCGCTGACCCACACCACGTTCAAGGAGCTGCTGACCCACCCGGATCTGCGCGCGATCTATGTGGCCGTCCTCGACGAGGCAACCCGCGTGCTGGCGGCCGCCGGAATCCCGTTCCGCCTGCCGATGCCGATTCCGTACCGGCTCTACCGCCGTCTGGTCGGCGGTTCGACCCGACTGCCGTGGTGGTTCGCGAAATTCCGCAACGGTCTGCAGTCCAAGTCCTATCCGTCGATGGTCGCGGACGTCGAATGCGGCCGGCAGACCGAGGTGGCACAGCTCAACGGCGAAATCGCCGCTCTGGGCGCCGAATACCATACGCCGACGCCGATCAACGCCCGCATCGTCAGCATGGTCGAAGCGCTGCAAGGGCGCGCGCATCCCCCCTACGTCAGCCCGGCGGACCTGCGCCGCCAGCTTCGGCTCTAGACAGGGCCCGGGTCGGCTAACGCCCGCGCGGCCCCACCAGCAGCCACAACAGGAACCCGAGCAAGGGCAGGAACAGGATCAGCACGATCCAGATCACCTTGCGACCGGTGCTGATATTGCTCTGCAGGGTGCTGACGATCGCCCAGATGTCGGCGATCAGGATCAGGAAACCCCACAGGCCCATTCCCGAAAACTCCATATTCACGTCCCGCTCTCCCCAATGGTGCTGGCCGGATTGTACGTGTGCTCGGCGCCGGTCCGCTGCGGGTCGATCCCGTCCCGCGCCGCAATCCGCCGCCAGTGCGCCGGCAAACGCGGCCGCGGCAAGGTCCGCAACGACTCCCACAGCACCTTGTGCCAGGCCGCCGCGCGCCGGTCGGCCCAATGCCGCGCGTCCGCGTTTTCGGTCGAAAGCGCCTCGAACATCGCCGTCTCCAGCTCGTCACGGGTGGCCCGGACGCGTTCGCGCAGTGCGGCGTCGGCCAGGGCCCAGCGATGCAGCCATTCATGCCGGCGCCACAGCGGTGCCGACAGGCGGGCTTCGAACGGCGTCAATACCGACCACTGCCCGTCGAAAGCGACCGGCCTGAAGATCGACAGGCACGGCGCCGAAGTCCCAGTCAGCATCACTTCGGCCCCATGCGGCCGCAGGCACGCGATCATCGACCCGGTGGTCTGATGCCGCCGGATGAATCCGGCGGCGTGCATGCAGACGTCCGCGTTGCTGCCGGCGGCGGGGTCGTCACCGCCACGGTGCGCGCGCAGATGGCGTGCCAGCCGCGCGAATCCAGGCGGGCCCGGCTGCGCCAGACAGCGCAGCGACAGGTCACGGCGCAAGCGCGAACCTGCGAAGTACGGCATCAGGCGCCGATCGAAACGCGCCGCGAAGTCGAGCCCGGCCCCGCCCGGCAGATCCGCCGACCGCAGCAAGGCGGCGCCCCGTCCGGTCGTCAGCGCATTGGAGATGGCGTCACGTCCGTCGACGCGGCGCGCCACCCACGACCGCCCGGCGGTCTCCAGCACCCAGGCCTGGGCGGCATCGGCGACGATGAAGCTGCTGTCGTAGCAGAAACGCCGGTCGACGAAGCCTGCCGGACCGCCCTGGCCGTAGCGCTCGAGCAGGCCCGTCATCACCTCGACGGCGGCGGCGGCGGTCCCGGCGCGCTCCAGTCCGAGCCGGACCAGATCCATGCCGAGCAGACCCGGCCGCAGCGTCGCCCGCCGCGAGAAAATCGCCTCGTTGCCAATCGCCACGCCGGCGTCGTTGACACCCATTTCGGCGCCCCAGCACCACGCCGGTTGCGACAGGATCGTGCCATGGCGGTCGGGCACCTGATCGATCTCGATATGCGACACGCGCAGCACACGGGTCGCGTCGCCGGCCACCGCCGGATAGCGCACGACCGGCTGCGGCTCCGACGGCTCGCGATCGGAGTTCTTGGCAAACCAGATCGCGCCCGGCGTTGTCCAAACCTGTGTGTCACACATCGAGAGCAGTCTACCGATGTTTTACAGTGCCGCCATGGATGCTTCCACGACCGAATCGCCCGCCAGCGACGCCGCAACGGCGGGACCCCACCGGATCGACGCCCTGCCGGTCGAAAACCGCTACGCGCGCCTGGGCGAGCCGTTCTGCGTCCGCACCGAGCCGACCCCGCTGACACGCCCGCGCCTGCTGCACGTCAACGCGGTACTGCTCCGGCAGCTCGATATCGGTCATGACCAAGCCGAGCGCCCGGAATTCACCGAGATCCTGTCCGGCAACCGTCCCCTGCCCGGCGGCGAACCGCTGTCGATGCGCTACGCCGGCCACCAGTTCGGCGCCTGGGTGCCGCAGCTCGGCGACGGTCGCGCGATCCTGCTGGGGCAGCTGCGCGACCGCCACGGCGTTCTTCAGGATCTGCAACTCAAGGGCGCCGGCCGTACGGCGTTTTCCCGCTTCGGCGACGGCCGCGCGGTGCTGCGGTCGAGCGTCCGCGAGTACCTCGCCGGGGAGGCCCTGCATCATCTCGGCATTCCCAGTACCCGCGCACTGAGCCTGATCGTCGGAGACGATCCGGTCCGGCGGGAGACGATCGAGCCGGCTGCGGTGATCTGCCGTGTCGCGCCCAGTCACGTCCGCTTCGGGCACTTCGAGGCATTCAGCTACGCCGGCGACGTCGGCGCGCTGCGGCGACTCGCGGATCACGTCATCGACGAACACCACCCGGATCTCACCGACCGGCCGGACCGCTACGCCACATGGCTGCGCTGGGTGGTCGATCGCACCGCCGGTCTGATGGCGCAGTGGCAGGCGGTCGGGTTCTGTCACGGCGTGATGAACACCGACAACATGTCGATCCTCGGCCTGACCCTCGACTACGGCCCCTATGGGTTCATCGACGGCTTCGACGCCCATCACGTCTGCAATCATTCGGATCACGCAGGACGCTATGCCTACGACCAGCAGCCGGTCGTGGGACACTGGAACTGCGCGCGCCTGATCCAGGCCTGTCTGCCGCTGCTGGCCGAAGACCCCCAAAACGCGGTGGAGATCGGGCAGGCCATTCTGGATCGGTATCCGGACGCCTACGCCACCGCGATGACGCGGCGCTGGCGCGCCAAGTTCGGCCTCAAGGACGAACGCGACGGCGATCCCGACCTGATCAACCGTTTCCTGAGCCTGTTGCATCGCGGCCATGACGACTTCACCGGCTCGTTCCGGGCCCTCGCCGACGTCGACACGGCACGCGACGCGGCACCGCCCCCCCTGCACGAACGGATGCACGACGTCGAGGCGTTCGACGCATGGCTCGAGCACTACCGTGACCGCCTGCGCGGCGAACACTCCGACGATGCACAGCGCCGCGTCGAGATGAACCGTACCAATCCGAAATACGTCCTGCGCAACCACCTCGCCCAGGGCGTTATCGCCGCAGCCGAGTCCGGCGACACCGCGCCGCTCGATCGCCTGCTGACGCTTTTGCGGCGTCCCTATGACGAACACCCCGGATTCGACCACTACGCGGACGAGCCCCCGCCCGAGGCACGCCACCTCGTCCTGAGCTGCTCGTCATGAGACCCGAGCTGCGCCGGCCGGACCGGCGCGCTAAGCTGCACCACATGGGTCACCCGGAGGCAAGCCGATGCTGAACCGTATGAAATGGACGCTCATCGCGCTGGGGATCGCAGCCCCCCTATGCACGGGACTGGCCCGGGCGGCGGAGCCGGAGACCCCTGCCGCCGCAAGCGACGCCACCGAGCTCGAACCGATCATCGTCGAAGGTCAGGCCGATCCGCTCGGAACCGGCGCCGGTAAATATCGCCGCATGCTGCCCTGTGTCGGCGACTGCGAGGACCGCGAAGCGCGTCCGGCCAAGCTCGAACAGTTGCTCAAGGGCGTACAGACCCTGTTCATTGCCAGTTCGATTCCGGAGAAGCCGTCGCCCGAGGATCATCTGGGCCTGACCGATCCGGTCAAGACGCGACTCGACGACAAGCTGCCTTGAGCGGCGCCGGACCGGCCCGCCGCCTGCGGCCGGCGACGCAAACACGGTATCGTCCAGGCTCGGTTGCCCGGAATCGCCACGATGCGCCTCGCCCTGTTGCTGTTGCCGTTGACCTGCCTGTGCCTCCACCCGCGCGCCGACGCCGCCGACCGCGTCACCGGACTGAACCTGGCCAGCCGCTCGGAGGTGATGGCGACACAGGGGATGGTCGCCAGCAGCCAGCCCCTCGCCACCCAGATCGGCCTCGACATCCTCAAGGCCGGTGGCAGTGCCGTCGACGCCGCGATCGCGGTCAATGCGGCCCTTGGCCTGATGGAGCCGACCGGCTGCGGCATCGGCGGCGATCTGTTCGCCATCGTCTGGGATCCGAAGACGCGCAGGCTGCACGGCCTCAATGCCAGCGGCCGCTCACCGCAGTCGTTGACGCTCGATCATTTCCGGGAACAGGGCCTCACCGAGATCCCGCCCTACGGCGTGCTGCCGCTCTCGGTCCCGGGCGCGGTCGACGGCTGGTTCGAGCTGCACGCCCGTTTCGGGCGGCTGCCGATGCAACGGATCCTGGCCCCGGCGATCGGCTACGCGCGCGACGGCCACCCCGTCGCCGACCTGATCGCGTACTACTGGGATCGCTCGGCGCCACGCCTGTCCAAATTCGCCGGATTCCGCCGTCAGATGACCGTGGACGGCCGCGCGCCGCGCAAGGGGGAGCTATGGCGCAATCCGAACCTGGCGACGACGCTGGCGATGATCGCCGAACAGGGCCGCGATGCGTTCTATCGTGGCCCGATCGCGCGCACGATCGCCGCGGAGGTCGAGCGCGAAGGCGGATTCCTGAGCTACGACGATCTCGCCGCGCACCGCTCGGAATGGGTCGAACCGGTCTCGACACGCTACCGCGGCTATGACATCTGGGAACTGCCGCCCAATTCACAGGGCATCGCGGCACTGCAGATTCTCAACATTCTCGAACGCTACGACCTGAAGGGCTACGGCTTCGGCAGCCCGGAGCATCTGCACCTGTTCGTCGAGGCCAAGAAACTCGCCTTCGAGGATCGCGCACGGTATTACGCCGATCCGGACTTCAGCCCCGCACCGATCGGCCGGTTGGTTTCCAAGGACTACGCGGCACGGCGCGGCAAACTGATCGACCTGGAGCACGCCGCCCGCAGGGTCGACGCCGGCAATCCCGCACTGCGCAAAGGCGACACGGTCTATCTGACCGCCGCCGACGCGGACGGCATGATGGTATCCCTGATCCAGTCCAACTACCGGGGCATGGGCTCGGGCATCTGCCCCGATCCCCTGGGGTTCTGCCTGCAGGATCGCGGCCAGCTGTTCGCGTTGGAACCCGGACACCGCAACGTCTACGCGCCAGGCAAACGTCCGTTCCAGACCATCATTCCGGCATTTGTCACCCGCGACGGAAAACCCTGGCTCAGCTTCGGCGTCATGGGCGGCGACATGCAGCCCCAGGGACACGCGCAGATCATCATGAACCTGATCGACTTCGGGATGAATCTGCAGGAGGCCGGAGACGCCCCGCGCATCCACCACACCGGCTCGTCCGAACCCACCGGCAGTACCATGCTCGACGGCGGCACCGTGCACCTCGAATCCGGTTTTCCCTACGAAAGCGTGCGCGCACTGATGCGCAAGGGACACCGCGTGACCTGGGACGAAGGAGGCTACGGCGGGTATCAGGCGATCGGACTGCGCGACGGCATCTACTACGGCGCCTCGGAATCACGCAAGGACGGTCAGGCGGCGGGATACTGACGCAAGGCCGCTACCACAGCGGCGTATTGAGCTTGTCGCGCACCCAGGCAGCCGTCTCGCTCATCTTGTCACCGAGCGACCGGCTGTCGTCCTGGGTCGCGCCGGGCGCCTGCCCGGCCTGTTGTTCGACTCTCGCCGTAACCGGCCCCGTCGCCGGGGCCTGATCGCCGAGGCGGTGCAGCATGCGCGCCAGATCCGACTGATCGATCAGGCGCACGCGGCGCGCCTTCAGCGGGCGCGGCTTGTCGCGCAGCAGCTTGCCGGCGAGCATCGTGCGCTCGACCGGATCGATCTGGCGGCTCATGTACACGTCCGGCACCCGGCCTCCGCTGTCGCGGGCCAGATAATTGGTCGCCGACCCGACGCCCCGGCCGCGCATCGAACCGTCGGCGGACACGATCACCAGCGAGGCGTCCCCATCGAGATCGGGCTTCTTCGCCGGCGCGTAGTCACCCCAGCCCTTGAAGAAGAACGGCACCTTCGCGCGCTCGCAGGCGACCTGGACCATCCGCACCCAGATCGGATGCATCGGTCGCGGCACGGAACCGCGGAAGCCGCCGACGACGACCCAGTCGATCGGCTCGATCGTCAGCCGCGGGTGTTCGACCGGATCCCATTCGGGCTTGCCCTCGGCATTCAGGCCCCGGTATCCCTGCACGACGCCGGTCAACGGCCAGAGGATGTCGCCCCCCGGCAGCGGCACCTGATCGAGACGCACCGGCTTGAGCATCGGCTCGATGATCACGAAGCGCGATTCGGCCTTGGTCTCGATCAGGGGCACGATGCGCGCCAGATAGCTGGGCTGGTCCTCGCAGGAGATGCCGATCCGCACGTTCGGCAAGGGCCAGGTCAACTGGCGCAGGGTCCTGTCGCTGCGGGATTCCTCGGCAAGGCGCCCCGCCGCGCGGCCGTTGAGATACGACTTCATGCGCGCAACCCGCTTGGTGACCACGTAGAACGTGTGCTGCGGATGCTGCTGCATGATGCTGAACACGCGGTCCAGAAAGTGATCCGACACGCGCTCATGGAAAAGATCGCTGGCGGGCGCCACCAGGATGTTGTGGCGCCGGTCCTTCGGCCACTTGCCGGGCTCGACCGTCAACGCATATTCATACGACAGCACCCGGTTCCACGAGCTGTCGTGATAGTAATTGCCCGAGGAGCGCGCCCAGGTCTCCCAGTACTCGCGCGCCGAACACTCACGGCAGACCGGCGCAGCAAGCGAGCATCCGGCAACGACGTTCCAGAGGATCTCGTCACCGAACAGGCGCAGCGGCTCCGACACGTCGAGACGTTCTTCCTGGGACGATTCCTCGGGAAAAAAGACACGATATTCGGATTCGAAGTCGCCGCTTCGCGCGCTCATGCACCCTCTCTGATGAACAGACCCACGTACGTCTATAGCTGACAGGAACTCGGCGATATTTTCCACATGCCAGAGGACGATTCCCGACAGAGAGGCGAATTTACTAGACCGACGGCGCATCGCCGTCCCGAAGCCGGCCAGGATCCACCCCGAAACCGGCAGGCGCCCCCCGGCGCCCGCAAACGACCACGCCGCGCGGGGACTGCGGATTCGGCCGCACACGAATGACGCCGCGCCACGGGCGACACGGCGCGCATGCAAGCGGATCGCGTCAGCCCCCCTGCGGAGGGCCGTCGCCGCCTGGCGCCGCGGCGCGGCCGCCGAGATTCCGATACAAGGTGCTGCGACTGATGCCAAGCCGACGCGCTGCAGCCGACACGTTGCCGCCACAGGCCCGCAGAGCAGCGAGCATTGCGTTCTCGGTCATGGCCTGCAGGTCGCCATCGGCGGCCGACACGGTGGAATGCGTCGGGGCCGGCTTGCGCCTGAGCATTTGCGGCGGCAGATCGTCCAGTCCCGGCGCCGTGCCATCGTCGGCAATCACCCGCAGGGTTCGCAGGACTGCCTGCAACTCCCGATAGTTGCCCGGCCAGTCGTGTTCGGCGAGGCGCCGCATCACCGCGTCCGACAGCGTCGCCGGCGCATCGAGCATCCGCCAGATCCGGTCGATCAGGCCGGACAGGTCGCCATGCTCGCGCAGCGCCGGCAGATCCACACAGTACTGCGCGACGCGGTAGTACAGATCCGAACGAAAACGCCCCTCTTCCACTGCCGCGTCGAGCGCCTGATGGGTGGCACAGATCACCGCGAAGTCGACCGGGACCGCGCGACCGCCGCCCAGCGGCGTGACCTCCTGTTCCTGCAGCACGCGCAGCAACCGGGACTGCAAGGGCAGCGGCATGTCGCCGATCTCATCCAGAAACAGCACCCCGCCGTCCGCCTGGCGCAGCAGGCCGGGCGCCCCCTTGCGGCGCGCGCCGGTGAAGGCGCCGTCCTCGTAACCGAACAACTCGGACTCGATCAGGCTTTCCGGCAGCGCGGCGCAATTGACTGCCACGAACGCGCCCTGGGCGCGCGTGCAGGCGGCATGCAGTTGCCGCGCGAACACTTCCTTGCCGACTCCGGTCTCCCCCTGGAGCAGCACCGGCAACCCGGCGTCGAGCATGCGCGCGGCGCGACCGAGCCGGCGCTTCTGAGCCGTCTCCAGAATCAGCGGCACGCCGGTCGTGGCGGTGCCGTCGACCGGGCGCGAGACCGGCACCACGACCCGACCGTGATCACCGCCGCCGTCGAGCCGCCCGTGCAGGCGCTGGCCGCGCAATCCGACCGGCTCCACGCCGTCCCGCAGCGCCGCGAGCGAGGTCGAGAACAGCTCGTTGTAGCGGATCCCGCCCAGGTCGTTCCATTCCAGGCCGAACAGGGCGAGCCCGTGCCGGTTCGCGGCGACAAGCCGGTAATCGTCGAAGACCAGAATGCCTTCGCACGCGGTCCCGAGCAGCGCCGGGTCGCGATGCACCCGCACCACATCGTGGTCGCGGGACAGATCCTCGAACAGCCGCCGCTCGATCTGATCGACTGCCAACCGCACCATCCCGAGGGCATGCACGTGTGAAATCGCGGCATGGCCCGACAGGTCCAGCGCACCGGCGAGCTGGCCCTGCGGGTCGAGGATCGGCGCGGCATAACAGCTCAGAATGCGATGCGGCACGAAGAAGTGCTCGGCGCCGCGGACCGCCATCGGACGGCGTTCCACCAGGGCCGTGCCGATTGCATTGGTGCCGGTGCTCGCCTCGCCCCAGGCCACGCCGGGGCGCAGCGCGACCTGTGCGGCCCGTCCGGCGAACTCGGTATCTCCGACCGTATCCAGCACGAGGCCGTCGGCATCCGTCAGGATCACCACACTGCCGGTATCGCGGGCGTCCGCGTGCAGGGCCTCGAGTTCGGGCCGACACAGACGACGCAGGCGTTCATTGCGCTCGCAGGCCCGGCGCAGCTCGGCGGCACTGAGCACCTCCACCCGCGGCCCGCGGGCGGCTTCCAGGCCCTGATTGGCGCAGCGCATCCAGGACCGCAGGATCGTGTCGGGCACCAGTCCGCGTGGCGTGCGTCCGTCCTCGAAGAAACGCCGCCGGGCCGCCAGCACGCTGCGGTGATGATTGTCGGGTGTCATGTGTCGTCCTCCGGAACTGTCGCAATTTGCGACACCTGTCCCGCGCACTGTTTCCCCACTGTACAACTCGCGGCCGCACAGGCAAGCACGACCTTCGGCGCAGCCCCAAAGGAAAGCGAAAATCCCATTCGAATCAGGGCCATGAGCGTCGGCGACGGCGGCGGCGAAAAGTTGGCACGGGTGCTGCGCCCTCGGGTGTCATCCGCAACTCGGCGGAGCACGGACACAAACAAGGAGGAGTCCCGTGAACAAACCCGAAGCAGTGAAACTTTCGACCCAGTCGCCATTTTCCGCACGCTACGACAACTACATCGGCGGGACCTGGGCTGAACCAGTCAACGGCCGCTATTTCGACAACGTCTCGCCGATCAACGGTCAGGTCGTATGTCAGATCGCGCGCTCCGACAAGGACGACATCGAGCGCGCGCTCGACGCCGCGCACCAGGCCAAGACCGGCTGGGGACGCACCAGCGTCGCCGAGCGCGCCAACATCCTGAACCGCATCGCCGATCGCATGGAGGCCAACCTCGCGCTGCTGGCGGCGGCCGAGACCTGGGACAACGGCAAACCGATCCGCGAAACCACCGCCGCCGATATCCCGCTGGCGATCGACCACTTCCGCTATTTCGCCGGCTGCATCCGTGCGCAGGAAGGCTCGATCGGCGAGATCGATCACGACACCATCGCCTACCAGTTCCACGAACCCCTGGGCGTCGTCGGCCAGATCATTCCGTGGAACTTCCCGATCCTGATGGCGGCGTGGAAGCTGGCGCCGGCGCTGGCCGCCGGCAACTGCGTCGTCCTCAAACCGGCCGAACAGACGCCGGCGAGCATCCTGGTGCTGGCCGAACTGGTCGGCGATCTGCTGCCGCCTGGCGTACTGAACATCGTCAACGGCTTCGGCCTGGAGGCCGGCAAGCCGCTGGCGTCGAGCAACCGCATCGCCAAGATCGCGTTCACCGGTGAAACCACGACCGGCCGCCTGATCATGCAGTACGCCAGCCAGAACCTGATTCCGGTCACCCTGGAACTCGGCGGCAAGTCGCCGAACATCTTCTTCAAGGATGTCTGCGCCGAGGACGACGACTTCTTCGACAAGGCCATCGAAGGCTTCGTGATGTTCGCGCTGAATCAGGGCGAGGTCTGCACCTGCCCCAGCCGCGCGCTGATCCACGAGTCGATCTACGAGCGTTTCATGGACCGCGCGCTCAAGCGCGTCGAGGCGATCGTCCAGGGCAGTCCGCTGGATCCGGCGACGATGATCGGCGCGCAGGCGTCCAGCGAGCAGCTCGAGAAGATCCTGTCCTACATCGACATCGGCAAACAGGAAGGTGCCGAGGTCCTGACCGGCGGCGAACGCAGCCATCTGGGCGGCGATCTCGAGGGCGGCTATTACGTCAAGCCGACGGTGTTCCGTGGTCACAACAGGATGCGCATCTTCCAGGAAGAGATCTTCGGCCCGGTGGTGTCGGTGACGACCTTCAAGGACGAGGACGAGGCCCTGCACATCGCCAACGACACGCTGTACGGCCTCGGCGCCGGCGTGTGGAGTCGCGACGCCAACACCTGCTACCGCTTCGGTCGCGCGATCGAGGCCGGCCGCGTCTGGACCAACTGCTATCACGCCTATCCGGCGCACGCGGCATTCGGCGGCTACAAGCAGTCCGGCATCGGCCGCGAAACCCACCGGATGATGCTCGATCACTACCAGCAGACCAAGAACATGCTGGTCAGCTACAGCCCGAGGAAGCTCGGGTTCTTCTAAGCCTCTCCTCCCGTTGGCGGCGTCCGGCCATCGGCTCCGGCGCCGCCTCTTCTCAAAAAATTTCGGCCCATGCCTGGAGGCAGGGCAAAGGCCGTCAATGCACTCACGCGGGCGCGCACCTCGGGCGTGCGCAACGGGCGGGTGTATCCGCGGAGTCGCCGACGACGACGCATTCGCAACATCACAACAGGGGATCTCAACATGACAACAACGCATCACGCATCCAGTTTCCAGCGCGGCGAACTCGTCGGCGCCCTGATGCTGGCTGCGCTGGCGGTTTCGGCACCTTCGGCGTGGGCGGAAACCCATCTGTCCTATACCGTGGGCGGCGCAACCGACTATGTCTTTCGCGGCGTCAGCCAGACCAATGGCGATCCGTTCGTGTTCGGCTCGATCAATCTGAGCAAGGATGCGTTCTACGCCGGCGCTGGCGCCGAGAATGTCGATTTCGGCAACGACATCGATCTGGAATACGATCTCTACGCCGGTTGGCGACCGACATTCGGTGCATGGCAACTCGATCTGGGGGTCGTACGCTACGGCTACCGCAACCAACCCTCCGGCGTCGACATCGACACGATTGAGTACAAGCTCGCAGCGGGACGCGGCTTCGATGCGGTCTCAGTCGGCGCCGCACTGATGTATACCACTGACTACTTCGGCAGCAGCGACAGCGGCACCTACGCCGAACTCAATACCAAGTACGCGATCAATCCGCGATGGTCAATCGGCGGCGTCTACGGCCAGCAGAGTGTCAGCGGCGGCAGTGACTACGCGACCTGGAACGTCTGGATCAGCTACGTTGCGGCCGAGCACGTGGTACTCGATCTGCGCTACCACGACACCGACGCACACGAGTTCGGCAAGAACTTCGAGGATCGGATCGTTGCCGCGCTCAGCGTCAGCCTCTGAGCATACCGCTCTGACCGGCCTGGCGAGCAAACGCCAGGCCGGAATCTCCATGTGCCACGACGAGGAGAAGCCAATGGATGCCCGCCCAGTCCGCGTGCTTGCCACACCGGCCGCCGAAGCCCTGATCGCGCAACTGCGCGAGACTCACGGCGAAGTTCTGTTCCACCAGTCCGGCGGCTGCTGCGACGGCTCGTCGCCGATGTGCTATCCGATCGACGATTTCATCGTCGGCGAACAGGACATCATGCTCGGCGAGATCGCCGGAGCCCGCTTCTTCATCAGTCCTTCGCAGTTCGAATACTGGCAGCACACCCAACTGATCATTGATGTCGTCGACGGCCGCGGCGGGATGTTCTCGCTGGAAAACGGCACCGGCAAGCGCTTTCTGACGCGCTCACGGCTGTTTACCGAAGCGGAACGTCTCCGGCTGAGTCCGCTGCACACGGGTTGAGCCCGAACGCGCCGAGCCTGCGAGCCGCGCTAAGCTTGGCGCATGGACATTCGCCGTTTCTTCCTCGCACTCGAGCGCATCAAGCCGATCGACTGGATCATGCTGGTGCTGGCCCTGATCTCGATCGGCTTGCTGGCCTACGAAACCTGGGGGCCGGTCGGCGTCCTCGAGCGACGCGACATCCTGATTGCCGACTACATCATCTGCGGCATCTTCGCGACCGAGTTCCTGTGGCGATGGCGCGCGGCGGGCTGGAAGCGCGACTTCGTGATCCGCAACTGGTACGAAGTGCTCGGCATGATCCCGGTCTCACACCCGGCGATCCGCGGCTTCCGGCTGTTCCGGATCCTGAGGATCGTCGTGTTGCTGTCGCGGTTCGGACATGCCGCCGACCGCGCGTTCGGCGAGGACTTCACCTACCAGCTGGTCAACCGCTTCCGCGACACCATCGTCGACTCGATCAGCGGCGCGGTCACCGTCGCGGTCCTCGATGAAGTGGCCAACGTCCTCGCCAAGGGCACCTATACCCGCAACATCTCCAGAGCGCTGGAGGAACACCAGTTCGAATTGCGTGACATGATCCAGGAGAAGCTGCGCGAGGATCCGAAGGCCGGTCGCCTGGCGCGGCTTCCGTTCTACACCGACATCGTCGAAACCGTGATCGACGCCGGACTGCGGATCGTCGAACAGACCCTGCGCGACCCGCGCACCGATGCACTGGTGGCCGACATGCTCAAGGAAAACCTGCAGCAGCTCAAAGGCGCCGTCGCGCAGCATCAGCAGGAACTCGACGCCCAGGCACGGCGACAGCGTAACGCCGAGAATCCGATCACCACTGCGATGTCCTGATCGACTCCGCATTTATGTTCCGTTGACCTGTGCTGCGTAGAATGGCCGCCATGAGCATGCAACGCGCCCTGCTGGACGGATTGCTGCTGGCGTTTCTGGCCAGCGCGCTGTTGCTCACGCGCACGGTCGGGCTGCACTGGCATACCGACATCGCCGCCTCCGATCAGGACGCGCAGACCGCGCTGACCGCCAGCTATCTGGCCGACGCGTCGACGCCGCACCCGGGCGAGGTGCCCGAACACGAAAGTCCCGTCACCGGAGCCGATGGCCGCCCCTGCAGCGACTGCGCCGCGCAATCGCTGACGCGCGCGCTGGCGATGGCACCGGCGCTGTTCGCATGGACCCTGGCGCAGATGCCCGATCTCCGGCGCATCCAATCCTGGCCGCGGCCAGCACATTCAACCCTGCCCTGGCGCGCCAGCATCCTGCCGCCACTGCGCGCCCCCCCGCTCTGATCTGAACCGTTCCCGGCGCTCCCGCCTCCCGCGGGACCGCCGCCGTCGGCCCGGCGCGATGACACGCGCTTCGAGGTCGTGTCCTTTTGTTCGCAGACGAGAGCCTCAATGTCATTTCTTATTCGCCCATTCGGCCTTGCCGTCACGGCCTGCGCCTGCCTGCTCGGCGGCGTGGCCCAGGCCGCATCGCCGGACCCGTCCGGCGCCCTGTCGCTGCAACAGGCCCTTGCCGCAGCTGTAGAAGCCCACCCGGATCTGGCCCGCTATCCGCTGGATCGCCGCATCGCCGAAGCCCAGGCGATACAGGCGCGGCTGCGCCCGCGCCCGGAGCTCGGCGTCGAGTTCGAAAACTTCGCCGGGACCGGCGCACACAACGGCGTGGACGAGCTCGAAACCACGTTGCGACTCGGCTTCGTCCTGGAGCACAGCGCCAAGCGCGACGCCCGCATCGCGGTGGCGCGCGATGGCATTGTCCGGATCGACGCCGACTTCGAGCTGATGCGCCTGGACGTGATGAGCCAGACGACCCGCCGCTTCATCGACGTCGTCGAATCCCAGCAGCAGCTGGCGCTCGCCGAACGCGGCGTCGAGCTTGCGGAGCAGCTCGCCGCAAGCGCGCGCCGCCGCGTCAACGCCGGCGCCGCCAGCGAGCTTGAGGCCTACCGCGCCTCGATCGCACTGGAGCGCGCGAAACTGGAGGTGGAGCACTACGAGCATCTGCTCGATACGCAGCGCCGCTGGCTCGCCAGCCAATGGGGCGCGAGTACCGCGCACTTCGACTCCGCAGAAGCCGATCTGCTCGCGCTGCCGCCGGTGGCGGCATTCGACGCGCTGGAGCAGCGGCTGCGCCGCAGCCCCGACTTCGCCCGCTTCGATCTCGAGCGCAAGCTTCGCGAGTCCGAACTCGCGCTGGCCCGCGCGCGTTCCAGCGCAGACCCGGTGGTCGGCGCTGGTGTCCGTCGCTTCGAGATCAGCGACGATCAGGCCCTGATCGCGACACTGCAGTTTCCGCTTTCGCTGGGCAACCGCAACCAGGGCGAAATCGCCGCGGCACAGGCGCGGCGCGAGTCGGTCGACGTGCAACGCGATGCCGAACTGATCCTGACCACCGCCGCGCTGTACGACCTGTACCAGGAGCTGAAGCATGCCCGGACCCTGGTCGAGGCGGTCCACGACACGCTGTTGCCCGAGGCACGCAAGGCCATGCAGCTGACGCGTCGCGGCTACGACCTCGGGCGCTACTCGCAGCTCGAACTGATCGACGCACAGAAGACCGCCGTCGAACTCGAACGCGAACTGCTGACCAACGCCGCGGACTATCACCGCATTCTGGCCGCGATCGAGCGCATGACCGCTCTCGCGCCCGCTTCGGCACCGTAAGGACACCCGATCATGACCCTCATCGCTTTCTCGAAACGACTCCCCCGCGCGGCCGCTTTCACCGCAACGCTGCTGGTGAGCCTGCATGCCCACAGTCAGCCGGCCGCGGAGGATCATCCGACAGCCGCAAGCGGCATCGTCATCGATGCCGCGCATCGCCTCACCGCAGGTCTGACGGTCGCCGCGGCCCGGCCCGCGGAGATGGAGCAGACCCTCAGGGTCTACGGGCAGATCATGATCCCGCCCGAACAGTTGCGCCGCATCCGCGCCCGCTATCCCGGCGTCGTCCGCTCCGTCGCCAAGACGCTGGGCGAGACGGTCCGCGCCGGCGAGACCCTCGCCGTCATCGAGTCCAACGACAGCCTGCGCGCCTACAAGGTCACCTCGCCCATCGACGGCAGGCTGATCGAGCGCCATGTCGGCGCCGGCGAGCCCGTTGCCGACGACGTGCTGTTCGTCGTCGCGGACCTCAGTACCGTGCAAGCCGAGCTGCAGGTCTTCACGCGAGACCTGCCCGAGGCCCGGCAAGGTACCGCCGCGCACATCAGCGGAACCCCCGGACAGTTCGAAGCCGATGCACCGATCGTCTACGTCGCGCCGGTGAGCTCCGGCAGCGGGCAGACCGTCAGCCTGCGCGTACGCCTCGACAACGCGTCTGCCGGATGGGTGCCGGGCCAGTTCGTGACCGGAGAGATCGTCATCGCCCGCCGCGACGCCGAGATCACCGTGCCGGCGTCGTCGCTGCAGATCATCGACGGCAAGCCCACGGTCTTCGTCGACGAGGCCGGCGGCTTCGTGCCGCGGGCCGTCAGGACCGGGCTGCGCGATCGCCAGACCGTCGAGATCCTGGAAGGCCTGCCCGCCGGCGCCGCGGTGGCGGCCGGCAACACCTTCCTGCTCAAGTCCGAGCTGCTGACCCGCGAAGAGGACTGAGCCCATGATCAACCATCTACTGCATTTCGCGGTCAGCCGACGATGGCTGATGGTCACGATGACGCTCGCGCTGTGTGCGGTCGGCATCCTGGCGTATCAGCGCCTGCCGGTGGACGCCGTTCCGGATATCACCAACGTCCAGGTGATGATCGCCACCCGCGCGCCCGGCTACTCGCCGCTGGAAACCGAGCGCCGTGTCACGTTCCCGATCGAAACCGCGCTCGGCGGGCTGGCCGGCCTGGTCGAGACGCGTTCGATCTCCAAGTACGGCCTGTCCCAGGTCACGGCCGTGTTCGAGGACGACACCGATCTGTACTTCGCCCGCCAGCAGGTCAACGAACGCCTGCAGCAGGTGCGCGGCAGCCTGCCGGCCGGGATCGAACCAGCGCTGGGTCCGGTCGCCACCGGCCTGGGCGAGATCTTCATGTACGCGCTGACCGCTGATCCCGCGGCCCGGCAGGCCGACGGTAGCGCCTACGACGCCCGTGCGCTGCGCAGCATCCAGGACTGGATCATCCGCCCCCAGCTGCGCCAGACCCCGGGCGTCACCGAAGTCGACTCGATCGGCGGTATCGTCAAGCAGTTCCACGTGCTGCCGGATCCGGCCCGTTTGCTCGCGCTGGAGTTGAGCTTCGATGACGTCGCGATGGCGCTGGAAGCCAACAACACCAACCGCGGCGCCGGCTACATCGAACGGTCCGGCGAGCAGTTGCTGGTGCGCACGCCGGGCGAACTCCAGGGAATCTCCGACATCGAACAGGTCGTCGTCGCCCGACGCGACGGCGCCCCTGTCCGCATCGGCGACGTCGCCGACGTGACCCTCGGCGGTCCTCTGCGCACCGGCGCGGCACAGCTGGGCACCGAAGAGACCGTGCTGTCGACGGCGTTCATGCTGATCGGCGAAAACAGCCGGATCGTCGCACGCCGTGTCGCCGAAAAGCTCGACGAGATCCGTCGGCAGCTGCCCGAGGGCGTACAGGCACTGACGGTCTACAACCGCACCGACCTTGTCGAGAAGACCGTGGCGACGGTGCAGAAAAATCTGATCGAAGGCGCCGTGCTCGTCATCGTCGTGCTGTTCCTGATGCTCGGCAACCTGCGGGCGGCGCTGCTGACCGCGATGGTGATCCCGGTATCGCTGCTGATGACCTTCACCGGCATGGCCGGCGCCGGCATCAGCGGCAACCTGATGAGTCTCGGCGCTCTGGACTTCGGCCTGATCGTCGACGGCTCGGTCATCATCGTCGAGAACTGCATTCTGCGGCTGGGCGCCGAACAGCATCGGCGCGGCGGTCTGCTGCCCCTCTCGCATCGCCTCACGGTCGTGCATGAAGCCACCGCCGAGGTGTTTCGTCCGAGCCTGGTGAGCGTCCTGGTCGTCGTCCTGGTGAACCTGCCGATCTTTGCTCTCACCGGGGTCGAGGGCAAGATGTTCCACCCGATGGCCTTTACCGTCGTCACCGCGCTGCTGTCGGCCCTGTTCCTGTCGGTAACGATGGTGCCGGCGCTGGTGGCGCTGCTGCTGCGCGGCCCCATCACCGAAAAGGAGAACTGGCTGGTACGCTCGGTCAAGCGCGCCTACGCGCCGGTGCTAGCCTGGTCGATCCGCAAGCCGGCCCCGGTCGTCGGCGGCGCCGTCGTCCTGGTCCTCGCCTGCGGATGGCTGGTGACGCGCCTCGGCGCCGAATTCATCCCGAACCTCGACGAAGGCGATCTCATCATCCAGCCGACGCGCGTGCCGGGCATCGGCATCGAGCAGGCAGTCCGCAATCAGGTGCTGGTCAACGAGGCGCTGATGGCGGTTCCCGAGGTCGCCCGCGTGTTCGCGCGCACCGGAACCAACGAGTCGGCAACCGATCCGATGTCACCGGGCGAGACCGATACCTTCGTGATGATCAAGCCACGCCAGGAGTGGCCCGATCCGGGCAAGCCCAAGGCGCAGCTCATCGACGAACTGGCTGCGGTGGTCGACGAGATTCCGGGCGCCGCCTACGGCTTCACCCAGCCGATCCAGATGCGCTTCAACGAGCTAATCTCCGGCGTCCGCGCCGATCTGGCGATCAAGATCTTCGGAGACGACCTCGACACGCTCGAAGCGCTGGCGCACCGCGTGGCCGCGGTCGTCTCCGACATCCCCGGCGCCGCCGACGTCAAGGTCGAGCAGGCCAGCGGTCTGCCGATGCTCACGGTCGAACCGGACCGCGAGGCGCTCGCGCGCTACGGCGCCAATGTGGCGGACGTTCAGGAGCTGGTCGCCACCGCGGTCGGCGGACGCGACGCCGGGCAGATCTTCGAGGGCGATGCCCGTTACGACATCGTCGTCCGGCTTCCCGAAGCCGTGCGCACCGATCCCGATGCGCTGGCGCGGCTGCCGATGACGCTCGGCGAACGCGGCGGCTACGTTCCGCTGTCCGAGGTCGCGCAGATCCGGCGCACGCTCGGCCCCAACCAGATCTCACGTGAGAACGGCAAGCGCCGGATCGTGATCACGGCCAACGTCCGCGGACGCGACCTCGGCGGCTTCGTCACCGAGGCGCAGTCGATGGTCGCCGACAACGTCACCCTGCCGCCGGCCTATTACCTGACCTGGGGCGGTACCTTCGAGCAGCTGACGTCCGCCGCGCAGCGCCTGTCGATCGTCGTGCCGATCTCGCTGCTGATGATCTTTGGCCTGCTGTATCTGACCTTCCAGTCCGTCAAGGACGCGCTGCTGGTGTTTTCCGGCGTGCCACTGGCCCTGACCGGCGGCATCATCAGCCTGTGGGTCCGCGACATCCCGCTGTCGATCTCGGCCGGCGTTGGCTTCATCACCCTCTCGGGCGTCGCCGTGCTCAGCGGCGTCGTACTGGTATCGATGTTCCGGGAACTGCTGTCGCAGAACCGGCCGCTGCTGGACGCCGTCACCGAAGGCGCGCTGACCCGGTTGCGGCCGATCCTGATGATCGCGCTGGTCGCATCCCTGGGTTTCCTGCCGATGGCGCTGAACACCGGAACCGGCGCGGAGGTCCAGCGCCCGCTGGCCACCGTCGTCATCGGCGGCATCATCTCGGCAACGATTCTCAGCCTGCTGGTGCTGCCGGCGCTGTTCGCGGCGATGCACCGCCGGGATATCGACTGAGCCTCGCGCGACGCCGACAAGGCCGTGGACCGGATGGACCGGTCCACGGCCTTTTTTTGTTGCACGACCCAGGGCGAACCCGCTCCGCGTCGATGCACGCGCAGCCGGCACACTCTGCCGTGGGCGGCGGACGGAGACGAAGTCGGTCGGGGTAGCGGGAAGCCGCGCGGCGCGCGGATGCAGGGGATGGGCGGGCGACAAGGGGACGTGCCGCCCGCCATCCGGGGGGACGCCGGGGATGACGCGCGTGGCGCGCTCCACCAGCCGTGTGGCGCGAACTTGGGGGAGGGAGACGCCACACGTGACTATTTTAGCGCCATCTAAACAGGTTTGAAATGAATTGTTTTTGGCTCGTTCATAGCCAAAATCTAATCACGAAAACATAAACAACATGAAGTTTCCGTCTTATTTGATTGATATAAAAACGATTCAGTCAGTTAAGCGTGGCCCCGCCCCCACTCCCCGTGAAGTAGGCCTGCCGCTCGATGGCATGCACGACACCCGAGAACTCTTCGATCGGTACTGCGGCACTGAACATGAAGCCCTGCACCTCGTCGCAGCCGCGCGCGATCAGATGGTCGAGCTGCATCGTCGACTCGACCCCCTCGCCGATGATCCGGAGATTGAGCGAATGCCCCATCGCGATGACGGCGTCGATGACCGCGACATCGGACGGGTCCTCGCCCAGATCGCGCACGAATGACCGGTCGATCTTCAGCTTGTTCAGCGGAAACTGCGAGATGTACGCCAGGCTCGAATAGCCGGTTCCAAAGTCGTCGATGGCGACCCCGACCCCCAACTGGCGCAAACCGCCAAGGATCTTGGCGACCTCGACGGGATCACGAACGAGCATGCGTTCGGTGATCTCCAGCGTCAGAAGTTGTGGCGCCAGACCGCTGTCCGCCAGCGCCCGCGCGACCGTCTCCGGAAAACGCTTGTCGTGAAACTGACGCGGCGCCACATTGACCGCGACCGCAATCGGCCGGCCGAGCTCTTCGGCAGCCGCCATCGCATCGCGACACGCCCCACGAATCAACAGATCGCCGATCTGATCGATCAGCCCGGTATCCTCGGCGATCGGAATGAACACATCCGGCGACACCAGCCCGCCATCCTCGCGAGGCCAGCGCAACAGCGCTTCCATCCCCGTCACCTCACCCTCGACGATCGAGATCAGCGGCTGGTAATGCGCAACCAGACGCTGTTGGGCGATCGCCTTGCGCAGCGAGCTTTCCATCGCCATGCGATCCTCGCTGGCCCGCAACATGTCCCAGGAGAAAACGCTGTACCCGTTCCGTCCGTGATCCTTGGCGTGGTACATCGCCGTGTCGGCATTCTTGAGTAGGGTCGCGGTGTCCTGGCCGTCGTCCGGGTAGATGCAGATCCCGACGCTGGGGGTGACGTGCAACTCGTGGAGCCCGACCGTGATCGGTCGGGGCACACCGTCGACGACCGAACGCGCGACACGGATGGCATCGTCGAGCGCTTGCACGCCCGGCAGCAGCATGACGAACTCGTCCCCGCCCATCCGCGCGACGGTGTCGCCGGCCCGCACGCTGTTGCGCAGGCGTTCGGTGACCTCGACGAGCAGCTCGTCGCCCACGTGGTGGCCGAGCGAATCGTTGATCCGCTTGAAATGGTCCAGATCGACCATCAGCACCGCGACCTTGGTGCGGCTGCGCTTGGCCTGCTGGATCGCCACCTCGAGGCGATCCCGGAACAGCACGCGGTTCGGCAACTCGGTCAGGGCGTCGTGATGCGCAAGGTGGCGGATGTAGTCCTCGGCCCGCTTGCGCTCGGTGATGTCGTAGGCGATCGCGAGAAAGCCGATCAGCTCGCCGTCGCCGTCGCGCAGCGCCGTCACGACCTGATTGACCAATACCCGACTGCCGTCCTTGCGCACGTAACTCCATTCGCGCTCATCGACGAAACCGCGTCTGGCCTTGGCCAGCAGACCGTCGATATTGCCCCCCGCACGCCCCCTGTCGCCGTCGTCGTCCGGCGGTTCGCCGTCGCTGCGAGCCGGGTTCAGAAAGATGCTGATCGTCGCCTGCCCGATCAGCTCGTCCTTCTGGTACCACAACATCCGTTCGGCCGCGGGATTCATCTCGGTGATGATGCCGTCGGCATCGGTCGCGATGATCGCGAACGGCGCGTGGCTTAGGATCGACTCGCGCAGGCTGTGCGCTTCGGCCAGCATCGTCCGCGCCTGACGCAGGTCGGAGATGTCTCGAATCGCGGCCAGAAACGCCGGCCGCCGCTCGTCCCCGGCAAGCCGTGTCACGGTCACCTCCGCCCCAAACCGGTTTCCGTCGACGGTCCGGGCGTCGGTCTCGACGCGCTTCAGCAACGGATCACCGGGATCCTTCTGGAAGCGGCCGATCAGATCGCGGTGCTCCGGCAACAGCGACGCGAAGTCATGCTGGCGCAGGTCGACCGCGCCGGATCGGAACAGACGTTCGGCCGCACGATTGGACGAGGTGATCCGGCCGACCGAATCCACCGTCAGAATCGCGTCCGCGGTGCTGTCGACGATCGCCTGCAGCCGTTGCTGGGCGTCCCGATATGCACCGGTCATCCGCGAAGCAAGCTGCTTGGCCCGCACCTGCGCCGAGGCGAATGCCCAGATCACGACGGCCACCAGGACGCTGATCACGCTACCCATCGCCAACGCGAATCGTGCCTGCGAGAACGCCGGAACCAGCGGCATCAACGGAATCGCATCGAAACGCCAAACCCGCCCGCCCAGCGCCAGCTGCGTCGACCACGCCGTCTGCGGCGGCGATGACTGCGCGGCATCCGGGGACCGTGACTGATACATCAACCGGTCGGCGACGGCGTCGGCGCCGTCGTAGATGCGGATGTCCAACTCATCGAGGGATGGACCGAGCACACCCAGCATCAGATCGCCCATGCGCAACGGACTGTAGACGAAGCCAACCAGACGCGCGCGCCGCTGCGCAAGCGACTCCGGCACATCGCCGCCGGCATAGAGCGGCATATACATCAGAGCGCCGTGCTGAGGATCGATTTCCGTTTCCTGTTGCAGGGTCACGCCGCCGGTCAGCGCCGGCTGTCCGCCGTCCCGCGCGCGCGCCATCGCCTCCCGTCGCACCGGCTCGGAATACATGTCATACCCGAAGGCGCGCCGGTTGCGTGCATCGAATGGCTCCAGGAACTCGATCGGCGCGTAGGCATCGCGAGCGCCGGCGGGATAGACATCGAAGCCGCCGAAGCCCTCCGCCCGGACGGCATCGACGAATGCCGGCACGTCCGCGGGCCCGAGCCAGCGCGCGAAACCGAAACCCTGGGTGCCGGGGAAGCGCCGATCGAGCCGAAGCTGGCGCGTGAAGTCGCGCCACTGCTCACGCGTTACCGGCTCGTGAGCGGCGAACAGCCCGGCACCGCTGCGCAGCAGTTGCTCGTAGTCGCTGAAACGCTCGGCGACGCTGGCGGCGGCCTCCCCGGCGCGGCGGTCGAACTGCGACTGCGCGGCGGCGATTTCCGCGTCCCGCACCGAATGATAGACCGGCAGGGTGATCAACACCCCCGCGAGCAACGCGATCAACCCGATCCAATGTGCCGCCACGATCCGCATCGGCCGATCATTGCACCCGGCCCCGCGGGCAACAATTGATCAGGCGACCGGTGCTCCGGCTGAACTGCCGCGTTGGTCGCCTCGCACACTGCGGCCCGCTGTCCGGTTCAGCCAGGTGCCGCCTCGTCGGCAAGCGCGTAGACCGCGACAGGTTCGCTGAATCCCTTCGGCAGCTCGGGCGGACGCTCGCTGACGCTGCCGGCCAGCGGCGCGCCGAGGGCCTCGCGGGTTGCCGCGTCAGTCAGGACCTCACCGTCGGCTGCGCGCTGGCACAGACGCGACGCGAGGTTGACCGGCGTACCGACCGCAACGTATTCGAGGCGCCGGCTCGCCTGAATCGCCCCGACCGTCACCACGCCGGTCGCGATGCCGATCCCGATGCCCAGCCCGGGCGCGCGCTGCCGCAACAGCGCTCCGACCTGGGCCCGGATGTCGCGCCCGATGTGCACGGCACGCTCGGCGGCGTCGTCATGCTGCACCGGGGCACCGACCAGCACCAGAACCCCGTCACCCGCGTGATCCTTGACCATGCCGCCGTGTGCCGTCGCGACGTCGCCGACGATCGCGTAGTACCGCTCGAGAAAATCGACCACGCTTTCGGAATCATGGGCACGCGCGAACGCGGTGAAGCCGCGCAGATCGCAGATCAGCACACTGATCCGGCGACGATCCCGCCGCAACAGCCAGTTCATTCCCCGCAGCGTGAGCATCCGCGACACTTCTGGCGAGAGAAACTGGCTCATGGACTGGGCGCGCTGCGCCTGCAGGATCAGATAGCGGATGGCCCCGGCCATGAACACCAGCAGGCCGATCGCCAGAATCAGCGGTACCCAGGTCTCGTCCACGACCAGCGCCGACAGCAGAATCGGCGCCGACAACAGCAGCGCGCGCAGGCGCACCGACTCGGTCGGGTCGCTGCGGGTGAACAGCAGAATGATGATGGCAATGCCGCTGAGCAGCGACGCCGTCCCGAGCACCGGCGCGAAGATCGCGACCTCGTACCATCGCACCCGGAACACGCCCTCGACATCGGTCGCAGCCTGTTCGGGGGCGATCAGGAAATAGCCGATCTGCATCAGGCCGTACAGAAGCACCAGACCCTGTCCGACCCGGAACAGCACCTGCACGGTGCGCCGCAGAGCCGGCCCGGCAGACAGTCCGATCCGCCGCGCCCACTCGATCCCACTGATCAGCGCGGCGGTTTCCATCGTACGCCCGAGCAGCGCCAGCGGCAGACCGTGAGCCCCGAGACCAAGCTCGAACGGAACGATCAACAGACGCCCCCCGATCAGACTCAGGCACAACGCCAGTGCACGACTGGTCATGCTGCCCCGGTCGGTCCAGTAGAACACCAGCCCCGCACCGGCGGTGATGACGCCGACGATCAGGTGCTCGCCCCCCTCCAGCAACATGTGCTCCGCCGCTCCCCTCTAGGCGCGACATCGCGCCGGATCTCGCCATGATCCTGCAATCGCCCTCACGACAACAGCCCCGGCCAGTCCGGGGCTGTTGCAGGGTCATTTTGAGATGCCGCGGGCGGCTCGCAACTGCCGCCGTGCAGGATCAGCCGCAATCGCCGAGCTGTGTTCCCGCGGAGACCGGCACTGCCGCCGCCGTACGGCGGCGCTCGAACAGATCGCTGATCAACATGCCGCCGATCATGCTGGCGACGAACAGCCCTGCCTCCCAGGTTCCACCCGTGACCAACACCAGTCCCGGCCCCGGGCAGACGCCACTCAGGCCCCATCCCAGTCCGAACAGCAGACTGCCAATGACCAGCGGCCGGCTCAGCGTCCGGCGGTCCGGCAGCGACAGCTGCAGGCCGAACACCGTCCGACCGTTGCGGCGGGCATAGGCGAATGCCGGAGCCGAAACCAGCACCGCACCGCCCATCACCAGCGCCAGCGCGGGATTCCACTGGCCGAACACGTCCAGGAAGCCCAGCACCCGCTGCGGATCGGTCATCCCGGACAGGATCAGGCCGATCCCGAACAGCAGGCCGGAAAGCAGCGGAACGATCAGTTGCAGGAATCGAGTCATTATTCAGGCTCCAACGACGTGGCGGACGACGAACACGGTGACGGCGGCGGATCCCATGAACAGCATCACCGCAACCAGCGAGCGGGCGGAGAAATTGCCCAGCCCGCAGACGCCATGCCCGCTGGTGCATCCGGAAGCCTGGCGCGTTCCGAACCCGACCAGGGCACCCGCCAGCAGGATCAGCGGCAGCGGCAAGGCCAGGGCACCGGGAACCCCCGTGCCGGCCACCAGCACGTACAGCAGCGGCGACGCGAACATGCCGACGACAAACAGGACCCGCCAGGCACCCGCGCCCTGCTGCCCGCGCGCGAGATTGCCGACGATGCCGCTGATCCCGGCAATCTGGCCCCTGCCCAGCAGCAGCAGCGCAGCCGACAGACCGATCAGCGTCCCGCCCAGCAGCGACTGCACCATGACTTGCGTCGTCATCACTCCGGCTCCTCGGATTCAAGCGCGGATGGACCCTCCATCCGTCGAGGTCCGAATCCTACCGGGGAGCCAGCCAGATTGTTATGCCTTTTTCATACTTTTTTTGGATATTCTTATTCCAACAAGATGACGTCTGCTCAGTAATGGAGCGTGAGGCTCACACCGAGGCTGTCCATCGCCATGTGCACATCGGCCTCACCGCCTCCCATGCTCGCCGGCGGCAGCGGCTGGCTCAGCTGGTTCGGCGCGATCGAGTGCTCGCCGCGTACGGTGCGGGCCGGGGCGTGTACGGCATAGCCGCTGAGCGTCAGCGCCGATGACCATCGGTAAGCGAACCCGACGGTGTAGTGGGTATCGAGCACCCCCGGCGCGATGATGTTCGGCAAGGTCTCGTCAGGAGGGACCGGTTGCCAACCGTGACTGTAGCCGGCCCGTAGCTGCCAGCGTGGATCGACCTGCCAGGCCAGACCGATTTTGTAGACCGTCATCGCCCGCCAGCCGAAGCCCGGTCCCTGGTCGGAGCCGGCCTTGATGCCGTCGACCAGCCGCTCGAACGGATTGCCCAGGGTGCGCACCGCGTCGAAGCGCAGTCGCTGCACATCCAGCGCCACGGCCAGCCAATCGCCCCATCGATAGGCGAGCCCGCCGCCGTAGATCGCCGGATAGTCGAAGCTGCCCTGGTCTGGGAGCAGGCCGCGATAGCGGCGCAGATGACTCATGTGCGTGCGCGGCTGCCCGCCGGCCCCCACAGTCAGACCCTCGACGGGTTCGAACAGAACGCCCAGGCGATAGCTGATCCCCCGGGAGTCGTCCCAGCCGTTGTCGCTGACGAACTCGGGCGATTCCGAATAGGTGCCGAAACCGTTGCCGTTGGCGATCACATCGAGCCCCGCGATCTTCAGGCGCTGGTACACCAGATTCAGCGCCGCACCGACGGCCAGCCGCGGCGTGACGCGCCACGCCATCGCCGGCGTGACGAACGCCTGCAGGCCGTCGACACCCGCCGGTCCGTCCGAGCCGAATCCGGCGTAGGGGTTCTCGTCGTAGCCGGTATTCATACCGGCGCCGGTGACGCTCAACCCCCAGCACCAGGTCCGGTCGATGCAGTGGGCGACACCCGCATCGCCACCAAAGAAGTCGGTCTCCCGATTCCCGCTGAAGTCACCGTCCGCCGACCGCAAGGTCAGTTGGCGGTTGCCCTCGATGCGCCCCCCACGGTCAGGCCGCAGCCACTCGACGCCGACATCGACACGGTCGCCGACCAGCAGCAGCCCCGCCGGGTTGCTCATGCTGACGAAGCTGTCCTGCGGCAGGGCATAGGCCACACCCGCCATGGCACGCGACGCCGACCCGAAACCATGCGGCACGAATCCATTGGTCGCCGCAGCGGGGCGAATCGTGAGCAGCATCAACGCCGCGCCCAGCAGCATGCACGCGCGGGATGCGGGCATTCGCGGATTCCGTCCTGTCGAAGTGGCCTGAGACGACCGGGGATTGTGCGCATCGCCATTGATGCGCGCATCCGTAATTGTCACAAGCCGCCGCATGGGCCGCATTCATGTACAATCGCGCCGTCCTTGGGGAGTAGCCGCTGCACCGCTTCGGTGGCAGGGATCCGTCAACATACTTGGCCTCAGGCCATGGCGGGTCCAGCGTTCGACGCCTGGCAAGACCACGGGCATGGCGGCTCCACATCGGGTTGGGCGGGAGCCGGTATGCCTATGGTTAACACCGCCCGGCCCCGAATGCACACATGGAAACCATCCTCGTTTCAACCCTGGCCGTCGCCATCGGCGAAATCGGCGACAAGACCCAGCTGCTGGCCCTGATTCTGACGCTGCGCTTCCGTCAGCCCCTGCCGATCATCGCAGGGATCCTCGTCGCGACGCTGGCCAACCACGGTCTCGCCGGTCTCGCCGGGCACTGGATCCGCGAGCTGCTGTCGCCGGACATGTTGCGCTGGGTGCTCGGGCTGTCCTTCATCGGCGTCGCGATCTGGGCGCTGTTCCCTGACCGCATGGACGATGACATCGAACACCGGCATGCCTACGGCGTCTTCATGGTGACGTTGGTCATGTTCTTCATCGCCGAAATCGGCGACAAGACGCAGGTCGCAACGGTCATGCTCGCCGCCCGGTTCCCGGACCTGCTGTCGGTGATCTGCGGCACCACGCTCGGCATGCTGATCGCGGACGTGCCGGCGGTGCTGCTGGGCAAGGCGGCGTCGCCGCAGCTGCCGCTCAAGGCGATCCGTTTCCTGTCGGCGGGGATCTTCCTGGTTCTGGGCGTGCTGGCACTGGTCAGCGGCGTCGAATTCTGAGCGAGGGCGCACGGTGCACTGCGGCGATGGGTCACATGATCCGCAAAACCGCTTAACATCGCAGCGCTCCGGCGACATTTGCCGGCGACTCATCACGATTAGGGAGACAGTTCGATGCTACTGACGCTCGGCGTTTTGCTGTGGGCCGCAACCCATCTGTTCGTATCGGTCGGCGCCGCCCAGCGCGCCCGCATCATTGGCGCGATCGGCGTATGGCCCTACAAGGGACTGTTCGCGCTGGTGCTGGTCGGCGCGTTGGCCCTGATCGTGACCGGATGGAAGGCGATGCCGCCGACGGCGCTGTGGAACCCGCCGGGCGGCATGCGGCACGTCACCATGCTGCTGATGCCGTTTGCGGTGATCCTGTTCTTCAGCGCACGCATGCCCACCGACATCAAACGGCTGATCCGGCATCCGCAGCTCACCGGGGTCAAGCTCTGGGCGTTCGCGCACCTGCTGTCCAACGGCGAAACGCGGTCGGTCATTCTGTTCGGCGGCATGCTCGCCTGGGCCGTGCTCGAAGTGATCTTCATCAATCGCCGCGACGGCGCACGCGTCCGTCCGGAACCGGTCGGCCTCGCCCGCACCGTCATCAGCGCCGTGATCGGCCTGATCCTGACCGCGGCGCTGGTCTGGGGCCATCCCTGGTTCACCGGCATGCCGATCATTCCCGCCGGCTGATCAGGCGGCCTCCCGCAAACGACATCGCCCCCCGCTCACACGGGGGGCGATGTCGTTTCAGAACCCGACGATCTAGCGCTTGAGCGCGGCGCGGACGTTCTCGTAGCCCCCACGTAGCGCATCGACCATCATGCCGATGGCCGACTCGGCCTCGGCGAGTGCCTCACCGGCGGCATCCTCGGCCTGCTCGAGTTTGGTTTCCAGCTTGGCCCAATCCGCTTCCAGAGCCTGCCAGCGGTCCTTGGCATCGGCTGCCAGCAGATGTGCCTGCAAGGCAGTCTCGTCCCGCAGCAACTTGAGGAGCTTCAGATCGTTCTGCAACGCCGTATTGAGTTTTGACATGGCTGTACTCGCGGTGGATCAGGAGGTCCGGTCAGTATCGGCGAACGCGAACACAGAGCTCGTTGATCTGAGTCAGCCGCGGGAATGTCGAACGGACCCGACACGCTCCAACACATTATCCACCGGCAATGTCGGCCCGGCTCTGCCCCTTGCGCCAACGCGCCGGCGTCACCCCGAGCTCACGCTTGAACGCGCGCGTGAACGCCGCCACCGATCGGTACCCGACCTGTCCGGCGACGCGCTCGATACTCTGGCTCGACTCCCGCAGCATCTGCGCCGCCATGCGCATCCGCCATTGGGTCAGATACGCCATCGGCGGGCACCGCAGCAGATCCGAGAAGCGCTGACTGATCACACTGCGCGAAGCCCCGACGCTGCGCGCCAGCGTCTCGGCGGTCCAGTCCTGGGCCGGATCCTGATGAATCAACGCCAGCGTTCGCGCCACGACCCGATCGCGCAGCCCCGCCAGCCAGCCGCTGTCATGGGGCGACAGCGACTGCAGATGGCGCCGCACCGCCTCGACGAACAGCAACTCCGACAGCTTCGCCAACGCGGCGCCCGATCCCGCGCTCGGCGCCGCGGTTTCCGCCGCCGCGTATTCGAGCATGGCCGGAATCCATGGCAGCCCACCCTGTTCGCGCAGCGACACGACCATGACCCCCGGCAACGACCCGAGCAGCGGCGCGGCCACCTGCGGGTCGCAGGCCAGGAAGCCGCATTGCACCCGGCACGGCTCGCCGCCGCCGCCATGGCGCAGCATCCAGACGTCGTCATGCCGGTCGGCATCGGCCAGCAGTTCGGTCACCGACCGCCCGGCCAGCGCAGCGTCACTGGCAAGCCGGTGCCGCGCACCATGCGGAAGGATCACGGCGTGATCGGCCTCGACCCATTGCGGCGGATGGCCGTCGACCAGGATCTGGCAGCGCCCGGACATGACCAGATGAAACAGGATCAGGTGTTCGGCCTGTGGCATGAACGCACGGCAGGCCTCCCCGGCATCCGGGGTGACCACCGACCACGGCGCGCTGAACTCGCCAACGAGAAAGACCGCGCCCTTGAGCCGGATCTGCCCGAGCACCTCCGACAAGGCATCCATCCGCCTACCTCCTCGATCCGGCGAAACGGGCAACAATCCCGGCGCTCCGGGCAACCCACTCGGCCACCGCATTGGCATGCTGCCGCTTCCACGCCCCTGCACGAATCCAAACCATGACGCCCCTCATCTGGAGCCTGTTCGGCTTTGCACTCTGGACCCTGCTGTTGCTGTTCATGACGGTGGGCGTGTATCGCTGGTCCCACATCCTGACGGGCCGGATCGCAATCCGCCACTTTCGCGCCGACAAAATCGAAGGTGCGGACTGGTATCGCCGGGCGATGCGCGCGCATGCCAACTGCGTCGAGAACCTTCCGGTATTCGCCGTGCTCGTCTTTGCGCTGCACACCGCGAAAATCGAGTCGGACGTCCTGAACTGGGTGGCCGTCCTGATCCTGCCGGCCCGCATCATCCAGTCCGCGATCCACGTGGCGCTGCCTGAGACCAACACGACGACCAGCCTCCGCTTCGCGTTCTTCCTCGCCCAGGCGGTCGGCTTCTTCACCCTCGCCGCACCGCTGGTCAAGCTGTTCGTATCCGGAGTCTAGCGTCCGGGCCGACGCCCGCGCGGCAGGTCGGCTCTGCTATCGTCACAGGCCCGCTCCTCAAGCATCCGACTCCGCCTGCCATGACCACGCTGTACGGCATCAGCAACTGCGACACCGTCAAACGCGCTCGACGCACTCTCGACGATCACGGCATCGCCTACCGCTTTCACGATTTCCGCAAGGACGGCCTCGACGCCGAACGCGTCGCCGCCTGGCTCGAGCAGATCGGACCGGACACGTTGATCAACCGGCGCGGCACGACCTGGCGGGCATTGCCCGAAGCCGACAAGGCATTGACGGCGCCGGACGCACTGGTCGGCCTGCTCTGCGCCCAGCCCGCGCTGATCAAGCGGCCGCTGTTCGAGCATGGCGGCGAAGTCCGGGTGGGATTCGCCCGCAGCGACGAGGACGCCATCCTGCAGTGGCTGGCGTCATGAGCAACACCGCGCGGCCGCCCTCCTGGCTGTGGCTGCTCCTGGCGATCGTGGTCGTTGCCTTGTGCGTTTCCGGCTATGCGCCGTATGACCGGGGCACCTGGCTGCTCGAGGTCGCACCGGTGCTCGCGGCGTTGCCGCTGCTCGCGCTGAGCTACCGCCGCTATCCATTGACCTCGCTGCTCTACGTGCTGATCACCGTCCACGCGCTGATCCTGATCCTGGGCGGCGCATACACCTACGCCCGGGTTCCGCTCGGATTCTGGATGCAGGACGTGATGGACCTGGCCCGCAATCCCTACGACAAGATCGGTCATTTCGCGCAAGGCTTCGTCCCGGCCATGATCGCCCGCGAGATTCTGCTGCGCGGCCCCTACGTGAGCGGCCGGCGGATGACTGCCTTTCTGTGCATCTGCGTTGCGATGGCCATCAGCGCGTTCTATGAACTGATCGAATGGTGGACCGCGCTGGCGCTCGGCGGCGGCGCGGTCGAGTTCCTGGGCACGCAGGGCGATCCCTGGGACACGCAGTCCGACATGTTCTTCGCGCTGATCGGCTCGACAACGGCAATGCTGGTGCTCGCCGGCATGCATGACCGTCAGCTGCGACATGTCGGTCAGCGGTGATGACAGCGGCCCGCAACACACCCCGAACTTTTGTGCAGGGCAGCGCCTCCGACGCCGCGCTAGAGTGATGCGCACGAAGATCGAACACGCGGCCACGGGCGGGCGCTGCGACTGGCCGCGGCAATCCTTTACAACCGGAATCCAGGACGAACCATGACGCATGCCTTGCTCAATCCGCTGACACTTGGCCCCTACCAGTTGAAGAACCGCGTGATCATGGCGCCGCTGACGCGCATGCGGGCGGGCGAAGGCAACGTGCCGCAGGCCATGAGCGTCGAGTACTACCGCCAGAGGGCCGGCGCGGGGCTGATCATCACCGAGGCATCGCAGATCTCGCCGCAGGGTCAGGGCTATCCGTCGACCCCCGGCATCCATTCGGCCGAACAGGTTGCCGCCTGGCGTCAGATCACCGACGCGGTTCATGCCGCAGGCGGCCGGATCTTCCTGCAGCTGTGGCATGTCGGCCGGATTTCGCATTCTTCGTTCCAACCGGACGCTCGCCCCCCGGTGGCACCCTCGCCGATCGCCGCGGCCGGCCAGACGATGACCGCGCAGTGGAGCATGGCGCCCTACGAGACGCCGCACGCCCTGACACTCGACGAGATTCCGAGACTGATCGAAGACTACCGGAACGCTGCGCGCAATGCCCTGCAGGCCGGATTCGACGGCGTCGAGATACATGGCGCCAACGGCTACCTGCTCGACCAGTTCCTGGAGGACAACAGCAACCAGCGCACCGATGCCTACGGCGGCAGCATCGAAAACCGTGCGCGCCTGCTGCTGGAGGTCACCGATGCCGTCTGTGAGATCTGGGGTGCCGACCGGGTCGGCGTGCGCCTGTCTCCGTTCGGATCGTTCAACGACATGGCGGACTCCGATCCGGCAGCGCACTTCGCCCAGATCATCGGCTGGCTGTCGGATCGCAAGCTCGCATACCTGCATCTGATCCAGCCCCGCGCAACCAGTGCCGGCGGCTCTGACGACGTCGACGCGAACGCCCCCGATACCGCGAAGATGTTCCGCGCGAATTTCGACGGCGTCCTGATCGCTGCGGGCGGCTACAAGCCTGATACCGCGGATGCGGCGATCGCCGAGGGCCACGCCGACGCGGTCGCATTCGGCCGGCTGTTCATCGCCAATCCCGATCTGCCCGCACGCATCGGCCAGGACGCCACGCTCAACGCCTACGATCGCCCGACGTTCTACGGTGGCGGCGAGAAGGGCTATACCGACTATCCATTCCTGCCCGCCGTTGCCTAGTCCGGCCCGGCAACGAACGGATTGCGGGCCGAGTCCGCGATGAAGGAATTTCGCATCCCTGCCTCGGAGGGACTGACGCTCAGCGCACAAAGCGACGGGCATCCGGGCCAGCCATCGGTGATCCTGCTGCATGGCGGCGGCCAGACCCGCCACGCCTGGGGGCGCGCGTTCCGGCAGCTCGTCGACGCCGGCTATCACGTGCTGTCGTATGACGCCCGCGGGCATGGACAGAGCGACTGGTCGCCTTCAGGCGACTACCGGACCGATGCGCTGGTCGCCGACCTCAAGGCGGTGATCGCAACGCTGGACGGCCGCCCGGCCCTGGTCGGCGCGTCGATGGGCGGCATCACGTCTCTGGTCGCCATCGGCGAATCGTCCGCCCCCCTCGCACGCGCGATGGTACTGGTCGACGTCGGCCCCAAGATCGAACGCAAGGGCGTCGAGCACATCCGCAACTTCATGCGCGCCAACCCGGACGGCTTTGCGACGCTGGACGAGGTCGCCGACGCCGTCGCGGCGTACAACCCCTCACGCCCGCGCCCGAAGGATCCGTCCGGCCTGATGAAGAACCTGCGTCGGGGCGACGACGGCCGTCTGTACTGGCACTGGGATCCGCGACTGATCGCGGAGACGACGGAGGAACACGTCGCCTATCTCGAGGCGTTCGAAGAGCGCATGGCCGGCGCTGCCCGCGGCGTGCACGTTCCGGCGCTGATGGTCCGCGGCGCCCACAGCGACGTCCTCAGCGAAGCCGGCGTTCGGGTCTTTCGCGAACTGATCCCGCATGCGGAAGTCGCCGACATCGCCGGCGCCGGCCACATGGTCGCCGGCGATCGCAACGACGCCTTCAACGACGCGGTGATCGACTTCCTCCGTCGCGTCGACGGCAACCTCTGAAATCCCTCCCGCATACGAAACGGCGGCCCGGGTTCCCCAGGGCCGCCGTTGGCTTCGACTCGCTGCGGTGGATCAGGGCGCGACGCTGAAGTCCTGCGTCGTGGTCACGCCGGCCTCGATCGTGACGTCCGCCGCGGCCTGGAAGCTGATCGCGTCATCGGTCTCCGGATCGTCTTCGCCCGCCTGACAGGTCACCGCGATGGTGTAGTTTCCGGCGAGCAGGAAACCGATCTCGTAGGTGAATCCGCCCTGCCCGTCGGGCGTCAGCAATGACGACGTGAGCGGATCCGGATCGTTGCCGTCGACGTCGTCGGGGACAACCGGAGCGTCGGCGAACAGATAGACGGCCGAGCCTTCACCCGTCGTCGGGTTCGAGTTCGGGCACGCATCGTTCACCAGCATCGCCCCGTCGATGGTCCCGGCCAACGTACCGACCTGGGCATTGTCGACGACGTGCAACACCGGATTGAGGTTGTAGCAGCCGGTCGCACCCCGCTCGGCGATCGAGCGGCGCAGATTGAAGTCGACCGTATACGACGCCAGTCCTCCAGCCGCCACGGTCAAAGGGCCGACCACCTTGAACCCGGACGCGCCGCCGCCGGGCACGATCAGCGGATAGTCGGTGCCGTCGACGGTGATGTACGAATCGAACGGCGCCACGAGGTTGTTGCAGCTGGCGTCCTCGGTGTCCACGATCAGCCGCACCTGCTCATAGACGCCAGGCGGCACCGATTCGTCTTCCAGCAGAAAAGTGGAATTGTCCCCCTGCAGGTCCAGCAGATCGATGCTCTTGGGCGTATCGAAACTGAACGACTCGAGCACCTCGCCACCGACATCGAGCAGCTCCACGCCGGTGAAGCTCAGCACCACCGCATCGGCGTTGTCCACCGGCGCGTCGGTCACTGCCAGCGAAAGCTTGCTGGTCGTCGTGTTGGAATCATTCGACCCCCCACCGCCGCACGCCGCCAACAGGCCGGCCACCGCCACGGTCGCAATCAGCTTATTCATCGAATTCTCCTCATGGTCTTCTAACGGATCTGCAGGGCCCGGCGGATCACACCGCTCCCCGTGTGGGTCGACCATCGATCCTGGGCGTAGCCGCCTGAACCGACGCTGACCACGCTTGCGATTCCAACCCACTGGGGGGAGTATGACAACCCGGCAGCACCCGCGATGCGTCTCAACGATCGAGAGGAGCACACTGTATGGCCAAGGGAATCCGCAAGGTGCAGTACTTCATCCTGCACGCGAACGACAAACCGGGCGAAGCCGCCCACCTGCTCAAGACGCTGAACAAGCACAAGATCAATCTGCTGGCGATGAGCGCGTTTTCCTCGTCGCGCGGATCCCAGATCGAACTGATTCCCGAGAATGCCGAACAGCTCCGCGATCTGGCCCGCAAGTACGGATGGAAGCTGTCGTCGAAGAAAACCGGCTTCCTCGCCCAGGGCAAGGACCGCGCCGGCGCCCTGGCCAAGCTCGCCGAGAAGCTGGGAAAAGCCGGCATCAACATCACCGCCGTCGACGCCATCGCAGCCGGGCTGGACCGTTACGGCGCGGTTTTCTGGGTCCGACCCAAGGACGTCGAGCACGCCAGCGAGGTCCTTGGCGCCAAGTAGCCCGGCACTAACGGTCCGGAGTGGGCCAGGCGTCCATATCGATTCCGGCGTCGAGCACCGGCAGGCTGAAGGTTTCGGCGTAGTCAATCCCGGGGAGCGCCGCTGAAATCTCCAGTTCCCAGCGGATCCCGTCGCCCGTCAGTGGCAGCGTTACCGGGGCCTGATCGGCAGGCAGCGTAAAATCCACCGGCACCGTCAGGCACGTCGGGTTTCCTTCGCTGGCCTGGCCATACTGGTCACGGGACCGCTGCCAGAGAACATCGCGGCACCGTGATGTCCGGCGCATACCGGTTGCACGGTCGCTGCGCTCGTAGCAGTGGACACAGCGCAGGCACAGTCTGAACCCGCGCGGGGGCCGTTGGCGCTGTTGAATGCCGGTTTCGATCCGCCCTTCGATCCGCTCGCCGAGCAACAGCGGCACCTGTCGAAGTCGCAAGCGGCTGATCCCGAACCGTCGATGGCGGATACGGCGCAGCGTCCACGTTGCGGACAGCAGCAACGCGACCATAAGCGGCGGAACCGCCATCAGCCATGCGTCGCCCTGCCAGTAGAGCGCCGCCGCAAGCGCAGCCAACGCAAGCAGCGCCCAGATCAGCGCCGCCGTGACGAGCCAATGCCGCGTGCGCGTGCCCTCGGCATCGACCGTGCCGCGCACCCAGTCGCCCCGCTGCGCAAACTGCTGCCGAAGCCACCGCTGTCGTACGCGCGCGACCTCGGCGGCACCGGCATCTTCATCGACCTCGACGAAAACCTGGGTACGTCGTATCCCGGATGCGCCCCGCGTCGCTGCCACCGGACGCGTCGTCTCGGCAACCACCACCCGTTTCCTGCCGGAAGACATCCCGAACAGGCGCCGTACCGCATATGCCGCGCCAATGAACGGGACCCCGAACGCCATCACCGCAAACCCAACCGGGTCGTCGAAGACCATGATGCCGCCGCCGGCCACGAGCGCCATGCCGAATCCACCGAAGACTGCGGCAGCCAGTGTCTCCAGCCCCACCGACCCCATCCGGGCAATCCGTCTGGCCGCTAGGTGGAGTCCACCGGCCACTCCCGACACCAGGATCCCGGCAATGATCAACTCGGGCTGCGGCTTCAGGCGCCCTAAAACGATCAGCACGCCGACCACCAGTGCGCTCAGGCCAACCACGACGGCGATCGCACCGGCGGCCAGTCGCAACGGCAGCGCGAGCAAGGCGCCCGGGATGCGCCCCGCATCACCATGCATCGGCCCGTCTCCTGCTCGCTTGCGTGACATCGCACTCTCCAGAGGCAATCCGACGCAGCTGTCGAGTGTACCGTTTAGGCGCTCCGGCATGACTCTGGTCGGAGATCGGCCGAAAACACTGGCCGCACACCGCCAACGGCGCCAAGATCTGGAATCTCCCAAGCCCTCGGGGGCCAAGCGACGGATCATGGCCGACGATCGATATTCCGTGTACTTCACCGGGCACCTGCTTGCCCCGTTGAACGATGACGAAATCGATGCGCGGCTGGCGCACCTGTTTCCGCATGCCCCGGCCGACACCATCACCGCACTCAAGCGTCGTCAACGGGTGCGACTGACACACGGCGAGCCACTGGACGAGGCCCGCCAGATCGCCCAGGTGCTCGGCGCCCAGGATTTCGACACCGAGATCGAACTCGAATCCGATACCGCCCCCCGACCGGTACCCGCCCCGCCACGCCTGCGGCCGGCCCGTCTCGTCGCCATCGCCCATCCGACGCCCTCCACGGCAGAGCCCACCCCACGCCCCGCCGACGAGCACCACGAAGGGCAGGACGATGAGCTGACCCCAAGAGGCAAGCGCTGGTTCTGGTTCGTCGCCGGCACGCTGTCGCTGGCGACCGCTGTGGCGATCTGGGCCGCCCTCCATCAGCAGCGCGACCGGCTCCCGGTGGGAAGTGACGGCGGCGAACTGCCGGCGCTGTGCGTGGCGGACACCCGGACGACACCGCTGGGCCGTGTCGTCGCCCACGCCCTGCACTGCGCGGCTGCGAGTCGAGCCGGCCGCTACCGCCTGATGTTCCGCTGCCCGGCGGAGCGTAACGCCGGCGCCGATGGGCTGACCCTGGATCTGGGATTCTTCGAACTCGACGGCGCGCCGCGCATGCCCGATTGGCAGCCACGCGACGCCGCCACCGCCGGGCGCCTCGCCCAGCAGCAGTTCGCGGGATCGGACTTCCCATATGAACTCACCCTGCGCTACGCCCGCCCCGGACTTGCGCCCCGTCCGGCCCGGCTGCTTGCGCTGCAGCAGGAGAATGCCGGTCGGCTCGATCTCCCTCCCGCCGAGATCGCAAGACTGCTCGACGCGCCCAGCATCGGCTTCGCCGGCGCCTTCGGCGACGAGACCGTCCGCTTCGACCTCGCCGCGGCGAGCTGGTACGTCGACGTGTTTCGCAACGCCTGCGGCCTGCCGTCGAACTGACCGCCCACCGCGAACGGCGCAATCCTTGCTTCAGAGGAGTCCGGGGAAGGCCGCATGGTCGGCACAATGGCGGGTGAGGATTCCGAATGCTCAAAAATCGGGCGGCCCGTTCGTGCAGTTGAACCGATTTGGAGCAAGCAATCCATGAATGTCTGTCTCAAGTATTGGCTCGGCGCGGTCGCCCTGACCGTCGCCGTGGGCAATGCCGCGGCACAACCCCCCAACCCCGGCTCCGACCTGATGCGCCCCGGCAGCAACGCCGTGGGCACGCCGAACTACGGCCCATCGGTCAAGGCTTCCAGCGACGCGGCGGCGGGCTCTCCCGACAAGAACGGAGATGGCTACGTCGACGCCAGCGAGGTCGAGCCCGGGTCCCGCTGGGCCACGCGCCTGAAGCACCGTGACTACAACGGGGACGGCAAGATCTCGCGCGACGAGTACTGGTTCCCGTAAGCCGCCCGGAAGGCCCGGTCCGCACTGCCCCGGTGGGACGGACCGCCATCCGGATCCGGTGCCGGCGTCGCATCACGTTTGGTGAGCGGCGTCGGCACCGATACCATGGCCGCGAATCACAGCGACGGTGGAGAGCGTCCGTGCCCGCGACCCTGGATCTGAACTATGTCCGCGCCCGGTTCCCGGCATTCGCCGAGGACAGTCTGCGCGGACAGGCCTTCTTCGAGAACGCCGGCGGATCCTATGTCTGCGCACCGGTGCTCGACCGCCTGTGCGAGTACTACCGGCGCCTCAAGGTTCAGCCCTACTACGCGTATCCGGCGTCGGCCGAGGCCGGCGCATGGATGGACGCCAGCCACTCGCGCCTGGCCGAGTACCTCGGTGTCGCCGACGACGAGGTTCATTTCGGCCCCTCGACCTCGCAGAACACCTATGTGCTGGCCCAGGCCTTCGGAAAATGGCTGCGCCCGGACGACGAGGTCATCGTCACCGACCAGGATCACGAAGCCAACAGCGGCGTCTGGCGCCGACTGAAGGCCGTCGGCATGAACATCCGGCAATGGAGCGTCGACCCCGGCAGCGGCGCCCTCGATCCCGCGGCGCTGGAGCGTCTGATGACGGAGCGGACGCGCCTGCTGGTGTTTCCGCACTGCTCCAACATCGTCGCGCAGATCAATCCGGTCGCCGCGATCACCGCCATGGCGCGATCGGCAGGGGTCGTCTCCGTCGTCGACGGGGTTTCGTTCGCACCGCACGGCCTGCCGGACGTCGGCACGCTCGGGGCCGATATCTACCTGTTCTCGCTCTACAAGACATTCGGGCCGCACCAGGGCCTGATGACGGTCCGTCGGTCACTGCTGGACCTGCTTGGCAACGAGGGACACGGCTTCAATGCCGACATTCCGCGCAAACGCCTGGTCCCGGCCGGTCCCGACCATGCCCAGGTCGCGGCCGCGCGCGGCATCGCCGAATATTTCGACGCGCTGGACGCCCATCACGGCGGCGGTGACCCGGCGCAGCGTCCCGAGCGTGTCCGCGGGCTGCTGCGCGGGGCCGAACAGCCGCTGGTGGCGCGCCTGCTCGATACGCTCACATCGCGCACCGACCTGCGCCTGCTCGGCCCGGCGGACGCGCGCCAGCGCGCCGCGACCATCGCCTTCGTGCCCATCCACAGCGAACCGGCCGCCGTCGTCCGCGCACTCGCCAGGCACGGCATCATGGCGGCGTCCGGGCATTTCTACTCGCGGCGCCTGCTCGAGGCCATGGGCATCGATCCGCTGCGCGGAGTGGTCCGGCTGTCGCTGGCGCACTACACCTCCGAAGAGGACGTCGACCGTCTGATCTCGGCGCTGCAGGCCGCGCTGGCCACCACCAGCCGCTGACGACGCCCCGACCGGAAATGCGCCACCGATGCCAATTGCGGCCGACGCCGCTAAGCTGTGCGCCCCGCCACCGCCCCCATCATCGAGCAATGACCACCAGCGTCGAATGCATCGTGTTCCGATGCCGCAAACAGGAAGAGATGTATCTGTATCTGCGCGCCGACCTGAACACCGCCGAACTGCCCCATGCGCTACTGAAGATGACCGGGCATCTGACGCCTGTCATGAACCTGGATCTGGCACCGGCCCGCAAGCTGGCGCGCGTCGACGTGGCCCAGGTCATCGGTGCGCTGCGCGAGACCGGTTATTTCCTGCAGATGCCGCCGGACGGCCGGATCAAGGCCCATCTCTACAGCGGTGACTGAACGCCCGTTCTCAGGCAGCACTCTCGGGCAGCGTTCTCAGGCGGCGATCTGCAGACGCGCTAGGCGCGCATACAAGCCACCCTGCTGCAGCAGTTCCTCGGCCGATCCCTGCTCGACGATGCGGCCGTGCTCCAGCACGACGATGCGGTCGACCCGCTGCACCGTCGACAACCGGTGAGCGATCACGATCGTCGTGCGTCCTCGCATCGCCGCCTCCAGCCCGCGCTGCACCAGTTGTTCGCTGTGCGTGTCCAGCGCGCTGGTGGCCTCGTCGAGCAGCAGCAGGGGCGGATTCTTGAGGATCGCGCGGGCGATGGCGATACGCTGCCGTTGCCCGCCACTGAGACGCACGCCACGCTCGCCGAGAAAGGTGTGATAGCGCTCGGGCAACCGCTCGATGAACTCGTCGGCCAGCGCCGCCCGCGCCGCCGCGATCACCTCGTCCTCGCTGGCATCCGGGCGCCCGTAACGGATGTTGTCGAAGGCGCTCGCGGAGAAAATGACCGGATCCTGCGGCACGATGCCGATATGCGAACGCAGCACCTGCGGATCGAGTTCGCGCAGATCGACGCCGTTGAACAGGATGCGCCCGCCGCTGACGTCGTAGTAGCGCAGCAGGAGCTGGAACAGCGTGGTCTTGCCGGCACCGCTGGGCCCGACCAGGGCCAGGGTCTCGCCTTCGCGGACATGCAGCGTCACCGCGTCCAGCGCGGCGACCTGGGGCCTCGCCGGATAGCGGAAGCTGACCCCTTCCAGATCCACCGTCGCCTGTCGGGTTTCGGGCAGCGCTGCGGGCTGCGCCGGCGCGTCAATGCGGCTGTGGGCCGAGAGCAGTTCCATCAGCCGTTCGGTGGCACCGGCGGCGCGCATGATCTCGCCCCAGACCTCCGCCAGCACGCCGACCCCGCCCGCGGTGAACACCGCGTACAGCACGAACGACGCAAGCTCGCCGGGCGTCATCGATCCGTCGACGACCGCCCGCGCCCCGAGCCACAGCACGAACACGATGGCACCGAATACACCGGCAATGATGCTGGCGGTCATGCCGGCGCGCATCCGCGTGCGCCGGATCGCGGAATCGAAGCTGCGCTCCACTGCCGCATCGAACCGCTCGGCCTCGCCGTGTTCCTGCGTGAATGCCTGGACCGTCGGAATCGCGTTGAGCACTTCGGCGGCCACCGCCGAGCTGTCGGCAATCCGGTCCTGCGATTCACGCGACAGGCGCCGGACCCGGCGCCCGATCCACACCAGGGGCACCACCACCAGCAACAACAGGGCGACGGTAATGCTGAACAGCTTGGCACTGGTCACCGCCAGCATCACCAGACCGCCGGCGAACTGGAACAGACTGCGCAGCCCCATCGATACGGAAGACCCCACCACGGTCTGCACCAGGGTCGTATCGGCGGTCAGCCGCGACAGCACTTCCCCGGTCTGGGTGGTCTCGAAATATTCGGGGGACTGCCGCAGCATGCGTGCGTAGATCGCGCTGCGCAGATCCGCAGTCACCCGTTCGCCGATCCAGGTGACGTGGTAGTAGCGCGCCGCCACGGTCAGCCCCCAGAACAGCGCCAGCCCGAACAGCAGCAGAAACTGGCCGTGGATCGCGCCGCCGGCGACGAAACCGTGGTCGATCAGATCGCGGAACGCGATCGGCACCGTCAGCATCGTCGCCGATCCGACGCACAGCAGTGCGAACGACAGCCACAGCCGACCGCGATAGCGCAGCAGATAGGGCCACAATCCGGCGAGCGCACCCAGGCGCCGCCGCGCGGCCGGCGCGGCGCTGTCACCGGCGGGCTCGGAAACGATTCTGGGTTCGGGGGATTCGGTCATGGCGGGCATCGACGATGGGACGTGAAGCGGGGCGCGGGCATCGGTCGGCTCTGACGGCGGGCGCAAAGCCGGTCGCCGCTGCCGGGCGCGCCGACGCGGCATTGTAGATCGCTCATTCGACAGGCGCCGGCATGAATCGTGCGATTGCATCCACCAAAACGCCTCCATTCATCCGGCATCCACCCAATCAGGCCCATCGATGATCCGACTCTTCGCGCCCCGATCGGCGCTACTGCTGACCGCAACCCTGCTATCCGCATGCTCCGGCGGCTCCGGTGGCAATACCGACCCTGGCGGTACGCTCAACGATCCGATTCCCGGAAACGCCGAGGTCTACGTGCTGCTGAAGACGGGCGACGAACACTACATCCAGCACTTCTCGACGAGCGGATCGGCCAGCGTCGCCGACGTCGCGCAGCACGTCACCGGCCTGCCATCCGGGGAGGTGCTGATCGGAATGGACATGCGCCCGCAGGATGGTCAGTTGTATCTGATCGGCCAGCACGGCGGCGCCGCCAGCGCACTGGGTGAGCTCTACACCATCAACACGCCGCTGGCCGACGACGCGGCGCTTTCCGCCATCGCCGTGGGGGAACTGCAGGCCGATCCCGCCGATGACGGCGGTGCGCCGCCGTTCTCCGGACTGGACGCGAGCGTTTATGGAATCGATTTCGATCCCGCCGGCAATCTGCTGCGCATCGTCGGCAGCAACGGCGACAACCTTGCAATTGCCTTCGCCGGCATCAGCAACCCGGTGCTGGTGAGCAGCGACACACAGTTGAGCCAGACCGGCGTCATCGGCGCGGCCCATACCCACTCCACTGCAACGTCGACGAGCGCTTCCGAGCTGCTGGCGATCGCGGCGGATACCGGGACGCTGTGGCTGCAGGACCCGCCTGACGCCGGCAGCCTGAACGCGCCGGTGTCCCTGACCGAGTCGAACGCCGCATGGTCGGCCGCCGATCTCGGATTCGACATTCTCAGCTCGGGCGTCGCCAATCTGCTGTTCGTTGCCTACCGCACCGCGGAGGACCCTGACCGCCTCACGCTCGCAACGATCGATCGGGCCAGTGGCGCGATCACGCCGTTCTACTCCTCGCCGAACTATGCCAGCGTCAGCGTCGCCGGCCTCGCGGTGAGCGCGACGCCCTGAACGAGGGCCACGTTCGAACCACCCGGACGCTCCGGCGCCATGTCACGACAGCCTCCACCGACACAGGGGATCGTTACAATCGTCGGCCCTGCCCCCACGGGACGCGCCCTCGATCATGATCAGCATCGCCCCCCTCGCATTGCCGCTCGGCCTGGTCGCGGTCCTGTCCGGCTATGGCCTGCTGCTCTGGCTCGGCGGACGGCTGCTGCCGGATCACCATCGCCAGTTCAGTACCGCCGCCCTGCGGGCACTGCTGATCGGGGGTCTGGGCGCGCGCCTGGTCTACGTGCTCGGCTATCGGACCGAGTACTTCGCCCAGCCCTGGAGCATCCTCAACATCCGCGATCAGGGATTCGCGCCATGGGCCGGCCTCGCCCTCGCGGCCGCGGTCCTGGCGGGATTTGCACTGCGACACCCCGCGCTGCGCCGGGCCGTGGCCATCGCGACGCTGGGCGCCGGGGCGACTTTCTCCGGCATTCTCGGCATCGGCTCGGCCCTGCTGGAACGCAAGCTGCCGCCATTACCGGCGACGCAACTGTCGACGCTCGACGGCCAGTCGCTCAACCTGGCCGAGCAGGCCGGCCAGCCGCTGGTGATCAATCTCTGGGCGACATGGTGCCCACCCTGCCGGCGCGAGATGCCCACCCTCACCCAGGCCCAGGGCCGCTACGCCGACGTCCGCTTCGTCCTCGCCAATCAGGGGGAGGACGCTGCCACCGTGCGCCGTTATCTCGAAACGGGCGAACTGGACATGCGTCGCGTCGTCCTCGACCCGGACATGGCGCTGGGACGGCATTACCGCTCCTCCGGCCTGCCGACGACGCTGTTCGTGGATGCGTCGGGACACGTGGCCCACGTCCACTACGGCGAAATCTCCAACGCCGGGATCGCCCGGGGGATCGCGGCCGCCCGCTGAACCGGCCCGATCGATCTAGCAGGTTCGCATTCGCGCCTGCTACTGGGGAAATCCGCAATGCCTGCGGCTGGCCGACTGCAGGCGCCGCGTTTAAGGTATCCCTATCATCAGGCCCTTGCGGCCGCCGGCAACGTGCGAGATAGCTATGACCCGAAAAGTAGCGGCGCTGAACACCGACCATCGTCACTTCGCACGGATCCTGCGTCTGATGTCCGCCAGATTCGACGCCTTCCATCGTGGGGAGGACATCGACTACGAGCTGATCCGCGATGCGATGTTCTACATGACCCAGTATCCGGACCGGGTCCACCACCCGCGCGAGGATCTGGTCTTCAAGCGTCTGATCGAACTCGCGCCCGAAACCCGGGAGGCGGTCGAAGCGCAACTCGCCGAACACGAAGAGCTGATCCGCAGCGGCGCCGCGCTGCATGAGACGCTGGAGCAGGTGCTGTCCGACGAGCCGGTGCCGCGCGATCGGGTGGAGGCCACCGCCCGCGGCTACATCGATCTGCTGCGCGAGCACATGATCCGGGAAGAGGCGCAGCTGCTGCCGATGGCCGAACGCCTGCTCGGCGACGCCGACTGGGCGGCCATCGACGCCGAACTCGACGCCCATGTCGATCCGATCTTCGGCGACCTCGGCGAACAGCGTTACCGGAATCTGATCGACCACCTCAAGCTGACCGACGAGGACTGAGTCACCCCCCTCGCCGCCGGCGCCACGGCCCGGACCGGCGATCCGGACCCACCACGCAGCGTCATCCGGCCGAGCTACGATCCGCTCCATGGCGCAGTTTCACATCAGACCCTTCAACAATGGCGGCTTCCCCGAACTCGATCTTCTCGAGTCGCTGATTCGCCAGGCCGGCTCGCAGCTGCGCGCCGACGTCGTCTGCGACGTTCGGGTCGACGGCGAACGCCTGCCGGTGCACTGCCTCGAACTCGGCACGACATCTCCCGACGTTCCGGCCATCGGCTTCTTCGGCGGCATTCACGGCGTCGAACGCATCGGCGCCCAGGTGTTGATCGCCTTTCTGCAGACGCTGGTCGAGCGCCTGCAATGGGATCAGAGTCTGCATGACCTGCTGGAGAAGATCCGCATCGTGCTGGTGCCGATCGTCAATCCCGGCGGCATGCGCCGGCGCACCCGCGCCAACCCCGCCGGCGTCGACCTCATGCGCAACGCGCCGGTCGAGGCGGATCACGATGTCTCCATGCTGCTCGGCGGCCAGCGCCTGTCTCGACTCCTGCCGTGGTACCGCGGCCGCGCCTCGGCGCCGATGCAACCCGAAGCGCTGGCGGTCTGCGAGGTCGTCGAGCAACGGCTGCTCAAACACCACTTCAGCCTGTCGCTCGACTGCCATTCCGGATTCGGCGCGATCGACCGCATCTGGTTCCCTTACGCGCGCACGCGCCAGCCGATCGACAATCTCGCCGACATCTTCGCGCTCCGCAGCCTGTTCCGGCGCACCCATCCGTATCACAGCATCTACCGCATCGAGCCGCAGGCCCATCAGTACACCACGCACGGCGACCTGTGGGACTACCTCTACGACCGCAACCGCCGGAACAGCGCAAACGCCTTCATCCCGCTGACACTGGAAATGGGATCCTGGCTGTGGGTGAAGAAAAGCCCGGCACAGGCTTTCAGCGTGCTGGGCATGTTCAATCCGATCGCGCCGCACCGTCACCAGCGCATCCTGCGCACCCACCACACGCTGTTCGACTTCCTGATTCGCGCGACGATCTCCCATCAGCACTGGCTGCCGGTGGCCGCGAGCCGTCAGGCCATGTTCGAGGCGGCGATCGCCCACTGGTACGGCCCCGAACATCTGAACAAGGACGCCGCGCTGGCGCGCTGACGTCCCGCCGCATCAGGAGAAGGCGGCCTTGATCGCGTAGAAGGCGACGATCGAGAACGCCGCGCCCACCGGCAGCGTCACCAGCCACGACATGAAGATGTTGCGGATCACCTTCATGTCCAGCGATGCAATACCGCGCGCGATGCCGACCCCGAGCACCGCGCCGACCAGGGTATGCGTGGTCGAGATCGGCAGGCCCGTCGCCGACGCCAGCACCACGGTGGTGGCGGCGGCCAGGGTCGCGGCGAATCCCCGCGACGGCGTCAGCTCGGTGATCCGGGTTCCGACCGTCGCGATCACTTTCTGACCAAAGGTCAGCAGACCGACCACGATGCCGATGGCCCCGATCAGCAGAATCCACGACGGCACCGGCGCCTTGCCCGCGACCGCACCGCTCGAAACAACCGACACGACCGCCGACAGTGGGCCGACGGCATTGGCCACGTCGTTGGACCCATGGGCGAAGGCCATCGCGCAGGCGGTGATCAGCATCAGCACGCCGAACACGCGCTCGACGTTGGCGTAGTGGAAGCGTCGGTCCGCGTACGGGTCCAGATGCAGCCGGCGGATCCGGATCGCGCCGATCACCGCAATCACTACGCCGACCAGGAATGCCAGCCCCACCGCCTGCGGGCCGCTGAGCTGCAGCCCGACGTGCTTGAGCCCCTTGAGCATCGTCACCAGGGCGACGACAAACCCGGTCAGAAAGATGTAGCCCGGCACGTAACGAATCGCCATCTGCAACGGATGCTCGGTGCCGATGATCAGGCGCTGCACGCTGACGAACAGGATGTACGACAGGACGCCGGCCAGCACCGGCGAGACCACCCAGCTCAGCACGATCGTGCCGATCTTCTCCCAGTGCACGCTGTCGACACCGACGCCGATCGCGGCGAAGCCGACGATCGCCCCGACGATCGAATGCGTGGTCGACACCGGCCAGCCGTTGTGTGATGCGATCAGCAGCCACAACCCCGATGCCAGCAACGACGCCAGCATGCCGTAGACCAGCAGCTCCGGCGCCGCCGCGAATCGCTCCGCATCGACCATGCCACTGCGAATGGTCGCGGTGACCTCGCCTCCGGCCAGCCACGCGCCGGCGAACTCGAATACGGCGGCGATCAGAATGGCCTGGCGGATGGTCACCGCCTTGGAACCGACCGACGTCGACATCGCGTTGGCAACATCGTTGGCGCCGACACCCCACGCCATGAACAAACCGAAGGCGCAGGCCAGCCCGATCAACAACTCAGCGTGAGGCATAGGGTCGAATGTGTGAAGAAGGACGGTAGGCCGGGGTCAGTTGGCCATGAGCACGTGCAGGCGGGAGCCGACGCGCTGCGCGCGGTCCGCCAGATCGCCGATCCACTGGATCGCCTGGTACAGGAACATCACGTCGACCGGCGGCAGCTGCGCTTCCAGTGCCATCAGCGCCGCGCGCAGATCGACCTGCTGGCGATCCGTGTCCGCCTCGATCTGGTCGAGCTCGTCGAGCAACTGGTGGACCTTCCCGACCTCGGCACCGCGAAAGCCCGCTTCGAGCAATTCGTCGAGTTCCTCGATCGCGAGGTCCGCCTGCATCACCGCAGCCACCGCCCGGCGCACGAATGCGACCATGCCCGGCGCCAGCTCGGGCGGCGGCACCATCCGGCGCCCGTACATCAGACCGGCGATGTCCTTGGCGGTGTTGGCGACCTTGTCCTGCATCGCCAGCAGCTCGAGCACGTCGCGGCGGTCGACCGCCATCATCAGGCGCGCCGGTAGATGACGGCGCAGCTCGTGCTTGAGTGCATCGGCCTCCTGTTCGCGCGTGGAGATCTCCTGCTGCAAGCGCGCGGCGGTCTCCCACTCGCCGTCGACGGCGGCCTGGATGAAGGACTGCAGACGCTCGACGCAGGCGCACACCTTTTCCATGTGCGACTGCAGCGGACGGATCGGAGAAGCGCCGAACATCTCGGCAACGAAGCTTTTGGGCGACATGCGCGTATTGTAACGAATCCGTCACATTTCCCGGATACTGCGGCAGCGACTTCGGTATCCTTGCCGCCGATGCGCGACCACCCCTCCCCGATCGATCTCCACAGCCATTCGACGGCTTCCGACGGCAGCCTGGCGCCCGCCGCCCTGGTCGCGGCTGCGGCGGCGGCCGGAATCACCACACTGGCCTTGACCGACCACGACACGACCGCCGGTATCGACACCGCCGCCGCCGCCGCGCGCGCGCTCGGCATCCGTCTGATTCCGGGCGTCGAGATTTCCGTCACCTGGGAACGGCGCACGGTCCACGTCGTCGGCCTGGGCATCGACCCCGGAGCACCCGCTCTGCGCAAGGGCCTGGAGACGCTGCAGAACCATCGCCTGCGTCGGGCGGAGACCATCGCAACCGGACTGTCTCGCGTCGGCCTCGACGATGCGCTGGCGCGGGTCGGCGCACTGGCCGGCGACGGCCAGATCACCCGCTCGCACTTCGCCGCCCTGCTGGTCGAGTCCGGACTGTGCCCGGATGCCCGGCGCGCGTTCAAGCGGTTCCTGGCGCCCGGCAAGGTCGGCCACGTTCCCAGCCAGTGGGTCGAGCTGGAGACGGCCGTCGCGTGGATCCGCGACGCCGGCGGTCACGCCGTCCTCGCTCACCCGCTGAAGTACCCGCTCAGCCGCACCACGCGGCAACGGCTGCTGCAGCAGTTCCGCGACGCCGGCGGGACCGGCCTCGAAGTCAGCAGCGGCCGCCCGCAGCGTTCGGAAATCGAAACCGCCGCCGCCGATGCGCTCGCGTTCAGCCTGTACGGCAGCGCGGGCTCCGATTTTCACGGCGACAGCCAGCCCTGGAACAAGCTCGGCCACCTGCCGCCGCTCCCCGACCACGTCCCGTCGCTGATCGATCTGCTCCCCGGCTTCGCCTGACGCCGCCCCATCGCGGACACTTGTCCTGGATCAATGCCGGGACCGCATGCCTTGGGCCTAGAATCGCCCATCCCCCGCGGGACATTCACAGGAGACTTCGATCGATGGGACTCGACGTCCGCCAGGAGGCGTTCGAGCAAGCAGACTTCGAGCGCTTCAGCGAGCGGCTGCAGGCCGATCTCGCCGCGCTGGACGTCGTGCTGCAACGCCCGGGCTTCGGCGTCGGCCCGCGAAGCTTCGGCGTCGAACTCGAACTGGCCCTGATCGATGCGCAGGGCATGCCCAGCTTCTGCAACGGCGAGGTGCTCCAGAGCCTCGACGATGCGCATTTCACGTCCGAACTGAACCGTTTCAACCTCGAGTTCAACGGCGCGCCGACGGCTCTCTCCGGGCGTCCGTTCGACGCGATGGGACATCAGCTGGAGGCTGCGCTGGCGGCAGTGCAGGACGCCGCCCGCCCGTCCGGTGCGCAAGCTGTCCCGATCGGAATCCTGCCGACGCTGGCGGCCACCCATCTCGGACCGTCGGCGATGACGCCGAAGGCGCGCTACCGCGCGCTTGACGCCAATCTGCGCCACCACCGGCGGCGGCCCTTCGAGTTGCGCATCAACGGCGAAGATCCGCTGAAACTGACGGTCTCCGACGTGACCTACGAGGGCGCCAACACGTCTTTCCAGATCCACCTGCGCGTGGATCCCGCCGCATTCGAACGCTGCTACAACGCCGCGCAGCTCGCCACCGCGCCGGCGCTGGCGATATCCGGAAACTCACCCTACTTTCTGCAGCATCGGCTGTGGGAGGAATCGCGCATCGCGGTGTTCAAGCAGACCGTCGACGATCGAGACGCCCGCGCCTATCACCGCCACGATCTACCGCGCGTGTGCTTCGGCGCCGACTGGCTGCGTGGCGGTGCGCTGGCCGCATTCAGAGAAAGCGTCGAGCGGCATGATCCGCTGCTGCCGGTCTGCGGCGACGAGGACGCCATCGCGGTGGCCCGCGGCGGACAGGCACCCGAACTCGCCGAACTGCGCCTGCACAACAGCACGGTCTGGAACTGGAACCGGCCGGTCTACGATCCGGCCGATGGCGGCCATCTGCGCATCGAATTCCGCGCATTGCCGGCCGGGCCGACGGTTGCCGACATGATGGCCAACGCCGCATTGCTGATCGGCCTGACGCTGGCGCTGGCCGACGACGGTCTGCCCGATCCGGACCGCTTCGCATTCGACGCCGCGCATCACAACTTCTATCGCGCCGCGCAGTACGGGCTCGACGCCGAACTGCACTGGCCGACGCCGGACGGGCGGCATCGCGCATGGCGCGCTTCGGAGTTGCTGCTGCAGCTGTTGCCGCTGGCCCGCCGCGGCCTGCGCGGTGCCGGCGTTGCCGGCATCGACATCGACGACAGCATCGACATCATCGAGCACCGCCTGCTCAGACGCCGCACCGGCGCACGCTGGCAGGTGCTGCGCGTCACCGATCTCGAGCGCCGCCATGACCGCGCCGAAGCCCTGCGCCGGATGCTGCTCGACTACGCCGCACAGGCACGAGCGGGCGCACCGGTCCACACCTGGTCCCTAGAGGCATGACTGATCCCGCTCACATCCATATTTTTCCGCCCGACGCCATCCCCAGCATTCCCGCAGATGTCGAGTCCCTGCTCCGCAGTTTCGGTGGTCCGTCCTGGATCGAACAGCGGGGCCACGACCACGCGCGGCGGCGCCTCGTCGCCACGCTGCTGCACGGCAACGAACCCTCCGGTATTCGCGCGGTACACGCCTGGCTGCGCAGCGGCCGTGTCCCCGGCGTCGACACCGTGTTCTACATCGGCTCGATCCGGGCGGCGCTGGCACCGCCCGGATTCGCGCATCGGTTCCTGCCCGGCGAGCGCGACGCCAATCGCTGCTACGGGCTCCCGGCGGACGACGTGCAGGGACGCACCGCCGGCGCGTTCACGGACCTGTTCCGGCGCCGCCGCTTCGAAGCGGTGATCGACATCCACAACACCACCGGGCACAACCCGGTGTACGGGGTCGGTTTCGGGGTCGACCCCGCCCGCCTGCGCCTGACGACACTGTTCGGCGAGTGGTACATGAACAGCAATCTGACCCTCGGCACGCTGGTCGAGATGACATCCGCGAGCTGTCCCAGTATCGCCGTCGAAACCGGCCGAGCGGGTGATCGTGCCGCGGACGTCGCGGCCTGGGCCGGACTTGAACGATTCCTGACCCTGGACGATCTTGGCCTGGACAGGTCCGGCGACCCACCCCCGCTGCCCGCGGATCGGGTCCTCAACGATCCGGTGCGCGTCAGCATCGCACCGCAGCTCACGCTGGCCTTCGGCGACGCAGCCGACCCGCAGGCCGACCTGACCCTGCGAGCGGACATCGATCGCCACAACTTCGAGTGCATTGACGCCCAGACCGCGATCGGGTGGCTGCGCCCCGGCGCGCAGTGGCCGCTGGTCGCACACTGCGCCGATGCGCTCGAGCACTCTCACGACATGTTCGAACTCAGAGACGGCACGCTGTACACCCGCCGGCCGATGGTTCCGGTGATGATGACGACCGACCCGGGGATCGCCCGATCCGACTGTCTGTTCTACGCGATGGCTCCCACCGCCGGCTGACCCGCCGGCGACGCGCTACATCGAGATCGAACCCTTGCGGAACTCGCTGGTGCCGAGCAGCGCATTGATCAGCACCGGCTGCCCCTGTGCCGCCGCGGAGCGGGCAGCGGCAAGCGCCTCGTCGAGCTCCGCGGGCGTGCCGGCGCGCAGGCCGCAGGCACCGAGCCCGGCAGCAGCCACGTCATAGTCGCTCTGGCGCAACGGACAGCCGACGTCGTCCTCGAGCACCTCGACCTGTTCGCGCGCGATCTGGCTCCAGCAGGCATCGTTGCCGACCACCGCGATCGGCGCGACGCCGTGCCGCACGAAGGTGTCGAACTCCATCAGGCTGTATCCGAGCGCGCCGTCACCGAACAATGCCCACACCTCGCTCTGCGGACGGCACAACTTGGCCCCGAGCGCGAAGCCGGCGCCGACGCCCAGGGTGCCGAACACGCCCGGATCGAGCCAGCGCAACGGTCCGCGCGGACGCAGGATGTACGACGCGGTCGCGACGAAGTCGCCGCCATCGGCCACCACCACGCTGTCGTCGGCGAGCGCATGTTCGATGCGTCTGCAGACGTGCAGTGGATTCAGGCCGCCCGCCGCAGCCGTCTGCCCGGCCTGTGCCTCGATCTCGGCTTCGCGCGCGTCGTCCCGCCGGCGCAGCGCCTGCAGCCAGTCCGACCAGCTGCCGCCGCCATGTGTCTGCGCCAGGACACGCAGGAACCGGCCCGCATCGGCCTGGACCCCGATATCCGGACGCCGGTTCAGGCGGAGATCGTGGCGACTGCGATTGGCCGCGACCAGCAGCGCCTGGCGCCGGATATGGGCGCCATAGTCGAGACGGAAATCACAGGGGACGCCGGCCAGGATCACCAGATCCGCCTCGCGCAGCGCCTCGCGCCGCTTGTGTCGAAGATGCAGGGGATGTGCCGCGCCCAGCAGCCCCCGGGCCATGCCGGACAGATAGACCGGCACCCCAAGCCGGGATACCGCCGCTGCCAGTTCGGCCGCGGCACCGGGGTCGAGCATCGCCTGACTGCCCACCACCATCAGCGGGCGCTGCGCCTGCGACAAGCGCTCGGCGACCGCCGCCACCTGACGATCGCCCGGCTCCGGAAGCTCCGGCTTGTCGTATCCGGCATCGGGCTCCCGCACCCCGGAGAACTGACGTCGCAGATGCCACTGCAGATAGCGTGCGAGCGCGTGCTCGGCGATGCCCGCCCCCGGACGCGGCTCGGACTTGGCCCCGTACCACTGACGGACCAGCGCCTCGTCGTACAACAGGTCGACCGGACACTCCAGAAACACCGGACCGGGCACGCCGCTGGCCGCCTCATGCAGCGCCCGCCGCAGCAGCGGCTCCAGATCACGAACCCGCCGGGCGCGCCCGGCCCACTTGACGCTGGAACGGATCAGCGCGAGCTGATCGATATCCTGCAAGGCGCCGCGCCCCCGCAATACCGTCGCGGTCGCCCCGCCCAGCAGCACCAGCGGCGACTGCGCCAGGCGCGCGTTCTGAACCGCGGTCAGCGTGTTGGTCACCCCGGGGCCGGCGGTCACCGCGGCAACACCGGGGACGCCGCTGAGGCGTGCAACCGCATCGGCGGCGAATACCGCGGTCGCCTCGTGCCGCGTATCGACCACCTCGATCCCATGGCGCTTGCAGCTCACCAGGATCGGCGAGATGTGCCCGCCGCACAGGGTGAACACGAAGCGTACGCCGTGCGCACCGAGCACCCTGGCAATGATGTCCCCACCGTTCATCGGCATCGATTCCTCCAGAACGGACCGGTCCCGTCGCGGATCGGCCGCCGCATGTGCGCATGACAATAGTGGCGCCGCAACCGTCGCACTTTGCGCCAGATCAACGAAATCCGCCCGTCTACATCATCGTGCCGGCGTCCGCGCCCGGCACCGGCGCGGGATCCGGGCTAAGCTTCCACGCTCCAGAGGGGGTGCGAGAACGCCGCAAGCGGGCCAGTGCCCGGCTGCCGGCCGCGGATCCCCGCGTCATGCCCCCGACAGCCCCGGAGCCCCATGTGAACTTCTATGAGCGACACGTCCTGCCGCATCTGATCGACTGTACCTGCGGGCTCGGCCAGGTCATGAAGACGCGCGCTGCGATCATTCCGCGGGCACGCGGGCGGGTGCTCGAACTGGGCATCGGCAGCGGTCTGAACCTGAGCGTCTACGACCCCGAGCGGGTCGAGGGGATTTTCGGCGTCGACCCGTCGGCGGAACTCGAGAACAAGGCCCGCAAGCGGGCGGACGACATCCGCATTCCGGTCGAAATGGTGCCGCTGATCATCGAACAGATTCACGCCGACAGCGCCAGCTTCGACACCGTCGTGACGACCTATACCCTGTGCACGATCCCGGACGCGGTCTCGGCGCTGCGCGAAGCGCGGCGCGTGCTCAGGCCCGGTGGCGAACTCCTGTTCAGCGAACACGGCATTGCGCCGGACGCATCGGTGCGACGCTGGCAGAACCGTCTGACGCCGGTATGGAAACCGTTTGCGGGCGGCTGTCATCTCAACCGGGACATTCCGGCGCTGCTGCAGGCCGGCGGATTCCGCATCACCGAGATGACGAAGCGCTATCTTCCGGGCCCCAAGCCGATGACCTACGTGTATACCGGGGTGGCCGTTGCCGCGACCTGAGAAGCCGCTTTCGCAGCCTTTTTAGAACAACTCGACCGCGCCAGCCACGCTGTCACCCTTGAGCGCGCCACGACTGCGCAGGTCCTCAAAGAAATTCAGACAATTGCGCCCGGCCGACTTGGAGTAGTACAGGGAACGATCGGCCCGATCGACCAGATCCGACGGCAGGCAGCCGCCGACGATACGCGTTGCGCCGATGCTGACCGTTACGGTTCCGATCTGCGGAAATGCGTGCGCGGCGATGCCCTGCCGCAGACGCTCCAGCACCGCATGCGCGCCGGCTTCGTCCGTGCGCGCCAGCAGGATCGCGAACTCTTCACCACCGTAGCGGTAGCAGAGATCCTCGTGCCGCAGGATTTCGGTCATCAGGCGCGCCACCAGCAGCAGAACCTCGTCGCCGTACAGATGGCCGTAGCCATCGTTGATCGACTTGAAGTGATCGATATCGACCAGCGCCAGCCAGCAGGCACGCTGATCCCGCTCGGCGTCGGCTGCGCCGGCCCGCGCGACGACCCGCCCGAGATGCTCGTCGAAGGAGCGGCGGTTGAACAGGTCGGTCAACCGGTCCCGTTCCGATTCCTCCAGGACACTGCGGAAGTTCTCGAACAGTTGTGCAAAGGCCCGGGTCACCGCCAGCGCCTCCGGGACGGGATCGGACAGACACACGCCGAGCACCATCGACTGATTGCGCGGCCCGTAGATCGGCTCGAGTATCCATTGCTCGTCGCCACGCCCGATCTGCACACGTCCGCGTGCCAGCAGCCGTGCCGCGTCGGCGGGCACCAACTGCAGACGCACCCGTCCGCCGTGCGCCGCTGATCGCGCCGGCGGCGCCAACGGATCGATCTCCACCAGATGATCGCCGTCCGGGCTGCGGACAATTCCGTAGATGCCGGATTCGCGGGCATTCAGGATGTGCCTCAGGGTCGCCGCGATGCTCGCGCACAGACGGGCCTGATCACGCTCCTGCGTCACCGTCACGATCGAATCCAGCGCCTCGACCGTACTGATCTGACACTCAGCAGCAGATTCCATGTTGCGTCCTGGTAGCAATCCCGCCCGTTGACAATTGGCTTACCGCGATGCTGGCGCGCGACGGGTTTCCGTCGTCGCCTGCCTCCGGTGCACAGCCTATGCAGTTTTCGCGCCCGCAACGCCACGCGCGCCCGATCCGCGCCATCGGTACGGTAACCACGACCGTTCATCATCCATCCCTGCGCGGCTGGCCTCGTCCGGTCGGTTCTGGCCCGGCCATTGCACAGACGCGGCATGGACTCATCGACCGTGACCGAGGCCCTGGCCCGCCGTCGTGTTCCCTCCGAACGCGAGGCGCGGGCAGCCGTGCTCAAACCGGCCGGCCGCCCGGCCCGGCACCCGATGGAAGCCGCGCGCGCGGAAGCCGCGGAACAGGTGCTCGAGTTGATCGGCGACATGGACCGTGCGTTCACCCGGCTGACGACGATGCTGGCTCGCCTGCTCGACGTCCCGATGGCCGTTTTCTCCATCGCCCTGGAGAATCGCCACGTGATGCGCGCGGCGCATGGTCTGGACCTGCGCGAATGCGGACGCGAGGGCACATTCTGCGGCATCACCGTGGCGGGGGATGATCTGTTCGTCATCGAGGATGCCCAGCGGGATCCGGACTTCCGCTTGAATCCCCTGGTCGTCGGGGAACCCCACCTGCGTTTCTATGCCGGCGTGCCGATCCACTCCCCCAGCGGCATGCCGATCGGCACCCTGTCCGCGATGGCGCCCCACCCCCGCGGTCTCGACGCGGCCGGGCGGCAGTCACTATGCGACGTCGCATCGCTGGTCGAGGAACTGGTGCTGCTGCGGTCGATGGCCGTCTCCGATCCCCTGTCCGGGCTGTACAACCGTCGCTACTTCGAGGAGCTGCTGGCGCGCGAGTGGCGGCGCTCGTTCCGGCATCTGCAGCCGATCTCGCTGTTGGTCGTCGACATCGACTACTTCAAGACCTTCAACGACGTCTACGGACATGCCATCGGCGATGAGCGCCTGCGCGACGTCTCGCAGATGCTCAAGCGCCAGTTCCGGCGCCCCGGTGACGTCGTCGGTCGCTACGGTGGCGAGGAGTTCATCGTCGTGCTGCCGGACACACCCGCCGAGGCCGCGATCCAGCTCGCCCGCCAGACCTGCCGGGAGATCGAAGAAGCCGCGATCAGCCACCCGGAATCACCGTACGAGACGCTGACGGTCAGTATCGGCGTGGCCACCGCCGACAGCCGCGACGACCTGCAGCGCGGCCCGCATGTACTCACCGGCCATGCCGATCGCGCGCTGTACGAAGCCAAGCGCCGCGGTCGCAATCGGGCCGTATTCGATCCGTCCCACGCGCTGCGCCGCACGGCAAGCTCGTCAATCTAACAGTCCCCTGGGCCCCGCAACCGCTGCGGCAAGTACGAGCTGTAACGCCCCCTCCGGGTTGCTAGCGTTCGATCGCAAGGGGAACGTAGGAAAGCCGCCGGCCCATGAGGTCACGCACGGATCCCCCGGATTCAACTGGGAGAACACATAACATGCGGAACTTCAAACATTTGCGCCTTTCCCGTGAAGGCGCATGCAGGCTTGCGGCCGTCGCATTGGCCGCCATGAGCCTGAATGCCGGAGCGGTGGGACTGGTCACCAACAACAACGGTTCGGTCATCACGCTCGACCCGGCGACCAACACCTTCGGCGCAAGCGCTGGGGGCATCGCCAACAACGGCGTCGTCGGCGACTGCGTCATCAGCAGCGACGGCAGCACGGCCTACGTCACGAACTTCGGTTACCAGATATTTCCGGTCGACCTTACCGGCGCAACGCCCGTCATCGGCGTGCCGTTCAGCACGTCCCAGCAGAGCGAGGATGTCGACTTGACGCCCAACGGCAAGTATCTGCTGGTCACCAACGGTGGCAGCGGATCACCGCTGTCGTCGATCGACACCGCAACGCGGACCGTCGTCAGCGATCTGGCCCTGGCGTCCAACACCGTGGATGCCTGCGCGGACGGCACCCACGTTGTCTCCGGGGCATCGGGCTCGATTCACCTCATCGACATCGATGGTGGCGGCAATCTCACGCTGAACATGTCCACTGCTGCCGGCGACACCATCAACGCGTACTGCGCACCGAACAGCACGACGGCTTACGCCATCTCGTACTCCGGCTCCGTGCAGAGTTTCGCGATTCCGGGATTGGCCCCCATCTCGAGTGTCGCCACGGTCGCCGAAGCGCAGTCTGCGGCGATCAACGCCGCGGGCACGATGATTTATGTCCGCGGCGCCTCAACCACCGCAGCGCATCCGCTGGACCCTGCCACCGGGTCGGTCGGCGCTGCGGCCTGGACCGTGCCGACAGCATTTTTCGCCAGTTCGTACTACGGCATCGAACAGATTGCACTGTCGCCGGATGGATCGGCGCTGTACCTGCCCCATGGTGGCGGAGTCCAAGTTCTCGATCCTGCCACGGGGGCGGTGGTGACCGATCTGAGCTCAGCGTCGGTCTCTTCGGGCGTTGGCATCTGTTTCTCCGGTGGCGGCGGCCAGGCTCCGGTGACCAGCCGCCTGCCAACGGCAAGTTTTCTGTCGGGCAATGATGTCGCAGCCGAGGGCCAGAGCGTCACGGTCACGCTGGGCTTGTCGCGCAAAAGCACTGTGCCGGTGCGGGTCCACCTGAGCGCCCGCGGTTCAGCGACCAAGGACGCTGACTACTCGCTGACGCCACAGGACATCGTCTTCGCCCCGGGCGCGCTGTATGCGACTGCCACCATCGACGTCGCCGACGACCAGCTTCAGGAACCGACCGAGAACGTCATCCTGGAAATCGAAACCGACGACAACGCGTTCGTCGGCTCGCCGTCGAGCTACGAGCTGCGCATCCTCGACAACGACGTGGCGCCGTTGGTATCCCTGCAGGTCAGCGGATCCGAAATCTTCGAAGGCGATGCGCCCGTTCAACTCACTGCTGCGCTGTCCGGGCCTGCGGCGCGGACCGTTTTCGTCCTGCTGTCCTATCGCGGGAGCGCGGCGATCGGTGTCGACTACCAGGCCCCGCGGTACATCCTGATCCCGGCGGGGCGTACCTCCGCCACGATGGACATACAGGCACTCAGTGATGGCCTCGTAGAAGACGGCGAGCAGGTCGACATCGCAATCAGCTACGTCTTCAACGCAGTGCCCGTTGCACCCGCGAGCGCGTCGATATTGATCCACGATGCCGATGCAATGGTCGTCGAGAAACGCATGGCGACCGCAGCCGGGTACCGGCACCACTAGAATCCAAAATTGGGCGGCATCTTCCGGCCCCGGCGGCGCCACTTCGGTGGCGCCGCTTTTCTGCGTGCGGCAGCGGCGCGAGGCGGAACGGCGGACAATGCCGACCGAACCCATCGATCAGCCCACCTTCGCCATGTCCGATTTCAATGCCGGAAATGTTCGATCCCGTCTTGTGGGATTGCTGCTTGTGCTCGGGCTGCTGCCAAGCTGCAGCGGCATGCCGGCCACCGAAGACCTGGGGCGCGTGCGCGCGCAGGTTGCCGCCACGGAACGCGCATTTGCGCAGACGATGGCCGACCGCGATCACGACACGTTCACCGGTTTCCTCGACGACGACGCGATCTTCATCGGTGCACGACAGACCCTGCGCGGCAAGGCGGCCGTCAGCGAAGCCTGGAGCGCCTATTTCGCGTCCCCGACTGCGCCGTTTTCGTGGGAACCGGAGACCGTCGAAGTCCGCCCCTCAGGCGATCTGGCGCTGAGCGCCGGCCCCGTCCGGGCCGCGTCCGGCGAGGTCGTCGGCAGTTTCCAGTCGATCTGGCGGCGCAGCGCAGACGGGCAGTGGCGCATCATCTTCGACAAGGGTTGCGAGGCTTGCCGCTGCCCGTCGCCCTGAACCCCACGCGCGGCCATCGGCAGCTCCGCCGGATATCCCTCTGCAGGCGCTGCCGCAGAGCGTTTGCACACGGAGTCGACAGTTTCTGGAGAAACGCATAAAGTGCAGACGCTGCACACGTATCAGGCTTGTTTCCGTATTCCCCCGTCACCGTCCGGTGTTGGTGTGGATGTATCCCGGTGACGTTACTTGTACGCATGCAGACGGGGGGCTCGATTCCTCACCGGGTTTTGATTGGGGTTTGTTCTGTCTACGACTTTTACAGGGAATGCGGCAATGTCTGAGAAAGCAACCGGCACGGTGAAGTGGTTCAACGAAACCAAGGGTTTTGGCTTCATTACGCCGACCAATGGCGGCGAAGATCTCTTCGCTCATTTCAAGGAAATCCAGACCTCTGGATTCAAGACGCTCAAGGAAGGCCAGCAGGTGGAATTCGTTCCGGCTCGCGGCCCCAAGGGCATGCAGGCGACCAAGATCGTTCCGCTCTGAAGCAAAGCGACATCGATCACCGAATTCGAACCGCGGCCACGGCCGCGGTTTTTTTGTGCCCGCTGTGCCGGGAACGGTCCGGCTTCAGTCGGCGCCCGCAGCCGCGTCGTCGCCATCGAACAGCGTGGGCTGCAGCGATTCGGGTTCCGGGTCCCGGAAATTCGCCAGCCCGACCCCCACGAGCCGATAGAGCGTGTCGCGCGGCAGGTTGACCCGGTCACGCAAAGCGCGTGCGATCCGCAGCAGCTCGTCTGCCGAAGCCGGCGCCGTATCGGGCGTCAGGCTGCGGGTCAACGTCCTGAAATCGCGGGTCTTGAGCTTGAGCACGACGGTCCGCCCCACTCTCGGCGTCTTGCGTGACGCCGCCCAGGTCTTCTCCGCGAGCCGCTGCAGGCAGTCATCGGTCTCGGATAACGGGACATCGCGCGCGAACGTATCCTCGGACGATACTGACTGCACCGGTCGGTCGGGCTTCACCGCATGCTCGTCGATTCCGCGCGCAAGCTCGTACAGGCGCTGCCCATAGCGACCGAAACGGGCTTCGAGATCGTGCAGCTCGATCGCACGCAGCTCTCCGACCGTGCGCACTCCGAGGTTCTCGAGCTTGCGCTCCATCACCTTGCCGACGCCCGGCACGCGCCCGACCGGCAGGGGCTCGAGAAACGCCAGAACCTGATGCGGCTTGATCACCCACAGTCCGTCAGGCTTGCGCCAGTCCGATGCGATCTTGGCGAGAAACTTGTTTGGCGCGACGCCGGCGGACGCCGTCAGGTTCAGCTCCTCGCGGATCTGACGGCGGATGGTCTGCGCGACCTCGGTGGCGCTGTCCAGGCCGGACAGATTGCGGGTGACATCGAGATAGGCCTCGTCCAGCGACAGCGGCTCGACCAGCGGCGTATGGCGCAGGAAGATCTCGCGCACCCGTCGGGACACGCTCCGGTATCGTGAAAAGTCCGGCGGCATGAACACGGCGTCCGGACACAGGCGCTCCGCCCGCACCGCCGGCATTGCCGAACGCACACCGAACCGCCGCGCCTCGTAGGACGCTGCGCAGACGACCGAACGCGCGCCACGCCACGCCACGACGACCGGCCGCCCGCGCAGCGCCGGATCGTCCCGCTGTTCGACGGACGCGTAGAACGCATCCATGTCGACGTGCAGGATCTTGCGCATCAGGCCATCACGGTGAGTCGGCCGCGATCCCCAGCCATCCGCGGATCCGGGCGGCATTTTCGTGCACCACGCGCCGGCCTTCCTCGATCGCCTGATCGGCGCGGTGGAAGTCCATCAGCGTGTAGTCGTCGAGCCGCGGAACCAGGGCGATCTCGGGCGGATCGCCGGCCATGCGGCTGCGGGTGAGACGGTCCTGCAGGATGTTGACGCTGGTGGCGACGACATCGAACAGGCTGGGATTCTGGCCCTCGCCGCTCGTCAGATAGCCGGCGGCGCGCTGCCACCAGCTCAGCTCGGCGTTTTCCGCACTGCCGCCGACGCTGCGCGAGACGTGGGTGCCGACGAGCTGGCCGTTGAGGTTGACCGCGATCACGACGTCGGCACCCAGCGCGCGGCAGGCTGACACCGGCACCGGATTGACCAACCCGCCGTCGAGCATCCAGCGACCGTCGAGCTGCACCGGAGGGAACAGACCCGGCAGCGCGCACGATGCCCGCGTCGCCGGCAACAGCGGGCCGCGCGTCAGCCAGGTCTCGCGGCCGGTCTTCATCTCGGTGGCGACACAGACAAAGCGCTGCTCCAGCGACTCGATGTCCGGATTGTGATGCCGCTGCTCGAAGAAGCCGAACAGCTTTTCGCCCTTGAACATGCCCCCCGACAGACTGATGTCGAGAAAGCCGAGGACATCGCGCGCAGTGAGCGTGCGCACCCATTCGGCGAACTCGGCCAGCTGGCCCGCGACATAGACCCCGCCGACCAGCGCGCCGATGGACGTCCCGGCCACGACCTGAGGGCGGACGCCGATCTCCTCCAGCGCCTGGATCACGCCGATGTGGGCCCAGCCCCGCGCCGAGCCGCTGCCGAGCGCGAGGCCGACGGTAGGAGGAGTCGAAGGGTTCATAGGGGCGCCATTCTGGACCGCCGGCAGCGGCTTGGGAACACCGGGGCGATCTCCATGTCAAAAGCCCGTCCGGCTACACTGCCGGACCGGATTCCCGTTCCTTCGTATTCCTTCAGAGCACCCGCCTCCACCATGCGCCCGACCGTTTTCGCACTCGCGATCCTGCCCCTCGTCATCGGCGCCTGTGCCGCCCCCGCACAGCAGGTCGTCCCCTGCCGCAACAACTGCAACAGCCACGAGGAAGGCTATCAGTGGGCGTGGCGCGGCAATCTCCTCGACGACCGGGCCTGCGCGGGCTACAGCGAGGCCTTCAGTAGCGGCTGCCGCGACGGGGTGCACGACCTGCAGCAGCTGCGGCCGGCACAGGAAGGGCTCTGACGCCCCTCACCCGGGCGCGGTGACTCACTCCCCGCGGACATGTCGGGCGGCCGGGCGTGACATCGTCACGAACTCCTCGGCGGCGGTTGGATGCACCGCCATCGTGGCGTCGAGGTCGGCCTTGGTGATGCCGAGCCGCATCGGCACGGCCAGCAGCTGCGCGAACTCTGCCGCATCGGGTCCGACGACATGCGCGCCGACGACGCAATCGCTTTCGCCGTCGACCAGCAGCTTGATCAGCATCCGCTCGGTGCTGCGTCCGAGCGTCGCTTTCATCGGCCTGAAGCTGGAGCGATAGACCTCGACGACGCGATGCCGCTCCCGCGCCATCTCCTCGCTCAGCCCCACCGTCCCGATCTCCGGCGTCGTGAACACCCCGGTCGCGACCCAGTCGTGGCTGACCCGGACATCCTTGCCGCCGAACTCGCAGTCGGCGAAGGCATGCCCTTCGCGGATCGCCACCGGCGTCAGATTGACGCGGTCGGTCACGTCGCCGACGGCGAAGATGTTGGGCACCGACGACCGCGAATACTCGTCGACGACAACATGGCCGTTCCAGCCCATCTCGATCCCGAGCCGTTCGAGGCCGAGCCCGGAGACGTTGGGACTGCGCCCGATCGCGAACAGAATCTGGTCCGCCGCCAGCACGCGGCCGTCACCGAGTTCCCCCTCCAACCCGTCCGGCGTGCGATCGATCCGCGTGAACACCTGCCCGAGCACGACCTTGACCCCGCGCGCCTCCATTGCCTCGCGCACATGGCGGCGAACCTCGCCGTCGAAGCCCCGGAGAATCTCCTCGCCGCGATAGATCAGGGTGGTCTCGACGCCGAGCCCGTTGAGCAGACAGGCGAACTCGCAGGCGATGTACCCGCCGCCGGCAATGGCCACACGCTGTGGCAACTGCGGCAGATCGAACAGTTCGTTGGAGGTGATCACATGCTCGACGCCCGGCAGATCCGGATCGACATTGGGCTTGCCACCGGTGGCGATCAGAATGCGGTCCGCCGTCACCGTGCGCTGTTCGGCGACCAGCTCGATCGTATGCGCGTCGCGCAACACCGCGCGGCTGCGATGCAGCTCCACCCCGGCATTCTCGAGCGTATTGCCGTAAAGCCCCTCGAGCCGCGCGATTTCCCGATCCTTGTTGGCGATCAGGGTCGGCCAGTCGAATCGCGGCGTCTCCAGCGACCAGCCGAACGATGCGGCCGCCTCGAATTCGTCAGTGAAACGCGACGCATAGACCAGCAGCTTCTTCGGCACACAGCCCCGGATCACGCAGGTTCCACCAAAGCGGTACTCCTCGGCGAGTCCGACACGTGCCCCGTGACCCGATGCGATGCGTGCCGCGCGCACCCCGCCGGAGCCGCCGCCGATGACGAAAAGATCGTAGTCGTATCCACTCATGTGCTGCTCCCGCGCCTCGCCTGGGCCATGTACAGGGCCGCTCACTCTACCTGCTGTCGAGCCCGCGCGCGCCGGCGCCATCGTGCGGACACATCCGCCCTCTAGGATGCCGCGCTTTGACCGACCCGCACGCGCCCCATGAGCCGCCGCCCCCCTCCGATCCGACCCACACGTCCCGACGACCCGACACGCCGAACGTTCATGCGCAGCCTGGCGGCGGCGGGGGCCTTTTCCTGGCTGCCCGGATGCGGGCCGACGACCGCTTCCGGAACGGCGCCGGCGCCTGGAACCGCGACGTTCATGCACGGCGTCGCATCGGGAGACCCGCTGGCCGATCGCGTCATCCTGTGGACACGGGTCTCCGGTCTGCAGCAGGACACGCCGGTCGACTGGGTGGTCGCTCTGGACCCCGATCTGCGGCAGATCGTGCGCAGCAGCGGCGACGGCCACGATCCGGCCCAGCCCACCTTGGCGCTCGCGCGGCAGGACTACACCTACAAGGTGGATGTCCGCGGCCTGCAGCCGGGCACGACCTACTACTACCGCTTCGGCTGTGCCGGCGCGCAATCGCCGATCGGACGCACCCGCACCGCTGCAGCCGGGGCGGTCGACCACCTGCGCCTGGCGCTGGTGTCCTGCTCGAATTATCCCGCCGGCTACTTCAACGCCTACAAGGTGCTGGCGCGCCGCGACGTCGACGCCGTCATCCACGTCGGCGACTATTTCTACGAGAGCGGCAACGAGGGGACGATCGGACGCCCGGCCGATCCGCCGCACGAAATCGTCACGCTCGACGACTATCGTCGCCGCCACGCGCAGTACCGGGGCGATGCGGATCTGCAGGCGATGACGCGGCAGCATCCCCTGATCGCGGTCTGGGACGATCACGAGTCGACCAACAACAGCTGGGCCGACGGCGCACAGAATCACCAGCCGGAAACCGAGGGCGCCTGGAGCGTGCGCAAGCAGGCCGCGGCACGCGCCTACGCCGAGTGGTTGCCGATCCGGCTGCCCGACCCAGCCGATCCGTTGCGGATCTGGCGGCACCTGCCCTACGGCGACCTGATCGACCTGCTGATGCTCGACACGCGCCTGCAGCGCAACGCGCCGGAGACCGACACGTCGGGCACCGGCACCGGCAGCTTCGATCCGGACCGCACGATGCTGGGTCTGGAGCAGCGCGACTGGCTGCTGGCGAAGATGGCGGCGTCCAGCGCCGCCGGCACGCGCTGGCGCGTGCTCGGCCAGCAGACGATGATGTCCCCGCATCGGAACAACCCGGATCCGCGCTACTCGCCGCTGCCGTACCTGCCGCCGGACGTGGCCGCGGAGATGGGCCTGCGCCAGGGCGGCGGCAACGAGGGCAGCGACAACTGGGGCGCCTATGCCTATGAGCGTGACCTGCTGATGGGCCACTGGCGCGACAACGGCATCGCCAACAACGTCGTGCTGGCTGGCGACATCCATACCGCCTGGGCCTGCGATGTCGTCGAGGATCCCTACACGCCGTTCAATCCGCTGACGCCGGCGATCACCGGCGTTCCCGGGTACAACGCCCTGACCGGCGAAGGCGCGGTCGCGGTCGAATTCACCTGCATGAGCGTCAGCTCCAACAACATGGCCGATGACGAGGCCAGCGCCGCGCTGGCCCCGTTCTACAACGCCGCCGTCGTCACCGCCAATCCGAATGTGCGCTATCACAACGCTGCCGCGCATGGCTTCGTCCTGCTCGATGTGACGCGCGATCGCGTCGTCGGCGAGTACTGGAACGTCGGCTCGGTGCTGACCGCCTTCGGCGACGACGATGACGCCGTACTCGACGCCGCCCATGAAGTCAGGCACGGCGACGCCCGCGCGGCCGGGACCGATCACCTTCGCAAGTCCAGCGGCGCCACCCCCGCCCGCAGCGACGCCCCCGTGCCGGCGCCCTAGCGTACGGATCCGGCCGCTACGGCGGATTCAGTGCGGGCGTTTCTTCGGCTTGCGGGTCGCCGGCTTACCGCCTACCGGCTTGCCCGCGCCGAACTTGCGGGGACCGCCCGGCGCGCCCGTCTTGCGTCCCGCTGCGCGGCTCGTGCGCATACCCGGAGCCTCGTCCGCCGCCGCAGGGCCGCGACCGGCCGGTTCGCCGACCAGGCTCAACTGCAACTGCCGGCCCGACACCCAGACCTTGCGCAGATCGCGGAAGACCTTCTTCGGCATGCCCTCGGGCAGGTCGACGAAGCTGTGGTCGTCCTTGATCACGATGCGACCGATGAACTCGCTCTCGAGTCCGGCCTCGTTGGCAATGGCGCCGACGATGTTGCCCGGCTGCACGCCGTGCGCCGAACCGACCTCGAGCCGGTAGGTTTCCATCGCCGGAGCATCCGCCCGAGGCTTGCGCTTGGGGCGCTCACGTTCCGGGGCCGCGGGCGCCTCCTTGCGGCGCGGGCGCTCGACTTCGGATGGCCCTTCGTTCCGGGGCTGCGCGCCCGCGCGCGCCACCTCGAGCAGCAGCGGCGTTTCCCCCTGGTACAGCCGGGCCAGCGCGGCGGCAACGTCGAGCATCGGCAGCTCGCGTTCCTTCGCGTACTGGCCGAGCACCGCCTGGAACTGCATCAGCGTGCCGCGTGCCGCCGGATCGTCCAGCACCTCGGAGATGCGCTGCTTGAAGCGATCGACCCGCCGCTCGTTGACGGCGTCGACGCTCGGCAGCTCCATCTGTTCGATCGGCTGCCGCGTCGCGCGTTCGATCGCGCGCAGCAGGTGGCGCTCGCGTGGCGCGATGAACAGGATCGCCTCGCCGCTGCGCCCCGCACGCCCCGTCCGCCCGATGCGATGCACATAGGACTCGGTGTCGGTGGGCACGTCGTAGTTGACGACATGGCTGATGCGCTCGACATCGAGCCCGCGCGCAGCGACGTCGGTCGCGACCAGGATATCCAGCCCGCCCTGCTTGAGCCGGTTCACCAGCCGTTCGCGTTGCGCCTGCGGCAGGTCGCCATTGAGCGCCGCGGCGGCGAAGCCGCGCGCCTGCAACCGGGTCGCCAGGTCGTCGGTCGCGAGCTTCGTGCGCGCGAAGATGATCATGCCGTCGAAGGCTTCGGCCTCGAGGATGCGCGTCAGCGCGTCGAGCTTGTTGGTGCCCGTCACCATCCAGCAGCGCTGGCGGATGTTCGCGGCGGTACTGGTGCGCGACTTGATCGTGATTTCTTCGGGTTTCTGCAGATAGGTCTGCGCGATCCGGCGAATCTGCGCCGGCATCGTCGCCGAGAACAGCGCGATCTGGCGCTGTTCGGGCGCCTGCTGCAGGATCCATTCGACATCGTCGACAAAGCCCATGCGCAGCATCTCGTCGGCCTCATCGAGCACCAGCCACTGCAGACGATCCAGACGCAACGTGCCGCGCTTGAGATGATCGACGACGCGCCCGGGGGTTCCCACCACCACATGCACACCCCGACGCAGACCGCGCAGCTGCGGATCGTAGCTCTGTCCACCGTAGATCGGCAGCACCCGGAAGTCGGGCAAGTGCGCGGCGTAGCGCTGGAAGGCTTCGGCCACCTGGATCGCCAGCTCACGCGTCGGCGCCAGCACCAGCGCCTGCGGCGCATGCAGGTCGAGCTGCAGACGGGACAGGATCGGCAGCGCGAACGCGGCCGTCTTGCCGGTGCCAGTCTGCGCCTGCCCCAGCACATCCCGCCCCTGCAGCAGCGGCGGAATCGTGGCGGCCTGGATCGGCGACGGCGACTCGTAGCCCACATCGGTGAGGGCCTGGACCACCGCGGGCGGCAGACCCAGCGCGGCGAAATCGATGGAAGAAGCGACGGATTCGGAATTCATGGCGGTGAACCAGCTAAGGACCCTGGAGCGCGAACGGTCCGAATCCCGGATGCCCCCAACACCGCGGGTCCCGGTTTTTCGCGACAGCTTTGCGAAATGACCGCCACTCGCGCGTCCCTGGCGGCGCGGCGACGGAATCGAACAGTATGCAGAATCCCGGGGCAAAACGATATGAGCACGGCCCGAAAACCCCATCCGACACCGAACTTGAGGCACACTCCAATCACCATCGGATCGCAGATCGACGCGGCACGGATTCCACCCGGAGGATGCATGAGTCCCACGTCCCGAGCCCAGCCCCCCGCACAGCCCTGGACCGAGTCCCCTGGAATCGCCCGTCTCGGCGACTGGGTGGCCGCCGAGCGGCGCCCGCTGGACCGCCCCCTGATCGTCGGCATCAACGGCGCGCAGGGCAGCGGCAAGAGCACACTGGCCAGAACGCTCGCGCACTATCTGAATCAGGCGCACGGCCTGCACACCGCGGTCCTGGGGCTCGACGACCTGTATCTGACACACCGCGAACGTCAGCGCCTGGCACGGGACGTCCACCCGCTGCTGCAGACACGCGGCGTGCCCGGCACCCATGATGTCGCCCTCGGGGTTTCCCTGCTCGAGCGGCTGTCGGGCCTGGAATCCGGCGACAGCCTGGCCGTCCCGCGCTTCTTCAAGTCGATCGACGACCGCGCGCCGGAACGCGACTGGCCGTCGCTCTCGGGCCCGCTGGACGTGATCCTGTTCGAAGGCTGGTGCGTCGGCACACCGGCGCAGACCGCGGCCGAACTCACGCGGCCGGTCAATCCGCTCGAGCGCGACGAGGATCCGGACGCGCGCTGGCGCGGCTGGGTCAACGAGCAGCTCGCGAACGTCTATCCCGCGCTGTTCACGCGGATCGACCGACTGGTCTATCTGCAGATTCCCGACTTCGGCTGCGTGCTGCGCTGGCGCCGGCAACAGGAAGCCGGCAATGCGCGCGAACAGACGCAGCAGCCGCAGCGCCTGATGGACGCCGCGGCGCTGCGTCGGTTCGTGCAGCACTACGAACGCCTGACCCGCCATGCGATGGCGACGCTGCCGTCGCAGGCCGACGCCACCGTGCGGATCGGTGCGCGCCACCGGATCCTGGGCATGCAGCTGAAGGACTAGAGCCCGATGACGCTACGGCGGGCGCTGCGATCGACCTTGGCCTTGACGGCGTTCTAGCCCGGCTCGCCGGACACCGGCACCGCCGGACAGCGCAGCGCTCCGGCAGCCACGGTCGCGACGATGCTATCGGCGAGTTGCTGCAAGGCCTGCTGATGCCCGGTCACCAGAGCGTCATCCCCGGCCGCAACGGCGACGCGGACCACGCTGTGACAGCGCAGCGGATCAGGCGCGCCAGCCACCAGCAGCGACCACGACGTCTCCTGCAGCACGTAGGACGCCGGAACCGACTCGAACCGCTCGACGCGAAGCCTCAGTTCCACCGGCTGTGCACCGGGCGCAAACGGGCCGGGCGCGCGCTCGCCCAGCGCAGCCGACAATCCCGCCTCGACCTCGCTCGCCAGCGGCGCCAGCCACTGCCGCGATTCACGCAGCGCCAGACGCCCGGGGCCGGTCCGCACCACGAGCTGGGGGTGGTCAACCTGCTCCGGCACTGAGCGCACGTCGAGCGAGAACCACGGCGGGCCGCCGTGTTGCCTGTCCGGCGCCGGCGGCACCAGCGTGTAGTAGCGGATCTCCGGGGTCGACGCGCAGGCCGCGATCACAACCGGAACCAGTGCCGGCATCGCCAACCGCCGCAGCGCCGTCAACAGTCTCATCATGGATCCTCCGCCACTGGAGTCGCATCGTCGGAGGTGGCGCGACGCCCCCGAATCAGGGCCTCCGGATGCCGCTGCAGATAGTCCGCCAGCGCCCTGAGCGAACGCGCGGCACGGTCGAGCTGGTCGAGCGCCGCGTGCGCATCGCTGCGCAGCCCCGAATCCGGGGCCACCGCCGCGTTCAGCGCCGCAAGGGTCTGGCGCAGATCGGTCAGGGCACCGGAAGCCTGTGGAGCCAGCTCGCCGTCGAGCCTTTGCAGCAGCCGATCGACATCCTGCAGGGTCGTATTCAGATTGCGCCCGATATCGTCGAACGGCACCTCGCTCAGGCGGCTGACCACATCGGCGATCTGGGTCTGGATCTGTGCCAGGCTGCCCGGATCGGTGGGCACGGCCAGGACGCCGTCAACCACGGCAACGGTTTGCGGAGGTTCCCCGTCGGACAGATCGAGCGCCACGAACAGCTGGCCGGTGATCAGGTTCCCGGTCCGCAACTGGGCGCGCAGTCCGCGCCGCACCAGCTCGGACATCACCGCGGCGGCGCGTCCGCCCGTAGCGCGTTGATCGATCAGTTCGCAAAGGGATTCGTAGGCGCTGCCGAGCCGCGGCGGATAGATCCGGGCAACGACGTCGCCGACGAAACGCGCCCGATCGCCGTCATACAGCAGATTGACCGAACGGATCGCCCCGACCTCGACACCGCGGAAATCGATCGGCGCACCGACGGCCAGCCCCCGCAGCGACTCATCGAAGCGCATGCGGATATCGACCGGCTCGCTGGTCGGCGGACTGGTCGCCGCCGCCAGACTCGGATACAGCGTGAACTCGGTTTCCGCCGCTGCCGGCGTGGCCTCGCCGAAGTTCTTGAACGCGACACCCCCCGCGATCACGCTGGCGACCGACTCGGTGTTGACCTGCAGTCCGGAAGCACCGAGCGAGACGTCGAAGCCGCTGGCGTTCCAGAACCGGGCATCGCGCCCGACGAAGCGGTCGTACGGAGCGGCCACGAAGACCCGCAGAGTGACGCCCTGCCCGTCCTCGTCGAGGCTGTAGGCGCCGACCCGGCCGACGGCGATACGCCGGTAGTAGACCGGAGATCCGATCCCCAGGGATCCGAGCTGCTCGGCCTTGAGCATGAACTGCGTGCCCTGCTCGTCGCTGGACACCGCCGGCGGCGTCTCCAGCCCCTGGAACACGCGCCGCGACTCGGTCGCGCTGCCGACATCCATCGCGATGTGGACTCCCGAGACCAGCGTCCCGAGCCCGGAGATCCCGCCGGTATCGATCCGCGGCCGCACCACCCAGAAGCGCGTGTCCTCGACGGCCAGCCGCCCGGCGTCGCGGCGCAACTCGATCTTGACGACCACGTCCTGCAGGTCTTCGGACAGCGAGATCGCCTTGACCCGCCCGACCACGACGTCCTTGAACTTGACCTCGGTCTTGCCCGACTCCAGGCCCTCGGCCGATCCGAACCGGACCTGGACGTCGATGCCGGCCGACAGCGCGGACCGCACCACCAGACCGAGGCCGATCAGCGCCGCGATCAATGGCACCAGCCAGATCAGTGACGGCAGTCGGCGTCTGTGCTCGACGACGACCGGCTGCGGAAAGCGATCGTCGAAATCGGTTTGGGTGTTGTCGTCGGTCATGCTTGGCGGTCACGCACGGTTCTGGGCACGCGCCCCCAGATCAGACGTGGATCGAAACTCATCGATGCCAGCATCGTCAAGACGACGACCGCCGCGAACGCGACCGCACCCGGCCCCGGCTGCACGTCCGCGAACGTGCGGAAATGCACCAGTCCGACGAGCAGCGCGACGACGAAGACATCGAGCATCGACCAGTGCCCGACGAACTCGATGATCCTGAACAGATGGCTGCGCTCGCGCTGCCGCAGCGTGGTGCCTCGCTGGACGCTGATCAGCAGATACGCCAGCACGCCGATCTTGAGGATCGGCACGACCACGCTCGCAACGAACACGACGATGGCGATATCCCAGGCCCCGTCGCGCCACAGCGCCGCGACGCCGCCGAGGATGGTGTCGGCACGCTGCTCGAAGAGGGTCGCCGTAAACATGATCGGCATGACGTTCGCGGGCAGGTACAGCAACGCCGCCGCGATCAGCAGCGCCCAGGTCCGGGCAAGCGTGTCGGGCTTGCGCAGGTGCAGACCGGCACCGCACCGGCAGCAGTACATCCGCTGCCCATCCTCACCCCCCGCAACCCGGTATATCAGGCCACAGCCCGGGCAGCTCACCAGTCCCAGCTCCGCTCCGGTCCGCATCAGGCCGGCCTCCGCCGGCGGCTCGCAACATCCCAGAGTTCGTGCAGATCGAAGGCGGTGACGATGGTCAGCAAATAGGTCAGCAGCGCGAACCCCCACATGCCCATCCCGAGCGAGATGTCCGCGTCACTGGACAGTTTGATCGCCGATACCAGCACACCGATCAGGAACACCTCGACCATGCTCCATGGCTGCATCGCACGCAGTGCATGCATAACCTTGACGAAATGGGTCGGCACCCGCCCCGCACGCAGCGGGATCAGCACATAGGCAAACGACAGCATCTGCAGCAGCGGCAGCAGAAAAATCGACAGCGCGGCAATGATTGCGACGGTTCCGGTGCCGGCGTCGTACGTCGCCAGGATCGCGTCCCACAGCAGGACCGAGTTGCGCTGACCGCCAACCTCCATCTCGATGACCGGATAGGTGTTGGCCACGACGAACACGATCAGGCCGGTCAGGGTCAACGCCAGCATCGTGTCGAGATCGACGGGGCGATTGCGGTACAGCTCCGCGCCACAGCGCCGGCACCGCGCAATGCCGCCCGGCTTCAGGGGCGTGCGGCGGTGCGCTGCATCGCAGCATTCGCAAATAACCAATGATTCCACCGCGGATCCGTCGCTCTGCCATCGAGGAAATCGAACCGCGACAGTCTAGCGGCAAACTGATCGTGCGATACGCCCCCCAAGCCGGGTGGCCTACCGGAGTGCCAGGACTTCAGACCGGAGCCGGCGCCGTGGCGATCTGCCAACCGCGCGCAACCTGCCCCCCTGCCGCCCGCAGTGCACGCACCAGCCATTCGGCCCCCGCCGGGTCACGACCGACATCAAGCCATTCATCCGGCCGCAGGTGCTGCAGGGGTTCCGCACTGAGTCCGAATTCGACCACGATCCCGCCGTCGTCGTGGCCGGCCTCCCGGTCCTCCGGAACCCGCCCCGCGACGCGCTGCGCAACGACCCGACACGGATACAGGGCCAGGCGTTGCAGCTCCTCCTGCAGGCGCGAGACTCCCGGCACGGCCACCGAGAACGAGCCATTGCGGTCGTTGTACATGGTTGAACCCCTTATATCGTTATGGACACCCCAATTCCTACACTTTGTAGTCCTTGTATTACATTTTCGATAGTAAAATTAACCCACCCCACAAACAGAAAGAGCCGGGACTGGCCCGGCCCTTTCGGCAGCGGAGGATACCCGCGGTGTTACTGGACGCGCTCCAGCACGGTGGCGACGCCCTGCCCCATGCCGATGCACATCGTCGCAACGCCGAACTGCGCGTCCTTCTCGTTGAGCACATGCGCCAAGGCGCCGGTGATCCGCGCGCCCGAGCAGCCCAGCGGATGGCCCAGTGCGATCGCACCGCCCTTGATGTTGACGCGGTCTATACGGTCGAGCAGCTTGAGATCCTTCATGACCGCGAGCGACTGCGCCGCGAAGGCCTCGTTGAGCTCGAAATAGTCGATGTTGTCGATCGACAGACCGGCACGCTCAAGCGCCTTCTTGGTCGCCGGCACCGGGCCGATGCCCATGATCGACGGGTTGCAGCCCGCAGCCGCGACGCTGACCACGCGGGCCAGGGGCTTGAGGCCCAGGGCCTTGGCCTTGTCGGCCGACATCACCAGCGTGCACGAGGCGCCGTCGGAAATCGCCGAGCTGTTGCCGGCGGTCACCGAACCGGCCGGATTGAAGGCCGGACGCAGCTTGCCGAGGTCGTCCAGGTTGGCTTCCGGACGCACGACCTCGTCGAAATCGACCAGGATCGGCGCACCGTCGGCGTCATGGCCCTGAATGCCGACCATCTCGTTCTTGAACTCGCCGTTCTTCCACGCGGCATAGGCCTTCTGATGGGACGCCAGCGCGAACTCGTCCTGCGACTTGCGATCGATCTGATGCGTCTGCGTCAGCATTTCGGCGGTCAGCCCCATCATCGCGGCAGCCTTGGCCTGCGACACCGACATGCCCGGATCGCCGTCGAAGCCGTGCGTCATCGGCACATGGCCCATGTGCTCGACGCCGCCGCAGATGTAGGTATCCCCGAGGCCGGCCTTGATCGACGCGGTCGCGGTGTGGATCGCCGTCATCGACGAACCGCACAGGCGGTTCACGGTCTGGCCCGGAACCGTGTTCGGCAGCCCGGCCTTCAAAAGGATGTTGCGCGCGACATTGAAGCCCTGTTCCAGGGTCTGCTGCACGCAGCCCCAGATCACGTCCTCGATCTCGACGGGCTTGAGCGCCGCGTTGCGAGCCAGGATCGCCTTGATCAGCTCGGCGGACAGATCCTCGGCGCGCACGTTGCGGAACACACCGCCCCTGGAGCGGCCCATCGGGGTGCGGACCGCATCAACAATGACTACTTCCGTCATTTTCAAATCTCCAAATATCTGATTCGGTCGGCGCTTACTTCGGGAAGTACCGCTTGCCTTCGGCAGCCATCTGCTTCATCGACTCGGTCGGCTCGTAGAGCTTGCCGAGGCCGGCGTACTTCGCGCACTTGTCCAGAACGGTCTGCATGCCGACGCTGTCGGCATACTTCAGCGCACCACCGCGGAACGGCGGGAAACCGATCCCCATGATCAGGCCCATATCGGCCTCGGTCGGCGTCTCGACGATACCCTCGTCGAGGCAGCGCACGGTCTCGATGATCATCGGGATCATCAGACGGTCGATGATCTCCTCATCGGAGAACTCGGCCGTGCCGTTCGGCTGCACCGTTGCAATCAATTCCAGCGTCTGCGGATCGACGACCTTCTTCTGCTTGCCCTTCTTGTCGAGCTCGTACTTGTAGAAGCCGATGCCGTTCTTCTGGCCGTAGCGGTTGTTCTCGAACATCACGTCCAGCGCGGACTTGAACTCCTTGTTCGACATGCGATCCGGATAGCCTTCCGCCAGCACGTCGCCGACGTGATGCGAGGTATCGATGCCGACGACGTCCTGCAGGTACGACGGCCCCATCGGCCAGCCGAAGCCCTCCATGACCTTGTCGATCTTCAGGTAGTCGCCACCGTCGCGGATCAGCATCGACCAGCCGCCGAAGTACGGGAACAGGATGCGGTTGACCAGGAAGCCCGGGCAGTTCTTGACCACGATCGGGGTCTTGCCCATCGCCGCGGCGTAGGCGGCCACGGTGGCGATCGCCTCCTTGGAGGTCTTCTCGCCGTAGATCACCTCGACCAGCGGCATGCGATGCACGGGATTGAAGAAGTGCATGCCCAGGAAGTTCTCCGGCGCCTTGACCGCGGTCGCCAGATCATCGATGGAGATGGACGAGGTGTTGGACGCGATGATCGTGCCCGGCTTGCACTGGGCCTCGACCTCGGCCAGCACGCTCTTCTTGATCTTCGGGTTCTCGACCACGGCCTCGACGACGATGTCGACGCCGCCGAAGTCACCGTAGTTCAGCGTCGGACGGATGGTCGACAGGATCTGGCCGGCCTTCTCCGCCGTCAGCTTCTTGCGCGAGACCTGCTTGGACAGCAGCTTGTTGGCCTCGCTCATGCCCAGGTCCAGCGCCTTGTCGGCGATGTCCTTCATGATGATCGGCGTGCCCTTGACCGCCGACTGATAGGCGATACCGCCGCCCATGATGCCGGCGCCCAGCACCGCTGCGTGCTCGACCTTCTTGCCGGCCTTGATGTAGCCCTTGCCCTTCTTCTTGATCAGCTGGTCGTTCAGGAACAGACCGATCAGCGCGTCGGCCTGGGTGGTCTTGGCCAGCTTGGCGAAGCCCTGTCCTTCGATCTTGAGCGCGTCGTCGCGCCCCTTCGTGGACGCCTTCTGGATGCCCTTGACCGCCGTCACCGGCGCCGGATAGTTCTTGCCGGCCTTGCCCTGGACGAACGGGATCGCAGTTCCGAACACCATCATCGACTCGATCGGATCGAGCTTCAGCGGGCCGGTCTTCTGTGCGCGGCGGGCCTTCCAGTCGTACTTGCCCTCGATCGCCTGCTGCAGCAGCTTCAGCGCGGCGTCCTTGACCTTCTCGACCGGCACCACGGCGTCGACGGCATGCACCTTCAGCGCGGCGTCAGCCTTGTTCTGGGTTCCGCCGGCGATCCATTCGATCGCGTTGTCGGCACCGACCAGGCGCGGAAAACGCACCGTACCGCCGAAGCCCGGGATGATGCCCAGCTTGACCTCGGGGAAGCCCACCTGCGCGGTTGCCGCCATCACCCGGTAGTCGGTCGACATCGCCATCTCGAAACCGCCGCCGAGCGCGAATCCGTTGATCGCGGTCACCGTCGGAAACGGCAGGTCCTCGATCGCGTTGAAGATCTGGTTGGCATCGAGCGCCCAGGCCGCAATCTGCTCCTCGGACTGCTCGAACATCTTGCCGAACTCGGTGATGTCGGCGCCGACGATGAAGACATCCTTGGCACTGGTCACGATCATGCCCTTGATGCCGTCGGCCTTCGCCACAACTTCGCCGGCCTCACGCAGCTCGCGCACCGTCTGTGCGTCGAACTTGTTGATCGCGTCGTTCTGCCGGTCAAAGCACAGTTCGGCGATGCCACCGTCGAGCTGCGTCACTCGAATGGACTGCCCTTGATACATGGGTTGGTCACCTCGTGGATTGGAAAACGGGACGGTGCGCGGGGCGCCGGGATCACTCACCGGCCAGGCTGTCGCTGACGTATGGAACTGAAGCTGCGACTCCGCGCCCGAAAATATGAAGGGCGGCAATCATAGCCGTCATGCTGCAATGCCGTAAACCAACAAGGTAATCACACTTTCCGAAGCGAACACCCGCAACGCAGGGCGTAAACCCAAGGCCGCGGGCCGCCATGATCACGCACATTCTTTGACAGCCTCCAGAGGCCGCCATACACTGCGAAACAGCTTTTCGGGGGAAAGTCAAGGGGAGTTTTTGATGGCTGCTGACATGCGGCTGTCGTGCCGCAAATACAAAGCGTTACATGGATGCGCTCCCACAGGCATCGGCACGCGACGCGCCCGCATCACGGCGCCATCCGCGGCCGGCCGCATCTGCTGGCGCATGCCATCCTGCACTGCCCCGCCGCCCCCGACGCCGCGCTGGACCGGCGCCTCCGCAAACGTCTTCGTTAGTCATGCGCTGCAGGACGCGCATGTCGCGCACTTGGCCGGCGACGGCCGCACATTGCATGGAGCTTGGTAATCTCATGACCCAGAAGGCAAGCAAGGCTGTCAAGAAGCCGGCGAAGAAGGCCGCCAAGAAAGCTGCGGCCAAGCCATCACGCCCGTCCGCCACGAGCAAGGCCTCGGCCAAGAAGGCGGTCAGCAAGACTGCACGCAGCCTCAAGCAGGATCTCGGCAAGACCCGCGCCACCGCCAAGAAAGCCGCCAGCAAGGTCAGCAAGACGGTCAAGAAGGACGTTTCCCTCGCCCGCAAGACCCTCAAGACCGACGCCGGCAAGGTGAAGAAGGCCGTCACCGAACTCGAGCGCAGCGCCAAGAAAACCGCAACACAGGTCAAACGCACCGCCAAGAAAGACGTGGCGGCTGCGCGCAAAACCGTGAAGTCCGAAGTCGCCAAGGCCAAGAAGACCGTCCGGACGCTGGAATCCAGCGTCAAGAAAGCGGCCGGACAACTCAAGCGCGAGGCCAAGAAGGACGTGGCAGCCGTGCGCAAGACGGTCAAGGCCGACGTCAGCAAGACGAAGAAGGCCGTCAAGACGCTGGAATCCACCGCCAAGAAGGCGGCCAAGCAGATCAAGACCGCGATCCGCAAGGACGTCAACGCCACCCGGAAGACCGTCAAGAGCGACGCAGCCGCGGCACGCAATGTCGTCAAGAACGCGGAAAAAAGCGTCAGCAAGACGATCAAGAGCGACGTAGCCAAGGTCAAGAAAGCGGTCAAACAGGTTGCCGACGATGCACGCGCACAGGTCCAGCGCGCCGAGAAGGCGATCGCCGAGGCAGCCGCCCCGGTGGTTGCAGCAGCGCAGTCGATCAAGCCCTCGCCGCTGTCACGCGCATTCCTGGCCACATCCAAAGGCAAGAAGGAAGCCGCCGAACTCGGCATTGCGCCCGGAACCGAATCCGACGAGGACACCTCCGACAAGCCCTGACAGTCCATCGCGGCAGACCGCGTCGACAAGCCCGCCGAATATGGCGGGCTTTTTGTTTGCAGCGCGGACGGCGACAATAGCGCCAGGCAAACTCCATCCGTCCATCCGCATGAGCCTGTCGCTCGACCAAAGCACCGACTTCTGTTCCCTTCTGGCCGACACCAGCCGCCTGCGGTTGCTGCTGTTGCTGGAACAGTACGAACTGAGCGTCGCCGAGCTGACCGAGATCTCGGGGCTGGCGCAGAGCCGGGTCTCGACCCATCTGGCGCGCCTCAAGCGGGCGGGCCTTGTCCAGGACAAGCGCAGCGGCAACGCCGCCCTCTACTCGATGGCCGAGACGCCGAGCGAAGCCGCCAAACTCTGGGGGCTGCTACGCGCACAGATCACCGACGCCCAACTCGGCGTCGACCGCGAACGTGCCGTGCAGGTCATCGCCGCTCGCAAGCACGGTCAGACCTGGGCCGAGTCCGTCGCGGGTCGGATGGAACTCCACTATTCTCCGGGCCGCACCTGGGACGCGACCGCGCGCGCGCTGATCGGCCTGCTCGACCTCGGCAAGGTGGTCGACATCGCCTGCGGCGACGGCGTCCTCGCCGAACTGATCGCCGATCGCGCCGACAGCGTCACCTGTGTCGACATCAGCGCGACCGTGATCGCCGCCGCGCGCAAACGCCTCATCGCCATCACCAATGTGGAATTCTGCGAAGCCGACATGCTGGCGCTGCCGCTGCCGTCTGCGGAATACGACCACGTGTTTCTGATGCACGCGCTGTCGTACACGACCGAACCTCGCAAGGTCCTGGCAGAAGCCTCGCGCCTCCTTAGGCCCGGTGGTCGCCTGATCGTCGCTGCACTGGCCGAACACACGCATGAGGAAACCATGCGCGCCTACGACCATCTCAATCTCGGCATCGCCACGGAGCGACTGCGTAAGCTGATGCAGGGTTGCGGTCTCAGCGTCCAGCAGTGCCGGATCAGCTCCCGCGAGACGCGCCCGCCCTACTTCGAGGTCATCACCGCAACCGGGCTGCGCCGCTGAACCGACCGTTCGCGGTCCGCCGCCGCCCCGGCCCGCTCAACCGCGGCCTGCGCTCACCAGTCCACGATCTCGCCGTGACGCAGCAGGCGGCCATGGACCCCTTCGTCCGGCAGGCACACCGCCGCAACCACATCCGCCGCGGCGTCCTCGACGTCGATCGGCGCATTCGCGCCGCCCATGCGGGTCCGCACCCAGCCGGGATCGACCGCATTGACCAGCACGCCGGGCCCGGCCACCTGCGCCAGCTTGACCGTCACCGCATTGAGCGCAGCTTTCGATATCGAATACGGCGCCGGGCCATCGAGTCCGCGAGAGAACGCCGAATACCCTGTCGAGAGATTGACGATCCGGCCGTAGCCACGCGCGCGCATGCCCGGCAACCAGGCCCGCGCGCACCACAGGGCGCCGAGCGCATTGACGTTCAGCGCCTCGACGAAGGCGGTCGGCGAGGCACTCAGGACGTCGCCGTTCGGGAATACGCCGGCATTGTTGACGAGCACGTCCACGTCGATACCCCGTGCGGACAAGGCCGTTGCGCAGGCCGCGACCGCGTTGGCATCGGCCACGTCCAGTTCGATCGCGCTCACCCGCAATCCCTCGCCGCGCAGTTCGGCGGCGGCGGTCTCGCCCGCGGCATGATCACGCGACGCCATCAGTACCTGCATGCCCAGACGCGCGAGCTGACGGCTGACCGCCTTGCCGATCCCGCGGTTGGCGCCGGTGACGATCGCGGTATGCCGGTCCATGGCCGCGCTCAGCCGCCCTCCAGCTCGGCCTGCCACAGGCAACGGCCTTTCTTTTCGAGCGCCCGCAGCCGCTCACGGTGCGCCTCGAGCTCATCGGGGGTGGCGGTCACCCGTGGCAACGGGCCGTCGCCGGCACCGAGCAGCTCGACGAAACGCGATCGCCGCACCGATTCGCCCGACTGGGTGTCGAGGCTCAAACGGCTCTGCCCACCGGTCATCGCCAGATAGACGTCGGCGAGCAGCCCGGCGTCGAGCAAGGCGCCGTGAAGCTCGCGGTTCGAGTTATCAACCTCGTACCGCTTGCACAGCGCATCCAATGTCGCACGCTGCCCCGGATGCAGACGTCGCGCCATCGCCACGGTGTCGGTGATGGCGCAGACGTCCTCAAGCTTCTCGCGATAGCCGCAACGCGCGAACTCGCGATTCAGAAAGCCGACGTCGAACGCGGCATTGTGGATGATCAGCTCCGCACCCTTGAGGTAGTTCCAGAGCTCCTCCGCCAACTCCCGGAACTTGGGCTTGTCCGCCAGGAAATCCATCGTGATGCCATGCACCTCGACGGCCCCCGGATCGACTTCCCGGTCTTCCGGATGAACATAGCGATGGAAGTTGTTGTGCGTGTAGCGCCGCTTGCGCAACTCCACGCAGCCAACCTCGATGATGCGGTGCCCCTGCTCGACTTCAAGTCCGGTCGTCTCGGTATCCAGCACGATCTGCCGGATCGAGTCCGAGCGTTCGCCCCGCTGTTCGGTCGCACTCATGCCGCCCCCGCGATGACTTCGGCCACACCCTCGTTGGCCAGCCGGTCGGCTTCCTCATTGCCGTCGTGCCCTGAGTGCCCCTTGACCCATTGCCATTCGACCTGATGGCGTGCAGCGGCAGCGTCGAGTCGCTGCCACAGATCCTGGTTCTTGACCGGTTTGTTCGCCGCAGTGCGCCAGCCACGCCGCTTCCATCCGGGCAGCCACTCGGTCAATCCCTGCATCACATAGGACGAGTCGGTATAGAGCGTGACCGCGCACGACTCCTTGAGCGCCTCCAGCGCCCGGATCGCCGCCATCAACTCCATGCGGTTGTTGGTGGTCTCCGCTTCGCCGCCCTTGAGGCGGCGCACGCGACCCGCGTATTCGAGCAGCACACCCCAACCGCCCGGACCGGGGTTGCCCTTGCATGCCCCATCGGTGTGTATGACAACCTGTTTCAAGCGCCTGTCGCCCGTCGAGAATGAACCGGCTCCATTCTACCTGCTGCCGCCCGCACATCCGGCCGCGACAGCGGCGCCGGTCCGGCTCAGCTCGAACCCTCGCCGTTGCCGTCGATGGCGTCGCGCTGCGCCGCGGGCAGGCCGATCCCCACCAGCGGACGGACCTGGGCGCGCTGCGCGCGCCCGACGAAGTTCATCGGCAGCACGCGCTTGCGGGCCACGATCAGATACGCCTCGGCCAGCGGACTGATCAGGCTCGCCGGGGACCAGGCCTCGCCGACGGTGTGCGTGGTCATCCACGGGAACCCGACTCCGAACCGCCGCACTTCCGCGATCTCGAAATCGAGCAGTTCGAGCCAGTCCGTCACGCGTCCGACGCTGAAGAAACGTCCCCCCGGTGGAAATGCCCGGTTTCCGAGCCCGAGGCGTGCGCGCCACGCCCAGGTGCCCCAGGCACTGAAGCCCAACACGAACAGGCGTCCACGGTCGTTGAGAATACGGTCGACCTCGCGCAGCACGTGATGTGGCGAGCGCGAGAACTCCAGGGTATGCGGCAACACCACCGCATCGACGCTTTTCGACAGGATTGGCAGACGCTGGGGATCGGCGACCGCGGACACCCCATCGGCGACAGTGCCGATCACGCCATAATGCAACGTGCCGGCGGTCGCGATCAGGCTGTCGGCGACCCCCCAGCTGCCCACTTGCAGCACATGCCGCCCGAACACGTCCGGCAGGTAGCGCGCCAGTTCGAGGCATTCCAGGTCGAGTACGCGCCGCCCTCGCGGGGACCGGCGCCAAAGTTCCAGGACATAGCGGTCGAGCGGACGACCGCCGAGCGGATGACGTCGATGTGTCATGGCGTTACCCTCCGCCTGAACCTGCGCCCATCATACCGCCGATGCAGATCGATGCGATCCCCGCGTTTACCGACAACTACATCTGGCTGCTGAGTCACGACGGCGAAGCGGTCGTCGTCGATCCCGGCGACGCCGCTCCGGTGGAACGCACCCTGCGCGAACGCGGGCTGCGCCTCCGCGCGATCCTGGTCACGCACCATCATCCCGACCACGTCGGCGGGATCGACCGCCTGCTGCAGGAGCAGCACGTCCCGGTCTACGGACCGGCCGCCGAGGCAGCCCGCGTCGGCAGCATCTCCCACCCGCTGCAGGACGGCGACCGCGTCGACCTGCTCGGCGCATCGTTCGAAGTCCTGGCGGTGCCGGGACACACCCTCGGCCACATCGCCTATTACGCTCCCGGACAGCCCGGTCTGCTGTTCTGCGGCGACACCCTGTTCTCGGCCGGCTGCGGGCGGCTGTTCGAAGGCACGCCGGAGCAGATGCGCGCTTCGCTCGACCGCCTGGCCGGGCTGCCACCCGACACGCGTGTCTACTGCACGCACGAGTACACACTCTCCAATCTGGCATTCGCGCGCGCGGTAGAGCCGGGCAACCGCGCGCTTGCGCAACATCTCGAGCATGTAGAATCCCTGCGCGCGCAGCAGCGCCCCAGCCTGCCGTCGACCCTGCAGCTCGAACGCGAGATCAACCCCTTCCTGCGCGTGCAGGAACCGATGGTCGCAGCCGCGGTCAGACGCTGGGCCGATGCCCATGGCGGCCCTGCCGATCCGTTCGCCGCACTACGCCGCTGGAAGGACGGCTTCAGGGGCTGAACACCTGCCGCGACCGTCGCCACCGGCGGCAGACATGAGGCTCCGGATTCCGAGACGGCGCAACGAATGGCGCCCACAACGGCGCTCGGCTGCGGCCTGACGCCCACTGCCAATGAGGACTGAACGTTTGAGCTTTCACAAGCCCTTGATCGCGGGTTGCATCGCGCTGTGTCTGAGCCTGTGCGCGGTTGCGAGTCAGGCCCCGGAACCCCAGATCTGGCCACGCATCGTCTCGGGCTTGCGCCTGGTCAACAACGAACAACGCGACACCATCGAGTGGGCCCGCCACTACGCCCGCCATCCGGATGCTTTCGAGCAGATGCTCGAACGTTCCCGCCCTTACCTGTGGCACATCGTCGAGGCGGTCGAGCGCCGCCAGATGCCGCTTGAAATCGCGCTGCTGCCGGCAGTCGAGTCCGGTTTCGATCCGAAGGCCCGCTCGCAGCAGAAGGCGCAGGGCCTCTGGCAGTTCGTGCCCCAAACCGGCGCCGCCCGCGGACTGCAGAACACCCGCGACTACGATGCCCGCAAGGATCCGATCGCCAGCACACACGCGGCACTGGGGTACCTGCAGGACCTGAGCGAGCGATTCGACGACTGGCTGCTGGCGCTTGCGGCCTACAACATCGGCGCGGGTCGCCTAGCGGCGACGCTGCGAAAACAGCACGACGCCCAGGAATTCTGGGATCTGGATCTGCCGCGCGAGACCCGCGAGCACGTGCGCCGTCTGATGGGGCTGTGCCTGCTGATCGAACAGCCCAAGCGCTTCGGCATCCGCCTGCCCGATATTCCGGACCGCCCGCTGACCCAGCTCGTCCAGCTCCGGCAACCCGTCAATCTGGATGCCGCGCTCAAGGATGCCGGCGTCCGGCCGGGCGTCGTGCAGGCCTACAACCCCGGCTTGCGCAATCTGACCAACACCACCAGCAAGCAGTCGGTCATCCTGCCGGATGCAGAGGCCGAGCGCCTGACCGCTGCGCTGGCCACGGGGACCTTTGCCCCGGTGCCGATTCCGACCGTGGTCGTCCACGTCGTCAAGCGCGGCGATTCGCTATGGAAGATCGCCCGCAAGTACGACGTGCACGTCCGCGATCTGGTGCGCTGGAACGGACTCGGCGATAAAGCCCTGATCCGCCCCGGCAAGCGCCTCGAGGTGCACCTCAAGAGCTGAAGAGCACACCGATCCGGCACACCCCACCCGCGTCAATGGGCGGCGCGGGCCGGATCGGTGTCCTGGGTCTCGCCCTGCACCGGGGCCGGCTCGGATTCGACGCGTGGCTCGGGCTGGCGCTCCAGTGCGATCTTGAGCACATCCTCGATCCAGCGGACCGGCTCGATGTTGAGCTTGGCCTTGACGGTCTCCGGAATCTCCGCGAGATCCTTGACGTTCTCATGCGGGATCACCACGGTCTGGATCCCGCCCCGTTGCGCGGCCAGCAACTTCTCCTTGAGGCCGCCGATCGGCAGCACCTCGCCCCGCAGGGTGATCTCGCCGGTCATCGCGACATCCGCCCGCACCGGAATGCCGGTCAGCGCGGACACGAGCGCCGTGCACATCGCGATACCGGCCGACGGGCCATCCTTCGGCGTCGCGCCCTCGGGGACGTGGACGTGGATATCGTTCTTGGAGTTGAACTCCGGATCGATCCCGAGCGTCTGTGCCCGTGAACGCACCACCGTCAGCGCCGCCTGGATCGACTCCTGCATGACGTTGCCGAGCGACCCGGTCTGAGTGAGCTTGCCCTTGCCGGCGGCCAGCGCCGCCTCGATCGTCAGCAGCTCGCCGCCGACCTCGGTCCAGGCCAGTCCGGTCACCTGCCCGACCTGGTTGCGCTCCTCGGCGCGGCCGAAGCGGTACTGCGGCACCCCGAGATACTGGTCCAGATTGGCCTCGGTGACGCTGACCTGCTTGTGCTCCGGTTCCAGCAGCAGCTGCTTGACCGTCTTGCGGCAGATCTTGCTGAGCAGGCGCTCGAGACTGCGGACACCGGCCTCGCGGGTATACAGCCGGATCGTCGCGAGCAGGGCATCGTCGCCGACCTCCAGCTCGCCGTCCTTGAGGCCGTTGTTCTTCATCTGCTTCGGCAGCAGGTACTGCCGCGCGATGTTGAGCTTTTCTTCCTCGGTGTAGCCCGCCAGCCGGATCACCTCCATGCGGTCGAGCAGCGGGCCGGGAATGTTCAGCGTGTTCGCCGTGGCGATGAACATCACGTCGGACAGGTCGAAGTCGACCTCCAGGTAATGATCCTGGAACGTCGAGTTCTGCTCCGGATCGAGCACCTCGAGCAACGCCGACGACGGGTCACCGCGGAAGTCCATCGCCATCTTGTCGATTTCGTCGAGCAGGAACAGCGGGTTCTTCACGCCCACCTTGGACATGTTCTGGATGATCTTGCCCGGCATCGAGCCGATGTAGGTGCGGCGGTGGCCGCGGATCTCGGCCTCGTCGCGTACCCCGCCCAGGGACATGCGCACGAACTTGCGATTGACCGCCTCGGCGATCGACCGCCCCAGCGACGTCTTGCCGACGCCCGGCGGGCCGACCAGGCACAGGATCGGACCCTTGAGCTTCTTCATCCGCGACTGCACCGCCAGATACTCGACGATGCGCTCCTTGATCTTCTCCAGCCCGTAGTGATCCTGGTCCAGCTTGCTCTGGCAGGCCTCGAGATCGATATGCGTCTTGGTCCGCTTCTTCCACGGCACCTGCGTCAGCCAGTCGAGGTAGTTGCGCACCACCGTCGCCTCGGCCGACATCGGCGGCATCATCTTGAGCTTGTTGAGCTCGGCCAGGGCCTTGGCCTTGGCTTCCTTGTGCATGCCGCCCTTTTCGATCTTGCGCGCCAGCTCTTCCTGTTCGCTGGGACCGTCCTCGCCCTCGCCGAGCTCCTTCTGGATCGCCTTCATCTGCTCGTTGAGGTAGTACTCGCGCTGGTTCTTCTCCATCTGCTGCTTCACGCGCGAGCGGATCTTCTTCTCGATCTGCAGCACGTCGATCTCGCCCTCGAGCTGGGCCAGCACATGTTCCAGACGGGTCTTGGCGTCGGTGATCTCCAGCACGCCCTGCTTGTCTTCGAGGCGCAGATTCAGATGCGCGGCGATGGTGTCGGCCAGTCGCCCCGGCGCATCCATGCTCGCCAGCGACGGCAGCAGCTCGGCAGGAACCTTCTTGTTGAGCTTGGCGTAGGACTCGAACTGCGCAAGGATCGAACGCGACAGGGCGTCGAGCTCCTTGTCGTCGATCACCGCCTCCTTGTCCTCGGGCAGCGCCTGGCATTCGGCCACGACGTACTCGCCGCCGAGATCGAACTTCGAGACCTGCGCGCGCGATTGCCCCTCGACGAGCACCTTGACCGTGCCATCGGGCAGCTTGAGCATCTGCAGGATGCTCGCCAGCGTGCCGACGGTGTACATGTCTTCCTCGCCGGGATCGTCGATTTCGGCGGTGCGCTGCGCCAGCAGCAGCACACACTTGTCGTCCTGCATCGCCGCGGTCAACGCCTTGATCGACTTCTGCCGCCCGACAAACAGGGGAATCGCCATGTGCGGAAACACCACCACGTCGCGCAACGGCAGTACGGGTGCGGTACGGTCTGATTCTGTAGTCACGGGGACTCCTGCTCGTAATTGAGGGCATTATGCCGAAAGGCTCATTAGCTGTATGAGGCCGATCCCCGGCAAATCAAGCAAGTTGCTTGCCGACGGTGCGGACGACACTCCGCGACGTGATGAGAAGTACTTTCAGGTCATAGGCTTGCGCGCCATTCCTGAACCTGCCTCGATCTCCTGACGGCATCGACCGCGTCGACGGCGACCGGCCTCGGGGGTTACTGTGTCCGGCCACTGCCTGCAAGCCGATGCCCTTCCGATGCGCTTATTGCTGTTGATTGCCTGGCTGTTCATCGAAATCTGGCTGATCGCCACCGTCGCCGACCGTTTCGGCGTCCTGACGGTGGTCGCGATCCTGATCGGCGCGGCGATCGCCGGCGGCAGCATGATCCAGCGTCAGGGCTTCCGCGTCATGTTCAATGCGCAGGCGGCGATGCAGCGCGGCGAGCTTCCGACACGGGCACTGACCGAAGGCAGCCTCGGCGTGATCGCCGGAGTGCTGTTGCTGGTGCCCGGCCTGCTGTCGGACATCCTGGCGCTGCCGCTGCTGCTGCCTCCGCTAAGGCGCTGGCTGGCGGCCAGGGCGGAGGCCGCGATGCTGCGGCGCAATCCCGACCTGCGCCCGCCGGTCATCATCGAAGGCGAATACCGCGCGACCACCTCGACGCGGGTCGAGATCCTGCCGCCTCACCGCGACGACTGACCAGGCACCGGACTGGCGGCTCCGACCACTCAGGCTGACACGTTGGCGTCGGGATGTTCCTCTTCCCGGTTGCGCATCCAGTCAGCCGTCGAATACAGACTGCGAGCCATCTCCTTGGCCAGGCCTTCCTCGATGCCACAGTCGGCGATGGCTCTGAACATGCAGTCGAGCCACTGATCGCGCTCCTCGAAACCGATCGAGAACGGCAGGTGCCGAGCACGCAGTCGCGGATGCCCGAAACGCTCGACGAAATGCTGCGGCCCGCCGAGCCAGCCGCACAGGAACCAGAACAGCTTGTCGCGGGATCCGTCGAGGCTCGCAGGATGCATGGCACGGAGCTTGGCGTACGCAGGCTCCCGGTCCATCCGGTCGTAGAACGCATCCACCAGACGCCGCACAACGGCCTCACCACCAATCCTGCTGAACGGCGTCGGCACACCTTCTGAATCGTTCATCGGTCCATCCATACTCACGTGCAGCAGATTATATCGCCGAGAGGTCAGCCTCCTGCGACGGCACGCGGTTGCAACAAGCTCGGGCTATCCGGTCTGCAGCCGGCAGTTCACGCCGACAACCCGGTCACGTCCCGCGCCCTTGGCCAGGTACAGGCGATGGTCCGCGGCACGCAACAGGCTTTGTGGGTCAGTGCCGTCGGCGCCGAGGACTGCAACCCCCACACTCACCGTCACCCGGAACTCAGGGTCCGCAACATCTCGGACCACCATCGCAGAAGCCGCAGCGCGCAATCGTTGCGCCACATGCAGCGCTTCGTCGGAATCGGCACCAGGCAGCACGACCGCGAATTCCTCGCCGCCGATGCGCCCCATCAGATCGATCTCGCGCAAAACCGCCACGCCTTCTTCCGCAAACCGCTTCAGGACGGCGTCACCGGCTGCATGCCCATAGCGGTCGTTGACCGCCTTGAAATGGTCGATGTCGATCAACAGCAACGCCAACGGCGTCCGACCGCACCGAGCCCGCTCACACTCTCTCTGGGCGCCGGCGATGAGCCGCCGCCGGTTTGCCACGCCGGTCAGCGAGTCGGTCGCAGCCAGCTGCTCCAATCGCTGGTTGGCGCGCATCAGCTCGCGCGCAGCGACCTCTGCCCGTTCCTTCTCGGATCGCAACCGGCGCATCAGTTCTTCCTGGCTGAACACGCCGGAAAACGAACCGGTAGTGTGAAACGCCCGCAACACGCCAAAGCCAAGCAGCATGAACGCGGCGGCAAACACCGCGTGCGCGTACCACCACAGATGCGTCCATGGGCGAGCGAAAATGAATACGATGGATGCTGTTGCGAATCCTGTGAGTGCAAAGGTGTAGATGCGCATTAACGGTGACGCCTTGGGCCGCATCAGCATCAGCACGATCGCGATCAACGTGATCAGCAGGGCTCCATATTCGAAAATCAGACGCAGCACCGGCATCGCCGCCGAATACAGGAGCGCTACCATTCCCAGCACGACATCGAACGACACGAGAGCCACCGCCCCTCGCCACCAGAACCGCCGCGACCGCGCCTCGATGGGCACTGCAGGCACCGAGTAACGCATCAGCCCGACCATCAGCAGAATCGCCATCCCGAATCGCGAAGCCGGACCGTAAATCAGGAACAGCGCGGTATGGTCGTGCGCCAGCGGCGTGAACAGGCCATGCGGCGCGTAGATGACCGTTTCCGCAACCAGAGCCAGGGCCAGCCAGCGCAGAAACACTTCCCCGCTGGACGCAAAGCAGCGGATGGCCACGTACGCCACGAAACCGCTCGCAAGGACGGAGATCCCGATTGCCAGCTCGTGGATGCGCGGACCGTGAAAGACCCGCGCCCCGATTTCGAAGTAATGGAGATACCATGCTCCGACCGCGGGCAGCAGCGCGGCCAGCGACAACAGCACGCGTTCAAAGCCCCTTGTATAGGGCTCCACCCGGCTGTCGACCGCTTGCTTCATCGTGCCTCACGTCGGGAAATAGGACGGCTGGTCTCACGCTGGCATACATCGCCGGCCCGCCCCCTCGAATTCCGACCAACGGCCACGGCGGACTGCGGAATGTTTCGCCCCGATCACCGACCATCATCTGACGACATCGACGTTGCCCATGTGCCCGCCCCCGAACTCAAACACCCCTGCCTCAGGCTCTGACACATCGGTTCGCCTGGACAAGTGGCTGTGGGCCGCCCGTTTCTTCAAGACCCGGAACCTGGCGAAGCAGGCGGTCGAGAGCGGCCATGTCCGTTACGACGACCAGCGCTGCAAGGTCAGCAAGACCGTCTCGGTCGGCGCACGTCTGCGCATCAAACAGGGCTGGGATGAGGTCGAGGTCATCGTCGAGGCACTGTCCGATCAACGCCGCGGGGCGCCCGAGGCACGCCGGCTGTACAGCGAGACCCAGCAAAGCGCAGCGCGCCGCGAACAGAACCGCGCTGAACGCAAGGCCGCGAGCGGACTGGTCAGCGAAGATCGGCCGACCAAACAGCAGCGCCGGGATCTGCACCGCTTCAAACGCAGCTGGTCCTGAGCACGGCGCGGGGGCGCCGCCGCTATATCGATATTCCTTTTGCGCCGAATCGGCGCGCTTCGATTGTATGGGCCGGACCCGGCTCTTAGACTCGTCGCCGAATCGCCGGCACCCCCGACGGCGCCAATCAAGGAAGCATCGAAGTGTCAGCCACCGCAGCACAGCTCATTCGCACCGCCCCTTCCGAGGGGCCGGACCTCGACGCCCTCAACGCCGAGTATGCGCCGCTGCATTTCGAGGAGCGGATTGCCCGCCTCTACGAAGACTTCGCGCCGGACAAGGTGCTGGTGACGTCGTCATTTGCGGCGACGTCCGCATACTTCCTGCACATCATCTCCCGCATCCGCCCCCAGCAGCTGATTCATTTCATCGATACCGGATACCACTTCCCGGAGACCCTGGCCTACCGCCAGTACCTGATCGATCTGTTCAAGCTGCGCGTCGCCGACCTGCGCGCCGAGGACTGGAAGCACCAGTTCACGGTCGAGGAGCGAACCTGGGAAAAGGACCCCGACTTCTGCTGCTCGATCAACAAGGTTGAACCGCTGGAAGCGGTCAAGCCGAACTATCACGTCTGGGTCTCGAGCCTGATGCGCTGGCAGACCGAACATCGCGCGGGACTCGACATCTTCGAGTTCCGTCGCGGCATCATCAAGTTCAACCCGATGATCGACGTCACCCGCGAGCAGCGCGATACGTATATCCGCGAGCATCAGCTGCCGTTCCACCCGCTGGTGGCGCAGGGCTACTCGTCGATCGGCTGCAGCCATTGCACCGTCCGCGGCGACGGCCGCAGCGGACGCTGGCTGGGCAAGCCCAAGACCGAGTGCGGCCTGCACCTCTGACCGACCCGCCCGGCCACACCGGCGGGCGAACCAAACCGTCAGGCCGCGCCGACCGCCGCGTCGGAAACGAACGGGTTGCTCTGCCGCTCCGCGCCGAACGTCGATAGCGGGCCGTGGCCCGGCACGAAGGTCACATCATCTCCCAGCGGAAACAGGCGCTCGCGGATCGACCGGATCAGGTCGGCATGATTGCCGCATGGAAAGTCGGTACGCCCGATCGAGCCCTGGAACAGCACGTCGCCGACGATCGCGATCCGCGCCTGCGGCTCGTACAGCACGACGTGCCCCGGCGTGTGCCCGGGGCAGTGCAGCACCTGCAGGCGCAGCCCGCCGACCGTCACTTCATCGCCTTGGCGCAGCCAGCGCGTCGGTTCGAAGCTGCGCGCCGGCGGAAACCCGTACTGCTGCGCTGCCTGCGGCAGCATTTCGATCCAGAACCGGTCGTCCTCCTGCGGCCCCTCGATGGGCAACCCCAGTCGGTCCGCCAGTTCGGCCACCACGCCGACATGGTCGAGATGGCCATGCGTCACCAGCAGCTTTTCCAGCGTGACGCCCCGCTTCTCGACGGCCTTGAGCAGCCGATCGACCTCACCGCCCGCGTCGACCAGCGCGCCGCGCATCGTATCGGCGTCCCAGATCAGCGAGCAGTTCTGCTGGAACGGCGTCACCGGAATGATCTCGATCTTCAACGAACCGGCCATCACCTGCCCTCGCTCATTGCGCCGGATCGGCTGCAGCCGCGCGCAGCGTGTCCGCCTTGCGGGCAACTGCCGCCAGCAGCTTCTCATGCGCATCGACGAACAGCTGCACACCGTCACCGAGCAGCTGTGCGGCGACCTGATCGAGCGACAGCCCGAAGCCTGCCAGCTGCTCGAGCTGCTCGCGCGCCTCAGCCACCCCCTCGGTCAGGGTATCGTCGACGCTGCCGTGGTCACGGAACGCGTCCATGGTCGCCGGCGGTACGGTATTGACCGTGTCACGGCCGATCAGCGTTTCGACATAGAGCACGTCGCTGTACGCCGGATTCTTGGTGCCGGTGCTCGCCCACAACAGCCGCTGCGGCCGCGCGCCCTGGGCCGCCAGGCGCTGCCAGCGCGGCGATGCCTCGATCTCCAGAAAGTCCTGGTACGCCATCTTGGCGTTGGCCACGGCGATCCGCCCCCGCAGCGCCGCGAGTTGTGAGCCCTGCTCAGCCGATGTATCGGCCAGGCGCTCGTCGATCATCGCGTCGATCGCGGTATCGATACGGCTGACGAAGAAACTCGCCACGCTCGCGACCGAGCGCAGCTCACCGCCAGCGGCCGCAAGGGTCTCGAGCCCCTCAAGATAGGCCTGCGCCACGGCACGATACGCCGCCCGTGCGAACAGCAGCGTCACGTTGACGTTGATCCCCTCGCCGATCAGCTGCCGCACCGCCGCAATGCCGGGCTCGGTCGCCGGCACCTTGATCATCAGATTGGACCGGCCGACGGCGCGCCACAGTCGCCGCGCGTTGGCGACAGTCGCGTCAAGGTCCATCGCCAGATGCGGGGACACCTCCAGGCTGACGTAGCCGTCCACGCCGTCGCTGTCGCGGTAGAGGTCGGCGAGGACGTCCGCCGCCGCCCGGATGTCCTCGATCGCCAGGTGCTCGAAGAGCTGTTCCGGATCGGACTGCCCCGCCGCGACGGCGGCAGCCAACGCCGCATCGTAGTCACTGCTGCCGCCGATGGCTTTCTCGAAAATCGCTGGATTCGAGGTGACGCCACGGATGCCGTCCTGATCGATGAGGCGCCCCAGCTCCCCGGAAGCGATCAGTTGGCGACGGATGAAATCCAGCCAGATGGACTGGCCGTGTGCATGGCAAGATTGGAGGGTGCTCACTCTCTAAGACTCGTAGGCAGGATGATGGGGCGGCGCCTATTGTCCACGCTCAGCCCAAAAAGGGAATGCGCCCCCGTGCCAGTTCAGGATCGATTCATGGCTGGCGGGCGCTAATAACCGGAAACCCAGGAGGATCAAGAACCATGACGACGAAGCACTTCCTACTCGCAGCAACGGTTTTGGTCGGCAGCCTCGGCTTCGGCGGTCCGGCTCTGGCCGACTCCGTCAGCGTGGACGTCGGCGGCGGGGTTCGCGTGGTCCTGACCGACCGGGAGCGCGAGACCATCCGTACCTACTATCGCCAGCAGCAGCCGGCCCCACAGGCGAAGGCCAAGCCGCTCAACAAGGGCATGGAGAAACGCCTGGCCAAGGGCAAGGCCCTGCCGCCGGGATGGCAGAAGAAAATGCAGCACGGCCAGCCGATTCCGAGCGACGTCTGGGCGTATCACGAACCGCTGCCGCGAGACGTGATCCGCAGGCTGCCGCCGCAGCCGGACGGCGTCATCACGGTGCGCATCGACAATCAGATCGTCCGGGTCATCGCGGCGACCCACGTTCTGCTCGACGCATTCGACCTGTACTAAGTCGGACACGTCGACGCCGCCGCGGCAGCCACCGCACCACCGGGAGCCGGCGTTTTCTGCGACCATACCGCCCCAGTACATCCTTCCAGAACCTCTGCCGGAGTCCCGACTGTCATGAACCGCACCCGCATCGCCCTGGCCGCCCTGACGCTGCTGCTCGTCAGTGCCTGCAGCAAGGTCACTCCGGACAACTACGAGAAACTCGAGTCCGGCATGACACAGGACGAAGTCCATCAGATCCTGGGCAAACCGGACGACGTTTCTGGCGGCGGAATCGGCAAGCTCACCGTCTCGACCGAAACCTGGAACGGCCCGAAGCACACCATCACGGCGACCTTTACCGGCGAAAAACTCTCGATCAAGCACATCGAGCCACGCGAAAAGTAAGCCTCATCACCTGAGATCTGACACACGCCCGCAGGCGCTCCGCCGCCTGCGGGCGTTCTGATGCCCGACATCGGCGGGTTACCATACGCGCATGAGCCGCATCGTCGACGCCGTCACTGCCGTCCTGATCTGCGACGACCGGATCCTGGTCGCACAGCGGCAGGCCTTTCTGAGCGCCTTTCCCGGCTACTCCGCATTCCCGGGCGGCAAGGTCGACGCCGAGGACGCCGAAGGGACGCCGCTCCCGGACGCCTGGAGCGGCCACGACACCCGGCTGATGCGCGCGCTGGCACGCGAGCTCAGCGAAGAAATCCAGTTCGACCTGATCGCGGCACAGACGCGCGGCGACGTGGCCCAGATCCGTCCGCTGGGCCTGGCGCTGACCCCGCCACCGGCGCCCGTGCGCTTCAACACCCATTTCTATGCGGTCGTGCTGCGCAAGCAGCCCGACCTGAAGATCGATACCAACGAGGTCGCGGCTGTGGACTGGGCCACCCCGGAAGCATGGCTGCAGCGCTACCTGGACGGCGCGCTGCTCGCCGCACCGCCCACTGTCGCGGTGTTCAGGGCGCTGGCCGATTCGCTGGAGGCGACCGAGGTTCCGGGTCTGCATTTCGCCAGCCGCCCGCCGTCGGAACTGCCGCTGATCGAATCGATGCATGGCGTTCGCCAGATCCTGGTGAAGTCGAACACGCTGCCGCCCGCCCATCACACCAACTGCTTCCTGCTCGGCGACATGCAGTCGCATCGGGTGCTGGTCGATCCGTCGCCGGCCGACGATGCCGAGATGGAGAAGCTGTGCGCGCTGGTCCAGCGCTACGGCATCCACGAGATCTTCCTGACCCACCACCATCCGGACCACCGCGAACGCGCGAACGAGATCGCCCGGCATTTCGAGGTTCCGATGGGGATGTCGGAGGACACGCGCCTGCGGATCGTGGGCCTCACTGGCGGCGATTACTTCGATGGCATCAATCTGAATACCTACCGGGAAGGCGACGTGCTGTGCCGCTGGCTCGGCCGCGCGGTCCACGTCTATGCAGTGCCCGGGCACGACGAAGGACAGCTGGCGCTGATGCCGGAGAACCGCGCCTGGTGCTTGGTCGGCGACCTGATCCAGGGTCTCGGGACCGTGGTGATCAGCAAGCCGGAAGGCAACATGCGCAAATACTTCGAATCGCTGCGCCGGATCATCGCCCTGGACCCCATGACGATCTATCCGTCACATGGCGTCGGCATGGGCTCGACCTACCGCCTGCGCGATACGCTGCATCATCGGGAACTGCGCGAAAAACAGGTGCTCGCCCTGCACCATGAAGGCCATTCGGTCGACGAAATGCTGGGACTGATCTACCCCGACCTGGACCCGCGACTGCTGCCGCTGGCCCGCGCCAACATCGTCAGCCACTACGACAAGCTGCACGAAGAAGGCGTGCTGCCGACCGTCTCCGGCGCCTAGGCTCAGCGCGACTTCAGGGGGCCGGTCGAGAGCATGGTCATGCGCAGCTCGAGCTTGTCCTTCTTGTACTGCTCGAGCTTGACCGGCAGATAGTCGAGTTCCGGCGCGAGCCAGTAGTGCGCCTTGCGGCGCGGATCATCGATGCGATCCACCCGCACCGTTTCGAACGAACCCGCCGGCGTGCTGATCTGCTGACCCGGCACCACCGCGAAACGGTAGCTCTTCATCTTGTCGTCGTTGACCAGCAAGAACTCGGCCTCACCGGGCGCCGAACCCTCGAAATGCCGGATCACCCACAGCCGGATCGCCTCGCGGATCACGAAGCGATCGTACGCCGTCTCGGGCAGTTCCCGGATCGTCATCTCGCCCTGCTTGAGCGTCTTGACGGTGCCGGCGCGCCAGTCGAAGTCGAGACTGAAACTGTCCTTCTCGCGGCGTTCGTTGACGTAGCGGAAGGTCACCGGACGGACCTGATCCCCTTCCAGACAGAACGCGCTCTCCTCGCGGGGGGAGCCGAAGGTCCATCGCACCAGGGCGATGGGGTCGGTGGTCGAGACGTAGCGGTAGCAGTTGCCCTCAAGCGGCTTGAGGCTGATCGTGCCCTCACCGAGTGAGAAGCCGCTCCACTCGACGTCGTAGCGGCTCGAACGCGCCTCGAGATGCGACGCAGCGCTGGTCTCGGCATGCGCCGACGCCGCCCACAGGCCGACCGACAGCAACACCAACAACGCGCGAATCATCGGAATTCCTCCGCGTGCGCATCGAGCTGCAGCGGTGCGTGCAACGGCCCGGGACCGAAGTGGACCTGATCCCCGACGAGTGCAACGTCGCCGCACGCCAGCCAGGCCACCGCCTGCGGGTAGATCTTCAGTTCGACATCTCGCATGACGCGCTCCGCCAGGGTTTCCTCGGTATCCTCCGGCCGCACGATTAACTTGCCCTGAACTATCGCAGGGCCACCATCGAGCTCCTCGGTCACGAAATGCACCGTCGCACCGTGCTCTCGGTCGCCGGCTTCAAGCGCGCGCCGGTGCGTGTGCAAACCCGGGTACTTCGGTAACAGGGACGGATGAATGTTGAGCATGCGGCCTCGATAATGGCGGACCAGATCCGCCGTAAGGATCCGCATGAAGCCTGCCAACACGACGATGTCCGGCTGATGACGGTCGATCAGGGCCGCGAGCGCGGCATCGTAGAGCGCCCGGTCGGCGAAGCCCTGATGTGCCAGCACGTGGGTCGGGATCCCAGCCGCCTGCGCACGCGCCAGCCCCCCCGCCTGCGCGCGGTTGCTGATCACCGCCACGATGTCGCCATCGATCCGGTGCGTTGCACAGGCGTCGATGATCGCCTGCAGATTGCGCCCCGCGCCCGAAATCAGAACGACGATGCGCGCGGTCATCGGGCGCGGCCCATCGGTCGCGTCGCGTCTGGCCTCATGATGGTCCGGAACACGGCATCCGTCAGGCGTAACGGACCTCGCCGTCGCCGTCAACGATCTCTCCGAGCATCCACGGCTTGGCGCGGGCCTTCTTGAGGATCGCGAGCGCCTCGTCGGCCGCGCGGCGCGGCACGATAATGGTGAATCCGACTCCACAGTTGAAGACCCGGCGCATTTCCTCGTCGTCGACCTTGCCCTGCGTCTGCAGCCAGTCGAAGACCTCCGGTTGCCGCCAGCTCGCCGTATCGACCACCGCGCCAACCCCCGCCGGGAAACAGCGTGGGAGATTCCCCGGCACACCGCCACCGGTGATGTGCGCCATCCCGCGAACGGAGACACCGGCGTCTAGCAACTGCAGGACCGGTTTGACGTAGATCTGCGTCGGCGCCATCAGGGCGTCGGCCAGCGTGCCCTTGCCGAAGGCCTGGGTGAGCGGACTGCGGCGACGCTGCAGGATGCGACGCACCAGCGAATAGCCGTTCGAGTGCGGCCCCGTCGACGGCAGCGCGATGATGACGTCGCCACGGCGAATGCCTTTGCCGTCGATCAGCTTCTTCTTCTCGGCCACCGCCACGCAGAAACCAGCCAGATCGAATTCACCCGGCGGATACATGCCTGGCATCTCGGCGGTCTCGCCTCCGACCAGTGCACATCCGGCCAGGCGGCAGCCGCGGGCGACGCCCTTGATCACCTGTGCCGCTACCTTGCGGTCGAGCTTGCCGGTTGCGAAGTAGTCAAGGAAGAACAGCGGCTCGGCACCGGCAACCAGAACGTCGTTGACGCACATCGCCACCAGATCCTGGCCCAGGCCTTCGACCTGCCCGGTCTTGAGCCCGATCAACAGCTTGGTCCCGACGCCGTCGGTTCCGCTGACCAGCACCGGCTCCTTGTACTTCTTCGGCAGCCCGACCAACGCGCCGAAACCACCGACCCCCGCCATTACCTCCGGACGCGTGGTCGTCTTGACGATCTTCTTGATATCGTCGACCAGCGCGTCACCGGCATCGATGTCCACGCCGGCATCCCGATAAGTCAGGCCGGTAGTCTTGCTCATGATCGTTTTCCTGCAGCGCTAAGCGTTACGGCCCGGAATCCGGGCCGTGAAGTCGTTGTTATTCTATCCGCAAGCGCAAGATAATGCCGCGCATGCGTATCCTCATTTTCGTTCTGACGCTGATCCTGCCGGCACTTGCAGGCGCCCAGTCTCCCACCGCCAACGCCACCGGACTCACGTCGGCCGACAGCGCGCTGGGCAACCCCTACCAGGGGCAGGTTCCGGTTGCCGACCAGACCCCCGCGTCGCGGGACGGCGCGCTGGCGGACGCGCTGCGTCAGGTGATCGGTCGCGTCAGCGGCGCCGCCAACGTCGACGCCGCCACACCGCTCATCGCCGAAGCCGCGCAGCTCGTGCAACGCTACGGCTACACGCGCGACGCCAACGGCGGCCTGATGCTGCAGGCGGCCTTCGACAGTCACGCCATCGACAACCGGCTGCGCGCCCTCGGCCTCCCGGTCTGGGGGGTCTACGCCGCCGACGTCGAGGAACTGCGCCTGGTGATCAACGGCGTCGACGGTGCCGACGCGTACATCAGGGTGATGTCCGAGCTGCAGCATCTTCCGGGCGTCGAGTCGGTCAGCGCGATTCGTGCGCAGGGCCAGCAACTGTCGCTGCGCGTACGCGCCGAAGGGGGTGCCGGACGCCTCAGCGGCGCATTGATGGCCGGAGGCCGCTTCTGGCCGGACAACAGCGTCACGCCGGGCTCAGCTCCGGGAGAGCTGGTCTACCGGCTGGTCCCGACCGGCGCGCCGTGAATTCGGTCCTGCGCGAGCGCTGGGTGTGGTACGCCGCCGGTCTCGGCGGGCTGGTCGTACTGTGGCTGCTCGGCCCGATCCTGACGCCCTTCGTCATCGGTGCCGGCCTCGCCTACCTCGGCGACCCGATCGTCGATCGCCTGCAGCGCTGGGGACTGTCCCGCACCGCCGGCGTCGTCGCGGTCTTTCTCGGCCTGACGATCGCCGGACTGGTCGGCACCGTTCTCGTCGCACCGCTGCTGTACCAGCAGTCGGTCGCACTGCTGCGCAACATCCCGGACTGGCTGGCATGGATCCAGGATGTCGCGCTGCCGTGGCTGGGCGTCAGCCTGCCCGACGGCATCCGCCTCGACATCATCAGTCTCAAGAGCGTCGTCTCCGCTCACTGGAGCGATGCCGGCGGACTGGCCAAGGAACTCTGGAACCGCGTTTCGCAGTCGGGCGCCGTGCTCGCGGCCGCCGTCGGCAATCTGCTGCTGGTACCGGTCGTGACGTTCTATCTGCTCCGGGACTGGGACGATCTGGTGGCCTGGATCGGCAAGGTGATTCCGCCGCGCATGCTGCCGAAAGTCTCGCAACTGGCCGCCGAGACCGACCAGGTGATGGGTTCGTTCATCCGCGGCCAGCTCAGCGTGATGATCGCGCTCGCGATCCTCTACAGCACCGGCCTCGCCATTGCCGGACTCAAACTGGCCCTGGTGATCGGCTTCTGGGCCGGCATGCTCAGCTTCGTCCCCTACCTCGGCTTCGCGGTCGGCTTCGTCGCGGCGCTGGTGGCGATGCTGGTGCAGGAACAGAGCCTGCTGCCGCTGCTCTGGGTCGCGATCGTCTTCGGCATCGGGCAGATCCTCGAAAGCTGGTGGCTCACGCCCAAGCTGGTTGGCGACAAGATCGGCCTGCATCCGGTCGCGGTGATCTTCGCGCTGATGGCCGGAGGCCAGCTGTTCGGCTTCGTCGGCGTGCTGCTGGCCCTGCCGGGTTCGGCGGCGATCGCCGTGCTGCTGCGCCACGCCAAGGTCGAGTGGCTGCGCAGCCCGTTGTATCTCGGCGCAACTTCGGCGATCGGCCAGACGGAGCGGCCGGCGGCCGACACCGCCGCGCCCGAACCCACCCCGCCGCGGGAGCCATGAAGGGCGCGCAACTCCCGCTTGCGGTCCGGCTGCGCGATACGGCGAGTTTCGAAAGCTTCTTTCCCGGGCCGAATCTCGAAGCCGTCGCCGCCCTGCGGGGCCTGACGGCGCCCGTCCTGCTCTACGGAGCACCCGGCAGTGGTCGCACCCATCTGCTGCAGGCGACCTGCCGCGTGCACACAGGCGCGTACCTGCCGCTGTCCGAGCTGGCGCACTACGGCCCGGACATCCTCGAAGGCTTCGGCCAGGACGGCGTGGTGATCCTCGACGATCTGGATGCCGTCACCGGTGATCGTGCCTGGTGCACGGCCCTGATCCGCATGCTCGACGGCCTGCGTGCGCAGACGCTCGGCTATGTCTGCAGCGCCGGGCATCCGCCGGACCGGATGGACTGTGCCCTGCCGGATCTGCGCACCCGCCTGTCACAGATGACGGTGCTCGGACTCAAACCGCTGAGCGACACGGACCGCGGCGACATCCTGCGCCTGCGCGCCCACCAGCGCGGCCTGGCGCTGCCGGACGAGGTCTCGCGCTGGCTGCTGCGCACCCAGGCGCGCGACACTGCAACGCTGCTCGACGCCCTGGATCGCCTCGATCAGGCTTCGCTCACGGCGAAGCGACGCCTGACCCTGCCGTTTGCGCAAGCTGTTCTCGACGACGCAGGCGCACATAGAGCACCAGACTGACGAAGTCCGCCGCGGCCACTGCCGCGATGCCGAATGCGGTCGCACGCCGCGCCGGGTCGAACCATCCCTCGGCCAGCCACAACGCGCTGTAGAACGCCACCAGCATGCTCGCCCACTGGTAGGTGTACAGGCGCCCCCGCAACAACCCCGGCAACGGCAATGCCAGCAGCAGCGCCCCGAAACCGGACAGGCTGCTGCGCTGCAGCGCCAGCATCACCATCAGAATCACCTGCGACGCCAGGGCTGCGCCCTTGGCGTACTCACTCAGAGGCCGCCTCACCGTGCGAGCTTCCGGGCCAGCTCCGCGACGCGGCGTCCCTGCGCCTGACACAGTGCGATTTCCTCCGGCGTCAGGTCCAGCGGCTGCGCACCGTTGCCGGCCAGATGACTGGCGCCATACGGCGTGCCGCCGGAACGCGTCGTCGACAAATCCGACTCGGTATACGGTAGCCCGGCGATCAGCATGCCGTGATGCAGCAGCGGCAGCATCATCGACATCAACGTGGTCTCCTGCCCGCCGTGCAGGGAGCCAGTCGACGTGAACACACCGGCGGGCTTACCCACCAGCGCCCCGGTCATCCACAACGCGCTGGTCGAGTCCAGGAAGTGCTTCAGCGGCGCCGCCATGTTGCCGAACCGCGTCCCGCTGCCGAGCAGCAGGCCCGCGCACTCGCGCAGATCCGCGTGAGTGGCGTAGGGCGGACCGTCCTCGGGAACCTCGGGGCCGCGGCGGGCATGATCCTCGGTCACCGGCGGAACCGTGCGCAGCCGTGCCGCGACGCCGTCGACGGACTCGACCCCGCGGGCGATCTGGCGCGCCATGCGCGCAACCGAGCCATGACGGGAGTAGTACAGAATCAGAACTTCGACCAATGGGGATTCCCGGCGAGATTTCAAAAATGGTGCGGGTATTCTAGTCTTCACCCATGATCCGTTCTCTCCCAATCGCCACGGCGACGCTTGCGGCGCTGCTGGCGCTGTCCGGCTGTGGCCTGCACCGGATCGATGGCCCCACGCGCCCTGCGGATGACCGCGTGCGTCTGGAACGCATGCCCCACGCACCGCAACCGACGCCGGCGCCATCGATGGCGCGGCCAACCGCGCCGCCACCGCGGACGCCCGCTCTGTCCGCGATCGATCGCGACCTGCTGGCGCGCGCACAACAGGATTACGAGCGCGCAAGCCAGACGATCCCGCAGTGGCCGGATGCGGCCGAGCTGGGCCGCCTGCTGACGATGGCGCGCAACGCCGCCACCGCCGGTGACGCGGTCACCGCGCGCCGGCTGGCCACCACCGTTCTCAACCGCAGCGGCGCTGCGCTGGACGTGCAGTTTCGCCTGATGGCCGAGGTCGAACTGCAGAAGTCCCAGACCTATACCGGACTGAGTAACGCGCAGATCGAACGCCAGCGCCGCGCCGAACTGCTACTCACGGCCGGACGCGGGCGTGAAGCCCACGAACTGCTCAGCCGCCTCAACCACGAGCTGGCCGAGGCGACCAAGCGCTACGTCGTCGCCGCGGGCGACAGCCTGTGGATCATTTCCGGCCGACCGGAGATCTACGGCAACCCGTGGCTGTGGCCGCTGATCTGGGAGGCCAATCTCGACCGCCTCGACGATCCGCAAAAACTGTTTGCCGGCCAGCGCCTCAAGATCCGCAGCAATCCGACGATCGACGACGTCGTCAAGGCGCTGGATACCGCACATCGTTATGCGACGCCGCGCGTCCGCATCGGCGAGATTCGCGAGGCTGACACGCCGCCGGCACAATAAGCGCCCGTCAATCGGCACGATGCTTGCTGGGTCGCCACAGCGACGGTGTCCAATCGCACCGTCGGTCGCACAAACCCGCCGTTGACAAGCCATCGGCTTTAATCTGCATCCATTCTAGGAGGAGCACCCGAACATGTGGTTCGCGCGTCATCGCATCGCGGTTTCACGGCTGCTGGTCGCCGCCCTGCTGATCATGATCGCCATCACCGGCAGCCTGTGGAACACCACGCTGCCGCTGGTCGGCAAAGGTCTGGTGGCACTGGGGCTGTTCCTGGTCGGCATCGCGATGGTCGGCAGGTTGTGGTGCAACCTCTACATCGTCGGCTACAAGAACTCCTCGCTGCTGACGGTCGGTCCGTACTCGATGTCACGCAATCCGCTGTACTTCTTCAGCGCCATCGGCGGCATCGGCGTCGCCCTGACCACCGGCACGATCGCGTTCGCGGTCGCGGTCGCGCTGATCTTCGCCCTGACCTATCCCGGCGTCATCCGCAGCGAGGAAGCGCGCCTGCGCACGCTTTACGGTGCCGACTGGGAGGACTACGCCCGCAAGGTTCCGCGCTTCATGCCGCGCTTGCAGCAGCTGACCGAGCCGACGGAATACGTGGCGCACCCGCGGCTGTTCCGCCGCCATCTGATGGACGCACTGTGGTTCGCATGGGCCTCGGCGGCGGTGCTGCTGGTTGGCGAACTGCAGACCAACGGCATTCTGCCGACGGTGTTCCGCTTCGCCTGATCCGCGGCGCGGCTACCCGCGGTACCAGCGGCGGTTCAGCGCGCGAATCACCCGCGACGGATAGTCGAGCTTGCCGAGGCTGCCGTTGTAGCGCCCCAGGGCCCGCACCAGATTGCCCTGCTCCTTGTCCAGATAGAACTTGAGGATGGTGCAACCCATGCGCAGATTGGTCTGCGCATGAAACAGGTTGTCGTCGGGATGGCCGATTTCGTCGAGCCAGAACGGCATGATCTGCATCAGCCCCTGTGCCCCCGCCGTCGAGACGGCGAACCGGTCGAATGCGCTCTCGACCTCGATCAGGGCCAGCACCAGCTCGGGGGACAGCTTGGCGCGCCGGGCCTCGGCGTGCACCAGGCGCAACAGCCCCAGACGTTCGCGCTCGTCGGGCACGAAGCGCTGAAGGCGCGTCGACATGTCGACCAGCCAGACCTCCGCGTCGAAACGATGCTCGAAACTGTCGGCGGCGTCGATCGTGCGCTTCAGCAACGCCCGCAAAGCAGGCTCGGGCGGCGCCGTCGGCGCGGCGGCAGCCATCGGTCCCCATGACAGCGCCGCCGCCAGCACCGCAGCCACGCAGCCACGCGGACTGCGGGCGATACGTCGATCCCAGGACCCGCGTCTCACCGGTCCGCCCGGCGGCTCAGGCGGCCGCGAGCCGCTCCAGCACCGCCGCGGTCGTGGCGGCGATCATCTCGGCCTTTTCGGCACGACGATGCTTGTACTCGAACTGCTGGTTGGCCAGCCCCTTGTCGCCGATCACGATGCGATGCGGAATACCGACCAGTTCAGCGTCCGCGAACATTGCACCGGGGCGCGCGCCACGGTCGTCGAGCAGGACCTGGATGCCCGCCTCGAGCAGCTCGCCGTACAGGGTCTCGACCGCGACGCGCACGGTTTCGGATTTCTCCAGTCCGATCGGACACAACACGACCTTGAACGGCGCGATCGCGTCGGGCCAGATGATGCCGGCGGCATCGTGCGACTGTTCGATCACCGCGGCCGCAAGGCGCGTGATTCCGATGCCGTAGCAGCCCATCTGCAGGGTCACGGACTGCCCGTTCTCGTCGAGGACCGACACATCCATCGCCGTCGTGTACTTGCTGCCGAGCTGGAAGATGTGCCCGCCCTCGATTCCGCGATAGAAGCGGATCTCTCCGTTGCCGTCCGGGCTCGGATCGCCCTCGCAGATCATGCGCAGATCGGCGACCGCCGGCTCCCCGCAGTCGCGACCCCAGTTGGCGCCCTTGAGATGGTGATCGTTCTGGTTGGCCCCGCACACGAAGTCGGTCAGCGCCGCCGCGGCGAAATCCGCGATCACCGGAATCGGACAACGCACCGGCCCCAGATAGCCGACTTCGCAGCCGAAGGCCTGCTCGACTTCCTCCGGAGTCGCCATCTGCAGCGGATCGGCGATCGCCGCATGCTTCGCCGCCTTGATCTCGTTGAGCTGATGATCGCCACGCAGTGCCACACCGACCAGACCGCCGTCGGCGCCCTTGACGACGAGCAGCTTGACCTTGCCGGTCAACGGAACGTCCAGGAACCTGGACACCTGCTCGCAGGTTTTCTGCCCCGGCGTCGCCACCGTTTCCAGCCCGGCGGCGGGCGCGGGCCGCGGCGCCGGATGCGGCAGGGTCTCGGCCGCCTCGACGTTGGCCGCGTAGGGACCGCTGTCGGACACCGCGAGCAGGTCCTCGCCGGAACCCGCCAGCACGTGGAACTCCTCGGACCGGCTGCCGCCGATGTTGCCGGAATCGGCCTTGACGATGCGGTAGTCGACGCCGAGCCGGTCGAAGATCCGCGCGTAGGCCGCACGCATGTTCTCGTACTCGCGCGCCAGATCCTCAGCGTCCATGTGGAACGAGTAGGCATCCTTCATGATGAATTCACGCGAGCGCATCACCCCGAAGCGCGGGCGCCGCTCGTCGCGGAACTTGGTCTGGATCTGGTACAGATTCACCGGCAGCTGCCGGTACGAGCGGTAGTCCTGGCGGACGTAGTGGCAGACCACTTCCTCGTGGGTCGGACCGTAGGCGAATTCGTTGCCATGGCGATCCTTGAACCGCAGCATCTCGTCCCCCATGACCTGCCAGCGGCCCGATTCCTGCCACAGCTCGGCGGGATGCACCGACGGCATCAGCACCTCCATCGCGCCTGCGCGATTCAACTCCTCGCGGACGATCGCCTCGATCTTCTGCAGCGTACGCAGACCGATCGGCAGCCAGGTATAGAGGCCGGCGCCCAGCTTGCGGATATAGCCGGCGCGCAGCATCAACTGGTGCGAAACGACCTCGGCGTCGGCCGGAGTCTCTTTGGTGGTGTGCAGCGGGAATTTCGATAGACGCATGGTGTGGAAGCCCGTGGAGTCGGCGCGAACAGGGCGCGAATTGTAACGGTCCGCATGGGGTTCTGCGCGGTGCCCCGGGGTCGGACCTCGCCGGCGGCTACGGCAGATACCAGGGCTCGGGCCGGTGCAGGAAAAAACCCTGGGCATAGTGCACGCCGAGCTCGCGCAGACGGTTGAGCGAAGCGGCATCCTCCACGCATTCGGCTACGGTCTGCAGTCCGCGCAGCGAGGCGACCCTGACCATGCTCTCGACCGTCGCGGCATCGACCGCATCGCGGGTCACGTTGCGCACGAAGCTGCCGTCGATCTTGATCATGTCGACCTCGAGCGATTTCAGATAGCTGAACGACGACATCCCCGCGCCGAAATCGTCCAGCGCGACGCGGCAGCCCAGCTCGCGCAGGGACCCCACCAGGGCAACGGCACGCGAGATGTTGGCGATCGCGGCGGTTTCGGTGATTTCGAAGCGGACGTGCTCCGGCGACACCTCGGTCTGCTCGAGCATCCGCGAGATGTAGGCCGCCAGGCTCTGGTCACTCAGGCTGCTGCCGGACAGGTTGATCGCCATTACCGCCCGCTCGCCGGGCTCGACACGTGCCAGCTGGCGCAGCGTCCGCGCAATGATGCGCCGGTCCACCTGCGGCATCAGACCATAGCGCTCCGCCGCCACCACGAAGTCCGGCGGCACCGTCCAGCCATGCAGACCGCGAATCCTGAGCAGTACTTCGTAGTGCTCGGGGCCCAGATCGTCGTGCAGGGGCGTGATCCGCTGCCGGAACAGCGCGAACTTGCCGTCCTCGAGCACGTCGAGCACGCGCGCGCCCCAAGACTGCTCGCCGCGCACCCGCTCCAGCTCGCTGTCGTCTCGATGGAAGATCTCGATCCGGTTGCGGCCGCGCGACTTCGACGCCTCGCAGGCCACGTCGGCCGCCTTCATCAGTTCGCCGAGGTCCTGATAGGCGTCGGCGAACGACGCGATGCCGACGCTCACGGTCACCCCGTACCCGCGCCCGCTCCACTCGAAGCCCTGCGCGGCCACCTGCAGGCGCACGCGCTCGGCGACATGCCAGGCATGATCAAGATCGCAGCCTTCCAGGAGCACGGCGAAGTCGTCGCCGCCGAGGTACGCCGGTTCGTCCTCGCCGCGCACCTGCGCGGCAATGAGCCGCCCCAGCTCCGCCAGCAACTGGGCACCGGCGGCACGGCCGTATGCGTCGTTGATGAGCTTGAACTGATCGACTTCGAAACGGATCAGCACGCCGTCGCGCCGCTCGTTCAGCAGGCGGCGCAGGCGCGCCTCGAACGCGTGCTTGTCGAGCAGCCCCGTCGCCGGATCGCGCTGCGTCCGGTCGCCGTCGTCGACGCAGGGCTCGGCGAACCAGATCAGGGCTTCGCCCGCGACGGCGGATACGCGCAGGACACGTTCGGTGCAACCGGCCTTGCTGCCTTCCGCGCAAACCGCGCGGCGCAGATGCTCGAAGCCGCCAGCCAGCAACTCGTCCTCGCTCAGACCACTGGACGCCAGCAGCGCCGGGTTGACCGCCAGCACGCGTTGCCCGTCCGCACCGAGCACTGCCGCGGGCGTCGGAATGCCCCGGAACAGCTCAGTTGCGGGAATCCGCTGCAGGACAGCGTCGGGGAGCGAATCAGGCGGCTTCTGGGCCATCGGACTTGAGCTTGGAAACGATCGTCTGGAGCGGTGAGCGATAACGGCGAACGATAGCACGCACCGTGCCGTCGACCGCAGCCGATGTTACGGACGGTGCGATAAGCGCCACGGAACGGAAAGCGCGATCCGGTCATCGATTCATCATCGGACGGAGACGGCCCTGTCACGCCGATTCAATACCGTGGTCGGCTTTATCGCATTGCACCCTGCCTTCCACATGAGTGAATTCCAGCTTGTGCGCATCGCCGCGATATGTGCGCTCGGCGTCATGCTCGGCGCCTGCGGCAGCAGCACCGAACCTCCGCAAGACCCACATCCGGCATCCGCCCCGGGTTCGTTGAAGGTTCTGCGCGACGGCAGCGGCCGCGGTCGCGTCGAATCGATCCCGCATGCAATCGAATGCGCGCCCGACTGCGAGACGTCCTTCGACGCACCGACGACGCTGACGCTGATCGCCACGGCGGAAGCCGACAGCCGCTTCGCCGGATGGGGGGCTCCCTGCGCCGGCACCGATCCGACCTGCACCGTCGTCGTCGACCGGGCACTCACCGTCAGCGCCCGCTTCGAGAGCACCGGCACCGGATCCGTCGAGGGATTCTGGCTGCGCGGCGATCTGCATGTTCACGACGACCATTCCGCTGACGGCAGCCTGCTGCGGCAGCTCGCGGACGACAAGGCGCCCGGGAACCTTTCGGTTGCCGACCAGATCGGATTTGCCGAGCGTGCCGGACTGGACTTCCTGCCGCTGACCGACCACCGCAGCTACGACCAGCATTACGATCCCGAGTGGAGCTCCGCGACCCTGCTGCTGATTCCGGGCGAGGAGGCCAACGGCTCGCCCCATGCCACCGTTCACGGCGCGGTCGACACGATCGTCCAGGGCAGTGGTGGCGACGACAGCCTGCAGCGACTGCAGCAGTCGATCTGGGATGCGCACGCACAAGCCGCAGTCTGGATCACCGCCCATCCCGACGACGGCGAACTCAACGACGACGGCACCCCCAACCGCCACGCCGACGCCGTCGGCGTCGATCTGGTCGAGACCTGGAACAAGGCCAGCAACATCGAACTCGAAATCGCCTATGCCGAGAACCGCTGGAACGCCGGATACCGCTTCGGCGTCGCCGGCGCCAGCGACAACCATTTCCGCGAGCTCTGGGCAATCGCCGGCCCGGGCAAGCCGGTCACCGAAGTCCTGACGCGGGACCGCTCCGAACGGTCACTGCTGCAGGCCATGCAGGCCGGTCGCACCGCCCTGCACACGGACGACGGCACCCCGGCCGTCGTGCTCGAGGGGGACTTCGACGGATTCGGCCGCCATGCCGTGCTCGGCGGCGACGAGGTGTTCGTTCCGGCCGGGACCCCTGGGCGCCTGCGCATCACCGTCCGCGACGCGATGGGCACCCGCGTACGCGTCCTGCAGGGCGGCGCTGCGACCGACACCGGCTCGGCGCTGCTGGCCGAGTTCCAACCGGGCCTGCTCGAACGACAGGCGCAGTACCTCGTCGACATCGCAACCCCCGCCGCCCCGGCCTGGTATCGCGTCGAGGTCCGCGGCGCGGCCCTGCCCGCCACCGTCGACACCAACGATCCGGCCAACATCTTCCTCGACCTGTTCGAGATTCCGGATCAGGTCCGCGCACTGACCTCGCCGATCTTCGTGTCCACCGCCCCGGTGGATCCCCTGCCCGATCCGCTGCCGGCGGACGCCGGCGGCGACGATGGCGCCGAACCGGTGCTGGGCGACGTCGGCCGCTTCGCCGGCTTTCCCGACATCGCGATCGGCGACGGCGTGGTCCACGCGGTGGCCGAGCAACACGGGCCCGGCGCGACCGTGGTGGTCTACCGGCGGCGCGACGTCGAGGGCCGCTGGCAACCCGCGACGGTGCTCAACCAGAGCCGCTACGCCCGCTTCCCCCGTATTGCCGCAAGGGGCTCGCATGTGATCGTGGTATGGCAGGACGAACGCGCGGGACAGCAGCCGCGACGACCCGCCATCCACCTGCGCGAATCGCGCGACGGCGGACGCACGTGGCAACCGGAAACGGCCCTGCGCGCGCTCGACGGCCGCGCCGAACATCCCGACGTCGCGCTGGGCAGCGACGGCATCGCGACCGTCACCTGGCAAGAAATCCGCGCCGGCCAGCCCTTCGACGTCTTCGTTCAGGCCCTCGGACTCGACAGCGCCGCGGTCAACGTCTCCGGCGCCGACAAGGCCGTCAACGCCGCCGGTAGCTTCGACACCCGCAGCGCCCGTTACCCGGCTTCGGTCTGGCCGCGGCTGGCGGTCGCCGACGACGGTCGTGTCGCCGTCGTCTGGCAGGACAATCGCGATGATCCCGACCCGCTCTGGACCGGCAGCGCCGACACCGGCGAAGGCACCGACCCCGACGACTGGCAGATCCACCTGCGGGTCCGCGCCAGCGGCGGCGAATGGTCCGCCGCGACGATCCTCGGCGCCAACGACACTGCGGACCGGCACCCGCATGCCGCCTTCGACGCCGCCGGGAATCTGGTCGTCGCCTGGGACAGCAAGGCGCTGCGGTCGTCGGGCGCCGATCTGGCGGTGCTCGCCAGCCGTGCGGACGCGGCGCTGACGCGCTTCAGCGCGCCCGCGCCGATCGACCTCGGCGGTGCCGGCCAGGGGCAGTATCCACAACTCGCGGCCGATCCCGATGGCCGGGTGCGGGCGGTCTGGTACGACTCCCGCGCGGCCGACTGGCGCTGGCGTGTCATGACCGCCGTGTTCGATGGCGAGCGCTGGTCAGACGCACAGCTGATTCCGGGCCGCGGCAACAACACGTGGCCGGCACTGGCGCGCGGGCAGGTCCTGTTCGCGTCAACGCGGGACGCGGTCCGGCCGCAGCGCGACCCGACCCAGCGCATTTACTGGATCGACGCCCTGCCGCAGACCCGCTTCGCTCCGATCGCGCTCAACGCCGCCAAACGCGGCAGCGCGCCCGCGGACGCGCCCGACGACTGTCCGCATCACCGGAACCACGGTGCCGCATCCCGAATCCCGCTGCGGCCGCGCTGAGGCAGCCGCGCTCAGCGCCCCCGGAACCGCGCCTCGCGCCGCTCGACGAAGGACTGCACGCCCTCCTTGACGTCTTCGCTCTGCAGCAACGCCGCCATGTCCGGCAGGAAGCGATCGATCGCCGCCTGCTGCCCCTGCTCAAGCGCCAGGCGCGAGGACCGCAGGCTGCCGTAGACCCCCAGCGGCGCCTGCCGGGCGACCTTCTCGGCCAGCGCCAGACCGCATTCGAACTGCTGGCCCTCGGGCACCACGTCCTGGACGAAGCCGAGTCGGCGCGCCTCCTGTGCGTCGAACTCGTCGCCGGTCAGCAGGTAGCGCTGGGCATTGGCCCAGCCGAACTCCTGGACCATGCGCACCGTCGCGCCGCCGCAGGCATAGATGCCACGCCGCACCTCGATCTGGCCGAAACGGGTGTTGTCGGCACAGACGCGGATGTCGCCGGCCAGCGCCAGCTCGATGCCGATCGTGTAGCAGATGCCGTGCATCGCGAAGACCAGCGGCTTGGAGACCCGCTTGCCGGGAATCAGGCCCAGCGGATCGCACTGGTCTTCGCTCAGATCCGGCCAGGCGCCCGATTCGAACACCGGCGTCCACTGTGGCAGGTCGAGCCCCGCCGTGAAGTGCTTGCCGTTGGCATGGACCAGGCCGCAGCGCAGCTCCGGATCGCGGTCGAGGCGACCGTAGGCGCTGGCCAGCTGGCTGAACATCTCCAGATCGAAACCGTTGTACTTCTCAGGCCGATTGAAGCCGATCAGCAGGACATGCCCGCGCACTTCGGTCTGAATCTTCTCCTCGCTCATCGCACTCCCCGTCGTCGTTGGAATTTGGGATCGGGCCGCCGCGGCCGGGCGTTCAGTCGCGGACCTTGAGGACCTGCTCCACCGGACGCCCGTCGTCGAGGCGCCACGCGCGCATCTCGAGCACGCCCTTGGTGTTCAGCGACACGACCAGGTTCAGACATCCCGCATCGAGTTCGTCAGCGCCCGGTTCGGCGCTGCGATCCGGATACGACCACAGCCGCGCCCATATCTCCTGCCCGCCGTCCGCGGCGCCATCGCTCCGAAAGGCCCTCGGCTCGCCGTCGCGCGCCAGCACCACGCCGCGAATCGACGCCGGCTGCGCCACCTGCGCTTCATGCAGGATCTGGATCGCGAGACGGCGCGGCAGGGTCAGGACATCGGCCACGGCAGCTTCAGACATGGGGTTCTCCACACACAGGACATTCAGGATCGGCCGCCATCTTATGCGAGCGCCACTGCATCCGCAGGGCGTCCCAGGTCTGCAGACGGCCGGCCTGCGCGTCGAGCCCGAGCATCAGCTTGAGCGCCGCCAGCGCCTGCAAGGCGCCGACCGTTCCGACCACCGGCCCAAGGATGCCGGCCTCCTCGCAGGTTTCCGCGGCATCGCCCTGATCGGGATACAGACAGCGGTAGCACGGACCGCCGCGGCGCAGGTCGAACACCGCGAGCTGCCCCTCGAAGCGGATGGCCGCGCCGCTGACCAACGGCCTGCGCGCTCGCACGCAGGCCGCGTTGATCTCGAAACGCGCCGGGAAATTGTCGGTGCAGTCGAGCACCACGTCGGCCAGCGCCACGGCCTCGCGCCAGGACTGCCCGTCGTAATGGTCGATCCGGATCTGCGGATTGAGCGCCTGCAACTGCGCCCGCGCCGCCTCGGTCTTGAGCTGGCCGACATCGCCCTGGCGATACAGGATCTGCCGCTGCAGGTTGCTGGTTTCCACGCGGTCGCGGTCGGCGACGAGCAACTGCCCGACTCCGGCCGCCGCCAGATACTGCGCCGCCACCGCGCCGAGACCGCCAAGGCCGACGATCAGCGCCGAAGAATCGGCCAGCAGCGCCTGCCCGTTGACGCCGACCTCGCGCAGGATGACCTGTCGCGAATAGCGTTGAAAATCGCTCACGTTTGCTCCCATCGTCCGGCGCTGCAGCGCTCCTGACCGCCGTAGTCCCGCCGGGTCGACACCTCGCTGAAACCGGCCTGTCCGAACAACTGCCGGACCGCTTCTCCCTGGTCGTAGCCGTGCTCCACCAGCAGCCAGCCGCCGGGCACCAGCCATGCCGGCGCCGCGGCGATGATCTCGCGCAGCGCGTTGAGGCCGTCGGCACCGTCGGTCAGCGCCATCAGCGGCTCGTGGCGCAGGCCCTCGAGATGCGGATCGGCGTGGGCGATATACGGCGGGTTCGACGCGATCAGATCGTAGCGTCCGCTCAGCGCCTCGAACCAGTGGCCCTGCGCGAACCGCAGTTGCTTCAGACCAAGCCGCTCGGCGTTGCCGCGCGCAACCTCCAGGGCCGCCACCGACAGATCGGTCGCGTCGATCTGCGCATCCGGCCGTTCGCTGGCCAGCGCCAGCGCGATCGCGCCGCTGCCGGTGCCGAGGTCCGCGACCCGCGGGGCCCTACGCGCTTCGAGCAGCTGCAACGCCCACTCCACCAGGAGTTCGGTCTCGGGACGCGGCACCAGCACATCCGGGGTCACCGCCAGATCGAAGGTCCAGAAGCCGCGCTCGCCAAGCAGGTACGCGATCGGAATACCGCGCATGCGGCGCGCCAGAAGCGCTTCGAACTCGGCCTGCACGGCCGGATCGACCGGGTCGCGCAGACGCATGAACAGCTGCCCGCGGGACCATTCGGTGCAATGCGCCATCAGCAGCTCGGCATCCAGGCGCGGACTGTCGCTGACGTCGCCCAGGCGGGCCTGGGCATCCATCAGCAGCTCGCCGAGTTTCACGCCTCGCCCAGCTCGGCGAGCTGCTCGGCCTGGGCCTCCGCCAGCAGCGGCTGGATCACCGGATCCAGATCGCCCTCGACGACACGTTCGAGCTGGTACAGGGTCAGGTTGATGCGGTGATCGGTGACCCGCCCCTGCGGAAAGTTGTACGTCCGGATCCGCTCCGAACGGTCGCCACTGCCGACCAGCTTCTTGCGCTGGCTCGCCATCTCCTGCGACTGCTTGCTGCGCTGGTCGTCGACCAGCCGCGCCTGCAGCAGCGCCATCGCCTTGGCTCGGTTCTTGTGCTGCGAACGCTCTTCCTGGCACTCGACCACCAGCCCGGTGGGCAGGTGGGTGATGCGGATCGCCGATTCGGTCTTGTTGACGTGCTGACCGCCGGCACCCGAGGCCTTGAAGGTATCCACCTTCAGGTCCGCGGGATTGACCTCGATCAGCTCCTCCTCGACCTCCGGCAGGACCGCGACCGTCGCCGCGGACGTGTGGATCCGCCCCTGCGCCTCGGTCTCCGGCACCCGCTGCACGCGATGCGCGCCGGACTCGAACTTCAGACGCGAATACGCACCGAAGCCGATCACCCTGGAGATCACCTCGCGAAACCCGCCGTGCTCGCCGGGGTTCTCGGACAGGATCTCGACCTCCCAGCCCTGCGTCTCGGCGTACTTGCAGTACATCCGGAACAGGTCGCCGGCGAAGATCGCCGCCTCGTCGCCGCCGGTGCCGGCGCGGATTTCGAGGAAGACGTTGCTGTTGTCCAGCGGGTCCTTCGGCACCAGGTAGGTCTGCAGTTCCGCGTTCAGCGTCTCCAGCTCGCGCTCCGCCTCCGGCAGCTCGGCCTCGGCCATGGCCCGCAGCTCCGGATCCGGCTCGTCCCGCATCTGCCGCAGATCGGCCAGTGTGCGCTCGGTATCGCGATACCGGCTGAACGCCTCGGCCACCGGACCGAGCTGGGCGTACTCCTGCGACAGGCGACGGAACTTCGCGGTGTCGCCGATCACCTCCGGATCGCCCAGTTCGCGGGCCAGCTCATCCCGGCGCTCGACCATCTGTTCGAGCTTGGCCACCAGAGACGCCTTCACGCTTGCGCTCCGACCGGCACCCCGGCGTCAGACAGCTGGTCCTTACGGTTTGAATCCTTCATGGCGTCAAGTATGCGGAAAAACGGGAACGACGCGACCACGGCCGCAGCGCGGACGCTGCGGCCGGCGAGTACGGAATCGCTATTCGTCGGGAAGGTCGAACAGACGCCGTGCGGCGTTGAGCAGCATCGCCTGTTCCACGGCATCGGCGCGCCGCAGCGCCTGCGAGGGCGCATGCAGGATCTTGTTGCTCAGGGTATCGGCCAGAAACGCCAGCACTTCCTCGGGCGACTGCCCCGACGCGAGACGCCGCCTGGCCTTCTCCAGCACCTCGTCGCGGCTGCTGCGCGCGCGTGCCCGGATTTCCTGGATCGTCGCAGCCGAGTCGCGGCTCTCCAGCCAGCGCGCGAACTCCTGCGCCTGGGTCTCGATCAGCACCTCGGCCTGGCGGGCGGCCTCCTCGCGCAGTTTGAGGTTCTCGGCGACGACGTGGCGCAGATCGTCGATGCTGTAGAGATAGATGTCCTCGAGGTCGGCGATCGCCGGCTCGATGTCGCGCGGCACCGCAAGATCGATCATGAACACCGGCTTGCGCCGGCGCGAGCGCACGACGCGGCGCATCGCCTCGCGATCGATGATGTAGCCGCGCGCCGCCGTCGACGACACGATCAGGTCGGCATCGCCCATGTAGCTCGGCAGATCGTTGAGACTGATCGCGTAGCCGTGGACTTCGCGGGCCAGCTTCTCGGCGCGTTCGAGGCTGCGGTTGGCGACGATGATGCGACCGACGCCGTTCTGATGGAGGTGGCGTCCGACCAGCTGCATCATCTCGCCGGCGCCGATCAGCAAGGCGGTCTGACTGCTCAGATCGGCGAAGATGCGGCGCGCCATCTGCAGCGCCGCGTACGCGACCGAGACCGGATGTGCCCCGATCTGGGTCTGCGACCGCACCAGCTTGGCAACCGCGAACGCATGCTGGAACAGACGCCCCAGCACCGGCCCGAGCGTCTGCGCCTCGCTGGCCATGCTGTAGGACTGTTTCATCTGCCCGAGGATCTGCGGCTCGCCGACCACCAGCGAGTCGAGCCCGGATGCGACCCGGAGACTGTGCGTGACGCTGCCCAGATCGCGATGGGTATACAGGTATTTGTCGGCCATGCCGTCCGGCGCCTGGCGCTCGCGGCGCCACCAGTCGATCAGACGCGACTCCTCGTCCAATGCCGTCACCGCCATGATCTCGGTGCGATTGCAGGTCGAGACGATGGCGGCCTCGTCGACGCCCGGCAGCGCCCGCAGGCGCGTCAGCGCCGCCGGCAGGTCGCTCTCGGTAAAAGCCATGCGTTCGCGCGCCTCGACCGGCGCACGATGGTGGCTGAGACCAAGCGTCAAAAGGGCCATACTGAGTCCATTACTGGCGAATCGGGCGGATTTTACGCTGACAGCGCCGGCTTGGGGATTGAGCCTGATCAATTGCCAGAATCGTGCCGACATGCAAAGGGCCCGGCCGCTTGCACGTTGAACCGGTGCCTTCCGCATAATGTCTATCGAGACTCGTACGACTGAAGACCCCCTGTGGACCCAATCTTTCGAACCTGCCTGCTCGGCCTGAGCGGACTGGCGACCCTGGCGGCAGGCTGCGCGAACGCACCCTCCGCGGCGGACGCGCCCCCTTCCCCGGCAGCGACGCTGGCAGCATCGGTCGACCCGTTGCCATCGGACACCGCGAAGGCCGAGTTCCACGTCATGGCCGGCGAACTGGCCGCCGGGCGCAACGAACCCGGCATCGCCGCACGCCAGTTCCTCTCCGCCCTCCAGTATCTGGACGATCCGGATCTGGCGCGCCGCGCGACCGGTCTGGCGCTGGGCGCGGATGACGCCGATCTGCTCCTGGCCGCGGCCCGGCGCTGGCACGAACTGGCGCCGAACGCCGCCGATCCCCGCGAGGTGATCGCCAGCGTGCTGCTGCAGCGCGGCGAGATCGCCGGCACGCTCGAGCAGTGCCAGGCGATCATCTCGGGACATCCGGGCGGCCTGGGCGACGGCTTTCGCAACGTCGCCCATCTGCTCTCGCAGACCGGATCCGACCAGGCGGACCTGTCGTTGCTGATCATGCGCAAGCTGGTCAACGAGTGGCCCGATGAAGCCGGCGCTCACCACGCGCTCGGCGTGCTCGCGATTCGCTTCGGGCGCCTGGATCTGGCCGAGGCCGCCGCCGAACGCGCCATCGAGCTGGCGCCCGACGATCGCGAGCACGCGATGCTGCAGGTCGGTGTCTGGCTCCGGGCCGGACGCCTCGAAGACGCCAACCGACGCGTCGACGAACTGACGCGCGGCAGCAGCGACGCCGCCACGCTGCGAATGGCCTATGCGCGCATGCTGCTCGACGCCGGGCGTCGCGCGGAAGCGCAGAAAGCGTTCGAAGCGGTCCTGAAACTGCATCGCAATGACCCGGACGCCCACTACGCGCTCGGCGTCCTGCAGGCCTCGACCGGCAACTATCGATCGGCCAAGTCGCATTTCAGGGTGCTGCTCAAGGGCCCCCGCAGCCAGGATGCGGCGATGCAGCTCGGCCGGATCGCCGAGGCTGAGCACGAATACGAACGGGCGCTCGACTACTACGGCCGGGTCGTCCACGGCCCTGGCGCAATCGACGCCGCCACACGCCGCGCAGCGGTACTCGCCGATCTCGGCAAGATCGACGAGGCACGCGCGCTGCTGCAGCAGCTGGGACAGCGCCTGCCCCAGTTCGGGCTGCGCTTCCTGCTGGCCGAAGGCGAGCTGCTGGTCGAGCACAATCGCTACGACGAGGCACTGCAACTGTACGACGACGCCCTGATGGACCAGCCGGACGAGCCCGATCTGCTCTACGGCCGCTCACTGGTGCACGAACGGCTCGACAGGATCGACCAGGCCGAAGACGATCTGCGCGCGATCCTCGGGATGGACCCCGACGACGCACGCGCCCTCAACGCGCTCGGCTATATGTTGACGGTTCATACCGACCGCTATGACGAAGCCGCCGGCCTGATCGGGCGCGCGCTCGGACTCGAGCCCGAAGATCCGGCCATCCAGGACAGCATGGGCTGGCTGGAATTCAAGCGCGGCAACCCCGACGCCGCGCTCGAATGGCTCAACCGCGCATATGCCCGTTTCCCCGACCCGGAAGTCGCCGCGCATCTCGGTGAGGTTCTGTGGAGCCTCGGCCGCCGCGACGACGCCGGCGAGATCTGGCGCAACGCGCTCAAGCTGCATCCGGAGCATCCGCTGCTGACCGAGACGATGGAGCGTTTCGGGCAATGATGCGCCGCGGAAGCCGCGCGGCCGTCTGCCTGATGGCTGTGGCCCTGCTGACGAGCGGCTGCGCCACGTTGCAGCCACCGCCACCGGTCGCCGCCAGCCCGGACGAACTGTGGTCGCTGCACCGCGCGCAGATAACGGCGATTCGCGGCTTCTCGATCCAGGGGCGGATCAGCGACGGCGCCCGGACCGCGCAGATGCTGTGGCACCAGCACGCCGACAGCAGCTTCGAACTCAAGCTCAACGGTCCGTTCGGCATCGGCGCCGTCGAGATCCTCGGCAGCGCTGGCGGCGTGGTCGTCCGCAGCAAGGACGGCGTGACCTACGTAACCGATCCGCAGGCGTGGATGGTCGCGAACCTCGGCTGGAGCGTGCCGATCGAGAATCTCCGCCTCTGGGTGACCGGCCTGCCCGCACCCGGTTCGGCCGGACAGGTCCGCTTCGACGAAGCCGGCCGGCTCGCCGAACTTGCACAGAACGGCTGGGCGATCCGTTACGATAGCTACCTTGACGTCGGCAGCCGCGACCTTCCCCAAAAGGTACAGCTCGAAAACGACGACAATCGCCTGCGTCTCGTCATCGACCGCTGGCTGGCTCTGGACCTGGCCGCGACCTGACGCGGCCGCTTCGACCGTCATCTTATCTACCGCAACATGCACCATAACGCTCACGGCGCGTTCACCGCCGAATTTCCGTGGCCGGCGCCCGCCAAGCTCAACCTGTTCCTGCACGTCACCGGCCGCCGCGACGACGGCTACCATCTGTTGCAGACCGCGTTCCAGTTTCTCGACTATGGCGACAGCCTTTTCGTGACGCCGCGCGGCGACAAGCAGATCCGCCGGGTCGACGCACCCGCCGACATTCCGCCGGAAAACGACCTGTGCCTGCGCGCCGCCCGCGCGATCCAGCGCGCGTCCGGCTGCGACCTCGGCGTCGACATCCGCCTCGACAAGCGCATTCCGATGGGCGCCGGCCTCGGCGGTGGCTCCAGCGACGCCGCCACCACACTGGTCGCGCTGAACCGGCTCTGGAACCTCGGTTTCACCACCGACGAGGTCGCCCAGATCGGACTTGCGATCGGCGCCGACGTCCCGGTCTTCGTGCGCGGCCATGCCGCCTGGGCCGAGGGTATCGGTGAGCGCCTGTCCCCGATCGACCCCGAGGAACCCTGGTACGTCGTGCTCACGCCGCCGATCCACGTCAGCACCGCCGAGATCTTCGGGGACGAAGCCCTGCAGCGGGACTGCCCCCGGATCGACGAGGACGCGCTGCGCAGCGGCGCGGCGGTGAACGTCTGCGAACCGGTCACCTGCCGTCGTTATCCGCAGGTGGCCGAAGCCCTGGCCTGGTTGCGCGGTTTCGGTCCGGCGCGCATGTCCGGTACCGGCGGCGCGGTGTTCCTGCCCTGCGCGTCGCGCCAGCAGGCATCCGAAATCGCCGCTCAGGCGCCGGCCTCACTGCACAGCATCGTCGCACGCGGCTGCAACCGCTCGCCTCTGGTCGACGCCATCAGTCGCTCCTAGCGACCGCATGGACCGATCGCGCGGCCGACGCCCCCGAATACCCCCGCCGGCATGACGCCGATTTGAACGAACGCGCCAAAAGTTGGGCGTCGATCCGATATAATGCTGCACAACGTCGACTGTGGTTTTTCGTTGGGGCGTAGCCAAGTGGTAAGGCAGCGGGTTTTGATCCCGCCATTCGATGGTTCGAGTCCATCCGCCCCAGCCATTTCCATCGTCGTACCCGACGCAACGATGTCGCCGGGCCCATTGGGGTCTGTCGCATCGACCAGCCGGCAACGCATGGAGCGGTTCGCTCCTGCGGCCACGAAGTTGACGACCCGCCCACTCTGACCGCAGTTCGAGACGCAAACCGATGTCCGATAGCAAGCTGATGCTGTTCTCGGGGAATGCCAACCCCAAACTTTCCCGAGACATCGCCGCCTACCTGAAGACGCCCCTGGGCCAAGCCATGGTGGGCAAGTTCTCGGACGGCGAGATCCAGGTCGAGATCCTCGAGAATGTCCGCGGCAAGGATGTCTTCGTGGTGCAGCCGACCTGCGCCCCGACCAACGACAACCTGATCGAGCTGCTGATGCTGCTCGACGCGCTCAAGCGCGCCTCGGCCGGCCGTGTGACCGCCGTCATCCCCTACTTCGGCTACGCCCGTCAGGATCGCCGTCCGCGCTCCAGTCGTGTGCCGATCTCGGCCAAGGTCATCGCCGACATGCTGGGCGAATGCGGCGCGGATCGCGTGCTGACCGTGGACCTGCACGCCGACCAGATCCAGGGCTTCTTCGATATCCCGGTCGATAACGTCTACGCGTCACCGGTCCTGCTCGGCGAGATCTGGCGCCAGAAATACGAGAAGCTGATCGTCGTGGCCCCGGACGTCGGCGGTGTGGTCCGCGCCCGCGCGGTCGCCAAGCGGCTCGACGACGCCGACCTGGCGATCATCGACAAGCGCCGGCCGAAGCCGAACGAATCCCGCGTGATGAACATCATTGGCGACGTCTCCGGCAAGACCTGCGTCATGGTCGACGACCTGGTGGACACCGCCGGCACCCTGTGCAAGGCCGCCGCCGCGCTGAAGGAAGAAGGTGCGATCAAGGTCGTGGCCTACGTCACCCATCCGGTGCTGTCCGGCCCGGCGATCACCAACATCAGCAACTCGGTCCTCGACGAACTGGTCGTCACCGACACCATCCCGCTGAGCCCCGCCGCCAGCGCCTGCTCGAAGATCCGGCAGCTGTCGATCGGCGGCTTGCTGGCCGAAACCATCCGCCGCGTTTCGGCGGAGGAATCGGTCAGCTCGCTCTACGTCGACTGAACACAGCGCCACGTCGCCTCCGGGTCCGCGCCCGGAGGTTTCGCGCGGCAGTCGGAATCCATCTCCAACTCCGGTATAATCCGCGCCCCTTCGTCTGGTCGCGGACGACGGATTCCCGATATGGAGCATATAAATGACTGAAAACTTTGTTGTCATCGCCGAAGCGCGCGCTGATCAGGGCAAGGGTGCGAGCCGCCGCCTGCGTCGCGCGGGCAATATCCCGGCGATCATCTACGGGGGCACCGAGGCGCCGCAGGCGATCTCCGTGTCCGCCAACGAAATGGGCAAGCACCTCAAGATCGAGGCCTTCTACTCGCACATCCTGCAGATGAAGGTCGACGGCACCGAACAGCAGGTCGTCCTCAAGGACCTGCAGCGCCACCCGGTCACCGGCCTGGCGATCCATGCCGACTTCCTGCGGGTCCAGGCCGGCCACATGCTGACGGTTCACGTGCCGCTGCACTTCAAGGGCGAAACGATCGCTCCGGGCGTCAAGACCGGCGGCGGCATCGTCGAGCATCACACCAACCAGGTCGACGTCGAGTGCCTGCCGAAGGATCTGCCGGAGTTCATCGAGATTGATCTGAGCAACATGCAGGTCAACGACTCAATCCACCTGTCCCAGCTGACGCTGCCGGCGGGCGTGACCCTGGTCGAACTCAAGCACGGCAACGACGCCCCGGTCGTCTCGATCCACAAGCCGCGCGGCGCGGTCGAGGCTGACGCCGAAGGCGAGGAAGGCGACGAGGCCGAAGGCAAGTAGTCGGGCACCCGCGCGGATCCACGCGCGCTGCCTTCGTTCGACGACGGTCGAACGGACACCATCCGGCCCGTCCGAGCACACGCCCGGACGGGCCTTTTGATTGGACCCAGCGGTATGTCCCCAGCATCAGCGCTCCACGTCATCGTCGGGCTCGGCAATCCGGGCGCCGAATACGAACAGACGCGGCACAACGCCGGTTTCTGGTTCGTCGACCGGCTGGCCGACCGCTGCCACGCCAGCCTGCGCCGCGAGAGCAAGTTTCACGGCGAGGCCGGCCGCGGACGCATCGGCGGGCACGACGTGCTACTGCTCAAGCCGACCACGTTCATGAACCGCAGCGGCCAGGCGGTGCAGGCAATCTGCACCTTCTACAAGATCGCGCCGGCACAGGTTTTGATCGCACACGACGAGCTCGACCTCCCCGCCGGCACGATGCGCCTGAAGCTCGGCGGCGGCCACGGCGGCCACAACGGCCTGCGCGACATCCACCGTGCGCTGGGCAACGACTACCGGCGCCTGCGCATCGGAATCGGCCATCCGGGCGACAAGACGCTCGTTCTCAACTACGTGCTGGGCCGCCCCAGCCGCGCCGATGAAGATGCGATCATCGACGGCATCGACCGCGCCGCGGACGCGGTCGAGACCTGGCTGTCACAGAGCTGGGACAAGGCGCTGCAGCAACTCCATTCCACCGGCGGCAAGACCGCCAATCGCGACACACGCTAGGAACCACCATGGGCATCAAATGCGGCATCGTCGGTCTGCCGAACGTCGGCAAGTCCACCCTGTTCAACGCGCTGACCAAGGCCGAGATCGCGGCCGAGAACTACCCGTTCTGCACGATTGACCCCAACGTCGGCGTCGTCGCGGTTCCGGACGCGCGGCTTGACGCGCTCGCGGAGATCGTCAAACCGCAGCGCACCCTGCCGGCCGCGGTCGAGTTCGTCGATATCGCCGGCCTCGTTGCCGGCGCCAGCAAGGGCGAAGGCCTCGGCAACCAGTTCCTGGCGCACATCCGCGAAACCGATGCGATCGCCCAGGTCGCGCGCTGCTTCGACAACGACGACGTCATTCACGTCGCCGGCTCCACCGATCCGCTGCGCGACATCGAGGTGATCAACACCGAGCTGGCGCTGGCCGATCTCGAAACCGTGACCAAGTCGGTCGACCGCGCCGCCCGTGCCGCCAAGACCGGCAACAAGGACGCCATCGCGCGTCACGAGCTGCTCAAGCGCGTGCAGGCCCATCTCGACGAAGGCGCCGCGGTCCGCGCCATGAGCCTGACCGACGAGGAACGCGCCGAACTGCGTGACCTTCACCTGATCACCGCCAAGCCGGCGCTGTACATCGCCAACGTCGACGAGGACGGCCTGCTCAACGGCAACGAGCACCTGCTCAAGGTCCAGGAATACGCGGCACGCGAAGGCTCTGAAGTCGTCCCCGTCTGCGCCGCCATCGAAGCCGAGATCGCGCTGCTCGACGACGCCGACAAGACCGCGTTCCTGTCCGATCTCGGCCTCACCGAACCCGGCCTCAATCGCGTCATCCGGGCCGCCTACACGCTGCTGGGTCTGCAGACCTACTTCACCGCGGGCGTCCAGGAAGTCCGGGCATGGACAGTCAAGATCGGCGCGACCGCACCGCAGGCCGCCGGCGTGATCCACACCGACTTCGAGAAGGGCTTCATCCGCGCCGAAGTCATCGCCTATGACGACTTCATCCAGTACAAGGGCGAAGCCGGCGCCAAGGAAGCCGGAAAATGGCGCCTCGAAGGCAAGGAATATGTCGTGCAGGAAGGCGACGTGATGCACTTCCGCTTCAACGTCTGATCCGGACCGGCAGGGGGCTCGACGTGGGCGAAGGATTTCCTTAAACTTCGCGCCCCCTACGTGGTGATGTAGCTCAGACGGTTAGAGCGCGGCACTCATAATGCTGAGGTCGGTGGTTCGATTCCACTCATCACCACCATTTTTTAGTCCAAAGCAGTTCAAGGACGTACAGATAACCGCGCTTTTGCGCGGTTTTTCTTTGGTTTTCTGTTTTCCGGTGTCCACCACTGTCCACCGGAAGCCATTGCTTGACTGCAGTAACTTGTGCAGTAACTTGGGTGTCGGCCCGCAATCCGCCTCCGGAGTTACTGCAGTGCTGACCGACACCGCCATCAAGCGTGCACCACGCAAGGACAAGCCCTACCGCCTGAACGACAACCGCGGCCTGTACCTGATCGTCAACCCGAACGGCTCGAAGTGGTGGCGCTTCGCCTACAGCTTCGCCGGCAAGCGCAATACCTTGAGCCTGGGCGTCTACCCCGACACAGGCCTTTCCGACGCCCGACTCCGCCGCGATGACGCCCGCCGGCTCATCGCACAGGGCATCGATCCTGCGGCACAGCGCAAGGCTGACAAGACAGCGAGCACTGAACGTGCCGCCAACAGCTTTGAGGCGATCGCCCGCGAGTGGCTGGGGATCAAGGCCCACGAATGGGTGCCGGCACATCTCGCCAAGGAAACCCTACGCCTCGAGGTCCATGCCTTCCCGTGGATCGGAGACACGCCCATGATCGAACTCGGGATCGACGACGTACTGCCAGCCATCAAGCGCGTGTTCGAGGCCGGCCACCTCGAGCAGGCGCACCGGCTGCGCGAACAGATCAGTCGCGTCTGCCGCTACGCAATCGCGACGGGCCGCGCCAAGACTGACCCGGCGCATGCCCTGTCGGAGGTACTGCCGTCACGCCGGCAGGGGGGCTTCCCCGCTATCGTCGACCCTTCTGGCATCGGTGGGCTGCTTCGGGCGATGGATGGATTCAAGGGCACTTTCGTTGTCGGCTGTGCGTTGCGCCTGGCGCCGTACCTATTCTGCCGGCCTGGCGAGCTGCGCTCGGCCGAGTGGGGGCATTTTCACGACCTCGACGGCGAGACCCCTGAGTACCGCGTGCCCCCGGCGAACCGAAAGCTGCGCAAAGCACAGAAGGAAGCGAGGGACGCCGAGCCGCACATCATTCCACTGTCACCGCAAGCTGTGGCAATCCTTCGTGAATTGCATCCGTTGACAGGGCATCGACGTCACGTGTTCCCCGGCGCCCGCGACCCGAAGCGCTGCATGTCGGAAGCCGCAATCAACGCCGCCCTCGCCCGCCTTGGCTTCAAGGGCGAGATGGTCGGCCACGGCTTTCGCCACATGGCCAGCACGCGCCTGGAGGAACTGAACTTCTCGGACGCCGCCATTGAAGCACAGCTCTCACACAAGGTTCCCGGCGTGCGTGGCAAGTACAAGCGCAACCAGTACCTGCGCGCCCTTCCCGAGCGGCGGCGGATGATGCGTGCCTGGGGGGAATACCTGGACAGTCTGAAGCGCGGCGACAGCAATCTAGTGCCACTGCGCGTGGCATGAGGGGGGATCACCATGAACGACACCATCACCCTCGCCGATCCCGCCGTGTGCTGCGACATGGCGGCGAACATCGCCGGCCGCATCGATGCTCTGGCGCTGGTGCTGGCGGCTGCCCTCGAGTCACCGCACAAGATCGAAGCCGCTCGCGCAGTGCCGGAGGTGCTGGCAGTCATCCGCATCGAAGCCCGCCGTATGCGGGAACGCGCCGAGGATGCCGCTGATGCGATCCGGCGCCTTCCCTGACGATTCACCGCGAAGCCCGGCCGCGGATCCTGCCGGGCGCCAAGGAGCCATCACATGCCGAACACACCCGCTTCGCAGACCATCACGCCGACGATCCTGCTCGAGCATCTCGACATTGCCAGCACGCTGGTTGCTGAACTCGACGCCATCACGAAGATTGCCGATCCGGACTCGGCCGTCGGCGTTCTCGCGCGCCACAGCCTGAGCCTGATGACGGGCATGCATAACGACCTATCTGTGGCGGTAGAAGCGCTGTAGCAGAAGCGGTCTATACACCGCGGCGGGTGACCTGATCATGACTCTACTGCGCCCGCGGGCAGCGACTGGGCACGGTTTCCCCCTTGAACTATATCGCAAACCGATATAGGATATACCCCATGACGATCCAGTCGTTTAAGTGCGCTGATACCGAAGCGCTACATGCGCGGCGACGAGTGGCGCAGTTTGCACGTATCGAGACCGTGGCGCGACGCAAGCTGGTGCAACTGGACGCGGCGGCAACGCTGGAATTCCTGCGCGTACCGCCCGGCAACCGATTGGAAGCCTTGAAGGGCGATCGAAAGGGACAGCACAGCATCCGCATCAACGATCAATTCCGCGTGTGCTTTGTCTGGACGCCACAAGGCCCGAAGGACGTCGAGATCGTGGACTATCACTGACGGAGCATGAACATGAGCAAGAAACTGAAGCCGATTCATCCCGGCGAGATCCTGCGCGAGGAATACATGATCCCGTTCGGCCTTTCGAGCAATGCGCTGGCTCGCGGGATCGGAGTCACGCCGGCGCGCGTCAATGAGATCGTGCGCGAGCGTCGGGGCATCAGCGCCGATACTGCCCTTCGGCTGGCGCGCTTCTTCAATACCGATGCACAGAGCTGGTTGAACCTGCAGACCAACTTCGACATGCAGTGCGCAGAAGATGCAGCCGGCAGCGCCATCGCGAAGATCAAGCCATGGACGCCGACGGCTGAAGCTGCATAGCGAGATGGCTCGATGCGCTCATCAACATTGCCGCACGCTGGGGCTGCGGCCAAAGCTGAAGCTGGCGGCATGATTATGAGCCGCAGCCGGAAGCGGACGCCGATCGTGGACATGACTGGCGACACCAGCAGGAAGCGGTGACGGGCTGAGCGCGCGTGGCACGGCTTACACCTGAAGAACGGTGCCTAAAGAGCAGATGGGAGAAGGCGGCTTTTGAGTCCGCGCTGACAAATGATCTGATTCGAGAATTGGGTCTTCCCGGCAAGCTCCTCGTTCATGGTAACGAGGTTTTCCGGCGCGCGCTCGCGCTTGCTCTCGATCTCGATCCTGAGTCGGATGAGACACAAGCTTTCGTACTCGAGATTTGGTTTGCGCTAGACGCTGACCGCAACCGTCGGAACATCTCTGACGTCCCGCCACCTCCGCGGCTTGGCCTGACGATTAGGCGTGCATTGCGCGTTGGCTTGACACTGCAGCGTCTCTGCATACGCACAGTTGGCAATGGCAAGCATCGTGTCTTGAAGGTGCCGGCGGCCGTAGCGCAGGTCGATAAGGCGCAGCTTGCGAAGATGGCGCGGGCTGAGGCTCAACCCGAGAAGAACGCTGAGACCTATAGCGCCTACGAGGCGCAGCGAGGTCGGCGCGGCGCCGTTAGGCACGCTGCGGATTGCACTGAGGGCCGCGACGGCAGCATGACGCCTCAGGGCGCCGGGAAGCGGATCCAGGCGCACGCAGCAACATTGGAAGATCCGGACCAAACAACCATGCGCGCCAGGCTCTCAGAACGCATCCGAACCCGCAGGCGCCATCAGCACGTCGAGCAGCTACTCGACCAACTGCATAGGACCTCGACCGAATAGTGCACGGGTGAGTTTCCGTCCTGTGTTGGGACGGGGAATACCGTGTCCACCTGAGGCCGCCAGAGTGCGGCGACGACTCAGGTGAACGATCATGGACAGTGTGGTTTCGGCTTTTGCGGCTTCGCCGCTTCGGTTCGTTTTTCTGCGCGGCCACGAAGTCGACGATGCTCGCGGACTAGGCAAGTCGGCGCGGTACCATGACATTGCCGCGGGACTCTGGCCACCCCCCGTGAAAGTCGGCAAATGCGCACTCTGGCCGAGCCACGAGGTTGACGCGGTACTGCGCGCGAATCTGCGCGGCGCCAACGACGACGAGCTGCGCGAGCTGGTCGCCGACTTGGTGGCAGCGCGCACGGCTCCCGCCGAGGCGGCCTGATGAGCTCCAGCGACCAACGCCCGCTCCGATCACGCGGCCGGAAGCAGACCCGCCGGCAGCGTGCCGACTACCAGCTCTACGAGTCGATGAAAGCCGCTTGGGATCGGGCACACCCGAGGGCACGGCACGACGAACGTGAGGCGGCCATCGCGCAGATTGCTGCCGCGTGCGGGATCTAGTCGTGCCCCACCAAATCACTGAGCCACCGTATCCGCCCGACACCCGCGCCAAGGGCTGGCGATTCGAGCTCGATCACGAGCGGATCCGGCAGTCCGATACCTGGGCGTTGGCCTCGGCCGAGCTGAGACCCTGGGTCTTGATGATCCTGCTGGTTGGGTGGGAGCAGACACCGTGCGGATCACTTCCGGACGACGACGAGCTGATCGCCGTCCGCCTCGGCATGCCGCTGGAGGTATTCGCGCAAGCCAAACGCGTGCTGCTGCGCGGGTGGAAGGCGGCCGGTGACGGCCGTCTCTACCACCCGACCATGACTGAGCGCGTCCTGGAAATGATCGAACGCCGGCGCAAAGAAGCTGACCGGCGTGGGCGGAATCGCGCGGGACAAAGAGCATGTCCCGCCAGTGTCCCGCGGGACAGCATCGGGACTCCCGCGGGAGAGACGGCACCGGTACCGGAACCGGTACCAGATGAAAAGACTGAATCCCCTATCGGGGATTCGTCCCCGACTGCGCCCGCGGACCCGCCAGGCGGATTGAAGCTGGTCCCCAAAGCCTCCGACTTGAATGCGGAACGCTTGTCCGCGGTGACGAAGGATGCGCTGATGACCTTCAACATGAGCGCCTTCACGAAGGCTCAGGGCGGCGCCGTCCCGAACGTTTCGCTCAGCGTGGGGATCGAGAAGCGCCGCCAGCAGGTCAACCGGTGCCTGAAGACGGCGCGGGACATCTGTCGGGCGCACTTCGGCACCACGACGATCACCACCGAGTTCTGGGAGGCGTACTGGACCGAGGTCGGAGAAGATGAGTTCTTCAGCGGGCGCCGTCCCGGCAGCAACGGACACGAGAACTGGACGCCTGATTTCGAGTACTTGACCCGCCCGGGGACGATGCTGAAGGTCTATGAACGCTCGGAGGCAGCATGACCAGTGCTAGGCCCAAGCTGCCGCCGTACTCGATCGAAGCCGAGCAGTCGGTGCTCGGCGGACTGATGCTGGACAATCGCGCCTGGAACGAGCTCGCCGACCGGCTGGCTGCGGAGGACTTCTACCGCGAAGACCACCAGCTGATTTATCGCGCGATCAGCGAACTGGTCGGCGCCAACCGGCCCTGCGATTTCGTCACGTTGTCCGAGCACCTGAAGAACCAGGGCCGGCTCGATGAGGCCGGCGGGCTGGCTTATCTGGGCACGCTCGCCAACGATACGCCGAGTGCAGCCAACGTTCTGGCCTATGCGGAGATCGTGCGCGAGCGAGCGGTGCTGCGCGGGCTGATCCGTGTCGGCGGCGATGTAGCAGATTTGGGCTACCGGCCGGAGGGTCGCTCGCCGGAAGAATTGCTTGACGCTGCTGAGCGCGCCGTGCTCCAGGTGCGCGCCCACCGCGAAAAAGCCGGCAGCGGACCGGCCGGAATGGTTGAGCTCGTCGAGCACGCGGAACACGCCGTCATCACCCGCAACCCCGGCAACGGCGTCGCGGGTCTTTCGTCGGGGCTGGTCGACCTCGACGCCAAGACGACGGGGTTTCATTCCGGCGATCTGGTCATTGTTGCGGGCCGGCCAGGCATGGGCAAGAGCATGCTTACGGTCGGATTCGCAGAGCACTGTGCAGCGACGACAGGCCCGGCACTGGTGTTCAGCATGGAAATGCCGACCCAGCAGCTCATAGAGCGGATGATTTCCGGACGCACCGAGATCCCCTTCGAGTCGATCCGGCACGGCACGTTAACCCAAGTGGAACGCGACCGCGTGACGACCGCCAGCGGCGACCTGCGCAAGCTACCACTCTGGATAGACGAAACCCCTGCTCTTTCCCCGAACGCTCTGCGCTCACGTGCCAGGCGAATCAAGGCAAAGCACGGTTTGCGTCTGATAGTCGTGGACTACATCCAGCTGATGCAGGTCCCGGGGACCAAGGACAACCGGACCGGAGAGATCGCCGAGGTGTCACGCAGCCTGAAGGCTTTGGCCAAAGAATTGGAGGTTCCGGTGATCGGCCTTTCGCAGCTCAACCGCGAAGTCGAGCGGCGCGACGACAAGCGCCCGCGCATGGCAGACCTGAGAGAGTCCGGAGGCATCGAGCAGGACGCGGACCTGATCGTGTTCATCTACCGCGACGAGGTCTACAACCCGGGAGGCGGTTATTCAGGCACGGCCGAATTGTTGATTCGCAAGCAGCGCAATGGCCCGCTGGGCGATATACGTGTTGCCGCCCGCCTTGATGTCTGTCGGTTCGACAACCTCGCACCGGGCTGGCAACCGCCCGAGGAGCAACGACCGGCACATCGACCCCGCGGATTTTCGGCAAAGCAGCTCGGAGCGTCGCACGCTGCGCATTCCGCGATTGACTGAACAACCTTGACTGGATATTGACAGATGGCGACCACCAGCAAACGGAGCGACCCGGCGAAAACCTACGTCGTCCAAGCGCTTGCCTGTTACGACTCGCCATCTTCGGTGGCCGATGCCGTCAAGGCTGAATTCGGGGTCGAGGTCACGCGGCAGACCATCGAGGGCTATGACCCGACTAAGCATGCCGGGAAGAACGTCGCAAAGAATTGGCGCGACCTGTTCGAGACCACCCGCAAGCAGTTTCTGAAATCGACCGCGGACATCCCGATTGCCCACCGCTCCTACCGGCCGCGTGCAATCGGTCGGATGGCGGCACACGCCGAGCGGCTGAAGAACTACGCGCTGGCCGCGCAGCTGTTGGAACAGGCCGCCAAGGAGTGTGGCGACATATTCACGAACCGGCAGAAAGTCGACGTGACGCTGCCGGAATACGAGCGGCGGCTGACGGAACTTGAATCTGCCAGTGTCCGGCGGACGAGGTGATGAGGATCACCGCCAACGAGGCAAACGACGCTACGCATTTTGTGTAGCAAAGCTCGAACCCGCGAAGAGACTGCGGTCACTACGGAGACAAGATCATGGCAGCGATTGACGAGTATCCCACTGTCACCAAGGCGCGGCCGGCACCACCGGCAGTACAGGCGGTCAACGGCGGGCTGTCGCAGATCCCTGGCGATCGGGTGATGCGCAGGTCCTCATCCGTGACGAAGTTGTCGGACCGGTCCAACATCGGCGAAATTTCGCAAACACCGGGCGCGATCCACCGCAGCGGCAATCACTTCAGCGATCAAGCGATCGCCGGCAGTACGGTGTTCGGCACTCCGGGCAGGGTCGACTCGGCACCGCCGGCCGCCGACATCGCTCGGTTGCCGGCGGATACGCAGCGCACTCCCGGCGTGCTCACGCGAGCGGCGACCACCGGCGGGATTGGCGACCTTTCTGTAGGTACGCAACCCGCGCACCCGATACCGGCCGCCGCGCCATCGACCCAAACGATCGCCGATGGCATCCGCTACGACGGCTCCAGTCGAATCACCCCGCTCGGTGGTGGTGGCAATCAACAGTCGATCGGCACGCTCCCGGTCTCCCGAGAAACCACCGACATCCCGCGCGCAGTGACCGGTGCCGATCGTGTGTCGGGCGGCCCGCTGACGGGGAGCGGCATCGGCGACGACCGTTACGGAAGGATCGATGCCTTTCTCAAGCAGCGCGCTCAGGAGCGTGCCGACGCCCGGGCGCGCCAGGCACAGGCCTTGGCGGCAAGTACCATGTCTGAGAACCGGATTTCGGCCCGGAACGAGCTGCAGAACGCTGCGCGCAACGCCCGTATCGATTCCCGCAGTCTGCGGCTGACGTCGGGTGGGCGCGCACAGCGCCAGTTACTTGATCAGGCCGCAAACTTCACGAGTCAGGCCGCTGCGATTCAGGCCCTGCCGCCGGATAGCGAGTTCATCCGGTCACCTGAGCAGGAAGCTGCTCTGGCGCAGGGCCAACAGCAGAACCAGATCTTTCAGCAGGAAGCCGACGCCCGCACGCTGTCCGCCCGGGCACAGGCCGCTCGCACCGCTCAGGGTCCGCAGGAGACCTTCGGAAATCCGACTGACGAGCGCGACGCCAGCGGCCGGCCGATCCGCGTGCAATACGGCGATCAGGGATCACGCCGTATCGTCGAAGGCGCGCAGCCGCTTTCGTCCAGCGAGGCGCCGAAGCTGACCGAACAGCAGAGCAAGGATTTCAACTACTACACTCGGGCCAGCGAGGCGCTGAAAAACCTGGGCGAAGGCAAAGCCCTGACGAGCTACGCATCGAAGGCCGGCGCCAGCGTGCCTGTCGTCGGCAACGCATTGGCCGGCAACGCCTACCAGAAACAGGAGCAGGCCGGTCGCGAGTTTCTGGCAGCCGTCCTGCGCAAGGACAGCGGCGCCAACATCACCAAGGACGAATTCGAGAACTACGGCAAGACTTTCTTGCCGCAGCCGGGTGATTCCGCCGAGACCCTGAAGCAGAAGGCGATGGCGCGGCAGACAGCGCTCAGGGCGATCAAGCTGGGGATGGGCCCGGCGCAGCAGCTGGTACCCGAGCAGGCTGGCAAAAATGCCAGGGTGGCAGATGCCGGCGCCGAGAACCCAGCGGCCGCAGGCGCAGCGACAGCCGCGGAAGTACTGGCGACAAGCCAGCAACTCGCAAAGCAGCGGCAGCGCCGGCTCGACGCGATCATCCAGAAGCTCGATCAGCTACAGGGCGAGACGGACTACTCGCATATCTGGGAGTAGCGACGATGAAGCCCTGGAACGACGTCGCCGCGTCGCCGGCCTATCAGAGCCTGCCGGCAGAGGAACAGGCGGCCGCCAAGCGGCAATACTTCGACGCGGTGGTGGCACCGCGTGTGCCGCCTGACGAGCACGACCGGGCGTGGGCGCAGTTCAGCGCTTACCAGCCGCAGCAGGCCAGCGGCGGACCCGCCCCTGCACAGCCCGGTTCTGGCTCGACGGATCACGGCATTGGCCTCGTCAAAGGGCTTGCCCGGGAGGCGACGCAGGGCGCCAGCTTCGAGTTCGGCGACGAAATCGGCCTGGGTGCCGCGGCGCTGGCCGCCAAGGTCGCGCAGGAAGCTGGCGTTGCGCCGAACACCGGGCAGTCGCTGGGGGACATCTACGGCGACATGCGCACGCACTATGACGCTGAGCGGCAGCAATTCGCGCACGAGCACCCCATTGCGGCAACGGCTGCCAATCTCGCCGGCGCCGCGGCGACCGGGGGTGGTGTCGGGGCCAAGCTGGTCGGCAAGGCGGCACAGGCCGGGCGCTTGGCGACGACGGGTGCCCTCGTCGGTACCGGTGCGGCGGAAGGCGCTTTGTACGGCGCCGGCGCGGCCGATCCGGGAAATCGCCTGACGGGCGCTGAGCAGGGTGCTGCGGTTGGCGCCGTGACGGCTCCGCTCGCGTCGGCTGCAGCGCGCGGTGTCGGGCGAGTATTGGCCAAGCGCGGTGCGACGAAGGCCATCGAACGGCTGACGCCGACGCGTGAGAATCTGGCCGGCGCTGCGAAATCCCTGTACGACCAAGCTGATCGGCTCCGGGTCGTATTGAAGCCAGCGACGGTGGGCAGGCTGCAGGGCGAGCTTTCGTCATTGGCGAAGCAGGAAGGCTTCAATGCGCGGATCCACCCGAAGGTGTCGGCCGCCCTGGACTCGTTCAACGATCTGGCCACCGACGTGCCAACCCTGGCACGCCTCGAGCAGCAGCGCCGGATTCTGGGCGCGGCGGCCAAGAGTCTGGAGCCGGACGAGCGCCGGATCGCCAGCGATCTGATCGACCACTACGACACCCTGCTGCAGGACCTCAAGCGGGCGGACGTCAGTGCCGGCAACGTTGTGCAGGCCGGGAGCCTGCTGCGCCAGGCGCGTGGCCTGTGGCAGCGCCAAGCCAAGCTCGGGGTGATCGACAACGCGGTGGAGCGGGCGCAGAACCAGGCCAGCGGATTTGAAAACGGCCTTCGCACGCAGGTCCGGTCGATCCTGAACAATCCGAAGCAGATGCGCGGCTTCACGCCAGCGGAGAAGGTCGCGATGCAGCGTGTCGTGCGTGGGGGCAAGCGCGAGAACATCCTACGCCTACTGGGCCGCTTCGGCTGGGGCGAAAAAGGCGCCACCAACATCGTCGGGGCGTCGATCGGCTCGGCCGGTGGTGCCGCTGCCGCTGGTCCCGTGGGTGCCATAGCGATGCCCCTTGCCGGCCAAGCGGCGCGCAAGGCAGCGGCCCGGGCAACCGCGCGGAACGTGCAGGCGCTGCAGCGGCTTGTCGCCGCCGGCGCCCACCCGCGGTACATCGTGAACCGATACGCGGTGCTCGCCGGGCCACATGCGACACCGCAGGAGCTGTCGCAATACCTCGTGACGACACCGCAGGCGGATCTGATGGACCTCGCGGCAAAGCTCAACACGCTGAAGGGTCCGCAGCGGCAATTGGCGACCGACGCGATCGCACTGAGCCTGGCGGGCAAAGCCGGCAGCACGGGAGTGGCGACCGAGCCATGAGCCAGCTTGCGTCGCACAGTGAGGGATTTCTGTACACGAATCGAAAGACCAGGCGGCCGTGCAAGTACCCGCCCCAAATGATCAAGGACGCCCGCGTGATGCGCGAGAACGGCTACTTCTACAGCGAAATCGCGACGGCCCTGGCGACGCTTTACCGTGACGAGATGAACAAGATCGGGATCGACTCAATCCCGTGGATCACGGTCCGAGACTGGACGAACTACTACTACCGGGTCTCTGGGTGATCCCTACGGCCTGGCGGCCATTGACGACCATGGGCGTCGGTGCAAATCTGTTCTCGAAGCCGGCGGGCGGTGTGGGAAATCGGGTCTGCGAAGGCAGGCTGTCAGCGTCCCCCTTGTAGACGCCGGTTTCGCTACGCACGGAGTTGGTACGCAACGAAGGTACGCAGCCCCCACGCGCGTACCCGACCCGCGTACCAGCGTTTCACCTGAAGGTGATCCGTGCTTACCACGCCCTGGTGAACGCGCCGCCGCCGATCCCGCCCGGCCTGCCGCCTTGAACGAGATCCCATGGCATGCGGCGTATGAATTGACGCACCGTCACGGCCGGTGGCATGTTCGAGACAACTAGAAGGGGGGATTGCCGATGCGAAGTATCGTACTGCTGGCCCTGTTGGCGCTTGCACCACCGGCAACGGCCCAGATCTATAAGTGCGCTGATGCAGCCGGAAAGCTGTCGTATCAAGATCAACCGTGCCAGACCGGCCAAAAGCAGGCAGCGGCCAACCCCAAGGCCGGCGTTGTCATGAGCCAAGACGGCGGCGGCAGCTGGAGCGACAACGTAGGAAACTACCTGGAATCGCGTGAGGCCGAGCACCAGCGGGCACGCGCCGAGCAGCAGGCTGACCTCGATCGTGCAGACGCAGCGCGCGCCAACAACCAGGCGACGGTAGATCCTGACCTTCAGCGTAAGTGCGCTCAGGAGCGGCGGTCTTTACTCAGAAACCGCAACGGCACGCCATCATGTGATCAGCTGAACAGGATCAACGGAATTCAGCCCGCGCCAAGAGTCATCATTCAACAGAACGGCTCTCAGCTTGGCGGCCCGCCACTTGCCGATCAGTCGCCACGGCGGATCTTCGACCCGTCGGGCAATCGCTGGTGTTGGGTGTATCCGAACGGCGCGCCGATGCAGTGTGATCGATGATCCGTCAGCGTGACTGAGGCAGCGGTAAGCGGTTTCGCAAGTTCGCCGTGTCAGGTCGTATTTCCAGCAGCAGCAGACCCAGAAGAGCTCCGCATGCTACTTGCGCAAAGCCGGACGACTGCACTCGCCGCATAGGACCGTTCATCCGAAAGTCGGAGAAGAATGCGTCAGCAGGATCAGGGCGCCCCGAGCATCATCGCCTCGAAAGAGCCCTCCCCAGAGACGTTCCCTGCACCAAGCGCACAACTTTTGCAGTAACCGCCGAATTGCCGAAGCATATTTCCTTTTCCGGTCAATACGATGTGTCGTTAAGTGCGGAGCACTCATCACCACCATTTTTCCCCCAAGCTTCGGCCACTACCGAATGCGGGACCGCAGGACCACGCTGCGTCGTCCCACCAAGCTCCGGAATCACGTTTTCGAGACCCGGCCGACGGCGCGAATGGCCACGCCACATGCGGCGCGTCCGTCACGTGTGGCGCTTGGCTGTATACTGAGCGGACCGTGCTTTTGCGGTGATTCTCCGGGAATACCGATGGCACGTGTCACGATCGAAGGCTGTCTGGCGCTCATCCCCAATCATTTCGACGTGTGCTTGGCCGCATCCAAGCGGGCCCGTCAGCTGGCGCGCGGCGCGGATGCACGGCTGCCCTGGGGCGACCACAAGTCCACCGTGCTGTCCCTGAAGGAAATCGAATCCGGCCTGGTCGACATGACGGTCCTGGAAGAAGCGGATCTGCCGTCGGTGAAGCCTGCCGAAATCGAGATCAGCCTTCCCGAGTTCGATCCGAACCACTAAACCCGGCGACGGGGCAAAAGGCCCCGGCGCGTTCGCCGCGGCGCGAGACACTGCCGACCGGCGGCGCCGCCACGCGCCTTCCGGGCGGCAGAGCACGCCCGTCGTATCCACCCACCCATCAACGGAGCACTCATGGCAAAACCCAATTACAACTTCGAGAAACGCCAGCGCGAACTCAAGAAGAACAAGAAAAAAGCAGAGAAGCTCGAAAAGAAGCTCAACCGCAACAGCTCCGCCGAGAACGCCGCCGATGCCGTTCCGACCGACGGGTCACCGGACCCGGCGCAGCAGGGCTGACTTCTTCCGGACCACGCGCGTTGACCGCCGCCGCATGAACATCCCGACCGCACTGCAACCGCTCATCGAGGACGGCATCGTCGACCGGGTGGTGCGCCAGCTCAAGAGCGGCAAGGAAGCGACCGTCTACGTGGTCGAGAGCGGTGGCGAACTGCGCTGCGCCAAGGTCTACAAGGACGCCGAGCATCGTGGCTTCCACAAGCTCGCCCAGTATCAGGAAGGCCGTCGGGCACGCGGCAGCCGCGACGCACGCGCCCTCAACCGCCACAGCAAACGCGGCCGCCAGATCCAGGAATCGCAGTGGAAGACCGTCGAGGTCCGGGCCCTGCAGCGACTGGGCGACGCCGGTGTTCGCGTCCCGCAGCCGGTCGGCGTCTACGACGGCGTACTGGTGATGGAGCTGCTGCTGGGCGACGACGGCCGTCCGGCGCCCCGGCTCGCCGAGGTCGAACTCGACCGCGAGCATGCGCTGCGATGGCATGAGCTGATGATCCGCCAGATCGTCAGAATGCTCTGCGCGGGGCTGATCCATGGCGATCTGTCCGAGTACAACGTGCTGATCGACAGCGACGGCCCGGTGATCATCGACCTGCCCCAGGCCGTCGACGCCGCCAGCAACAACGGCGCGTTCGAAATGCTGGCGCGCGACGTCGACAACATGCGCGAAACCTTCGCGCGCGCGGCGCCCGAACTGCTGCAGACCGAATACGCGCGCGAAATCTGGGCGCTTTACCGCAGCGGAGCCCTGCATGCGGACTCCGCATTGACCGGCCGGCACACCGACAGCGACGGTGCGGCCGACGTCGACGCGGTGCTGGCGCAGATCGAGGCGGCCCGCCGCGAGGCCGAAGCGCGCCAGCGCGGTCGCGAGGAAGCCGAGGCCGCCGAGCGGTCGTGACCCCCGGCCGGACCCACACCGCGACCGGCCGCCATCGCGTTCAGGACATCCCGTTTGCGCCTGGGCCGGATGTGGGCGGTATGCGCCGCAGCTCGTCGATGACAGCGCTGTCGGAAAGCTGCGTGAAGTCGTCGTAGTAGTTGCCGACCGCACCTTCGAAAACCTCCGGCAGGTATGCGGTCACGAAGGCATCGACGAAGCCCGAGAAGCGCGCAACGGTTTCGCGCGGCGCCACCGCAACGGCAACGATGATCCGCTGCGGGCGCTCCTTTTTCAGCTCCAGCACGGCCGCCTCCATGCTCAGGCCGGTGGCGATGCCATCGTCGACGACAATGGCGCAGCGGCCCTCGGCGGATCGGCGCGACCGACCGTCGCAGTAGTGCTGGCGCCGGCGCAGCGCCTCGGCGCGCTCAGCCGCAATGCGTTCCTGCAGCCAGCTTTCACCGGCTTCGCGCCGCTCGGCCTCGTTACACACGAGCTGTCCGCCTTCGGACACCGCACACAGCGCATACTCCGGTTGCCAGGGGTGGCCGATCTTGCGGACGATCACCAGCTCCAGAGGCAGGCGGTGCGCCAGTGCCACCTCGACCCCGAGCGGCACCCCGCCCCGCGGCAGCGCGTAGACCACCGCCGGCCCGGCCAGATACGGACCGAGTGCCACAGCCAATGCCTGACCGGCATGACGACGGTTGTGGAAACGCATCCTCGCCACCCTCCTTGCCTCCTCGAGCCGCAGTTCGTCAAGAACGAGCGGAAGAGGCCACTCACAGAACGTTCTTCATGCTCCGCGCGAATCGTCCCGGCAGCGCTGACGCACATCAACCTTTGGGCATCCGGATCGGTCACGGACATCGGATCTCCGGGGGATCCACCGCGCAGGCGCTGGCCGCCGATCCAGGCTTTCGGTAACGTTCCGGCTGAAGACCCCGGCCCGGAGCGGCCGGGCGCCAACGGCAGCGGAGGAAGCGCCAGATGTGGGTCATTGCGGCACGCAACACCGCTGGAACGTTCCAGCTCAAACGCAATATCTACCGCGACAGCGTGCGGATCGGACGCTCCGCCGACAACGAGCTGCAACTGGACGGCGAAGGGGTCTCACGCCATCACGCACGCATCGACGTCAGCAACGGCAAGCTGGTGTTCCGCGACCTCGGCAGCACCAACGGCTCGATCGTCGCCCGGCGCCGGGTCCGCGACCCGATCACGCTCGACGTCGGTGCCACGATCCAGATCGCCGACTACCTGCTGACGATCGAGCCCGATCCCGAGCAGGCCTGGCCGACGCGGGTCACGGTCGAGCCGGATCAGGAACCGGATACGACGCCGATCGAGCCGATCGATCGTCATCTCGAGTGGCCGTCGCCGGTGGAGCTGCTGCAGACCGTCGCCACCGGCATCCGCCAGACCCGCCATGCCGAAAGCAGCGCCGACGACGCCCGTCACCAGCGCTTCGAGAAGGAGTGGCTGCAACTGCTGATCGCCGCGGAGGCCTTGCGCAAACACCTCGCCGGTGACCGGCGGGTGGCGTATGTGGAGATCGCGTCCGACCGCAGAGAGGTCTCCGCCAAGATCGCCGACCCGCGCAAGAATGGCGGCTTCGCCTACCTCATCCTGCGGCGGGGCCATCCGGACAATCCCGACCTGGACCGGAACGACGCGGTATGGCTCCGGGAAATCGGCGCGGAGGATCATCGCTACCCGGAACCCCGGGAAGGCATGGACGCCTTCGCGCGATCCATCGGCCGCCACCTCGCGCTGACGCCGTCCCCAGGCTGAGTCCAACCGCCCGCACCCCGCGGGCCGCCCGCTCATCCGGCACCGCTCGTCGCGTCTAAAGTCCGGCATTTCCGGACCGCTACCGTCTGCAGATCCACGCCGGCGGCGGGCGCCCCGACAACATGGGACAGATGATCGGCCGATTCGAGGTGTTACGGGCCCTGGGCAAGGGCGCGCACGGTGCCGTCTTTCTGGCCCGCGATCCCCAGGTCGAGCGCGTCGTCGCGATCAAGGTGCTGCGCAATGCCGACCCTGACGGCGGCGGCGCCGGCCGTCTGCTGCACGAAGCCCGTTCCGCCGGCCGCCTGCGCCATCCGGGCATCGTGCAGATCTACGACGTCGGGCCGCTCGGCCACGGCGCCTATCTGGTCTACGAGTACGTCGAAGGCCGCACGCTGGGGCAGTTGCTGGCGGAGGGCGGCGCGTTGCCGCCGGAACGCGCGGTGCCGCTGATGATCGAGATCACCGACGCCCTCGAACACGCCCATCGCTCCGGGATCACGCATCGCGACCTCAAACCCGCCAACATCATCGTCTCCGCAGACGGCAAGCCACGCATTCTTGACTTCGGCATCGCCGCGCCGATCGGCGCCGGGGCCGACGCCGCGGCGACGTCCGGCGCAGGTCTGGTCGGCACACCGATGTACATGGCCCCGGAATACATCGCGCATGGCCGGATCACACCGCAGAACGACGTGTTCGCGGCGGGACTGATCCTCTACGAGATGCTGTTCGGCCATCCCGCCGTCCGGGGCGAGAGCGTGTTCCAGGTGCTGCACCAGATCGCCAATCAGCCAATCGCCCTGCCCGCCGACGCGGTCGGCCGCATCGACGAGGAACTGCTCGACGTCATCGCCAAGGCCACCGCCAAGGACCCGGAACTGCGCTACGCCTCCGCCGCCCAGATGCGCGATGCGCTCGAGGCCTATTCCCAGGGCGGCATCGACGCCGGCAACAGCGGCGGCAAGCACCAGAGCACCCTGGACTTCCTGCTCCGGCGGATGAGCCACAAGAGCGACTTTCCGGCGATGTCCTCATCGATCCGGTCGATCAACCGTCTGGCCGCGGCGGACAGCTCCAATGCGGCCGCCCTCGCCAACGAAATCCTCAAGGACTTCGCGCTCACCAACAAGATCCTGCGCCTCGCCAACTCGGCCTACTATCGCCATCACGAGGCCGGGCGCGTGCGCACGGTTTCACGCGCGATCGTCATCCTCGGCATGGACGCGATCCGCAACCTGGCAATCTCGCTGGTGCTGTTCGAACACATCCGCGACCAGCAGCACGCCACCGCGCTGAAGGACGAGTTCCTGCGCGCCACGCTCAGCGGATTGCTGGCGCGGGAGCTGTCGTTTCGCACCGGAGACCGCCAGGACGAGGAGGTCTTCGTCTGCGCGCTGTTCCGCAATCTCGGCCGTCTGCTCACGCGCTACTACTTTCGCGAAGAGGCCGATCTGATTGCACGGATCGTCGCGATGGAGCATTGCCCGGAAGACACGGCCGCGCTGCGCGTGCTGGGGCTTTCGTACCGCGATCTCGGGATCGGCATCGCCCGCAACTGGGGATTCCCCGCCGGAATTCTCGCCAGCATGGACGCCGTGCCCGACGGGCGCCTCAAGGCACCGGAGTCCCGCGACGACCAGTTGCGACTGTTCAGCGCGGCATCCGAAAAACTGTCCGGCGTAATGGAACACACCCCGCCGCCGCAGCGCGCCAGCGCCATCCGCGGCGTGTTCCAGCCCTTCGGCTCCGCACTCGGACTGGATCTGAAGGACGCCGAGACCGCCATGGCCGCGGCGCTCGACGGCCTGCGGGAGCTGACCCGCGCCCTGGGCATCGAGTGGACGGCATCGCCCCTGCTCCAGGCACTGACCCCGAGTGCGAAGGCCGAACCGCCCCCAGGCAACGACGCAGCCCGGGACCTGCCGTCGCTGCCCCCGGATGCGTCAACCGACGCCGGCAACGGACTGGCACACGATTCGAGCGCCATCCTGCAGGGCGGCATCCAGGACATCAGCCATGCGCTGGTGGACGATGTCCCTGCGGACGACGTCCTCAGGATCATCGCCGAGATCATCTACCGCGCGCTCGGCGCGCTACGCGTCGTGATCTGCCTGCGCGACCCGAAGAGCGCCAGGTTGTGCGCGCGCTACGCGTTCGGGCGGGATCCCCAGCTCGCGCTCGACCACTTCCACCTGCCGCTGGGCGAGAACGACATCTTCAACCGCGTCATCGCCCGCGACGTCGATGTACTGATCTCGGACGCCTCCGCCGAAAAGATCCGCGCCCACCTGCCACAGTGGCATCGGGATCACTTGCGCAGCCAGTCGTTCCTGATCCTGCCGCTGCGCCTGTCGGAGCGGCCAGTCGGCCTGATCTACGCCGACGCCGAGGTCGCCGACGGCCTGAAGATCACCGCCGAGGATCTGGCTCTGCTGCGCACGCTGCGCAACCAGGCGCGCCTGGCCTTGAAACACGATTCCGCCGCGCTGTGACGGCGCCGACGGCGCCCTAGCCGCCGAGACGCAGCTGCATCGCGTTCAGGCGATGCTGGCGCTGCTGCGCGGCCAGAAACAGCGCGATTCCGAACGCGAAGCTGGTCAACAGGCTCATCGGGAAATACCACCAGCTCGCCCGCATGCCGCAGCGCCGTCCCTCGGACACCGTCCACAGCGGAAACAGCACGAGGTTGGCAAAGATCAGATCCTGCCCGCCGGACGCCGAGGCCGGATTGACGAACAGCAGCTTGGTCCAATGAACCCAGCCGACCTCATCCCCGTACGTGCTCATGTACAGCACATTGAAGTACCAGCCGATAGCCAGAGCGACAATCGCGACGACGTAGTAGCCGCCTTCGAGCAGCGACACCCCGGATACGCCGCCACCCCGGAAATACAGAGCCCGGTTGAAGTAGAAGAACGCGCCGATCGTCAGCACGCCCAGCGTCATGTGGATCACATCGGATGTCGACAACGACATGGCTCGCCCCCTCCCGACGGAATGCGCAAATGCGGCATGCTCCTTATCGCACCCGACCAAGCCGCACAGCGTCATCCGAACTGACGAGACCATGCCGAACGCCCCACAGCTACCCACGGCGCCCGCCACCGCCGCGATTCGAGCCCTGGCGCAGGACTGCGACGCCCTGCTGATCTGCGCCGGTGCCGGCATGGGCGTCGACTCGGGCCTGCCGGACTTTCGCGGCGACCAGGGCTTCTGGAACGCCTATCCGGCGCTGGGGGAAGCCGGCCTGCGCTTCGTCGAAGTCGCCAACCCGGCCGCGTTCGCGGCGGACCCGACGCTGGCCTGGGGCTTCTACGGACACCGCCTGCAGCTGTATCGCCAGACCCGCCCGCATGCCGGCTTCGGCGCCCTGCTCGCGCTGGGCGCGCACTACGCCCACGGCGGTTTCGTCTTCACCAGCAACGTCGACGGTCAGTTCCAGCAGGCCGGCTTTACGCCCGATCGCATCGTCGAATGCCACGGATCGATTCACCACCTGCAGTGCAGCCGGCCGTGTTCGGAGCGGATCTGGTCGGCGCGGGACTTCCAACCGGATGTCGATACCCGCCGCTGTCGCCTGCGTTCCGCCCTGCCGCGCTGTCCGGACTGCGGCGCCATCGCACGCCCGAATATCCTGATGTTCGGCGACCCGGCCTGGGTCGCCGACCGCACCGAGGCGCAGGAGGCCCGTCTGGCGCTGTGGCGATCGCGGGTCCGGCGACCACTGGTCGTCGAACTCGGCGCCGGGCTGCACGTACCGACGGTCCGACTGTTCGCGGAGGGCGCCGGCGGCGTGCTGCTGCGCGTCAATCCGCGCGATGCCGGGACGCGTGGGACGCAGGCACTGAGTCTGCCGATGCGCGCCGCGGCCGGCATCGAACGGATCGTCGCCGCGCTGCACCCGGACCATCCGCCACGGCCCGGCACCTGATCCGGCCGGCGCGCGCCAATCGGGCGACATGGACCGGTCAGCCCGGCCGCGGCTCAAGCCGGCGACGGCGCCGCCGATAATCCTGGCATCCGCCACCGGCCGCCTATCGCTCTGATGTCCGTCTCCAACTTCGGCGAAATCCTCGAGAGGCTCGACGCCTGGAACCCGTTTCCACGCGCCATGCTGCTCTACATCGACATTCGCCACATGCGCTCGGTCAACCGCATGGCGTTGCCGGGCAGCGGTGACGCCGTCATTCGCAATGCCGAGGACGCCATCCGTCGCTGGGCCGGCGACGGCGGCATCGCCGGCCGCATCTGGAGCAACGAATTCATCGCCGCCAAGATCGTCGACCACAGCCAGGCGGCCGTCGACGAAGCCTCGGCGCTGCGCGATCTGCTGACCGACATCCGCTACGAGTCGGTGGTCGGCGCCAACCGCATCGCGGTCTCGATCGGCCTGACCGTCAGCGGCGGCCAGGACGGCTGGGCCGAGCACGTCGCCCATGCCGCCGAGGCCTGCCAGAACGCCAAGCGGCGCGGGCTCAACCAGATCGTCACCTACGTCCCCACCCAGTCCAGCGCGCAGATGCCGAGCGTCAACGCCGCCAACGTGCTGCATTTCCGCAACATGATGGAAGCCGGGCGCCTCGAGCTGCATCCGCAGCCGATCATGGACATTTCGGGCCCCAAACCCCGCCTCGCCAAGGCGGAATTCCTGCTGCGCATGGAACAGGACGGCCGCTACACGCCGCTGCCGGCCGGGACGATCGAGACGCTGGAGTATTTCGGCCTCGCCTCGGAACTCGACGCCTTCACCTCCGAAGTCGTGATGAACTGGGTGGTCGACCATGCCGACGCCCTGCAGCAGCTCGACGGCGTCACCATGAACCTGTCGGCCAAGTCGCTGGTCGACGGCCGCTTCATGAACCGGCTGTTCAACCAGCTGCGCAACCTGCACCCGCCCGCCGGCAAGCTCGGCTTTGAGATCACCGAAACCGCGGCGATCGAGCACCTGGAGCTCGCGGCGGACATCATCGAGGAGTTCCGCAGCATCGGCTGCACCTTCAGCCTCGACGACTTCGGCTCCGGCCTGTGTTCGTTCGGCTACCTGCATTCGCTCGGCGTCGACGAGGTCAAGATCGACGGACGCTTCACCCGCGACATCATCCAGAACCCGGTGTCCCAGGAAATCGTCCGCGCGATCCATCAGGTCGCCCGCGCCACCGGCAAGCGGACCGTCGCCGAATTCGTCGACGATCCCCACAAGCTGCGGATGCTGCAGAGCCTGGGCGTCGACTACGCGCAGGGCTGGCTGTTCTATCCCGCCATCCCCAGCGACCAGTTCCTGGAGCTGCTCGAACACCCGGAATCCGTCGGCATGCTGCAACCGGCCAACCCTGCCGCCGACAGCCCCGCGAGCCCCCCGGCAGCGGGTACCACCACCGCCAGCCTCGTTCCGCCGGCACCGCAAGCCCCACCGTCCCCCAGCAGCCACTGACCGCGCCCGCGGTCGATACACGGGGCCCGCCCGGCGCCGCCGCATCGCCGCGGCCGGGTGTCCCGTATTCAATGGGAATGGCGTCCAGCCGGTTGACCGCAGCGGCACGATGAACGGGCGTTCAAGTCCGTGCGTACGGCCCCAACATACGGTAGAGTATGGACTCCAAATTCGGTGACGCCGCGAGGCGTCCGGCCCTTTTTTCACATTTCTCGGAGCTTCTTCATGCCCCAGTACACGCCCCCCCTGCGCGACATGCAGTTTGTCCTGCACGAGCTGCTGGACGTCGAGACCCAGCTCAAAGCGCTGCCGCAGCACGCAGAGATCGACGCCGAAACCATCGACCAGATCGTCGAGGAAGCCGGCAAGTTCTGCTCCAACGTGGTGTTCCCGCTCAACCAGAGCGGTGACGAGGAAGGCTGCACCTATGCCGGCGACGGCGTGGTGACCGCTCCGAAAGGCTTCAAGGAGGCCTACCAGCAGTACGTGGAAGCCGGCTGGCCGGCGCTGTCCTGCGATCCGGACTTCGGCGGCCAGGGCCTGCCGGAGCTGGTCAACAACGTCCTCTACGAGATGCTCAACTCGTCGAACCAGGCCTGGACCATGTACCCCGGCCTGACCCACGGCGCCTACGCCTGCCTGCTCGAGCACGGCACCGACGAGCAAAAGTCGGTGTACCTGCCGAAGATCGTCTCCGGCGAGTGGACCGGCACGATGTGCCTGACCGAGCCGCATTGCGGCACCGACCTCGGCATCCTGCGCTCGAAGGCCGAGCCGAACGGCGACGGCTCGTACGCGATCTCCGGCACCAAGATCTTCATCTCCTCGGGTGAGCACGATCTGGCCGAGAACATCGTGCACCTGGTGCTGGCACGCCTGCCGGACGCACCGGCCGGCACCAAGGGCATCTCGCTGTTCATCGTGCCGAAGTTCGTGCCCAACGCCGACGGCTCGCTGGGCGAGCGCAACGGCATCAAGTGCGGCTCGATCGAGCACAAGATGGGCATCCACGGCAACGCCACCTGCGTGATGAACCTCGACGGTGCCAAGGGCTGGCTGGTCGGCGAACCGAACAAGGGCCTCAACGCGATGTTCGTGATGATGAACGGCGCGCGCCTCGGTGTCGGCATGCAGTCGCTGGGTCTGGCCGAGGTCGCCTTCCAGAACTCGCTGGCCTACGCGAAGGACCGCGTGCAGATGCGCTCGCTGTCCGGCCCCAAGGCCAAGGACAAGCCGGCGGACCCGATCATCGTCCATCCGGACGTGCGCCGCATGCTGCTGACGCAGAAGGCCTACACCGAAGCCGGACGCGCGTTCTGCTACTGGGTCGGCCTGATGATCGACCAGGAGCACGGCCATCCGGACGAGAAGGTCCGCAAGGACAGCGGCGACCTCGTCGCGCTGCTGACGCCGATGATCAAGGCCTTCATCACCGACAACACCTTCGAGTCGACCAACCTCGGCCTGCAGGTCTTCGGCGGTCATGGCTACATCAAGGAATGGGGCATGGAACAGTACGTGCGCGATGCCCGCATCAACATGATCTACGAGGGCACCAACACCATCCAGTCGCTCGACCTGATCGGCCGCAAGGTGCTCGCCGACGGCGGCGCCAAGCTCAAGAAGTTCGGCGCGCTGGTCCAGGCCTTCATCGCCGAGAACGCCGGCAACGACGAGATGAAGGAATTCATCGAGCCGCTGATGGACATCGGTGACAAGGTCACCAAGCTCACCGGCGAAGTCGCACAGAAGGCGATGAAGAATCCGGAGGAAGTCGGTGCCGCCGCGGTGCCGTACCTGCGTGTCGTCGGCCACCTGGTCTATTCGTACCTGTGGGCGCGGATGGCCAAGATCGCCCTGGAGAAGACCACCGGCGCGAACGACTTCTACGCGACCAAGCTCGCCACCGCGCGCTTCTACTTCGCCAAGCTGCTGCCGGAAACGGCGTATCAGATCCGTGCCGCGCGCGCGGGCGCCGATACGCTGATGGCGCTCGACGCCGAAGCGTTCTGACGCGTTCGGGCCATCCCAGCGCGGTGCTTGAAAAGGCGCCCCGGCCGATCCGGCCGGGGCGTTTTGCTAGATGCCGACGTCCTGCGGCCAGGCCACCAGCGCGTCGTGATCGTGGGTCTCCAGCGCGGTCGGCCCCAGCGCGCGGGTGTTCCACGCATAGTTGAGTTTGGCGAAGATCGCCGGCATGCCCTCGCGCAGGGTTTCGGCGACCTGTTCGGGATCGGCGTCGATCTCCGCGATCAACTGCTCCAGCGCGCCGGCAACATCGTCCAGCGCCGCCAACACCCAATCCGGATCTACAGGCTCAGTCACGGGTCCGCTCCCAGTCAATGCGCTTAGTATCTCCATCCTCCGGACGTCAGGACAAGGATCACATCGATGCCCACCGCCGAACTCCTCTGTGTCGCCGCCACCGGCGTGTTCTTCATGACCGGCATGGTCACCGGCGTGTGGAAGTACGCCCGCATTCGCGCCAGCGCCGACGCGCAGGCGCCGGTCTATGTCGACATCGCCCATCGCACCTCGCTGATGTACGCGTTCTCGACGCTCGTTCTGCTGGAATTCGTCCGCCTGAGCCCGCTGCCGGACCTCGTCAATCTGCTCGCCGCGGGCATACCGATCCTGTTCTTCGCCGCGGCGATCGGCAGCTACGTGATCCACGGCTGGCTCGGCGACACCGACAACCAGCTGCGCCGCCCGCACCGGCTGGGGACGCGCACGCTGCCGGCGCCGCTGATCAGCGGCTTCATGATCGCGCTGGTCATCGGTGAGATCGGCGGCTTCGCCGTGCTGCTGGTCGCGGTGCTCGCCAGGCTCGCGGCGACGTCCTGAGGCGCGTCGGTCGCGGCGGCGCAAAGCCGCTATCCTGTGCGCCCCCCGGGAACCCGCCACGATGAACCAAACCGTCATGCCCGCGCCGATCTGGCGCCGTCTCGCCGCCGCCGTCTACGACGGCCTGCTGCTGCTCGGCCTGTGGATGGTGATCCTGCTGATCGACGCCGTCGTCCGCAACGCCGCCGGACTCGACCGCGAGTGGCACCTCCTGCGCGGCCTGCTGTTCGTCATCGGCCTGGGCTTCTTCGGATGGTTCTGGACCCACGGCGGCCAGACCTTCGGCATGCGCGCGTGGCGCCTGCAACTGCGACAGGATGGCGGCGGTGCGGTGCACTGGCTCGGCGCCGCGATCCGCTACGCGGCGACCCTGCTGTGCTGGAGTGTCGCGTTGACGCCGATGCTGATGCAGTTGCCGCTGTTCGCCGGCAGCCGGCATGCCGCCATGGCCGGCACCGTCGCCGTGATCGCCCTGCTCTGCGGATTCCTGATGATGCGTCTGGACGCGCGCAAGCGCGGCCCCCAGGACTGGATCAGCCGCTCCGAAGTCGTGGTCCTGCCCAAACCCGACCAGGGCCGGACGGGCTGAAGCGCCCGCTCACTTCGGCGGCGGCGGCCGCTGGATCAGTGCCTCGAGGTTGTCGCGCAGCTCGCGTGCGTCAAAGGCGCGGACGTCGCCTTCCGGCTTGTCGCCCTTGAGCATCACGATATAGGCCTGCGCCTCGTATTCGGTTTCGGGCCGGCTGGTCGAGACCGCGACCGCGGCGCGCGGATACCAGTAATACGGGCCGAATCCGCCGTAGCCGCTGACGGTCTGCTCGTAGGTCGTGCTCGCCCCGGTGTCCTGGCTGGCCAGCACGAACGCGCTGTAGCCGTTGTTCAGCGTCAGCTCGGCCGCACGGTACAGCAGGTAGTTCTCGACGGTTTCGCGCGGGGTCGAGCTGTTGCCGGAGAAGGTCACCCGGTAGCGGTTGCTCTCCAGCCTCTGCTCGCTGTACCCGTAGCCGCCGACCCGCGGCTGGTATGGCGTTGCCGTCGCACAGCCCGCCAGCGTCGCCAACACGGCCAGCGCGAGTATCAAACGGCCACGGCCGCTCCGGGAATCCTGTGTGCTGCGCCACATGCCACCTTCTCCTGCGAACGTATATCCGCAGTCTAGTGAGCGCGCGCCGGAACCGGGCTGACCTGTATCAAACCGCCTGGACGCCGGGCGTCGTCAGCGCGCCCGCTTCAGGCGGATCATCGCCAGCACCGTCAGCAGGAGCGTCGGCAGGGCCGCGGCCAGCGACGGCGGCCATGCGTAGAGCTGGCCGAGGCTCGCCGTCACCTCGTTGACGAGATAGAACACCAGACCGACGAGGATCCCGATCAGCAGCCGCTGCCCGGCACCGCCGGCGCGCTGCGAACCGAGCGCGTACGGCACCGCGAACAGCATCATCGCCATCACCGTGAACGGCGCGATCAGCTTGCGCCACAGAGACAGGCGGTACTCGCCCGCGTCGAGGCCGTTGTCGTTCATGTAGTCGATCAGACGCACCAGGCCGGTGGTCGACAGGCTGTCGGCTTCGAGCACGAACAGGCGCAGCACGTCGGGCGACAGGGTTGCGTCCCAATCCATCGTGTCGATCTTCTCGGCCACGGTGCGGCCGGCCTCGAAGCGGGTCTGCTCGACGCCGTGCAGGTGCCAGCCGCCATCGCTGTACACCGCCGACGCCACCCGCATCACCCGCTCGATCGAAAGATCGTCCGCCAGCGTGTAGATGTCGACGTCGGCCATCGCGTTCTCGGCCTGCAGCGCGCGGATGTGCACGATGCTGCGGCCGTCACGCAGCCAGATCGGCTTCGACGTGACCCCGCCGGCGATGCTGTAGCGCGCCTCGTTCTTGAACGCCCGCGCCGAGGCGCTGCCGGCCGGCGCCAGATAGTCGCCGATGAACACCGCGAACGCGCCGAGCAGCGCGCCGGCGGTCAACGTTGCCGCGCCGAGACGGGCCAGGGTCACGCCCGACGCGCGCATCGCGTTGATCTCGTTCTGCGAGGCCAGGGCCCCGAGGCCCATGATCGTCCCGAGCAGCGCGATGATCGGCATCAGGATGTACAGGCCCGACGGCATCATCATCAGCGTGTACCAGACCAGCTCCAGCATGCCGAAGCTGCCCTCGCCGGTCTCGTCGATCTCCGCGACGAAGCTGATGAAGGTATAGATCGCCACCAGCGCCAGGCCGGTGGTCGCGGTGAAGCCGAGAATGGTCGCGATCAGGTAGCGGTTGATCTGGCTCATGGGCTCAGGCGTCGGAACAGATTGGCGCGCATCGCGATCAGGATCAGCGCCCAGGCCAGCATCAGCGCGTGCACCCACCAGATGCCGATCGCGGCCGACACCTTGCCCTTGGCGATCCAGGCATGGCCGACGTTGATCAGCTGCGAGTACGCCAGATAGGCCAGCACGCCGATCGCGATCTTGCCGTAGCGGCCCTTGCGCGGCGCGATATGCGACAGCGGCACCGCCAGCAGCGCGAGGATGAACACCGAGATCGGCGCCGAGATCCGCCGTGCCAGTTCGGCCTGGTCCTGCGGATCGCTGGAGCCGACCAGATCCGCGGTCTGCATCAGCCGCCGCTTGCTGCTCTTGTAAATGAATTCGGGCGGCGCCACGCGGGTCGAGAACTCGTCGAAGCGCATCACATCATAGGCGGCCTGCCCCGGTTCGCCGCGATAGCGGTATCCGCGCTGCAGGCGCACGGCACGCTCGCCGGTGACCGGATCGACGGTCTGCGAGCCGGCCTCGGCGGTGACGAAACTCACACCGTTGTCCTGGCGGACCTGGGCGACGACGTTCTGCAGGCGGCTGCCGTTGTCGCTCATCTTCTCGGTGTAGAACACCGCGCGGTTGCCGGCGACCGCCTTGAACCGCCCTTCCTCGAACGGATTGAACTGGATGTAGCGCGCGGCATTCTTGACCAGATAGTCCGCGGTGCGGCCGGCCCAGGGCCCGATCTGGAACGCCAGCGCCGCGGTGATGATCGCCAGCACCGCCCCCAGGGTCAGGAACGGGCGGTAGAAATCGCCCAGGCCGACACCGCAGCCGGTCATCGCCGCAACCTCGCTGTCACGGTACAGGCGCCCCAGCGCCAGCATGATCGCCAGCAGCAGCGACACCGGCACCAGGATCACCAGGAATTCGAGGCTCGACAGCGCCGCGACCTTGAACAGCAGCTCGCGCGGCAGCTCGCCCGCGGCCGCCTGCGCCAGGAAGCGCGCGAACCGGGTCGACAGCATGATCGCCAGCAGCACCACCGTGACCGCAATCCACGCACCGCCCGCCTCGCGGAACAGGTATCGGTCGAGCAGACGCTGATTCATCGAAGTGGGTACCAGGCAGGCGCCGGTCGGCAAGCGCGTTTCTATTATGCCGGTCTCGCGTCGCGCCCGCTGCCGGAAAAACGCCTGCCGGACGCCCCCGTCGCCACACAGATGAACGGCCCGCAGCGATGCGGATCGCCGCCACGGCTTGGTTTTCGGCGCTCCTGGGATAGAATGGCCCGGCACGCTCGTTCCCCCCGCGGCCCCTGCCGCCATGCATATCGCCCTGATTCGGCGGCTCCCGTCGCGGCGGCGAAATCTTGTCAGAACGAGCCCACAAACGCCTGAGATCGGATTTCGAGGACTTCATGGAATATTTCGTCAAGAGCGGCAACCCGGAAAAACAGCGCGTCGCCTGCGTCATCGTCGGCATCTATGAGCGCCGCAGCCCGTCCGAGGCCGCATCCGTCATCGACGGCGTCGGCGAAGGCGCGATCGCCAGCGTCATGCGCCGTGGCGACATGGACGGCAAGCTCGGCACCACGCTGGTGCTGCACAACGTTCCCGGGATCTTCGCCGATCGCGTGATGCTGGTCGGACTCGGCCGCGAGCGCAGCTTCGACGAAACCGCATTCCGCAAGGCCAACGTCGCCGCCGCCCGCGCGCTGCGCAACACCGGCTCGATCGACGCCGTCTCCTATCTGACCCACCTCACCGTCAAGGGCCAGGATTTCCAGTGGAACGTCGCGCAGGCGCTGCTGGCGACCCGCGACACCTACTACCGCTTCGACGCGTGCCGCGGCGAAAAGGCCCGTGAGGAACTGCCGACCTACAAGCTTGAGCGCTACACCTTCGACGTGCCGCGCCGCTCCGACCTGCCGGCCGCCGAGCGTGGCCTCGGCGAGGCTACCGCGATCGCCAACGGCATCGATCTGGCCAAGGACCTCGCCCATCTGCCGGGCAACATCTGCACCCCGAGCTATCTGGCCGACCGCGCCAAGAAGCTCGCCACCGGATCGCCGATCAAGACCAAGATCCTCGAACAGGCCGACATGGAAAAGCTCGGCATGGGCGCGCTGCTGTCGGTGTCGCGCGGTTCGCGCCAGCCGCCGAAGCTGATCGTCATGGAGTACATGCGCGGCCGCAAGAACACCAAGCCGATCGTCCTGGTCGGCAAGGGTCTGACCTTCGACGCCGGCGGCATCTCGCTCAAGCCGTCGGCGGCCATGGACGAAATGAAGTTCGACATGTGCGGCGGCGCCACCGTGTTCGGCACCATGCAGGCGATCGCGGAGCTCAAGCTGCCGATCAACGTCGTCGGCATCGTACCGTCGTCCGAGAACCTGCCGGACGGCGACGCCAACAAGCCCGGCGACATCGTCACCAGCATGGCCGGCATCACCATCGAGGTGCTCAACACCGACGCCGAGGGCCGCCTGATCCTCTGCGACGCGCTGACCTACGCCGAGAAGACCTACGACCCGGCGGTCTGCATCGACATGGCGACGCTCACCGGCGCCTGCATCGTCGCGCTCGGCAACGTCGCCACCGGCCTGTTCAGCAACACCCCGGCGCTGGGCCGCGCGCTGCTGAGCGCCGGCGAACAGGCCGGCGACAAGGCCTGGGAGCTGCCGCTGTGGCCGGAGTATGACGCCAACATCGCGTCCGAATGCGCCGACATCGCCAACATCGCGACGCGCGGCGGCCGCGAGGCCGGCGCGATCATCGGTGCGACCTTCCTGCATCGCTTCACCAAGAAGATGAAGTGGGCGCATCTGGACATCGCCGGCACCGCCTCCACCGGCAAGAAGGCCACCGGCCGCCCGGTGGCGATGCTGACGCAGTACCTGATCAACACCGCGACCAAGAAGTCGGCGGCCTGACCCGGACCGTTGCCGGTGCCGTTGATTGATCCGCCGATGACGACGGCGCCCCGGCGCGGCTTCGCGCCGGGGCCACGCCGGGTGCCCGCCGGAGCCGGCCGCGCATGACCAGCGTCGATTTCTACATCCTGCCGCAGACCGGCGGCCCCGCGGATTCGGCGGTGATGACCGCCTGCCGTCTGTGCGAGAAGGCGGTCGGCGCCAACCGCAACGTCTACGTGCACAGCACCGACGCCGCGGTCAGCGCCGAGTTCGACGATGCGCTGTGGAGCTACCGCCAGGGCGGATTCGTCGCCCACGAGCGCTACGACGGGCACGCCGCCCCGACCGAACCGGTCCCGCCGGTCCTGATCGGCGCGGCCGAACCGCCCGACGGCCAGCACGACATCCTGATCAATCTCGATGCCGAGGTGCCGCCGTTCTTCAGCCGCTTCGAGCGCGTCATCGAGATCGTGGCCGGGCATCCGGACCACCGCAGCGCCTCGCGCGCGCACTACAAGTTCTACCGTGACCGCGGCTATTCGCTGCGGACCTTCGAGCAGGACACCGGCGGCGCCTGGAAGCAGCGCGGCGGCTGATCCGGCGCTTCGCGCCCGATCACCCCCGGAGTGTCCCGGGCGTTTACAATTCCCGTCTTTTCGCGCCGCCGGCGCCCGACCGCTTTTCATCGATCGACCGAACATGGACAAGACCTTCGACCCCAAAGCCATCGAACCGCGCTGGTGCGAGACCTGGGAAAAGAACGGCTACTACACCCCCGAAACCGTCGCCGAACGGCGCGGCGGCGACCGCGCCGCGATGCCGCCGTACAGCATCGTGATTCCGCCGCCCAACGTCACCGGCACGCTGCACATGGGCCATGCCTTCCAGCATGCGGTGATGGACGCGCTGGCGCGCTACCACCGCATGCGCGGCTACGACACGCTGTGGCTGCCGGGCACCGATCACGCCGGCATCGCCACGCAGATGGTCGTCGAGCGCCAGCTCGCCGCGCAGGGCATCAAGCGCACCGACCTCGGGCGCGAGAAGTTTCTCGAGAAGGTCTGGGAGTGGAAGGCCTACTCCGGCGGCACGATCACCCATCAGATCCGCCGCATGGGCAATTCGGTCGACTGGTCGCGCGAGCGCTTCACCATGGACGACGGCCTGTCCGAGGCGGTCACCGAGGAATTCGTCCGCCTCTACGAAGAGGGCCTGATCTACCGCGGCAAGCGTCTGGTCAACTGGGACCCGGTGCTGCTGACCGCGATTTCCGACCTCGAGGTCGAGTCCAAGGAAGAAAACGGCAACCTCTGGCACTTCCGCTATCCGCTGGTCGGCGCCACGCTCGCCGACGGCCGCGATTATCTGGTTGTCGCCACCACGCGCCCCGAAACCATGCTCGGCGACACCGCCGTCGCGGTGCATCCGGAGGACGAGCGCTACCAGCACCTGATCGGCAAGACGGTGCGCCTGCCGCTGTGCGACCGCGAGATTCCGATCATCGCCGACGACTATGTCGATCGCGAGTTCGGCACCGGCGTGGTCAAGATCACCCCGGCGCACGACTTCAACGACTACGCCATCGGCCAGCGCCATTCGCTGCCGATGATCAACATCTTCACGCCGACCGCGCACGTCAACGACGAGGCGCCGGCGGCCTACCGCGGGCTCGAGCGCTACGACGCGCGCACCCGCGTGGTCGAGGATCTGGAGAAGCTCGGACTGGTCGAGAAGATCGACCCGCACAAGCTGATGGTGCCGCGCGGCGATCGCACTGGCGTCGTCATCGAGCCGTACCTGACCGACCAGTGGTTCGTCAGCATGAAGCAGCTCGCCGACCGTGCGCTGGCCTCGGTGCAGGACGGCCTGACCCGCTTCGTGCCCGAAGGCTGGGTCAACACCTTCAACCAGTGGCTCAACAACATCCAGGACTGGTGCATCTCGCGCAACCTGTGGTGGGGCCACCGTATCCCCGCGTGGTACGACGCCGACGGCAACATCTACGTCGGCCGCAGCGAGGACGAGATCCGCGCCAATCCGAAGTACGCCGACAAGCTCGCCGGCGGCGCCGAACTGACCCGCGACGACGACACCTTCGACACCTGGTTCTCGTCGGCGCTGTGGCCGTTCTCGACCCTGGGCTGGCCGGAACCGACCGAGGACCTCAAGCGCTGGTATCCGACCAGCGTGCTGGTCACCGGCTTCGACATCATCTTCTTCTGGGTCGCCCGCATGTCGATGATGGGTCTGCACTTCATGGACGACGTGCCGTTCCGCGAGGTCTACATCACCGGCCTGGTGCGCGATGCCGAAGGCAACAAGATGTCCAAGTCCAAGGGCAACGTGCTCGACCCGCTGGACCTGGTCGACGGCATCAGCCTCGACGACCTCGTCGCCAAGCGCACCACCGGCCTGATGCAGCCGCAGATGGCGGCCAAGATCGAAGCCACGACCCGCCGCCAGTTCCCGGGCGGCATCGAGCCGGTCGGCGTCGACGCGCTGCGCTTCACCTTCCTGGCGCTGGCCTCCACCGGTCGCGACATCCGCTTCGACTCCTCGCGCGCCGCCGGCTACCGCAACTTCTGCAACAAGATCTGGAACGCCGCGCGCTTCGTGCTGATGAACACCGAGACGCACGACTGCGGCCAGGACGCGGCGCTGCCGGTCGAGCTGTCGGCCGCCGACCGCTGGATCATCTCGCGGCTGCAGAAGGTCGAGGCCGAAGTCGCCGAACACTTCCGCACCTACCGCTTCGACCTGCTCGCGCAGACGCTCTACCAGTTCGTCTGGAACGAGTACTGCGACTGGTATCTGGAGCTGTCCAAGCCGGTGCTGCAGAACGGCGACGAAGCCGCCCAGCGCGGCACCCGCCGCACCCTGGTGCGCGTGCTCGAAACCACGCTGCGCCTGCTGCATCCGCTGATGCCGTTCATCACCGAGGAAATCTGGCAGCGCGTCGCGCCGCTGGCCGGCTGCGACGGCGACTCGCTGATGCTGCAGCCCTACCCGCTCAGCGACGCGACCCGGATCGACGAGGCCGCCGAGGCCGACATCGAGTGGCTCAAGGGCTTCATCCTCGGCATCCGCCAGATCCGTGGCGAGATGGACATCGCGCCGGGCAAGACCATCGCCGTGCTGCTGCAGAACGCCTCCGACGGCGACCGCCAGCGCGTCCAGGACATGCTCGCGAGCATCCAGTTCCTGGCCCGCGTCGAGGCGCCGAAGATCCTCGAAGCCGGCGAGGAAGCCCCGCAGTCGGCGACCGCGCTGCTCGGCGCGATGAACCTGCTGGTGCCGATGGCCGGGCTGATCGACAAGGACGCCGAGCTCGAACGCCTCGGCAAGCGCATCGCCAAGCTCGAATCGGATCTGGAGAAGACCAGCACGCGCCTCAACAATCCGAACTTCGGCAAGGCCCCGGAGCACGTGCAGCAGCAGGCCCGCGACATGGCCGCCAAGCAGCAGCAGGATCTCGACGCCCTGCGCCAGCAGCACGCCCGCATCCAGGCGCTCTGAGCGGCATCGCGCCCGGGACGGCACGCCCCGTTCCGTCCCGGGCTGTTTTCTGACGTCGGCTCCCCCGACGGATCACCGCCGGCTGCGGCAGCTACCACGGCCGCGGCCCCGCCTGTCCTACGCACCGGGCGCCCGCACGCCGATGGTGCCGCCGCGATAGAAACATCAGCCTAAGGCTGTCATCCGAACGTCATTCTGGCGCGCTTGCTGCAAGACGGTGTCGCCCGCCGACGCCGCCACGCGGCGCGTCCGGCGTCGGCTTCGTCCGTCTTTCTGGTCCTTGGGAACCCCGCGCTGATCATGCCTTTCGTCCGTTCTTGCACGTCCGCCGCAACACTGGCCCTGGCGCTGCTGCTGCACGCCTGCGGCAGCTCGTCGAGCCCCGATGCCGACACGACCACCCCGGATCGCAGCTTCGTCGACATCGAGTGCGACTCGCCGGCACCCGCCGAGGCCCGCCAGTACCAGTTCACCAGTCCGCTGCCGCAGGATCTCGACCCGCTGGTCGACCCGTTGCCGACCACCGAGCTGTATTTCACCGTGATGCTGCCGGAGCGCTGCGCCGGCGAAGTCTTCCCGGTGGTGCTGCAGAGCCACGGTTACGGCGGCTCGCGCCGCCGCGAGCTGGCCGAGGACGGAACCCTGTATCCGCAGCACGCCGGGCTGACCGCGGTCGACGAGATGACCACCGCGCTGGCCTACCACGACTACATCGTCGTCAGCGTCGACCAGCGCGGTCACGGCGAAAGCCAGCCGCGCAACGGCGGCGGCTACGTCCGCCTCAACAGCCCGGATGTCGAGACCCGCGATCTGCAGACCCTGCTCGACTGGCTGTACGACCACGCCGGCGACCTGCAGATCTGGCGCCAGGACGACAGCGGCACCCCGAAGGACATCAAGGTCGGCACGCTCGGCTACAGCTACGGCGGCGCGGCGCAGTTCGCGCTGGCGGCGCTGGACCAACGCGTCGACGCGATCGTGCCGATCGCGACCTGGCACAACCTGCTCTACAGCCTCGCCGCCGGCGAGGCGATCAAGCAGAACTGGATCCAGTTGCTGTGCCTGTTCGCGGTGGTGCCGTCCGACGGCGCGGTGATCGGCGCGATCAACACGCCGGCGATCGAGACCATGTGCAACAGCGCCGGTGCCCGCAATGCCGGCGCCTACGGCGTGCGCACCTACGACGACCTGATCGCGCGCATCTCCGCGGGCAGCGCCTATCCGCGGCCGGTCACGGAGTCCGAGTTCCGTGGCCTGCTCGACCAGGGCATGCACTGGTTCAAGACCCGCCAGGACGCCGGCCAGCCCTGGGGCTACGGCGAGCGCCGCGCCCGCCTGCGTCCGGTACCGGCGCTGATCCTGCAGGGCAATCGCGACGGCATCTTCAACCTCACCGGCGGCTATCTGAACTGGCGCTACTTCAAGGCCGCCGGCGGCGACGCCCGGCTGCTGTCGATGGAAAGCGGACACCTGTCGCCCTTCGTCGGCCAGGTCGACGGCACCGGCAACTGCGGCAGCGTCCAGGGCGTCTACGCGATCCTCGGCTGGTACGACCACTACCTCAAGGGCCTGCCGTCCGCAGACTACGACGCGCTGCCGGATATCTGCGTCTCGGTGCAGTCCTCGGTCAACGCGCCGGCCGGCGCCGAGGTCGGCGTCGCGCTGGAGCGGATGCCGGTCGGTTCGCTCAGCGGCGCCGGCAGCCTGCCGACCGTCGCCGACACCGTCTCGGTCGACATCCCCGCGCTCGGCGACGGCCGGCCGGTGTTCGTACCGCTAACCACGATCCCGGACGACGGCTACGTCCTCGCCGGCGTGCCCACCGTCGGCAGCGTCACCGTGACCCCGGGCGCCGGCGCCACGCACGCGGCGATCGGCCTGATCGGCGTCGGCCTGCGCCGCGACGGCGAGCTGTACCTGATCGACGACCAGGTCACCGGCTTCGTCGAAGGCACTCATACGACCAACGGCTTCATCGACGAAGGCGATCCGGTGCTGCTGCCGGCGCTGGGCGAGATCCTGCAGCAGGGCGACGAGATCGGCCTGATGTTCTACGAGCAGCAGGTGCAGTACCAGATCCTGTTCTCGGCCAGCTCGCTGGCCACCCTGCTCCCCGGCTCGCTGGTCAGCTACATCGCCGGACGGCCGTTCCCGGACCCGCTCAGCGATGCGCTGACGCCGGTGGTCAACAACCTGACCAACTTCAATCCGTACTCGGCCGAGCTGCGCGACGTGCGGCTGCCGATCCTGCGGCCCGGCATCTATCCGCACAGCGCATGGCGGGTCGCCGACCCGTCATCCTGACGCTTCCCGCACGCACGAAAAAGGCCCCGACAACGGGGCCTTTATCACGCTGCGACCGGACCGCGGGTCAGGGCACCTGGCGATTGCGCACCACGCGCAGCTCGGGCTTGCCGCGCGACGGCGCACGCTGGGTGATCGTGCCCTTCTCCAGCCGCTCGACGCAGTCGTTGAGGGTCTGGCTGATCAGCGTCTGGTTGCGGATCATCTCGATGCGCGGCCAGGTCGCGCGCTCGCCCTCGAGCATGAAGCGCTTGATCGATTCCATCGACGGATTGCTGGTGACGTTGGCGTACCGCCACAGACTGATCTCCGGGAAGATGTTCACGTTGCCCCGGTACTGCTGCTCGAGGATCGACGCGGTCACGTCCAGCGCGCGATGCGCGGTGCCGACCGGCATGTTGTGCCGCGCCAGGTCGATCAGGCTCTTGGCCTGGGTGCGCACGCTCGACAGCGCGTAGTTGCGCGCCGCGTCGACCACGCCGCCCTCGCCCGGCTCGTGGTGCGACACGAACGGCAGCACATGCGGATTGGTCTGGCTGACGATGAAGTGATTGACGTTGTGCAGCCGGCGCATGCGCAGGATCGGCAGGTCCGACTTCAGCGAACCGTCGTTCCAGCGCAGCAGCGGCATGTACGGCACGCGCTCCTTGCGCTCGTCCTGCGTCATCAGCATCACCGGCGGGAACAGCACCGGCACCGCGCACGACGCCAGCGCGGCCTCGCGCATGTACAGGTACGGGAAGGTCAGGTGGTTGAGCAGCCGCGGCGGCTGGTTCACGCCGGCCGGCGACACCGTGATGTTGATCGCCCGCCCGGAGACGGCGAACGCCTCCTCGAAGGTCATGTCGCGGACGTTGGCGGCAATCGCCTTGCGCAACTGGTTCTGGTCCATCACCGCCCGGTTCCGCAGCATGTCGCGCCACGGCAGGATGCGCCAGAAGTGGTAGTACGCGGCCTCCGGATCGAGCAGTTCCTCGACCTCCTCCGGCGCGCGGGTGCCGACGGTCGCGCTGACCAGCGAGCCGGCGCTGGACCCGGACATGATCGCCGGCACCAGGCCCTCGCGGTACAGCGCCTTGACCACGCCGACGTGGAACAGCCCCAGCGTCGCGCCACCGGAGAGCATCAGCGCCGAGCGGCCGTAGCTCTTGGCCAGATCGCCGAAGAACTTGAGCTTGTCCGGGCGCGTCCAGCCCTCGGTTTCGATCTGGCTCAGCTCGGTGAGCGCCTCGGCGATCTCGGTGATGTATTCGTGGATCAGCCGCTTGGTGCCGTAGTACGCGTAGCCGTAGAGGCTGGCGCTGCCGGTGTTGCCGAGGTTCCAGTGCAGACCCTGGCGCAGGTGGTGGACCAGCTTGTCGATCTGGCGCTCGGCCCGGTACTGCCGGACCTGCCGCAGGCGCGCGCGGATCAGGCGCCAGTCGTAGTCGGTGGAGGTGTCGTCCGCCTTCCAGTCGTCGAAACCCAGATGCCGGTCCAGCGCCTCGGCCGCCTCGCGCCAGGACGCATAGTCCAGCGCGTTCTTCTGCTCCTTGAGCAGCTCACGTTTCTTGCGATCCACCATGACCCTCGGCGTTCCTGAACGTTTGGTATGGTGAGCGCCGCGGTGCGGGGCTGCAAGCGCCGCAGTCAATTTTCCCATTCCACCGGTCCCGCCCTCTTCCGCCGCTCGTCCGGCGCCCGGGCAAGGGCATTACACTGCGTCGTTCCATAGGCAGACTCCCATACGCGGCCCGCCGCCCCGTCCCGACTAGGCCCAAGACCAACATCATGAGCGCAGCCCTGAATCAGGCCCTGACCCGCCTGGACGGAATCATCCTCGGCAAATCCGACCAGCTCCGCCTGGCGCTGGCCTGCCTGCTGGCCCGCGGCCATCTGCTGATCGAGGACGTCCCCGGCGTCGGCAAGACCACGCTCGCCCTGGCGCTGGCCAAGGTGCTGGGCCTGGACTTCCAGCGCATCCAGTTCACCAGCGACCTGCTGCCGGCCGACATCCTCGGGGTCTCGATCTTCGAGTCCCGCGACGGCAGCTTCCACTTCCATCCCGGCCCGATCTTCGCCCAGCTGGTGCTGGCCGACGAGGTCAACCGCGCCAGCCCGAAGACGCAGTCGGCGCTGCTGGAGGCGATGGAGGAACTGCAGGTCACCACCGAGGGCCAGACCCGGGCGCTGCCGAAGCCGTTCTTCGTCATCGCCACCCAGAACCCGTCCAACCAGATCGGCACCTTCCCGCTGCCGGAATCCCAGCTCGACCGTTTCCTGATGCGGATCTCGCTGGGCTACCCGCCGCCGGCCGCGGAGAAGGCCCTGCTGCTGGAGCGCGAGCGCCGCGACCTGCTGCTCGACGTCACCCCGGTGCTGACGCCGGCCGACCTGCTGCAACTGCAGCAGCAGGTCCGCGCCGTCAACACCGCGCCCGCGCTGGTCGACTACCTGCTGGCGCTGATCCAGCGCACCCGCGAACTGCCCGGCCTGCGCCAGGGCCTGTCGCCGCGCGCCGGACTGGCGCTGCGCCGCGCCGCCCAGGCCTGGGCGCTGATGCAGGGCCGCCAGGGCGTGATCCCGGAGGACGTCCAGGCGGTGTTCCCGGCGGTGGTCACCCATCGCCTGCAGGCCTCGGCCGAGCACCAGGGCGGCGCGATCAGCGCCGAGGCGATCCTCGAACAGGTCGCGATCCCGTAAGCGGCGCCCGGCGATGCGCGTCTGGCTGATCCTCAAGATCCTGCTGCACCCGCTGCGCTGGGCGCAGGACCGCATCGACGCCTGGGTCATGGCCCGGGTCAAGCGCGTACCGGGTCCGATCAGCGTCGGACGCGGTCGCGTCTACATCCTGCCGACCCGCTTCGGCTACGCCTTCGGCGTGATGCTGGTGGTGATGCTGCTCGGCGCGATGAACTACTCCAACAGCATGGCGTTCATGCTGACCTTCCTGCTCGCGGGCCTCGGCCTGATCTGCATGCACCACACCCACGCCAACCTGGCCAACGTGCAGATCCGCATCGGCGGCTGCGAGCCGGTGTTCGCCGGCGAAACCGCGCACTTCCAGATCCGTGTCGACAACCCGGCCGCGCGCGCGCGCTACTCGCTGGCGCTGAACTGGCCCAGGCAGGACGACCGCGCCACGCTCGGCGACGTCGCCGCCCGCTCCAGCCTGATCCTCGGCCTCGAAGCACCGGCGCCCAGGCGCGGCTGGCTGCCGGCCGGCGTGTTCAGCCTGTCCACCGAATACCCGCTGGGCCTGTTCCATGCCTGGACCTGGGCCGAGCTGGACATGAACTGCCTGGTGTTCCCGCGCCCCGCCCCGGCCGGCCCGACGCCGCCGTCCACGCCCGGCCACGGCGGCGTCAGCAGCGGCAACCGCGGCGGCCAGGACGAGTTCGCCGGGCTGCGCAGCTACCAGCGCGGCGACAGTCCACGCGTCATCCACTGGAAGAGCCTGCCCAAGCTGCAGCGGCCGATGGTCAAGCAGTTCGCCGAGACCATGGACCAGGAACTGTGGCTGGACTGGTCCGCGCTCGGCCAGCTCGACACCGAAGCACGCCTGTCGCAGCTCACGCGCTGGGTGCTCGACGCCGATGCCGCCGGTCACGACTACGGCCTGCGCCTGCCGCACACGACGGTGCCGCCCGCGCACGGCGAGGCACACCGTTTCGCCTGCCTCAAGGCGCTGGCGCTGCACGGGATCGACACGCCCGCCGCCGCGCCCGCGGCCGCCACCGGACGTGCGGCGTGAACGAATACCTGCCCCTGGCGACGCTGTGGCGCCTGCTCGCGGTGCTGGCGCTGACGCTGGCGCCGCATCTGCCGCGCCTGCCGCTGTGGGCCGCGCTGTTGATCGTGGTGCTGATCGTGTGGCGCGGTGCGCGCGCACGCCTGCAATGGCGCCTGCCGCCAACCTGGCTCAAGCTCACCATCGCCCTGCTCGCCTTCGCCGGCATCTACGCCAGCTACGGCCGCGTCTCCGGCCAGACTGCCGGCACCGCGTTGCTGTGCGTGATGGGCACGCTCAAGCTGCTGGAATTCCGCGAGCGCCGCGACGTGATGGTCGTGGTGTTCCTGATGTACTTCGTGCTGATCACGCACTTCCTGTATTCGCAGGAGATCTGGACCCTGGCCTACCTGCTGGTCTGCGTCATCGCGATCACCGCAGTGCTGATCGAATGCCAGCACCGCGGCGCGATGCCGCCGCGCCAGACCCTGCGCACCGGCGGCGTGATGGTGGCGCAGGCCCTGCCACTGATGCTGCTGCTGTTCGTGCTGTTCCCGCGCATCCCCGGCCCGATCTGGGGTCTGCCCGCCGATGCCGGCGCCGCGCGCAGCGGCCTCTCCGACAGCATGACGCCGGGCGACATCTCCAGCCTGATCGAATCCAACGCCGTGGCGTTCCGCGTCGACTTCATCGACCCGCCGCCGCCCGAGGCCGCGCGCTACTGGCGCGGCCCGGTGTTCGACCGCTTCGACGGCCGCACCTGGTCGCAGGCGGTGACGCTGCTGCGCCCGCCGCCGAACCTGGCGCCGACGCTGGAGCTGGACGCCGACCCGGTGCGCTACCAGATCACGCTCGAACCGCAGCGCCACCGCTGGCTGTTCGCGCTGGACCTCGCCGACCCCGACTCGCTGCCGGACCGCGCCTTCATCGGCCGCGAGGGCCAGGTGATGACCGCGCGCCCGGTGATCGAACGGCGGCGCTACACGCTGACCTCGTACACCCGTTTCCGGCTCGACGCGCAGCTCGACGCGCAGCGGCTGCGCCGCTACCTGCAGCTGCCCGAACGCTACAACCCGCGCAGCGTCGAGCTGGCGCGGCAATGGCGGGCCGAACTCGGCGACGACCGCGCCATCGTCCAGGCCGCGCTGCGGCGCTTCCGCGAGCAGCCCTACGTCTACACCCTGCGCCCGCCGAAACTGGGCCGCGACAGCGTCGACGACTTCATGTTCGAAACCCGCCGCGGCTTCTGCGAGCACTACGCCAGCAGCTTCACCTTCCTGATGCGCGCCGCCGGCGTGCCGGCGCGCGTCGTCACCGGCTACCAGGGCGGCACCCGCAACGAGATCGGCGACTACTACGTGGTCAGCCAGTCCGACGCCCACGCCTGGAGCGAGGTCTGGCTCGCCGGCCGCGGCTGGACCCGCGTCGACCCCACCGCCGCGGTGGCGCCGAACCGCATCGAGCGCGGCATCGAGGGCGCGCTCAGCGCCGAGGAGGGCCTGCCCGGCTACCTCGCCACGCGCACGCGCCTGAAGTACTACATCGAGGCGCGCATCGACTGGCTCAACGCCCAGTGGAACGGCCTGGTGCTCGGCTACGGCCCGGAACTGCAGCGCCAGTTCCTCAGCCGCTTCGGCCTCGACGACCTGCGCAGCATGATCCTAGCGCTGACCTTCATCGGCAGCGCGGTGATGGCCGTGTTCGGGCTGATGGTGCTGCGCCAGAGCCTGCCGGCGCGCAACGACGATCCGGTCCTGCGCCAGTGGCGGCGCCTCACCCGCAAGCTGGCGCGCGCCGGCCTGCAGCAGCAGCCGCACGAAGGCCCGATGGATTTCGCCCGCCGCGCCGCGGAGGCGCGCCCGGAACAGGCCGCGGCGATCCTGCGCATCGCGCGGTTGTACGTGAACCGGCGCTACATCAGCACCGGAACCGACCAGCAGGCGCGCGAACTGCAGGAACTGACCCGCGAGGTCAGCGCCTTCGGCCGCCGCTGAGCCCGGCGCCCGCGTCGCGGCGCCCCTGCGGAAGACGCCCCTACAACTGCGCGCGGATCGCCCACAGATCCACGAACAGCGGCTCGAACAGCGTGCCGCGCAGATACGCCGCGCCGTCGGAACCGCCGGTGCCGCGCTTGCTGCCGATGGTGCGCTCCACCATCTTCACGTGGCGGTAGCGCCATTCCTGCAGGCCCTCGTCCAGATCCACCAGACGCTCGCAGATCTGCGCGGCGAAGTCGTCGCGCCGGTACAGCCCGACCAGCAGCGCCTGTACCGCCGCCGAACCGGCATAGCGCTGCGTCACATCGCGCCCGAGCACCTCCGCCGGCACCGCATGGCCCTGCGCCGCCAGGTAACGCAGCACGTGGTCGTACAGCGCCGGCGCCGCCCAGGCCCGTTCCAGCGCGGCGTGTTCGGCCGAATCCGGCGCGTAATGCACCATCACACTGCGGCGCTTGTGTCCCAGGCGGAACTCCAGCTGCCGGAACTGCGCGGACTGGAACCCGCTCGACGCGTCCAGCCTTGCGCGGAACGCGTTGAACGACAGCGGCGTCATCGTCTCCAGCACGTCCACCTGCGCCACCAGCGTCTTGAGGATCGTCAGGATCCGCTTCAGCGTCGCCAGCGCCGCCACCGTCCGCCCCCGATCCAGCGCCGCGGTCAGCGCGTCCAGCTCGTGCAGGATCTGCTTGAACCACAGCTCATAGACCTGGTGGATAATGATGAACAGGGTTTCGTCGTGCTCGGGGCCATCGGATCGCGGCTGTTGTTGGGACAGCAACGCGTCGAGGCACAGATACCGGCTGTAAGTCAGCGATTTGTCGGGCATGGCGGTCGAGTGCGGACGAGGACACAGCATTACAACATGACCGACCGGATCGAGATCGGCGCGACGATTCCGCGCTGGCACAACCGTTTCCTGTACTGGCTGGGCCGGACGATCCTGCGCAGCGCCGGCTGGCGCATCGACGTCCGCCTGCCGGACCTGCCGAAGATGATCATCATCGCCGCGCCGCACACCTCCAACTGGGACTTCGTCTTCGGCATGGCCGCGGTGCTGACGCTGCAGGTGCGGCTGCACTGGTACGCCAAGCACACCCTGTTCCAGGGCTGGTACGGCGGCTTCTTCCGCTGGCTCGGCGGCCTGCCGGTGGACCGCAGCGCCCCCGGCGGCGTGGTCGAGCAGACCACCCGCGCCTTCGCCGAACGCCCACAGCTGATCATCGCCATCGCGCCGGAAGGCACCCGCTCCCGTCGCGAGCGCTGGAAGCACGGCTTCTACCACATGGCCCGCGGCGCCAACGTGCCCGTGGTCGCCGCCTACATCGACTACCGCCGTCGCGAAGTCGGCATCGGCCCCGTCTTCACCCCCACCGGCGACTGGGCGGCGGACATGAAACCCGTCTTCGACTTCTACCGCGACATCCAGCCCCGGCGCCCCGAAAACTTCGCCGTCGAAACCCTCTGAACCCGGAACCGCGGAGCAACCCGGGCGGGCCACGCGGGCGCCGCATCGGCATCGGCTGACAGCCCCGGCAGCCGCCCCGGCTTGTCCCGTCGCCCGCTTCGGTGTTCAATCGGCCTACCAGCACCTGAACGACGATCCGTCGAGAAGCCCGCGGGCAAGCACCGCGCTCCGGGATCGCCTCCAGGTGACGCTGACAGCGAGAGCATGAGGGAGCTCGATATGAAGCCGCTGCGCATCGGCTTGGCCGGACTGCTACTGCTCCTCGGGGGCTGTGACCTGCTGCCGGAGGACGATCCCGACACCGGCGCGCTCGACGCCGCCGAGAAGCAATGGGACGAGGCCGGCATCAGCGACTACCAGCTGACGCTGGGCTTCAGCTGCTTCTGCATCCCCACCGACGATTTCTCGGGACCCGGCGAGTTCGTCATCGTCGTCAGGAACGCCGCGATCGAATCGGCGTTCCGTACCGACTCCGGCGAATACCTCAGCACCGCCCAGGCGCAGTCGCTGCCCACCGTCGACGCCCTCTTCGACAAGATCCGCGACGCCTACCGCCGCGACGCCGACCTCATCCAGGCCGACTACGACGAAACCTACGGCTTCCCCACCGATCTGAAGATCAACTCCAACACCAGGGTCCCCGACGCCGGTGTCACCTACAGCATCCGGGACTTCATGTAGCCGGCCGTAACCGGGGAGACACGGCGTCGACCGCTCAAAAAAGGGGGGCACAGAAATGAAACACTTGCAGCGGCATCTGACGCTTTTCCCGCACGTGAATCCGCGCCAGGTTAAGCGTCATGATGCCGAGTTAGGCGTCATTTTGATGTCTATTCAGCGTCGGGAATCAGAGCTGCATGGGGAGGAACACTGATGGAAATTTTCTCGACTACTTCAAGACGCTGGAGTTCGGCCAAGTAGTGCTGCTACTTATGTTTACGGCGGGACTGCTCTCTGTTGGCCTTGCCCTCTTAGCTCCAATTACTATTAAGGGCGTCACCGTTCGAGCGCCTAAGATGATCTCCAAAGCCCTGCTCGTAATTCTTTGCGTTGCCCTGATAATTCCTAGCGGATATAGCGCGATGACGGCAATTGAACTGGACAACGGAAAGCGTGCCAATGGGGAGATCTGCCGTGATAGCGCAGATTGCAAGTCTGGGGCCTGCTACCCCGGCCCCAATGCGATAGCTGGTGAGTTCCAGTTCAAATACTGCATTTCCGACAACCTAAATTGCGCACTTCCCGGCTTCGATGGCGCCCACGACGGAACGGTTATATTCAAGGATGGTGATAGGCTCATTTGTCAAGCGCCTAGTGGTGGAGGTTCGTACCAGTTCTATAGGCGTGAGCGTAGGGGTGGCTGATACCCAACCATCGCTTCAAGCCGACGTGACGGTTCCTACGGTTTAGTGGACACCCTGTGCTAATTCTTCAAAAGTCCCCAGATGCCGAAACCAGGCCCAAGAACGACGCATCGATATAGTGAAGTGGAGCATTAGGGAATCAAGGAGAGATAACAATGCATATAGATTTAGATTATATTTCCGTTCCCACAGGCGTTTTAGCTCTTATAGTTAGCTCATATAGCTATATACATAATGACATTGCTCAAAAATATGGTGTATTTTTAGAATTAAGAAAAAGATACTTAGAGATTAGACAAAAAATTCCACCTAAGTACTTTGATAAAAGTACAGATGAAGCCATACCCACCTCAGACCGGTACATTATCGAACAATATTGGTATCACTGCTTCGATGAATGGTTCATTACAAATAAAATGAAAAATAAGCTGTTTAGATCAAGGAGCAGCGATCTCTGGAATGAATATTTTGGACCAGCAATAAAAGCAGCTTACAATATAAAGCTATAAATATAGTTATAGCTGAAATGCTTAATAGCAATGTTTCATTTGGGGGCAATAAAAATCATTTTGAAGCTGCAATTAACCATATGTGGAAGAGTTTAGGGTATCCCGACAACTTCGTGAAAACTATTTTTGCCCTAACAAATAGCAGCAGTCGGACACAGTGATAGGCATTGGGCGTCGTTTGCCACGGGTCTCCGAAACTAAGTTTCCCCGGCTCAAATAGTTCAGCCTTTCACTTCACCCGAGCCATCCCGCAACAAGCATTAGCGAAGCTTTGAAAAAGAGCGCATCCACGCTAGGCTGAGGCTACATAAGCGCAAAGCGCATCGAGTCCCGGGAGGGACGCATGAGGGTCGTTCACACACACCCGGCATGGCGAGGCGAAAGCCAGGCGCGGCGATACGGCCGCCCTCCGCAGCACTCCCTTCTCTCCATTCCAGTTTCCGCCCCCGCCAGGGCGCTCCGGCCGACGTTTCTACCATCGGCTTGCTCTGACACGGCCACGGCGGAGCCTGGGCGTTTGGCCACAAGACAGGGAGAAAGCAATGGTCACCTTTGAATCACTGAGCGGAAACGACAAAACACGCATCTACCTCGGATTCATGTGGCGCGGGATGATGATCGGCATCGGCTCCATGATCGTCGCCGGCCTGTCGGGCGGGGTTCTGGGCTTTATCGTCGGTTTCGCGGTGCACCTGAAGTATTTGCCGGATACGACGCTCAGCACAGTACGCTGGGTGTCGTTTGCACTCGGCATCGGCATCGGACTTTGGTTCCTGTGGATCTATGTCAGCTGGTTGTTTCGTTCGACCATCGGCGGCTACCAGATAAGGCTTATCCGCCCGTCAGCATCGGCCGGCCGAGGCGCTGGTGAAGCTGACCAACGACTTACCGGTTGATCACCGCTGACTCGGGAGCGCCAGGAGCCCATGAAGAAACTGACCGTCACCCCCGCATGGCTGCGTTCCCTCATTCTTGTTCTGAGCGGATTGACGACGCTTGCGGCTGCTGCTGCGTTGTCGGCCTATCTGTCATCGGACACCTTACCGCCGCCACTGCTGTTCATACCGCTCCTGTTCGGATTTCTCCTGAACGGTGGCATTTTCATTTTTGCATTCAATCAAGAGGGTCCTTTGAGGGAGATGCTTTGGGTTTCAGCCGCGCTGACGGGGATGTCGGCCGTGCTGGGCCTTTTGTCACTCGCAGCCTCTCCCGATTCCAAGGCCATTGCAGAATGGGGGCAGCACGTGGTTGCAGCAATGGTTTCCGTGCTCACATTCTGGGTGGCCAATACCCGCGTCAAGATTTGCGATGAAAGCATTGCGACCTGAGCAACAACCGCATCCGCAGGGCCTGCGGCCTCCGATCCTGCCGAGTTGAAGCGTTCGTCATCGATGATTTACCACAAGCATTTCCTGACCGCCCTAGCCCTCCTGGCATTGGCGACATTCGCATCGCTGGCCTCCGCCGAACCGCCAAAGGGAGCCATCGGGTTTACGGTCGAGGTCGAAGGGGACGGTTCCTTCTGGAAACCCGTGATCAAGACGGTCAGGGTGGTCGGTGTCCGTGCCGGATCGCCGGCCGAGGCCGCCGGGCTGCGGGTGGGCGACGAGATTCTTGAGGTCCAGGGCGTGAAAGTGGCGGATGCCAACGCCCGCAAGGTCGCGAAGCTGGTGGAGGTCGATCCCGGAGAGCAGTTGCGCCTGAAGGTGCGAAGCGCCGACGGCGAGACCAGGGATATCGAGATCATCGCCGGGCCGGCGCCGCAGGCGGCGACGGCGACGGCGACGCCTGAGCCTGCGTGAATCAGCACTCCCCCGCTCTGCAACGATGAAGATACTGGTCACCGGCTCCGGCGGCCGCGTGGGCCGGGCGATTCATATCCGGCTCATGCGCGAACACGATGTCGTCGGCATGGACCGGTCCCCATGCTCAACGGCGGCTTTTGTCGGCGATATCCGCGACGAGTCACTGGTTGCGGCGGCGCTCGATGGGGTCGATGCTGTTGTTCATGTTGCCGCACTGCATGCGCCGCATGTGGGCATGGTTCCTGACGCTGAATTTGGGGACGTCAATGTCCGGGCGACGGAACGCCTTGCCACGATGGCGGCACTGCGTGGCATCAGGCACTTTGTGTTCACGAGCACCACCGCGCTCTATGGATCCGCGTCCACTCCCGTCGGGCGGGCCGGCTGGGTCGATGAAACGACCGTGCCGCAACCCAGGACCATCTACCACCGGAGCAAGATCGAGGCCGAAACCGCGCTGCAACGGATCTCCGACGATCACGGTCTTCCGGTGACGGTGCTGCGGATGTCCCGCTGTTTTCCCGAGCGTGCCGACCTGATGGCGGTCTACCGGCTGACCCGGGGCATCGACTACAGAGACGTTGCCAGTGCGCACACATGCGCGCTGGAGCGTCGGCTTGCGGGCTTCAAGCGCTTCATCGTCTCCGGCGCCACCCCTTTCTCGGAGTCCGACTGTGAACGGCTGTTCGAGAACGCGCCCGCGGCACTCGAAGACAAGGCCCCCGAGCTGGTTCGCGGTTTCGAGCGGAGAGGCTGGGCGTTGCCCGCGCGCCTGGACCGGGTCTATTCCCCGGAAGCCGCACAGCGGACCCTGGGCTGGCAGCCGAAATACGGCTGGCAAAGCGTACTGGACGCCCTGGACAACGAACTTGCTGAGGTACTCCCGGTTCCGGCCGCCGGCAGCTGATATCGAGCCGAGGCAAACCCGCCGGCCTGTCAGTCCGTCCGCCGCAACGGGTCCTTCACCTGGACCAGCAGCAGCGCGCCGGCGGCGAAGAACAGCAGCAGCGACCGGATGACGCGGCGCGGATTGCCGGTGAGGGGCGCGGCACAGGACCCCATCGGCTGACGCGATAAGTGACAGAATCACCAACCGACTGCACGCGGTCACCGGAAATGGAGATCCAGTCGTGATGAAGAGAGTAAGGTTGTGGCTCCTGTTGACGATCAGCCTTGTGCTGGCGCTCCTCGTTGCCCAGAACACCGCGCCCGTCCATGCGCGCTTTCTCTGGTTCACGGCGGAGGTTCCGGCAATTGTGTTGTTGGTTCTGACGGCGGCCGGCGGTTTCGTTACAGGGCTGTTTGTCGCGCTCCACCTCAGGAGCGGCGCCAGATCCGGACCATAGGTAAGGAGAATGCCGTGAGTGACAAGGAGCTGTATCAACAGAAAAGACAGGCCCAGTTGGATGGGTGGCAGGCCGAGGTCGACAAGCTCAAGGCCAAGGCATCGGCTGCCAGTGCGGACGTTCAACTGGAGATGAACAGGCAGATCAGGGCGCTGGAAAGCAAGATCGCAGAAGGCAAGGCGAAGCTGTCGAAGCTTTCCGAGGCGGGTGAAGACGCCTGGGATTCGATCAGGGACGGCGTCGAATCGGCCTGGGATTCGATGAAGTCCGCGGTCAAGGACGCGGCCGCGAAATTCAAGGAATAGCACGCCGTCCGGCAAGCGCCGACAGCGGCCAGCCACTGAACCGGCGCGTCATGTTTTCTTGAATTTCATCCGAAGGATCTGATGCATGTGGCTGCGCACCAGCTATGACCTGACGTTCGACATTACGGTGCCGACGCCTTTCATATTGATGCTGCGGCCACGCAGCGGCGCCCAGCAATGGATCGCGCGCGAGGAGTACGCGCTTGTGCCGAGCGTGCCCGCATTCGAGTTCACTGACAGCTACGGCAATCTTTGTCAGCGGCTGGTGGCTCCCCCCGGGACCTTCGAGGTACACACCGCCGCCGATGTACTGACCGCAGACTATATCGATCAGGCTCCGGGAGCACCGTTTGTCGAGATCCAGAACCTGCCCGATGCCGTGCTCAGTTACTTGTTGCCCAGCCGATACTGCGAGTCGGAACTGTTCGGCCAAATGGCGACCGAAATCACCTCAGACCAGCAGCCGGGCTACGATCAGGTCGTGGCCATAGAGGCATGGCTGCACCGGTCGATTCGCTACGAGCCCGGAACCAGTGACATGCCGGTGTCGGCGGTGGAGGTCAATGCTAGGCAATCCGGGGTCTGCCGGGATCTTTCACACCTGGGCATTGCATTGTGTCGCAGCCTCAGTATCCCGGCGCGGATGGTCGTGGGTTATCTGTACGGACTCGAACCCATGGATATGCACGCCTGGTTCGAGGCATACGTTGCGGATCGCTGGTACACCTTCGATGCGACCCAAGCCGTGCACACGGGCGGGTACGTGGCAGTCGGTTATGGGCGCGATGCCGCCGATGTCGCCGTGTACAACCAGTTTGGGCCTCCGGTGTATCCCAGCGCACAGAGCGTTCACGTGCAGCTCATCGAGGAGAAAGGCACCTGAGCGCCGGCACCGCCGGAAGAGCGCTGCACAGAAGAACGGCGCACAACAGCAGCACGAAGCCGCGCGAGTCTGCCCGGATTGTTGTGCATCGAGCCACTCCCTGCCCGCCGGACCTGGAAGGATGCAGCCCCCGGGCGATTGATCGTTCGCGAGGCGGGGAGCCTATTCTGCCGCCGCCCGTCGCAGCGGATCCTTCACCTGCAACAGCAGCAACGCACCGGCGGCGAAGAACAGCAGCAGCGACAGGATCGCAACGCGCGGGTTACCGGTGACAGCCGCGGTGACGCCGACCACGGTCGGCCCCAGCACGGCGGCGAACTTGCCCATCATGTTGTAGAAGCCGAAGAACTCGCCCGCGCGTTCCGGCGGGATCAGGCGCGCGTAGTAGGAGCGCGACAGCGACTGGATGCCGCCCTGCACGCAGCCGATGGCGGCGGCCATCAGGTAGAACTGGGTCTGCGTCTGCATCGAGTAGGCCCAGACGGTGACGGCGGCGTAGACCGCCAGCGCGACGAAGATCGCCCGGCGCGTGCCGAGGCGGTCGCCGAGCCAGCCGAAGGCGATGGCGGCGGGAAAGCCGATGAACTGCACCATCAGCAGCGCCTTGATCAGGCTGTCCGACGCGAAGCCGAGCTTCATGCCGAAGTCCACCGCCATGACGATGATGGTGTCGACGCCGTCGATGTACAGCCAGTACGCCAGCAGGAACATCCACACCGGGCGCAGGCTGCGGATGTGGCGGAAGGTCTCGACCAGCTCGGCCCAGCCGGTGGCGCCTTCGCGCGGTTCGCCGCCGGGCACGTTGCGGAACAGCGGCAGCGAGAACAGCAGCCACCAGAACGCGACCGACAGGAAGGCCACGCGCGTGGCGATCGCGGCGTCGGCCAGGCCGAACCACTCGGGCTTGAGCGCCATCGCGACGTTGACGGTGAACAGCAGGCCGCCGCCGAGGTAGCCCATGCCGTAGCCGAGCGCCGAGACGCGGTCCATCTGCTCCGGGCGGGCGACGTTGACCAGCAGCGCGTCGTAGAACGACAGGCCGCCGAAGAAACCGATGCGCGCGAGGATCGACAGCCCGATGGCCCAGCCCCACTGCCCCTTGCCGACCAGGAACAGCGCCGCGGTGGTCGCCACGCCGATCAGCGTGAACACGCCGAGGAACTGCTTCTTGCGACCGCGACGGTCGGCGATGGCACCGAGCCACGGCGACAGCAGCATCACGATGAGGCTGGCGACGGTCGAGGTCAGGCCCTGGTAGAAGGTCTGCGTCTGCGGGTCGACCCCGGCGGCCCAGTACTGGTTGAAGAAGATCGGGAAGAAGCCCGCCAGCACGGTGGTCGCGAAGGCCGAGTTGGCCCAGTCGTAGAACGCCCACGACCACTGGGCGCGTCGGGTTGCTTGCATGTGCGCTTCCTTGCGCGGCGCCGGGCGCCGCGGGCGGGGATTCAGGGGGCGGAGCTACAGATCCAGACCGAGAACGAGGGCGTCCTCGCGGCCGTCCCTGGCCGGATAGTAGCGCGGCCGCCGGCCGAGCTGGCGAAAGCCGAAATCGGCGTACAGCGTCTGCGCCTCGGCGTTGGAGATGCGCACCTCCAGCAGCACCAGGGTCACGTCGGCCGCGCGCGCGGTCATGATCAGGTGCTTGAGCAGAAAGCGCGCCAGACCGATGCGGCGATGCTCGGGCGCGACGCAGATGTTGAGGATGTGCGCCTCGCCGACGGCCATGCTCATCAACGCGTAGGCCATGACCTCGCCGATGGTGTCGGTGACGACCCAGGCGCTGTAGCCGACGCGCAGGCAGTCGCGGAAGATGCCGTCGGTCCACGGAAACTCGTAGCTGGCCTGCTCCACCTCCAGCACCTGCGGCAGATGCTCGGGGTGCATCGGGTGCAGACGCCACATGTCCTGGGCCAGCGCGCTCATGCCGGCTCCTGCAGCGCCCGGTAAATGACCTTGAGATCGGCCCAGCTCTTGGCCTTCTCGCGCGGGCTGCGCAGCAGATAGGCCGGGTGGTAGGTCACGAACACCGGCGTGCCGGTCGGGCCGTAGCGGTGCTCGGCGCCGCGCAGGCGCGACAGCGGCTGGTCGCTGGACAGCAGGCGCTGCGCGGCGACGCGGCCGAGCGCGACGATCAGGCGCGGCTTGATCAGCTCGATCTGCCGGTCCAGATACGGGCGGCAGGCCTCCACTTCGTCGGCTTCCGGATCGCGATTGCCGGGCGGCCGGCACTTGACCACGTTGGCGATGAACACCGCGTGCTTCGGATCGGCCTGCCCGCGGGAACGGCCGATGGCCCTGAGCATCTCGTCGAGCAGCTTGCCGGCGCGGCCGACGAAGGGTTCGCCCTGGGCGTCCTCGTCGGCACCGGGGCCCTCGCCGACGACCAGCAGCGGCGCGGCCTCGTCGCCGACGCCGAACACGCTCTGGGTGCGCGTCGTGCACAGCTTGCAGGCCCGGCAATCGCGGACCATCGCGCGCAGCCCGTCCCAGTCCGCCGGGACCTCACGGGGCGCGGCCGCAACCGGCTCGGCTGCGGGCCGGGTTTCGGCGGGCGCGGACGCCGGAGCGGGACGCGGCGCCGGGCGCGGGGCGACGCGCGGCGATGCGGCCGGCGCGGGCGCGGACGCCTGCGGCGGCGGCTGGCGGGGTGGCGGCGGCGCCTCGACGGCCTCCGGCGGCTCCGGCGCCGCCGCGGCGGCGTCCTCCGAGCCCCGCAGACGCCAGGTCTGGATGCCCAGGGCGCTGAGATACCGCTGTCGACGCGCTTGATTCATGGCGGGAATTGTAGGGAATTCGGGCCTGGAGAGCGCGTCGGCATTTTGCGCCGGTGATCCGTCCGGCCCCCGCCCGGCCGCCGCGGGCACGCCGCACGCAGCCCCGGAAAGGCCCGCCACGGCGGGTGATGGCGCGTTTTTTGCTCAACCTAAATCCATAAACAGGTGGGAGCAGAAGACGTGAGCGGATACCGACACAGCTTCAGGATCGCGTGCGTGCAACTCGAGGACGCCGACCGGATTCCCCTGACATCGGCGATCAACACCGCCGCGTCGGTGATGGATACGGAGTTCGTCTGGACCGAACCGGACGCGGCGGACATCTGCATCGTCGACGTCGCCCGCACCGCGCCGGAACAGGCCGACAGCGCGGCCGACAGTGCCGTGGTCATCCGCTATTCGACCCGACGCAGCGAGCTAGCCTCCGACGTCTCCCGCCCGATCAACATCCGCCATCTGATCGCGGTGCTCGACAATGCGGTCCGCCAGGCCGCGAGCCGCGCCGAGGCGCTGGTGCCCGCGCCGCAGGCCGGCGTGCGCCACTATCGCGGCGCGGTCGTGGCCCAGGACACGCCGCCCGCCGCCCGCGCCCCGGAGCGCAGCGAAGCCAAGGCAGCCCCGCGCCAGACCGTGGTGATGTACCGCGGCGCCCCGGTACGCGGCTGATCCGGCGCCTGCCCGGTTCCGGCCCGGCTTCCGGGCACAAAAAAAGGAGCGGGTCGCCCCGCTCCTTTTTCCGTTGTCCGACGGCCGCCCCGGCTCAGGGAATACCCATCGCGGTGGCGAACTGCGGATGCGCGCGCTCGGCCGGCAGCGTGCCGAGGCGGTTGACGGCGTTGACGTAGGCCTTGGCCGAGGCGATGACGATATCGGTATCGGCGCCCTGGCCGTTGACCACGCGGCCGTCCTTGGACAGCCGCACGGTGACCTCGCCCTGCGAGTCCGTGCCGGTGGTGATGTTGTTGACCGAGAACAGCAGCAGCTGCGCCCCGGTCTGCACGATCTTCTCGATCGCGGCGAAGGCGGCGTCGACCGGACCGTCGCCGGGCGCGGTCACATCGCAGGACTCGCCGTCCACCGACAGCACCACGCGCGCCACCGGTTTGGTGCCGGTCTTGCTGGTGGCCTCGAGTTCGAGCAGCTGCACCCGCTCGTGATCGCGCGCGTGCTGGGTTTCGCTGACCAGCGCCTGCAGATCCTCGTCGAAGATCTCGTGCTTCTTGTCGGCCAGATCCTTGAAACGCTGGAACGCCTCGTTGAATTCGACGTCCGACTTGAAGCTGTAGCCCAGCTCCTCGAGCCGCGCGCGGAACGCGGCGCGCCCGGAGTGCTTGCCGAGCACCAGCTTGTTCGCGCTCCAGCCGACGTCCTCGGCGCGCATGATCTCGTAGGTCTGGCGGTGCTTGAGCACGCCGTCCTGGTGGATGCCGGACTCGTGCGCGAAGGCGTTGGCGCCGACGATGGCCTTGTTCGGCTGCACCGGGAAGCCGGTGATGCCGGAGACCAGGCGCGAGGTCGGCACGATCTGCGTGGTGTCGATGCCGGTGTCGAACGGAAACGCGTCGGCGCGGGTGCGGATCGCCATCACGATCTCCTCCAGCGCGGCGTTGCCGGCGCGCTCGCCCAGGCCGTTGATGGTGCACTCGATCTGGCGCGCGCCGGCCAGCGCCGCCGACAGCGAGTTGGCCACGGCCAGGCCGAGGTCGTTATGGCAGTGCACCGAGAACACCGCCTTGTCGGCGTTGGGGATGCGCTCGATCAGCGAGCGGATCAGCTCGCCGTAGGCGTGCGGCAGCGTGTAGCCGACGGTATCCGGGATGTTGATGGTGCTCGCGCCGGCGTCGATCGCCGCCTCGATGATGCGGCACAGGAAGTCCGGCTCGGAGCGGCCGGCGTCCTCGCAGGAGAACTCGACGTCGTCGGTGAAGCTGCGCGCGAGCTTGACCGCGCCGACCGCCGCGTTGACGACATCCTCCGGCGCCATGCGCAGCTTCTTCTCCATGTGGATCGGGCTGGTGGCGATGAAGGTGTGGATGCGCCGGCGCGGCGCCGGCTGGATCGCCTCGGCGGCCTTGTTGATGTCGCCGGCGTTGGCGCGGGCCAGCGAGCACACCGTGCTCTCGCGGACCGCCTCGGCGACCGCCCGGACCGCGGCGAAGTCACCGTTGCTGGCGGCGGCGAAACCCGCCTCGATCACGTCGACGCGCATGCGTTCGAGCGCCTTGGCGATGCGGATCTTCTCGTCCTGCGTCATCGAAGCGCCGGGGCTCTGCTCGCCGTCGCGCAAGGTGGTGTCAAAAATGATCAGTTTGTCTTTCATGGCGTCTGCATGCTTGAAGATGAACGACCGCACCGGCCTGTAGCCCCGCCGGGCCGCTGGCCCATTATGGAATGCTTCGGGCCGGTGCGGTATGCCCCGACCGGGCTCAGGCGACGCGGCGGCTATCCGCCACGTCCGTCTGCGCGGCCAGCGCGCGATTGACTCCGGACAGGATCGCCTTCATCGACGCGGTGACGATGTTGGCGTCGCGCCCGGCTCCGAACAGCGTGCGGCTGCCGTCACCGACGCTCAGCTCGATGTAGGTCACCGCCTGCGCGTCGGCACCGCTGCCGATCGAATGCTCGTGATAGTCCTGCACCCGGACCGGCGCGCCGACCACCGCGGACAGCGCGTGGGTGAACGCGTCGATCGGCCCGTTGCCCTTGCCGCTGATGCGCCGGGCGCGGCCGTCCACGGTGATCTCGGTGCCGAGCTCCACCTCGTCGCGGGTGGAGTCCTCGACCAGATGATGCGCGACGTAACCGTAGGGCTGCCGGGCCTGCAGGTAGTGGGAGTCGAAGATGTCCCAGATGTCCGCCGCGGACAGCTCGCGACCGCTGGCGTCGGTGACCGCCTGCACCACCCGGCTGAACTCGATCTGCAGGCGGCGCGGCATCACCAGCCCGTACTCGTTCTCGAGCAGGTAGCTGATCCCGCCCTTGCCGGACTGCGAGTTGACGCGGATCACCGCCTCGTAACTGCGCCCCAGGTCCTTCGGGTCGATCGGCAGGTATGGCATCTCCCAGATGTCGTCCGGCTGGCGCGCCGAGAACGCCTTCTTGATCGCGTCCTGATGCGAACCGGAGAACGACGTGAACACCAGATCGCCGACGTAGGGATGGCGCGGATGCACCGGCAACTGGTTGCAGTGCTCGACGGTGCGCCGCACCGCGTCGATGTCGGAGAAGTCCAGCCCCGGATGCACGCCCTGGGTGTACATGTTCAGGGCGATGTTGACGATGTCGACGTTGCCGGTGCGCTCGCCGTTGCCGAACAGGCAGCCCTCGATACGGTCGCCGCCGGCCATCAGCGCGAACTCGCCGGCGGCGGTGCCGGTGCCGCGGTCGTTGTGCGGATGGATCGACAGCACGATCGAATCGCGCCGCGCCAGGTTCCGGTGCATCCACTCGACCATGTCGGCGAAGATGTTCGGCGTCGAATGCTCGACCGTCGCCGGCAGGTTGATGATGCACTTGTGCTCTGGCGTCGGTGCCCAGACCTCGGTCACCGCGTCGACGATGCGCCTGGAGAACGCCAGCTCGGTGCCCGAGAACATCTCCGGCGAGTACTCGAAGGTCCACTCCGTCTCCGGCGCCTGCGCGGCCAGATCCCTGACCATGCGCGCATGGGTCACCGCCAGCTCGACGACCTCGTCCTCGTTCATGTCGAAGACGACGCGGCGCATCACCGGCGCGGTGGCGTTGTAGATGTGCACGATCGCGCGCTTCGCGCCCCTGAGCGCCTCGAAGGTGCGCTCGATCAGGTGCGCACGCGACTGCGACAGCACCTGGATGGTCACGTCGTCCGGGATCAGGTCGTTCTCGATCAGGTGGCGGACGAAATCGAACTCGGTCTGCGACGCGCTGGGGAAGCCGACCTCGATCTCCTTGAAGCCGACGGCGACCAGCTGCTCGAACATCCGGATCTTGCGCGCGCGGTCCATCGGCTCGATCAGCGCCTGGTTGCCGTCGCGAAGATCGACGCTGCACCAGCTCGGCGCCCGGGTGATCACCGCGTCCGGCCAGCTGCGGTCACTCAGGCGCACCGGCTCCACGGGACGGTATTTGCGCGACGGATCTTTCAACATGCTCATGATGGAAACCTTGTTTCGGACAGACCGCGGGCGCGGCATGGCGCCTTCGGCGGCTGCGAAGAATGGAAATCTGTGGTGGGTTGCACGGTATGGGCCCCGTGCGGCCGAGCGCGTATGTTCTGCCTTACGGCAGAAGTAGCAGCTTGAGCGAACGCAGCACGGCCGGCGGCGCGACGGAGGTCGCGGCAGTCGGAATCACATGGCCGGGTGCTGAGAACATGGCCGCGACTATAGAGCAATTCGCGCAAGGGGGATACCCCTCAGCACCACGTGCGCCGACGCACGCGCCCGCTCCACGGCCGAACGGCGTGGGCCCGGCCGCGATCCGCGCTCAGGCGGCGGCGGACCGCCGCTGGTAGCGCGCCCACAGGGCCAGCACCGGCCCGGACAGCGTGTAGGCGAAGAACACGACGAACAGCACGCGCGGCGGATCGATCAGCACCAGCGTGAACATGCCGATGAACAGCACCATGTACAGGAACGGGCCGCGCCGCGACAGCTTGACCTGCTTGAAGCTGTTGTAGCGCACGTTGCTGACCATCAGCAGCGCACAGGCGACGGTGATCACCGCGCTGGGGATGATCAGCGTCTCGCCGCTGAAACCCCAGGTGTCGGCGGCCCAGACGAAGAACGCGACCGTGGCCGCCGCCGACGGACTCGGCAGCCCGAAGAAGTCCTTGTCGCTGCCGGCGATCGCGGTCAGCACGTTGAACCGCGCCAGCCGCAGCGCGGCGCAGGCGGTGAACAGGAACGCCAGCGCCCAGCCGAGCTTGCCGCCGAGCCAGCGGTACTCCGACAGGTAATGCAGGCTGAATGCGTACATCACCACCGCGGTAGCGACGCCGAAGGCGACCATGTCGCACAGCGAGTCGTATTCCTTGCCGAAGTCGCTCTGCGTGTGGGTCAGGCGCGCGATGCGGCCGTCGAGGCCGTCGGCGATCATCGCCGCGAGAATGCCGGCGGAGGCGGCCTCGAAGTTGCCCTTCATCGCCTGCACGATGGCGAAGAAGCCGCCGAACAGCGTGCCGGTGGTGAACAGGTTCGGCAGCAGGTAGATGCCCTTGCGGCGCGTTTTGACGTCCGTGGTCTGATCCATCGTCGACCTCTCAAGTATTGCGCGTAGCTTACTGTCCAGCCTGCAAAAACATAAGGGCGCCCGAAGGCGCCCTTATGACAGATCGGCTGGCCGCTAACGGCGTATGGACCCCGCTCTCAGGGCGGCGCCCTTTTCGACGCCGGGGTCCCGCACGCGGTTCGGGGCTTTAGTTCTTGCTCTTGTCGACCAGCTTGTTCTTGCCGATCCAGGGCATCATCTCGCGCAGACGGCCACCGACTTCCTCGATCGGGTGCGCGGCGTTGAGGCGACGCATCGCGGTCATCTCCGGGTAGCCGGTCTGGCCTTCCTGCACGAACGCCTTGGCGTACTTGCCGGTCTGGATGTCGAGCAGCGCCTGCTTCATCGCCTTGCGCGACTCGTCGTTGATGACCCGCGGGCCGGTCACGTACTCGCCGTACTCGGCGTTGTTCGAGATCGAGTAGTTCATCGTCGCGATGCCGCCCTCGTACATCAGGTCGACGATCAGCTTGAGCTCGTGCAGGCACTCGAAGTACGCCATCTCGGGGGCATAGCCCGCCTCGACCAGCGTCTCGAAGCCGGCCTTGACCAGCTCGACGGCGCCGCCGCAGAGCACGGCCTGCTCACCGAACAGGTCGGTTTCGCACTCGTCCTTGAAGGTGGTCTCGATGATGCCCGAGCGGCCGCCGCCGATCGCGGAGGCGTAGGACAGCGCGAGCTGCTTGGCGCTGCCGCTGGCGTCCTGGTAGACCGCGATCAGGTCGGGAATGCCGCCGCCCTTGGTGTACTCGTTGCGGACCGTGTGGCCCGGCGCCTTCGGCGCGACCATGATCACGTCGAGGTCGGCGCGCGGCACGACCTGGTTGAAATGGATCGCAAAGCCGTGCGCGAAGGCAAGCGCCGCACCCTGCTTGATGTTCGGCTCGATCTCGTTCTTGTACAGCTGGGACTGGAACTCGTCCGGCGTCAGGATCATGACGAGGTCGGCCCAGGCGCAGGCGTCGGCCACGGTCATGACCTTGAGGCCGCCGGCCTCGACCTTGGCCGCGGTCGCGGAACCCGGACGCAGCGCCACAGCGACGTCGACTCCGCTGTCCTTCAGGTTCAGCGCGTGGGCGTGGCCCTGCGAGCCGTAACCGACGATCGCGACTTTCTTGGACTGAATGATGGAAAGGTCGGCGTCTTTGTCGTAGTAGACGTTGATGGACATATCTTCGCTCCGCGAAATAACTCTGAAACGGGACCGGGAGCCCCGCACACTAGATGATGGCGTCAGGCGACAGCCGGGATTTCGATGACGTTGTGGCCGCGTTCCATCGCGGCGACGCCCGAACGCACCAGCTCGAGCACCTTGGCGACCTTGGCGACCTCGGCGACGAAGGCGTCGACCTCGGGGCCGGTCCCGGCGAGCTGGATCATGCGGGTATTCTCGGACTCGTCGAGCACGAACGCACGGTGCTGGCGCACGCATTCGATCAGATCACGCGCCGATTGCGCGTCGACCTCGACCTTCAGCATCAGCAGCTCGCACTCGAGATGGTCGGTGCTCGACAGGTCCATGATCTCGACCACGTCGATCAGCTTGCGGCTCTGCTTGATGATCTGGTCGATCACCGCGTCCGAACCGCTCGTGACCAGGGTCAGGCGGGACACCAACGGATCGTGGGTCGGCGCGACCGACAGCGAATCGATGTTGTACCCGCGCGAGGAAAATGCACCTGCCACACGGGCCAGAGCACCGGCCTCGTTCTGCAGCAGAATGGAAATGATATGGCGCATAGTCCTTCGGATTGGCCTCCAAGGGCGCGCAACATAGCTTTGCCGCATCGTTAAATCAAGCTAACATCACCTGCTTTTTTCAATCCGGACCCCCCGCCCCCACTCATGAATGCCGTTGCCAAGCCCCCTGCACATCCCCTGACCGGAAAGACCATGACCGGTGCCGAAACGGTCGTACAGATCCTGGCGGATGAGGGTGTCGGCGTCGTCTTCGGCTATTCCGGCGGCGCGATCCTCCCGACCTACGACGCGATCTTCCGCTACAACCGCGAGAACGGCAGCGAAGGCGCCATCGACCCGATGCAGCTGATCGTGCCGGCCAACGAGCAGGCCGCCGGCTTCATGGCCGCCGGCTACTCGCGCGCCTCCGGCAAGGTCGGCGTCTGCCTGGTCACCTCCGGCCCGGGCGCGACCAATACCGTCACCCCGGTGCGCGACTGCATGGCCGACTCGATCCCGATGGTCGTGATCTGCGGCCAGGTGCCGACCGGCGCCGTCGGCACCGACGCCTTCCAGGAAGCGCCGATCAGCTCGATCATGGGCGCGGCGGCCAAACATGTGTTCCTCGTCACCGACCCGAAGAAGCTCGAAGCCACCGTGCGCACCGCGTTCGAGATCGCGCGCACCGGCCGCCCGGGCCCGGTCGTGGTCGACATCCCCAAGGATGTGCAGAACTGGAGCGGCCCCTTCGACGGCCAGACCACGTTGCCGATCCCCGGCTACCGCGCGCGCCTGAAGGCGGTGCAGGACAACCTGGTCAGCGACGACGCCGCGGCAAACTTCCACGAGATGCTGCGCCAGTCCAAGCGGCCGCTGATCTACGCCGGCGGCGGCGTGATCCACGGCGGTGCCGCCGAGTCGCTGCGCCGCTTCTCCGAAACCTTCGGCATTCCGGTGACGACCACGCTGATGGGCATCGGCGCCGTCGACACCACTGATCCGCTGTGCCTGCAGATGCTGGGCATGCACGGCACGGCCTTCGCCAACTACGCGACCGATGACTGCGATTTCCTGATCGCGGTCGGCGCGCGCTTCGACGACCGCGTCGCCGGCGTGCCGGGCAAGTTCGCCCGCGGCGCCAAGTGGATCGCCCACCTCGACGTCGACGCCTCCGAGATCAACAAGGTCAAGCGCGTGCACTGGCACCACGTCGGCGAACTGGTGCCGGCGCTGGACAAGCTGTTCGCCCATGCCCGGGAGCAGGGCTTCGACCCCCGCAAGGACGGCAGCTACGCCGACTGGCACGCCCACATCGCGGATCTGAAGAAGACCTACGCGATGAACTACGAGCGCGGCGGCGAGCACATCCAGCCGCACGCGGTGATCGAGGCGATCAACCGCATCACCAAGGGCGAGGCGATCGTCGCCACCGGCGTCGGCCAGCACCAGATGTGGGCCGCGCAGTACTTCGACTTCAAGCAGCCGCGCCTGTGGCTGACCTCCGGCTCGATGGGCACGATGGGCTTCGGCCTGCCGGCCGCGATCGGCGCGCAGTTCGCGCATCCGGACCGGATCGTCATCGACATCGACGGCGACGCATCGATCCGCATGAACATGGGCGAGCTGGAGACGGCGACCACCTACAACACGCCGGTCAAGATCGTGGTGCTCAACAACTACGGCGACGGCATGGTCAAGCAGTGGCAGCGCCTGTTCTTCGAGTCGCGCTTCTCCGGCTCGGACAAGTCGCTGCACCGCAAGGACTTCGTCAAGGCCGCCGAGGCCGACGGCTACGCGTTCGCCAAACGCGTCGACAACAAGAACGACCTCGACCGCGTCGTGCGCGAATTCGTCGAGTTCGACGGCCCGGCCTTCCTCGAGGTCATCATCGACCCGATGGCCTCGGTCTACCCGATGGTCGGCCCCGGCATGGCCTACGAGCAGATGATCACCGGCGACTGGATCCCGTCGCGCAACGCGGTGACGCGCGAGAAGATCGACCCGACCTCGACGCAGATGTTCTGATCACGCGCGGCTGGGCGCCGTCGCGCTCAGCCGCCCTTGCGCAACCCCGCCAGCGCCGCCGCAACCACCGCGAGCTGTTCCTCCGCGTCGGTGCTTTCGAGCACGCGCTGGCGTGCGGCCGCGGGCAGCGGCAGCCGTTCGGCGAGACGCTGCGCCACCCAGCCGCCCTCATCCAGCCGCAGCGGCGGTACCAGCGGCTCGGCCCCGGGCTGTTCGATCAGCTGCTGCAGCAGGCGCACCAGCGGCGCATGGACCTCCGGCACCGGCTGCGAGGCCGGCGGCGGCAGGATCTCGACGTCCGCCACGGTCAGGCCGTCGGCCATCACCTCGCGCCGCAGGATCCGGAACGCCGACTCGCCGACCGCGGTCAGCGCGTACAGCCCCGGCTCGATCTGCGTCCAGTCGACGATACGCGCGGTACAGCCCAGCGCGTGCGGAACCGCCGGCTGGCCGACCTCGCGGCCGTCGAGGATCAGACTGACGCCGAACACCGAGTCCTCGCCCAGGCAGCGCTGCGTCATCGCGACGTAGCGCGGCTCGAAGATGTGCAGGCGCAGGCGACCGCCCGGGTACAGCACGGTGCCCAGTGGAAAGATCGGAATACGCAGCTCCACGCAAGCCCCGATGATCGTACGCCCGCGCGCCGCGGCCGCCTATTTCAGGCTGAAGATGTAGTCGACCAGCGCGTTGGCCTCGGCCTCGTTGACCGGAGCCCGGGACGCGTCGGACGGCATCTTGATGCTGCCCCAGTGCCAGAATGCGGTCGCCGAGTCGGTTCCGGTGCGGATGACGTTCACCAGCAGCTCGCGGCCGTTGTTGAGATCGGCGAAGCGTCGCGCGACATTGCGGAATCCCGGCCCGATCTTGTCGACCTCGACGCTGTGACAGGACATGCACTCCTTGGACTCGGCCAGCGCCGCGCCGTCGAGCGCTGCCGGAGCCCCGGCCGACATCGCCGTGTCTTCCCGCGACGGCTCCCGCGACGGCTCCTGTACATGCGCGCAGCCACCGATCCATACGGCGGCGATCACCCCTGCGGCACCCCATGCGTTCGTTTTCATTGTTCCGCTCCTGAATGCTGGTACGTGAACGGGACGACGTGCACGCCACAGGCCGTGGCGGCCCTCCCCACGCTCAAGCCTCGCAAACGGGAGCCGGGCGGACACTGACCTGGGTCAGCCGCCGACCTCGTCGACCGGATCGTCCGCCGCGGGGCCGGCGGCGGGCCGGCGTTCGAGCACGATCTCGACCCGGCGGTTGCGGGCACGCGCCGCCGCCGAGTCGTTCGGCACCACCGGATGGGTGTCGCCGTAGCCTTCGAGCCGGAACCGGGCATCCGGCAGGCCGCTGGCCTGCTGCACCGTCTGCATCACCGTCACCGCGCGGGCGGCGGACAGCTCCCAGTTGGAGCGGAAGCGCTGCGTGCGGATCGGCAGGTCGTCGGTGTGTCCGGAGACCAGGATCATGCCGTCCATCGTCGCCAGGGTGCGGCCGATCTTCTCCAGCACCGGCAGGAACGCCGGACGCAGGGCGTCGCTGCCCGACGGAAACGACCCGCGCTCGAGGATGCGCACGATCACGCGGCGCTCGCCGTCGTCGATGGTCTCGACCAGGCCGGCATCGATCTCGTCGGCCAGCAGCTCGCGCACCGCCGCGGCGTCGCGGGCGATCTGCTCGCGGATGCGTTGACGTTCCTGCTCGCGCAACTGCCGCTTGAGCGCCTCGTCATCGGCGCCGACGCGGGACACGATGGCGGTGCTGGACTGGCGCACTTCGTTGAGCGCGGTCGGGGTGGTCATCGCCGGACTGAACTCGCGGGCGATGATCTCGTTGCCGATCGGCGTCTGCGACGCCCGCACCTCGGCCTGCACGCCGAAGGCGTCGCGCAGCGACCCCGCCAGCTCCTTGAACTTCTGCTTGTCGATCTCGGAGAACGAGAACAGCAGGACGAAGAACGCCAGCAGCAGCGACATCAGATCGGCGAAGGTCACCACCCATGCCGGCGTGCCGTTGGCCGCGGCGGAGCGTTCGTTGCCCCCGGAGAAGATCGACATCGGGCGCCCTACGCCGCCGCGCGCTTGTTCTCGGGCAGATACGCGCTGAGGATCGACTCGACCACGCGCGGATTCATCCCGGTCTGGATCGCCTCGACGGTTTCGAGGATCAGCGAACGGTTGCGGCGTTCCTCGGCGTTGCGGCTGGCCAGCTTCTCCGCGATCGGCACCGCGACGGCATTGGCGATCACCGCACCGTAGAGCGTCGTCAGCAGCGCGATCGCCATCGCCGGTCCGATCGCCTTGGGATCAGACATGTTCGACATCATCTGCACCAGGCCGACCAGCGTGCCGATCATGCCCATCGCCGGGGCGGTGTCGCCGATGCCGCGGAAGATCGCCACGCCCTGCTCGTTGCGCTCGATCGTCAGCGCGATCTCGCGCGACAGCACATGGGAGATCAGCTCGGGCTTCTGGCCGTCAACCACCATCTGCACGCCGCGCCTGAGGAATTCGTTCTGGATCTCGATGCTTTCGAGTCCGAGCACGCCGTCCTTGCGGGCGACCGTCGCAAGCTCGACGCCGAGCGCGATCAGCTCGCTGGGGCTCTGCGACTTGTCGCGGAACGCCTTGCCGGCGACGCGAAACGCGCCGAGCGTCTGCGACAGCGGAAACTTGATGAGATTGGCGAACAGCGTCCCGCCGACGACGATGAGGACACTGGGGGCGTCGATGAACGACGACGCGCTGCCGCCCAGGACGATGGCCAGCACGATGATGCCCAGCGCGCCGAGGCTGCCGATGAGCGTTGCGAGATCCAAGGCGTTTCTCCGACGTCTATGCCCCGCCGCGGCATGCGGGGAGGTCCAGCGGGTTCGCACCCGCTATCGGCCCGATCCTGATGCAACTTGACCCGCAACGACCGCGGACGCGACCAGCGGCCCGCCCTCCGGGCTCGAACGGTGGCCCGGCGCCTCAGACCTCCGGCGCGATCTCCACGGTCATGCCCGCGAGGCTGTCGTCGACCGTGATCTGGCAGGACAGACGCGAGGTCGGACGGACGTCGACGAACTCCTTGATCGCGTCGAGCATCATCTGCTCGTCCTCGCTCGCCGGCGGCAGGCGCTCCGCCCACTGCGGGTCGACGTAGACGTGGCAGGTGCCGCAGGAGCAGGCCCCGCCGCAGATGCCCTCGACGCCGAGGTTGGCGTCCCGCAGCACTTCCATCAGCGGACGACCGCCCGGCGCGTCGACCGCGCTGACGTTGCCGTCCCGATCCGTCACATGTACTTCTGCCATCAGCCCACCAGAAAACCTGTATCGAAACCCTAAAAAGACGGCGCCTCTGCGGCTCGGCCACGGAGGCGCCGGACTCACGCCGACGACGTGCCGCGCACATCCCCCCGGACTGTGCGCGGCAGGACTGTCGTCAGATCTTTGCCAACGTTTCCGGGTCGGCGACGTAGAACTGCTTGAACCACTTGCGGTACTGCACGATCGGACCGTCGCCGTCGCACAGCAGCGGGTTCGGACGATACTTCTTGTGGTTCCAGACGATGAAGTCGACGCTCTCGAAGCCGGCGCTCTCCTCGCCCTCGGCCTGGCCGATCATGTGATCGACGAGCTTCTTGGCGATCGCCAGCTCGCGGCTGCCTTCCGGGAAGTCCTTGTGGGTGAAACTCATGTTCATCTGCGACTTCTCGGCCGTGATCGGCACCGAGTAGGACACCATCGTCGCGGTCACGCCTTCCTGGGTGAAGTGGAACACGTTCAGCCCCGGGCCGTAGCCCTTGCCGACGATGTAGCCGTTGGCCATGTTCACGCTGGAGATGTGGCCGTCGAAGCTGACCTCGGCCGGCGGGATCGCCGGAGAGCCGTGCAGGAACTTCAGATGCGCGAAGTCCACGCCGTTCTCGGCGATCTCCTGGATCGCGGTGTTCACCGGCCAGCTGCCACGGCGCGGCTTGACGTGACCCGGCTCCTCGAGCTCCGGAATCGCCGGCAGTTCCCACTGCGGCGCCTCGCACTCGGGGTGGTACCACGCCCAGATCATGCCGTAGCGCTCGACCACCGGCAGCGCGCGCAGGATCGCCTGCTTCTTGACGATCGGCGGCGTGATCTTGCCGTAGGGAATGTTCTTGCACCAACCCTCGGTGTTGTACTCCCAGTGATGGAACGGGCAGCGCAGGTTGTCACCGACGATCTTGCCGCCGTGGCCCATGTGCGCGCCCAGATGCGGGCAGTACGGATCGGTCATGCCGACCTTGCCGCCTTCGTTGCGGAACAGCACCCATTCCTGGCCGAGGATCTCGATGTTGCGGATCTCGCTGGTCTGGAGATTCTCCGAGAAGTCGACGAAGAACCAGCCCACCGGAATCGGGAACGGACAGCGTTCCAGGTCCTTCGATTCGAGCAGGATTTTGGTGTTGATGGCGCCCATTGTTCAGTGTCCTCCTAACAGTCCGTCGCCGATGGGTGGTTCGTCGCCGCACGGTTCAATTGATCACGGAAACAATGGTGCCCGTCGCCGCCGTCGCAGTCCTACTCCGTTGGGGTGATAGCGGACGCGACGACGGATCCACGGCATCGCCCGCCGGGAACGGCGCCGCCTGGACGTCTTGCGAATGGGCCTGCCGGGCGCGCTGCCCCGCACCCCGCAGGCGGGCCGGTTCAGGTCACCGGCACGCACTCGGCGGCGGATGGCGCATCCGCCGGGGTCGCATCCGTCGTTGCCGTTGCAGCCGCCCGCAGCGACGCCTCCGGCAACGGCCATGACTGCGGACCGTTGTGATGGGGATAGTGATCCGCCAGCAGGTTGGCGATGTCGAAGATCAGGTTGCGGGTGCCGCGGTAGCCGACACTGACACGATGCGCATTGCCGATGCGATCGAACATCGGAATGCCGATCCGGTGGAACGGCCGGTCCAGCCGCTCGGCCATCTGGCGGCCGTGCGAGTGGGTCATCAGCAGCTCGCAGCCGCGCTCAGCGGCCAGCCGCTCCATGTCCTCCAGGTCGCCGATCACGACCTCGTCGGCCGGCATCTGCCGCAGCAGCATCGACTGCGTCGTCGTCACGCAGACACTCAGCTCCGCGCCCATCTCGTGCAGCAGCGTCCCGACCGCCCACAGCAGGTCCGGCTCGGCGCCGAGAGCCACCTTGACGCCACCGAAGTGGAAATGCCCGTCGAGCATCGCGTCGACCAGCTGGCTGCGGCTGCGCCGGTACTTGGCCGGCACCGGGCGTCCCGAAAGTTGCGACAGGTATTGCAGGAAGCGGTCGTTGGCCTCCAGCCCGGTGAGCCGGTCGAAGACCGCATACGGCACCCCGGCCTTCATCTCCAGCTCCATCGCCGCCGAACGCATCTGCTCGCCGACGGCGATCGTCGCCTCGGCGCTGCCGAGCGCGCGCAGCGCCTCGAGCGGGGTGCCGCCGAGCGTGGTGCCGCGCCAGTCGTCGGGAATGTGGCCGTCCAGCGACCCCGACACATCCGGCGCCACCACCGCCTCGAGCCCGAAGTGCTCGACGATCTCGCGCAACTCGTCGATGTCGCCCGGCGTCAGGTGCGATCCCGGCAGCAGATTGACGCGCCCGGCGACCGTCGTCTCCCCGGCCCGCGCGTACTGGCGGACCATCGCCGTCACCGCCTTGCCCCAGCCGTCCTCGAACGCGCCGACGTAATCCGGCGTCGACACGTACAGCAGCTCGGTGTCGGCCAGCTCGGGCCTGCGCTGGCGCGCGAGCTGCAGGTACGCGTCGACGTCGTCGCCCTTGGTTTCGGTCAGCCCGGTCGAACAGATCGCGATGATCCGCGGCTTCGCGCGCTTGGCGATGTTGATCAGCGCGGCCTCGATGTTCTCGTAGCCGCCGAGGATCGTCGTGACCTCGTTCATCGCCGTGGTCTGCAGCGGGATCGCCTCCTTGAAGTGGCGCACCAGCAGCACCAGCCCGAACGAGGTGCAACCCTGGGAGCCGTGCATCATCGGCATGCACGCGTCGAGCCCCATGAACGCGTAGGCGGCGCCGAGCGGCTGGCTCATCTTCAGCGGATTGACCGCGCAGGCTTTCTTGAAATCGACGACTGTGGCCACGGCATTCACCTCTGGTTCGATGGGCCCGGTCCGGCGCTCGCTCACGCGAGCAGGGACTCCGGCGTGTCGCCGTCCCACGGCGCGGTCTTGCGCACCTGCCGCCACACCGGGTTGTGGATCGCCTTGTCGATCTGCCGGACCAGCTCGACCATGCCCTCGTAGCCGGCATAGGCGTAATGGCGTTCCTGATTGATGTCGAGCCAGGGCATGCGCGCCTTCAGCGCGACGAACTGCGAACGTCCGCCGGAGAGCATGATGTCGGCGCGGGCGTCGCGCAGCATGTCGTACATCTCGCGCGGGGTCATGTTGTCGATCATGTGCGCGTCGTCGCCCATGATCTCCTTGATCCGTTCCTTGTCTTCCTTCGTGGACTTCTTGACGCTGGTGCCCACGACCTCCATGCCCGCCTCCTGCAGCGCGGCGACCACCGACCAGCTCTTGACCCCGCCGGTGATCAGCAGCACGCGCTTGGCGGACAGGCGCTTGCGATAGCTCCGGATCCGCGCCCAGGCACGGGCCTCTTCGACGCGGATCAGCTTCTCGGTGCGCACCAGCAGATCCTCCGGCGCGCCCTGGCGCACCAGCAGCCCGGCCATCTGCCGCAGCGTGTCGGAGGTGTCGCCGATGCCGTAGAACGAGCCTTCGAAATACGGAATGCCGTAGCGCTGCTGCATCTTGGTCGCGATGTTGATCATGCTCTTGGAGCACACCATCATGTTGACCCTCGCACGGTGGCTGGACGCGACGTCGCGGTAGCGGCCGTCGCCGGAGATGCAGGCCTGGATGCGGATGCCGAGCGCGTCGAGCAGCGGCTTGACCTGCCACAGCTCTCCGGAGAGGTTGTACTCGCCGATGATGTTGATGTCGTACGGCGTGCTGCGCTCCGGCTCCTGGGTGCCGATCACGTAGTCCAGCAGCGCCTCGGCGCCGAGCTTGTTGCCGAGGTTCTTCGGCCCGGCGAAGCCCGGCGCGTTGACCGGGATGATCGGCTTGCCGAACTTCTCGCTCGCGCGCTTGCACACCGCCTCGATGTCGTCGCCGATCAGCGCGGTGACGCAGGTCTGGTAGACGAACACCGCCGGCGGGTCGTATTTGTCGAGCACCTCGCGAATGGACCGGAACAGACGCTTCTCGCCGCCGTAGATCACGTCGAGTTCGTTGATGTCGGTGGTGAAGCCGGTGCGATAGATCATGGGCCCGGACGAGGCGCTGTGGCGGTTGTCCCAGGAGTTGCCCTCGCAGGCGATCGGCCCGTGCACCAGATGCGCGACGTCGACGATCGGCTGCAACGCAATCTTGGCTCCGTCGAACGCGCAACCGCCGGCCGCCGCGCCCGGAGACAATTGCTGCGTGCAGCCCTTCTTGCGCGCCTTGTCCGACTTCGCCTGATTCTTGTCGCAACCCGGCTCGTCGAAGACCTCCGCGATCTTCTGCTTCAGCGTCACCGACATCGCACCACTCCGCAGCCACCTGGGGGATTTGGAGCAGGAACGGTGCCAACTGGGCTTCCCCATATTTTTCATATGACTAGCGGAAGAACTTGAAGTCGCGGAGCGGTGCCGGCGGCGGTTTGAGAGGTTTGCGACAAAGTCTTTGTCGGGAGCACGACAGGCTGGCGCGCCGACGGCCTGCCCGGTGCCGGCAACGCGCCGCAAGTCCTTGATTTGGGCGCCGGCACCCGAACCGGCACCGGATTTGCTCATGGCCCGCAGAAGCCACAACGCCGGCGCCTGCCCGGCGTTCACTTGCGAGGACGCCCGTCATGCCCAGTTTCCGCACCCTTGCCGCCGCCGAGGCGCTGACCTGGATGTTCGACGCGGTCGAACACGACCGGCCCTACAGCCTGTTCGACATGCGCGACACCCAGAGCTACGAACGCGGCCATATGCCCGGTGCGCAACCCCTGTCCGAACGGGAACTCGACCGCTGGATCGGCCGGCTGCCCAAGCACCGGCCGATACTGGTCTACTGCTACCACGGCAACGCCAGCAGGACGATCGCGCAGGCCTTCGCCGACTTCGGCCACACCGAGGTCTACAGCGTCGACGGCGGCTTCCACGCGCTGGCGCATGCTTGGCAGCATGCCCGCGCCGCCCTGCGTGGCGCCGCCTGAGCCAGCCGCGGCTGCCGTGCCACACTTCCCTCCTCCCACCCCCGCGATGCCATGCCCGGCATTGCCGCCACAGGACCCGCCATGTTCATTGCCATGAATCGTTTCCGGATCGCCGCCGGCCGTGAGGCCGAATTCATCGAGGTCTGGCGTCAGCGCGACAGCCATCTGGAGCAGGTTCCGGGGTTCAAGCGCTTCAATCTGCTGCAGGGTCCCAGCGACGGCGAGGCCACCGTGTTCGTCTCGCATTCGACCTGGGACAGCGCGGCGACCTTCGAGGCCTGGACCCGATCCGAAGCCTTCCGCGCCGCCCACGCCAGCGCCGGCCAGAGCAAGGGCCTCTATCTCGGCCCGCCGCAGTTCGAGGGCTTCGAAGCGGTGCTCTGAGCCCCGCGCCGCCCGCGCTCAGCGCGCCGCGTCCAGCACTGCGTCGACCGCGGCGCTGAAATCGTCGACCGTCCGGGCCCCGCTGGCGCGGGCCCGCTCGGCGTCGCCCTCGCGGAACTTGCCGGTGCGCACGAGGATGCCGTGGATGCCGACGGCGGCGGCGCCGGCGATGTCCGCCTCGACGTCGTCGCCGATCATCACGGCGTCGGCCGGCGCCGCCCCCAGCGCGTCGAGCGCGGCCTCGAAGAATGCCGGCGCCGGCTTGCCGGTGACGATCGCGCTGCGCCCGGTGGCGTACTCCAATGCGTCGACGAAGGGCCCCATGTCCAGGTGCAGCCCATCGCGGTCGCTGAAGTAACGGTTCCTGGCCATCGCGATCAGCGGCCGCTCCGGATCCTCCATCAGGATCCGGAAGCAGCGATCCAGCGCGGCGTAGGTGAAGCCTTCGGCCGCATCGCCGAGCACGACGCAGTCCGGTGCGTCGCTGGCCAGATCGCGGAACATCGCCTCGATCCCGGGATGCAACAGCAGATGCGGCTGCAGTCCGTGCCGGGTCACGTAGTCATGCGCGGCCGATGCCGCGGTGACGATCTCGTCGGCGGCCAGGTCCACGCCCATCGCCTGCAGGTCCAGCGCGAGGCGCTCGCCCGTGCGCCGGGTGGTGTTGGTCAGAAACCGCAGCGGCAGGCCACTGCCGCGCAGCCGGGCCAGCGCCTCCACGGCGCCGGGCACCGCGACGTCGCCGACGTGGAGCACCCCGGCGATGTCGACCAGAACGGCACGGATCGCATTCACATCGGAAAGGATAGCCGCTACGCCCGGCCCCGCGCAGGCCAGAAAAATGCCCCGTGCCGGAACCGGCCACGGGGCAATTGCTGTGATGACCTCAGCGGATGATGTCGAACGAGTAGTCGGTCTGTCCGGGCACGTTGGTGTTCGCGTCCAGCGCCTCGAAGTACTCGTCGAGCAGCATCACCAGCAGACGCATGCCGCCCTCGTAGCCCCAGGTCGGGAAGCGGTGGTAGTGGTGGCGATCGAAGATCGGGAACACCAGCCGGATCAGCGGCGTGCCGGTGTCGCGCTCCAGATATTTGCCGTAGGTGTTGCCGATCATGAAGTCGACCGGCTCGGTGAACAGCAGCGAGCGCATGTGCCACAGATCGCGTTTCGGATAGACCTTGCAGCCCTTTCCGAACGGCGAGGCGTCGAACAGGGCCTGCACCTTTTCCGCCCAGTCCTTGCCGCCGTTGGTCGAAAGCACGTGCGCCGGCTCGGCCCCGAGTTCGAGCAGGAACTGGGTGTAGCCCAGCATCTGGTCCGGATCGCCGTACAGCGCGTAGCGCTTGCCGTGCAGATGCGCCTGGCTGTCGGCGATCGCGTCGACCAGCCGTCCGCGTTCCAGCTCGAGTTGCTGCGGAACCGGCTTGCCGGTCAGCCGCGACAGCGCCATCACGAACTGGTCGGTGCCGGCGACGCCGACCGGCGCGTTGAGGACCACGACCTCCTGGCCCTTCTCCTGCAGATACTTGATGGTCTTTTCGCTGGAGTACTCCTGGAACACGATCGTCGCCTTGGCGTGCAGCGCGCGCTCGACCTCTTCCTTGGTGGTACCGCCGTCGTACATGCGGAACTCGCCGTCGGTCGGCGTGTTCCAGACCGCGGAGGGATCGCACAGCATCGTGTAGTCGACCTCGAACATGTCGAAGATCCGGCGGATCTCCGGCATGTTGCCGACGACGAAGCCGTCGAAACCGCCGATGAAGTTGATCGAGTCGTTCGGCACCCGCACCAGCGGCTCGGTGGTCTTGGCCTTGCCGTCCCAGAAGTGCTTCAGCACGCCGAGCAGGGCGTTGTCGTAGCCGGTGACATGACTGCCGACGAAGGCCGGCGTATGCGAGAACGGGACGTCGAAGTCCTCCGGAATGCTGCCCTTCTGCTTGGCGTTCTTGATGAACGCGTCGAGATCGTCGCCGATCACCTCGGCCATGCAGGTGGTCGAGACCGCGATCATCTCCGGCTTGTACAGGTTGTAGGCGTTGGCCAGGCCGTCGATCATGTTGTTGAGGCCGCCGAAGACCGCCGCGTCCTCGGTCATCGACGAGCTGACGCAGGAGGTCGGCTCCTTGAAGTGACGCGAGAAGTGCGAGCGGTAGTACGCGACGCAGCCCTGCGACCCGTGCACGAACGGCAGCGTGCCCTGGAAGCCGTTGGCGACGTACACCGCGCCCAGCGGCTGGCAGGCCTTGGCCGGATTGATCGTCAGCGCTTCACGGGCGAAGTTCTGCTCCTTGTAGTCCTCGGTCTTGGTCCAGTCGCGGATCTCCTGGACCCTGGCGTCGGAATGGTTGAATTCGAACTGTTCCTTCTTGTTCTTGAACAGTTCCTGGTACTCGGGCTCACGAAACAGCATCTCGTGGTCGATGACGTTATCTGCACTCTGGGGCATGACGGGCCTCCGAATTGATCAATCAGGTTGAACGGCGGCGACGGCTCAGGCCGCCTGGCGCCAGGGCGCCTTGGTCAGCGACCACACCGGCGAGTTGATCGCCATGTCCATGTCGCGGGCGAAGATCGCAAAGCCGTCGTAGCCGTGGTAAGGGCCGGAATAGTCCCAGCTGTGCATCTGCCGGAACGGCACGCCCATCTTCTGGAACACGTACTTTTCCTTGATGCCGGAACCGACCAGGTCCGGCTGGACCTTTTCGACGAAGCGTTCGAATTCGTAGCCGGTCACGTCGTCGTAGATCAGCGTGCCGTCCTTGATGTAGTGCGTGGTGCGCTGATAGTCGTCGTTGTGGCCGAACTCGTAGCCGGTGCCGACGACCTCCATGCCGAGGTCCTCGTAGGCGCCGATGACGTGACGCGGGCGCAGACCACCGACGAACAGCATCACCTTCTTGGCGTCGAGCCGCGGCTTGTACCTGGCGATCACCGCGTCGACCATCGGCCGGTACTTGGCGATGACCTTCTCGGCGTTGGCCTTGATGGTGTCGTCGAAGTGGCTGGCGATCTCGCGCAGCGACTTCTCGATCATCGTCGGCCCGAAGAAGTTGTACTCGACCCAGGGGATCCCGTACTTCTCTTCCATGTGCCGGCTGATGTAGTTCATCGAGCGATAGCAGTGCAGCACGTTGAGCTTGGCCTTGGGCGTGTTCTCGAGTTCGGCGATGGTGCCGTCGCCCGACCACTGCGCGATCACGCGCAGGCCGATCTCCTCGAGCAGGATGCGGCTCGACCACGCGTCGCCGCCGATGTTGTAGTCGCCGATGATGGCGACGTCGTACGGCGTCGACTCGAATTCATGCTCCTTCCTGGTGTCGCCCTCGAAGACCCAGTCGCGGATCGCGTCGTTGGCGATGTGATGCCCGAGCGACTGCGAAACACCGCGGAAGCCCTCGCAGCGCACCGGCACGATCGTATGCCCGTCGTACTGCTTGGACTTCTTCTTCGAGACCGCCTCGATATCGTCGCCGATCAGGCCGATCGGGCATTCCGACTGGACCGAGATCCCCTTGTTCAGCGGGAACAGCTGCTGGATCTCGTCGATGATCTTGTCGAGCTTCTTGTCGCCACCGAAGACGATGTCCTTCTCCTGGAAGTCGGAGGTGAACTGCATCGTCACGAAGGTGTCGACGCCGGTCGTGCCGATGTAGTAGTTGCGGCGCGAACCCCACGAGTACTGGCCACAGCCGACCGGTCCGTGGCTGATGTGGATCATGTCCTTGATCGGACCCCAGACGACGCCCTTCGAGCCTGCGTAGGCGCAACCGCGGATCGTCATCACGCCCGGCAGCGACTTGATGTTGGACTTCACACCGCAGTCGGGCTTGCCGCCCTCATAGGTTCCGAGATGCTTGGTGCGCTTCTTCGCGGTCTTCTCGGGGTAGGCCTTGAGGACCTCGTCGATCAACGCCTTGTTGGCGGCCTTCTGTTCTTCGGTTGTCACGCTCATGATGAATCTCCAGCGGTCTTGCGAAAGTAGAGGGAGGAGAGTCAGGGCTTCCGTCCCGATGCTTGGGCGGGGTGCGGCCGGGACGGAAGGCCCCGGCTCTCAACCCTCAACTCCTTGCGCTACGCGGCGGCGAGCTCGGCCGCGGTCTTGCCGACCTGCGACTCATCGATCGCCGACATGATGCCGTGCTCCATCAGCAGATCCTCGAGCTCGTCCATCGTGATCGGCGTCGGGATGATGCCCTTGCCGGCATTGGCGTGGATCTTCTCCGCCAGCGTGCGGTACTCGGCTGCCTGCTTCGAATCCGGGGCGTACTCCATCACCGTCATGCGACGCAGCTCGGCGTGCTGCACGATGTTGTCGCGCGGCACGAAATGGATCAGCGTCGTGCCGAGCTTCTTGGCCAGCGACTCGGCCAGTTCCAGCTCCTTGTCGGTCTGGCGCTCGTTGCAGACCAGGCCACCCAGGCGCACGCCGCCGGAGTTCGCGTACTTGAGAATGCCCTTGGAGATGTTGTTGGCCGCATACATGGCCATCATCTCGCCGGACATGACGATGTAGATTTCCTGCGCCTTGTTCTCGCGGATCGGCATCGCGAAGCCGCCGCAGACGACGTCGCCGAGCACGTCGTAGGACACGTAGTCGACACCCTCGTACGCGCCGTTCTCCTCGAGGAAGTTGATCGAGGTGATGACGCCGCGGCCGGCGCAGCCGACGCCCGGCTCCGGACCGCCGGACTCGACGCAGCGGATGTCCCTGTAGCCGACCTTCAGCACATCTTCGATCTCGAGATCCTCGACCGAACCGGCTTCCGCCGCGAGCGACAGGATCGTGTCCTGGGCCTTGGCATGCAGGATCAGGCGGGTCGAATCGGCCTTCGGGTCACAGCCGACGATCAGAATCTTCTGGCCCATGTCGGCCAGTGCTGCCAGGGTGTTCTGCGAAGTCGTCGACTTGCCGATGCCACCCTTGCCGTAAAAGGCGATTTGTCGAAGTGAGGACATTTGAATCTCCAGTTAAATGCATTCAATAACGGTTGGTTCAGCTGAGCAGAAACGAAAAATCGCTCCCTCCCATCAGTGCCCCCGACATGCAGCCCCTGGTCGCTATTTGTAGGTCTTCGTCTTCAGCCACGCATCGGCAAAACATCGCGGTGCGAGACGGTACTGAGCAACCGCCGTGCCATTCTCGGAAAATATACATATCGCTATGTTTTATATGTGTTTTTATCAGCTTTTAAGAGAGCATCAAGACCTCTTGAACGGTGTTGCAAACCTGACAAAAGCCCCGTTTCACGCAGCGCTTGCGACAGCCTTTCCAACCGCCCCTGAAATTCCGATCTTCCGCGCATCGCCCTGCTTTTGCTTGAATTTTCCAGCCGATTTCACATGCGGCACGAAGCTTGCCCGTAACCCGGATACATTCATCCGAGAACCGGGATGGCGAAGCCGACTCCTCACGTTCACACGGCGCCGAGCGTCAGCTCGGCCGGGGCCGATGACGCCGCGCGCGAACCCAATCCGCACTACCGCCGACTCGGCGGCCGCGCCGGTGTCGTCCGGCTGGTCGAGGCCTTCTATGCCGAGATGGACCGCCGCCCCGACGCCCGGACCATCCGCGCCCTGCACGGCAAGGACCTGACGCCGGTCAGGCAGGTGCTGGTGCGCTTTCTGACCGAGTGGCTCGGCGGTCCGGCGCTCTATTCGCAGGAACGCGGCCACCCGCGCCTGCGCCGGCGCCATCTGCCGTTCCGGATCGGCGCCGCGGAACGCGACGCCTGGATGGCCTGCATGCGCGCCGCGCTGCAGACGACCTGCGGCGATACCGAACTGCGCGCCGAACTCGAAGCCGCGTTCGCGCGCACGGCGGACTTCATCCGCAATGACGCCGCCAGCAGCCATCAACCACACAGCACCCCGCCGCAGCCGGAAGCGTCCGCATCCGGGCACTGCAGCTGCGCCGCATCGAATTCCCCCGCCACTGGAGCATCCGCATGACCACCCTCGCCGAAACCGCCCTCGCCCCGCTGGAGGCCGAAGGCCGCCTGTTCAATCCCGTATTCAAGGGCCCGCTGCCATCGCCGGAATTGTTCGGCTTCCGCGGCGAACTGGCCCTGAAGTTCACGCCGAACGTCGCCGACGAGGCGCGGCCGCCGGAGGTCGTCGCCGAACAGATCATGATGGTCGCCGAAGCCGGCAAGCCGACGATCGCGTTCCTGTGCGGCTACCTGCTGTCGTTCGAATACCTCAAGCCGCTGGTCGAGGTCCTTGGCGACGCGATCGCCGAGGACGGCAAGTACTTTCTGTTCTGCAACAACATCGACCTGACGGCGCGCTACCAGGTGGCGTTCGGCGGCGCGGTGTTCCAGATCCTGCCGATCGACGAGGCCACCGCCTGGAACGAACTGCTCGAACTGCTGTATCTGGAGAAGTCAGAGCTCAAGCGCCTGGATACCGGCGGCAAGCTCGAGGCGGTGTATCGCAAGGCCCTCGACTGGTCGGACCAATACGAGCGGATCAGCTACGAGGAGGGTCTGCAGCGCATGGGACCGGTGCGCAATCCCAACGAGAACCGGCCGGTCTGAACCGACACCCGGAGGACGCGCCGCCGCGAGGCGGTGCGTCCGCATGGCCGCGGCGCTCAGGCCGGGCGCAGCTCGACCGCGACGTCCCGTGGCGCCGCCGCATACGGGCGCGAGGTCACCAGGATCTCGGCGCCGGCTGCGGCATAGTCCGCCGCGTTGCCGGCGTGGATGCCGCCGGCCGCGGCGATGCGGGGCCGCCTGCCGCTGCCGCCGTCGACGACGGTGCGGACGCGGGCCACCGCCACCGGCGTGAACTTCTCGAGCTGCAGAACGTCCGCGCCGGCCTCGATCGCCGCCACGGCGTCGGCCTCGTCGGTGACTTCGACCACGATGCCGCGCTCGGGCGCGACCCGGCGGCAGCGCAGGATCGCCTCCGCCAGGGTGTCGCCGTCGTCGAGGAAGCGGCGATGCTCGGGAAAGATCAGCACTGTCTCGGCGAGCCCGAGGCGATGCATCGCGCCGCCGCCCGCGATCACCGCGTAGGCGGCCAGGCGCCGCGTCGACGGCAGATTCTTGCGCGTGCACGCGACCGCCACGTCGGTGGCACCCCCGCGCGCCGCGTCGACGATCGCGCGGGTATCGGTGGCGATGCCGGACAACCATTCGAGCAGGGTCTGCACCACCTTCCACGCCGCGAACAGGGCGGCGGCGTCGCCCTCGCACCGCATCAGCACGGTGCCGGCGCGCACGGCCCTGCCGCTGTCGCAGTCGCGCGTCGCGTCCAGGCCGAGATGTCGCAACAGCCGCTCGGCATCCTCGGTCCCGCAGACGCACATGTCGCCACGGGCACGCAGCGTCATCCGCGCCGCGCGGCCGCCGATGCCGAGTGCGTGCGTCGTCAGATCACCGTAGAGCGCGTCCTCGTCGAACAGACGTTCGAGTTCGGCGAGCCCCAGGGCCGGGCGATGGATCATCGCCTCAGCTGCCGGCCGGCATCGACCCGACTCCGCCGCTCAGGTCGCAGAGGTCGGCCAGCGGCGTCCAGGCCGCGAAGTCGGCGACGAGCTGTTCGATATGGCGCCGGTACAGCGCGCGCGCGGCCTCGCCCGACAGCGCGGTGATGTCCTGGTTCGACAGGCGCGCCCGCAGCTGGCGCCGCACCACCCCATGCATCAGCTTCAGGACCGGCGCCGGCAGGCCGCTCCCGAAACGCCAGTACAGATCGGCTTTGAGTTCGGCCTCGGCCGCATTCAGTGTGGCACCCATGCAATGACTCCATGACGGATCCGGCGCCCGCCCACAGCTCAGGCGTACGTCGGATTGAACTGGACTTCGGACGCCGTCTGTTCGTTCCAGAACGGCGACAGCTCGCGCAGGCGCGCGACGATCGCCGGCATCACGTCGATCACGCGATCGACATCGGCCTGCGTGTTCTCGCGCGACAGTGAGAAGCGTGTCGATCCGTGCGCGGCGGTGTACGGGATGTTCATCGCCCGCAGCACGTGCGACGGCTCCAGCGAACCCGAGGTGCAGGCCGAGCCGGACGAGGCGGCGATGCCGTACTGGTTCATCAGCAGCAGAATCGCCTCGCCCTCGATGAACTCGAACGCGATGTTGCTGGTGTTGGGCAGCCGGCTTTCCGGATCGCCGTTGACGATGCAGCGCGGCACCCGTTCGACGATGCCGGCTTCGAGCCGGTCGCGCAGCGCGCGCACTTCGGTCTGCTCGTGTGCCATCCACCGCTGCGCCAGTTCGGCGGCCTTGCCGAGACCGACAATCGCCGGCGCGTTCTCGGTGCCGGCACGGCGCCCGCGCTCCTGGTGCCCGCCGCGGATCATCGGGCGCAGGCGCACCCCGCGGCGCACGTACAGCGCGCCGATGCCCTTGGGTCCGTGCAGCTTGTGCCCGGACAGCGACAGCATGTCGATCTCGCTGGTCTTCAGATCGATCGGCAGCTTGCCGACCGCCTGCACCGCGTCGGTATGGAACAGGACGCCGGCCTCGTGCGCCAGCTCGGCGAGCTGTTCGACCGGGAAGATCGTGCCGGTCTCGTTGTTGGCCCACATGATCGAGGCGATCGCGGTCCGCGGCCCGAGCGCGCGGCGGTAGGCCTCGAGATCGAGCCGGCCCTTGGCGTCGACGCCGATGCGATGCACCTTGACGCCCCGGGTCTTCTCCAGCCACTCGCACAGCGCCAGCACCGCGGGATGCTCGACGGCGGTGGTGACGATCTCGTCGCGGGGCTGGCGCGCACTGCTCTGCGTCTCCAGCGCTGACAGGATCGCGGTGTTGTCGGCTTCGGTCCCGCTGCCGGTGAACACGATCTCGTGATCGAACTCGCAGCCGAGCAGCGCCTGCAGTTGCCGGCGCGCCTGCTGCAGCGCTCCGCCGACCTGTGCGCCGAAGGCATGCATCGAGGAGGCGTTGCCGAACTGTTCGGTGAAGAACGGCAGCATCGCCTCGAGCACTTCCGGATCGGCGCGGGTGGTCGCGTTGTTGTCGAGATAGACCGGGCGCATCGCGCCGTCGATGAGGGTCGACATCGTCGGGCTCCTCAGGCGTAGGCCGGCGCGCCGGCCGGGACCGGGACCACCCGCAGCGGGAAGCCGAGCTTGTCGGCGAGGCGCTCCTGCACACCGCTGATCGTGACGCTGGCCATCTGGCAGTTCACGCAGGCGCCGGTGAGCTTGACGTAGACCGTGTTGCCGTCGACATCGACCAGCTCGCAGTCGCCGCCGTCCTGTTGCAGGAACGGGCGCAGCTCCGCGATCGCCTGCTCGATCAGCCGGATCTTCTGCAGCGTCGTCATCCCTGCGGCCGCGGCAGGAGCGGCGGCCGGCGCCGCCTTCCCGGGCGACTTGTTGCGGCGAACCGGACGGATCGCGGTCACCGGATCGAATGCCTCGTCGGCCGCGAGCACGCCTTCGGCGACCATTGCCGCGTTGGTCTTCTGCAGCACCTCCTCGACACCCTCGATGCAGGTGCCGCAGCTGCCTGCAGCCTTGGTGTAGTGGGTGATCTGCTCGATCGTGGTCAGGCCGTTGGCGCGCACGGTGCGTTCGATGTAGCCCTCGTCGATGCCGAAGCACTTGCAGATCAACGCCCCTTCCTCATGGTCGTCGACCCACTCCTCGCCCTTGTAGTTGGCGACCGCGGCGCGCAGCGCCTCGTAGCCCATCACCGAGCAGTGCATCTTCTCCGGCGGCAGGCCGCCGAGAAAATCGGCGATGTCCTGGTTGGTGATCTTCAGCGCCTCGTCGAGGGTCTTGCCGATGATCAGCTCGGTCAGCGCCGACGACGACGCGATCGCCGAACCGCAGCCGAAGGTCTGGAAGCGCGCGTCGGTGATGATCTGGGTGTCGGGATCGACCTTGATCGACAGCCGCAAGGCGTCACCGCAGGCGATCGCGCCGACATCGCCGACGCCGTCGGCGCCCTCGAGCGCGCCGACGTTCTTCGGATTGAAAAAGTAGTCTTTGACCTTTTCCGAGTATTCCCACATGACGGCGATCTCCGTTTGCAGTTGCGGCCTGTACAAGACCTGTTTAGCAACCGCCATGCCATCCTTATGTGATTGTTTTTATGTATCTTTTTAAGGAACCCCGGAATCGTCTCGGCGCACTTGCAGGAAATGTCGCGTTTGCGACAGGACAGAATCCACAGCGCGCGGCGCTCAGGCCGCCGCCGCGGCGCCGATGCGCTCGAGCATCCGCTCGGCGAACGTCGCCAGCGGCAGCTCGATGCGGCTGATGTTCTGCTCGGCCAGGAAGCGCGCCTCCATGCGCGTCAGCGGCTCCGGCAGGACCGCCCAGTGGCGGTCGGACGAACGCTTCATGATCTGCCGGGCGAATCCGCGTGTGAGCTGATCGTCGAAGCGGCAGCCGATGAACAGGAAGCTGCGGGAACTGCGCAGGCGCTGCACCGCGGCCGGAATCGGCGTCTGGATATCGATCTCGGTCAGCACCTCGACGAAGTCGGTGTCGGAGACCAGATAGTTGGCCGCCGGCGCGTGTCCGCCCAGCGGCTTGTACAGCAGCGTGCGCCAGTCCGGTCGGGCGTCCTCTGCCAGCGCGTGCCCGCGCGCGTCGTAGCGCCCGGTCCATTGCCCGAAGTGCTCGGACTGCGACAGGCCCTGCACCTGCCCCCAGGCGTCGCGCTCGCCGTCTGCCGCGTGGACCCGGTCGAGCGCATCGCCCATCGCGTCGTCGTACCAGGTATCGACGATCAGCGGCGGCTTCAGCGCCGCCAGCGCAAGGTGCAGCTCCGACGCCACCGGCGGCGCCGTGAACGCCTGATCCATCAGATGGACCAGTGTCTTGCGGTGCTTGAAGTTCTCGATGAACTGCGCGCTGCGGGTCAGGTTGTTGCGGATCTTGCCCGGCACCGACGCCTTCGCGGTCAACGACTGCACCAGAGCCTCCGGCGTTTCCGGCACGACGTAGCCGTCGCACAGCTGCAGCATGCGCGGGCCCAGGTACGGGATCAGGCGGCCTTCGGCGAGCATCCCGGCAAGGGCATCGATCAGGGTGGATTCAGGCATGGGGCGATCTCCGCGGAATCGGGTCAGAGGTAGATGGCGGCGCCGGCGCCGACATTGGTGCAGGCGTCCTTGAGCGTCTTGACCACGAAGCGCACGTGGTCCTCGCCGAGGCCGCCGTGAAACGGCAACGCCAGGGAGCGATCGGCGATGCGATCGGTGTTGGGCAGCACACCGCGCCGCAGCCCGAGCTGTTGATAGTGGAAATCCATCGTCAGCGGCGCGCAGTACGCGGCGCACTCGATGCCGCTGGCCTCCAGATCGTCGACGATCTGGTTGCGGGCGCTGCCGGTGAAACGCTTGCCGAGGTGCACGACGTAGAGCATCCAGTTCACCGATTCGACCTCCGGTGCCTGATACGGTGGCTTGATGCCCTCGAAGCTCTGCATCTGCTCGTGGTACCAGGCCTCGACCTGGCGTCGCCGCGCCAGGATCGCGTCGACCCGTTCGAGCTGGGCGAGTCCGACCGCGGCGGTCAGCTCGCTGATGTCGCAGCGCAGCGGGATCCGCGACCCCACCGACAGCGACTGGCGGTCCCGCATGCGCCGCGCGCGCCGGTACCGGATCTCGGCGGCCAGATGCGCATCGTCGGTGACGACCATGCCGCCCTCGCCGCAGCTCAGCGCGCCGGGCTGGGCGAAGTCGAACACCGACACGTCGCCGAAGCAGCCGACCTTGACGCCGCCCACCGTCGATCCCAGCGCCTCGCTCGAGTCCTCGAGCAGCACCAGGCGGTGCGCCTGCGCCAGCGCGCGCAACGAATCCCACGCCGCCGGATGGCCGTTGCTGTTGCCGGCCAGGATCGCGCGGGTCCGCGGCCCGATCCGCTCGGCGACCCGCGCCGGCGCGAGCGTGCCCGACCAGTAGTCGATGTCCGCCGCGACCGGCCGCAGTCCGGCCAGGGTCACGGCATGCGCCAGATGGTGCCAGGCGTAGGCCGGGACCACGACCTCATCGCCGGGATCGAAACCCAGCGCCTGGAGCGTCGCCAGCAGACCCAGCGTACCGCTGGCGACGGCGACGGCGTGACGGCGGCCGACCCATTCGGCGAAGCGCGCCTCGAAGGCCTCGACCAGCCCCGCCGCCGACCAGTCGCCCGCATGCAACGCCGCCAGCAGCAGCGTTTCCTCGCGGTCGCCGACATCCGGTTGCGACAGCGCGATCCAGTCGTGCTCCATGGCCCCGTCAGCCTTCGGCCAGCAGCAGGCCGTCGGCGCGTTCGGCCGAGGCGGTCACGCGCCGGCAATGCCCGTCGGACTCGACCCAGTAGACGCTGCGCCCGGCAACGCTCCGGGCCGGGGTTTCATCGCGCACATCCAGCGCGTCGACCGGCGTCGCGCGCAGCCGCGGAAACGCGCCGCGCACCGCGGCAACGGCGTCGCGCATACTGGCCGCTGCACCGACCAGCTCGACGATCCGTGCTTCCTCCGCCGCGCTGATGCCGTTCATCCGGCGACCTTGCGCGCTTCGACGGTGATCGGCAGACGCGTGTCCTCGGCCATCGCCGGCAGCTCCAGCTCCCAGCCGTTGCCCAGGGTGATCGTGCCGCCCCACATCGACGGGTGCTGCATCGAGACGATCGGCTCTTCGAGGTCCTTCTTCGGCACATAGGCCGACAGCGCGCCGGTCTGGGTCTTGCGGATCATCACTTTCATCGCGTCTTACTCGGTTCGTCCATCAAAAAGTCCGTGGCCTCGCATGTGCCGCGGCCGCGAGCACCGTCAGCCCTGATCGCCCGCGCGTCACGCCGCATCCGCCAGACGCGGCAGCAACTCCGCGCACAGGGCGTCGACCGTGGCGTCGAGTTCTCCGGCGGTGGTTTCGCGCGACAGCGAAAACCGGATTGCCGCCAGCGCCTCCGGCGCGGTGACGCCCATCGCCCGCAGGACATGCGACGGCGCCTGCCCGCCGCTGCTGCACGCCGCCCCGGACGCACACCAGATCCCGTTGCGTTCGAGACGGTTGAGCACCAGATCGGCGTCGAGGTCGGCGATGCGCAGATAGCTGGTGTTGGGCAGACGGGACGCAGCGGCGCCGAAGACCCGCACCGGCAGTCTCGCCGCGAGTGCCTGCTCGAAGCGGTCCCTGAGCGCGGCGATGCGCGTCCGCTCCCGCTCCAGGTCGACGGCGGCAAGTGCCGCGGCGACACCGAACCCGGCGATCCCGAACAGGTTCTCAGTGCCGCCGCGGCGCCCGCGCTCCTGCGTGCCCGGAATCAGCTCCGGCCAGCTCAGTCCCTTGCGCTGCAACAACGCGCCACAGCCCTTGGGGCCATGCAGCTTGTGCGCGGAGACCGAGGCCAGATCGATGCCGAGCCGCGAAAAATCGAAAGGGACGCGTCCGGCGACCTGGGTCGCGTCCACATGCATCGGCACGCCGGCGGCGCGTGCCCGCGCCGCGATCGCCGCGACCGGTTGCAGCACCCCGGTTTCGTTGTTGGCGGCCATCACCGAAACCAGCGCCGCGCCCGGCTCGATCAGCGCGCCGGCACGGTCGGGGTCGACGCGACCGGCCGGGTCCACCGGCAGCAGCCGCAGGCGCGCGCGTCCTTCGGCCGCCAGGCGCCGCGCCGCCCGCAACATGCCCGCGTGCTCGATCGCGCTGAGGATCAGCAGCGGTGCGACGTCGCCGTCCGCGGACCGGCGCCGCAGGGCGCCCTCCAGCACCGCGCAGTTGGCTTCGGTCGCACCGCTGGTGAACAGCACCTCGGCCGGCGCCGCGCCGAGCAGGCCGGCCACCGCCTTGCGCGCCTGCGCCATCAGGCGCTTGGCCGCCTGCCCGCCCGGATGCGCGGACGCCGGATTGCCCCAGCAGGACCGCATCGCCTCGGCGACTGCCTCGACCACCTGCGGTGCCGGCCGGGTCGTGGCGTTGTTGTCCAGATAGATCGCCGCGTCGTTCATGGCCAGAACTCGCGCAGCGGATCGAGACGCAGGCGCTGCAGCAGCTCGCCGAGCGCACCTTCCTGCACCAGCCGCCAGGACGCCAGCGCGTGCTCGCGCGCATACAGGCGCCAGCGTCGCACGTCGACCGGCTGCAGCCGCGCGATGTCGATCTCGCCGCCTTCGGCGTCGACACGACGGGAGCAACAGGGGCTGCGCACCCGCCAGCCGCTGTCCTCGTACTGCAGCCGCGGATGCACGTAGCGGTAGCGTTCGCGATCGCGCAGGGCGCGTTCGATGCAGCGCCGCTCGAACGTCTCCGAATCGCGCCGCGGCGGTGCGCCGTCCGTCGCGACGTTCATCGGCGCGCCCCGACCGGCGGCATCGGCTCCGAGACCCCGGGCAACAGCGCCTCGAGTTCGTCCTCGAGGCAGCCGACCACGCCGACCGCGAACTCGACCAGATACAGCGGCGTCCGGCTCTGCTCGTGCATGCCGACCTGCACGATCTCGCCCTGCTCGCCGGCCTGCACCAGTCGCGCGTCGGGCGGCTGGTCGGGGAAACCGCCGTCGTTGTAGAGATCGGCACGCGCGCTGACGCGCTGCCCCCACTCGAATCGCGGTTCCTGCAGATCGATCATGACGCGCCTCCACCCGACGGATCGGCCGCCGCCGCGCCGCGCCCGATCCGATCGAGCTGCCGCACCTTGTCCGGACCGAGCGCCGCGAGGATGTCCTCCGGCAGATCGTCCAGGCTCATCAACTCCTTGGCGCGCATCCCGACCCGATAGCCGCGGTCGACGAATTCGACGGCGTAGATGTAGTACTGCTGAAGGAAGCTGCCGATCGACGTGACGTAGCCGACGTCGCCCTTGCGCACCAGCTCGTCGCCGATCTCGCGTCCCGGAAACGTCCCGTCGTTGCGGACCGCGCTCCGGCTGACGACACGCTCGCCGATGGCGTAGCGCGGCGGCAGCGCCAGTTCGACCACGTCATCGTCGCGGCGGATGTCAGTCATGGCTGCTTGCCTCCGTCCCGACACTGGCGTCGAGCGCAGCCAGCCGCTGCTCCGCCGCGGCCACGACCTCCGGCTCCGGATCGGCGCTCAATGCCGCGGCCAGCGCCCGGCCGGCATGCAGGGCCACCTCGCGGCGGACTTCCCAGGCCGGATCGGCCGCGAGCGCCTGCTGCAACGGCGGCAAGGCACGGGCGGCGACGATACGCCGCACGCCCACTTCCCCGTCCTGCGCCATACGTCCAAGCGCCGCCGGATCGAGGCGCAGCGCGACGGTGCGTCGCACCTGCGGATCGGGATCGGCCGCCATCCGCGCCAGCAGCGCAAGAGGCAGGCGCCGTGCCACCTGCAGGCGCACGTAGTAATCGTCGTCGTCGCACATCTTCGTCAGCGCATCCGGGTCGAGCCGGCCGGCGACACGGATCCGCACCTCGCGATGCGGGTCGTTCATCAGCTTGCGCAGCTGACGCTGCGGCAGACGCATCGCCACCGACAGGCGCACGGTCTCGTCCGGGTCCGCCATCATTTCGGGCAGGCGGAAGACGCTGGCGTGGCGCACCGCGATCGCGCGGACCTCGAAATACGGATGGGTCAACCAGCGGTCGGCGGTCTGCGGGTTCCAGTTGAAGTAGCGATCGATGCGCCGTGCGTAACGGTCGTGCACGCAGGCGCGACCGCGCTCGCAGCGCAGGCCCGCCGCGCCTCCGGCGTCGCAGTGTCCGCAGTCGACCGGCCGGCCGCACCAGTCGGCGGCGGCGATGGCCGCCTCCGCCACATCCGGCGCCGACGGGAGCAGACTCACCGGACCGTGCCTCCGTCCACGCACATCGCGTCTTCGCAGGCGTCGTCGTCGAGTCCGGATTCGGCCCGCGCCAGCACCTCTCCAAGCAATGCACCGCCGACGCGATCGTCCGGGTCCAGCGCCTTGAGCAGCGTCAGCGCCGGACGCGCGACGTCGGTATCGCCGATGCGCAGGCTCAGGTAGGCATAGCCCTTCAGCGCGAACAGGAAGAAGCGGGTCGTCGGATCGAAGCGCGCACCGCCCATCGGCACCGGCGGCGTGTCCCGCCAATGTCCGTTCAGCCCCAGGGTCTGCGCGCCCAGCACCAGCGACCGCTCGGCGACGGACCGAGCCTCGCGCAGGCTGTGGCCGTAGAAGTGGAAGCGGTACAGCGCGATCAGCGTCGCCGGATGCTGCGGCGCCAGCGTCCGGGCCTGCTCGAGGAGATGCAGCGCGGCCTGCGGATCGCTGCCGCGCAGGCGCCCGGCATCCTGCAGGAGCCGCTGCGCGGCTTCGGGCAGACCGCCGCCGAAAACCGCGTCCTCGAAATCGGCCAGGTCCATGCTCATGCCCGCATCCGACCTTCGACCTAGGCCGAGATCTGAACCAGATCCGAGGTGTCGGCGCTCGCCGAGGACGACTCGCAGCCGCAGCCGCTGGCCTTGGGATCCACGAAGCTCAGCCCACTCTGCGTCGGCGTGTCGACGAAGTCTATCGTCACGCCGTCGAGCAGCAACCGACTCTCGGCCGGCAGGAACAGGCGCACGCCAGCGACGTCAAAGACCTGGTCCCCGGCCAGAGGCTCGGCCTCGACACTGAACTCGGCGTTGAGACCCGAACAGCCGCCGGCCGACACCGACAGGCGGAAGCCCGCCGCTGCGCCCTTGCCGCCGAAGCGGATCATGCGGCCGATGAATTTGCCCGCCGCCGGCGTCACCTGAAATGCAGTCATGGTCCGGTTCCGGTGCGCGCGGCTCAGGCCGCCTTCTTGATGCAGCCATCGACCGGGCACACCGCGATGCATTGCGGCGAGTCGAAGTGCCCTTCGCACTCGGTGCACTTCTTCGGGTCGATGATGAAGGTGCCGTTCTTCTCGCGAATGGCGACGTTCGGGCATTCCGGCTCGCAAGCCGAGCAACCGGTGCACATCGAGGCGATGATCTTCAGAGCCATGGGTCTTCTCCTGTGGAGCTGTGGAAGGAACGAAAAGCGGTCAGGCGGCCGCGGTGTAGGCGCCCTGACGGATGGCGGCGTCGCCGCGCGCCTGATGCGTCAGTTCGCCGCGGGCGACACGCGCCCGGTAGTCGGCGAACCAGCTCAGCGCCGCGTGTTCGATGAAGTCGTGGGCGTAGGCATCGACCGGCTCGATGCCGGCACGCTCGAGTTCCTCGCGCGGACAGGCGCCGATCTTCGCGACCAGGACCGCGTGGCAGTCGTTGATCGCGTCGACGATCGACGGCAGCTGCTCGTCCTCACCGTAGCCGCCCTGACAGTAGAGATCGACGCGTCGGTGGCCGACGAACACCGCCGCGGTCGCCGACACCTCGAAGATCTGGAATTCGGTGGCGTGTCCAAAATGCTGATTGACGCGTCCCTGACCCTGGGTGGCGACCGCCACCAGCAGCTTGATCGCGTCGGTGTCCGCGGCGGCGTCCGGCGACTGCACCGCCAGCGCATGCGCCTTGGCCGCGCGCTGCGCCTGACGTTCGGATTCGACGCTGGCCTGGTACGCGCGCCGCTTGTCGATGTCGTAGACGACCTCCATCTGCTCGATCTTTTCGAGCGTGAACTCGTCGCTGCGATCCTCGCCGAGCAGGCCCACCGCATCGGCCCGGCACTGCCGGCAGTGGCGCATCAGATTGGCACCGCCCGAACAGGCGTCCTGTACCGCCTTGAGTTCCTGCGCGGTCGGCCCGCGCTGGCCGTTGAGTCCGTAATAGGTGCCGTGCTCGGCCTCGGAGATCAGCGGCATGATGTTGTGCAGGAACGCACCGCGCGCCTTGACCGCCCTGTTGACCTCGATCAGGTGCTCGTCGTTGACGCCGGGAATCAGCACCGAGTTGATCTTGGTCAGGATGCCCCTGGCGGTCAGCTTCTCCAGTCCCTCGAGCTGACGCTCGGTGAGAATCTTCGCGGCATCGCGCCCGGTCCAGCGCTTGTGCTTGTAGAAGATCCACGGATAGATCTTCTCGCCGATCTCGGGATCGACCATGTTGATCGTGATCGTCACGTGATCGATGTTGTATTTGGCGATCTCGTCGACCATGTCCGGCAGTGCCAGGCCGTTGGTCGACATGCACAGCTTGATATCCGGCGCCTGCTCCTGCAGCAACCGGAAGGTCTCGAAGGTCTTGGACGGACTCGCCAGCGAATCGCCGGGGCCGGCGATGCCGAGCACGGTCATCTGCGGAATCTCGCTGGCGACGGCGACAACCTTCTTCACCGCCTGTTCCGGGGTCAGCTTCTGCGACACCACACCAGGCCGCGATTCGTTGCTGCAGTCGTACTTGCGGTTGCAGTAGTTGCACTGGATGTTGCAGGCCGGCGCCACCGCCACGTGCATGCGCGCGTAGTGGTGATGGGCTTCCTCCGAATAGCAGGGATGGTTCTTGACCTTCTCCCAGATCTCCGGCGGCATGTCGGCGGGCCCGTCGGACGAACCGCAGCTCGCCTTGCCGTCGCCGCCGCTGGTGGAGCAGCCCCCGCCGCCACTCTCGGTGACGGCCTTGCCGAACTTCAGCAGATCGTCCAGTGAGATATAGCTGGACGCAGACGCAGCGGGCGTACGGGTAAGGGACATCGCGGCACTCCTGAACACGTGCAAGGCGGATTCAGGGTCTTGCTTTGCGAAGGTCGTGCCATCTTTTATGTATTGTTTTTATTGTGTTTTTATAGTCGTCGCGATGTGATTTTCCCGACATTTGCGACATCCCGTCCGATCCCGGACGCCCGCGTGCGCAGGTCCGGCTACAGATGCGGAACGACGATCAGGCGCTCGACCGGGAGCCCTTCGACGAAGTGCGACTGCACGATCTCGTCGATATCCGCCGCGGTGCGCGGCTGGTACCAGATGCCTTCGGGATACACGACCATCAACGGGCCGGCCCGGCAGAATCCGAGACAGCCGCTGGCGGTGACGCCGACATCCGCGAGCTGGCGCGACTGCACCTGCTCGCTCAGGCGCCCCCACAGCGGATGCGCACCCGATGTCGCGCAGCTGCCGTGTGGATGGCCCGGCGGGCGTTGCTGCGCGCAGCAGATGGCGTGATGGCGGTAGACCTGGGGAAGTTCGAGGCTCATGCGTCTCTCCCGAATGATGGCAAGGGGAATGGACCGGCGCGACGTTCCGCTCGCGCCGAGGTAAGCGCACCGGCGCTGTCAGCGGCGCGGCCGCTCGTGTGGGGCGTAATGGCTGAAGTGGCCCTCTTGCGCCGCGCGGCGGCGCGCCTGCTTGATGATCTGCGCCGAGCGCCCCGGCGCGGCCGGCGCCGACATCAGCCGCTCAAGCTTGCGCCCCCCGCAGTGTGGGCAGCTCGGCTTGTCCGTGGCCGTGACCAGCAGTTCGAATTGTTGGTGGCAGCGCGGGCAGCGGTAGTCGTAGAGCGGCATGACGGGTTTGTCCTGATTGCGACACGGGGAAGGCCGATATCCCCCTAGGCAGCAAGAAGGATGCCCCCGAAGCGCCGCATCGATTGATCCAGATCAATGCACCTGAAGCAGACCACCGCCGACGCTCGGAACTGGCGCGGCATTCGCATGCCGACATCGCCCAACCGAATGGAACTCGCAAGATGAAACTCAGTGCTCGCAACGCCCTTCCCGGAACCGTTGAAAAAATCACTAAGGGCGCGGTCACGACGACCGTGCACATCGACGTCGGGCACGGGATCCATCTGACCTCGTCGATCACCAACGACGCGGCCGAGGACCTCGACCTGAAGGTCGGCGACACCGTCACCGCCATCGTCAAATCCTCGGACGTGATCGTCGGCAAATGAGGTGGCTCCGGGCGGCGCCGTCGGATGAGGGCGCCGTCCGGTCCGTACCCTTGCGCTGCTAGCGCGTCTCCAACCAGCGCAGCAGCAGCGCGCGCTGCCTGGGCGTCGACGCGACAAAGCGCGCCTGCGCCGCGGCTGCCTCGCCGCCGTGCCAGAGGATCGCCTCCTCGACCGAGCGGGCGCGGCCGTCGTGCAGCAGGCCAAGCGCGCCGCCGCGTTGCACGGCGTAGCCCAAGCCCCACAGCGGCGCGGTTCGCCAGGCGCCGGGAACCGCCTGTCCGCGCAGATCGCGATCGGCCAGTCCGGACCCGAGGTCGTGCACCAGCAGGTCCGAGTACGCGGGCAGCTGCGCCGGACCGGCGCCATCGATCTCGACCGGCAGCGCCGGCACATGGCAGTCGGCACAGCCGGTGGCCGTGAACAGCGCCGCTCCGTCCGCCTCGATCCCGCCGTCGCGCGCGACCGCCGGTACCGCGAGCCAGCGCTGGAAGGCCTCGACCGCGGCAAACAACTGCGGATCGACTTCGGGGCTGCCGCCGGATGCGGCCTTCCGGCACGCCGCCTGCGTCGCGGTGCAGTCGTCGGCGGGCTGCAGCGGATTGCTCAGGCCCATTTCCCGCGCGAACGCACGCCCGGTCTGGTCGGCGACCGAGACCGCGTCGCCCTGCCAGTCGAAGCGTCCCGGCATCTTCCGCCCGTCGAATTCGCGCCAGGCAATCCGCCCGCGTACGCCGTCGGTCCGCTCGGCATTGCGCGCCTCGCGCCGCCGCAGCCAGTCGACCGGCACGCGCTCGAGCAGGCCGGCACCGAACAGCGCCGGCGCCAGCCGCGGCTTGAGCACGGTATCGTCCGCGAGTGCGCCATAGCCCGGCACCTCGACGAGATACCGCGGATCCCGCAGCTGCCACCGGGCGCCGTCCGGATAGCGCCCCTCCAGCATGCGATAGCGCACCCGCAGCTGCGCCTCGGCCGGAACCTGATCCAGGCCCGACGGGTTAAGCACATGGCCGTAGCGCGGATGAGGCCCCGCCGACCCAGCCGGCGACACCGCGATCACCAGGCCGATCGGCAGCGCGCCATCCCCCTCGGGACCACGGCCGCGCGCACCGCTGTTGTGGCAGGCGTCACAGGACGGCGCGTTGTGCAGCGGACCGACACCGTCGATACGCGCGGCCTGCGCGGTCCCGGCGGCGACCCAATGCGTGTTGAAGACCGCCAGACCGAGCGCGTAGCGCTGCTGCTGTTCGCCGTCGAGCGCGGCATACGGCACCGGCTCGAACCGGGTCTGCGCCGCGACGCGGACCGCCGCGAACGACACACCGCCCGGTCCCTCTGCGGATCCGCCGGCTGCGGCCGCCGACACCGACAGCAGACACGCGGCCGCCGGCGCCCACCGCGACCGGCGCCGGGCACGAGCTGCCGCCGTCATGGCGTCGCGGCCTTGATCAGCAGGCGTGTCGTATCCGTCGGGCTACCGCTGAACTGCAACACCAGCTCGCGGCCGGCGGGCAGTTCGTAGACCACGACCTTGTGCGGGGCCGAGCACCCGAACACTCCCTGAAAATCCCTGGACGCGATCAGCTTCCCGGAGTCGACGATGTCGATCCAGTGATTGCTGCCGATCGCGACGTGATAGCCCCCCGCTTCCGGCACTTCGAACCGCACCATGCCGCCGGCGGCACCGTCGGGCAGCATCGGCTTGCCCGGCGCAGCCGCCAGCTTCACCCCGGACAGCGGCGACAGCGCCAGCGCATAAGGCCGCCCGAGCCTTACCGTCGGCGCCGACTCGACGTCGCTCCCCGCCTGCAACGTCTGTGCGTCACCGGCGTACTGCGTCCGCGTCGGCGCGAACTCGGCACGAAAGCCGTCACAGGCGTCATCGGCCAGCGCCGGCGCGCCATGAAGGCAGCACCCGACGACGACGGCAGCCGCGCTGCGGCAAATGGACAAGGGGAATCGGATAGGCACGGCATCACTCCTGAGGTGGTCTCGACTCGGCTCGGAACACGCGGCACGAAGCCACGTTTCTATATATCTAGCTATATAGCGATTATTGCATGGAGCATGCCAAGGCCAATCCAACTTTCAGGAAGCTGTTTTTATTGAATTAATTTAATCGCGACAGAATCGGGCCGGCTCACGACGCGTGATCCGATGTCGACTTTGTCGGAAGCCCGTCACATAACGATGTCTGGACAAACCGGCCGTCATGCGGCCGGCGCCGGCCTCAGGCCGGAACGCCGACGATGACCGACGCCGTCGAAAAGCGCAGCCAGACGTGCTGTCCGATGCCGATCGCCGGCATCTCGGCAGTCGCCGCCACCGCGACCGCGCTCAGGTCCGCACCGATGTCGACCAGCACCTCGGTGTAGCAGTCATCCCGGCTCATGCTGCGGACCACGCCGTCCAGGGCGTTGACCTCGCCGCCGACGGACTGCGACGGCTGCGCCTGCCCCTCCGCGCTCACGACCCGCATCGACGGCGCCTTGATCAGCGCCACCACATCGATGCCGGGCCTGAGTGCGAGCGCCTCGACGCTGCTGCGCGTGATCAGCGCGACGATGCGATGTCCGCTCGGCAGGCGCAGGACGACGTGGTCCTGCAGAGCCCCTCCGGACAGCGTCTCGACCCGCGCGAAGAACTGGTTGCGGGCACTGGTCCTGACGGTGACGCGGTCGAGCAGACGCAGGTCGTCGGCGAAGCTGCCGCCGAACTCCTCAAGCAGCCGGGCCTCCGCTTCGCGTACCACGCTCAGGGCCACCGACAGCCGGCGTCCGCGGGCGGTCAGGCGGATTCCGCAGCCGATGTCGCCTTCGAGCCATTCGGCCAGCGGCTCACCGGCGAGGTTGTTCATCTCCTGCACCGCGCCGCGCGCCGACGCAGCTTCGTGCTCGCGAACCGGCAAGACGTCGAAACCGGCCGCGTCGAACAGCCAGCGCAGACGCTGGTGACCGATCCAATCGTCTCCGCCGCGCAGCGGGTCGCGCGGCTGCGGCCTGTTGCAGTCCTGGCTCACGATGCCCCTCTGGGTTTCTAGAACTTACGCACTTCGATGTTGTGCTTCTGCAGCGCGTACGCGAGCTGGCGCGGCGTGATCCGCAGCAGGCGCGCGGCCTTGGCCTGGACCCAGCCGCACTGCTCCAGCGCCCAGATCAGGCGGTCGCGCTGATCCTGTGGCGGCTCGCCGGCATCCGCGAACTGGCGCGACGGTGCCGACGGCAGATTGACGGTCGGACCGACGTAGACCGGCTCGCCGTCGTCGCCGGACAGATCGGCTTCGACCGGGCGTCGCGACGGACCCGGCAGCGGCGGCATCGGCACCCGCGTCTCGCTCGGCAGGCCCTGCTCGGCAGCCGCCGCGACCGCATCCTCCTTGTCGACGTAGTGCAGGATCTGGGTCAGGCAGCGGTTGTTCCGGCACGGGAAGTTCAGCGCGCTGATGACCTCGCCCTGGCTCATCGTCGCGGTCCGCTCGATACAGTTTTCGAGTTCGCGAACGTTGCCGGGCCAGTAACAGTTCATCAGGACCTTCATCGCCTCGTTCGAGACCTTCAGCTCGCGGCGGTTTTCCTTGTTGAAGCGCTCGACGAAATGGTTGACCAGCAGCGGGATGTCCTCGCGCCGTTCGCGCAGCGGCGGCAGGAACACCGAAACCACGTTGATGCGGTAGTACAGGTCGGCGCGGAATTCACCGCGCCGGACCATCGCCTCGAGATTGCGGTTGGTCGCGCAGACCAGGCGCACGTCGACCTTGATCGACCGGGTGCCACCGACGCGCTCGAACTGGCGCTCCTGCAGGATCCGCAGCAGCTTGGCCTGGAACGCCGGGGAGATGTCACCGATCTCGTCGAGGAACAGGGTGCCACCGTTGGCCAGTTCGAACCGGCCCTTGCGCTCGCTGGTGGCGCCGGTGAAGGCGCCGCGCTCGTGGCCGAACAGCTCCGACTCGAGCAGCGATTCCGACAACGCCGCGCAGTTGACCGTAATGAACGGCGCGCTCTTGCGCGGCGACAGATAGTGCAGCGCGCGCGCGATCGCCTCCTTGCCGGTGCCACTCTCGCCACGGATCAGTACGGTCGAGCGCGACGGCGCGACCATGTGGACCTCCGCGAAGACCTCCTGCATCTGCTTCGACGCACCGACGACGTTGTCGATCGAATAGCGGCGCCGCACCGCCTTCTGCAGGCGCCGCGTCTCGTCGCGCAGCCGTGCATGTTCCTCGCTGATGCTGCGGCTTAGCACCAGCGCCTGGGCCATCAGCCCGGCCACCATCGTCAGCATCCGCAGATCGTCGTTGAGCCGCGACTTGGCGCCGACCACCCGCTGTCCGACCAGCACGCCGAGCACCTCGTCGTGGGTCTTGATCGGCACCGCAATGAAGGCATTGCGCTGCCCCTCGCTGGGACTGAACGCACCGGTGCGATCGATGAACTCCGGCTCCTCGGCCACGTCGGGCACGATGATCGGCGCACCGCGCGCGAACACGCGGCCGGTGATCCCCTCGCCGCTGGACCAGCGGCTGCGCTTGATCTGCTCGGCGGTCATGCCCAGCGAACTGTGCAGACTCAAGGTACCGTCTTCGCCGGCGAGCACGATCATTGCCCGGTTGAAACCCATGTGCACCGACAGCACGTTGAGCGCGACCCGGAACGTGCGGTCCACGTCCAGCGATGAACTCAGCAACTTGCTGATTTCGTACACGGTCACGAGCTCGACGTGCTCGCGGCTGACCATCTGGAACTGCGGACTCATCGCACTCTCCATCTCGTCGCAACCCGTCGCCGACGCATCCTGCATTCGGGCGCCGCAAAAAGCGGCGGGCCGCATCCGCCACATGAAGAAGCAAACAACGTTCCATTCGCGGGTGGGGCGCCGGATCCGGCACGCTCCTTGCGCCGAATCCGGTGATGGCCCCGGAATGGCGCCGTCAGCGGTCGCGATTGTCCGAATTGAAAGGTTTTCGACATGCACGAAGCCACCGTCCCCTCGCCGGAACGCCACGCGGAGCCGCTGCATCGGCATGCACGCGATCCGGATGCACTGGAAACGCTCGCGATCGCCGGCACCATCGCCACCGCCGAGGCCCACGCCCTGCCCCCTGCGCTGTGGCTGCGCGGACTCGACCCGGATGAGTGCGCCCGCATGCTCGACACGCTGTTTCCCGGCGCACGCGCCACGGCAGCCGGGCCGGCGCCCGCTGCGGAGCCGCCGTCCGACGATGAACAGACCGAGTTCGACGACCTGCTGCAGCTGCTGCTGGAGGCCGCCGAACCGCGCACACCCGAAAGCCGCTGGCTGGCCTGCGCCGTCGCCACCGCGGCCCTGTTCGACAATCACCTCTGGCAGGACCTGCGCCTGCCCGATCGCCGCGCGCTGTCCGCGCTGCTGCAGCAGCGCTTCCCGGCGCTGGCCGCGCGCAATACCGGCAACATGCGCTGGAAGGCGTTCTTCTACAAACAGCTGTGCGAACGCGCCGGCATGGTCTGCCGCGCGCCGTCATGCGGCGCCTGCGACGATTACGAGGAGTGCTTCGGTCCCGAATAGCCGGTGGCTGCCCGGCTAGGGGCCGCCACGCGTCCCCCGCCGCGGAAACGCGGCGTCGGCCAGCGCCGCGACGACGTCGCCGCCGACGCTGTCGCCGGGGTCGAGCACGCGCAGGCGGGCCAGCATCGCGCGCGCCTCGTGGCCCCCGCCGGCGCGCAGGCGCAGGAACGCCAGCGCCTTGAGCGTGAACAGCCAGAAGCGCGCCGGCCCGGGCCGGTCGAACGCCGCCTGCCGCGGCAGGACCCGCTTCCAGTCGGCGTCGAGTCCGGCCTGCCGCGCCGCCTCGGCGAGCCCCGCACGTGCCGCGCGCTCGGCCTCGACCAGATTGCGCTGCGTCGCATAGTGCTTGTAGAGCAGGTAATAGACCGCCAGCGACTCCGGCGCGGATGCGCGCGCGGTCCACAGCAGCGCCTCGCGCTGGTTCGGCGGCGCCGACTGCGCCAGATCCACCAGCCGCCGCACCGACGCCGGCATCGCACCGTCGCCGAACAGCGCCCGCGAAACCTCGCCGGTGAGCAGATTCACGAGACCCCGCCGCGTCAGGCTTCGAGCAGGCGCTGCTGCCAGGCCTCGAGTTGCTCGACGTGCTCGGCTTCCTCGCCGGCAAACACCAGCGCCATGTGGCGCACCTCGGCATCGGTGCTCGATGCCGCCAGCGCCCGGTAGTAGCTCAGGCCGCGGCGCTCGGAGTCCAGCGCGATCCCGATCGCGGCCTGCGCGTCGATCAGGCCGTCCACCCCTTCCCACGCGGCGGCCTCGGGACTGCTTCCGTCCGGCCACTGCCACTGGTCCGCCGCCAGTGCAGGCAACGTGTGGAAGCCCCCGCGCTGCATCGCCTCCTTGAGGTGACGCCGGGAGAAATGCGCCATCTGCTTGAAGAAGGCCTCGACCTCGGCGTTGCCCGCGGTGCGCATCGCCTCGGTCAGCTCCTCGTATCGCCGCGCGGCGTCGCGCTCCAGCTCGATCGCGTGCGCCAGAAACAGCTGCAGGTTGTCCATGATCATCATCCTGGTATCGCGGGCGCCCCGCCGCCTCCGGCCGGGGCCCGTCGCGGTGCGGCGAATCAGCCGAACTTGAACAGCACGCCGTGTCCGCCGCGCGGATACTCCCAGGCCACGTTCTCGTGCTCGGTGCAGATGATCCGGCAGCTGCCGCATTCGAGGCAGCCGTCGGTGATCAGGGTGACGGCGCCGTTGCCCTCGGCCTTGTAGCAGGACGCCGGGCAGACGAAGGTGCAGGCCTTGCTCTCGCACTGCGACTGGCAGATCCGCGCGTCCTTGATCTGGATATGCGGCCGTCCGTGATCGACGCGGTAGCGGTTCTGGAACAGCTTCTCTTCGACGTTGACGATCGGAAACGTAGCGGTACTCACCGGACAGCCCTCCAGAACTTGAACGCATCACCGAACATGCCGGGCAGTCCGCGCGCCTTGCGGAAGCTCGACATGACCGCCTTCTCCTTGGTCTTCTTGTCGACGCCGTCGACCGTCAGCATCGTGCGGGCGGCGTCGTTGACCAGATCCGGATAGGTCGTGAAGAACTGCTTGTTGTGGTGGAAGATCTGCGGCATGTCGCGATACTTGTGCAGATCCTTCATCACGAAGCTGTTCTTGAGCTTTTCCGGATAGGCCTTGAGCGTCGCCTCGGTCATCGGCTTGCCGGCGGCGCGTGCCTCGATGTACGTCTCGGCGGCGACGCGACCCGTGGTCATCGCCAGGTTGGAGCCTTCGCGATGCACCGCATTGACGAAGCCGCCCGAGTCGCCGGCGATCATCCAGCCGTTGCCGGCCACCTTCGGCACCGCCCGGTAGCCGCCCTCGGGAATCAGGTGCGCGCAGTATTCCTTCATCTCGCCACCGGCGATCAGCGGCGCGATCGACGGATGGCGCTTCATCTGTTCGAGCATCGCGTACGGCGAGGTGCGGTTCGGGCTGGTCTTGAAATCGGACAGCATGCAGCCGACGCCGATCGTCAGCGATTCCTTGTTGGTGTAGAGGAATCCGGTGCCCATCATGCCGTCGGTGATCGAGCCGATCATCTCGATGACGACGCCCTCCTCCTCGCCGATGTTGAAGCGCTCCTGGATCGTCTCCTCGGGCATGAACAGGATTTCCTTGACCGCGAGCGCGACGTTCGCGGCCTCGATCTCGCCATGGAACCCGGCCTTGCGCGCCAGCACCGAATTGACGCCGTCGGCGAGGATCACCACGTCGGCGTAGACGTCTCCGTGCTCGCGATCGCACTGCACGCCGACGACCTGCTCGCCGTCCATGATCAGGTGGTCGACCGTGGTTTCGCAGATCACCAGGGCGCCGGCCTCGCGCACCTTCGACGAGAACCACTTGTCGAACTGCGCGCGGATGATCGTGTAGCGGTTGTACGGCTCGTGGTTGAACGCGTCCGAGCGGTAGTGCGCGCCGACGTAGGAGTCCTTGCTCAGCACCCACTGGCGCTGCTCGATGACGTGGCGCTCGAGCGGCGCGTCCTCCCGGAAGTCCGGAATCATCTTCTCCAGCGCATCCGAGTAGAGGATCGCGCCCTGCACGTTCTTCGAACCCGGATATTCGCCGCGCTCGATCTGCAGGACCGACAGGCCGGCCTTGGCCAGTGTGTAGGCGGCGGCGTTGCCGGCGGGGCCGGCGCCGACGACGATGGCGTCAAACTTTTCCTTCATGACTGTTCCCCTAGGCTGCAACCACGCCGCCGCCCGAGCGCGCCGCGAGATGCGCGCGGAAGGCCTCGGTCAGCGCCGGCAAGACCGTCATCGCGTTGCCGACGATGCCGTAATGCGCGAAGTCGAAGATCGGCGCGTTCGGGTCGCTGTTGATCGCGACGATCGCGTCCGCGCCCTCCATGCCGACACGATGCTGGATCGCGCCGGAGATGCCGGCGGCGATGTAGAGCTTGGGCCGCACCGTCTTGCCGGTCTGGCCGACCTGGCGCTCGGCCTCGACCCATCCGGCCTGCACCACCGGCCGGGTGGCGCCGACCTCGGCGCCGAGCACCCGCGCCAGGTTCCAGATCAGCTCGAAGTTCTCGGGCTTCTTCATGCCCTTGCCGCCGGACACGATGATGTCGGCATAGGCCAGGTTGATCTTGTTGCTGCTCGCGTCCGGAATGAAGTCGAGCAGCTTGGTGACGATCTCGCTCTCGGCCAGGTCGAGCGTGCCTTCGATGATCCGGCCGCTGCGGGTGGCGTCCTTCTTCGGCATCGGCATCACGCGCGGACGCACCGTCGCCATCTGCGGCCGGTACGCCAGCGTCATGATCGTGCACAGCAGCGAGCCGCCGAAGGTCGGCCGCGTCGCCGCCAGCGCACGCGAGGTCGGGTCGATGTTGAGTTCGGTGCAGTCCGCGGTCAGTCCGGTCTGCAGCGTCGTCGCCACCGATCCGGCGAGGTCACGCCCCATCGTCGTCGCGCCGAGCAGCATGATCTCCGGCTGGTAGGTGTTGACCAGCTCGGTGAGGCCGCGCGTGAACGGTTCGTTGCGGTACCCGGCCAGTACCGGCGCGCGCGTAACGTAGCAGAGATCCGCTCCGTAGCCGAACGCCTCCTGGGCGAAGGTCTCCAGCGGCTCGTCCGGTCCACCCATCAGCACGCCGGCAACCTCCGCGCCCAGCGTGTCGGCAAGCTGGCGCGCCGCGCCCATCAGCTCCCACGACACCTGATGCACGTGCCCGCGATCGTGTTCGATGAACACCCAAACGCCCTTGTAGCGCTTCAGATGCTCGGGCAGTTCCAGATTGCGGCCACCGCGACCGGCGGGCCTCTTGACTGTGGCTTGATTCATGGCGTCCAGCTCCTCAGGCGTCGGACTGTTCGAGCAACTGCTGCTCGAGTCCGGGGTGGCGGGTGAACAGGCGCTGGATCAGGTTCAGGGACACGTCGCGCAGCGACGATTCCTCGACCACCAGCATCTCGGCCTTCTCGGTGCGCGGCGTCGGCCCGAAGACCTTGCTGACGACGGTCGGCGATCCCTTCAGGCCGATCTTCTCGATGTCCTCGATGCCGGCGTCGTCCTTGTTCCAGCGCCGGATCGGCACGCGCGCGGCGTTGATCATGCTCGGCATGCTCGCGAAGCGCAGTTCGTTGGTGTTCTCGAGCATCGTGATCAGGCACGGCACCGCGGTGCGCAGCACCTGCACGCCGCCCTCGGCTCGCCGCTCGATCACGATCTTCTTCGCGTCCATGTCGAGTTCGACGATGCGCGACACGTAGGTCAGCAGTTGCAGGCCCAGGCGCTTGGCGATGCCGGGCCCGACCTGGGCGGTATCGCCATCGACGGTCTGCTTGCCGGTGAACACCAGGTCGACCGCCTGCTCGCGCCCAATCTGGCGGATCGCCGACGCCAGCGCGTACGAGGTCGCCAGCGTGTCGGCGCCGGCGAAGGCGCGGTCGGTGACGAGGATCGCGTCGTCGGCGCCGAAGGACACGCACTTGCGCAGCGAGTCCTCGGCCTGCGGCGGCCCCATGCACAGCACCGTGACCCGCCCGCCGAAGCGGTCCTTGAGGCGTAGGGCCTCCTCCAGCGCGAACAGGTCGTAGGGATTGACGATGGCCGGCACGCCCTGCCGCATGATGGTGTTGGTGACCGGATGGACACGGATCTGCGCCGAGTCCGGAACCTGCTTGATGCAAACGACGATATGCATGATCGATGCGCTCCTATGAATTCACGACGCGGCCATCGGCCGGTTCGCCGCGCTGCGACGGCAACGTGGCCCTGACCGCGTCCAGCGACACGCTGCGGCCGTCGGCGTCCTGGAAGACCTTGAACACCTTCTCCTGCGCCGGACTGGACCGGACGAAGTCCTCGTAGGCCCGACACAGCAGGCCGCGGTAATGCGCCACCCGGGCTTCGGCGTCGAGCTGCTCGCCGCGCCCGTCGCGCCGCAGGTACTGGTTGAAGCGTTTGAGGATATGCAGCCGGTTGACGTTGACGACCGACTGCTCGAAGGGCACGCCGAGAAAGTGGAAGAACTCCTCGGCCGCGGACAGATGCGACAGCTGACGATCGAACTCATCCATGCGCGCGGACTCCATCGTGGGGATTCGTGGACGGCTGGCGGGTCTGCCGGCCGAACGGCGGTTCGGTGCAGGCATCGGCGCAGGCGACGCAGGCGTCGTCCGTGTCCGCGCCGGCGGGCACCGCGCCCTGCATCCGCGCCAGCGCCAGCTCCAGATCGGCGATCCGCTCCAGCAGGCAGCCGATCGCCTTGCCGACCGGATCCGGCATCAGGTGATGGTCGAGATCGATCCCCGGCGCGGCGATGCGGCGGTGCTCGACCGGCACGACCACGCGCCCCGGGATGCCGACCACGGTCATGCCGTCGGGCACGTCGTCGATCACCACCGAATTGGCGGCGACGCGGACGGCGGCGCCCACCGTGATCGCACCGAGGATCTTGGCGCCGGCGCCGACGACGACCCCGGCGCCCAGGGTCGGGTGGCGCTTGCCCGGGTTCCAGGTGGTGCCGCCGAGGGTGACGCCGTGGTACAGGGTGACGTCGTCGCCGATCTCGGCGGTCTCGCCGATGACGACGCCGGCACCGTGATCGATGAAGAAGCGCCGTCCGATCTTTGCGGCCGGATGGATCTCGACGTTGGTCCAGAGCCGTGCCAGATACGACAGCAGCCTTGCGGTATAGCGCAGCCGGCGCTGCCACAGCGCGTGGGCGATCCGGTACACGACCACTGCCTGCACCCCCGGATAGATCGTCAGGATCTCGAGCCGGCCACGCGCCGCCGGATCGCGGTCGGCGACGCAGCGCAGATCCTCGCGCAGACGACCGAACAGTCCCGGCGCGACCGCCGCGGACACCTGCGCCTCCACGCAGCTTCCGGTCGCGCTCATGACAGCGCTCCGGCGGGTTCGGCCACTTCCAGGTAGAAGCCGCGCAGTTCGTCGGGCGTCGGCGCGCGCTTGCAGGCCGTCGCGTGCGTGCGCACCCGCGCCAGGATCGCCTCGACCTCGCCCTCGCCGATCGTCAGCCCCAGCTCCGCGAGCGCCGCGGCGACCGCGTGCGAGCCGGAATGCTTGCCGAGCACCATCCGGTGCGTGCGCCCGAGTTCGGCGGGATCGAAGGGCTGGTAGTTGCGCGGGTTCTTCAGCAGGCCGTCGACGTGCAGACCGGATTCGTGCGTGAACACCGCCTCGCCGACGACGCTCTTGCCGGCTTCGACGCGACGGCCGGACGCGGCCGCGACCAGCGCCGAGATGTCGGGCAGACAACGTGAATCGACGCCGATGTCGATGCCGTGCAGATGCCGCAGGCCCATGACCACCTCCTCCAGCGCCGCGTTGCCGGCGCGTTCGCCGAGGCCGTTGACCGTGGTATTGGCATGCGTCGCGCCGGCGCGCAGTGCCGCCAGCGTGTTCGCGGTCGCCAGCCCGAGGTCGTCATGGGCGTGGATCTCGATGTCGATGTCGATCGCCTCGCGCAGCGCGGCGATCTGCACGTAGGTCGTGAACGGATCGAGCACGCCGAGGGTGTCGGCGAAGCGCACCCGCTGTGCGCCGGCGCGCTCCGCGGCCCGCGCCGCCTCGATCAGAAAATCGGTATCGGCGCGCGACGCGTCCTCGAAGCCGACGCTGATCGCGTGGCCGGCGCTTCGCCCGAGACTCACGTAGTGGCGGATCTGCTCGAGCACCCACGCGCGGCTGCGGCGGAGCTTGTGCTCGATATGCAGATCGGAAACCGGGATCGACAGATTGAGGATGTCGACCGGGCAGCACAGCGCGGCGCGCAGATCGGCGTCGCACATCCGCGCCCACACCATCAGCCGCACCGGCAGCCCCAGCGCCGCGACCTGCTCGATCTGCCCGATCTCGGCCGCGCCCATGACCGGGATGCCGATCTCCATTTCCGGAACGCCGGCCGCGGCCAGGGCCCCGGCGATCGCGCACTTCTCGACCGCGCTGAACGCAACCCCGGCGGCTTGTTCGCCGTCGCGCAGGGTGGTGTCGTTGATGGTGATGGACTGGCTCATATCGACCTCTCTAAGGGCCTCTACCGCAAGGCCCGTGCCATCACGTTAGGTATTGTTTTTAAGACGTTTTTACAGAACACCCTGCCTGTCCGGGAAGGGCTGTCCGACGCCGCTGTTTGGATTGTCGCCTTTGCAACAGCACGCCCTTGCGTGCACGCAGCGGCGCAGCGTCGCGGCACCCGGGCCGGTGCCGCGCGGGCGTGGGAAGGCGATTCGAAAACGAAGGTCAGGATCCGGCGCAGCTGGCGCCGGTGCTGCGCGCGGCGCAGCCCTCCAGGTCGGTCCGCGGCGCGTCGGCGGACAAGCCGATCCAGGCGTCCACCGCGGCGGCGTCGAAGCCGACGCAATGACGACCCTCGCATTCCATCAGCGGCCGCCGGATCAGCAGCGGATCGGCGAGCAGCAACGACAATGCCCATGGGCGATCGACGGCGTCGGGATCGATCTCGCCGGACTTGATTCGCGGCGAGGCGCGATTGAACCACTGCGCGGTGGGCAGCGGCTGCAGAAACGCCATCAGTCGCTCCGCGGTCCAGGGCCAGCGCAGCAGATCGCGAACCTCGACGTCGTGCCCGGCCTTTCTCAGCAGCGCCCGCTGCCGTGCGTTACCGGCGCAACCGGGCTTCTCGTAGAACACGACGCGGGCCACGGCCCGCCTCAGACGGCGAAGCTGCTGCCGCAGCCGCAGGTGCCGGTGGCGTTCGGATTGCGGAACCTGAAGCCTTCGTTCAGGCCCTCGCGCACGAAGTCGATCTCCACCCCCTGCAGCATCGCCAGGCTGTTGGCATCGACCACCAGCTTGACGCCCTGGCTGTCGTAGCAGGTATCGGCGGCGCCGATCTCGTCGGCGATCGCGATCACATACGACAGACCCGAACAGCCCGCGGCCTTGACCGCAAGGCGCAGGCCGATACCGCTGCCGCGCTGGTCGATGGTCCGGCGGATCTGCCGCGCCGCGGCTTCAGTGACAAGAACCGACATTGCAGCCTCCTTCCGGCAACGGGGACGCCTGGCCATCGATCGAGAACGAACTGCCGCAGCCGCAGGTGCTGACCGCATTCGGATTGCGGATCACGAAGCGTGCGCCCTCGAGTCCGTCCTCGAAGTCGATCTCCGCGCCGCCGAGGTACTGCAGGCTCATCGGATCGACCAGCAGGATGACGCCGTTGCGTTCGACCCGGACATCGTCCGGGTTGGCGCTGCCTTCGAAGGAAAAGCCGTACTGGAATCCGGAGCAACCGCCGCCGGTGACGTAGACCCGTAGCATCAATCCCGGGGAATCACTCTCCTCGATCAGCTCCGCCACCTTCGCCACCGCCGCGTCGCAGAACGCCAGCGGCGCATCGCCTTGTGCCATTTCCGTCATGCCGCTCTCCTAGGTTGGATCGGCCGCCATGGCCGCCATCGCCATGCGCGCCCGCCGGCGGCGCAGACGTTTCATCGGGCAATCCCTGTCTTCGCCGCCACCGCTCCGCGACGCGGCGTGGCGCACGCCACGCAGGGCCTGCGCGGTCAGCTCGACGGCGCGGTCGATGTCCTCGTCGCGGGTGAACCGGCCCAGCGAATAACGCAGCGACGCCAACGCCTGCGCATCGCTGCGTCCCATCGCGCGCAGGACTGGCGACGGCGCCACCCGGGTCGACGCGCAGGCGGCGCCGGTGGACAGCGCCAGATCCGGTGCCAGGCGCTCGACCAGCGCCAGGGCCTCGACCCCGTCGAAGCCGACGTTGAGGGTGTTGGCGACGCAATGCTCGGCGCTGCCGTTGCGGAACGCGCCCGGCAACGCCGACAGCCCGCCCCAGAGCCGGTCACGCAGCAGGCGGATGCGCTGGCGTTCCACCGGCATCTCGGCGCGCGCGAGCCGGCAGGCCGCGCCGAAGCCGACGATCTGGTGCACCGCGAGCGTTCCCGCGCGCAGTCCACGCTCCTGGGCACCGCCGAGCTGCTGCGGCTCGATGCGATGGCGCCCGGACGTCCGCAGGAACAGCGCGCCGACCCCCTTGGGTCCGTGAAGCTTGTGGGCCGACAGCGACAGCGCCGTCACCGGCAGCGCCGACAACTCGATCCCGAGCTTGCCCGCCGCCTGCGCCGCATCGACATGCAGGGCGACGCCGCTGGCGGCGCATACCGCCGCGATGGCCGCAATGTCCTGGACCACACCGGTCTCGTTGTTCACCCACATCACCGACACCAGCGCGGTGCGACCGGTGATCGCATCGACGACGGCGCGCGGATCGAGACGGCCGTCCGCCGCCACGTCGAGCACGGTCAGCTCGATCGCGCCGTCGGCGCGCAACTGGCGCAGCGGCGCCAGAACGGCGGCGTGCTCGGTGCGCTGGGTGACGACGTGCGGCCGCCGTCCCTGGGTCTGCGCGGGCGTCAGACCGCCGATCAGGCCGCGCAGTGCCAGCGTGTTGCTCTCGGTGGCGCCGGAGGTCCAGATCAGCTCCGCGGCGTCACAGCCGATCAGCGCGGCGACCTCGGCCCGCGCGTGTTCGACCGCGGCTTCCGCCGCCCAGCCATAGGCATGCGTCGCCGACGCCGGATTGCCGTAGTGCTCGCGCAGATACGGCAGCATCACATCGACGACGCGATCGTCGACACGCGTGGTCGCGGCATTGTCGAGATAGATCGGCATCGGTCCGTTCATGCCGGAAGCCCGCCTATACCACCGCCGGTGCGTGCGTGTAGCACTTCTTCGGACAGATGCGCGCGCAGGCCGTACAGCCGATGCACAGCTGCCGGTGCGCGATCGTCATCACCTTCTTCTCGTACTCCTCGTCATCGTCGTCGTCCGGATCCAGCGCGATCGGCTGGCCATCCTCGTCGAGTCCGATCAGCTCGAGCACCCCGCGCGGACAGACCTTGTAGCAACGCCCGCAGCCGATGCAGGTCTCCTGGTTGAGGCTCTCGACGTACGTCGGCGTCCAGCTTTCGCCGGACGGAAGCGTGATCGTGAATTCGCCCATCGCCGCGGTCCTCAGGCCTCTACCGCGGCCAGGGTCCGGCGCGCGGCCAGCAGCTCCTGATACGCCGTATGCGCACGCGCCGCGACGTCCGGAATCTGTTCCCAGTTGGTCGGCAGCTCCTCGGACAGATCGTGCAGATCCATCTTCGCCTGGGTGGCGCGGGCATTGAGTTTCCTGATCCGGGCTTTGAGTTCTTCGACGCTTTCCATGTGCGGGTCGATCCTCGTGGGTGAACGATCGGTCGCAGCCCCGGCTCAGCCGTAGCGTGCGGCCTCGGGAAACTGCTCGATCATCGCGACCGCGTCGGCGACCAGTTTGCCGCCGGTGTCGGCGAGCTTGGCGAGGCTGGGATAGCCGTAGCGATGAACGTCGCGCAGATGCTTGTTGACGACGACCAGCCGCCCCGCGATCAGCACCATGCGGCCGAAGCCCTCGTGGTGCATCTTCAGCATCGGCGAGGCGATGACCCCGGTCTGGCGCTCGATCGACAGGCCGACGGCGTTGTAGAACAGCTCGAGCCGCCACAGCGTGTCGGGATCGGGATCGCCCATCATCGGCAGCGCCCGGCGCTGCTCGGCGCTGAGGATGTAGGGCCCGAGCAGCGCCATGTCGGACTTGCCGTCCCACACGCCATGCGTGTCCTGGGCCCGGATCTGCTTGATCAGCTCGCGCACGAACGGGGTTGCCAGCAGTTCGGCCTCGCTGCGCTCGATCTTCGGCGCGACCTCCGTTGCCAGCTCAGACATGGGCGGCCTCGTCTTCGAAGTCGGACCGGGCCGGCTGCCCCTTCAACAATGCCTTGCGCAACCATGGCGGCGGGGTGCCCCTGAGGACGTCCTGCAGCTTGACGAGGATCCCGTCGATCGCCTCGGGCTGGGCGACCTTGATCGGATGGATCTTCGCCGCGACCACGCGTGCCGCCGCCGAGCCACCGATTGCCGCGCAGTACATGATCGCGCAGTCGCCGATCGCCGCCAGCTTCGGCGCGAGCTTGTCCTCGTTGCCGTCCTCTTCGAGCTCGCCGTCGAAATCGAAAGTCTCGACGAATGCCGTGTCGTCGGGAGTGACGTCGTAGACGACGATGTGCTTGGCCCAGCCGAAATGCGCATCGACATGCGCCAGATCCTGCGTCGAGAAAGCGACCTTCATGCGCGATCCTCCCGAATCGGTCATTGCGCCAATGCGGGCCCCGCCCGCTGCGCGGCGGCCCACCGTAGCGGACCCGCCGCAGCGGGCCCTCAGCGTCTTGGGAGCAGGATCAATGCCAACTTTTTTCTATTTTTTAATCAATTACTTGTGAAATCAAAGCCCGGAGCCGAGCGGCGACTTCGGCGGGTTTGAGAGGTTTGCGACACGGCTGTCGACGCCTGTCGCACGCGTCCGTTTCCGATCGCGCTATCAGCTTCGCTGACGACCGGCATTGATCCAGATCAACGCCAGGACCCGGCCCGACCCTCAGATTGCCCCGCTTGTTCGCGACCCGATCTTCCCGCCTTCCACCCGCCACCTCCCTTCATCCCGACTTAGTGAGACAGACCCTGCTGCCGATCGCCGTTGTCGACGACCGCATCGTGCCGAACGACGCCGCGCCGTCCCGGGCCACGCCCCGCGCGGCCGACCCGGATGCGCTGCGCGAGCTGATCGGAGGGTTGGAGGTCGGCGCATTGATCGTGGATGCCGCCGGACGGATGGTCTGCGCCAACCGGGCCGCGCAGCAGCTGTTCGGCGAGCGCGTCCTCGAGGGGCGGATGGTCGAGGAACTGCTGCCGCCGAACCTGCGGGACGCGCACCGGGTGTACCGCTCCGTATACGGGACCATGCCCACGGCACGCCCGATGGGCCGCTATCCCTATCTGCTGGCGCAACACGACAGCGGTGAGGCGTTCTGCGTACAGATCGAACTGACCCCGTTTATTACCGACAGCGGCCTGTGGACGGCCGCGCTGATCGAACCGGCCGCACCGGAAGACTGCTGAGCGATGCTCCGGCGCCACTGCGGCGCCGGACCGGCCGGTTGCCCCCGCGCTTCCTCAGGCGTTGGCGATGCGCGCGCACAAGGCGCGGGTGAACGTGCGGGTGTCGGCGCTGCCGCCGAGATCGCGCGTGCGGACCTGATCGAGGTTGAGCGTGGCGTCGATCGCCGCGCGCAGACGCGTCGCGTCGTCCGCGCGACCGATGTGATCGAGCATCATCGCCGCGGCCAGCATCAGCGCGACCGGATTGGCGACGCCGCGGCCGGCGATGTCGGGCGCCGATCCGTGCACCGCCTCGAAGATCGCCGCGTCCTGGCCGATGTTGGCGCCCGGCACCATGCCGAGCCCACCGACCAGGCCGGCCATCAGATCCGACAGGATGTCACCGAACAGGTTGGTGGTGACCAGCACGTCGAACTGCCAGGGATCGAGCACCAGCTTCATCGCGCAGGCGTCGACGATGACCTCGTCCATCTCGACATGCTGGCTGTAACCCTTCTCGGCATAGAGCTGCCGGGCGGTCTCCAGGAAAATGCCGGTCAGCGCCTTCATGATGTTGGCCTTGTGCACCACCGTCACCTTGCGCCGGCCCTGGGCGATGGCGTACTCGAACGCGTACTCCAGAATGCGCCGGCAGCCCTGGCGCGTGTTGATGCCGGTGGACATGCCGATGGCGCGCGGATCGCCGTCGATGGGCACGAAGTGTTCGTGCCCCATGTACAGCCCCTCGATGTTCTCGCGGACGATGACCAGATCGATATTCTCGTAGCGCCCGCCGGGCATGATGCTGCGCGCCGGACGCAGGTTGGCGTAGAGATTGAACGCCTCGCGCAGGCGGACGTTGCTGGAGCGGTAACCGCCGCCGGACGGCGTCTCCAGTGGTCCCTTCAGCGCCAGCCGCGTGCGCCGGATGCTGTCGAGCGTCGCATCCGGCAGCGGGTCGCCCGCCGCCTCGATGCCGGCGAGTCCGGCCTGCTGGACGTCCCAGTCGAACGGCACGCCGAGCGCCTCGATCGCCGCGAGGGTCGCCTCGACGATTTCCGGGCCGATTCCGTCGCCGGGGATCAGGGTAGCGGGGATGACATCCGACATGGGCAGTGCGTCCTGTGGCTGGGTGGAAGAAAACTCGCGGCCCGAGCTTACAAGCAAAGCGTGTACCGAAGCCTGAGGAGCTGCCCTGCACGCGGCAGAACAGGCCCCGACCAGCGCCCAATCACCGGCCGGTGCGTCGGACTTCCGACAAACCGGACGAAGCCGCCCCGGCGGCCGCAGGACCGGACCGGCTCAGTCCTGCCAGTCCTCGACCAGCATGCCGAGCTTGGCCGCGAGCCACGGCGTGGTCGTCGCCTGCAGCAGAATGGTTGCCAGGATCGCGACGAAGGTCACCGACGCGATGATCTCGGCACCGGGCGCCTTCATGCCGACCAGCAGCCCCGCCAGCGCCGCCGGGATCACGCCGGTCTCGCGCGTCCAGCACATGAACAGGCGTTCCTTGAAGGTCCAGCGCGCACGCCGGTCCGGCCAGGTGCAGATGAACACCGTCAGCGGCCGGCCGATGAACATCAGGATCGCGACCAGCGCGAGGCCCTGCGCCCAGTAGTGTTCCATCAGGCCGAAGTCGACCTGCGAACCGAGCAGCACGAAGATCATCAGGCGCATGATCAGCGCCATCTCGGCGACGAAGTTCTCCATCTTCTCGGCTTCGGACGGCTGCATCCGCAGGCCGAGCGATTCCTTGTTGCCGATCAGGATGCCGAACACGAACACCGCCATGAAGCCGGACGCATGGTAGTTGTCGGCGGCGAGGTAGGCCCCGGCCACCGCCATCAGCGTCACGATCGGCCCGAACTCGCCGAGAAAGGCATAACGCTCGTGCCCGAGCAGCAGCGCCGCCGCATAGCCGACCACGCTGCCGATCAGGATGCCCAGGCTCGCCTGCTTGAGCAGTTCCAGCAGTGATCCGGACAGCGAGAACGAGCCGTGCCCCATCGCCAGCGCCAGCACCGTGAAGGTCAGGATCGCGCCGGTGGCGTCGTTGAACGCCGACTCCGACATGACCGTCTGCGAGATGCGCTCCTTGATCGGGATCTGCTTGAAGATCGGCACCAGTGTCGCCGGATCGGTCGACGACGTCGCCGCTCCGAGCAGCGCGGCGACGACCAGCGGCAGGCCGAGAATCCAGTGTGCCGCCAGCGTCGTGATCGACGCGGTGATCAGCACGCCAACGGTGGCGATGATCGCGATCGTCACCCACACCTCACGCAGTACGCGGAAGCGCAGCGAGGCGCCGCCGTCGAACAGGATGTAGCAGGACCCGAAGATCAGGATGATCTGGTTGAGCGCACCGCCGGCGGAAATGTCGATCATCCCCAGCGCGTGCGGCCCCAGCGCGATACCGATCAGCAGGAAGATCGCGACATCCGGAACCTTCAGCCGTTTGGCGATGACGCCGCCGAGAGATCCGGCGGCCAGGATGATGCCGAAAGCCTGCAGCAGCGCTTTCGCCGCTTCCAGTGAAGGCGAGGTTTCCATGAATCTCTTTGCAGTCGGGGGGCGGCACGGGGCCGTATGCGGCGCGTAGTGTAGCGATCCGGCTTCAGTACGCGACGATTCCGGTCAATCCATGACCAGCCTCCCATCCCGCAGTCGACGAACGTGAGCGCATGCTCAGCTCATCGCGTGTCCGGCGATCGGAAAGCTGACGGATTTGACCAGCGCATAGACCGGCAATCCTGCGCGGAGTTGCAGACGGTCGACGGAAAAATGGGTGACGCGCGCCAGCAGCGTCACGCCGCCGCAGTCGACCGCCACCATCGCGGTGCTCGGATCGGCATGGCCGATCGACGCGATCGTGCCGGTCAGCACGTTCAGCGCGCTGACCTCCCGCGGCGGTTGCAGCGCCAGCGTCACGTCCTGCGCGCGGACCCAGACCCTGACCGGGCTGCCCACGGCATGCTCGAGCTGCGGCACCCACAGCGAACCCGCGGCGCAGGCCAGTTCGGTCAGCCGGTATTCGGGATCGTGCCGCCGCACCGTCGCCGCGACCACGGCACCGGCATCCGGTCGCTGCGCGAACATCGTCAGGTCGGTGCGGGTCAGGACCTCCGCGGTCGGCCCGGCCGCGACGAAGCCGCCCTGCGACAGGCAGACGAGGTGCCCCGCCAGGCGCACGACCTCGTCCAGCGCGTGGCTGACATAGACGATGGGGATCCGGAGTTCGTCACGCAGGCGTTCGATGTACGGCAGGATCTCGGCCTTGCGCACCGCATCGACCTGGCTCAGCGGTTCGTCCATCAGCAGCAGGCGCGGCGCGCTGAGCAGCGCGCGTCCGATCGCCACGCGCTGGCGTTCGCCGCCGGACAGGCGCCCGGGATAGCGCGACAGCAGCGGCCCGATGTCGAGCAGATCGATCAGCCGCGCATCGTCCGCCGCCTTCGCCTCACCCGCGAACCAGCGTCCGTAGCCGAGGTTCTGGCGCACGGTGAAATGCGGAAACAGGCGCGGCTCCTGGAACACGTAGCCGATGCGGCGCCGGTGCGCCGGCAGGCACAGGCCGGCGGCGGTATCGACGAGCACCGCGCCGTCCACCGCGATGCGGGCCTGCTGCGGTTTCAGCAGTCCGGCGATCGCACGGACCAGGGTGGTCTTGCCTGAACCCGACGGACCGAACAGTGCCGTCAGCCCCTGAGGCGCATCGAAGCCGCCGCGCAGCTCGAAGCTGCCCTGACGGTGGACGATCTCGACCTGCAGGCTCATAGCCCCGCCACCCGGCGGCGACCGCGGCGCGCCAGCCACTCGGACGCCACCAGCGCGACCATCGACACCGCGACCGCAACCGCGGTCAGGCGCAGGGCCTGCGCGTCGGCGCCGGGGACCTGGGTGTAGGTGTAGATGGCGCTGGCCAGCGTCTGCGTCTCACCCGGAATGTTGGACACGAAGGTGATGGTGGCGCCGAACTCGCCCATCGCCCGCGCGAACGCCAGGATCATCCCCGAAACGATTCCCGGCCCGATCAGCGGCAGCGTCACCGTCGCGAATACCCACAACGGCCGCGCACCGAGTGTCGCCGCCGCTTCCTCCAGTCGCGGGTCGACCGCCTCCAGCGACAGGCGGATCGATCGCACCATCAGCGGAAACCCCATCACCGCCGCGGCCAGTGCCGCGCCGGTCCAGCGAAACGCGAGCACCACGCCGAGCTGTTCCGACAGAAAGCGTCCGAGCGGCCCCTGCGTGCCGAACAGCAGCAGGAGCAGATAACCGGTGACCACCGGTGGCAGCGTCAACGGCAGATGGATCAGCCCGTCGACGATCGCGATACCGGGGAAGCGCCAGCGCGCCAGCAGATACGCCGCCAGCACCGCCAGCGGCAGGCTTGCCAGCACCGCCACCGCCGCGACCCGCAACGACAGCGCCAGCGCGGTCCACTCGTCCGGACTCAGCACCGGGCGTCCACAGTCAGCGCGCCGCCGCGGGGGCGAAGCCCCAGCGCTCGAATACCGCCTGCGCGCTGGCGCCGCCAAGGTGATCGAGCAGCGCCCGCGCCTGCGGATGGCGGGATCCCTCGATCAGCGCCGCGGGATAGACGATGGCCTCGTGGCTGTCCTGCGGAAACACGCCGACGACGCGGACCTGCGGATCGGCGACGGCATCCGAGGCGTAGACCACGCCCAGCGGCATTTCACCCCGCGACACCAGCCGCAGCGCCGCGCGTACGTTCTCGGCCAGCACCACATGGGTCCGGACCGCATCCCAGACCCCGAGGGATTGCAGCGCCTGGCGGCCGTAGCTGCCCGCCGGCACCGCCGGGTTGCAGATTGCCAGTCGACCGCCACCGAGGGCACCGAGCAGGTCGAAGCCCGGCGCGATCTTCAGTGCCGTCGCCGAATCCGCCGGCGCGACCAGCACCAGCGCGTTGCGGAGCAACGGCCGGATGCTGTCCGCCCGGACCCGTTTGCGTTCGGCGACATAGTCCATCCAGCGCTGGTTCGCCGACACGAACAGATCCACCGGCGCACCCTGCTCGATCTGGCGCGCCAGCGTGCTGGTCGCCGCGTAGGTGACCAGCGCGCGCTGGCCGCTGGCGTCGGCCCAGGCCGCGACCACCTCGTCCATGGCGTCCTTGAGGCTGGCGGCGGCGAACACGCGCACCGGCGCTTCGGCCGACGCCGCCCAGGCCATCCCCAGCCCCAGCAGCAACGTCGCCAGCCCCAGCAGCAACGTCGCCAGCCGCAGCAGCGGCGACCGTCGCCGCCCCCGCACCTCGGTCCGACCTTCACGAATGCTCGATATCATGTTGACTACATAACGGTTGACGGTACCGACGTCAACGCAAGGACGGTGCCAGCGCCGCACCGCCGACGCTGCGGCGAGCGCCGCGACGGATCACCGGCCGGAAGTGTGCGAATTGTCCGTTTTGCGACATACGCCGCGCCGAAGCGGCTCTCTATTTGAACTGCCATCGCGACTCCCGGCGATCGTCCGGTCGCGGCGGCGGCCCCACATCGCGCCCGTCCGGAAAGGCTTTTTCGGAATCCGGAACACACACCCCGCCCCCATCGCCACCGATTGGCACCATGGTTGCTTGAGCATCTATTTATATAGTTGACTATATATATTTGACCGACCCACCTCCCCATCCAGGACTTCCGACATGAGATCCGTCCACGCTCCATCCCCGATGCACCGGCCGCAGACTTCGACGCGACGCCCCTTCCGCCTCCACGCCGCCGCGATACTGGCAGTCGCCTCGGCCCTGGCGCATGCGGACGCCCGCGCCGACGATGCTGCCGATCCGGTGTTCACGCTCGGCAGCATCGAGGTCGAGGGCACCCGTCCCGACCTGGACACCGACAGCCAGGTTCAGCTCGGCATCGATCAGATCCGCGCCGAGGACCGTCAGACCGTCGGCACCGCGGTCAGCCTCGCGCCCGGCGTCTACGTGGGGCGCGTCGGCGCGCGCAACGAGGAAGTCGCCTACATCCGCGGCTTCGACCTGCGTCAGGTCCCGCTGTTCATCGACGGCATCCCGGTCTACGTCCCCTATGACGGCTACGTCGACCTCGGCCGCTTCACCACCGCCGATCTCGCGCGCATCGACATCGCCCGCGGCTTCGGCTCGCTGATCTACGGCGCCAATACGCTGGGCGGCGCGATCAACCTGATCAGCCGCCGGCCGACCGCGGCGCTCGAGATCGACGCCGGCGCGCAACAGGATTTCAGCGACGACGGCGACGCGATCCGCCACAACCTCTACGCCAACCTCGGCAGCCGCCAGGGCCAGTGGTACGGCCAGCTCGGCGTCGCCTATCGCGACCAGGATCACTACGACCTGCCCGGCGACTACGCGCCGACCGCCGTCGAGGACGGGGACGATCGCGACAACAGCGACTCGACCGACCGGCGCATCTCGCTGAAGCTCGGCTGGACCCCGCGCGACGGCGATGAATACGTACTCGGCTACAACCGCCAGGATGGCGACAAGGGCACACCGCCCTACGCCGGCAGTGTCGACGGCGTGCGTGCGCGCTACTGGCGCTGGCCGTACTGGGACAAGCAGAGTGCGTATCTGATGACCCGCACCGTCTTCGGCGCACACGAGCTGAAGGTCCGCGCCTACCACGACACCTTCGAGAACTCGCTGTACTCCTACGACGACGCGACCTACACCAGCATCACCCGGCCGTACGCGTTCCGCAGCTGGTACGACGACTACAGCAACGGCGCGGCGGTCGAGGACGGGCTTCAGGCCACCGCCGGCAACCGCCTGCGCCTGGCCGCGACCTGGAAGGAGGACGTGCACCGCGAGCACGACGCCGGCGAGCCGATCCGCCACTTCAAGGACCGCACCTGGACGCTCGCGGCCGAGGACACGCAGGTTCTGGCGCCGGGCTGGTCGCTGGTCAGCGGACTGGCCCACGAAGCGCGCCAGAGCCTGCAGGCCGAGGACTACGACGACGGCAGCGGCGCGATCGTCGACTTCGCGCGCAGCGACAACGACGCGCTCAGCGGACAGCTCGGCGTGTTCTACGAACCGGAAGCCGACACGCGGCTGCGGGCGACCTATTCACACCGCAACCGCTTCCCGACGATCAAGGACCGCTACTCGTACAGGCTCGGCACCGCGATCCCGAACGAAGCCCTGAGCAGCGAGACCGCCGATCATTTCGAGCTCGGCTACATGACCCAGCTCGGCGACACGCTGCATGCCGACATCGCGGTCTACTACAGCGATATCGACGACCTGATCCAGCAGGTCCGGATCAGCGACGATGCCTGCAGCAGCCCGCCGTGTTCGCAACAGCAGAATGTGGGCAAGGTCCGCGCGCAGGGCGTGGATGTGGGGCTGCACGGCGGCTGGCAGACACTCGACTATGTCCTGAACTACAGCTATCTGGACCGCAGCAACCGCTCCGACCCCGGCATCCGGCTGACCGACGCACCGCGCCACCAGGGCTTCGCGTCGCTGCGCTGGCACGCGACCCCGAGCTGGTCGCTCAGCGCCAACGCCGATGCGATGTCCGGACGCTATTCGTCGAGCGACGGGTCGCAGCGGGCAGCCGGCTTCGCCGTATTCGGCGTTTCCACGCGCTACCGTTTCGGCCAGGCCTACAGCCTCAGCCTCGGCGCGCACAACCTGACCGACCGGCTCTACGCCTACAGCGAGGGCTATCCGGAACCGGGGCGCAGCTACTACCTGCGCATCGAGGCGGCGTTGTAGCGCCGCCGCGCGACGGTGCGATCGCATGCGGATTTCGGCAACAATGGCGAATGCCTCGCAAACCGACTCCGAAACCGCCTGCCCGCCCGGCCCGCAAGACCGCGGCGCGCACCCGCCCCGCCGGCAACACCGCCGGCGGGGCGCCTTCGACCTATCGCGGCAGCCTGCTGGTCGAAAAGAACGGCGCGCCGTTCCTCGTCGCCGGGCGCATCGACCTGCTCGAAGCGGTCGATCTTCACGGCTCGATCAGCCAGGCCGCCAAGGCCGTCGGCATGAGCTACAAGGGCGCCTGGGATGCGATCGACACCATGAACAACCAGGCCGACGAGGCCCTGGTCGCCCGCACCCCGGGCGGCCGCCGGGGCGGCGGCACGCATCTGACCGACTACGGCAAGCGCGTGGTCGCGCTGGTCCGCGCGATCGAACAGGAATACCAGCAGGCGCTGACGCTGCTCAACGAGAAGGTCGGCGGCAGCGGCACGGCGCTGGCCGAGTATCAGCGCCTGCTGCAGCGCTTCTCGCTGCAGACCAGCGCGCGCAACCACTGGGTCGGCACGATCAGCGCCGTCCGCGCCGACCGCGTGCGCACCGAGGTCGAGATCGCGCTGGACGCCCGGCTGCATATCGTCGCCCACATCACCACCGACAGCGCGCGACGCCTGGGCGTGCAACCGGGCATCGACGTCGCCGTGCTGGTCAAGGCCGTCGCGGTGCGCGTCGAAGCCGACACCCGCGGCAGCGACGACGCGCCGAACCGGCTGGCCGGCACGATCGCGCGCTGCAGCCAGGAAGGCGGACGCAGCGAGGTCATCATCGATCTGCCCGGCGGCCGCTCGATCACCGCGGTCGTCGACGACACCGCGGCGTCCACCCTGCGCGCCGGCCGCAAGGCCATCGCCCGCTTCGAACCCAAGAGCGTGCTGCTGGTGCGACTCCCCGGCGCGCACTGACGCGTCGCCGGACCGACGATGAAGTTCCGTCGCCTGCCGCCGCTGCACAGCCTCGAGGCCTTCGAGGCGGCCGCCCGGCGTGGCGCGTTCAAGCTGGCCGCGCAGGAGCTGCACCTGACGCCGTCGGCGATCAGTCACCAGATCAAGGCACTCGAGACCTTCCTCGGTTTCGAGCTGTTCCGGCGCGGCAACCGCTCGCTGGAGCTGACCGACGGCGGCCGCGCGTACCTGGCCGTGGTGCGCGACACCCTGTCGCGGCTGCGCAGCGGCAGCGCCCGCGTCTCGCAGCAACACGCCCGGGCGTCGCTGAAGATCAGCGCCGGTCCGTTCATCGCCAGCGAGCTGATCGTCCCCGCGCTGCCGTCGTTCCAGGAAGCCCACCCGGACATCGACGTGCGCATCGACACCGATCTGCGCACCGTCGACCTCCTGCACGAGGACACCGACATCGCCCTGCGTTTCGGCGGCGGCCACTGGAAACACCTCGGCGCCGACCGTCTGATGCGCGTCGCCGCGGTGCCGGTGTGCACGCCGGCGCTGGCACGCCGCCTGCGCCGCAGCGGCCCGCGGCGCCTCGACGACGTCGTCCTGATTCACTCGTCGCCGATGCCGGAAGGCTGGCCGATGTGGGCCGCCGCCGCAGGCGTCGAACTCGGCACGCCGAAACGCGACATCTGGCTGGACAGCTACCTCGCCATCCTGCGCGCGGCCGAACAGGGCGTCGGTCTCGCGCTCGGGCTGGTGCCGATGGTCCAGACCCTGCTCGACGCCGGCAAGCTGACGGCGCCGTGGCCGGAGCTGCGGATGCAGGTCCCACAGGCCTACTACCTGCTGTACCGGGCCAGCGAAGGCGATCGCCCCGAAATCCTCGCGTTCCGCCGCTGGCTCAAGGCGATCCTCGACCAGGCGGGCATCGACGAAACCTGAACCGCCGCCTTCGGATGAATTGATTTCACCCGAAGGCGGCGCCGATTTCGTTTGTCCGCACCCGGCGCCTTGCCTAGGCTCGACACGAGCCCTTTTCGGAGCGCGGCATGCGCGAAATCCACCTGACCCTGTCGGCGACCGACGACCACCCGCTGGCGGCGACGCTGCTCGAACCCACACGTCCGCCGCTGGCGGCCGTGCAGATCAATTCCGCGACCGGCGTCCCGCGACGCTATTACCGGGCCTATGCCCGCTTCCTCGCCGAGCGCGGCTTTGCCGTGATCTGCTACGACTATCGCGGCATCGGCGATTCGCGCTTCATGCCGTCGCGGCGGCCACACCTGTCGATGCGCGCCTGGGGCGAGCGCGACTACGCGGCGGTCCTCGACCATCTGCACGCCCGCTATCCGCGCCTGCCGCTGCTCGCGGTCGGACATTCGGTCGGCGGACAGCTGCTCGGACTGGCGCCCAACAACCACAAACTCAGTGCCGCGCTCGGCATCGCGTCGCAGGCCGGCTACTGGGGGCACTGGCCCCGGCACCTGCAGCCGGCGATGCTGGCGATCTGGTATCTGGCCGTGCCGGTGGCGACGCGCCTGACCGATCCGACCCCGGCGCGCCTGCTCGGCGCGGAACTGCCCCGCGACATCGCGCGCGAATGGGCGCGCTGGTGCCGCCATCCGGACTTCATCGTCGACGCGCGCGGCAGGGCGCTGCGCGCGGGGTTCGAACGCTACCGGGGCCGCATGCGCCTGATCGCGATCGCGGACGATGCGTTCTACGCGCCGCCGGACGCAGTCGCGGCGCTGGCGCGCATGTATGCCCACGCCGACGTCGAGCTGGATACGATCAGCCCGGCGGACGCCGGCGTCGAAAGCATCGGCCACTTCGGGTTCTTCCGCAGCGCGATGCCGCGGCGACTGTGGCAGAGCAGTGCCGACTGGCTCGTCGAGGCCTTGCCCGGCAACCGGCGGGAGGCGGCCTGAACATGGCGAATCCGGCTGAAATCTTCGCTCGCATGCGGCGCTACCCGCTCGGCGCGCGCCTGTTTTCCAGGGTGGTCACCGCCCGCGCGCCCTACTTCGCCTCGATCGCGCCGCGCTTCGTCGAGCTGGAGGCGGGACGCTGCGAGGTCGCGATCCGCAACCGCCGCGCGGTCCACAATCACCTGGGAACGGTCAACGCGATCGCGATGTGCGCGATGTGCGAACTGGCCGCCGGCACGATGCTGGAGTCGTCGCTGCAGCCGGGGCTGCGCTGGATTCCGCGCGGCATGACCGTGCGCTACCTGCAGAAGGCCGACACCGACCTGAGCGCACGGGCGACGCTGGCGACGCCGATCGCCGACGACTACACGGGTGATCTGCTGGTCCCGGTGCGGGTGCGCAACCGTCGCGACGAGATCGTGATGGAGGCCGACATCACCATGTACCTGTCGCCGCGTCGCACCGGCGCAGCCACGGCGACCGGCGCCGCCGACCGCGACCGCAAGCGCGGGGGATCACGCTAGAATCCAACGCCCCCTCAACAATTCATTAGAAAATCCAAAGATGAGCAGCGAACACATCCTGACCGAACTGGTCGACCGCGTGATGGTGATCCGCCTCAATCGCGGCGAGAAGAAGAACGCCCTGACCCAGGCGATGTACACGGCGCTGACCGACGCGCTGAAACAGGCCGACGAAGACCCGCAGGTGCGCTGCATCCTGCTCACCGGCACCCCGGACTGCTTCTGCAGCGGCAACGACATCGCCGACTTCCTGCAGATGAAGACGATCACACCGTCCGACGATGTGCCGGTGCTGCGCTTCATGAAGACGCTGGCGCACGTCACCAAGCCGGTGGTCGCCGCGATCAACGGCCCGGCGATCGGCGTCGGCACCACGGTGCTGCTGCATGTCGATCTCGCCTACGCCGGCGAGAAGGCACGTTTCCAGATGCCCTTCGTCAATATCGGCATCTGCCCGGAATACGCGTCGACCTACCTGCTGCCGCGCATGATCGGCCACGTCAAGGCGGCCGAGCTGATGCTGCTGGGCGAAGCCTTCACCGCCGCCGATGCGGTCGACTACCGCCTGATCAACGCGGTGCTGCCCGACGCCGAGGTCTACGAGCACGCGCTGGCCAAGGCGCGCCGCCTCGCCGAACAGCCGCCGGCCGCACTGCGCACGTCCAAGGAGCTGCTCAAGCGCTGGCGCCGCGATCTGATCGACGAAATCATCCCGGCCGAGGCGGTGCACTTCATGTCGATGCTGCAGGGCGAGGAAGCCAAGGAAGCGCTGACGGCGTTCATGCAGAAGCGCAAGCCGGACTTCAGCAACTTCAGCTGAAGCCGGTCGTCGGGGCTCGGCGAGCGTGGTGGCCCGTCCCGGTCCAGCTGCGGGTGACGGCGCGGACGATATGTCGTTGCGCCTCGACAGCCTGCGCAACTTCCGCAGTCTCGCGGGGATGCCGGCGGCCGACGGCCGCCGCATCCGCTCCCACCGCCTGCTGCGGTCCGGACGCCTGAGCGAGGTCAGCGACGACGACTGGCGGCAGCTCGCACGGATCGGCCTGCGCACGGTCTGCGACCTGCGCAGCGATAACGAACGCCGGCGCCGGCCGAACCGGATTCCGATTCATGTCGGCGCCGATCAGCTGTGGCTGGAGCTGCGCAACGACCTGCAGGGCAATCCGCGCTACGCCCGCACCCTCGCCGAGGATCCGACGCCGGCGGGCGCAGAACGCCTGATGCTGCGGATCTACGCGGACTTCGCCGACGCCTTCGCGCCGCAGCTGCCCGCCCTGTTCCGCGCCATCGACCGCCGCGACGATGCCCTGCTGATCCACTGCGCGGCCGGCAAGGACCGCACCGGCTTCGTGGTGGCACTGCTGCTGCACGCACTCGGCGTCGCACCCGGGCGGATCGAGGCCGACTATCTGCAGTCGGCACCGCGGGAACCCTATCCGCATCTCGCGGAAATGCGTGAAGCCTTCGCGACGATGTTCGGCCTGGCTGTCGATGCCGACACCCTCGCGCCGATCCTCGATGCCCGCCCGGCCTATCTGCGCGCGGCCTTCTCCGCCCTCGAGCGCCGCTACGGCTCGGTCGAGGGGTATCTGCGGCAGCACGCCGGCATCGATGCCGGCGCAATCGAGCGGCTGCGCGACCGCTGGCTGGCGCCGGAAACTTGACGCCGGCACCGCGGTTGCGCAGGATCGCCCCTAACGCACTGATTGCGAAAGCCGATTTTCCGATCCAGCAGATGACAGACCTGATGCCCCGCGGCCCCCATTCCGGTTTGGGCACACGCCGCACCGGAGACTGCGGATGTCGCTGAGCAAGCGTGAGCGCAACAAGATCGCCAATCGCTCGGCCATCCTCGATGCGGCGCGGCGCTGTTTCCTCGACCAGGGCTACGAGGCCGTCACCATCCGTGACGTGATCCGCCATTCGGGACTCGCCGCCGGCACCTTCTACAACTACTTCCCCGACAAGGAAAGTCTGTTCCGGGCGCTGGCCGAAACGCAGCTGACGACGCTGCAGGAAGAGATCCACGCGGCGCGCGAGCACGCGGCCGATTTCGATTCGTTCTTCTACGAATCGTTCCTCGCGACGTTCCGGCAGGTCCGGGCCAATCCGGACTTCTTCCAGCTGATGTTCCAGAACGAACGCGCGGTGCGCTCGTTCTACAACGACAATCTGCTGAGTCTGCTGATGCAGTCGCTGCGGACCGACATGCAGAACGCCATCGTGCGCGGCCTGCTGCCGGAACTCGACGTGGACATGATGACCGCGATCACCTTCGGCGCCGCCTACGAGATGGCGCGCCTGATCGCCTCGCAACCCCGACGCAGTCCCGAGGACTGCGCCGCGTTCGTGACCCGGGTGTTCATCCGCGGATTCGCGCCGGAACAGGAGGTCGAGACCCGCCTGATCCGCGCCGGCTCGCGCCTGCTGCAGGGGGCGGCGCGCTAGGCGTCCCGCGCGCCCATCCGTCCGGGCCGGAAGCCCGGAGACGGTCACCGGCGCCTAGAACAGCTCGACCGCGCCGGAATCCATCGACACCTGCGCCACCGGCTTGTGCTGCGCCTCGCGCCAGTCCTCGCGCGGCCGGTTCGGCAGTGCGCTCGGCGCCTCGCCGCCGCCAGCCTCGATGACCTCGGCGTTGATCGCCTCGATCCGGTGTGCGTGCTTCTCGGCCGATGCCAGCGCCTGGGTCGAGATATCCTCGAACTGCAGGCAGCGCACCGCACGGCCGACCGCGACAGCGATCGACTCGCGCGCCGTCGAGACCTCGCGAATGCCCTCGGCGAGCTTGGAGTTGATGCCGTCGACCTGCTGCAGCAGTCCATGGGCCTCGTCGCGCGCACCCTCGGCCAGGCTGACGTCGCGGGACGCCATCTCGCCGACGGTCTCGCGCACCGCCGCCACCGCTTCCTTCGAGCTCGATACCAGCGAGCGGATCTGCTCGTTGAAGCTGGTGGAGCGCTCGGACAGGTTGCGTACTTCCTCGGCCACCACCGCGAAGCCGCGGCCGGCCTCCCCGGCGCGCGCGGCCTCGATCGCGGCGTTGAGCGCGAGCAGATTGGTCTGGTCGGCGATCGACTTGACGTCGCCGAGCAGATCGAAGATCGCGTCCATCTGCTTGACCATCTCGTCGATCTGACGAACGGTGGCCGAGCTTTCGCGACTGACCTGCGCCAGCGACTCGACGAGGCTGTTCATCAGCTTGGACGCGGTGTCGGTGAAGCGGCGCACGTCGATGCCGCCGCCGTCGCCGCCGGTGTGCGTCAGGATCTGCGACACCGCCTTTTCCTGCGACTTGGAGTAGCGCGTCATTTCGTCGAAGGCCTGCCCGAGTTCCTGCACCGCCTCGGCGATCAGCGTGCGCACGCGGCCGACCTCGGTCTCGACGCCGCCGATCTCGGCGACGAAGCCCTCGCGCAGTTCGCTGAGCGCCTTGCGGCGGTTGCGCGCCTGCTCCTCGTGACGGGCCAGCGACGCCTCGGCCGCGCCGAGCAGGCGATGCTGGCGCCAAGCCACCCAGGCCCAGGCCGCAGCGGCGACGATGCCGCTGAGCCAGACGATGCCGCTACCGGCACCGCTGAGCAGTACCAGAACATGAGCGAGCGTGACCCCGGCGGGTACGATCAGCGGTTTCCATTGTGTAGCTTGCATTGGGGGCTCCAGCGAACCTGAAATCTCTAGAACGGAATATCGACCGGCACCGGCAGACCTTTAGCCCGGTCGTCGACGATCAACGCGTCCATGCCAGCAGCTGTCCGGCTATCTGGTCCAGAGGCAAGATGCGTTCCGCGGCGCCGATGCGCGCGGCGGCGCCCGGCATGCCCCAGACCACGCTGCTGGCCTCGTCCTGGACCAGCGTATGGGCGCCCAGCTGCCGCAGCTCCAGCAGCTGGCGCGCGCCGTCGTCACCCATCCCGGTGAGGATCGCGGCGACGGCATTGGTGCCGACGTTGTCGGCGACCGACCGGAACATCGTGTCGACGCTCGGCCGGTGGCGGTTTTCCGGCGGCGCGTCGGAGAGCCGGCAGAGGTAGCGCGCACCGCTGCGCTCGATCAGCAGATGGTGGCTGCCGGGCGCGATGTAGGCGTGACCCGGCACGATCTGCTGGCCGTCCTGCGCCTCGCACACCGACATTGCCGACGACCGGTTCATGCGCTCGGCGAACGGCCCGCTGAACATCGGCGGAATGTGCTGGGTGATGACGATCGCCGGACAGTCCGGCGGCATCGTCGTCAGCACCGCCTTGATCGCCTCGGTCCCGCCGGTCGACGCGCCGATGGCAATGATCTTCTCGGTGGTCAGGAAGCGCCGTGGCCGCTTCGGCGCGGCCGCCACGGCGGGCGCGGCCGGTCGCGGCAACGGCGCACCGCTGCGCGGATGCGAGCCCGCAACCGCCTTGACCTTCTCGCAAAGCATCTGCGCATAGCCCTCGAGCCCGGCCTTGACGTCGAGCGACGGCTTGGTCACGAAATCCACCGCCCCGAGTTCGAGGGCCTGCAACGTCACTTCCGCGCCCTTGGCGGTCAACGACGACACCATCAGCACCGGCATCGGCCGCAGGCGCATCAGGTTCTCGAGGAAGGTCAGCCCGTCCATGCGCGGCATCTCGACATCCAGGGTCAGGACGTCGGGATTGAGCTGCTTGATCTTCTGCCGCGCGATCAGCGGATCCGACGCGGTGCCGACCACTTCAAGCTCGGGATCCTCGGACAGGATCTCCGACAGGACACCGCGCACCAGCGCCGAGTCGTCAACGATGAGAACCTTGATGGCCATCAGTCGAACAACTCCACGCCGCCGTCCACGGGCTGCTGCCTGAGCTCGCGCTCGTAGGCCTGCTCGGCGGCCAGATCCGCTGCGGTTGCCGCCATCGGCAGGTGGCGGACCAGCACGCGGCCGGTGCGGACCCAGAACGCGACCTTGCGGGCGTAGGCGTCGCCCAGGTCCTGGGCGACGATCGGAATCTGTTCTCTGTCGAGGTACTCGAGGACGAACTGGGCGTTGCGGTCGCCGACGCGGTTCTGGGTGAAGCCGCGCATGACGTTGCCGCCGCCGAAGACCTTGGCCTCCAGTCGCCGACGCTGGGCGCCGCGCTTGATCAGTTCGTTGATCAGAACCTCCATGGCGTAGGCGCCGTAGCGGGCGTTGGCGGTGCCGCCACCGCGCTCGTCGTCGGGCAGCATGAAATGGTTCATGCCACCGAGCCCGAGCGCCGGATCACGCACGCAGGCCGCCACGCAGGACCCCAGCAGGGTCACCAGCGCGTCCTCGCCGTCGGTCACCTCGTATTCCCCGGGCATGACCTTGATGACGTCGCAGCGCAACTGCCGGTCGTGGTAACGCGGCGCGATCCCCTGCCCGACGCGGGCATCCCATGCATGTCGCAGCGCTGCGGTCATGCCGGGACACCGGCGCGCCTTTTCGCACGGGGGCGGTACGCGGTCCGCCCCGCCATGGTCAGCAGCTCGGCGACGTTGAACAGGCTCTCCGAATGTCCGGTGAACAGCAGCCCGTCATCCGCCAGCAGCGGCACCAGCTTGCCGAGCAGGCGCTGCTGGGTCGGCTTGTCGAAGTAGATCATCACATTGCGGCAGAAGATCGCCTCGAACGGCCCCTTCAGGCCCCAGCTTGCGTCGAGCAGATTCAGGCGCCGGAACGTGATCAGGCTGCGCAGCTCATCGACGACGCGGCATTTGCCCTCGTTGGCACCGGTGCCGCGCCGGAAGAACTTCTTGACGCGTTCGGGTGACAACCCGGCGATGCGATCGAGTGCATAGATGCCCTGCTGGCCGGTCGCCAGCACGTTGGTGTCGATATCCGTGGCCAGGATCGACACCGGCGGATTGAGGCTGCCGAAGACCTCGGCCGCGACCATCGCGATCGAGTACGGTTCCTCCCCGGTCGACGCGGCGCAGGACCAGATCAGCGCGCGCTGCCCCCGGGGCAACCTGAGCAGCTGATCCCGGAGCATGTCGAAATGATGGGCCTCACGGAAGAACGACGTGAGGTTGGTGGTCAGGGCATTGGTGAACGCCTCCCACTCGGGACTGGCCGCATCGGCTTCCAGCGCATCGAGATAGTCGGCGAAGACGCCGTGCCGCGTCGCCCGAAGGCGACGCGCCAGGCGGCTGTAGACGAGGTCCTGCTTGCCGTCGGCCAGGGAGATCCCGGCGCGCTCGTAGATCAGCCCCCGGACCCGCTGGAAATCGCGCGGAGTGAAGCTGAATTCCCGATCGGCGTTGATGGCCTTGTCGCGGCTCAAGCACCGTCTCCGGCAGCAGTCCCCGCGACCGGCACCCATCCGAAGCCGGCAATGCTCAGGCCGAAGTCACCGAACCAGCGCAGATAGCGATTCATCGATCGTCTCCTTGTCGTCTCGTGCCGGCGCCAGGCCCGGGCTCAGAACTCGACCCAGTGGTCGTCACCGCCGCTGGCCGCCGCTGCCGCCGGCTTGGCCTTCGGCGCCGGAGCCGCCGCCTTCGCGGGCCGGGGTGCGGCAACCGCGGCACCATTTCCGGCCGGCTTCTGCGCGACGGAAGCGCCTGCCGGGACGGCGATGCGGGCCGCGGGCGAGCCGCCGACATCGAGCCGGAACACCGACACCGACTCGCTGAGGCCACCAGCCTGTTCCTCGAGCGAGCGCGCCGCCGCCGAGGCTTCCTCGACCAGCGCCGCGTTCTGCTGGGTGACCTCGTCCATCGACGTGATCGCCTGGTTGACCTGCTCGATGCCCTGGCTCTGCTCCTGCGAAGCCGCGGTGATCTCGGCCATGATGTCGGTGACCCGCTTCACGCTGGTCACGATCTCGTTCATCGTGTCGCCGGCCTGTTCGACCAGCTTGCTGCCGTTCTCGACCTTTTCGACCGAATCGCCGATCAGGGTCTTGATCTCCTTGGCCGCGGCCGCCGAGCGCTGCGCCAGCGAGCGCACCTCGGAGGCCACCACCGCGAAGCCGCGGCCCTGCTCGCCGGCACGCGCGGCCTCGACCGCGGCGTTGAGGGCGAGGATGTTGGTCTGGAAGGCGATGCCGTCAATGACGCTGATGATGTCGACGATCTTCTTCGACGACTCGGTGATCGCCTCCATCGTGTCGACCACCTCGGACACCACCGATCCGCCCTTGCCGGCGACGTCGGCCGCGCCGATCGCAAGCTGGTTGGCCTGCTTGGCGTTCTCGGCGTTCTGCTTCACCGTCGAGGTCAGCTCCTCCATGCTGGAGGCGGTCTCCTCGAGGCTGGCCGCCTGCTGCTCGGTGCGCGACGCCAGGTCCGTGTTGCCGGACGCGATCTCGCGAGCCGCGGTGTTGATCGTGTCGGTCGCCTGCTTGATCTGGCCGACGATCGACTTGAGCTGTTCGACGGTGCCGTTGGCGTCGTCGCGCAGCTTGCCGAAGGTGCCCTTGAACTCGCCCGATACGTGCTGCGTCAGATCGCCCTTGGCCAGCGCCGCCAGCACGCGGGCGATCTCGTTGAGACCGACCTCGCTGGTCTCAAGCAGCTTGTTGATGTTGACCGCGAGCTGTTCGAAGAAGCCTTCCTTGCCTTCCATCGTGATGCGCTGCGTGAAGTCGCCGTCCGCCGCGGCCTGCACGATCCCGCCCACCTCGGCCTCGACCGCGACTTCGGCGGTGCGATCGGCCCACTCGACGACCGACCCCAGACGCTCACCCTGTTCGTTGAAGATCGGCGCGGCAATCAGCGCGAACGTCCGCGGGCCCACCTTGATCTGGGTCCTGTACGGCTCACGGAAAGTTGACAGCAACTTGGCCTGATGCTCCGGATTCTTGTGGAACACGTCGATGTTGCGTCCAACCAGATTACGCGCCTCGAAGCTCGGCAGCGTCTTCCTCAGATCGTCCTCGGCCTTGACCATCGTTTCCATGACCGAGCGGTTCATGTAGATGATGTTGCGATCGCCGTCGGCGATCATCACGTTGGTGGTGACGTTATCGAGCGCGTTGCGGATGCGCAGGTTCTCGTCGGCAAGCCGCTTTTCGACGTCCAGACGCTCCTGCTCCGCCTTTTCGGCCGCCAGCTGAGCGGTCATGTCCTTCCACTCGACGACGATGCCCAGACGTTCGGAATGGTCTCCGATAATCGGGTTGAGGATCAGTGAGAACGTGCGTCCGCCGATCTTCAGATTGGCCCGATGGGTGCCGGCGAGCTTGTTCAGCAATCCTCGCTGATGCTCTGGATTCTTGTGGAACACATCGATGTTGGAGCCGAGTGCCTTGTCGGCCCGGAACTCCGGCAGATCCTTGCGGATGTCGTCCTCGGCCTCGCGCAGCATCTCGCGCACCGAATCATTCAGGTAGACGATGTTGTAATCCGAGTCGGCGACCATGACGTTGGTCGCAACCACGTCGAGCCCCTGCTTGATACGAGCGGTCTCGTCCGCCTGACGTTTGCCCTCGGCCATGTCGAAGCCGAGCTTGATCTGCATCGTGCGTGCCGCATTGAGCAGCTGACCGACTTCATCCTCACGGCTGACTTCGATCCGTTGATTGAGTTTGCCTTCGCTCATCCCCTGCAGATGGACGTAAGCGCGCTGCACCGGATCGGTGACGCTGCGTACGAAGGCCCAGCAAAGCCCGAATGCAGCACCGAGGCCGATGAGCATCGCCGCACCGGCCGGTACCGCCCCCAGGTGTTCGGCCTGACCGACCACCAGCATGATCACCTGAAGTGCCGCGAACAGCGCCGCCAGACCGAGTCCGCGCGCCTTGATCGACGTTTGCGAAAAGCGGCGCTGCAGCCTGGCCAGGACGTTATTGCGCACCACCTTGCCACGGTGGATGGCCAGCCCCTTGGCGTTGCCCTCGCGGAACTGGCGGTAGGCCAGCTCGGCTGCCTCGACCTGTTCGCGCGTCGCCCGGCGTCGGACCGACATGTAGCCGGACAGCGATCCGTTTTCGTGGATTGGGGTCGCATTGGCCTCGACCCAGTAGTGATCGCCGTTCTTGCAACGGTTCTTCACCATTCCGGTCCACGGCTTGCCCGCCTTGAGGGTGCCCCAGAAGTCCGCGAAGGCCTCGACCGGCATATCCGGGTGCCGCACGATGTTGTGCGGCGATCCGATGAGTTCGGCTTCGGTGAATCCGCTGATCTCGATGAAATCGCGGTTGATGTACTGGATGATTCCCTTGGCGTCGGTGCGCGACACGATCATCGTCGTATCGCTGAGCTGGACCTCTTTGCCCGTCACCGGTTGATTATTTCGCATCGTTAGACTCCATTGCGTTGGCGCGGACGGCCTGATTAATGAATTTCGACAAGTTGCAGATTCGGGTCTGAAACCAGCTTCTCGATGTCCAGCAGGATCAGCATTCGGGAGTCGACGGTACCCAGGCCGATGATGTTGCGGGCGTTGACCGCGGCGCTGAATTCGGGAGCCGGACGGATCTGCCCGGCTTCGAGCTGGATCACGTCGGAGACGCCGTCGACGACGATGCCGACGACGCGGTTGAGCACGTTGAGCACGATCATCACGGTGAAGTCGTTGTAGACGACCTCGGGCAGATCGAACTTCAGCCGCAGATCGACGATCGGCACGATCGTGCCGCGCAGGTTGATCACGCCCTTGATGAACTCCGGCGCACCGGGAATGCGGGTGACGGTGTCGTAGCCCCGGATCTCCTGGACCTTGAGGATGTCGACACCGTATTCCTCGCTGCCGAGCCTGAAGGTCAGGAACTCGCCCGCCGGACCGGCGGCCTCGTCGGCGGGAATGCCGTTGCGGACTTCGAGCTGCTCTTCGATCGTTTCCATCATTTCGAATTCCTTGTTGCCTTACGCCGCGTTGGCGCGTGCGCCCTGCCGGACGATTTCGGCGGCGTCGATGATCAGCGCGACCTGGCCGTTGCCGAGGATCGTGGCGCCGGACACGCAGGGAACCCGGCGGTAATTGCTTTCGAGCGACTTGATGACCACCTGCTGCTGGCCGACCAGCTCGTCGACCAGCGCGGCGATCTTGCGCCCGCCGGACTCGAGTACCACCACGATCCCCTGCTGCGGATCGCGCACCGCGTCGTGCACGCCGAACAGCTCCTGCAGCCTGACCAGCGGCACGTACTCGGCGCGCAGGCGAATCACCTGCGCCTGGTTGACCAGCGACTTGAGCTGCTCGGCCTGTGGCTGCAGCGACTCGATGACGTTGTTCAGCGGCACGATGAAGATCTCGCCGCCGATGCGGACCGACATGCCGTCGAGGATCGCCAGGGTCAGCGGCAGGCGGATCAGGATGCGCGAGCCGCGTCCGGATTCGGAGCTGATCTCGATGCTGCCGCTGAGCGCTTCGATATTGCGCTTGACCACGTCCATGCCGACGCCACGGCCGGACACGTCGGTGATCTGTTCGGCGGTCGAGAATCCCGGCTCGAAGATGAGCTGCCAGACGTCCTCGTCGGCCATGCCGTCGCTGGTCGCGATTCCGCGCTCGCGCGCCTTGGACAGAATGCGCTCGCGGTCGAGTCCGGCGCCGTCGTCGGACACCTCGATGACGATGTGCCCGCCCTGATGCGACGCCGACAGACGGATCGTGCCGGTCGCCGGCTTGCCGGCCGCGGTACGACGCTCCGGCGATTCGATGCCGTGGTCGAGCGAGTTGCGGACCAGGTGCGTCAGCGGATCGGCGATGCGCTCGATCACGCTCTTGTCCAGTTCGGTCTTCTCGCCGACGGTCTGCAGCTGCACCTGCTTGCCGAGTTTCGAGGCCAGATCCCGCACCACGCGCGGGAAGCGGCTGAACACGAACTCGACCGGCAGCATGCGCGTCGACATCACCGCCTCCTGCAGCACGCGGGTGTTGCGGTTGAGCTGGTTGAGACCGTTGAACAGTTCTTCGTGGGTGACCGGATCGAGATGCTGCGCCGTCTGCTGCAGCATCGCCTGGGTGATCACCAGCTCGCCGACCAGATTGATCAGCGCGTCGATTTTCTCGGTCGAGACCCGGATCGACCCGCCCTCACCGCTGCGCTCCGCACTCGGCGCGGGGCGGCTCGCGGCCGCCGCCGGGCGACCGCCCTTGATCACGGTCAGCTCGGGCTTGCCGCTCGCGGCGGCGGGCTGGTCCTGCGCCGGCGGCGTGGACGGAGTGTCGGCGTCCGCGCCCGGCGCCTGCTCGCCGGCGTCGGGCAGCGTCTCGGTCACCGCGACCGTGTCGGCTGCCGGTTCGGCGTCGTCGACGGCCAGTGGCTCGATGCTCAGATCGCATTCGTCCTCGACCCAGGCGAAGACGTCGGCGATGGCGTCCCGCCCGCAATCGGCATGCAGGTCGATCCGCCAGCTCAGATAGCAGGCCTCCGGCATCGCCTCGGTCAGCATCGGCAGGGCGTCGGTATCGCAGATGACTTCGGCGCGGCCGAGCAGCGTCAGCTCGCGGATGATCCGCAGCGGGTCGTTGCCGCTGGCGAACAGCTCCGGCTTAGGGATGAATTCGATCCGCCAGCCCCGCGGGGCCACCGCCACGGGCGCATCCGCCTGAGCCGGCGCGGGTGCCTCGACAGTCGCCGCGGGAGCGGCGAGAAGCGCGCCGAGTTCCTCGCTGACCATTTGCGCGGTCGTCGTATCCGCCTCGCCGCCATCGCGTGCGGCCGTCAGCAGGCTGCGCAGCACGTCGACCGAGCGCAGCAGCACGTCGACATCCTTGCAGGTCACCGGGCGGCTGCCGGAGCGCATCTGGTCGAGCAGGGTCTCGAGCAGATGCGTGAACTCCGCGACCGTCGCAAACCCGAAGGTGCCGGCACCGCCCTTGATCGAATGCGCGGCGCGGAAGATCGCGTTGATCGTCTCGTCGTCGGGCGCTTCGGGGTCCAGGCGCAGCAGCCCGGACTCCATCACGTCGAGCCCTTCGAAGCTCTCGTCGAAGAAGGTCTGGTGAAACCGGCTGATGTCGATCGGAGGCATGACGGCGGCGCGGTCAGCTCAGGACGCGCTGGATCGTCGTCACCAGCTGTTCGGGGTTGAAGGGCTTGACCAGCCAGCCGGTCGCACCGGCCTGCTTGCCTTCCTGCTTCTTCTCCGGACCGGCCTCGGTCGTCAGCATCAGCAGCGGCGTGAACTTGTAGTCCGGCAGCTGGCGCAGCGCCTTGACCAGGGAGATCCCGTCCATGTTCGGCATGTTCACGTCGCACAGGACGAGATTGAATTTCTCCTTCTTCGCCATCTCCAGCGCCTCGGCACCGTCCGGCGCCTCGGCCACGTCATAGCCGGCGGATTTGAGGGTGAATGCGACCATCTGGCGCATCGACGCCGAGTCGTCTACGGCAAGGATTCTGCTCATGCGCCCTCCCGGGCAAGCTCAAGGAGTGTGGAGACACCGAGCAGCGACGCCGCGCTGCGCAAGGTGTCGGAAGGTTGACGCCACTGCGTCTGCCGCCCCGCATGCCGCCGGTCCTGGCAGAACATGCAGAGCAGCTGGATGGCTGCGGTGTGGATGCGGGACACCTCCCGCGCGTCGAGCACGATCGTGCGTGCGTCGTCGACCCGGCCCGCGAGCTTCTCCTGGAAGTCGCGTGCGTGCTCGACGCCCAGATCGGCCGGCAGCTTGAGCACGCCGCGGCGCGGCGCCGGCTTCGTCGCTGTCTTCGGTGATTTGGACATCTCGACTCCTCGATCGCGATTCAAACAGGTGCCGGATTCCGCTTTCGGGATCCATCCCGGCTCGATCGGCTTCGAGCAACTTCCATTCCCGCAGCCCCCGTCAACGGGCCCGGACACTCCGGCCTGAGGCCAGCCCCGACGAGCGCCCCACCCGACCCGTCAAGCGGCACCTTTGCGCGACCACCCGACGGGAACCCGTCGTCACGGCAGGAAGCGCGCGTTGTCGATCAGCGCCGCCGGGTCGAGCAGCGTCAACAAATCGCCGTCGCGGACATAGACGCCGGAGACTCCGGACTGACCCGGCGCCGGCCCCACCGACGGGGCGGCCTTCACCGCGAGGTCGATGACCTTGCGCACGTCGGCGACGCGGTCGACCATCAGCCCGTAGCTTTCGCCGTCGTGGTCGACGATGACGATGCGCGATTCGGGACCCCGCGGCACCGGCTCCAGACTCAGGCGGCGGCGCAGGTCGAGCACGGTGACCACATTGCCGCGCAGGTTGATCACGCCCAGCACCTGCTCGCTGGTCCCCGGCACCGGTTCGATCTCGGCGTCGCGCAGGACTTCCTGCACGCTCAGGATCGGCAGGCCGTAGTGCTGCCCCGCGGTCTCGAAACACACCCAGCGGGAAATGGTGTCGTCCTTGCGGCGTGCGGCAACGGCGGTCACGGCGCGGCCCCTCCTTGCAGTTGATCGAGTGTTCCGGCGGGCACCTCGACGGAAGCCGTCGGCGGATGCGGCACCGTCGTAGCCGCGGTCACGTCCGCGCCGGCGAGCTGGCGGCTGTTTTCGTCGGCGACGACGACAACGACGACGCGACGGTTGCGGTTGCGGCCTTCGGCGGTATCGTTGCTGGCGACCGGGTGGTACTCGCCCATGCCGACCACCGTCATCCGGCCGGCATCGACGCCCTGCTGGGCGAACAGATGCACGACGCTGGCGGCGCGGGCCGCGGACAGCTCCCAGTTCGACGGATACGCGATCGTGGAGATCGGCTGGTTGTCGGTATGCCCCTCGATCCGCAGCTTGCTGTCGAAGGGCTGCATGATCCCGGCCAGTTGCGTCAGCACCGGGCGGGCGCGCTGCGACACGGCGGCGACGCCGCTGGCGAACAGAATGTCGGTGTTGATCTCGATCTCCAGGCTCTGCTCGGTGCGACGCACCATCACCAGCTTGCGGTCGATCAGATCCTTCATCGCCGCCTGCACCTCCGCGGCGACCTGGCGCAGTTGGCGCGCGCCGGCGGTCTCGCCCTTGTTGTCCTCGCGCCCGGGTTCGAATTCCTCGCCGCCCATGCGGGCGCCCGGCGCGTCGGCCACCAGGCCGCTGCGCTCCTGCTCGAAGCCGCGCAGCGTCACCGTGTTGAACAGCGATTCGGTCTGGGTGCCCTTTTCGGGCCGGTTGCCGACCTGGATCGGCTTGAGCGTGCGCGGCGGCCCGCCCAGCGCGGACGACAGCGAGTCGGCCAGCACCCGGTACTTGCCCTCGTTGACCGACGAGACGGCGTACATCACGACGAAGAACGCGAGCAGCAGCGTGATCAGATCGCCGTACGGAATCGCCCAGGCTTCGTGGTTCTGGTGTTCCTCGTGTTTGTGCTTGCGCGCCATCGCCGCCTCAGTGCAGATAGCCCTTGAGCTTGGATTCGATGTTGCGCGGGTTCTCGCCCTGCGAGATCGAGATCAGCCCCTCGATCGTCATCTCGCGGACGCGGGTCTGATCGGCGATCGCCGCCTTGAGCTTGGCCGCGATCGGCAGGAAGAACAGGTTGGCCGAGGCAATGCCATAGATGGTCGCGGTAAAGGCGGCCGCGATGCCGTGCCCGAGCTTGCTCGGGTCGGCCAGGTTCTTCATCACCGCCATCAGTCCGAGCACGGCGCCGATGATGCCGAGCGTCGGCGCATAGATGCCCATGCCCTCGAACACCTTCGCACCCTGCTGGTCGAAGTGCTCGTGAGTCTGCAACTCCACCTCGAGGATGCTGCGGATCGCCTCCGGCTCGGCGCCGTCGACCAGCATCTGCAGGCCCTTCCTCACGAACGGATCGGCCTCGGATTCGACCGTGCCTTCCAGCGCCAGCAGACCCTGTTTGCGGGCAATGCCGCTCCACTCGACGACCCGCGAGATCAGCTGCTCCGGATCGTGCCGCGGCGGCTTGAACGCCCAGCGCAGGATCTTCAGCGCATGCCGGAAGGTCGCCATCGGCGTGTGCAGCATGATCGCCGCCAGCGTCCCGACCAGCACGATCACGAACGCCGCGGGATTGACCAGACCGCCGACGCCGGCGCCCTTGAGAATGCTGCCGCCGACGATCGCGAACAGCGCCAGCACCACCCCGATGACCGAGAGCTTATCCATCGACGGGCTCCACCGGCGCGCCGCGCAGCAGCGTCTTGCGATAGGCCTCGACCAGCCCCGCGAAGTCCAGGATCAACGCGACCCGGCCGTCCGGCAGCACCGTGGCCGCGCCGACGCCGGCGAGGCCGCGCAGCGCGCTGCCCAGCGGCTTGATCACGATTTCCTCGCGACCGAACACCTTGCTGACCACGAAGCCGTAGCGCTCGTCGCCGACCTGGGTGACGACGACATGGCGCAGCTCGCCGCGCTCCTCGCCCGACAGCCACGGATCCAGGTAGACCAGCCGCAGGTTGTCGCGCCGGGTCATCACCACGTCCCAGCGGTCGAGCTGGGTGATCCGGTCCGGATCGAGTTCGAAGATATCGAGCACCGGCGCCAGCGGCAGCGCGAACTGGCGGCCGTCCGCCTCGATCATCAGCGCCGACAGGATCGCCAGGGTCAGCGGCACGCGGATATGGATCGACGAACCCAGGCCGATGCGCGACTCGATCCGCACCTGGCCGTTGAGCGCCTTGATCCGCGACATCACCACGTCCATGCCGACGCCGCGCCCGGACAGATCGGACACCTGTTCCTTGGTCGAGAAGCCCGGCAGGAACACCAGCTGCAGGCACTCGTCCGGCGTCATCGCGTCGGCCTCGTCGGCGGCGATCAGCCCCTTCTCCACCGCCTTGGCGCGGATCCGGTCCGCGTCCATTCCGGCGCCGTCGTCGCGGACCGTGATCAGGATGTGGTCGCCTTCCTGGCGGGCGATGAGCTGCAGCTTGCCGGCCGGCGGCTTGCCGCGGCGCACGCGTTCGTCGGGCATCTCAATGCCGTGATCGACGCTGTTGCGCACCATGTGCACCAGCGGATCGGCCAGCGCCTCGACCAGATTCTTGTCCAGATCGGTGTCCTCGCCCTGCAGCTCGACCTCGACCTGCTTGCCCAGACCGCGCGCGACATCGCGCGCGATCTTCGGAAAGCGCGAGAACACCTTGCGGATCGGCTGCATGCGGATCTGCATGACCGCGTTCTGCAGGCCACGGGTGATGAAGTCGAGTTCACCGACCGCACGCGCCATCTGCTCGACCGTGGCGTTGCGCGAGCGCAGATCCTTGAGGCGATTGCGCACCAGCACCAGCTCGCCGACCAGATTCATCATCTTGTCGAGGCGGACGGTGTCGACGCGCACCGACGTCTCCACTGCGGGCGCCGGCGTGGCGGGCGGCGCCTGACGTGGCACCGGCCTGGGCGCCGGCGTCGGCGCTGCCGCGGCGGCCGGCGTCGGAGCAGGCGCCGCGGCGGATGCCGGTTTGGCCGGCACTTCGATGGCGGTGGGCGCCTTGCCCTTGCCGTGCAGCTCGTCCAGCAGGGCCTCGAACTCGTCTTCGCTGATAGTGTCGTCTGACGCAGCCGCCGGACCCGGCGTGGCCGCAGCCTTCGGTGCCTTGCCCCTGCCGTGCAGCTCGTCCAGCAGGGCCTCGAATTCGTCCTCGCTGATGCTGTTGTCGTCCCCGGCCGCAGCCGGCGCCTCGGCCGATGCCGACTTGCCGCTGGCGCGCTTGCGTCCGGCGGTCTTGCGCCTGGGCTTGGCCGGCGCCGCCGCGGGCGCCACCACCTCCGGCGTTGCCGGCTGCGGCGGCACGACGTCCGCCGCCGGCAGAGGCGCCGGGGCCACCTCGCCGCGCGCATGGCGCCGGAGTGTTTCGATCAGTTCCTGCGGGGCCGGCTCGGGCGCCAGATTCTGGGCGACCGCGCCCATCATCGCCTGCACCCAGTCGACGGCCTGCAGGACCGCGTCCATCAGTTCGGCATTGACCGCGGCCTGCCCCGAGCGCAGGACGTTGAACACATCCTCGGCGGCGTGGCACAGCTCGACCAGCGGGGTCAGCTCGAGAAAGCCCGCGCCGCCCTTGACCGTGTGGAACGCGCGGAAAATGTCGTTGAGCAACGCGCGATCGTCCGGGCGTCCCTCGAGCGCGACCAGCTGCTCGCCCAGATTCTGGACCAGCTCACCGGCCTCGGTGAGGAAATCGGCACGGATGTCGTCGTCTTCGAAGCTCATGGGCTCAAGGTCGTTATTCAGAATCCAAGACTGGCGAGCAGGTCGTCCGCGTCTTCCTGGCTGGCGGCCGCCGGACCGTTACCGGGCACCGCCGGACCGGGCAGCTCGCCGTTCAGCGCCTGTATCGGCCGCTCGCTGCGCTGCTGAAGCCCGGCACCGCTGGCACGCAGCAATTCCAGAAGAGCGGTCTCAACATTCCGGACGAGCGTGATCACCCGCTTGATGATCTGCCCCGCGACGTCCTGGTATTCCTGAGCCTGCGCCAGCTCCGACAGCGTGCTGCGCAGATGCCCGGACTGGTCGGAGAGGGTCTCGCGGACCTCGCCCAGCATCACCGCGACCGAGGCATGGTCGGCCTCGCGCAGCAGCGCGCCGGCCTCGTCGAGGCGCTCGACCGCGGCCTGCATGCCGACGGTGACGGTGCGGGCCTGGTCGACCAGATCGAGCGTGCGGTGGGCGGCCTTCTCGGTCACCTGCATCACGTAGTCGAGCCGGTGGCGCGCGTCCGGAATCTCGTCGCCGGCAACCTGCGCGAGACGTTCGTCGAGCCGCAGCTCCAGCACCGCCTTGTGCAACTCACGGGTCAGGCGCGCGACATTGGCGAACAGACCCTCCTCGCGCGCGCGCAGCAGCGCGTCGAGACCGGCTTCGAAGCGCCCGTCGTCGCCCGCCTCCAGCGCGGCGATCAGCCCGCGCAGCGTCTCGGCGACCTCCTTGCGGTGCGCCGCCGTGGCGTTCACGCGGTTTCCTCGATGCGCTGGAAGATCTTGTCGAGCTTCTCCTTCAGCGTCTGCGCGGTGAACGGCTTGATGATGTAGCCGTTGACGCCGGCCTGGGCCGCCTCGATGATCTGGTCGCGCTGCGCCTCGGCGGTCACCATCAGCACCGGCGTCTTGCCGATGCGGGCGTCCGCGCGGATCTTGCGCAGCAGGTCGATGCCGGTCATGCCGGGCATGTTCCAGTCGGTAACGACGAAATCGAAGCCGCCGGCCTCCAGCATCGGCCACGCGGTGTTGCCGTCGTCGGCCTCCGCCACGTTGGTGAATCCCAGATCGGCGAGCAGATTCTTGACGATGCGCCGCATCGTCGAGAAGTCGTCCACCACCAGTATCCGCATGTTCTTGTCCATCAGTCCTCCGTGAGCGCCCCTCGGCGCAACTAGGCGTTCAACCAAAATCCGGCTGCGGCGTCGGACTCACGCCGCCGCACCCATTTCCTTCCACTCTTCGAGCCGCGCACGCAGCCGCACCAGGGCCTGGCCGTGGATCTGGCAGACCCGGCTCTCGCTGACCCCGAGGACCGCGCCGATTTCGCGCAGATTCAGTTCGTCGTCGTAGTACAGCGACATCACCATGCGTTCGCGCTCGGGAAGCTCGTCGATCGCGCCGGCCAGCGCGCCCTGGAACTCGTCGTGCTGCAGGTGCTCGACCGGCCCGGCATCCTGATCCGGGGTATCCATGGTCTCGTCACCGCTCTCGCCGCCGGCGTCTAGGCTCAGCACCTGGCAGCGGGCGCCGTCGGCGACGATGGCGCGATACTCCTCAAGGGTGATCCCCATGCGCCCGGCGACCTCGCGCTCCGGCGCGTCGCGGCCGGTTTCCTGCTCGATCTGACGGATCGTCTCCGACACCTCGCGCAGCCGGCGATGCACCGAACGCGGCGCCCAGTCGGTATGCCGCAGCTCGTCGAGCATCGCGCCGCGGATACGGATGCCGGCGTAAGTCTCGAACGACGCGCCGCGGTCGCCGCTGTAATTGCGGCTGGCTTCGATCAGGCCGATGATGCCGGCCTGGATCAGGTCGTCGACCTCGACACTCGACGGCAGACGGGCCGCGAGGTGATGGGCGATCCGCTTGACCAGATCGGCGTGGCGCAGAACCAGGTCGTCTTCCGAAATACCCGCGGGACTGCCGTGGAGTTGCCCTGTCATGCCGGTACCTCCATTGCCGCCGGCCGGCCCTGGCGGACCAGGCGTTCGACGAAGAATTCGAGATTGCCGCGCGCGCCCTCGGGCAGCGCCCATCCGGCGGCGCGCTTGGCCAGTTGCCGGTAAGCCTGCGCCGCCGGCGAGCTGGGATAGGCCTCGACCACCGCGCGCTGGCGGCGCACGGCGCGCTTGAGCCACTCGTCGTGGGGCACCGTGCCCATGTTGTTGAGGGTGACGTCGAGGAAACGCTCCGACACGCGGCGCAGGTTCTCGAAGATTTCCTTGGCCTCGTGCGGACTGTGGGTCTGGTTGGTCAGTACATGGACGCGCTTGAGGCCATGGTCGCGGGTCAGCACCTTGATCAGCGCGTAGGCGTCGGTCAGCGACTGCGGATCGTTGGTGACGACCACGATCACCTCCTGCGAGGCCTGGCTGAAGGTGATCACGCTGTCGGCGATGCCGGCGGCGGTATCGACGATCAGGGTGTCGAGCGGGCTGTGCAGATCCGAGAACGCGCGCACCAGACCGGCATGCTCGGCCGCCGACAGCTCGGCCATGTTGCGCTTGCCGCTCGACGCCGGCACGACCATGATCCCGGCCGGCCCCTCGAGCACGGTATCGTCCAGCGTGCAGACACCGTCAAGCACGTGCGACAGGTTGTAGGTCGGCTGCAGGCCGAGCATCACGTCGACGTTGGCCAGGCCGAGATCGCCGTCGAGCAGCATCACGCGGCGCCCGTCGAGTGCCATCGCCACGGCCAGATTGACCGAGGTCGTGGTCTTGCCGACGCCACCCTTGCCGCTGGTGACCGCGATCACCTGCACCGGATGATGGTTGCGCAGGCGCCGCAGGCCGGTGGCCTGCAGACCGCCACCCGGGGAGGAACTGGACGAACCCGCGTTAGATGCCTGCATGTGCGACTCCGAACTGCAAAGCCAGGGTGCTGTCGTCAACGGTCGCCGGCGCCTGCCGCGAAAGCTGCATCGCTCTGAGCACGAGCTGATCGCTGCGCGCCTGCTGCATGTCTTCGGGAACGCGCTGGCCGTCGCAGACGTACTGGATCGGGAGCTGGTGGCGGATCGTCGCGGACAGCGCGCCGCCGATGCGCGCCGCCTCGTCGAGCTTGGTCAGGATGCAGCCCTCCGGCTCGATCGCGCCGAAGCGGCGCAGGATCTCGTCCTGGTCGCAGGCCTGCGCGTTGGCGGCGAGGACCAGCCAGCTGCGGATCGGTCGCCGCGCCGCCTTGAGCTCGGAGAACTGCGCGACCAGCTTGCGGTCACGCGGCGCCATGCCGGCGGTATCGATCAGCACCAGCTTGCGGTCCGCCAGGCGGGAGAGGATGCTGCGCAACTCGTTGGCATTGGACGCCGTCTGCACCGGCACGCCGAGCAGGCGCCCGTAGGTGAACAGCTGTTCCTGCGCACCGACGCGGTAATGGTCGGTGGTGACCAGCGCCAGATCGCGGGTGCCGTGCTTGGCGGCGAAGCGCGCCGCGAGCTTGGCGATCGTGGTCGTCTTGCCGACCCCGGTGGGGCCGATCAGCGCGATCACACCGCCGTCGAGAATCACATCGGACTTGGCGACCGGAATCCGCCGCGCCAGCAGGCCCAGTGGCAGGAATCTGGCGCGCTCGGCATCGGTGCCGTTGGGCAGTTCTGCGGCGATTTCGCGGGCCAGTTTCGGCTCGAGCCCGAGATTGACCATGGTCCGCAGCGCGGCCATCCGCTCGGGCTGGCGCTCGTTCATGTCGCGCCATACCAGCCCCGCCATCTGCTGTTCGAGCATCTTGCGCATGCCGCCAAGCTCGCGTCGCAGCTGCTGGACCTCCGGCGACGGCAGCACCGCCTCGGCAGCAGGCGCGGCCTTGCGGGCGGCCGGTCTGGGCGCCGCGGCGGACGCCGACGCGGTCTTCGCGGCCGGCGCAGGCGCCTCGGCCCGTGCCGCCTCGGCTTCGGCCTCGGCCGCTGACGGCTCTTCGGGTGCCGGCGCCGGAGGTGCCGGTTCGCGGCGGCTCGCGGCCTGGATCAGCGCGGCGTCGTAATCGGTCGCGGCAACGACTTCGACGCCGCCGCTGACCCGCCGGTTGGAGAGGATGACAGCGTCAGCCCCCTGCTCTTCGCGCACCATGCGGATCGCCTCCCGCATGCTGCCTGCCAGAAATCTCTTGATCTTCATGTCCGTGCACGCTCCTTAGCGCGACCGCCTAGGCCACTGCTCCAACCATCCGGATCTGTTTGGTATCCGGTACCTCGTCGTAGGCCAGCACGTGCAGTCCGGGAATGGTCTGCCGGGTGAACCTCGCAAGCAGCGGCCGCAATGGCGGCGGAACCAACAGCACGGCCGGCTGACCCGAGGTCTCCTGCTTGTGCGTCTGCTCCGACAGCGACCGGTGCATGCGTTCCGCCAGCCCCGGTTCGATTGCAGCGCCACCGCTCTGCAGGCTGTCCTGCAACACCTGTTCCAGCGACGGCGACAGCGTGATGACCGGAAGGTCCGGGCTCAAACCATTGATTTCCTGAACGATCTGACGACCCAGCGCGACGCGGACGAGGCCCGACAGAACGACGGGATCCTGACTCTTGCCCGCATGCGCAGCCAGACATTCGGCGATCACGCGCAGATTGCGGATCGGCACGCGCTCGGACAGCAGGTTCTGCAGCACCTTGACGAAGGCCGACAGCGGCAACAGCTTCGGCACCAGATCCTCGACCAGTTTCGGCGCCGACTTGCCGAGCTGCTGCAGCAGCGCCTGCGCCTCGTCGTGGCCCAGCAGCTCGTGCGCATGGGTCTTGATCACATGGGACAGATGGGTCGCGACGACGGTCGAGCAGTCGACCACGGTGTAGCCCAGCGACTGCGCATGCTCGCGCGCGCCCTTGTCGATCCACACCGCCTCCAGCCCGAAGGCCGGATCCTTGGTCGGAATGCCCTCGACCTTGCCGAACACGCGCCCCGGATTCAGCGCCATCTCGCGATCCGGATACACGGTGCCCTCGGCCACCGGCACCCCGTGCACCAGCAGGCGGTAGGCACCGGGCTGCAATTCGAGGTTGTCGCGGATGTGCACCGACGGAATCAGGAAGCCCAGCTCCTGCGTCAGCTTCTTGCGCACACCCTTGATCCGCCCCATCAGCTCGCCGCCCTGGCGCGTGTCGACCATCGGGATCAGGCGATAACCGACCTGCAGACCGAGGATGTCGTCGCCGGGCACGTCCTCCCAGGACAGTTCGGCTGGCGGTTCCGGCGCCTGCTCGGCGTCCTGCGGAGCCTCCTCCGCCCGGGCCCTGGCGCGCCGCGCCATCAGCCATGCCGCGCCGCCGCAGATCGAGGCGAGCAGCAGGAACACCAGGTTCGGCATGCCCGGAATCATGCCGACGACGCCGAGCACGCCGGCGGTCACCGCCAGCACGCGCGGCTGATTGAAGAGCTGGCTGAGCACCTGGCTCGACATGTCGCCAGCGCGCGACATGCGCGTGACCAGCACCGCGACCGCGGTCGACAGCAGCAGCGCCGGCACCTGGGCGACCAGGCCGTCGCCGATCGTCAGCAGCACGTAGTTGTGCAGCGCGTCGCCCAGCGCCATGTCGTGCTGCATCGTGCCGATCAGCAGACCGCCGATGATGTTGATCAGCAGGATCAGGATGCCGGCCAGGGCGTCGCCGCGGACGAACTTGCTGGCGCCGTCCATCGAGCCGTAGAAGTCGGCTTCGGAGCGGACTTCCTCGCGGCGATGCTTGGCCTCCTCGCGCGTCAATAATCCGGCGTTGAGGTCGGCGTCGATCGCCATCTGCCGGCCCGGCAGGGCATCCAGCACGAAGCGCGCGGACACTTCGGACACGCGTTCGGCACCCTTGGTGACGACCATGAAGTTGACGATCGTCAAAATCACGAACACCACGAGGCCGACCGCGTAGTTGCCGCCGATGACGAATTCGCCAAAGGCCTCGATCACCCGACCGGCGGCACCGCTGCCCTCGTGGCCGTTGATGAGGACCACGCGGGTCGACGCCACGTTCAGCGACAGCCGCAGCAGGGTCGCGAACAGCAGCACGGTCGGAAAGGCGCTGAACTCCAGCGGCCGCATCACGTAGATCACGGCCAGCAGGATGGTGATCGACAGGGTGATGTTCATCGTGAACATCAGATCCAGCACCGCTGGCGCCAGCGGAATCACCATCATCGCCAGGATCAGCATCAGCAGCAGCGGCGCCGCCAGGCCGCTGCGGCCGAGTTCACGGATGCGGTTCAGAAGATCGTTGAGATTCATGTCGGGTCGGGTTCGCCACCGGGGACGTCGTCGATCACCGGGGGTGCAGGCGGCGTGCCAGCCGCCTTGCCGGCCTTGATGTCACGCAACTGGTAGACGTAGATCAGCACCTGGGCCACCGCCGCATACAGCGCCGCCGGAATTTCGTCGCCGAGTTCGGCGCCGCGGTACAGCGCGCGCGCCAGTGGCGGCGCCGAGACCAGCGGCACCTTGTTCTGCTCGGCCAGCTCGCGGATCGTCTGCGCGATCAGGTCGCGGCCCTTGGCCACCACTCGCGGCGCGCGCATCTTTTGGGTGTCGTACTTCAGCGCCACGGCGTAATGCGTCGGGTTGACGACGACGACATCGGCGGTCGGCACGTCCTGCATCATCCGCCGCTGCGCGACCTCCTGCTGCAGGCGCCGCAGGCGACCCTTGACCTCCGGGCTGCCTTCGGACTCCTTGAACTCCTGCTTGACCTCCTGCTTGGTCATCTTCAGCTTCTTGGCGTAGGACCAGAGCTGGTACGGCGCGTCGATCGCCGCGATCAGCAGCAGGCCGCCACACATCCACATCAGGCAGCCGATCGCGAGCTGCAGACCGTGCGCCATCGCCTGCCCCACCGGCTCGCGGCCGAGGGCCATCAGTTCGTCGAGGTGCGAATAGACGTAGGCGGCGGCGATCGCGCCGAGCGCGCCGGCCTTGAGCAGCGCCTTGGCCAGTTCGACCAGCGCGTTGCTGGAGAACACGCGCCCGAGCCCCTTGATCGGATCGATGCGTTCGAGCTTCGGCTGCAGTGCCTCCGCCGACAGGTTCCAACCGCCGAGCATCAGCGGCGCCGCAAACCCGGCGAGGAAGCCGACACCGAGAACCGGCAGCACCAGCCCGAACGCCTGTCCGGTGAGCCGGCCCAGCGCGCCGACCAGGCTGTCGGGCCGCGCCAGCACTTCCGGATCGACGCTCAGCGCGGCGCGCATCCAGTCCGCCGCCCCGCCCGCCAGGTTCGCGGAGATCGCCAGCAGCGTCATCAACCCGCTGGTCACGACGACGAAGGACGCCAGCTCGCGCGAGCGCGGCACCTCGCCGCGCTTGCGCGCGTCGCGCAGGCGTTTGGGCGTGGCGCGTTCGGTCTTGTCCTGTGCGCTGTCCGCCATCAGGGCGTCCTCAGGACCTGGTCGAGGATCAGCCAGGCGTCGTCGAACAGCGCGGTGACACCGTCGAGCAGCGCCGGCAGCCCGGCGTAGATCAGCACCAGGCCGGCGATCAGCGTCATCGGAAAGCCGACCGCGAACAGGTTCAGGGTCGGCGCGCTGCGGCTGATCACGCCCATCGCCAGATTGACGACCAGCAGCGCGATCACCACCGGCAGTGCCAGCTGCAAACCACCGATGAACACGATGCTGCCGAACTGCAGGAGCATCGTCAGCGCGCGGGCATCGAAGCCGACGCTGCCGACCGGCAGCGTGTGGAACGAGCGCACCATGGTCTCGATCAGCAGCAGATGTCCGCCGAGCGCGATGAACAGCAGGGTCGTGACGATGGTCAGAAAAGTGCCGAGCACCGGCGTGGTCACGCCGCGCAGGGGATCGGCAAGCTGGGCGAAGCCGAGCCCCATGCTGTACGAGATCAGTTCGGCGCCGAGGACCGTGGCCTCGAACACCAGCAGCAGCACGAAGCCGGCGGACACGCCAATCAACAGCTGCTGCGCCAGCGCAACCAGCCAGCTTGCGCCGAACAGTTCCACCTTTGCCGGCTCGGGCAGCAGTGGCGCCACCAGCAGGGTCAGCAGCAGCGCGAGCAGGATACGGATCGGCGGGGCGACCGAGCGCGCGCCGAGCACCGGCGCGATCGCCATGACGCCGCCCATGCGCACGAAGACCCAGAAGTACTGCTGCAGCCAGACGATCAGCTGGTCCTCGCTGAACGTCATGGTCAGCTCAGCATGCCGGGGATGCTGTCGACCAGGCGGCGGGTGAACTCGGTGAGCATGCGCAGCATCCACGGTCCGGCGAGCACGCCGACCGCCGCCATCGCCAGCAGCTTCGGAATGAAGCTCAGTGTCATCTCGTTGATCTGCGTCGCGGCCTGGAAGATGCCGACGAGCACACCGACGGCCAGCGCCGTCAGCAGCAGCGGCGCACCGATCAGGATGCCGAGCCAGAGCGCCTCGCGCCCGAGCGTCAGCACGCTTTCCGGGCTCATGGGCTCACCGCCCGGAACGATGCCGCCAGCGTGCCGGTGATCAGCGACCAGCCGTCTACCAGCACGAACAGCATCAGCTTGAACGGCAGCGAGATCAGCATCGGCGACAGCATCATCATGCCCATGCTCATCAGCACGCTGGCGACCACCATGTCGATGATCACGAAGGGGATGAACAGCATGAAGCCGATCTGGAACGCAGTCGTCAGCTCCGAGGTCAGGAACGACGCCGCCAGCACCGTGAACGGCACCTCGTCATCGGACTTGAACGGACCGACGCCGGCGATCTTGGCGAAGGTCATCAGATCGGTGTCGCGGGTCTGCGCCAGCATGAAGCCGCGCACCGGCCTGGCGGCCGCCTGCACCGCCGGCTCGAACGCCAGCTCGCCGGCCATGTACGGCTGCACCGCATCCGTATAGACCTTGTCGATCACCGGCGTCATCACGAAGAAGGTCAGGAACAGCGCCAGCCCGATCAGCACCTGATTGGTCGGCGTCTGCCCGGTCCCCAGCGCCTGGCGCAGCAGGCCGAGCACGATGATCACGCGGGTGAACGCGGTCATCGCCAGCAGCGCGGCCGGCAGCAGGGTCAGCGCCGTCATCAGCAGCAGCACCTGGATGCTGAGGCTGTATTCGGTGCCGCCGTCGGCACCCGCCGTCGCGGTCACCGCCGGCAGACCCGGTACGTCGGCGGCGAAAACCGGCATGCCGATCAGCATCGTCGCCAGGCCCAGCAGCATCGCCGTCGGGCGCATCCGGTCGTTCATGCGCGCTGCCCTCCGAGCGCCTGGCGCAGGCGTTCGGCGAAGCCCGGCTCGACCGGGCCGGACTCATCGACGTCGACCGCGGCCGTATCCACCGGCGCGTCGAACTTGTGCAGCAAGCGGACCGAACCGGGAGCGACGCCGACGAGGAACTGCTGGCCGCCGGCATCGACGATGACGACACGCTCCTTGGCGCCGACCTGGATGCCGCTGTGCAGCCGCAGCGCAGTCGAGCGCGAGAAATGCGCGCCCTGCAGCCGCCGCGCGACGAAGGCCAGCGCGAAGATCACGACCAGCACCAGCATCAGGCTGCCGATCATCTCCAGCACGCTGCCGCCGCCGGACAGACCCGCGGCCCCGGTCACGGCGCCGGATACGGTTCCCGGATCGGCGGCGATGTTGGCGATCTGGGCCATCGTCTCAGCGCAGCTTGTTGATGCGTTCGCTCAGGCTGACCACGTCGGTCAGCCGGATGCCGAACTTCTCGTTGACCACGACCACTTCGCCGTGCGCGATCAGGGTGCCGTTGGCGTAGACGTCCAGCGGCTCGCCGGCACCACGCTCGAGTTCGACGACCGAACCCTGGTTGAGCTGCAGCAGGTTGCGGATCGGAATGCGCGCACGCCCCACCTCCATCGACAGGGTCACCGGCACATCGAGAATCACATCGAGATTGACGTCGCCGTCGGTCATCTCCGGACCCCGGTCCTCGAGGGTTTCGAAATTCGCGCGCGACGCTTCGGTCGCCGGCTTCTCGGCAGTGCTGTTCATGCGGCTTCTCGGTTGGAGGGCTTTGATTGACGCTTGATCACTTCGGTGATGCGCACGGCGTTCTTGCCGCCGGACACACCGAAGGTGCCGCGGAACAGCGGCAGTTTCTCGACGCACAGGTCGATGGTCTTGGGCAGCTTGATCGGGATCACGTCACCGGGCTTGAGCCTGGCCAGTTCCCGCAGCGAGATCGTCGCCTGGGCCAGCTCGCTCTCGACCTCGACCTCGGTGTCCCGGATCTGGTCGCGCAGCGCGTGGATCCAGCGCTCGTCCTTGTCGGCGCGATCGGACTGGATGCCGGCGTCGAGCAGGTCGCGGATCGGCTCGATCATCGAGTACGGGAAGGTTACGTGCAGGTGACCGCCGCCGCCCTCGAGTTCGATCTTGAACTTGGACACCACGACGATCTCGCTCGGCGAGACGATGTTCGCGAAATGCGGATTGACCTCGGAATTCAGATATTCGAAATCCAGGTTCATCACCGGGCTCCAGGCTTCCTGCAGATCCTGGAACGCCTGCTTGAGCATGAGCTGGATCACGCGCATCTCGGTCGGCGTGAACTCGCGCCCCTCGATCTTGGTGTTGAGCCGGCCGTCACCGCCGAAGAAGTTCTCGACCACGGTGAACACCAGGCGCGGCTCGAACACGAACAGCGCGGTGCCGCGCAGCGGCTTGACCCGGATCAGGTTCAGATTGGTCGGCACGAACAGCGAGTGCGTGTACTCGTTGAACTTCGCGGTCTCGATCCCGACCACGGTCAGCTCCGGCGAGCGCCGCAGCATGTTGAACAGCGAGATGCGGAACAGGCGCGCGAAACGCTCGTTGACCATCTCCAGGGTCGGCATCCGCCCGCGGACGATGCGATCCTGAGAAGTGAAGTCGAACGGGCGCGCCTCCCCGGGCGCGGCCGGCGGCGGCGTGGTGTCCACGTCGCCACTGTCGACGCCGTGCAGCAGCGCGTCGATTTCGTCCTGGGACAGCAGATCGTTGGAAGAACTCATGGCCGGTCCTACTGCATGACGAAGCTGGTGAAGTAGACCGCCTCGATACCGTCCTCGCCGGTCTCCTCCTTGATGATCCGCTGCACTTCGGCCAGCACATCGGCCTGCAGCTGCTCCTTGCCCGCGCGCGACACGAGGTTCTCGGCCTTCTGCTGGCCGAACAGCAGCAGCAGCGCGCTGCGGATGCGCGGCGCATGCCGCTCGATCTCCTCGAGCAGCGCCTCGTTGCGCGTCATCACCTGCACCTGCACCTGGAGGAAACGCTGCGCGTGCTCGTCGTCGAGATTGACGACGAACGCCGGCTCGAGCGCGAAGTAGTGCGCCGGATCCTTCGGCGTGGCCTCCTCCTCGGCGGCCTCGCCGTCTTCGCCTTCGACCGCGGGCTTGAGTTCGTTCATGAAATGCTGGGCCACGAACCAGCTGACGCCACCGGCGGCCCCGGCCGACAGGATCACCGCCAGAACGACGACCAGCAGCCCACCCCCCTTCTTCGCCGGAGCGGCCGTGGGGGTTGCGTCGTGGGAATCGTCTTGTGCCATTGCGGACCGCTCCATGGATCGGGAATCGATGCCCGGTCCGAGCAAGTCCTGTTCCACGAATGCCGCTTGCGGCAGAAGGCGATCAACGCGCCCCCGAACGGGGATGGACGGTTTTCCGACACCGGTTTGTGCAACGCGGGTGACGGAAATCCGTCAGCGCCGTCGGCGCCCACGAGCGCCGACCCGACACCGGTGCTCAGACGTAGGCGTCGACCAGCACGATGCCCGACACCCGCCGGCGCGGCGCGGCGCCGACCGGGGCAAGTTCACCGCCGGCGTCGCCCTGGGCGCCGTCACGTCCACGGCGGGCGCCCGATTCGACCTGGGAGCGCGCCAGGTTGACGCCGCTGCCGCCGAGCATGTCGCGCAACTGCGGCAGTGCCTGGCTCAGCAGCTGCCGGGTCGCGGCATCCGCCGCGACGAACTGCACCTGCGCCTGGTCGCCGCGGGTTTCGATGCGGACCGTCACCGCCCCCAGCTCGGCCGGATGCAGCTCGATGCTGGCCTCCGACACGTCGGCGTCGAGCTGCCAGGCGATGCGCTCGCCGAGATCGGCGACGAAATCCGGATGATCGGCCTGCAGCGGCGCCTGCTGCGGCACCGGCGGCGTCGCCGCGGCCGGCGCCGAGCCGTTGCCCGGTGTTGTTGCGGCGTGGGCATGCAGGGAGGCCGCCGCGTGCAGCCCCGCCTGCAGGCGGCCGGTCTCGGCCGGCGCCATCGAGGCATCGCGCGCGACCGGGCGCTCCACCCCGTCGGCGTCGAAAGCCTCCGCAAGTGCCGCCTCCACCGCATCGGCGGCCGCGCCAAAGTCAGCGCCGAGGTCTGCACTGACGTCGCCGCTCAGGTCGCGCCCGCCGGCATCGTCCGCCGCGGCCGCGGCCACGGCTGTCAAAGTCCCGGCGGCTCCGGCCGCCGCGGTGCTGTTCGCTCCGGCGCTCGTTCCCGCGCCACGAACGGATGCGGCCGACAACGCGGCGATCGCGGCCGGCGCCTGACCCTCGGTCTGCCCCTGCGGGGCGGTCGTCGCGGCCACCGGCGCAGCCGCTGCGGACTGCGGCCTGGAATCCGCGGCCGGGGCAAGCCCCGACAGCAGTCCGAGCAGCCAGTCGTTGGTCGCCTCGTCCGCCGCCTCGGCATCGACCGGGCCGTCCGCCGGCTCGCCGGGATCGGTCCCGCCGCCGTCGGTGGCCGCGGCAACACCGGGTTCCGGGCGGGGAGCCGCAGCCGCCGGCAGCCCGGGAATCGTCGCGTCCGGCCCTGCCGGCGCAGCACCCTGCTCCGCCGGGGTCTTGCCCAGCAGCTGGGCGAAGTCGCCGCCACCGGAACCCGCCGTCCCCTCGGCGACACCGCCCGCCTTCTGCGGCGCGGTGGCGCGCAGGGCGCTACCCAGCACTGAACCGCCGGCAGCCATCATTCGCCGACCTCCGCCAGATCGTCGGCGGTCCGCGTCGCGTAGCGGCGCAGGGCGAACTCGTCGAGGCGCTGCTGATCCCGACGCTCGTCGATCAAGGCTTCCTTGCGCCGGTAGCATTCCGAAAGCTGGTCGAGCGTCGACACGTCGCGGCGCTTCAGCAACCAGTTGCCGCGGATCGCGTCGCAATCCCGGCGCGCCTGCTCGACCAGGCCCATCTGCACCTGTACCGCCTCGCGCAGGCGGCCGAGGAACTGCTGCCGGTTCATCAGCAGCAGCGGCGTCGAAGCCGGCGGGCCGTTCTCGTATTCGGCCACATAGCGCTGCAGCTCGTGCAGGCGCAGTTCGCGTTCGCTGAGCTTGCGCTGGGCCTCGAGCAGGCGCTTGGCGGCGTCCTCCTCCTTGGTCTGCGCGATCTGCTGGATCGGCGCGAGCCGCTGCGATGTCATCTTCGAACTCATGCACTGTCTCCGGCAGCCGTGCGGACCGGCGCCATCACCTCGGCCAGCGCAGCCCGGCTGGCGCTGAACGCCGCCGCGTCGTCGACGTTCTGACGCAGGAACGCCTCGATCTGCGGCCACTTGGCGATGGCGGCATCGACCCGCGGGTCGGCCCCCTTCTGGTAGGCACCGATGTTGATCAGATCCCGATTGCGCTGATAGGCCGAGAACAACGCGCGGAACTGGCGCGCCTGCTGCAGGTGATCGGCCGGAACGATCTCGTGCATCACGCGCGAGATCGACGCCTCGATGTCCACGGCCGGATACAGCCCGGATTCGGCGATCGACCGCGACAGCACGATATGACCGTCGAGGATGCCGCGCGCGGCATCGGCGATCGGGTCGTTGGGATCGTCACCCTCGGTCAGCACGGTATAGAACGCGGTGATCGAACCGCCGCCGGGACGGCCGTTACCGGCGCGCTCGACCAGGCCCGGCAGGCGCGCGAACACCGAGGGCGGATATCCCCGTGTGGTCGGCGGCTCGCCGACCGCCAGTCCGATCTCGCGCTGCGCCTGCGCGAAACGGGTCAGCGAATCCATCAGCAGCAGAACCTGCTTGCCCTGGTCGCGAAAATACTCGGCGACCGCGGTGGCGGTGTAGGCGGCACGCAGCCGCATCAGCGGCGAGCGGTCGGCCGGCGTCGCGACGACGACGGAGCGCTTGAGACCCTCCGGGCCGAGGCTGTGGTCGAGGAAATCACGGACTTCGCGACCACGCTCGCCGACGAGGCCGACGACGATGACATCGGCCGAGGTGTACCGCGTCATCATCCCCAGCAGCGTCGACTTGCCGACGCCGGTGCCGGCGAACAGACCGAGCCGTTGGCCACGCCCGACCGTCAGCAGGCTGTTGATCACCCGCACGCCGACATCGAGCGGTTGCGTGATCGGCTCGCGTTCGAGCGGATTGATCGGGGTACCGTACAGGCGCTGGTGGCTGTCGCAGAGCAAGCGGCCGCGGCCGTCGATCGGTCGTCCCTCGCCGTCGAGCACCCGCCCCAGCAAGGCATCGCCGACCGGTGTCTCGGCGGCGCGCCCGGCCGGCACCACCCGCGCGTGGGGCATCAGCCCGCGCATCTCGCCACTGGGCATCAGATACAGGCGATCGCCCGAAAAGCCGACCACCTCCGCCTCGATCCCGCTGCCGCCGGTGTTGGCAATCGTCGCCCGCGCGCCGACCGGCAGCTGGCAACCGACGGCCTCCAGCGTGAGGCCGACGACCCGCTTGAGCTGCCCCTCGACAACGAAGCCGGGCGCCTGCCCGGCCGCCAGCGCATGCCGTTCGAGACGTGCGCCGAGGCGCCGCGATGCCGCGCTGCTCCATTCGTTCATTCGCCGTCCCCGGTCAGGCTCTGCGCAACCGCGCGGACGCGGTTCTCGATGCTGCCGTCGATCAGCGCCGATTCGGTGACCAGCCGGCAGTCGCCGGGCCCCAGTTCCGGATTGGCGACGATCTCGAAAGTCTGCGCTTCCAGTGGCGCGGCGAGCTGCGCCTTGAGCAGCTCGACGTCGGCAGGATTGACCTGCAGATGGATGCGCCGCAGCTGCGGCGGCAGCGCCGCGAGGGCTTCGCGCGCCATCGTCACGATGCGCTCCGGATCGGTCTTGAGTTCGGCCACGACGACACGCCGTGCGATCGCCGCGGCCAGCTCGACCAGCGCCCGCTCGACCTCGTCGTCGAGATGCGCCAACGGCCGGGCCGCATGCTCGACCAGCGCCTGCAGGCGCTGGGCCTGCTGCAGCACGGCGTGCTGGCCAGCGGCGAAGCCCTCGGCCTGGCCGCGCTGGAAGCCGTCCTGGTACGCGGCGGCCTCGATCTCCTCGAGCGCCTGTGCGGTCGGTGGATCGTTGGCCGGAACCTCGCGTTCGAACACCGGCAGCTGCCAGGCCGACGCGGTGCCGGCGACATCCTCCGCGTAAAGCACCGAAGCCGCGTCGGTGTCCTTGTGATGACCGCTCATCAGACGAACTCCTCACCCTTGCCGCCGAGCACGATGGTGCCGGCGTCGGCGAGGCGCCGCGCGGCTGCGAGGATCTCCTTCTGGGCGGCCTCGACGTCGGCCAGGCGCGCCGGCCCCTTGGATTCCATGTCCTCGACCAGCATTTCGGCGGCGCGCTTCGACATGTTCTTGAGGATCTTGTCGCGCACGCGCGGATCGGCGCCCTTGAGCGCCATGCCGAGCGTGTCGGTCGCGACTTCGCGCAGCAGCGTCTGGATGCTGCGATCGTCGACCTCGGCCAGATCGTCGAACACGAACATCAGGTCCTGGATGCGCTGCGACAGCTCCTGGTCGAGCTCGCCGATCTTGCCGACGATGGACTGTTCGAGCTGCGAATCCATCAGGTTCAGGATGCCGGCGGCGACCTTGACGCCACCGACGCTGGACGACTTCAGATTGCCGCCGCCGGTGAACTGCTTCTCCATGATCTCGTCGAGCTCGCGCAGCGCCGACGGCTGGATGCCGTCGAGCCGGGCGATGCGCATCAGCACGTCGCTGCGCATCCGTTCCGGCAGCTGCGCCAGCACGTCGGCCGCCTGATCCGGGTCCAGATAGGCCAGCACGATCGCGACGATCTGCGGGTGCTCGTTGCGCACGATGTCCGCCACCGCGCGCGTCTCCATCCACTTGAGCGCCTCCAGGCCCTTGCTGTTGCGCCCGAGCAGGATACGGTCGACCAGGCCACTGGCCTTGTCCTGGCCCAGCGCATTGACCAGGACGCGGCGCACATAGTCGTCGGCGCCGATGCCGAGCGAGGTCTGCGCGTCGAGTTCCTCGACGAAGCTGTCCATGACCTCGGTCGCGCGGTCGCGCGAGACGTTGGTCATCGACGCCATTGCCGCGCCGACCTTCTGCACGTCCTTGGCACCCATGTGCTTGAGCACCTCGGCAGCCTCGGCCTCGCCGAGCGACAGCAGCAGGATCGCGGCGCGCTCGACGCCGCTGATCGGCTCGGCCGCCGGCGCCTTCCTGGCGGGCGGCGTCGGCCGGGTCTTGGGAGCGGGTGTGGAAGCCTGAGCCATCGCGTCCTAGCCCTCCTGGCCGATCCAGGTCTTGACGACCTGGGCGACACGCTTGGGATCCTGCCCGACCGCGGTCCGCGCGAGCTGCAGTTTCTGTTCGTACGGAGACACCGGCAGCGCCTGTGGCTGGGCGGCGCCGGCGACGTCACCGGTCAGCGCAACCTGATCGGCCGGCATCGCACGCAGCTCGCCGACGTCCTCGCCGGCGCCCGGCAGCGCCGCGGCGGCGGGCGCCCTCAACGGCGCGTTGAGCAACGAGCGGACCGCCGGACGCAGCACGAACAGGATCAGCAGCAGGGCCAGCAGCAGGCCGCCGACCTGACGCGCGATATCCATCGTCTGCGGCTGCTGCCAGAACGGCAGCGGATCGATCTCGGGAATCTCGGTCTTGAGGAACGGAGCGTTCTGCACGGTGACGGTATCGCCGCGCGCCTCGGAGTAACCGACCGCTTCCTTGACCAGCGATTCGACCTTGGCGAGCTCGGCGTCGCTGAGCGGCACCATCTCCATCTCGCCGCGCTTGCCGTCGGGTTTCGGACGCGGCACGTGATCGATCAGCACCGCGACCGACAGACGCTCGATCCGTCCGGACGACTGGCGGGTATGGCTGACCGTGCGGTCCAGCTCGTAGTTGCGCACCAGCTGCCGCGACTGGTTCTGGACGTTCTGGTCCTCGGCCACGGCATTGAGTTCGGGATTGGCGCTGGCCTGCGGCGGCTGGTTGGACGTCGCGCCCGGCACGCCGACCGGCTCGGCACCCGCGCCGCGGGTCGTGTCCTCGACGACCTGCTCGCTGCGGATCTTGGCCGGATCCGGCTGATAGCTCTCGCGCGCCTCCTCGGTCACCGAAAAGTCGATATCGGCCGCAACCTGCGCGCTGACACGCTCGGGACCGACCAGCGGCAGCAGCAGCTCCTTGACCCGCCGCACGTAGTCGCTCTCGACCCGGCGCGCGTAGTCGAGCTGCTCGGCGCTGCGCGCCAGTGCCGAATCACTCTCCAGATTGCTCAGGAGACGGCCGAACTGGTCGATCACCGTCACCGCGCCCGGCATCATCCCCGGCACGCTGGACGCCACCATGTGGATGATCGACTCGACCTGGTTCTGCTCCAGCGAACGGCCGGCGTGCAGATCGACCAGCACCGAGGCGCTCGGCTGGTTGTTATTGCGGGAGAACGCCGACGGCTTCGGGATCGCCAGATGCACGCGCGCCGCGCGGACCGGCTGCAGGCTCGAGACCGTGCGGCTGAGTTCGGTTTCCAGGGCGTGCTGATAGCGCGCGTTCTCGATGAACTGGCTGGTGCCGAAACCCTGGTCCTCCTGCATCATCTCGAAGCCGACGCCGCTGCCGCGCGGCAGGCCCTCGGCCGCGAGCTTGAGTCGGGCGTCGTTGAGCTGGGCATCCGGCACCGCGATCACGCCGGAGGTCGGCTCGTAGCGGAACGGGATGTTGGAGCTGCGCAGCGCGTCCGCCGTGTCCGCGGCGTCGCGATCGGTCAGACCGCTGTACAGCGGGACATATCCCGGCTGCTGGGACCAGCGGTAGCCCCACAGACCGAGCGATACCGCCAGTGCCACGCCGACCAGCAACGCAAGCTGGCGCAGCGCCGGATGGTCCTTGAGGGCCGAGAAGTTGGGCAGTGCAGTCGACGCCATGGCGTTCTAGATTCCCGTGCGGTGCGGTCGCATCAGACCGGCATGTTCATGATGTCCTGGTAGGCCGACACCAGGCGGTTACGCACCTCGACCATGCCGCGGAAGTTCACCTGCGCCTTGGCCGAAGCCAGCATCACGTCGGCGAGCTCGACGCTGCGGTCGCCACTGGCGAACGCGGTCTGCAGCGCTCCGGCGCTCTGCTGGGTCTGGTTGACCTGATCGATCGCGCCCTTGAGCATCGACGCGAAGCCGCTTTCCGGCGCGCCTTCCGCCGCCGCGGGCGCCGGCGCCTGCTGCCGCGCCGCCTGCGCCTGCAGGCTGCGGATCTGCGCCAGAACCTGATTGATTTCCATGCTGCTCATCGGTCGCTGTTTCCCGACATAACGGTTTGCCGACAGCCCGAGCAACTTCCGTTCCCGGCCGATCCGGGCGCTACGGGCGCGTCGGCGTCAATCCCTTGACGATCCCGTGCGGCGAAGCCGACGCCAGAAAAATGCCGGCGTAAAGCCGGCATTCGGGAACCCCTGTCCATCGCACCCGACTCAGTAGCCGACGGCCTCGGCGGCGTCCTCGCGCGACAGGCCGTACTTGCGCAGCTTCTCGACCAGGGTCGTGCGGCGCATGTCGAGCAGCTTGGCGGCATGCGCGACCACCCCGCCCGACTGCTGCAGCGCCTGGCGGATCAGGTTCAGCTCGATCGCCTCCATGTGATCCTTGAGATTGAGACCTTCCGGCGGCAGCTCGGATTCCGGATTGGCGGCGGCGACCACCGCGTCCGCCTGCGCGGCTTCCTGCGGCGCCGTGCTCGCCTCCGCCTCTGGAGCGGCGGCTTCGACGGGCTCTGCCGTGGCGACGGCCTCGGACAGCTGGGCGCGATAGCGCTGCGGCAGATCGCCGACGCCAACCGTCGCGCCCGGATGCAGCACCGCGAGGCGCTCGATCAGATTCGAAAGCTCACGCACGTTGCCCGGCCAGTGGTAGCCCCGCAGGGCGTGAACGGCATCGCTGCCGAGCCGCACGGTGCCGTGACCGCTGCGCTCCAGCGCCGAGATCAGATCGTCGATCAACAGCGGCAGATCCTCGAGACGCTCGCGCAGCGGCGGCATCTCGATCGGAAACACGTTGAGGCGATAGAACAGATCCTCGCGGAAGCTGCCCTTGACGATTGCATCCTCGAGGTTGCGATGCGTCGCGGCGATGATGCGCACGTCGCACTGCGAGCTGCGATTGGCGCCGACCCGTTCGTAGGTACGCTCCTGCAGCACGCGCAGGATCTTGACCTGCATCGACAGCGGCATGTCGCCGATCTCGTCGAGGAACAGGGTGCCGCCGTCGGCCATCTCGAAACGGCCCTTGCGCGCGGTGATCGCGCCGGTGAACGCTCCCTTCTCATGCCCGAACAGTTCGCTTTCGAGCAGCTCGTGCGGAATGGCGCCGCAGTTGACGGCGACGAAGGGCTTGTCGGCGCGCTCCGAACGTTCGTGGATCGCGCGGGCGACGACCTCCTTGCCGGTCCCGGACTCGCCGGTGATCAGCACCGTGGTCTCGAACGCGGCGACCTGCTCGATCATGCGCCGGACCCGGCGCACGCTCGGCGAGTTGCCGGTGGGGCCGCTCAGGCGGCTCGCCGCGGAGTCCTTTTCCAGCCCGAGCAGGCTGGCGCGACGCAGCAGTTCCGACAGCTGGCTGTAGCGCACCGGCGCATCGAGCTGCATGCAGGCGCTGCGATCCAGGCCGGAGCTTTCCAGCACATGATCGTGGTAGGGCTGCAGCACCAGCAGCGGCGGATGCATGCGGTCCTTCTTCAGCCACGCGGTGAAATTCGCCAGATCGCCGTCCTCGACCCTGCCGACGACGATCGCGGCCCAGTCCCGCTGACGGTGCTGCGCCAGATCCAGCGCCGCGCAGTTCTCGACGACCACCGGCCGGTGGTCGACGAAGTCCAGCACGGTGCGGAGATTCTCTGCGCGCTCTGCGTCGGCATCGATGACCAGTACGCGGGCTTCATTCATCTCGTGTCTCCCGAATCAGTCGATTGACGAAGGTCATGACCTCGCTTTCGTAGTGCTGCTTGTTGACGAAGCCCTCGGCTCCGACCTGGGCGACGAACTCGCGGTGCGCGGGATCGTCGTAGTGCGAGGCGATGATGATCATGGGCGGATCGTCCTGGGCCTTGATCAGGCGGGTCGCCTGCAGCCCCCCCATGCCCGGCATCGCCAGGTCCATGATGATCAGATCGGGCTTGAGTGCCTCGGCCTGCTCGACCGCCTGATGGCCGTCGTAGGCCTCGCCGACGATGTCGATCTCGGGGATCTCCGCGAGCAGGTGGCGGGCGAGGATCAGGAACGGGCGGTTGTCGTCCACCAGCAGCGTCTTCAGCTTCGTCACCGTCACCCTCCTAACTCGCGCGTCCGGACGTCAACGCCGGTCGCTTCCCTGTCAGCCCACCAAACGCAGATGTCGCGTTCTCGTGCCCGGCACGCGTTCCTTGGCCGGCGGAATCTTCATGGCTTCACGATACTTGGCGACGGTGCGCCGGGCCACTCGAACCCCGTTGCGATACAGGATCGCGGCAATATCGCCGTCGCACAATGGGGAATTCGTACTTTCGGTATTGATAATCCGACGAATCATCGCCTTGACCGCCGTGCCCGAGGTCTCACGCTCCGCGCCGACGATCTGCGACGGGAAGAACGCCTTGAGTTCGTAGACGCCCCAGGGCGTCTGCACCCACTTGTTGGTGGTCACCCGGCACACGGTCGACTCGTGCATGCCGATGGTGTCGGCGATCTCGCGCAGCGTCAGCGGCGCCATGCCCTCCTCGCCACGATCGAGGAATTCGGCCTGGCGCTCGAAGATCGCCCGCGCGGTGCGCAGCATGGTCTCGTGGCGCATCTCGATGCCGCGCACCAGCCAGCGCGCCTCCTGCAGCTGGTCCTTGAGCGCCCGATGCCCGCCGGCGCCCTGCAGCAGATTCTCGTAGAGGCGGTTCACGCGGACCCGCGGCAGGCGCTCGGCGTTGAGCTCGACCTTCCACGCACCGGGGGTGCCGGAGACGATCACGTCCGGGATCGCGGCCTCGGCGACGCCGGCCTCGGTTGCGCCCGGTTTGGGGTTGAGCGACAGCACCAGCTCGATCGCGTCGTGCAGGTCCATCAGGTCCACGCCGAACTGCTCGGCGAGTCCCGCGAAGGCATGCTCGCCGAGCTGGTCCAGCGCCTCGTCGACGACGCGCATCGCCAGATCCCGGCCCGGCAGGTCCTGCGGCAGCGCGCGCAGCTGCAGCATCAGGCATTCGCGCAGGTCGCGGGCGCCGAATCCGCTCGGCTCCACGCTCTGGACCTTCGCCAGCGCCGCTTCGAGTTCCTGCTGATCGGGCAGCGGCTGCAGTCCGCATTCCATCGCGATCCCGTCGAGCGGTTGCTCCAGATAGCCGTTGTCGTCGATCGCCTCGAGCAGGGCACTGACCAGACGCGCTTCGCGCGGCGTCTCGATGACCAGTTCCAGCTGCTCGATGGCCTGGATGCGCGCGTCGGCCGAGCGTGGCGCGACGGTCCGCGCCTCCCAGGACTCGCCGTCCTCGTCGCGCGGCTCGCCGCCGCTCCAGGACTCGCGGCTGGACCAGTCGAAATCGGCCTCGACCTTGCTGTGGGCATCCGCATCCTGCCCGGTGACCCCGGCATCCGCCGCTTCGTGTTCGGCCCGCGCCTCGGTCGCCTGAATCTCCTCCTCGGCCTCGTCCTCGACCGGCTCGAGCAGGACGTTGCGTTCCAGCGCCTGGCGCAATTCCTGCTCCAGCTCGAGCGTCGACAGCTGCAACAGGCGGATGGACTGCAGCAGCTGCGGCGTCATCGCCATGTTCTGGCTGGTGCTGAGGTGCAGATTCGGCTTCATCGTTGTCTCCTTGCGCGGCCCGTTCGGGTATCTACAGCGTAGAGACAGGTTGTAGGAATTTATCGATGAACCGTAGAGTTATTTTCCTTACATGAAGTAAGGTTTTACCTTACATGCGTCAGATTTCCGCCAGATTCCTGACGGATCAGAGCTGTGCGTAGTCGAGTCCGGTGCGGATCGCGTAGCGCATCAGGGCGTTGGTGCCGTACAGCCCCAGGGAATTCATCAAACGGGCGCGGTGGGTTTCCACCGTCTTGACGCTCACGCCCATCAGCGCTGCGATTTCCTTGGTGGACTTGCCGCGGGCGATCAGCTGCAGCACCTGACGCTGGCGCGGCGTCAGTTCGACGCGGTCCTCCATGCGCTGGCCGTTGCGGCGCTCCACCGCCCGGTGGGATATGGCCGGACTCAGATAGACCTGCTGCCGCTCGGCGGCGCGCAGGGCCAGGCCCAGCTCGACCGGCTCCGCATCCTTCGACAGGAAACCCGCAGCGCCACCGCGGATTGCACCGCGGACGTGCTGGCCGTCGACCATCGCCGACAGCACGATCACCGGCACTTCGGGATAGTGGCGCTTGATCTGGACCAGGGCCTCGAGCCCGGAAATCTGCGGGAGATTGATCTCGGTGACCACTGCGTCGGGGCGCAACTGGCCGACCAGTTCGAGCAGGGTCTGCCCGTCGGCGGCCTCACCGATGACCTCGGCGCTCGCATGCTGCTCGAGCAGCGTGCGCAATCCCGCCCGGACCAGTGTTTGCGGCTCGGCCAATACGATGCGCATCTCGACGGATCTCCCTGATTCTTTGAATAGACCTGTCGGAATATTGACGACTATTGCGCCCCGTCCCCCCATCCAACCGGCGAACGTGCGCCAGCGACCGACCGCCGGTGCCGGGTGAACACAAAACGCTCAAGCTCGGTCAGCAATGCGTCGCCCATCGGCGCGAAACGCGCCCAGGTCTCGTTCTGGTAGGTCCCGACGATTTCCCCACCCCACACCAGCGGTTGCGGCGCGCAGGGGTGCAGGTGCAGTTCGATCCGCACCGGCGTGCCCGGCGGCGGCGAAATCAGCACGGACGGCCAAGACAGCCCTTCCCGGCTCAGACAGACGGCCTGTTCGGCAAGTTCCGTCCGTGACTGTCGCAGCAGGGCGCCGAGGAGATCGAGCACCAGATCCATCTTCTGGTGCAGGCGCTCGATGTCGGCGTCCTCGCTGCCACCCCCGCCATCGGCATGCGGATGCCGCTCGTCGAGGGTGGCAACCGCCGCCAGGGCGCGGAAGTTGACGTCGCGCCAGTGCCGCAGCTCCAGCTCGTCGGGCGGCTGCGGCAGCGGATCGACGCGCAGCGGCAGGCGATCGCGATAACAGAGCCACTGATCGAGCGGATGCCCCATGGGGATACCGTCCCTTCAGTGCCCGATCGCGTCCCAGCCCGCCTTGAGCTGGCGAGTCAGCACGGCGATCTCGTCGATCACCGCGGGATCGTTGTTGACGTTGGCCTCGAGCAGACGCCGGCCGATGTAGTCGTACAGCGATTCGAGATTGCGGGCGATCTCGCCGCCCGCGGCCATGTCGAGGCTCAGACGCAGATGTTCGACGATCTCCAGCGCCGAGGCGACGGCCCTGAGCTTGGCTTCGGTCTGGCCGCGCTCCATCGCCCCGCGGGCGATCGCCAGGCGCTCCAGCACGCCGGCATACAGCATCTCGATCAGCTTGTGCGGGGACGCTTCCTCGACACTGCCGATCGCGGACGCATGTTGGTACTGACGGACGGCGGCTGCGTATGACACGGGCGGTTCCTCTGAATCGATAGTAGCGAATCTGGCTTACAAGGGTTATCGGCAGCATCGGCCCAATCCTGAGGGTATCCGCCGGGTTCGAACGCCGTCCGAATGCCGTTGGTCGGTCCGTCACCGGCACCAACGGCGGGCAACGAAAAACCCCCGGCCATACGCTGCTCCGGGGGTCCGTCTACGGCGTGCGCCGGATCGGATCAGCCGCTGCTCTTGGCCGCGCCGGGCAGCGAGGCCAGCTGCTGGCTCAGATACGAACTGGTCGACTGCATCTGCGAAATCAGCGTGTCGAGCGCGGTGAACTGCTTCAGGTAGCGGGCCTCGACCGCGGCCATGCGCCGGTCCAGCGCCTCCTGCTGGTCCTTGATGTCGTCGAGACGGTCGCTGAGCCCATCGGTCTTGGCCTCGATCTGGCCGTCGGTCCCGACGTAGCCCTCGAGCATGTCCGACAGGCGCGTGGCATAGCCGTCCTCGCCCGAGAACAGTGCCGCGACGGCCGAACGATCGGTCGCCAGAGCCTCGCTGAGCTTGGCCGAATCGAGCTTCAGCGTGCCGTCGGTCTCGGTGGTGATGCCGATCTCGGACAGATAGGTGAAGGTATCGTTGGTGGCGACCGTCGAGCCGAGAATCGTCCGCAGCTGCTGGGATGCGCCGCGCACGGTCGAATCGCCGGTCAGGGCCGCGGCGGTACCGGTGGTGGTGTCGTACTTGGTCAGCGAGCCGATGATCTGGACGGTGTTGTTGTACGCCTTGACGAAGGCATCGATGGCCTTGCTGGCGGCATCGCTGTCGATGGCGACGTCGAGCGACAAGGTCGTCCCCGGCGACGCCGACTCCAGATCGAGCGTCACGCCGTCGATCGCGTCGGTGATGCTGTTGCTCTGGGAATAGACGTCATAGCCCTCGACGCGCACGTGGGCATCGGTGGGCACCTGTTTGTCGGTCAGCGTGATCAGGCTGGAGCTGACGCTCACCGCGTGATCGGTGCCGGTTTCGTTCGAAGTCAGCAGCAACCGGGTTCCATTGGTCTCGTTGACCAGGGTCGCGGTGACGCCGGTGTTGTCGGCGGCGTTGTTGATCGCGTCGCGCAGGTCGGCCAGCGAATCCGAGCCGGACGTCAGCGAAACCGTGAACGCGTTGGCGCCGACGCTGATCTGCACGTCACCAGCGCCGAGCGCCGTGGTCGGACCGCCGGCATAGGCGGCGCTGACCTGCTTGCTCGCCGTCGCCAGCGACACCACTTCGATGTCGTAACTGCCCGGCGCCGCGTCCGCGGTCGCCGATGCGGTGAAGACGGCCTCGTCGGACGAGGTCGCCTTGAGCGCGGCAACGGCGCCGTCGCTCTTGAGGGCATCAAGCGTGCTCTTCAGGCCGGACAACACGCCCTTGAAGCTGCCGAACGCCGAGATCTGCACGTTGATCTTGGACTGGGCGGTCGACAGACGCGTCGCCGACGGAGTGCGTTCGGCCGCGACCAGCTGCGCGACCAGACTGTTGACGTCCAGTCCGGAGCCGATGCCTGCCGAGGAAATCGATGCCATGTGGGAATCTCCGGCCTCAGGCGATCGCTTCGATCAACTTGGCGTTGCCGTCGCGGATCATCTCCGCGATGCGCAGCGCCTCCTCACTGGGAATCTGCCGCAGCACCTTGCCGTCGTTGCGATCGACGACCGACACGACGACACGCTGCAGTTCCTCCTCGATCCGGAACGTCACGTCGGCCCGGACCTCGGCGGCGGCGCGCCGCATTTCATCGACCACGGCGGCCAGCGTTCCCGGCGACGGGGTCGACGGCTGTCCGGACTGGCCGTTGTTCTGTTGGCGGGCGGTCTGGGCTCCGGAAGAGGCCTCCGGCGCGGGGGCCGGCGCCTGGATCAACGGCGTCGGAACGACAGAAGGACCGTCACTTCGCAGTGCGGCCGCCGTTTGAATAGCAGAGATGTCGATGGTCATGGAAGCAGTCTCCGGTGAGCTCGTTCCGGGACGAGGAGGCCTCGGGACCGGCTAGGTCCGGGGGGCATCCTGCCCCCCGGACTTTGCCGCTTGCCCTTAGCCGAGCAGGGACAGCACGTTCTGCGGCGCCGCGTTGGCCTGCGCCAGCATCGCGGTACCGGCCTGCTGCAGGATCTGGCCACGGGTCAGGTTGGCCGTTTCCTTCGCGAAGTCGGCGTCCTGGATCCGCGAGCGGGCGCCCGACAGGTTCTCCGCGGTGACCGACAGGTTGGCCACGACCGACTCGAAGCGGTTCTGCACCGCACCCAGCGAAGCGCGGGTCGAGTTGATCGTCGACAGCGCGCTGTCGACCTGCTGGATCGCCAGCTGCGCACCGGCGTAGGAGCCGACGCTGAGCGTGTCGATACCGGTGGTCGTCGAGACCGTGCCGATCGAAGCGTTCGCCCAGCCCGCCACCGTCGCGTCGTTGGTGGTACCGGCGACCGTGATCGCCGCGGCGCTGGTCAGGGTGATCTGGCCGGTGGCGGTGTCGTACGACGCGCCGACGCCGGTCTGAGCCGAGACGTTGTTGATCGCGTTGGTCAGCTGGCCGGCGCGCTCAGCCGCGCTGCTGGCCGCGCCGATCGCGCCGAGGTCGACACCGTTGATCGTCACGCCGCCGGCGGCGATCGCCGTGCCGTAGCCGGTCAGCGACGAGGCCGCGACCGACAGGGCGGCACCGGTGGCCTGCGACACCGAGCCGAGGGCGGCGGTGTTGGCGTCGGTGATCGAGCTGACGGTGATCGTCTCGCCGGCGTTGGCGCCGACCTGGAACACCGCACCGGCGAAGGAGCCGTCGAGCAGCTTCACGCCGTTGAAGTTGGTCTGATCGGCCACGCGGTCGATTTCGTTGAGCAGCTGCGAGACTTCGGTCTGCAGCGCGGCGCGGTCGGTGTTGGAGTTCGTCGCGTTGGACGACTGCACCGCCAGCTCACGAATGCGCTGCAGGTTGTTGGTGACGGTCGACAGTGCGCCTTCGGCCGTCTGCGCCAGCGAGATGCCGTCGTTGGCATTGCGCTGGGCCTGGTCGAGGCCACGAATCTGGCTGGTGAAGCGTTCGCTGATCGCGAGGCCGGCGGCGTCGTCCTTGGCACTGTTGATACGCAGGCCCGAGGACAGGCGCTGCAAGGAGGTGGCCAGCGACGAGCCCGACGACTGCAGATTGCGCTGCGCGTTCAGCGACATCACGTTGGTGTTAATGACTTGCATTGGGTGTCTCCGATATGGATTTAAACCGGACCCGGCGCCTGACCGGCCCGGTCCCTCCACAGCGGTCCCGGTTGGGAGGTTTGCCGCTGCTGTGCTCTTTATCGGAACCCGCCTCGCAAACTTGAGAGAAATGTCCTACACGGGACGAGCGGCATCAGCTTGGGGGAAGAACGGCGCGATTCAGGCTTGATCGGCAAAAACCAGCATCCGCCTGCGTTTTGCGGAAGATTTCTATCGGCTGCGGCGGCGCAGGCTTGAGGGGTATCCCGTAAGGGATTTTCTGACCGCTTTTCGCCGGATATCCACCGCCCGTCCCCACCGTGATCCGACCTCTGTCATCCTTGGGCTATGGTGAAACCCACCAACCAACAAGCACGGGGCACGGACGCACATGGCTAAGAAACAGTTACTCGCTCTCTCTCTGATCGCCGGCATGGTGCCGATGGCCGTATCGGCCGCTACAGTAACGAACACGTTCGACGTCACGATTACCTTGCAGAATGCCTGCGACGTCACGACCACTGCTCCGACCAACATGGACTTCGGCACCGTCGACCTGCTGACCAGCGTGCAGACCCAGACATCGACGATCACTGTCACATGCACCAACGGTGCGACATATGACGTTGGCATCGATGCCGGCCTCAACGAGGGAACGGCTGACGACACCACCACTCGCCGCATGAAGGATGCCGGAACCAACTACGTCAGCTACGATCTGCTTCAGACGGATGGCACCAGCCATTGGGGCGACAACGTCGGCGTGGACACCGAGTCCAGCACCGGCACAGGCGCTGCGCAGACGTTCACTGTGAACGGTACCGTGCCGATCCAGACGACGCCTCCCGCTGGCAGCTACTCTGATACCGTTACGGTTACGGTTACTTACTAGACTGCAGTCTGTCCGATGCCCCCACGGGCATGCCCCTGAATGCGGTGACTTCGGGATTGCGTGCGTTGTTCCGTGCGCAGCAGATCGGCTCACTGACAAAGCATATGGAACTGCGCGGTCACCATGCCCGATTCGGGCACATCGCGCTGAGTGCAAGGAGCGCAACTGGAGTGAATCCGGCAAGACTCTGCCCGCGCCGTCGGCATTCAACGTCGCCGGATGGATGGCGTCGGCTGCGAGGCCGCAACATTCGATTTCAGGCTGTGGCTCTCCTCCTGACGATGGCAGGGTCAGGCGCTTCCGCATCGGGTCTGAGCGTGGTCCCCACCCAACTCGATTTCGCGGCCGACGATTCCGTGCAGGCCCTGCATCTGCGCAACACCGGGAACACAATCATCAACGCGCAGCTGCGCGTGTTCTCGTGGAGCCAGAATAACGGCGAAGACTCACTGGTCCCGAGCACCGACCTGATCGTCAGCCCACCGATCATGCGCGTCGTCCCGGGGCAGCAGCAGCTGGTACGTGTGGTCCACACGGCATCGACGCCGCCCCGAACGAGTCCACACGAACTGAGCTATCGGCTCATCGTCGACGAATTGCCGCCCGCGGAGATCGCCGGGTCGTCCGCCCCGCGCTCCGGCCTCAACTTCGTCCTGCGTTACTCGATCCCCGTATTCGTCGCCGCCGCTACTCCGGTTGTCTCGGCACCGGCGACGGTAGCGTTGGAATCCGGCGCCGCAGACACGTACGAGCTCAGTGTTCTGAACCCGACCCCTCGGCACCTGCAACTGGCCGACCTCCGGCTGCTGGACAAGAACGATCGGGAAATCTTCGGCAAACCGGGCCTGATCGGCTACGTGCTTCCCGGAAGCAACCGCAGCTGGCCCCTCACAATCCAGTCAAAAGAAGCGCCGACAAGTGCCGTGGAGGTTCAAGTCCGGATCAATGGCAAGATTGTCCGAAATCTGCTCTCAGAGATGCCGATGGAGTGGTCCGCTCCTTAGCCTCGCGCTGTTGCTTACAGCCGCTCCGGGCTTCGCACGCGATCCGCTTGATCTGGGCACTGCGCAGGACTCCACAGTCAATCTGGCCCTGCTGCAAGGCCCCGGACTGGCGGATGCCGCCCAGGATCTCTACCTTGAGGTTTATCTGAACAGGGTCCATACGCGCCACGTGATGCACGTGGCGATGCTCGAAAACGGCCACCTGTTTGCATGGCCCGGCAACCTGGAAGACATCGGACTGCGGCTCGACGGCGTCACCATGGATCAGTACGTCGATCTGGCCGAGCTGCCCGGGCTGATCCCGCGCTACGATGAACTCAACCAACGCCTTTATCTGGACGCGGAAGGCACGCTCCTGAGTCGGCGCCGGCAAGCCCTCAACGAGCGGCGCCCGAAGATGTGGCCTGCAACCGTGACCCCCGGCATGCTGCTGAACTACGACCTCTACGGCACGATCGGCGACGGACCGGAAACACTGTCGGCCACCACCGGGCTGAGGGCGTTCAGTCGCTACGGCGTGCTCGAGAACACCGGGCTGTCCCACTTCGGCAACGACGACTCGGACCGGGATCCCTATGTCCGCCTCGACACGACGTGGACATGGTCATGGCAAGACGAGTTGCTGGCGCTCAGCGCAGGGGACTTCATCGGCGGCAGCGTCTCCTGGAGCCGCCCGACCCGAATCGGCGGCCTGCAGCTACGGCGCAACTTCGCCTTGCACCCCCAGCTGATCACCTATCCGATCCCCCAGTTCTTCGGCGAAGCCGCGTTGCCGTCCTCGATCGAGCTGTACGTCAACGGCCTCCGCCAGTACCGGGGGGAGGTTCTTCCAGGGCCGTTCCAGCTCGACACCGTGCCGAACATCAACGGTGCCGGGCAGGCTCAAGTGGTCATCACCGATGTCCTGGGCCGCAGCCGTAGTATCGATTTCGCCTACTACAACACGCCGAGGTTGCTGCAACAGGGGCTCAGCGACTATTCGGTCGAACTGGGGAGCATCCGCCGCCGCTACGGGCTCGCATCCTTCGACTACGACGGCACCATCGTCGGCAGCGGCAGCCTGCGCTACGGCGTCACCGATGCGCTGACAATCGAAACCCACGCTGAAGGCGGCGACGGCCTGTTCGCCGGCGGCGTCGGAGCGATTGCCGGGCTCGGCCGTGCCGGCAGCGTCAACGGCGCCTATGCCCACAGCGACGGCGATTTCGACGGCACGGGCGGACACGGCAGCCAACTCGCACTCGGCTACGGCTGGACCGGCGCCGGCCTCAGCCTCAACTACCAGCATGCCCGAACCTTCGGCGACTACCGCGATCTGGCCACGAGCGCCGGACGCGCGCCCCCGCAACGCACCGAGCGTGCGCTGATCGCCTACGGGATGGGCCTGCGGGGCAGCCTGTCACTGCATTACACGCGGCTCGACACCATCGAGGAGGGCCGCTTCCGCAGCATCGGCGCCAACTACAGCGTCACCCTGTTCGACCTGGTCACCGCCTACGTCGGAGGTTCGCGGGAACTCGACGGTGAACGAAACTACACCGCATTCGCCGGCATCTCCGCTGCATTGGGCCATCGCACGAACGCCGGGGCCTCGGTCAACCACAGCCACGGCAGCAACCAGTACAGCGCCCATCTGGTGCGGCAGGTCCCGACCGACGGCGGTTCCGGGTGGAATGTCAGCACCCAGCAAGGCGATGCTCTCGAAGCCTACCGGGCGGAGGTCGGCTATCGCGGCGACCACGCCGAAGTACGCGCCGGTGCATCGGCGGTCAATTCGCATCGCAACGCTTACGCGACAGCGTCCGGCTCGCTGGTGCTGATGGAACGTGACGTGTTTGCCGCGCGCCGGATCAACGACGGCTTCGCGCTGGTGTCGACCGACGGGGTCGCGGACGTCCCCGTGATGCTGGAGAACCGCCCGATCGGCAACACCGATGCGCGTGGCCATTACCTGTTGACCGGGCTCAACGCCTATCAGCCCAATGCCGTCTCGATCGATGCCGTGCACCTGCCGCTGCAGATCCAGACGGAACAGACGCGCATGATCGCCGTTCCCGCCGATCGCTCCGGTGTCACACTCGACTTCGGACTTCGCCGGACCCGCAGTGCACTCCTGATTCTGCACGGCAACAACGACCTGCCGATCCCGATGGGCAGCCACGTCTACCGGCGCGGCGCCGAGGCATCGCCCGATGCCCTGCCCGCCATCGTCGGCTATGACGGTCAGGCGTACCTGGAAGACCTCGGCCCGAGCAACACGATCAAGGTCATCCGCAGCGACGACGACAGCTGCACGCTGCACTTCGCCTATCCCGTCGGGGTACAAGGCATCCCGATCATCGGACCGCTGCACTGCGGCAAGGATGCGCCATGAACGAAAACGGATTGCGGAGCCACCTCACGCCGGCCACATCGGTGCTACTCGCCATCTGCCTGACGCTGAATGCGACGCCGGCACATGCCGCCACGACCTGTACGGCGAGCATGACCGACGTGCAGTTCGGTTCGGTCGACCCCTTCGATGGGAACGTCGATATCCAAGCTACAATCAGCTATAGCTGCACTATTACTTCTCTCTTGTCGTCATCCAAAGTTCGCATGTGCTTCAGCATCGGATCCGGATTGCAGGGCGACAGCAACATGGCTCCACGTCAGATGCTGAGCGGAGCAAATGTTCTGTATTTCCAGTTGTATAAGGACAGCGGTCGCAACCAGATATGGGGCACACGCTCCGACGCCTATGGCAGTACCAACGCCGACATGCAATTGGGTGCCCTGATCGGAAGCACTACTGACAGTGGAGAATTAACTGTTTACGGCCGTGTTCCTGCCGCACAAACAACGCTTGTTCCAGGCGTCTACATCAATAGCTTCAGCGGCGCGCATACTGAGCTAGCTTATCAGTACAACGAATTTCTCTTGGGACTATTGCCCTTCCCTGACTCGTGCGTAAGCGGAGGGACAGGTGGAGGAACTGGAACTTTCCCGTTTACAGCATCGGCAACGGTCAACGCCGCCTGCAACCCCACGTTCTCCGTGCAGAACATCGACTTCGGCACCCAAGGGCTGCTGACGGCCGCCATCGAGACCACGGCGACGCTGTCGCCGCAGTGCACCAACACCACGCCTTACCAGGTCGGGCTCAACAACGGCCTGCACGCCAGCGGCAACACCCGGCGCATGCAAAGCAGCGGAGGGCAATACGTCACCTACGAGTTGTATCGCGATGCCGGGCGCAGTCAACGCTGGGGCAACACGCAGAGTGTTGACACGCTCGGTGGAACCGGCGCCGGTGATGCTCAGAACGTGACGATCTACAGTCGCGTCGCGTCGCAGAATACCCCGCCGTCAGGGGATTACAGCGATACCGTGACGGTGACGATCTACTACTGACCCCATGGCCGAACGGTTAGCCGCCGCCGACGACCTCGACGATCTCGACCCGGCGGTTCAGGGCACGGCCGGCCTCGGTGCGATTGCTGGCGACCGGCGCGACCATGCCGGCCCCGGCCGGCGTCATGCGCGAACCGGCGATGCCGTACTGCTTCGCCAGCACGTCGACGACGGCCTGCGCCCGCCGCTGCGACAGACTCAGGTTGTAGTCGAAAGCGCCCTGCCCGTCGGTATGGCCGACGACGATCACCTTGAGCGCCGGACGGGTCTTGAGCAGCTCGGCCAGTTGCTCGATCTGCGGGGTCGACGCCGGCTGCAGCTCGGCAGAATCGGTATCGAAGTGGATCCCGTAGATCGCGATCCTGCCGTTGCGCTCGATCGACTGCTCCATCTCCGAAGCCTCGATGACTTCGATCTGCCCGGTCTGCATCGGCTCGGATTCGACCACGGTGACCGCGACATGCGGCGTCAGCGGATGCGGCCCGGTCGCACGCGTCTCGACGCCGAGCAGGCCTACGGTCACGTGACGCCCACCGTCATCCTTTTCGGCCAGCAGATAGGTCGACGTATCCCAGGTGGTGGGCAGGCCGTTCGCGCCCTTGGCCAGTGTCCAGAACGAGGTGATCCCGCCGGCCGTGGTGCAGTCCTTGGCCTGCGCGCGGCAGAAGAAGATCTCGCTGAATCCGGCGGCCTTGAGTGCCTGCTGGTAGTTGCGCATGACCTCCAGGATCGACCGCTCCGCCGGCCCTTCGTAGCGGATCGAGGTGACCTTGCCGCTCAGCTCGCGGGTCCAGCCGTCGCCGTCCCGGTCCGCGCCCTTGGGCATGGTCCGGTCCGGCAGGCGGGTCTCGTCGTAGGTCTTGGTTTCGTAGGTCCGGATCACCGCCCCCTGATAGCGCCCGACCAGCGGATGATCGCTGCTGCCCGCCGCATCCTGGGCCGCTGCGGCGCCGGCCGGCGGCAGCGCCAGTAAAGCGCAGACGGCCAACAGCATGGACAGTGCTCGGCGGTACGGCATCTTGCCTGACATCGTGACGCTCCCTCGTGCGACGAATGCCCGGCACTATGCAGCGGCGATCATGGCGATGCCGTGACCATGATCACAACGTCCGCGCGACCCTTCGGCGCGGGATACAGACGCTGGATACCGCCGTGGACTAGCGCAGATAGTCGAACAGCGACAGGCCCTGAACGGACATGTAGGTCTGCTGGGCCGCCTGCAGGGTCAGCATCTGCTGCTGCAGGTTGCTGATGGCCTCGGCGACGTCGACATCCCTCAGATTCGACAAGGCCTCCTCGGCATGCAGCTGCTGCGCGCCGAGCTGGGCGACCGCGTCGTCGGCCGCGCGCAGGCGCAGCCCGACGCCGGCACGGACGCTGGAAAAGTGCAGCTGCGCGTCGTCGAGTTCGGTCAGGCCCTGATGCATCGCGGTCTGCACCTGCGCCTTCTGCGCGGGCGTGTCCTGCGGCGCCTCGAGCAGACGCGCCAGTTTGTCGACCAGCGCCATCGCGTCCTGCGGCTGGCTCGGGCCGACGGTGAACCGGTCGCCGGCGGCCGGCGTGCCTTCCAGGCTCAGTTCGACGCCCTGGAAACGGATCGCCGCCCCCGAAGTGTAGGGTCCGGTCTGGATCACGGCGTTGCCGGCGTCCCGCACCTCGTAGTCGCTGCCGGTGAAGCTGACGCTGTAGGTCCCGCCATCCCACAGCCCGGCGTCATAGGTCTTCGCGGACGACAGCTGCACGCTGCCGGCATTGGCCGCATCCGCACTGACCGCGAAGCTGCCGTTGCCCGTCTTCAGACGCATGAACACGTCGCTGCCGGCATCGGATTCGGCGATCGTCCGCCGCGTCCCGATCTGCGCCTCGCGGACCTGCTGGTCGCCGCCGTAGATCGCCGCACTGCCGTCCCATGAAAACGGCTCGGCGGAATCCGAACTGCCGGCGAAGATATAGCGACCCTGGCCGTCGTCGCGGTTGGCCACCGCCAGCAGCTGTTCGCGCAGGCTGTCGAGTTCCTGCGAGATCGCGGCGCGCGACTCGTCGGACTGCGACGCGGTATTGCCCTGGATGACCAGTTCGCGGACGCGGTTGAGCACGTCGATGCCCGACGCCAGCGCGTCCTCTTCGATATACAGCCGGTGCATCGCCGCCTCGGCGTTGCTCTGGTACTGCGCGTTCTGGTCGACGAGATTCTGCAGCCCCTCGGCCGCGGCCCAGTTCGCCGGGTCGTCGGCGGCGCTGGTCCAGCGCAGGCCGGTGGAAATCTGCTGCTGGGTACGCGCCAGCGCGAACTGCTGGCGCTGCATCTGCTCGATGCCCTGCCGGAACATCTGCGCGGTCGAAATACGCATCGGTCCGCCTCCTTTACCGGGTTGCCGACAACAGGGTCTGGAACAGCTCGTTGGCGACCTGGATCACCTGGGCCGCGGCCTGATAGGCCTGCTGGTACCGGACCAGGTCCGCCGCCTCCTCGTCGAGGTTGACGCCGGACACCGACTCGCGACGCGCCAGATTCTGCGCCTGCACCGCGCCCTGCGCGTCGCGACGCAGCGCCGACTGCTGGGCGTTGAGCCCGGCCTGCGACACCAGCCCGGCCTGCTCCTGCTTGATCGAGCTGCGGCCGCCGTCGAACAGCGACTGCTGCCCGAGCTGGGCCAGCGCGCGCGCATTGCCGTTGTCGCCGCTGTCGACCGTCCCGGGGCCGACGCTGAACTGGTCGCCCGCCGCCGGCGTGCCGGTGATCGACATCTGCCAGCCGTTGACGCTGATCGGCGTTCCCGCGGACCAGGTGTAGCTGCCGCTGCCGTTGATCTGGTAGCTGTTCGCACCGGTAAAGCTGATCGTGACCGGGGTCTGCAGATCCGGATTGCTCGCGTCGGTCACGGTCGGCTGCGACAGTTTCGCCGAACCGGTGTTGCCGAGATCGGCTTCGGCGCGCAGCGGCGACGCTGCCGCGACCCGGGCCGGATCGGTGATCGCGACCGACAGATCCGATGCGGCATGCGCCGTCGGCTGGATCAGGAAACGGTCGCCGGCGCTGGCAGCGCCGCTGACCACCAGCTCGAAGCCGTCCGCCCGCAACGGGTCGGCCGCGGTGCCACTACCGCTCAGCGCCACACTGGTCCCGGTGCTGCGGTTGTTCAGCGACCACGCGGTGCCGTCGAAGCTCAGATCGTAATCGTCGCCGGTCAGCGCGGACACATTGCCGAAGCCCACGTCGATCGTCGCCGAGCCACTGTTGTCGACCGCCGCCAGCGCTGTACCCGACGGCACGCTGAAGAACTCGCCGCCGAGATCGCCGTAGCTGTCCATGCCCGCCATGTGCTGGGCGTTGAAGGCCTCGCCGATCCCGACCGCCAGGCGTCCGAGCCGGCTGCGGGCCGGATCGATCGCCTCGCGGCGCACGTCGAGCAGGCCGCCGAGCGCCCCGCCGCTGACCTGATCGGTGATGCGGCTGTTGCCGCCGTAGATGATGTCGACGCGACCCGAGCCGTAGGCATCCTCGCCGACGGACAATTCCATGTTCTGCTTGCCGAGCACCAGCGCCTGGCCGGTGGCGGTGAAGACGCTCAGCGTGCCGTCGCTCTGCGTCGTGGTCTTGATGCCGATCTGACCGGCCAGCTCGCGGACCAGCTGGTCGCGCTGGTCGAGCAGATCGTTGGCCGGCTGCCCGCCGAACTGTCCCTGCTGCAGGGCGATCTCGTCGTTGAGCTTGGCGATCGACTCGGTGTAGCGGTTGATGTCGTCGACGGTCATGCCGATGCGCTGGTTGATCTCGTCGTCCATCACGTCGAGCTGCGCCTGCAGCTCGCCGAACCGGCTGGCGAGCGTATCGGCGGTGCCGATCAGGTTCGCGCGCGCGGCCTCGGAGGTCGGATTCTGTGCCAGATCGGACGCGGCATCGAAGAAGCCCTGCAGCGGCTGCGACAGGCCGGCGTCGGCGTCGGACAGCAACTGGTCGACCCGCGACGCGAAATCGGCGAACACATCGAGCCGCTGGTAGGCCGAGGCGTCGGCCTGCAGGCGCGTGGTGTTCAGCTCGTCGACGATGCGGCGCACCGTGGTGATGTCCACCCCGGTGCCGACGAAGCCGGCACCGCTGCCCTCCGGCGTCCGCGTATCGAACTCCACGCGCTGCCGGCTGTAGCCCTCGGTGTTGACGTTGGCGATGTTGTGGCTGGTGGTATTGAGCGCCTGGCGATGGGCCAGCAGCCCCGAAATTCCGATGGAGAGCAGATCGGCCATTGCGTTACACCGAAATCAGGCGGGCGGATGCGGGCTTGCCCGCAGGAAGGTCGAGCGCGGACCGCAGCGTCGGGCTGTCGGCGATGCGCAGAATCTTGTCGGCATAGGCCGGGTCGGTCGCATAGCCGGCTTTCTGCAGGCCCGAGACGAAGTGCCGGCTGTCGCCCTGATGGCGCAGGGCGTCGACGTAACGCGGGTTCGACGTCAGAAAACCGACGTAGTCGTCGAACGCCGCCGCCAGCGACGGGTATGCTCGGAATTGGGCTTCGGTCCTGTACATGCTGCCGTCTTCGAATTCATGGGTCTGGCGGCTCACGGCACCGCCTTCCCAGCTTTTATCGGCCTTGATGCCGAATAAGTTGAATGTCGGCCGACCATCGGCATGGCGCATCTGGTGCTGGCCCCAGCCGGTCTCGAGCGCGGCCTGGGCCACCAGCACCTGCGGATCGATCCCCAGCTTGGCGGCCGCGCGCTGCGCGTGCGGCAGGATGTCGCGGATGAAGGCTTCGGGTGACTCCGGACGCCAGGATGCGTCCGCGGCGGCCGTTCCGGACGCAGCAGCGACACTGGCGGTCGGGGTGGCTGCGGTGACCGCGGTCCCACCCGCCGCGGCAGGGGCCGCGGGCGTCACCGCGGCGCGGGCCTGAACCGGGATCGGAATCGCCGCGGACGCGGAACCCTGTGCAGCGGTCGCGGCACCGCCGCGCAGCTGCCGCACCATCATCTCGGCCACACCGAACCCCTTGGTCGCGGCCAGATGCTGCGCGATCTGCTGGTCGAACATCTCCTGATAGAACTGGGTCTGTTCGCCCCCGAGCACGTCGTCGCCGAGACTCGCGGCGCGCATGCTCTTGAGCATCTGCTGGAGCATGATCGCCTCGAACTGCTGCGCGGCCTTGCGCAGCGCCTCCGGGTCCTCGCGGCGCGCGTCGGCCCGCAGCGAGGCGAACTGCCCGAAGTCGAGAGTGTTGACGCCCGGATTCATGCGCGACCGGCCTCGGCCCCTAGATCACGACCAGCTCGGCGCGCAACGCGCCGGCTTCCTTGAGCGCTTCGAGAATCGCGACCAGATCGCCCGGCGCCGCGCCAACCTGATTGACCGCGCGGACGATGTCGTCGAGCGACACACCCGAGTCGAACAGGAACATGCGCCCCTCGCCCTGCTGCGACACCTCGATCGAGGAGCGCGGCACCACGGTGGTCTGGCCCTGCGAGAACGGCTCGGGCTGCGACACCTGCGGTTTCTCGGAAATCGTCACCGCCAGCGAACCGTGGGCGACGGCCGCCGGCATCACCCGCACGTGGCTGCCGATCACGATCGTTCCGGTGCGCGAATTGACCACCACGCGCGCCGCGGCCTCGCCCGGCGTCACTTCGATGTTCTCCAGCGCCGACATGAACGCCACGCGCTTGCCCGGATCGCCCGGCGCCATGACGGCGACGGTCACCGCGTCCTCGGCGCGCGCGAACTCGTTGCCCAGCGTGGCGTTGACCGCCTGGGCGAGGCGCGCGGCGGTGGTGAAGTCCGGCGTATGCAGATTCAGTTTCAGCTCCGGGGTGGCCGCGAAGCTGTTCGGGACGACGCGCTCGACCATCGCGCCGTTGGGCACGCGGCCGGCACTGGGTACGTTGATCGAGATCCGCGAACCGTCGTTGCCGGACACGCCGAGACCGCCGACGATGACGTTGCCCTGCGCGATCGCGTAGATCTGGCCGTCGGCGCCCTTGAGCTGGGTCATCAGCAGGCTGCCGCCACGCAGCGATCCGGCGTTGCCGATCGACGAAACGGTGATGTCGATCTGCTGCCCGACCTTGGCGAACGGCGGCAGCTCGGCGCTGACCGCGACGGCGGCGACGTTCTTGAGCTGCGGATTGATGTTCGACGGCACCACGACACCGAGCTGGGCGAGCATCGCGCGCAGGCTCTGCGTGGTGAACGGCGCCTGCGTGGTCTGGTCACCGCTGCCATCGAGCCCGACCACCAGGCCGTAGCCGATCAGCGGGTTGCCACGCACACCCTGGATGCTCGCCAGATCCTTGACACGCTCGGCGCAGGCCGGCCATGCGGCCAGCAGGATCAGGATGCCGATCAGTCGTCGCATGAGATCACCCCTGTCTAGAACGGGAAGAAGGCGGAGTTGAAGAACCGCGCCAGCCAGCCCATCGAATTGGCATCCTCGATCACGCCGCGGCCGCCGTAGCGGATGCGCGCGTTGGCCACCCGGTCCGAGGTCACGGTGTTGCCGGGCTGGATGTCGACCGGACGCACGATGCCCTCGACCGACACCATCTCCCGCCCCTGGTTGAGTTCAATCTGCTTCTGCCCACGCACGACCATGTTGCCGTTGGGCAGCACGCGCGTGACGACGACGCTGAGCGCACCGGTCAGCGCGTTGGACTGGGTGCTGTCGCCGCCGCCGGCGAAGGCCTGCTCCGATCCCAGATCGAAGTTGAGGATTTCGGTGCCGCCGGCGGTGACCGGGCGGCCGGCGATGGTCGGCGAGGTCACGCCGACCGAGCTGTCCTTGCTGGTGCTGGTGTTGGCGCTCTTCTTCGCGTCGGTCTTCTCGACCAGCAGCACGGTGAGGATGTCGCCGACCTGACGCGCCTTCGAGTCCTCGAACAGCGCAACGTTGCGCCCGGTATGGAAGATCGAGCCATCGGCGGGCGCGGCCGGGGTCTCGACCACTTCCGGCGGCAGCGGATAGTCGTCGCGCACCACCGGCGCCGACGAGCAGGCCGCCAGCAGCAGCACGGCCCCGAGGGCAAGCGTCGTTCCGGGCAGATTCATGACGGACGGCCTCACAGGTTGTTGGAGACGTAGGCGAGCATCTGGTCGGTGGTCGAGATCGCCTTGGAATTCATCTCGTAGGCGCGCTGTGTCTCGATCATGTTGACCAGCTCCTCGACGACGTTGACGTTCGAGGACTCCAGCGAGCCCTGCAGCAGCAGACCGAGTCCGGTCTGGCCGGGGGCCCCGGTCTGCGGCGCGCCGCTGGACGCGGTTTCGGCGAACAGGTTCTCGCCGCGCGGCTGCAGGCCGGCCGGATTGATGAAATCGGCGACCGTCAGGCTGCCCACCTGCTGGGGCGCGGACTCGCCGGCAAGCTGCACGCTGACCGTGCCGTCGCTGCCGATGGTCACGCTCTGCGCGTTGGCCGGGATGGTGATGCCGGGCTGCACCGGGTAGCCGCTGGCGGTCACCATCTGGCCCTGGCTGTCGACCTGGAACGAACCGTCGCGGGTATAGGCCAGCGTGCCGTCCGGCATCTGCACCTGGAAGAAGCCGCGACCGTTGATCGCCAGATCGAAGGGATTGTTGGTCTGCAGGATGTTGCCCTGCGTGAACAGCTTCTCGGTGGCGACCACGTGCACGCCGGTGCCCATCATCAGGCCCGACGGCGACTGCGTCTGCTGCGAGGTCTGCGCGCCGGGCTGACGCACCGTCTGGTACATCAGGTCCTCGAACGCGGCGCGGCCGCGCTTGAAGCCGGTGGTGTTGACGTTGGCCAGGTTGTTGGAGATCAGCGTCATGCGCATCTGCTGCGCATCGAGGCCGGTCTTCGCGACCCAAAGAGACTGGTTCATCGTTTACCTCCTGACGGAATTCCGCCTGTGGAGGCTGCGCTACAAGATCCGGACCAGGGGCCGGTGACGTCATTCCGTCACGATGAACGGTCGTCCCGACACCGGGAACGGTCGACACCCGTCACCGCGGGGCCGGACACGACAGCGGCGCCGCGTCTGCGGCGCCGGCAATCCGTCGACGCGGTGGGAGTGCCTAGCCGCCCATCCGCACCAGCGAGGCGGCGGACTGGGCATTCTGCTCGGCGGTCTTCATCAGCTTGACCTGCAGCTCGAACTGACGCGACAGGCTGATCATGTTGACCATCGCCTCGGGCAGGTTGACGTTGCTCGACTCCAGCGCGCCCGAAACGAGCACGTCGCCCGGCGCTTCGGCGACCAGCTCGCCGGGCTTGGCCCGCATCAGACCATCGACGCCGCGCTCGAGCTGTTCGGGGCGGGCCTCGACGGTGCGCAGGCGACCGATCGACACCAGCGTCTCGGCGCCCTGCCCCTGCGGCACCATTGACACCGTACCGTCGGCACCGATCTGCAACTGGGCGTGCGGGGGAATCGCCATCGGCCCGCCGTCGCCGAGCACCGCATGGCCCGCGCCGGTGGTGACGCGTCCGACCGCGTCGACCTGGAGGTCGCCGGCCTTGGTGTAGGCCTCGGAACCGTCCGGCGCGACGACCGCCAGCCACACGTCCTGGCGCATCGCGATGTCGAGATCGCGCCCGGTCTGCTGGATCGCACCGTTGCGTGCGTCCCAGCCGACGCCGGTGCCGAGCGCGTTGACCCGCGTCGGCAACCCGGCACCGCCGACTTCCTGCGGCGTATTGGCGATCAGTTCGGCGCGAAAGCCCGTGGTCGACGCGTTCGCGAGGTTGTGGCTGTTGGTGGTCTGCGCCTTCAGCGTCTGAATGGCGCCGGTCATCGCAACGTAGAGAGCTCGGTCCATGGTCGTTCAGCCGTTGGAGGCGTCCGTGCGCCTAGCGGATGTTGATCACGGTCTGCGTGATCTGGTCGGCGGTCGAGATCATCTGCGAGTTCGCCTGGAAGTTGCGCTGCGCGGTGATCATGTTGACCAGCTGCTCGGTCAGATCGACGTTCGAGGCCTCGAGCGCGCCGGACTGGATCAGCCCGAAGTTGGTCGAGCCCGCGGTACCGCGGATCACCTGGCCGGCCGCGTAGCTCTCGCCCCAGCTGGTGTCGCCGAGCTGCTGCAGTCCCTGCGGATTCGGGAAGGTCGCCATCGCCAGCTGGCCGAGCGGCGTCGCCTGGCCGTTGGTGTAGCGGGCCTGCACGACGCCCTCCTGGGTGATCTCGACGCCGGTCAGGCGGCCGGTGGTGTAGCCATCCTGCGTCAGCGAGCTGACGCCGAAGTTGTCGCCGAACTGCGTCGAATCCCCGAGCGACAGCGTCAGATTGATGTCAGCCGCGCCGGTCGTCGGCGTATAGGCCGGCAAGGTCAGATCGCCGCTGGCGGGAGTCAGCAGCACGCCGCTGTCCGAGTAGGTCAGCGTGTTGGCGCCGCCGACGTCGGTGCCGTCGACCTGCACCCGCATCTCCCATTCGTTGGGATTGGCAGTCTTGATGTAGTACAGGCTGGCGGTGTGCGCCGCGCCCAGCGAGTCGTAGACCGTCACCGAGGTGGTGTGGTTGTAGCTGGTCGGATCGGTCGCGTCGAAGGTGCCGTTCGCGGGCGGCGATGCGTTCGCCGGCAGGTTGATCGCGGTGTTGACCTGCGTCGTCGCCGCCGGCGGATTGTCGGCCGTCGACAGCTGCAGGTCGCTGAGCCGCGCGGTGTCGAACGCGCTGCCGCCACTGACCGGCGGGTACACCTGCAGGCGCTGGCCACTGGCGTTGACGACATAGCCGTCGCGATCGGTGCCGAACGCACCGGCGCGCGAATACACGGTCGCACCACCGTCGGAGAGCGTGAAGAAGCCCTCGCCGGAGATCGCCAGATCAAGGGAGTTCTGGGTGAAGTTCACCGCGCCCTGGGTGAACTGCTGCGCGACGCGCGACAGACGTACGCCGGCACCGGTCGCGGTCGAAGACACGCCGAACGCGGAAATCGGGAACAGGTCGGCGAACTCCGCGCGCGAGCCCTTGAACCCGGTCGTGTTGACGTTGGCGATATTGTTGGCGGTGACGTTGAGATCCGCGGATGCGGCATTCAGACCCGACAAGGCGACACGAAAAGGCATGGCTGGCCTCCTTTAGAGAATTTGCTGCACGTCGGCCAGCGCCGTCGGGGCGAGACCGCGAAGATCGAGCGTCAGCCCGGTGCTGCCGAGCGCGACGCTCTGCACCTGTCCGACGGCAAGGGTGGGAATGGATTCCTGGCTGCTGCCCTGGGTGACGCGGGCACGCAAGCTGTAGCTGCCCTCCGGCAGGCGATTGCCGGCATTGTCGAGCCCGTCCCAGGAGAAGCGCGCGATCCCGGCGGACTGGGTGCCCAGATCGAGATTGCGCACCAGCTGGCCACTGGCATCGACGACGTCGACGCTCAGCTCGCCGCTGTAGGGCAGATAGGCGGCCGCCTGCATCGATTCGTCGGCCGCCAGATAGCCCTCTTCGCTCGGCACCAGCACGTTGCGACCGACCAGGGTCGCCGCCTGCAGGGTCTGGTCGGAGGTCAGCGACGCGGCCAGATCGGCGATCGAGGCCTGCATGTCCTGGATGCCGGAGACGGTGCTGAACTGCGCGATCTGGCTCAGGAACTCGCCGTTCTCCATCGGTTTCATCGGATCCTGGTTCTGCAGCTGCGCCGTCATCAGCATCAGGAAGTCGTCCTGGCCGAGCGACTGATCCTTGGCGCCGTTGCGCTGCAGCGCGAGACCCAGGTCGTTGTAGGTACTGTCGATCGTGTTCATCGGGATCCGCCGGTTTACTTGCCGAGGTTGAGGGTGCGCAGCGCCAGATCCTTGGCGGTGTTCATCACCTCGACGCTGGACTGATAGGAACGCGACGCCGAGATCATGTTGACCATCTCCTCGACGACGTTGACGTTGGGGGCGTAGACGTAGCCGTCGGCGTCGGCCATCGGATGGCCGGGCTCATAGCGCTTCTCGGCGGCGGCCTGCGACTCGACGACGCCGAGCACCTGGACGCCGGCGGCGTCGGGCGCACCCGGCTCGGTGAGCGCCTTGAACACCGGCATGCGCGCCTTGTAGACGGCATCGGGATCCCCGGAAACGGCGTCGGCGTTGGCCAGGTTGCTGGCCACCGTATTGAGCCGCACCGACTGCGCCGACAGCGCGGAGCCGGCAATGTCGAAAACCTTGAATGAAGACATGGCGGGGGTCCTCCCTACTGGCCGGTCAGCGCCGTGATCAGGCTCTTGATGCGCCCGTCCATGAAATTCAGGCTGGCCTGATAGCGCAGCGCCGCATCGGCGAACTGCGCCTGTTCGATCTGCACGTCGACGGTGTTGCCGTCCACCGACGGCTGCACCGGCACGCGCCAGACACTGGCGAAGTCACCATTGGCCGCGCCGTCGATGCCGAGATGCTGGTCCTGGGTGCGCGCCAGATCGCCGGGCGCGTCCTGCGCCGCGGCGAGCACCGCGCGGAAGTCGACGTCCTTGGCCTGATACCCGGGGGTATCGGCGTTGGCGATATTGGACGCGATCAGCTCCATGCGCTGACGCTGCACCTGCATCGCCGCGGGATGTATTCCGAATACCGGATCGCTGTTGGCCATCTGAGCCACCTGCAACAAACCATGTGCAGGGGTCAGGGCAAGTCCTGTGCCAGAGGCAGGTGACGGATTTCAGTCAGGCTGGAATCCGCGGGCGTTGCCGCTCAGGCGGCAGCCGCCTGGATCGCCTCGAGACGTTCCACCACGCCTTCGGCCAGTTCGTCGGAGCTGAACTTGGCGATGAAGCGGTCGGCGCCGACCTTCTCGACCATCGCATTGTTGAAGATGCCGGACAGCGAGGTGTGCAGCATCACATACAGATCCTTCAAACGCGGATCGCGGCGGATTTCCGTCGTCAGCGTGTAGCCGTCCATGTTCGGCATCTCGACGTCGGAGATCACCATCAGCAGACGGTCGTCGAGCGGCCCCTGCTCGGCCATGTTCTGTAACTGGCGCAGCGCTTCGCGCCCGTCCGACACCAGGATCGACTCGATCCCGATCTGCTGCAGCACGCGTTCGATCTGGTTGCGCGCGACGCGCGAGTCGTCGACCACCAGAACCTTGAGCCCGCCCGTCTCCAGGGCGCTGGCGCTCTGACGCAGCCCTTCCGACAGGTCCGGCGAGGTTCCGACCACTTCGGACAGCACCTTCTCGACGTCGATGATCTCCACCAGCTGGTCCTGATAACGCGTGATCGCGGTCAGATAGCCTTCACCGCTGCCGGTGGGCGGCGGCTGCAACTGGGCCACGTCGACGTGGACGATGCGGTCGACGCTGCTGACCAGGAAACCCTGGATCGAGCGGTTGAACTCGGCGACGATCACATGGGCGCCGCCACTGGCGTCGCCTCCCTCGATTCCGATCGCACGCCGCAGATCGATGACCGGAATCACCCGCCCGCGAATCTCGGCGACACCGGCGATGTGCGGGTGGGCGCCGGGCATGCCGGAAAGAGCCGGGCGCTTGATCACTTCCTGGACCTTGAACACGTTGATGCCAAAGATTTGACGCCGGCCCAGATGGAACAGCAGCAGCGCCAGTCGATTGTGGCCGGCGAGCTGGGTACTGCGGTCGATGCTTTCGAGGAGTCCGGAGGCCATGGCAGTCGGTTTTCGTGGTGTGTTCATCCGCGTCTATAGCGGCCTGCCCGCCGCGGGCTTGAGGCCGGCGCCGACGGGCGGTCCACGCGCCTTCCTGCAAGCGGCGGGCCCGCCGGTACCGGCGGCACGCCCGGCATCGGCGCTGGCACACGCCTTGCCTCGACCCCGCCATGTTGAACCGGACATCGCCCATGAAATCCGTATTCGCGGCGCTTGGCGCCTGCCTCTGTCTGCCGCTCGCGGCCGCGGCCGCCGGCACCGAGCCGCTGCAGAACATCGCACGGGCCGCCGAAGCGACCGTGCTGGCGCAGTTGCCGCCTAGCGCGACCGCCACCGCCAACACCATCGATCCGCGTCTGCGCCTCGCCGCCTGCAGCCAGCCGTTGCAGACCGATCCGGCCGCCGTGCGCGGCGCCGCCGCGACGGTCACCGTGCGCTGCCCGACACCGGCCTGGACCCTGTACGTGCCGGTGCGCATCAGCGACATGCGGATGGTCGCGGTGCTGGCCCGCCCCGGACAGCGCGGCGACGTCGTCGGCGGCGACATGTTGACGCTGCAGACCCGCGACGTCGCGCAGCTGCCGTTCGGCTATGTCGACGACCCCGCCAGTGTCGAGGGCCAGCAACTGCGGCGCCCGATCGGCGCCGGTGCGGTGCTGACGCCGAACGACGTCGAGGCTCCGCGCTGGGTCCGCCGCGGACAGATCGTCACCCTGATCGGCCGCGCCGGCGGGCTCGAGGTGCGCGCCGGCGGCAAGGCCCTGGGCGATGCCGCCGAAGGCCAGACCGTCCGGGTGCAGAATCAGACCTCCCGTCGCGTCGTCAACGGCACGGTGACCGCGCCGGGCGTGGTCGAAGTCCGGCTCTGAGGCCGCCGATCCACGATGAAGACCTCCGGACTTAAAGATTGGGCGCGCTGTGCCGATAATGGGCATGGCGCAAGCCGTCAGGAGTCCGACAGATGAGCAACAAGATCGATACATATGGCCCACAGGCCACCCTGCCGACCCGGCAGGTCACCCCCGCCAAGGCCGATTCGGCAACGGCAGGCAGCGCCGTGACCAGCGCCGCTGGCGGGACCGACTCGCTGAAGCTGACCGACGACGCCCTGCGCATGCAGCAGGTCGAACAGGCGGTCGCCGACGCACCCGAGATCAATGAACAGCGTGTGTCCGAGATCCGCCAGTCGATCGAGGACGGCAGCTACCAGGTCGACGCCCAGACCGTGGCGGCCAAGCTCGCACGCATGGAATGGGAATTCTCGCAGTCATGAACCAGCCTTCGCTCCAACCCGCCCCGACCGACCTGACCGCCGTATTAGCGGACAACGTCAACCAGCACTTGAGCTGTGCGCAGCGCCTGCACGGCGCGCTGGCGGAGGAGCACCAGGCCCTTTTGTCCAAGAACGTCGACGCGCTGGTCCGCGCAACGGCGACCAAGGCCGCTGCGGCAGAGCGCCTGCAGGAACTCGGCCACGGTCTCGAGCAGATCCGCCGCGGCACCGGTCAGCTCCAGGCGGCCCCGGACGTCGAGTCGCTGTTCGAGCGCGTTGGCGCCGGTCCCGAGGTGAGCCGCGCCTGGCAGACCGTTCTCGATCTTGCCGCCGAATGCGCCGAGGCCAACGACGCCAATGCCGCGCTGCTGGATGCGCGCCAGACCGAAGTCCGCGCCGCGCTCAACGTCGTCGGCGCCGGCAGCGACCGGCAGACCTACGGGCGCAGCGGCTACTCCGGCCACGGCTTCAGCCCCCGCTCGCTCGGACTGGCGTGAATGACAGCCCCGCAGATCACGAAGACCTGCGCGGCCTGCTGATCCGCAAGCCGCAACACATCGCGCGGATGCTGCATCGTCTGCGCCTCCAACGCACGCCGCTGGCGGTCCGCTTCAACGCCGCGCCGCACTGGCACGCCGGCATGATCGTCGGCGTATATCCCGACACCCGCCGCTTCGAACTCGACTTCGCCGACGCGCCGCCGGATATCGCGCCGAGTCCGGGAGACAGCGTCTCGATCCGGGGCCGCATCGACGACGGCGACCTGCGCATGGACTGCAGCCTGACCGGCGAACGCCGGCGATCCGCCGCAACGGCGCTGACGCTCCGGCTGCCGCAGGAGATCTTCGTACTGGAACGGCGCACCGCCTATCGCCTGCCGCTGCCGCCCGGCCTGGCGCTGCCGCCATCCGCGGTCGGGCATACCGAGGCGGACATCGGTGCCCGGCTGGTCGACGTCTCCCACCACGGCGCCGGCGCATTGATCCCGCTGGATCTGCGGACCTCGGTCGGAGCGGCACTGCACTGCCACATCGCGCTGCCGGATACGGCCCTCGACACCCACGCCGAGGTGCGTTCGGCAACCCGGCTCCGCGACGGCGTCCGCCTCGGTCTGCGGTTCGAGGCGCTCAAACCCTGTGACGAGGACCGTCTGGCGGCCGCCGTCAACCGGCTCGAACGCCAGCTGATCCGCGAGTCGCGCCTGCCGCATTGAAGCGACCCGGCACCGCTGTCATGCTGCCGGAATGACTCCTGCGGCCCCGATGCAGATCAGCGCCTTGATCGCGGACATCACCCGTCTGCACGTCGATGCGATCGTCAATGCCGCCAACACGAGCCTGCTCGGCGGTGGCGGCGTCGACGGCGCGATCCATCGTGCCGCCGGCCCCGAGCTGCTGGCGGAGTGCCGCGGGCTCGGCGGCTGTCCCGAAGGTGAGGCGCGCGTCACCCGCGGCTATGCCCTGCCGGCGCGCTACGTGATCCATACCGTCGGCCCGGTCTGGCGCGGCGGCGACCACGGCGAAGCCGAAACGCTGGCACGCTGTTACCGGAACAGCCTGCGGCTGGCCGAGGCGCATGCCGTGGCGACGCTCGCCTTTCCGGCGATCTCCTGCGGTATCTTCGGCTATCCGCCGGCCCAGGCCGCACGCATCGGCGTCGCCGAAGTCCGCGCGCACGCCGCGTCAGCGCGGAGCCTGCGCAGCGTCCTGTTCGCCTGCTTCAGCGACGAGATCCTGCAGGCCTTCCTCGACGCCCTCGGCGACTGACGCCGGCCTCGGCAACACGCCTCGCGCCTGAGATAATGGCGCATGTCTTCTCTCAACCTCTTCGTCACCTGCTCGCGCGGCATCGAAAAGCTGCTCGCGACCGAACTCGGCACCCTCGGCGGCGCGGCCATCGAGGCCCGCAACGGCGGCGTCGCGTGCACCGCCACGCAGGAGCAGGCCTACCGGATCTGCCTGTGGTCGCGCCTCGCCAGCCGCGTCCTGCTGCCGCTGGGCCGCTTCGAGATCGAGGACGCCGACGCGCTGCACGCGCGGGCACTCGAAGTCGACTGGACGCAGCTGTTCGACGCCGGCTCGACCTTCGCGGTCGAGGTCGCCGGCCGCTCCACCGCGCTGAGCCACACCCACTACGCCGGGCTGCGCGTCAAGGACGCGATCGTCGACCGCTTCCGCGCGGCCGGACAGGCGCGGCCGAACGTCGACACCGACCGCCCCGACATCCGCATCCATCTGCATCTGCAGCGCGAATACGCCACGCTGAGCCTGGATCTGGCCGGTGACAGCCTGCACCGGCGCGGCTACCGCCGCGATGGCGCAGAGGCGCCGCTGAAGGAGAACCTGGCCTGCGCGATCCTGTTCCATGCCGGATGGCCGCAAATGGCGCAGGCCGGCGGCGCCCTGTTCGATCCGATGTGCGGATCCGGCACGCTGCTGATCGAGGGCGCGCTGATCGCGGCCGACATCGCACCCGGGCTGCAACGTTCGCGCTGGGGCTTCGAGCACTGGCGCCAGCACCGCCCGGAACTGTGGCAGGACCTGAGGGCGGAGGCCGAGCAACGCCGGCGCGACGGACTCGCGCACTGGCAGGGATCGATCAGCGGCAGCGATCAGGACGAGCACGCGATCAGCGCCGCGCGCGCCAATATCCGCCGCGCCGGACTCGAACGGCTGATCCGGGTCGACGTTGCCGACGCCCTGCGCGTCGAGCCGCCGCAGCCGGGGCCCGGACTGCTGGTCACCAACCCCCCTTACGGCGAACGCCTCGGCAGCGAATCGGAGCTGATCAAGCTCTACTCGCTGCTCGGCGTCCACCTGAAGAAGCGCTTCGGCGGCTGGCAGGCCGCCGTGTTCACGTCGCGCGACGACCTCGGCCCGCGCCTGGGCCTGCGCGCCGACGCGATCCACACGCTCTACAACGGACCGCTGGCGTGCAAGCTGCTGTGCTTCGCCCTGCACGCCCAGCCCCGTGCCGACGAGCCCGCGGGCAAGGCCGATGGCGGGGAGGACTTCGCCAACCGTCTGCGCAAAAACCTGCGCCACCTGCGCAAGTGGGCGCGCCGCAGCGAGGTCGACAACTACCGCGTCTACGACGCCGACCTTCCCGACTACGCGTTCGCGATCGACCTCTACGCGACGCCCGATCTCCATGCCCACGTGCAGGAATACGCGGCACCGAAAAGCATCGAGCCAGCCAAGGCTGAACGGCGCCTACGCCTCGCGCTGGCGCAGCTGCAGGAGGTCCTGGAGATTCCCGCCGCACAGATCCACTACAAGCTGCGGCAGTCGCAGAAAGGCAGCAGCCAGTACCGCCGCCAGGCCGAATCCGGGAGCTTCCACCAGGTCCGCGAGCACGGCTGCCTGCTGCAGGTGAATTTCGACGACTACCTCGATACCGGCCTGTTCCTGGATCACCGTCCGATGCGGCTACGGATCCAGCGCGAAGCGAAGGGCAAGCGCTTCCTCAACCTGTTCTGCTACACCGGCGCCGCGACCGTGCACGCGGCCGTCGGCGGCGCGCGCCAGACCGTATCGGTGGATCTGTCGAACACCTACCTGGACTGGACCAAGCAGAACCTCGCCCTCAACGGCTTTCGCGGCTGGGACTACGAGCACCCGCCGCAGCCGGGCGAATCGCTGTCGATGCATGCGCTGATCCGCGCCGACTGCCTGGAGTGGCTGCGACAGCAGGCCGCAGCGCCGAACGCACAGCGCCACGATCTGATTTTCCTGGATCCGCCAACGTTCTCGAACTCGAAGAAGATGGACGCGACCCTGGACGTTCAGCGCGACCATGCCGAGCTGATCCGCCACTGCAGCGCGCTGCTCGCCGACGGCGGCGTGCTCTACTTCTCGACCAACCGCCGCGGCTTCAAGCTCGATCGGGACGCGATGCCCGGCCTGAGCTGCGAGGACATCACCGCGCAGACGCTCGACGCCGACTTCCAGCGGCCGCGCCCGGCACACCAATGCTGGCGCATCACCTGCGACTGAACGCGCGCCGAACCGCGGTGGCGCCGGCCGATACGGTCAGGAGTCGCCGATGCTGAAGAACACCGAATAGACGCCGGTCGACTCGACCGGCTTGCCGTCGAGCAGCTTGGCGCGGAAGCGCGACTTGCGCGCGGCGCTGACCGCCGCCGAGTCGAATACGCCCCTGGGGCTCGAGTCGACGACGCTGACCTTCTGCACCCGTCCCTCGGCGTCGACATCGACGAGCAGGCGCACGAACCCGGACACACCGCGCAGCAGCGCGTTGCGTGGATAGCTCGGAGACGCGGCCTCGACGACCTCCAGCTCCTCGGCAACAGCCTCGGCCGGCGGCACCACGCGCCCGGTCGGATCGATGAGGCCGCGGGCACGGGCATTCTCGATCGCCGCGCGCGCGGCCGGCAGATCGCCGACCCGCGCGAGCTGGTCGTTGGCCATCGCCCGCAGCGCCGGCGACATCCCGCCGGCCTCGGTCAGCTCCACGACCCGCTGCACGCAGGCCGCGGCGCCCGCGGTTTCGCAATACAGCTTGAGCTGCGTCGATGCCGAGCGCCGCAGGGCCTCGTCGTCGGGATCGATCGCGTCGAGCTGCTGCAGTGCCGGCGCGCTGCGCCCGGTCTTCAGGTAGGCCTGGGCCAGCATCTTGCGGGCGTCATCCGGAACGCTGCCGCAAGCCGCCGCAACCATGGGTTCGAGCAGATCGATCACGCGATCGAAGTCGCCGCCGCGGCCGGATACGTAGGCAAGCTGGAGCCGCACGACGTCGATCTGCGCGCGCGCCAGCGCGTCGCTGCGGATCAACGGCTCGAGCACATCCTCGGCCGCGCCGAAGTCGCCCTCGGCGAACTGCAGATAGCCCTCGACGAGCGCGAGACTGTCGCGCTCCAGCGCACCCCGCGCCTGACCGCGCAGGCGCTTGAGTTCCCGCCTGCGCTCGCGCCCCGGCGGCAGCTCCTGCACCGCACTCAGATCCTGCCCGAACTCCAGACGCATGCTGCCGTGATGTCCGCGCGCATCGCCGCAACGATCGCCGCCGGCAGCGGCGTCCTGCAATGCCAATGCGCACAGCAGCGCAATCGCCGCCGTGAAATACCTCACCGATTTTTCCTCTTGAACGGATGCCCGCCGCTGCGTGGTCGGCAGGTCGAAAATGTCGTAACGAGCTGAAGCATATAGTGTGCCACGGCTGTCCGACCAGCGCCGACACGACGTCGGGAAAACCCCTGTCGGGCACCGCCCGCGGTACCGCTGGCGGGCTGAAATCGGCCTGTCATCGGGCCGTCATAGCATGCCGCCCATGCACGCCGCCGTTTCAACCCCCGACCCGTCCGACGCCGATCTGGCCACGCTGCTGATCGACGTCCCGCCACTCGAAGCCGGCACCCCGGTCGACACCGTCGCGGATCTGTTTCTGGAACCGGCCTACGCGCGGATGCTGTGCCTGCCGGTGGTCGAGAACGGAGTCGTCGTCGGCACCCTCAGCCGCCACGCGCTCAACGGGGTGTTCCTGCGCCGGTTCGGACGCGAGCTCTATGGCAGCCGCCCGGTCGCCACCCTGATGAACACCGCGCCGCTGATCGTCGATGCCGGCGCGAACCTGCAGGACGCCGCCGGCTACGTGTCGGCCAATCTGGGATCGCCGATCACCGAGGACTTCGTGATCGTGACGGACGGCCGCTACGCGGGCATGGGCGTGGTGATGGACCTGCTGTCCGCGCTGCGGCGGCGTGTCGAGAACGACGCCCGCGAGCTGGCGGACGCGTACACCCGCCTCAAGGCCTCCCAGGCCCAGCTCGTCCAGTCGGAAAAGATGGCGTCGCTCGGTCAGATGGTCGCGGGCGTCGCCCACGAGATCAACACGCCGCTGGGCTATGTCCGCAACAATCTGGAGATGCTGGGCGACGTCTTCGAGCTGACCGCCGCGGCACTGACGGAACACCATCGTCTCGCCGGCATGCTGACCGATCCGGACACCGACGCGCCGGCGCTGGACCGACAGCTCGACGCCTGCCGCAACGGCATCAACGAACTGGACGGCCTGGCGGTGCTGGAGGACGCACGCGGGCTGTTCGGCGACAGCCTTCATGGCGTCGACACGATCCGCGATCTGGTCGTGAACCTGCGCAACTTCTCGCGCCTGGACCAGAGCCGCGTCGCCGAGGTTTCGGTCAACGACTGCCTCGAACAGACCCTGATGATCGCCGCCAATGCGATCAAACACCGCGTCGAGGTAATCAAGCGCTACGGCGAAGTCCCCAACGTGGCCTGCTCACCGTCGCAGATCAACCAGGTGTTGCTGAACATGATCACCAACGCCGCCCAGGCGATCGACCACGACCAGGGCAAGCTGCTGCTGCGCACCGACACCGATCCGGACTGGGTCCGCATCCATATCCAGGACAACGGCAAAGGCATCGAGACCGCACAGCTCAAGAAGATCTTCGACCCGTTCTTCACGACCAAGCCGGTCGGCGAAGGCACGGGACTCGGCCTGTCGATCTCGTTCCAGATCATTCAGGCCCACGGGGGCGACATCCAGGTCGTCTCCGAGCCGGGCCGCGGCACCAAGTTCGTGATCCGGCTGCCACGCCGCGGCGTGCCGCCACAAGCCGTCGCCGCCTGAACCGAGACCGCCATGTCCCCGCAATCGACCCTGCTGCTGATCGACGACGAAGCCCGCATCCTGCGCTCGCTCGCGATGCTGTTCCGCGGCCGCTACCAGTTGCTGACGACCACGGATCCGAACGAGGCGCTGAGTATCATCGAGCGTGAGCGCGTGCACGTGGTCGTCAGCGACCAGCGGATGCCGCAGATGCGTGGCGCCGAGCTGCTGCAGCGCGCCCGCCAGCGCTCGCCCAACACGATGCGCATTCTCCTGACCGGATACTCCGAACTCGACGCGGTGGTCGCATCCGTCAACGAAGGCGAGATCTTCCGTTTCGTCCAGAAACCCTGGGACGCACAGGAACTGCGCGCGACCGTCGGCCAGGCCGCGGAAATCTCCCAGGCCCTGTACGCCGCCGGCGCGCACGCGCCGCCGGCGCCGCTGCTGACCGAAACCGGGGCCTTCGTACCGCCGGTCCCCGAGAACGCCGAGGTGGTGCTGGTCATCGACGACGACGAGCAGGTCTTCGCGACGGTCCGCGGCATTGCCGGTGCCTCGCAGCCGGTGCTGTGGGCACGCAGCCTCGACGAGGCGATGGGCTGCATCGCCGAACACAACGTCGCGGTGGTGATCTCCGAGCTCTCCGTCGCCGGCAGCAGCGTCACCCCGCTGCTCAAGGTGCTCAAGGCGCGTCATCCGGAGATCGTCACCATCGTGCTGACGCCCTTCGAGGACATCAGCGTCTTCATCGGCCTGATCAACCAGGGCCAGGTGTTCCGTCTGCTGCCGAAGCCGGTGCGGCAGGGCTCGATCTCGATGAGCATCGCCAGCGCGCTCAAGCACCATCGCGCCCTGAGAACGGCGCCGACCCTGCAGGCAACGCATCGGGTCGAACCGATCCGGCAGGCCGAGGAACGCTCGGTAGCCGACCGGGTCATGGGGCTGCTGCAGCGCCTGCGTCCCCGTGCCGCCGGCTGAACGACCCCGCGGCGGATGGCGATTCGCTATCATCCCCGGCGTGATCCATCCTTCCAGAGGCTGTTCCCATGCGTCTTGTGTTGCTGGCCAGCGCCGCGCTGGCGTCGGTGTTCGCCACCACCGAAGCCCTTGCCCAGCTCGAATCGCCGCAGGACTGCAAGGTCTATGTCGACCAGCAGTGGGTGGACCTCGGCAACGACTCGCTCAATGACTGCCTGATCGGGCTCGAGACCAATGTCGACCAGTACGACGCGCAGGGCTTCAAGTTCGGCGCCTGGGGCGAGACCGTGCTGTCCGCCGACCGCCACTACTTCTACCGCTCCAACGACGGCGGCAAGAACTGGCAGGCGCTCGGCCTGAAGGCGGAAATGCCGGTCCGCGCACAGGCCGCCCCTGCGGCTACGGCTACGGCTACGACCACGGCCTCGGCGCCGACCGAACCCGCACCCGCACCGCTGGCGGAACCGCAACCGCAGCCACGGGTGGAACCGCGTGCGGAACCCGCAACGCCGGTGACGACGACGGCCGCGAAGCAGCCGGCCGTTCTGCATGCCGCCGGCAGCGAGGCGATCGCCGGCGATCCGGTTCCGGCCGAACGGACGACCCGGCACGCCGTCCCCGCACCGGTGGTGGAGAGCGCCACCGACGCGAGCACGGCCCCGGCGGGGCCGTCCACCGGCGCGGTGGTCGCCAGCACGCGCAGCGTCGACCGGCGCCCCTGCAGCGTCAAGATCGGCGGCGAATGGTCGGTGGTCGGCGCCACCACGCTGGAAGGCTGCGCGTCCAAGCTCGACAAGAGCCCGGACACCTACGACAGCAACGGCTTCAAGTATGCCTACTGGGCCGGCGTCTACCTGGTCGCGGACAAGAAACTGGTGCAGAAATCCGCCGACAAGACCAAGGGCTGGACGGTGGTGCTGGAGCGCGGCGCGCCCTGACCGCGCCGCGACCACTCGCCCGCGCAGACGAGGCGCGACGGTCACCGGGCTGACATCCTCCCGCGCTAGCCTGACGGGCTTGCCAGGAGGACAAGACCATGACGCAATCCAAGGATCCCCGGATCGAGAATCCGGGCCGGCGCCGGCTGCTGGCCGGCCTGGCGGCGGCGCCCGCCGTCGCCGCGGGCCTTTCCGGCTGCGACAGCGGCAGCGACGACGGCCGCGACGCGACACCGCAACCCCCGGCCGGGAAAATACTGCCACCACCGGACAGCTCGGGCATCGACCACTTCGTCGTGGTGATGATGGAGAACCGCTCGTTCGATCACTTTCTCGGCTGGGTTCCCGGCGCCGACGGGATTCAGGCCGGCGCGCGCTATGCCGACGCCAAGGGCCGCACGATCGAGACCTTCCGCCTCTCCGAGGACCCGGCCTACGGCTACCAGGGCTGCGGCAAGGAAGATCCGAACCACGGCTATGATGGCGGGCGCACGCATTTCAACGGCGGCCGCATGGACGGCTTTCTCAAGACCGTCGGTGAGGCCAGCGTCGACAGCGACCATTTCCCGGTCGGTTACTACAGCCGCGAGGATCTGCCGTTCTTCGCCGGTTGCGCCGACCACTGGACGATCTGCGACCACTATTTCCACGGCATTCTGGCGTCGACCTTCCCGAACCGGGTGTATCTGCACGCGGGCCAGACCGACCGCAGCAGCAACAGCGTCACCACGTCGAATCTGGAGACGATCTGGGACCGGCTGGACGCCGCCGGCCTCAGCGGCCGCTACTACTTCCACGACCTGCCGGTGACCGCCCTGTGGGGCGCCAAGTACCTGACCAAGAGCACGCGTTTCGAACAGTTCCTGGTCGAGGCGGCGCTCGGCACGCTGCCGAACGTTTCGTTCATCGATCCGCGCTTCGTCGGCGAGGCGCCCAACGGCATCAGCAACGACGACCATCCGCAGGCCGACGTGCGCAACGGGCAGTCCTTCCTCAACAGCATCTACGACGCCGTGCGCAACAGCCCGCAGTGGGAGCGCACGCTGATGGTCGTGGTCTATGACGAATGGGGCGGCTTCTACGATCACGTCGCGCCGCCGGTCGGCCCCGTCGGCGAAACCGAGGCCGCCCTGCCGAACGACGGCCGCCTGGGCTTCCGTGTGCCCTGCGTGCTGATCGGCCCGCGCGCGCCACAGCAGGTCTGCGATCTGCAGCTCGACGTCAATTCGGTGCTGAACATGATCTGCTGGCGCTGGAACCTGCCGACGCTGGGACCACGGGGGGAGTGGTCGCTGAACATGGCGTACGCGCTCGACTTCGACTCCGAACCCCACGTCGATGCCCCCGCCTTCGACGTCGGCCTCGGACCTTACGGAGTCGAATGCACGACCGGCCTGCCGTTGCCGATTCCTCAGCTGCCTGGCTCGATCGGCAAACTCACCCCGGCCCAGCTCAAGCAGATGCAGCACAACCTCGAATGGATCGAACTGGGCCAGGTCGCGCGCGCGCACGGCTTTGCGCTGGACTGATCCGCCACTGTTCGCCCCGGCCGCTCAGCCGTCGACCGGGGCGAACAGGCGCATGAAGCGCACCAGCTCGAGCTTGCCGCCCTTGCGCATCTCGAAATCACGGGCCAGGGTCAGCGCCGCGTTGCGCCGCTGCGCGAGCATCTCCTTGAAGGTCTGGGCGGACACCCGCGTGACGAGATCGGCGTCGTCCCGCAGGCCATCGACCAGCTCCGATACGCCCCTGCGCACGATGTAGGTGTAGCGTTCGGACGAGTCGCTGAATTCGAAGCCCACCGCGATCGTCAGCTCCGCGCTGGCTTCGGCGTCCAGATTCACCGCCATGGCATCGAAGAACCGGCGGATCGGCATGCGCGCCAGCATCTCCGGCGTCGGCGTGACGATACGCGGCGGCAACGCGAAATCGCCGGCCCACTCGCCGGCCCGCATCTGGTACCAGTAGCGGGCGTTGGGATTGGCCTCGCGTTCGCCGAGGGCGCGCAACGCGACGATGCGGGCGTCGCGCACCGCGTCGAGCCCGGGATCGATCCGCAGCGCATAATCCGACAGCTGCAGGACCCACTGATGATCGCCCGCAGCCGCCGCGCTGGCGATCTGCCGCTGCATCGCATCGATCCCACCGGCCAGCGCGATCATGTGCCCGGCCTCCTCCGCCGGCGGCAGCGGCCGCAACCGGGCGGCGTTGCCGTCGTACCAGCCCAGCAGGCCGGCATAGATGCTGCGGGCCGACCACGCCGGATCGCCGTAGAAGGTCTGCAGCCACGGCGACGACGCCAGATGCGGCGGCAGCCGCAGCCGCGCCGCGATCTCGTCCGGGGTCATGCCCTGGTTGATCATGCGCAGGGTCTGGTCGTAGACGTAGCGGATCCCGTCGCGATACGTGGTCAGGGCCGCGTCGATCGCATCGGCGCCCCGCAACGGCCGGGTATGGCTCGGCACCAGGACCTCGGGGCGCAACGCCCGCATCCGGTCGATCGAGTCGGCCCAGGTCCGCGGATCGCGATATCCGGTGCCGCGAATCGTGTAGAGGTTGGGGAACGCCCGGTAGAAGTTGTCGCCGGACAGCAGGATCCGCCGCTCGGGCAGCCACATCAGCAGCTGATCGTCGGTTTCGCCCGGCGCATGCTCGAGCCGGAAGTGAATCCCTGCCACCGTGTCTTCCAGTGCCGCGTCGAACACACGGTTGGGCCGCAGCGTGTCGACGGTGCTGCCCTCGTGCACATCGACAAAGGGACCGATGCCGACGTTGATGACCGCGCCCGGCGGCAGCGCGCTGCCGTACATGCGCATCGAGCGCCGGGTGATCGCCGGTTGCAACTCGATCGACGTACGCTCCATGTTGCGGACCAGCTCGCGCTGCGCGTACACCGGAATGTCCCCGGCCCCATCGGCGAAGACCCCGGCACCGCCGATGTGATCGGGATGCGAATGGGTGTAAACGATCGCCCTGACCGGCTTGTCGCTGATCCGCCTGAACGCGGCGTAGACCTCACGCGCCGACTCCGCCGTCTCCATCGTGTCGACGACGATCAGCCCGTCGTCGCCTTCCAGCAGAATCGAATTGGCGATCCCGTAGCCGATCGCGACATGTACCCCGTCGGCGACCTCGACGACCTGGCGCTCGAATTCGGCGCTGTGCTCGATCAGCGCCTCCGGCGTGGCGGCACCCGGCTCCACCGGCGCCTCATGACGCTGACACGCCGCCGCGCCCAGCAGCGCCAACGCGCCGACCGCACTCCATCTGGAATTCATGTGCGCTCCTCATCGCAGGGTATTCGGACGCACTGCCCTGACCGTCCGGCAGCGCCTGTCGGGCACCAGCTTAACCGCTCGGCCGCCGCCTCCGGCAACCGAACGGCGCGCACCCGGGCATCGCGATGTTCAAGTGCACCCTCGGAATCAGACAGCCGCCACCGGGAACCGCAACAGACCCGCGCGGGGATCGCCGGGACCGCCAAGGGAACCGCCCGGTCAGGTCTTCGGCAAGGTAACGCCGGTCTGCCCTCGGGACTGGCCGCAAGCGGTGGCGGCGCAAGCCCCGACGAGGGGCCCCGCCACGCGGGGATCGCCGGGACCGGCGAGTCGCCGCCCGGGACCGCAAGGGAACCGCCCGGTCAGGTCTTCGGCACGGTGGCACCGGTCTGCCCTCGGGACTGGCCGCAAGCGGTGGCGGCGCGAGCCCCGGCGAGGGGCCCCGCCACGCGGGGATCGCCGGGATCAGCGAGTCGCCGCCCGGGACCGCAAGGGAACCGCCCGGTCAGGTCTTCGGCAAGGTGACGCCGGTCTGCCCCTGGTACTTGCCACCGCGGTCCCGGTACGAGGTCTCGCAGACTTCGTCGGACTCGTAGAACAGCATCTGCGCCACGCCCTCGTTGGCGTAGATCTTCGCCGGCAGCGGCGTGGTGTTGGAGAATTCGAGGGTCACGTGCCCTTCCCATTCCGGTTCCAGCGGCGTGACGTTGACGATGATGCCGCAGCGCGCATAGGTGCTCTTGCCCAGGCACACCACCAGGGTGCTGCGCGGAATGCGGAAGTATTCGACGGTGCGCGCCAGCGCGAAGGAGTTGGGGGGGATGATGCAGACGTCCGACGTCACATCGACGAAGGACCCCTCGTCGAAGTTCTTCGGATCGACGATCGTCGAGTTGATGTTGGTGAAGATCTTGAACTCGTTGGCGCAGCGGACATCGTAGCCGTAGCTCGACGTGCCGTAGGACACGATCTTCTGGTTGTCGACGTAGCGGACCTGCCCGGCCTCGAACGGCTCGATCATGCCCTGCTCGGCCATGCGCCGGATCCACTTGTCCGATTTGATGCTCATCGATCGTGTCCTTGGGAGATTACGCGTCGGTGGATAGGATTGCTTCGCGGACGAGACGCCACTTCAGTCGTCGCTGATCTCGATGCTGGGAAAGGCCGGGGCCTCGACACCGTAGGCCAGTCGCGCCGCGGCCCGGCGTGCGATCTCGCGGTAGCGCTGTGCGATCCCGGATTCGGGATCCGCCACGACGGTCGGCCGGCCGCTGTCGGCCTGCTGGCGGATCGACAGATCCAGCGGCAGCTGTCCGAGCAGCTCGACACCGGCTTCCTGCGCCAGCGCCGCGCCGCCGCCCTCACCGAAGATGGCCTCGTGATGACCGCAGTTCGAACAGACATGCCAGGCCATGTTCTCGACCACGCCCAGCACCGGCACGTCGACCTTGCGGAACATCTGCATCCCCTTGCGGGCATCGAGCAGGGCGATGTCCTGCGGCGTGGTGACGATGACCGCGCCGCTGACCGGAATCCGCTGTGCCAGCGACAGCTGGATATCGCCGGTCCCCGGCGGCAGATCGACGACCAGATAGTCGAGATCGTCCCAGCGGGTCTCGCCGAGCAGCTGCGACAGGGCCTGGGTGACCATCGGCCCACGCCAGATCATCGGCTGGGCGTCGTCGACCAGGAACCCGATGCTCATCGCCTGCAGGCCGTGCGCGATGATCGGATTCATCAGTTTGCCGTCCGGCGAGGTCGGACGCTCGCTGCTGCCGAGCATGCGCGGCTGGCTCGGCCCGTAGATGTCGGCGTCGAGAATGCCGACCCGCGCGCCCTCTGCGCGCAGCGCCAGCGCCAGATTCACCGCGACGGTCGATTTGCCCACCCCGCCCTTGCCGCTGGCGACGGCGATGATGTTGCGGATCTGCGGCATCGGCTGCAGGTTGTTCTGCACGGCATGCGCTTCGATCCGCCAGTCCAGCGAGATCCTGGCGGTCAGGCCGAGTTCGCTGGCCAGATGCGCGCGCAGGCGCGCGATCAGGTCCTCCCGGTAGCCTGCGGCCGGAAAGCCCAGCCGGAGCTCCACGATCGCCTCCCCGCCGTCGAGCTCCGCGCGCGCGATCGCACCGGCGCTGCCGAGGCCCTTGCCGATCAGCGGATCGACAAAGTGATCGAGTGCGGCGAGCAGGGATTCTCGGGTAACGGTCATCGGTGGACTGCGTCTGGCAAACGGACGCGAAAGTCTAGCATCGCCGGGGGCGCGCTCAGCGGCGTCGCCCACAAAAAAAGCGGGCCGAAGCCCGCTTTTTTTGTTTGCCGGACCCGATCAGGGGCTGACGTGCAGCAATGCGTTCGGCGAGCCCGAACCGATTCCGCTGAGCACGCCCAGCGTCGTATCCGCGAGGATCGCATCGGTGACGTCCTGCGGCGTTGCCGACGGCTGCGCGCCCAGGACCAGCGCCGCGGCGCCAGCGACATGCGGGCTGGCCATCGACGTGCCGCTGATCGTGTCGGTGGCGGTGTTGCTGTCGTACCAGGCCGAGGTGATGTTCGAACCCGGCGCGAACAGGTCGACGCAACTGCCGTAGTTCGAGTACGACGCGCGGGCGTCGCTGCTCGTGGTCGCGCCGACGGTGATCGCTTCCGGAACCTTGTTCGGCGAGCCGCTGCAGGCGTTGGCATTGTCGTTGCCGGCGGCGACCACGAAGGTCACACCCGAGGCGACCGCATTTTCGACGGCCTGATCCAGCGCCGAGGAATCTCCGCCGCCGAGCGACATGTTCGCCACCGCGGGCAGCTGTGCATTGGCGGCAACCCAGTCGACACCGGCGATGACGCCGGAGTTCGAGCCGCTGCCGTTACAGCCGAGCACGCGCACCGGAACGATCGTCGCCTGCTTGGCGACGCCGTAGGTCGTGCCGACCGCCGTCCCGGACACATGCGTGCCATGGCCGTTGCAGTCGGTGGTATTCGCCGGATCGGTACTGCATCCGAGACCCAGCAGGGTGCACAGCAGACCGCCGCTGTTCGGCGCGAAGTTGCGCCCGGCGCCGACACGCCCGGTGAACTCCTGATGCGTCGCGTTCAGGCCGGTATCGATGACGTATACGGTCACCCCCTGGCCGGCCTGATTCGGATAGCTGTACTGGCTGTCCAGCGGCAGGTTGCGCTGATCGATGCGATCCAGTCCCCAGGTCGCGTTCGACTGGGTGGCGCTGGCTTCGACCACCTGATCCTGCTCGACCAACTTGACCAGCGGCAGCCGCGCGAGTGCCTCGGCCTGCACCGGCGACAAGCGCACCGCAAAGCCGCGCAGGGCGTACTCGTACTGCGCCAGCAGCTGCCCGCCGCCGACCTGGGTCAGCAGATTGGCCGTCAGGTCGCGCAGACCCTGAACCGGCCCCGCGGACGCCAGTGCGGCGTCATCGAGCACGACAATGTATTGATTACGGATCGGCGTGGCGGCGTCTGCTGCCCCCGCAAACACCGAGACCCCAAGCCACAAGGCGGCAAACGCCTTGGCGCCCTTCCTGATCTTGAACATGAAACCCCCCAATGGATTCAAGGATTCGAGACTGATGTGCGGCGGCCGTGGCCGCCGTCCCGGACGCTAGCGAATCACGCGACGGGTCGCCATCCGGCAGGGCAGGCAAATGCACATTCCAGACGTTCTTTACGTCATAGGCCTACACCATGATAAGTGTTTTTCTTACATTTCGACATCATGCGCATGCAGGGCCGCACGGGGGTTTGTCCGATCCTGCCGCGCCTGGATTCGGATGCCGGAGTCGCCCGACCTGGGGCTGCGGCGCGCTTCAGTTGCCGACGTACAACAGGGCGTTGGGAGACCCCGTGCCGATGTTGCTGAGCCGGTTCCGAGTCGCGTTACCGAGCAGCTCAGCGGACACACGGCTCGGCGTCGCCCCCGAACGCTCGGCCAGGATCAGCGCGGCGGCACCGGCAACGTGCGGCGCCGCCATCGAGGTGCCGCTGAGCGTGTTGGACGCCGAGTCGCCGGTGTTCCACGCCGAACGGATGTCGGTTCCCGGCGCGAACAGATCGACGCAGCTGCCGTAGTTCGAATAGCTGGTGTCGCGCGCATCGGTCCGCTTGCTGGCCGCCACGGTGATCGCGGCCGGCACTCGCGCAGGCGAGGAGTTGCAGGCATCCGACAGCGCATTGCCGGCCGCGACGACGAAGGTCACCCCGGTGTTGATGGCATTCTGCACCGCCTGATCGAGGGCGCTCGAGATCGCCGTGCTCAACGACATGTTGGCAACCGCCGGCAGCCGGCGATAGGCCGCGACCCAGTTGATCCCGGAAATCACGTCGGACACGGCGCCACCCCCGTTGCACCCCAGCACGCGAACCGGGTGCACGGTCGCCGATTTGGCGACCCCGTAGCGGGCGCCGGCGGCAATCCCCGCCACATGCGTTCCATGCCCGTTGCAGTCGGTCGTGTCGTAGGGGTCGGTGTCGCCGGCGAACAGGCCCAGCCCGCCGTCGAACGAGCCGAGATTCAACGGGACGATGCCGCCCGGCAACAGGCCGCCGATGACGCCATCGTCGTTCGGCGCGTAGTTGCGACCGTCACCGACCCGCCGGCCGAACTCGGAATGCGTCGCGCGCAGGCCGGTATCGAGCACATACAGGTGCACGCCACCGCCCTGGTTCGGATAGCGATAGACGTAGTCCAGCGGCAGGTCGCGCTGGTCGATGCGGTCGAGCCCCCAGTTCGGATACGTCTGGGCCCCGGTCGCCTCGACCCAGCGGTCCTGCTCGACGTAGGCGACCGGCGCGAGGGTCTCCAGCAACGCGGCCTGCTGCGCGGACATGCGTGCCGCGAATCCCGACAGCGCGTGCGCGTACGTCGCCAGCAGGGTGCCACCGCCGACCTTCGTCAACAGGCCGCGCGCCACCGCCTCGACATCGCCACCACCGGCTTCGTCCAGCACCGCCGCATCGTCGAACACGACGACGTACCGGTCCGGAATCGGGTCGCCCGCCGTCAATCCGGCAGTCGCGATCACCGGTGCCACCGCCATCGGAACCGCGGCACACAGCAGCCGCAAACCGCTCCTGAGCGCCCGCAGCGCCCTTTGCCCAACCTGCGTCATTTCCGTCCACCCCAACCCGCGCTCAGCGCGATTTCTTGTACTGCCGGCCCACCAATGGCGCCGGCCGCACAACATGTTGCGACAAAACTGACGCAATGTGTAGGAAATTTCCCCTATTTGTCGTGCGTAATACCCTGCTCAAAGCCCTCAGCCAGGTGACCGCCGGATGACGGAGCCGATGCCGCACAACCACCACATTCGCAGCCGCCCCGGGGGGGTTCGCAGCCTCATCGCATCCGGTGCCCATGCAATAATTCGCGCCCACGCCATCAGATCCCCCGTTCCCGACATGTCGCGCAAGATTCTGGTCACCAATGCCCTCCCCTACGCCAATGGCCCGATTCATCTCGGCCACATGGTGGGATACGTGCAGGCCGACATCTGGGTCCGGTTCCAGCGGCTCAACGGGCATCAGGTCCACTACGTCTGCGCCGACGATGCGCACGGCACTCCGATCATGCTGGCCGCGGAGAAGGCCGGGCAGGCGCCGGAAGCCTTCATCGCCGGGATCCGCTCCGCGCACGAACAGGACTTCGGCGACTTCGGCGTCGCCTTCGATCACTACCACTCGACCCATTCGCCCGAGAATCGCGAGATGGCCGAGCTGATCTACCAGCGGCTGGACGCGAAGGGGGCCATCGCCCGGCGGACCATCCGCCAGCTCTACGATCCGAGCAAGGAGATGTTCCTGCCGGACCGCTATATCAAGGGCGAGTGCCCGAAATGCGGTGCCGCCGACCAGTACGGCGACAACTGCGAGGTCTGCGGCGCCGCATACGCGCCGACCGACCTGAAGAATCCGCGCTCGGTCGTCTCCGGCGCCGAGCCGGTGCTCAAGGAATCCGAGCATTTCTTCTTCGAGGTCTCGAAGTTCCAGGCCTTCCTGCAGGAATGGCTGGACGGCAATGTCGCCCACCCGTCGGTCAAAGCCAAGCTGCGTGAATGGTTCGACGCCGGCCTCAAGGACTGGGACATCTCGCGGGATGCGCCGTATTTCGGCTTCGAGATCCCGGGCGCGCCGGGCAAGTTCTTCTACGTCTGGCTCGATGCGCCGATCGGCTACATGGCCTCGTTCCGCGCGCTGAGCGCGGCCGGCCGCGCCGATTTCGACGCCTTCTGGAATGCCGGCGCGGATACCGAACTGCACCATTTCATCGGCAAGGACATCGTTAATTTCCACGGCCTGTTCTGGCCGGCGATGCTGCATGGCGCCGATTTCCGCGCGCCGACCCGCCTGCACGTCAACGGTTACCTGACCATCAACGGCGCCAAGATGTCGAAGTCGCGCGGCACCTTCATCCGTGCGCGCAGCTATCTCGACCACCTCAACCCCGAGTACCTGCGCTACTACTTCGCGGCGAAGCTCGGTGCCGGCGTCGACGATCTCGACCTGAACCTCGACGACTTCGCGGCCCGCATCAACAGCGATCTGGTCGGCAAGTACGTCAACATCGCCAGCCGCTGCGCCGGCTTCATCGAGAAGCGCTTCGGCGGCCGCCTCGCCGGCGAGCTGCACGACCGCCAGTTGTTCGACGACTTCGCCGCCGAGGCGGCCAATCTGCAGAAGCTCTACGACCAGGGCGAATATGCCGCCGCGGTGCGCGAGATCATGCTGATGGCCGACGACGCCAATGCCGAGATCCAGAAGCTCGCGCCCTGGGTGCTGGCCAAGGATCCGGAGCAGAACGAACAGCTGCACAAGGTGTGCACCACCTTCATCAACCTGTTCCGCCAGCTCACCGTCTATCTCAAGCCGATCCTGCCGCGCGTCAGCGCGCAGGTCGAGGCATTCCTGAATGTCGACGCATTGACCTGGATCGATGCCGGCAGACCGCTGCTCGACCATCCTATCCAGCGCTATCAGGCGCTGGCGACGCGCGTGGAGCGTTCGGCGATCGACGCCATGCTGGCGCAGGAGGCAGCTCCGGCAGCCCCGGCGGTGACGCCGGCGCCGAAAGCGGCGAAGGCGGACGACAGGGCGAAGCGTCAGGATTCCGAAGGCGCCGCCGAGGTGATCGGCATCGGCGACTTCGGCAAGGTCGATCTGCGCATCGCGCGCATCGCCGACGCCGGGCTGGTCGAGGGCGCCGACAAGCTGCTGCGGCTGCAGCTCGACGTCGGCGAACTGGGCACGCGGCAGGTGTTTGCCGGCATCAAGTCGGCATACGCGCCGGAACGGCTGATCGGACGGCTGACGGTGATGGTGGCCAATCTGGCGCCACGCAAGATGAAGTTCGGCATGTCCGAGGGCATGGTCCTGGCGGCCAGCGGCGAGGAAGGCGGTCCCTTCCTGTTGTCGCCGGACGACGGCGCCAGGCCCGGCATGCGGGTGAAGTGACCGCCTAAGCCGTTTGTGCGGTTTTTCCGCCGGTCGCGCGCTGCACAATGGCTCTTTTGGGGCCTTTTGAAGGGATACGGACGAATTGTCGGGCGCAACAACGCAAATCAACCGGAACGCGCGACACCGCGTGCAGGGGTGTGCCGGCACGCCCCCGCCCCGGGCTTGCCGTCGCCGCCCCGCCGACGCAGCATCTGACGGACACGCATGACGGACTATCTGCTCATCCTGGTCGGCGCCGTCCTGGTCCACAACTTCGTGCTGGTCCAGTTCCTGGGCCTGTGCCCCTTCATGGGAACCTCCAAGAAGGTCGAGACCTCGGGCGGCCTGGCACTGGCCACGACCTTCGTGCTGACGCTGACCGCGGTGGCGACCTATCTGGTCAATACCTATGTGCTGCAGCCGCTGGGCCTGGGATATCTGCAGACGGTCAGCTTCATCCTGGTGATCGCCGCAGCGGTGCAGCTGGTCGAGATGGTCGTGCACAAGACCAGTCCGCTGCTGTACCAGGTCCTCGGAATCTATCTGCCGCTGATCACCTCCAACTGCATCGTGCTCGGTGTCGCGCTGCTCAACGTGCGCCAGGCACAGGGCTTCATGGAATCACTGCTGACCGGACTCGGCGCCGGGCTCGGCTTCTCGCTGGTCCTGTTGCTGTTCGCCGGCATCCGCGAACGTCTCGCCGTCGCCGACGTGCCGTCCGCGTTCAAGGGCGCGCCGATCGCGCTGGTGACGGCGGGGATCATGTCCCTCGCCTTCATGGGTTTTTCGGGGCTGGACTAGGACATGATCCCGACGACTCGCACCTTCCGCATCCCCACTGCGTGGGGGCCCTGCTCCCATGCTCGCGTCGGTATGCCCTCGCCTTCATGGGCTTTTCAGGGCTGGACCAGGACATGATCCCGACGACTCGCACCATCCGCATCCCCACTGCGTGGGGCCCCTGCTCCCATGCTCGCGTCGGTATGTCCCTCGCCTTCATGGGTTTTTCCGGACTGGATTGAACGGCCGTGGTTTCCGCAATCGTCGCGCTGGCACTGCTGGCGGCCGTATTCGGCCTGGCCCTCGGCTACGCGTCGATCCGGTTCAAGGTCGAGGGCGATCCGCTGGTCGACCGGATCGACCACATCCTGCCGCAGACGCAGTGCGGACAATGCGGCTTTGCCGGCTGCCGGCCCTACGCCACCGCCATCGCCGCCGGCGAGGCGGACATCAATCAGTGCCCGCCGGGTGGCGAGGACGGCGTGGTCAAGCTCGCCGAACTGCTCGGGGTCGAGCCCAAACCGATCAATCCGGACAACGGCGTCGCCAAGACCGAACTCACGGTCGCGGTGATCGACGAGAACGTCTGCATCGGCTGCACCAAGTGCATCCAGGCCTGCCCGGTTGACGCGATCCTCGGCGCCGCCCAGCAGATGCATACGGTGATCGCCGCCGAATGCACCGGCTGCGAGCTGTGCATCGAGCCCTGCCCGGTCGACTGCATCGACATGCGGCCGGTCAGCGCAACCATCCGCACCTGGGTGTGGCCGCTGCCCGGTGAAGAAAGTGAAGCCGAAGAGAGGCAGGCCGCATGAGCGGCGTCCTCACCGCACCGTTCCGCCTGTTCGATTTCTTCGGCGGACTCAAGCTCGACTACCGCAAGGATCTGTCGACCCGCGCTCCGATCGAGCGGGCGCCGATTCCGCCGCAACTGATCCTGCCGCTGTCGCAGCACGCCGGTGCGCCGGCCAAGCCCTGCGTCAGACCCGGCGACTACGTCTACCGCGGCCAGACCATCGCCCGCGCAGAGGGATACGTCTCGCTGCCGGTGCACGCGACCACGTCGGGGACCATCGCCGCGATCGAGTCCCGTCCGATTCCGCATCCGTCCGGCCTGAGCGCACCGTGCATCGTTCTGGACAGCGACGGCCGCGACGCCGGCCTGCCCGAGCCGGAGTGGCCCGCGGCAGGAGACGACTGGCGCGCGCTGTCGCCGGAGACGATCCGCGAACGCGTGCGCGCCGCGGGCATCGCCGGCCTCGGCGGCGCCGCCTTTCCCAGCTTCATCAAGCTCAACCCGGGCAAGCCGGTGGACCTGCTGGTCCTCAATGGCGCCGAGTGCGAGCCGTACATCACCTGCGACGATCTGCTGATGCAGGAACGCGCGCTCGACATCGTCCATGGCGCGCAGTTGATCCTGCATGCGCTGAACGCACAGCGCTGCATGATCGGCATCGAGGACAACAAGCCCGACGCCATCACCGCCCTGCAGCAGGCGGCACGCGCCGAAGCACGGGTCGAAATCGTGCCGGTGCCCACCCGTTACCCGCAGGGCGGTTCGAAGCAGCTGATCCAGACCCTCACCGGCCAGGAGATCCCCAGCGAGGGGTTGTCGCTGGACCTGGGGATGGTGCCGTACAACGTCGCGACCGCCGCGGCGGTCTGGGACGCCATCGTCCACGGGCGCCCGCTGATTTCGCGGGTGGTCACGGTGACCGGCTACGGCGTTGCGCAGCCGCGTAATTACGAGACAAGACTGGGGACCCCGTTCGGCTTCCTGATCGAGCAGGCCGGCGGCTACGTCGACGGCACGCACCAGCTGATCATGGGCGGCCCGATGATGGGACACACCGTTCGCGGTGATGAGGTTCCGGTCACCAAGGCGACCAACTGCATCCTGGTGGCGACCGATCGCGACATCGCGCCGCCACAGGACGCGATGCCCTGCATCCGTTGCGGTGAGTGCGCGGAAGTCTGCCCCGCGCGCCTGCTGCCGCAGCAGCTCTACTGGCACGCCCGCGGCCGCGAATATGCGCAGGCCGAAGCCTATCACCTGTTCGACTGCATCGAGTGCGGCTGCTGCGCCCAGGTCTGCCCGAGCCACATTCCGCTGGTGCAGTACTACCGCCACGCCAAGACCGAGATCTGGACCCAGCAGCGCGAGAAGCGCAAGGCCGACGCGGCACGCGAACGGCACGAAGCCCGCATCGCCCGTCTCGAGCGCGAGGAACGCGCCAAGGAAGAAGCCCGCGCCCGCCGCAAGGCCCAGTTGGCCGCCGCCCGCAAGGCTACCGCCGGTGAGGCTGAGCCCGCCGAGACCACCGACCCGGTCGCCCGTGCCGTCGCTGCGGCCAAGGCCAGGAAGGCCGCGCCCACCGTCCCGCCCGCGACGGAGACCGCGGGGGACGATCCGGTCGCTCGCGCGATCGCCGCCGCCAAGGCCAAAAAGGCAACCGCGAAGACCGCCGACACCGCACCGGCGCCGACCGGCACGGCAACTCCGCCGCAAGCCGGCACCGACGAGGATCCGGTCGCGCGCGCCGTGGCCGCGGCGAAGGCCAGGAAGGCCGCTCGCGCCACCGCTCCCGCATCTGACGATGCGCCCGCCCAGAATGACCCCGGCAACGCCGCAGGCGACGACCCGGTCGCGCGGGCGATCGCCGCCGCCAAGGCGAGAAAAGCCGCAAGCGCGGCGACGACAGCCGGAGACACCTCAGTCACCGGGACATCCGAGCCGGCCGCAGCCGACAGCCCGGACGATCCGGTCGCCCGCGCGATAGCGGCCGCGAAGGCGAAGAAAGCGGCGCGCACCGCTGCCGCCGCAGCCGGAACGCCGTCCGACACCCGGTCCGCACAGGACTCTGCCTCGTCCGACGACGGCGACCCCGTCGCACGCGCCGTCGCCGCGGCCAAGGCCAGGAAGGCTGCCCGATCGGCTGCCGGCGAGGCCCCGCCCCCTCAAACCAAGCCGCAGGCCTCCGGCGTAAGCGATCCGGACGATCCGGTCGCCCGCGCCATCGCCGCGGCCAGGGCCCGGAAAGCCGCACGTGAGGCCGGCGGCGGCGGGACCGACGGAGATGCCGGTCAATGAGCCGTCTGAGTTCGCCGTTTCTACCGGTCACGCGCAAGGTCTCGACGATCATGCGCGAAGTCCTGCTGGCGTTACTGCCCGGCGTGATCGTCTACACGCTGCTGTTCGGCACCGGCGTGCTCTCCAACATCGCCATCGCCGTCGGCACCTGCCTGCTCGTCGAGGCGGCCATGCTGCGCCTGCGCAGCAAGCCGCTACGCCCGTTCCTGCTCGACAGCAGCGCGCTGGTCACTGGGATCCTGCTGGCACTGTCGATCCCCCCGATCGCGCCGTGGTGGATCGCGGTGGTCGGCGCCGCCTTCGCGATGCTGCTCGGCAAGCACGTCTACGGCGGCATCGGCTACAACCCCTTCAATCCGGCGATGGTCGGCTTCGTCGTTCTGCTGATCTCGTTCCCGGTGCAGATGACGGCATGGCCGCCACTGCAGCCGCTGTGGAGCGCGCCGGCCACCGACGCCGTCAGCGCCGCCACCGCGCTCGATCACCTGCGCGCTCAGCTCGGCCTGCAGCGCACGCTGAGCGAGATCCGCGGTGATGACAGCATCGGACTGTTCGGCGCCAGCGGCTGGGAATGGATCGCACTGGCCTATCTGCTCGGCGGCCTCTTCCTGCTGTGGCGGCGCACGATCCGCTGGCAGATTCCGGTCGGACTGCTGCTGGGCATGGCCGCGGTCGCCCTGCCGTTCTGGCTCTATGACAGCGATCGCTATGCCTCGCCGCTGTTTCACTGGTTCTCGGGCGCGACGATGCTCGGCGCCTTCTTCATCGCGACCGATCCGGTTTCAGCCGCGACCACGCCGCGGGGCCGCATCCTGTTCGGCTTCGGCATCGGCGCGTTGACCTACGTGATCCGCAGCTGGGGCGGTTATCCGGACGGCATCGCGTTTGCGGTGCTGCTGTTCAACATCTGTGCGCCGACGCTGGACCGCTATACGCAGCCGCGTGTCTATGGACATGGCCGACGCGAGACGCCGGAACCATGAGCGCCGCGCCAACCCGCCCGATGCTCCGCGCCGGAGCCCTGCTCGCCGCCTTCGCGATTGCTGCGGCGGGCATCCTCGCCGGCGTGCACGCCCTGACCGCGGATCGCATCCGGCAGGCCGAGCAGCAGCGCTTGCTGCAGCAGTTGCAGGCGGTACTCGACGCCGATGCCTACGACAACGACATCGCCGCGGACAGCGCCCGCATCGCCGGCCCGAAGCTGCCCGGCAACGCCGGGATCACGGTCTATCGTGCCCGCCGCGCGGGCAAGCCGGTCGCCGCCCTGCTGCGGGTGACCGCCCCGGACGGCTACAGCGGGCCGATCGACCTGCTGATCGGGATCCGCTACGACGGCCGTCTCAGCGGCGTGCGCGTGGTTTCGCATCGCGAAACCCCGGGCCTGGGCGACAAGATCGACGATCAGCGCAGCGACTGGATCCTGGGATTCGCCGGCAAGTCCCTGCAGCAACCGCCGCTGTCGCAATGGGCGGTGCGCAAGGATGGCGGCGTCTTCGACCAGTTCACCGGCGCAACGATCACGCCGCGCGCCGTCGTCCGCACGGTCCGCGACACGCTGATCTTTTTCCGGGACAATCGTGATCAGCTGTTCGACACCCCCGCGAGTGCACCATCGACATGAACCCCTACGGCAAGATCGTCCGCGACGGGCTGTGGTCCAACAATCCGGGCTTTGTCCAGCTGCTCGGCCTGTGCCCGCTGCTGGCGACCAGCAACAACCTCGTCAATGGTTTCACGCTGGGTATGGCGACGGTTCTGGTCCTGCTCCTGTCAAACACCATCGTCTCGGCGATCCGCGGCGTGGTTCGCCACGAGATCCGCATTCCGATCTACGTCATGGTGATCGCGTCGCTGGTGACGATCGTCGAACTGCTGATGAACGCGTATTTCAACGCGCTCTACAACATCCTCGGCATTTTCCTGCCGATCATCACCACCAACTGCATCATCATCGGCCGCGCCGAAGCCTACGCGTCCAAGAATCCGGTCCGCCTCGCGGCGTTCGACGGCCTGATGATGGGACTGGGCTTCGCCCTGGCCCTGATCCTGCTCGGCGCGATGCGCGAGGTGCTCGCCCAGGGCACGCTCGGCGACGGCCTGCACCTGCTGCTCGGCGAGGGCTTCAAGGGCGTCAGACTCACGGTGATTCCGCAGTATCAGGGCCTGCTACTGGCCGCCCTGCCGCCGGGTGCCTTCATCGGCCTGGGCCTGCTGATCGCCGGCAAGAACTGGATCGACGCACGCATGCACAGCCGCAGCGTGCCGCTGGTCCAGACCGCCCCCGCCGCAGGCTGACGACCACCGTCTCCAACGCGCCGCACCCTCAAGCATGAATGCCGACAAGCGAGCCCGGATCTTTGCGCGCCTGCAGGCCGCCAATCCGGCCCCGACAACAGAGCTGAACTACGCCACGCCGTTCGAATTGCTGGTCGCCGTCGTGCTCAGCGCACAGGCCACCGACGTCGGCGTCAACAAAGCCACGGCGAAGCTGTTTCCGGTCGCCAACACGCCCGAGGCGATCCTCGCGCTCGGCGAAGCCGAGCTGCGCGAATTCATCAAGACCATCGGCCTTTACCAGACCAAGGCACGCAACGTGATCGGACTGTGCCGGATGCTGATCGAACAGCACGGCAGCGAGGTGCCGCGGAATCGCGAGGCGCTCGAGGCACTGCCCGGCGTCGGCCGCAAGACCGCCAACGTGGTGCTGAACACGGCCTTCGGAGAGCCGACGATCGCGGTCGACACGCACATCTTCCGGGTCTCGAATCGCACCGGACTGGCGCCGGGCAAGACCGTGCGCCAGGTCGAGGACAAGCTGGTGCGCCTGACCCCGGCGCCCTACCGCAGGGACGCTCATCACTGGCTGATCCTGCACGGCCGCTATGTCTGCAAGGCCCGCAAGCCCGAATGCGAACGCTGCGCGATCTGGGATCTGTGCGAATACAAGGCCAAGACCGGCGCACCGAAGGCGCCGCTGTCCTGAGGCCGGCGGAGCGGCTCTAGGGCCTGTTAACGCGATGGACGATCGCTGCGTTGCTGCCGGAAATTGCGCCAGGCAAGGCGCGGCGCGGCTGGCGCCTAGCCCTGCGCCAATACCCCCTCCGTCGCAACGGTTGCCATAGCGTTAACAGGCCCTAGGCGCCGCCCAGCACCTGATCCGGGGGCACGTACGCGTAGCCAAGCGCCTCGGCGACCGCGCGATGCGTCACCTTGCCTTCGTGGACGTTGAGGCCGTTGCGCAAATGCACGTTGCCACGCAGCGCCTGCTCGCAGCCCTCGTTGGCCAGCGCCGATACGAACGGAAGGGTCGCGTTGGTCAGCGCGAAGGTCGAGGTGCGCGCGACCGCGCCGGGCATGTTGGCGACGCAGTAGTGGACGATGCCTTCGACGACGTAGGTCGGATCCTGGTGCGTCGTCGGCCGTGACGTCTCGAAGCAACCGCCCTGATCGATCGCGACGTCGACGATCACAATGCCGTTGCGCATGCCCTTGAGCATGTCGCGCGTCACCAGCTTCGGCGCCGCCGCCCCCGGCACCAGCACCGCACCGATGACCAGATCGGCGCGATCGACGCAGCGCTCGACCGCGTCCCGAGTCGAGTACAGGGTCGCCAGTCGTCCGTCGAAGGTGGTGTCCAGCCAGTTCAGGCGCGGCAGCGAACGATCCAGAATCGTCACCCGCGCGCCCATGCCGACGGCGATGCGCGCGGCGTTGTAGCCGACCACGCCGCCGCCGATCACCACGACCTCGGCCGCCGGCACACCGGGAACACCGCCCAGCAGCACGCCGGTGCCGCCCTGCGCCCGTTCCATCGCGTGCGCACCCGCCTGGATCGACATGCGTCCAGCAACCTCGCTCATCGGCGCCAGCAGCGGCAGGCCGCCGTCGGCGTCAGTCACGGTCTCGTAGGCGATCGCGACGCAACCGGATTCGACCAGCCCGCGCGCCTGCTCCGGATCGGGCGCCAGATGCAGGTAGGTGAACAGGATCTGCCCCTCGCGAAGACGCTTGATCTCCACCGGCTGCGGCTCCTTGACCTTGACGATCATGTCGGCCTCGGCGAAGACCTGTTCGGCGTCCGCCGCGATCCGCGCGCCGGCCGCCCGATAGTCATCGTCGTAGAGACCGATCCCCTCGCCGGCACCGGTCTCGATCAGCACCTCGTGCCCGTGGGCAACGAGTTCGCGCACTCCGGCCGGGGTCAGGCCGACGCGGTATTCGTGATTCTTGATTTCCTTGGGCGTGCCGATACGCATGGCACTGGCTCCGAAGCAATGGGCGAAAAGTATTTCACAGCCACTCTGCGCCCGCCTCGTGGAATTCCCCCAGTCGCTACAATCGCGGACCTGAGATCAGCCCCGGGGAGAAGCACCTTGCAGCCGTACCGTTCACCACTGGCGTCGATGCCGCGCATCCTGCTGGCCCTGGGCATCGGCCTTTGCGGCTATTACGGAACCGAGTGGTACGAGATGCCTCGGTACAGCCAGGCCGACATCGATGCGTCGGTCGAGCTGAATCTGCAGCTGGACCTGCAGCGCCGCGGGGCGCTGCTGCAGCCCGACGAAGCCGGCATGGATCGCTTGCGCACAATGATCCGCGAGGAGGTCGAGGCCGACATCAAGCGCGAGCAGGAACGCGTGCAGACACGCTTCGGCGTCGGCCTGATCGCGCTGGTCGTCGGCATCAGCCATCTGGTGTTCCAGCGCATGCTCAAGGCCCAGAAATAAACCCGCCGGCACTCGGCCGGCGGGTTCAGGGCTCTCACATTTCGCCAAGCGTTCGCGCTACGGCGTGGTATCGCAGGCGTCTCCGATGCCATCGGCGTCGCCATCCGCCTGATCAGGGTTGGCGACATCCGGGCAGTTGTCTGCCGAGTTGACGACACCATCGTTGTCGTTGTCCGGGAAATACACCACCGTGAACAGGTAGTAGGAGGTCACCACGCCACCGCCGCAATCGTTGCCGGGCGTGCTCACCTTCAAGCCGACGACCCCCGAATCGGGCTCGTCCCCGTCCGGCGCCCGGATGAAGAACGTGTACGTGTTCCCAGCAACCGAATTGTCGTTGGTGTTCGGAACGTCCTGCACCGACGGATCCGAAACCGAACCCACCTCATTGGACAGTTCGACCGTCGTGTCCACCGGCATCGGGTTGTCGTTGACGTCCCGCACCACGACCGACACGAAGGCGCCGGCCTTGGGCTGGACGAAACGGATGACCCGGTTCGCCTCGTCATAGGAGTTCGGCGCGGTCACGCCGCTGACACCCAGGTCGCTGGTGTCGAGCAGCGGCGACGACCCCGACAGCGCCAGAACGATGTCCTCACGCACGTTGACCGTCTCGGAGCGGCAGTTGATGCCCGGCGCATCGCAGACATAGCCGGTGAAAGCGCCGTCGGCGGTGTCGAAGTTGCCGTTGCTGTTGAAGTCGGCGATGACCTCGCCGTTGTTGCGCGTGCCGCTCTCGTCGTCATCGCGGTAGGCCTCGCCGAGGTCGCCGAACGACTCGCCGACGTCGTAGAAGCCGTTGCCGTTGCTGTCGAGGAAAGCCTCCTCGCCGATCGCCGTCGCCAGGATCGTCACACGGCCATTCGACGGCCGCGGATCCTGGCTGCTCCACAGGACCGAGCAGACGCCCGCCTCGGCGGTCGGATCGGCAATCGGGTCACCAGTGACGCACTGGCCGTTGATCTTGCCGCCTTCGGTGGTGAACGCGATCGCAGTCCCGGCCGGTGCCGGGTTGTTGTAGCGATCCGCCACACGGATGTTGATCAGGACACTCTCACCGTCGCAGCCCAGCGCCTCGGGATTCAGCTTTTCGGCCGAAATCGAGAAGCTGTCCTCGTCCGGCAAACCGGTGGTGATGACCAGCTCCTCCGACTGCGAGGTCAGCGTGAGCCCCGTGGTGTCGTTGACGGACTCCGCCCGCACCCGCACCGCGGTATGCACGCTGCCCGCCTGCACCACCGTGCGCGCCTGGCCGTTGGCATCGGTCACCGCAGAAGCCGGGGATACCGAAACGCCGCCGACGGATGTGTTGAGGGAGAAGTTGACCGTACGCCCCGGCAATACGCCGCCGGTGCTGTCCTTGAGCTGGAAGACCACCGCGGACTGCGCCGGGAGCGGACTGCCGACCATGCCGATGACCTGCGGCGTCGCCGAGACGAACTCGATACCGCCAAGCTCGGCCGGCGCAATCGTCACGCTGCCTGTCGCCGTCAGAACGGCGTCCCCGACCAGGACCGTCGCGGTGATCTGATCGGTGCCGTCACAGCCTTTGGCGGTGTAGGTCGTCGACGCCTTGCCGTTGGTGGTCGCCACTTCCTGCGGATCCACTTCGGCCGATTTGCCCGAGATGCAGTCGGAGTTGAACGAAACCGTCGCATCGGTTCCGAACGCGAGTTGCCCGCTCTCGTCGACGATGTCAACGGTCAGCCCGGTCGAGCCGCCGGCCGCCAGATCAGGCGCGCCGATCTGGATCTTGCCCTGAGTGAAACTGCCACCGCTGAGGCTGCCGGCGCGATAGACAGGGGTATCACCCGTCCCGTCGGTCGTTCCGTCCCCCAGGGTCGCATCGCCACCACAGGCCGCGAGCGCCAGCGCCGAAAGCATGAGCGCCGTCCGAAAGCTCGGGTGCGCTGAGAACCGCAATTTGCCCATGGTCTCCCACCTGCCGCGCATCCCCCGCGGCGCAGAAAAGGGTTTTCGCGATGCTAAACCCGAATTTCAATAAAAACAAGAAAATCGAACAGCATTTGAAGGCTGATTGAGAAGTTGCCAGCCTGTCAAATGTCGGCGCATCACACCTCGTCGCAGTCTAGCGCGCTCCCCCACCACTCCGGTGGGCGGCAGACGACCGGACGCTCCGGCCCGACGCAGTGCAGCGGATCAGATCAGGGGGATCGGAAAAGTGTGGTGCCCTTGGCAGGAATCGAACCTGCGACCCTCCGCTTAGGAGGCGGATGCTCTATCCCCTGAGCTACAAGGGCATCGGGTGGCGCAATGGTAGCCGATCACGGCAACCCGTGAGTGGCTTCGTATCTGAGCACGGCCATTCTTTGCCTCCCGGCCCCGTCACCGGCCGTCCCGAGTCGATTGCCGCCGTGCGTCGGCGCCGTGAGCCCGACCCAAACCCGCCGCCAACTAGACTTTGGTTTGGGTCAGCGCGTGTCGTTCATCCGGATACTCGGCCATAACCATCGATATAACGACTGGAAGGAGACGAGATGAACGCACCAGAATCCCCCCGTATCGCAGTACAACTCCCGGACGGACTGAATTACGTCGATGGCCAATGGATCGACGATCCGGATGCCGAGCGCATCGAGGTCCGGGATCCGGCGACCGAGGCGATCATCGGCGCGATTCCCTGCAGCACCGCCGCAACCGTCGATCACGCGGTCGCCGCCGCGACGCGGGCGTTCCACGATCCGGCGTGGGCCAGTCTCGCGCCCCTGGCGCGCGAGGCGCTGCTGCATCGGCTGGCCACCCTGATCGAGGAACACGCCAGCGAACTGGCGGCGATCGAATCGCTCGACAACGGCAAGCCGCTGGCGTTCTCCAGCACGCTCGATGTCCCGGTGTGCGTACAGTGGCTCCGATATTTCGCCGGCTGGCCGTCGAAGCTGTCGGGACGGCAGCTCGCTCCGGCCATGCTGCCCGCGGGCAGCACGCACGCGTATACGCTGCGCGAGCCGGTTGGCGTGGTCGGCGCCATCGTGCCGTGGAACTTCCCGCTGGTCCTGGCCGTATGGAAGCTGGCCCCCGCCCTCGCGGCAGGTTGCACGGTCGTGATCAAACCCGCCGAGCAGACCCCGTATTCGCTGCTCAAGCTGGCGCAATTGATCGAAGCCGCTGGGTTCCCCAAGGGTGTCGTCAACGTCGTGCTCGGCGACGGTCGCACCGGCCAGCACATCGTTGACCATCCGGGTATCGCCAAGATCAGCTTCACCGGATCCACCGCCGTGGGCAAGCGCATCGCGGCCTGCGTGGCCAACGATCTGAAGCGCGTGACGCTGGAGCTTGGCGGCAAGTCTCCGACCGTCATCCTGCCCGACGCCGACCTGGAGACGGCCATTCCCGGCGCGGCGCAGGCCGTCTTCGTCAACAGCGGCCAGATCTGCTTCGCCGGCACGCGCCTGTTTGCCCCGCGCAAGACCTTCGATCGCGTGCTCGACGGCATCGCCAGCGTCGGCGCGACCTTCAAGATCGGCGCCGGACTGGAGCCGGATACGATGCTGGGCCCCGTCGTCAGCCAGCGTCAGCTGGATTCGGTGATGGGCCGGGTCGAGGCCGGGATCAAGGCCGGCGCCGCGGTGCACTCGGGCGGCAAGCGGGTGGCCCGCGAGGGCTATTTCGTCGAACCGACCATCCTGGTCACGGACGACCGGCAGAACCCGGCCTATCGCGAGGAAGTGTTCGGCCCGGTGCTGACCGCGACGCCGTATGACGATCTGGACGAGCTCGCCGCACTCGCCAACGACACCGAATACGGCCTCGGCGCACACGTCTATACCCGCGACCTGAGCAAGGCGCACCAGCTCGCACGCAAGATTCAGGCAGGGACCGTCTGGGTCAACACCCAGCTCGCACCCGACCCGCACCTCCCCTTCGGCGGCTTCAAGCAGTCCGGCTGGGGACGGGAAAACGGCGAGGATGTATTCGCCCACTACCTGGAAACCAAGTCGGTCGTCGTCAATATCGGATGAGCCGGAACGGCGGTGCCCGCAACACCCGCGCGAGCACCGCCAAAGCACACACAGGCCGCGCCGACACCGAATAGCCGGGCTGCATCGCCAGATCCCCCCGCGCACAACCGTCCATCGCGGAATCGACGCGACGGCGGCCCGAAACCAGGCTCAAGTTCGATCGGTTCGCGCCCGTAGCCAGCCGGTACCCGCCGCTCCATCTGTCGCCTTCAACGATCTCGGACGCGACTGCGCCGACGATTTCCAAGAGACCACGAAATGCAATTCACTCAGGGCCTGCACCGGGCCGCTCAGCAGAAGCCCGACGCAATTGCCACCATCTGCAAAGGGCGGGTGCGTACATACGCTGAGCTCTACGAGCGTGTCGCGCGTCTTGCCGGCGGTTTTCGCCAGCTCGGCATCCGCCGGGGTGATCGCGTCTGCATCCTGTCCCTGAATTCCGATCGCTACCTGGAGTCGTATCTCGCGCTGGCGTGGATGGGCGCCGTCGTCAATCCGGCCAATTTCCGCTGGAGCGCCGACGAGATCATCTACTCGTTGAACGACTCGGATTGCGTCGCTCTGATCGTCGACGACCCGTTCGCCGGAATGATCGACGCCGTTCGCAAGGGCAGTCCGGCGATTCGCAAGGTTGTCTTTTCCGGGGACGGCGCCACCCCCGAGGGCACGGTTGGCTTTGAACGGCTGATCGCGACCAGCGAGCCGGTTCCGGATCAGCAGATCGGTGGCGACGAACTGTTCGGCATCTTCTACACCGGCGGCACCACCGGCGCACCGAAGGGGGTGATGCTGTCGCACCTCAACATCTGCACATCGGCGCTGGCGATGATGGCCGAAGGTGCATTTCCGGACGGCTCGCTCGGCCTGCACACCGCGCCGATGTTCCACCTCGCGGACATGATGATGGTGACCAGCCTGCTCCTGCGCGGCGGCGGACACGCGATGCTGGATGCGTTCCGGCCCGATTCGGTTCTGGAACTGATCCAGCGGCATCGAATCACCGACATTCTGCTGGTGCCGGCGATGCTACAGGCGCTGGTCGACGCCCCTTCGTTCACCGAGTACGACACCTCTTCGCTTCAGCGTGTCCTGTACGGCGCCTCTCCGGCATCCGAGGCCCTGCTCGATCGCGCCTGCGCAGCGCTGCCGCATACACGCTTCATGCAGGGTTACGGCATGACCGAAACCGCTGCGCTGATGGCGGTTCTGCCGATGGACATGCACACCGCCGAGGGGCGCACTCACAACAAGCTGCGCTCGGCCGGACGCTGCACGTATCACGTACAAGTCAGGATCGTCGACGAGAACGACCGCGAATTGCCACGCGGCACTGTCGGCGAAATCATCGCGCGCGGTCCGAACATCATGCAGGGCTATCTCAATAAACCGGACGCCACCGAGGCTGCGCTGCGAGGCGGCTGGATGCATAGCGGCGACATGGGATACATGGATGACGATGGCTATATCTACATCGTCGATCGCCTCAAGGACATGATCATCTCCGGTGGCGAAAACGTGTATTCGGTCGAGGTCGAGAACGCCATCGCCCGGCATCCTGCTGTCGCCACCTGCGCGGTGATCGGCATTCCTTGCGCGGAGATGGGCGAGAAGGTGCACGCGGCCGTCGTGCTCAAGCCGGGCGCCGAACTGAGCGTCGATGCGCTGTATGCGCACTGCAAGCGTCTGATCGCCGGGTACAAGTGCCCGCGCAGCGTGGACATTCGCGAGGCATTGCCGATTTCGGGCGCAGGCAAGGTCCTCAAGACCGAATTGCGCAAACCCTATTGGGAAGGCCGGGACCGCTCCGTCAACTGAAGTCCGAAACCCGTCAGGCCGCAGGCGGCGACTGCGTGCATCGCGTGTGCCCTGCCGAAGAAGCCCTTCCCGCAACCAAACGCGCCCCCCTGTATCCAGCAAAAAGGAATACCGCATGAACACCGCCCATCTGAAGCTCTGCGCGTGGACAGGACCTGCCTTCGTCCTGCTGTTCCTCATCGGCTACGTCCTGATCCTGGCGATGCCGCCGGTGAGCCCCGAACTTGGCGCCGACGCCGTCGCGCAGTTCTATTTCGACAATCGCACCCAGATCCGCTTCGGGGTCATCGTGATGATGCTGGCGGCGATGTTCTTCGCACCCTTCATGGCGGCAGTCGTCGTCCTGATGTCCCGCATGGGCAACGCCAGCCCCGCGCTGATGCTGACCTTCGCGATCGTGTGCGGCGGCGTGGTCATGGGGCTCTACATTCTTCTCATTTCGCTTGCCGCGGCAACGTACCGCCCCCTCGACTTTCCCGAGATCACCAGGGCTTTTCATGACTTCGCATTCATGTTGCTGCTGTGGCCCGGATCGATCGTGACGATCCTGGCACTGCCGGTCGCAATTGCGACGTTGGCCGATACGCGCACCACCCCTGTATTTCCCCGGTGGTACGGATTCTTCGGATACTGGGTCGCCTTGCTGGCGCCGGCGGGCGCCTTGATCGTGTTCTTCAAGTCCGGACCGTTTTCGATGACCGGAATACTCGGGTTCTGGATCAGCCTCGGAATCTTCTTCCTCTGGCTCGCCGTCACGGCGGCGCTCATTCCCGGTGCTGCGCAGCGTGAATCCCATCAGGCCTGAGCTTCGCCGGTGCAAACAGATCCGCGCATGGACGGCGTGAGTCCTCATCCGGACGGCACCCGGACGCCCGACGGGCACCCGGCGGAAACCGGCATCTGGGTATTCGTGCTGGGCGAGATGTGCATCTTCAGCCTGCTGTTCTTCTCGTTCTGCAACGACTTCGCCGCAAGTCGGGAGTCGTTTCTTCAGGGACAGGGCACGCTGGATCGCGCACTGGGCGTCGGCTATACCCTGCTGCTGCTGATCGGGTCCCTGTGCGTGGTCGTCGCCCTGCACGTGGCACGCAGCGGCGCCAGCCGGACGGTCCCGCTGCTCTATCTCGCAGCCGCCGGAACCGGAATCCTGTTTGCGGCGCTCAAGCTGGTGGAATACTCCGCCAAGGTGACCCAGGGCTTCACGCCCGTCAGCACCCCCTTCTTCACGTACTACTACCTGCTGACCGGCCTGCACATGGCGCATGTACTCGTGGGCGTCGGGGTCCTGCTCTATCTGTATCGCCGGTCACGCCGCGCCCACTACGGCACATCCGACATCAAGGTCTTCGAGAACGGCGGCGTCATCTGGCACATGGTCGACTCACTGTGGCTCGTCATCTTCCCGCTGCTCTACCTGATTCACTGACCGGCCGGAACAGCGAAAGTGATCCAGAAGAATCTCCACAGGAAGCTATGGACGGATTGCTCGATCTGGGCGTTGCTGGCCGCCGTGACGCTGTTGTCCTATGCACTCGGCGATGTCCCGGAACTGGTCACGTGGCAGTGGTCCACGCCGCTCATCGTCACCTTGTCGCTGATCAAATGCAGACTCGTCGTGATGCATTTCATGGAGGTCAATCACGCCTCGCGCGCCCTGCGCCTCGTCTTCGACGGCTGGCTGGTCGCGGTGGCCGGAGGCATCCTGGCACTGCTTCGCACGTAACCCGGCGGTTCCAACAATTGGCCGACCCGGGCGCGATCACCGGGCCGATCAACGCCCCGCAACGCCCGGGATGCACCCTCGCCAACCTGAAGCCGCGATGCCGGCGATCCCACGCGCGGATCGCCGGCATCGCTGGCGACGTCAGATCCGGGCGCCGATCGAGAAGGTCCTGACGAAGAAGGGCTCCTGATCCAGATGATGATCCAGGCGCGCGTGCCAGATCTTCCGCATCAGGTAGAACGGCGCCGTCGGATAGAGGTGGTGAACCAGATGATAGTTCTGGTACGCCATCAACGGCGTCAGCAGCCATTCCCAGCCGGCGCGAATGTTCGAGGCCTGGTATTCGTCCTCCTGGGCGGTGACGGTGAACGGCGCATGCGGCAGCAGCACGAACACGATCACGAACAGCAGCGAGGTCAGGCGCGTCGGCAGCAGCCACAGCATCGCCATCTCGAGGCCATAGCCGAAGTAGATGCACGCTGTAACCACGGCAATGACGAATCCGACCTGCAGCAGCAGCCTGCCCATGAACTTCCTGCGCATCGGTCCCGCCTGCTGCAGGAAGAACCGCGTGTAGTAGAAATCGAAGTTCAGCCAGCGCAGCGGCGTCAGCCAGTCCATCTTGTGGGCAAAGGCGTCCGGATCGCGCGTATGGTCGTTGGTGAAGCGGTGATGCTGCATGTGGATCCAGCGCGCGAGGCTGAACGGTGCGAGCGGACCGAAGAACAGCATGCCGATGTGACCAAACACATTGTTGAGCCACGTCGTCCGGGAGATGGCGCCATGCGACGAATCGTGGACGACGCTGAACAGAAAATAGGTTGCCAGGCCGTTGATGAGCGTGCCGGCCCACAACGGGATGTCGCCGGCGATCGCCATCAAAGACGATCCGGCAATCGTGCTCATGCAGACGACGAACAGGATCGCTGTGGGCCAGGCGAAGTCGGGGCCTCGAAGCAGCTTACGAAAATTCGGATCGACGTCTGCAGTCTGTGAACGCTGTGGGCGGGACATGTCCATCTCCTCCATGCATGGTTAGAAACGCTCCCCCGGTACTTCGACCGTCCCACCATAGGCCGACCGGATTCCCCGCATCCCCAACCTTGGTTTGGGTGCCCCAAACCCATGCGTCTGACGCGTCCCCTGCCCGACCCGCCGCCCGGATGGCAATGGTGCATCCAGCTCGATCGACTCGCCCACACAACGCCCGGCACCGCCCTTGACCCGGACGCCTGGAGGGAAGCCCCGCCGTCAGCGCGAAAGCAGATTGAGCGCGCGGGCCTTGGCGACCGCTGCCGCGCGACTGGAAACCCCCAGCTTCGCGTACAGATTCCAGAGGTGCCATTTGACCGTCGCCACCGAGACCGACAACCGGTCCGCGAGCTGCTGGTTCGACAGACCCGCCTCGATCAGCGACAGCAGCTCGAGTTCCCGCGGCGTCGGGTTCTCCAGCATCTTGGGCTCGACATCGAGCCGCTCGAGCTGCTCGACCAGTTGACTGTTGGCAATCGGCAGCAGGCGGCAGATCTCGCCGAAGAACCCCCGCTCCTCGTCCAGCGCAAAGCCCCAGCTCTGCGGCTTGGTCTGATTGACGAGCCCCGCGATCATCTCGGCACGGTCCCGGAAAGGCCGCAGATAACGCCGCTTCGCCGCAAAGGTCACCGCACGGGTCAGGTGCCGCGCCGCCGGTGCGGGGTTCTTGGTGCACAGGCTCACCGCCATCTCATCGAGCGTCAGCTCGACCAGATGCCCCCAGCGCCCCTCCGCACGCGCGTGCTTCGACGCCTCGCCGATGCGATTCTCGGCCTGCCGCAAGCGCCCGCCGGCGATGTCCAGCCCGATCTGCGTCTGCGCCAGCAGAAAGCGCACGACCGGCAGCTGCGCGTCCGCCGCCTCGATGTCGCCGCTGCCGGACAGACCCAGCTTTGCGGCCTCCAGCAACGCGTCGTCCAGCCGGCCCAGTCGCAGCAGGCGCTGGATGACGAAACAGGCGAACATGATCCCGAGACGCGCCGGGTAGCTCGCCGCGATCTCGCGCAGCTGCGCAAGCTCGATGCCGCGCCCCAGCGGCGACGCCCACAGCTTGATCGCGGCCTCGAGTCCGTGCGCCGCGGTATCGACGAGGCCGTGGTTCTGGGCACGGCGCATGCCGAGATCCAGCCACTGGCGAGCGATTGCGTCCTCTCCGGTCTCGACCGCGCTGCGCGCCGCGAGAAAGGCGATCGTGCCGGTGATACCGGCACTGTCGCCCAGGCTGCCGCGCGCATGCTCGAGCGTGGACTTGAGCGTGTCGTATGCCAGACCGAAGTCGCCCTCCTGCATGATGATCAGGCTGGACACGGTACTGACCCACAATTCACCGTAGTCGCTCCGGGCCTGCCCGATGCTCGGCTGCGCGATGCCGGCGTATTCACGCGCACCGGCGAAATCGAATCGCGCTGTCCGGCCGAGGCTTACCGCACAGGAGATCGTCGCGACATCGAACGGATCGTCGTTGCCGCGCTGCGACAGCCAGCGCTTGCCCAGCGCCTCGGCCTCGTCGAGGCGGTCGACATAGGTCGCGACCGCCGTCCGGATGATCTCGATGCGCCGCTGCATGGCCGCGGTGCGCGTATCCGGCTGCCGCGACTCGGCCGCGGCGACACGTGCGGCCAGCGGTTCGAGTTGCTGGCGGACGTACTCGTAGCGCCGGTGGAACACCAGCGCCCACACGTACCAGAATTCGGTCTCCCACTGCACGCTGGCGCCGACACGCTTGAGTTCTTCCACCCAGCCGATGAACTTGCGCAGGTCGCCCCGGTCGCGCACGAAACACGGCGCGACCCGCTCGAGGATGCCCGCCGCGGTATCGTACGCCTGCGCCGACAGCGCATAGTCGATCGCGTCTGCCCAGAGCCCGTTCTGTTCGCACCACTCGGCCGCACGCAGCAGGACCTCCTGGCGGCGCTGGACTGTCAGGCTGCGTTCGGCCTCGGCCGCCAGGAACTCGCGGAACAGGCCATGCAGCCGGTACCAGGTTCGGTTCCGATCCAGCGGAATGATGAAGACGTTGTGCCGCAGCAGATGCGAGACGTACTCGTCGGCATGGTCGTCTCCGGTGACATGGCGGCACAGCGCGACGCAGAAGCTGCGCAGATGCGATGTCTCGATCAGGAACTGGCGCAGCGCCGGCGTGAACCCGGCGAGGACCTGGCGATTGAGCATCTCGGCAAGGTCCACATCCGACCCCGAGAATGCCGCCAGCGCCGCCTTCGGCTGTGGCGCGGTACCGAGCACGATCTGCATCAGCCGGACCGCCGCCGGCCAGCCTTCGCTCTGGCGCATGATGCTGGCGACACCGTCGTCGCCGAGACGCTCGCACAAGTCCTCACCCAGCAGACTGCGAACCTCCGACTCGCGCATCGCCAGCTCGGCGAAGCTGATCGAGGTCAGCCGTCCCTGCAGCTTGAGCCGCGCAAGCCCCATCGGCGGCTCACCGCCGCCCGCCAGCACCAGATACAGGTCGTCGGGGGTATTCAGCGCCAGCGCATCGAGCAGCACATGCAGGGTGTCGTCCTCGCAGTAGCTGAGATTGTCGACGAACAGCACCGTCGGTCCCCGCAGCGCGCAGATCGAATCGATCAGCGCATCGATCCGCGCATCCACGGGCTCGTCGCTCTGGTGCACGGCGGAGGTCGGATCGAGCTCCGACTGTTCCTTGACCAGCGCCCCTTCCAGGCTGCTCAGAACGCGGTCCATCGTCGTGTCGCGTTCATCGAGGCCCACCCAGATCGCGCGGACATCCAGGCCCCGGACATGCCGGAACAGCGCCGTCTGCAATACCGTCTTGCCGTATCCGGCCGGCGCCGAGATCGTGACCACCTTGGTCGGCAATGGCGACGTCGTGGCAAGCGCGGTCAGCGCCGCTGTCTGTACCAGCGGAAAGGAGAAATTGGGCGGTTCCTGCCGCCCGCGTCGCGCTGTACTCATACGCCGTCGCATCCGGGCACCGAACGACGGAGTTTACGGTAGATCGCCACCGCGCCACGCGTCGCGACCACGGCCGGCGCGCGCGCACGGCGACCGCGCCGTACCCGAAGGCGGCGGCCGCGGCAGCCTAGTTGTGCAGCACCTGTCCGAGGAAGGCGCGCAGTCGCGGATTCGGGCAGTCCGCGCCGAAGAACGCATCCGGCCGATCGACATGTGCGATCGCCCCGGCCTCCATGAACACGACGCGGTCGGCGACCGCGCGGGCAAAGCCCATCTCGTGGGTGACCACGCACATGGTCATGCCTTCATCCGCCAGCGCGCGCATGACGTCCAGCACCTCATTGACCTTCTCCGGATCCAGCGCGCTGGTCGGTTCGTCGAACAGCATGATCTCCGGCTGCATCGCCAGCGCCCTGGCGATGGCGACGCGCTGCTGTTGCCCGCCCGACAGCTGCGCCGGAAGGCTCTGCGCCTTGTCCCCGAGACCGACCTTCTGCAGCAGTTGTTCCGCGCGTTCACGGGCTGCGGCGGCGGTCAGCTTCAGGATCAGGCGCGGGGCAAGCGTCAGGTTGTCCAGCACGCTCAGATGCGGGAACAGATTGAACGACTGGAACACCATGCCGACCCGCGCGCGCAGCCGGTTGAGATCGGTCCGCCGCACATGCGGATTCTGTCCCAGCACCTCGATTTCGCCGCCGCTGATGGATTCGAGCGCATTGAGCGTCCGCAGCAGGGTCGACTTGCCCGAACCGCTCGGCCCGACGATGCAGATCACCTCCCCGCGATCGATCTCCAGCGACACGTCGCGCAACGCGACGACCCCGTTGCCGTAGGTCTTGCCGACGCCGCGCACGCGGATCAGCGCCTCAGCCTTCGCGTCTGGCTCAGTCATGGGCGAGGCGACGCTCCAGTCGGCGGACCCACAGCGACAACGCCCCGGTCATCAGCAGATACATCGCGGCAACCGTGAACCACACCTCGAACGGGCTGAAGGTCGAGCTGACCACTTCGCGCCCCGCCTTGGTCAGATCCGTCAGGGCCATTACCGACACCAGCGAGGAATCCTTGATCAGATTGATGAACTGTCCGGCCAGCGGTGGCAGCGAGCGGCGCAAGGCCTGCGGCAGCACCACGTGACGCATCGCCTGCGCGTATCCCATTCCGAGGCTGCGCGCGGCCTCCATCTGTCCCCTGGGCACCGCCTCGATTCCGGCACGGACGATTTCGGCGACATAGGCGCCGGTGAACACCGCCAGCGCCGCGACCCCGGCGGTGAATGCCGACAGGTTCAGCACCGTGCCGACGAAGAAATAGAAGATGAAAATCTGCACCAGCAACGGCGTACCGCGCACGATCTCGACGTAGGTTGCCGCCAGCGCCCGCACCGCGGGATTGCTGACGACGCGGCCCAGTCCGGCGATCAGGCCCAGCACCAGAGAGAACAGTAGCGCCAGCAGCGACAGCTTGAGCGTCAGCCACAACCCCCAGGCCAGCGGCCCCGGCGCGATCCCCGCGCGTACCGCAAGCACGTCGCCCTCGAACACCAGATCGCCGTCACCGGCGACGATGCGGTCGAAGTCGTCGAAGGTCGCGGTCTCGGCCGTGCGCAGCGCCTGTACGCGGATCTGATGGGCACCCTCGTCGACGCTGGCGAAACCGTCGAACGGCGCCAGTACCTCCTCGCCGTCGAAGCTGACGATGTACTGCGGCATCCGCTCCCAGTGCCAGCTGTAGTCGACCCGCTGCGCGGCCCAGTAGATCGCCGCACCGAAGCCCACGATCATCAGCACGTACAGCGCATACCAGCCCAGCGTGGATCGGCGCGTCGCGCCTGCGGGTTCAACCCGTGACATTGCGCAACCAGCCGGTGTTCTCGAACCACTTCCGGTAAAGCGCGTCGTAGACGCCGTCGTCGCGGATCTGGCGCAGGAAGTTGTTCAACCAGTTCAGGAAGTCGGGATCGCCCTTGCGGACGCCCCAGCCCAGCGCTTCGCGCGTGAACGGCTCGTTCAGATGCACCAGCGCCTCGGGAAACTGGGCGGCGTAAATGAGGTTGTACGGCAGATCGTAGACGAAGGCGTCGGCGCGGCCGTTGCGCACCTCCATCGCCGCATCGACCTCGGTCTCGAAACTGCGGATCTTCGCCTCCGGCAGGTAACGCTTGGCGGCGATCTCGCCGGTCGTACCGAGCTTGGTCGCGATGGTGTATTCGGGCGTGTTCAGGTCCTCATGGGACTTGATGCGATCCGCCAGCTTGGCATTGAGCAGAATCGACTGACCGATGACGATGTAGGGATCGCTGAAGTTGACCTGCAGGTTGCGCTCCGGCGTGATCGTCATGCCGGACATCAGGATGTCGAACTTCTCGGTCAGCAGCGCCGGAATGATGCCGTCCCACTGCGTGTTGACGATCACCAGCTCGACACCCATCGACTTGGCCATCAAGCGCGCCAGATCCACGTCGAAACCGATGATCTTGCCCTTCTTGTCACGCATCTCGAACGGCATGTAACCGGCTTCCATGCCGACCCGCAGCTCGCCCCGCTTGAGGATCTGGTGCAGCGTCGAGTTTTCCCACAGCGCCTGATCGGCGGCCGCGGCGATGGTGCTCATCAGCAGCGCCAGCAGCGCCCCCAGGATTTTCCTCATGCGCAAGAATCGTTCACAGAGCAGGATTAGGATGGTCAGCATTAGAACAGAAGCCGTCCAGACGATGCGAGAGGAATTTCGCCCCTATTTGCAGCGGATCGATGCGCAAATCCCGGAGATGCGCGACGCTGTCCTGCAACTGGCGAATATCAACTCCGGCAGCTTCAATCCCGACGGCGTCCGCGGCGTTGCGGAGCAGCTGCTGCCGCGCTTCGCCGCCCTCGGCGCCCGGGCCGAATGGATCGACGTGGCGCCATTCGCATCGACCGGCGACGACGGCCGCCGCGTCGAGCGACCGGTCGGCCCAGCGCTGCGGCTGCGCCTGCGGCCGGAGGCTCCGCTGCGTGTCTTTCTGGGGGGGCACCTGGACACCGTCTACGGCGTCGATCATCCCTTTCAGACCGCCGTGCAGGACGGCGAGGATTCGCTGCACGGCCCCGGCGTCGCCGACCTCAAGGGGGGGCTGCTGGTGATGTGGTCGGCGCTCGCGTCGCTCGAAAGCAGCCCCTGGCGCGAGCGCATCGGCTGGGAGGTTCTGCTCAACCCCGACGAGGAGATCGGCTCGATCGGCTCCGCCCCGCTGCTGCGCACGGCCGCTGGGCGCAATCATCTCGGCCTGATCTATGAACCTTCGTTTCCGGACGGTGCGCTGGCGTCCGCCCGCAAGGGCAGCGGCAATTTCGACATCGTCGTGCATGGGCGTTCGGCCCACGCCGGACGCGACCCCGAAGCCGGCCGCAACGCCCTGCGCGCGGCCGCCGACGCGATGGCGGCGATCGATGCGCTCAACGGCCGCCGGCCGGGCGTGACCTTCAACGTCGGCTATGTGCACGGCGGCGGAGCACTGAATGTGGTCCCCGATCGGTGCGTGTTCAAGTTCAACGTCCGCACCACCGCGCCGGAAGACGCCACATGGGTGCAGGATCAGATCGATGCGATGATCGAGAACCACGGCCGCGAAGGCATCCGCTTCGAACAACACGGCCGTTTCACCCGCCCGCCGAAGCCGGTCGACCCGCGCCTGCAGCGCCTGATCGACCATATCGGCGACTGCGGGCGGCAGCTCGGCACGCCGCTGGCGTTCCGCGCCACCGGCGGCTGTTGCGACGGCAACAATCTTGCAGCTTACGGCCTGCCGAACGTCGACAACCTCGGGGTGGTCGGCCGCGACATCCACTCCGACGCCGAACGCATGCGCATCTCCAGCCTCGGCGAACGCGCCCGGATCTCCGCCCTGCTGCTGCTGCGCCTGGCCAGCGGCGACCTGACCTGGAACTGACATGCTCGTCATCCGTCCGATCGCGCTCGACGACCTCGACGCCCTGCTGGAGATGGCACGGACCGCCGGCGCCGGATTCACGTCGCTGCCGCCCCGGCGCAAGACGCTGCGCGAGAAGATCGCACTGTCCCTGCGCTCGTTCGACGAAACCCCCGAGCGGGCCGGACACCAGCGCTACATGTTCGTGCTCGAGCAGACCGACAGCGGCGCGATCGGCGGCTGCTGTGCGATCGAGGCCGCCTGCGGCCTCGACGAGCCGTTCTACAACTATCACGTCGGCCTGACCGTCCACGCCAGCCGCGAACTCCAGGTCTACGGCGGCGTCCCCACGCTGTATCTGTCCAACGACCTGACCGGCAGCAGCGTCCTGTGCTCGCTGTATCTGGCGCCGGACTTCCGCAACAGCGGAACCGGCCGGCTGCTGTCGAAGTCGCGCTTCCTGTTCATGGCGGCGTTTCAGCAGCGGTTCGCCGCCAAGGTCGTGGCCGAAATGCGCGGCGTCTCCGACGACAATGGGAAATCGCCGTTCTGGGAGGGATTGGGCCGGCATTTCTTCAACATCGAATACGAGCAGGCCGAGCACATCGTCGGCCAGGGCAACAAGGCCTGCATCGCCGAGCTGATGCCCAAGCACCCGATCTACACCGTCCTGCTGCCGGGCGAGGCCCAGGCGGTCATGGGTATCGTGCACCCACAGACCGCGCCGGCGCTGCAGATGCTGACGCAGGAAGGCTTCCGCTACCAGCAGTACATCGACATCTTCGACGGCGGGCCGACGGTCGAGGCGCCTCTGACCGAGATCCGTTCGATCAAACGCTCGCAACTGACGACGCTGCGCGCCGGCACCGTCGACGCCGCCGCCGCGCCGTGCCTGATCGCCAACGAACGGCTGCACGAGTTCCGCTGCGTGCTGACCCCGCTGCAGTGGCAGGACGAGCAGGCGGTCACCACCGCCGCCGCCATCGACGCGCTGCGCCTCGACGACGCGGCGACGGCACGGTTCGTGCCGCCGTAAGTTTTCATCCACCGACATCCAAGAACCTGCGAGCTGATCATGGCCAAAGGGGAACTGTTCATCGACGGACGCTGGCGCTGCGGCAACGGCACGGCCTTCGACAGCCTGTCGCCGCACGACGGCACCTGTCTGTGGCGCGGCAACGGCGCCGATGCCGCCGATGTCGACGCCGCCTTCGCCGCCGCACGACGCGCCGCGGAGGCCTGGGCCGACCGCCCCGTCGCGGAGCGCGAAGCCCTGGTCCGGGCCTTTGCCGAGGCGCTGCGTGCACGCAGCGACGCCCTCGCCGAAGCCATCGCGCGCGAAGTCGGCAAGCCGCTGTGGGAGGCCCGAACCGAAGTCGCGGCGATGATCGGCAAGATCGAGATCTCGATCCGCGCCTATCACGAACGCAGCGGCATCCAGGAACACGCGACCGATTTCGGCCAGCATGCGCTGCGCCACAAGCCGCACGGCGTGGTCGCGGTATTCGGCCCGTACAACTTTCCCGGCCACCTGCCCAACGGCCACATCGTGCCGGCCGTGCTCGCCGGCAACGCCGTGCTGTTCAAGCCCAGCGAGCAGACCCCCTGGGTCGCGGAACTGACGGTCGAATGCTGGCAGCAGGCGGGGCTGCCCGACGGCGTGATCAACCTGCTTCAGGGCGAGCGTGCCACCGGTGAAGCCATTGCCGCCCACCCGCAGCTCGACGGTCTGTTCTTCACCGGCAGCTCGCGCACCGGCGCTTTGCTGCATCGCCAGTTCGCCGCCGATACCGGCCGCATCCTCGCACTGGAGATGGGCGGCAACAATCCGCTGATCGTCACCGAGGTCGCCGATCTCGACGGCGCCGTGGTCGACACCATCCAGTCCGCCTTCATCACCACCGGCCAGCGCTGCACCTGTGCACGCCGCCTGTTCGTGCCGGAGTCGAAGTGGGGCGAACGTTTCATCGCGCGCCTGGGCACGGTCAGCGCCGGCCTGCGGATCGGTTGCTGGGACGCCGATCCGGCCCCCTACATGGGGCCGCTGATCGGTGCGCGGGCCGCCGATCAGCTGCTCGCCGGCCAGGACCAGCTGCAGCGGCTGGGCGGGCGTCAGATCCTGCCGATGCGGCGGCTCGACGCGGGTCCGGCCTTCGTCACGCCGGGCCTGATCGACGTCACCGGCGCCGACGCGCCACCGGACGAGGAGCTGTTCGGTCCCCTGCTGCAGGTCTATCGCTACAGCGCGTTCGACGACGCCATCGCCGGCGCCAATCGCACCCGCTACGGCCTGTCCGCGGGCCTGCTGTCCGACGACCGCGCGCAGTACGATCACTTCTGGCGCCGCATCCGCGCCGGCATCGTCAACTGGAACCGGCCGACCACCGGCGCATCCGGCGCCTTTCCCTTCGGCGGCGTCGGCGCCAGCGGCAACCATCGCGCGTCGGCCTACTACGCCGCCGACTACTGCGCGTTTCCGGTGGCCAGCGCCGAGAGCGCGCAGGTGCGCCGCCCGGCCAGCCTGCCGCCGGGCCTGGACCTGGGAGCGCCGTGATGGCCGCCGCCAAGCCGACGGCGACGGTCGAGGCCAACTTCGACGGCCTGGTCGGGCCGACCCACAACTACGCCGGCCTGTCCTTCGGCAACCTTGCATCGACCCGCAATGCCGCACAACCGTCGAATCCGCGCGAAGCGGCCCTGCAGGGGCTGGCGAAGATGCGCGCGCTGTTCGATCTCGGCATTCCCCAGGCGGTCCTGCCACCGCACGAACGACCGCACCTGCCGACGCTGCGCCGGCTCGGGTTCAGCGGCACCGACGAACAGGTCCTCGACAAGGTCCGCCGCCGCGCCCCGGCCCTGCTGGCCAGCTGCGGTTCGGCGTCGGCGATGTGGACCGCCAACGCCGCCACGGTGTCGCCGAGCGCCGACACCGCCGACCGCCGGATTCACTTCACGCCCGCGAACCTCTGCAGCCATCTGCATCGCTCGATCGAGACCGAAGTCACCGGGCGCCTGCTCAAGTCGGTCTTTCCGGACCCGAGCCACTTCGTCCACCACCCACCGCTGCCCTGCAACCCGCATCTCGGTGACGAAGGCGCCGCCAACCACAGCCGTCTGTGCCGCGACTACGGCGCCCCGGGCCTGGAGATGTTCGTCTTCGGCAACACCGAGGGCGCCGGCGCCGCGCCGTCGCGCTATCCGGCCCGGCAGACCCGGCTGGCCAGCGAGTCGATCGCGCGCCTGCACGAGCTGCCGCGCAGCGGCACGCTGTTCGCCCAGCAGCACCCGGACGCCATCGATGCCGGCGTCTTCCACAATGACGTGATCGCGGTCGCCAATCGCGAGGTTCTGCTGTATCACGCCTCGGCCTTCGTCGATGCCGAAGGCGTGCGCGAGCGCGTCCGCAAGCACTTCGGCAAAGACGGCGAGCCGGTCTTCATCGAGGTCGGTGACGACGAGCTGAGCCTCGCCGACGCGGTCGGCTCCTACCTGTTCAATTCGCAGCTGGTCTGCGATCCGAAAGGCCGGATGCACATGGTCGTCGCGCGCGAATGCCAGGAACAGGCGGCGAGCCGGGCGGTGCTCGAGCGGATCGTCGCCGATGACGCCAACCCCATCGATCAGGTCCATGTCCTGGACCTGCGCCAGTCAATGAACAACGGCGGCGGCCCGGCCTGCCTGCGCCTGCGCGTGGTCCTGACGCCCGAGGAATGGGCGGCGGTCAGCCCCGGCGTCTGGTTCGGCGTCAAACGCCATGCGGAGCTGGCCGCCTGGGTCGACAGCCATTATCGCGACCGCCTCGACGACGCCGACCTGGCCGATCCGCAGCTGCTCGAGGAAAGCCGCACCGCGCTCGACCGGCTGACCCGCCTGCTCAAGCTGGGCAGCGTCTACGATTTCCAGAGAGACTGAATCCACACCACGAGAAGGACACCGAAGCTGCATGGAGATGCCGATTCAATGGCGCTGGTACCGCTGGCCGGAACTGGACGCCGATACGCTGTACCGTTTTCTCAAGCTGCGCTCGGACATCTTCGTCGTCGAACAGCAGTGCCCCTACTCCGACATGGACGGTCTCGACCCGCAATGCCTGCATCTGTGCGGATACGATCGGGAGGACCGCCTGATCGGCTACCTGCGCCTGCTGCCGCCGGGCCTGAAGCAATCGGACCCGGCGCTCGGCCGGCTGGTGGTCAATCCGCACGACCGCGGCACCGGCGTCGGTCGGCGGGTGATGCAGGAAGGCCTGCGCGCCTGCGCGGAGCACTACCCCGGCGCGGCGGTCTTCCTGTCCGGCCAGCAGCACCTGCAGGGCTTCTATGCCTCGCTCGGGTTCCAGCCGGTGTCCGCGGTCTATCTCGAAGACGGCATCCCACACGTCGACATGCGCCGGCCGGCTTCGGACTGAATTTCGCGCACCCCTCCGCAGGCCGACGCACCGGACCCGAAGCCCGGGCAACCGCTATACTCGCCCCGCTCTCGACCTGACAGCCTGCTGTGTATACAGAGTTCTTCCACCTCCGGGAAATGCCGTTCTCGATCACCCCGGATCCGGCCTACATCTATATGTCCCAGCGCCACCAGGAGGCGCTTGGACACCTGCTGTACGGCACCGGCCAGTACGGCGGTTTCGTCCAGCTCACCGGCGAGGTCGGCACCGGCAAGACCACGATCGTCCGTACCCTGCTCGAGCAGAAGATGGCCGACGTCGACGTCGCGATCATCCACAACCCGCGCCAGAGCGAGCTGGAATTCGTGCAGTCCATCTGCGACGAACTCGGCGTGACCTACCCGAAGCGCAACTGCACGCTCAAGACTCTGGTCGACGCGCTCAACGAGCATCTGCTGCAGGCGCACCGCGAGGGCCGCCGCACCGTCCTGATCATCGACGAGGCCCAGAACCTGCAGCCCGAGGTGCTCGAACAGGTCCGCCTGCTGACCAATCTGGAGACCGCCAAGGAGAAGCTGCTGCGGATCATGCTGATCGGCCAGCCGGAGCTGTCGGCGCTGTTGGCGCGTCCGGATCTGCGCCAGCTCGCCAGCCGCATCACCGCCCGTTACCACCTGATGCCGCTCGGCGCACAGGAAACCCGCGAATACATCGAACACCGCCTGCGCGTCGCCGGCAGCCGCAGCATCGTCTTCAATCCCGCGGCATCCAAGCTGATCCACCACCACTCGCGCGGCGTGCCGCGCCTGATCAACATCATCTGCGACCGCGCCCTGCTCGGCGCCTACGCGGATCGCTCCCCGGTGGTGACGCCGTACATCGTGCGCAAGGCCGCGCGCGAAGTCACCGGCGAGCTGCCGCACGTCTTCGATCCGTCCGCCAAGGTTCGGTGGCGCTTCATCGAATGGGGCTGGGGCCTGGCGCTGGCGGTCAGCGCCGGTTTGTTCATCTATACCTTCTTCTGGTCCGACGAGCCGGCCCAGGCGGTCGCGGCGGCGGATCCCTCACCCACCCCGGTCAGCACGCCCGAACCTGCCCCCGACATGACGCCGGCACCGGAACCGGCCGCGCCCGCCATCGCCGACACCGCGCTGCCGACCCACACCGCGCTGCCGCAAAGCCTGCCGGTCTCCTCGGTCAACGATCTGCCACAGGCGGTCCAGCCGCTGTCGGTGGTACTGGCGCGCCTGACCCAGCTCTGGAGCGCGGGCCCAATCCGGGCGCTCGGCCCGAATCTGTGCACAGCCCTCGCCGAACAGGGCCTCGAGTGCTATCGCAGCTACGGGGACTGGGACGACCTGCGGCAGATGGACCGCCCGGCGGTCCTGAGCCTGAAGATTGCCGGCACCGTCCAGTATTTCCTGCTCGAATCGCTGGGCGCGACCTACGCGATCCTCGACACCGCGCTCGGGCCGATGCGGCTGCCGATCGCCAGCCTCACGCCGCTGTGGACCGGCGAGTTCCTGGCACTGTGGCGGCGCGAGACCCATGACATCCGGATCGACCGGCTCAGTGACGGCCCCGACGTACGCTGGCTGTGGCAACGCCTGCGCGACCTCGGCTACATCAGCGCCGCCCAGCATCCGAGCGACGTCTTCGACGATGCGTTGGACGAAGCGGTCCGCCAGTTCCAGACCGAACAGGGTCTCAGCGCCGACGGCATCGCCGGTGTGCGCACCCTGATCGAACTGGGCGACGACCAGCCGGACACGCCGAAGCTGATTTCGAGACTGCAATGAGCTACATCCTCGAGGCCCTCAAGCGCGCCGAACGCGAGCGCAGCAGTCAGACCGTCCCGGCCGCCCGAACCGCCGCGCCAGTCACCGCCGCGCTGGATCTGCCGCGTTCGCGCCTGATCCTGATCGTCGCCACCGTCTTCGTCGCCGGCATGGGCGCCGCCGCCCTGCTGATGCGGGATCGCAGCCCGACACCAGCCACGGGCACCGGGCCGACGCCCACGCGGGCCGCGACGGCGACCGTCACGCCAACGCCGACGCCCTCCACAACACCGGCACCCGCAACCGGACCGGCGACGGCGACGGCGACGGCGACGGCGACAGACCTGCCGCCCCCGGTGGAATCGGACGCCGGCATCGCCGCGTTCGCACCGCTCGCCGAGGACGCGCCGCCACCGGAGCTGTTCAACAGCCTGGACGACGTCACGCCGGTCTTCCGCGGCAGCGGTCCCGCGCCGGGCAGCGAAGCGACGGTTGCCGACGACGCCGCCGGAACCGAGGCGCCGGCGCCACCGCCAGCGTCCGCCGCGAACGCCACGAAGGCTCCCGCGACCGCAGCGGAGCAGGCCGCCGACCTCACCTTCGAGGATCGCACCGAAACCATCGACATCAGCGCCCTGCCGCGCGAACTACGGCAGATGCCGTCGGCGTATCGCGCGGCGTTTCCGCAACTGACGGTGCAGGTCCACGTCTACGACGTGGACCCGGCGAGGCGCTGGGTGATGATCGACAACCGCCGCTACAACGAAGGCAACGCGCTGCCGGGCGGCCCGACCGTGTCCGAGATCGCGCCGGAAGGGATCATCTTCGAGTTCCGCGGCGAACGCGTGCTCTGGCCGCTCAATCGCTGAGCGGCCAGGAACACAGCTCTGTAAGCGGCTAGCGGTCCAGCTCGTCCAGCGCGCGCTCGAGGCGCAGCAGGCCTTCTGCCAGATCGGCCTCGCCGATGTTCAGCGCCGGCGCGAAGCGCAGCACGTCGGGCCCGGCGACGAGCATCCAGACCCCCTGCGCCAGCGCAGCGGTGACGATGTCCTTGGCACGCCCCTTCCACGCATCCACCAGCGGCGCGCCCATCAGCAGTCCCATGCCGCGCGGCGCCGTGAACAGGCCGTAGCGCTGCGCCAGAGCCTCCAGACCCGCACGCAGCTGCGCGGAACGCTGCTGCACGTTGTCCAGCAGCTCCGGCCTGGAGATCTCGTCGAGCACCGCACCGGCGACCGCGCAGGCCAGCGGATTGCCGCCGTAGGTCGAGCCGTGCGTGCCGAAGGCCAGCGTCGCGGCGATATCGCTGGTGGTCAGCATCGCGCCGACCGGAAAGCCGCCGCCCAGCCCCTTGGCCGTGGTCAGGATGTCCGGCGTCACCCCGAGCTGCTCGTGGGCGTAGAGCGTGCCGGTGCGGCCGTTGCCGGTCTGCACCTCGTCGTACACCAGCAGGGCCTGGTGCCGGTCGCACAGCTCGCGCACACCGCGCGCGAACTCGGGCGTGGCCGGCGTCACCCCGCCCTCGCCCTGCAGCGGCTCCATCACCACCGCGCAGACGTCGTCGTCCATCACCGCTTCGAGCGCCGCCAGATCGTTGTACGGCACATGCTCGATGCCGCCCGGCAGCGGGCCGAAGCCCTCGGTGTACTTGGCCTGCCCGCCGACGCTCACCGTGAACAGCGTGCGCCCGTGAAAGGCGTTGTAGAACGCGATGATCTTGTGCTTGTTCGGCCCGAAGCGGGTGTGTCCCCAACGCCGCGCCAGCTTGAACGCGGCCTCGTTGGCCTCGGCGCCGGAATTGCAGAAGTAGACCTTCTCGGCAAAGGTCAGCGCGGTCAGGCGCTGCGCCAGCTCCAGCGCCGGCTCGTTGGTCATCACGTTGGACAGATGCCACAGCTTCGACGCCTGTGCAGTCAACGCAGCCACCATCGCCGGATGCGCGTGCCCGAGCACGGTCACGGCAATGCCGCCGGCCAGGTCGATGTACTCTCGGTCCTGCTGGTCCCACAGACGCGAGCCCGCACCGCGCACCGGAATCACATTGGACGGCGCGTAGTTGGGGACCATGACCTGATCGAACGTCTGGCGGGTGACTGCGGACATTTGAGTACTCCTGATGACTCCTGCTGCTGCAACGAAACAAGCCCGCGCGCGGCGGGCTTGCGTGTGAACGGCGAAGTCTAGTCAGGAAAGCGCCAGGCGGCAACGACGGTTCACGGCACACCTCCGCGCCCCGCCGGGACTCACGACGCGGGCACCGCCTCCGGCTCGGTCGCCTCGCCCGGCCCGGACCGATGCGCCGGCACCGGCGCGCGGCTGTGGCGAATGCCCTCGACGATCGCCCCATGCAGGATGCGCTGGATACGGTCGGTGGCCTGGCGCAGCCGGGCCATCGCCGCTTCGAGTTCCGCATCCGACAGCGGCTCGGCCGCCGCGACCGTCCGGACCTGCACGCGCGCCTGGCGCAGTTCACGCAAGGCGCGAAACAGCTCGAGACGCCGGCCGCGGATCTGATCCCGGACCGCATCCCGCGACGGCTCCGGCACGATCGCCGCCAGGCGTTCGAATGCCGCCGGCCCCAGCGCCGCCGGACGCCCCCAGTAGCGCTGACCGACCAGCACCCCGGCCGCGAGGCAATTGACCGCGACCGAGACCAGCAGCGCGATCAACAGGTTCCGGCGGCTCATGGCCCCGCTCCGAGGTCGGGTGCGCGCCAGGCATCCGGCGAGCCGGCCGCAAGGTCCGCCGCGAACGCGGCGACGGCGTCGTAGTCGTCCATCGCCGGCCACCAGCCGCTGGCGCCGATGACGATGCCCGTCACCCCGCAGGCCAGCGCCCACCCCAGACCGAATCGAAGCAGACGACGGTCCGGTTCGATCGCGGTTCGGTCGGCAATCCCCACCTGCGGAAACTGCAGCGGAATCGCGTCTAGGCGTTGCTGCAGTCCGGCCGGCAGCGACACCGGTCCGGCCGCCACCGCCCGCTCCAGCGCCCGCATCCGTTCCAGCCGTGCACGCGCCTCGGGCGAGCGTCGCAGCAGGCGTCGCATCACGACGCGGCGTGGCCACGGCCAGCGCTCCGGCTCGGCGCCGTAGCGCAACAGGTCCTGCTCGAATCGTTCGGGATTCATGATTCCACCTCCAACAACGCGGCCAGGCGCTCGCGCAGATTGCGCCGGGCCCTGACCAGCAGCGACTCCGTCGCCTTGACCGACAGATCCAGTGCCGCGGCGGCTTCGGCCGTGCTCGCTCCGGCGTTATAAAACAGCGCCACCGCCGCGCGCTGCTGCTCCGGCAGCCGCGCGACCGCAGCATGGACCAGGCGCTGCCGCTCGGCGGCGGACACATCCTCTTCGACCGAATCCGGCGCCGCCGTCGCGTCCAGCGCCTCGGCATCGAGTGCCGCCGAGCGATTGCGGACCCGCTGCAGATGATTCAGGCACAGGTTGACCGTGACCCGGTGCAGCCAGGTCGCCAGCTGCGCACGCCCGGGTTGCCATTGCGCGGCGTGCTGCCAGAGCCGCACGAACACCTCCTGGACGATGTCCTCGGCCTCCATGCCATCCCCCAGCATGCCCCGCGCCAGCGCCAGCACCCGTGACGCATGTCGCGCCGTCAGCTGCCGGAACGCCGGGGCGTCACCCCCGGCGATTCGGCGCAGCAGCATCTCGTCGGCATCGGCATCCTGCACGGTGCCGGCTCACTCCCCGCCGGCAGGAACGTAGGTGACGCTGCGATCGCGTGTACCGCCCGGCCCCGTCGTCTGCGTCTGCACGGTCACGCCCTGATCACCGTGTTCGACCGAGCGGCTGCGACCGAACGCCTGTCCATTGGGCCCGCTCCACACCGCCTGCGACTGACCGTCGCCGCGGCTGCGCTGATAGGTCGAGGTCTGGCCATTCGGCCCGGTGGTCTGACGCGTCACGGTTGCCTGTCCGCCCTCGCGAGTCACCTCGCGGTTGCGACTCGCGCTCTGCCCGTTGAGCCCGGTCACCGTACGGCTGGCGCCGCCCTGATAGGTGCCGGTCCCGGGATCATAGCTGCGGCTGCGCTGGGCTTCGAGCGAGCGCCCGGCCGGTCCGTAGCGCTCGACGCTGCGCTGCTGCAGGCCGTCATCGCGGTCACGCTGGACCGCGACGCTGCCACCGTTGGGGCCCTGGCGCGTCCGTTCGGCGTGCCGTTCGGCGGCCTGGGCGGCACCGGCGGTACTGCCGAGCAGCCATATCAACGTGGCCGCAATCGCGGGAATCTTGTGAGATGCATGCATGGGATCACTCCGTCTGGCTGGGAAAGACCGCGGCGCCGCCTACTGGCGCCGCTGTTCGCGGATCGATCCGACCACCGCGCTGAATTCCTCGCGGGTGATCCGGCCGTCGCCATCGGCATCGGCGCAGCTCATCAGCGGCTGCGGTGCGGCCATGAACTCGTCGTGGCTGATGTCACCGTCCTGATTCGTGTCGGCCTGGTCGGCGATCGCCTCGACACGCCCTTCCATGCGCTCACGCACGCGCTGCACCCGGGCACGCGCCTGCTCGCGCTCGGCCGCTGTGATCACGCCGTTGCCGTCGCTGTCGAGTCGGGAGAATGCCTGCTCGCGCTGCGCCTGCAGCTCGGCGGCGTCGATGACGCCGTCCGCGTTGCCGTCCATGCGATCGAAGGCACGCGAGCCGTCGCGCATCTGCGCATGCCCTGTCGCGGCCACGCCCAGCGCCAGGATCACACCCGGCGCCCACATCCGCTTCCTGCCGTTCATGTTCAAGCTCCGTCTTGCGGGCTGCGGCGCAGCCCTTCCGGTTCTTGTACACGGCGGCGGGCAAAACCCTTCGCCCGGATTGCGGGTGTGCGGCGGCCTCAGGTCTCGCGCTGCATCAGCTCGGGGCGTACCCGGCGACTGGCCAGGCGGATACCGGCCAGGATCGGCGCCGCCAGCACCGCGGCGAACGCCTCCGCAAGCGGGTGCCCGTCGGCGACCGGCTCGCCGCGCAGTCGCGCCAGCCAGGCGTCGGCGCTGTTGCCGCTGAGATTGGCGAAGTAGATCGCGTGGATGTAGGCCATGATCTCGCGCCGCTGAGGCTGCGGGAAACTCCGCTCCAGCGCCGCCCGCGCGGCCGCGTCCGGCCGGCGCCCGGTCGCCGCGAAGTGCTGCGCGAACAGGATCGCGACGACCTCGGGCCGGTCCGCATCGGCAATGTGCTCGCGATCGAGCAACTGTCGCAGGGCATCCAGGTCGATGCCCTGCTGCAGCGCCAGCCCGGTATGCGCCCAGCTGCAGTAACGGCAGTCGTTGACCGAGGTCACGGCCAGCATCACCTCCTCGCGCAGCCGGGGCGATGTCGCCGGACGCAGCAGCGCCATCGTCAGGACAGGAAGGTTCAGTACCGCCGCGCCGGTGCAGCGCGCCAGCAGCGCAGCATCGAAGGTGCGTTTGGAGAACGTGCTCATGTTTCGTCCCATATCAGACGTTGCGGATGCCGGCTCAGACCGGGCGGCCGATGCCGTCGGCGACGTGACTCGCCCAGGCGGCGATGGTCATCGACGGCGGCGCCCCCGGAGCCGCCGGCAGTGCGGCGGCGTCAGCCACGTACAGCCCCGGCAGGCCATGGACCTGCCCGCGCCCGTCGACGACGCCCTGCCGCGGATCGTCGCTGACGCGCGCGCCTCCGAGCGGATGCACGGTCAGGGGCCAGCGCCGTAGGAAGTGCACCGGGCGCCCGCTGCGGCGGCCGATCAGATCGAACGCACGGTAGATGCGCGCAAGAATCGGATTGGCGCTGTCGCTGTAATGGAAACGCAGACGTCCGCCGCGCCAGCTGGCAATGCCATTGGCGCCGTCGGCCCCCATGCCGACCAGTACCAGATCGCGCTTGAGCCGCGCCCGCAACCGTCCCGGCATCGGCACGCCATCAATCCCATTGAGGCCGTAGGCGCTCAGGTTCGGCCCGTCGTCGACCCCACGGATCTCGAAACGGCCATGACACGGCGTGCCTTCGGTGAAGTCGGCACCCGGCACCGCACAGCGCCAGTACGACACTACGTCACCGTTGCCGCCGATGCCGAGCCCCAGTGCCGGCAGCGGCGCAAGACCGCCCTGCGCACGGCTGATGAACAGCAGGCGCAGCGTGTTGAGTGTACCGGCCGCGAGCACCACGCGCGGCGCGGTCAGATGCCGGTAGCACCGGCTGCCATGATCGAATACCGAGATCCGCCAGCCTTCGGCGCCACGCCCGATCGACAGCACCTCATGCAGGTCATGCACCCGCAAACCACGATCGAGCAGAGGCGCCAGGATCAGCTGATCGAGCGTCACCTTGCTACCGTCGCGGCTCCCGAAGAAGCTGTTGTCGCGATAGCAGCCGTTGTCGAAGCGATAACCCATCGCCGGCTGCTCCAACGTCGAGTCGGCCTGCAGCAGAGCATCCTGCTGCAGGCGCGTACCGACGAAGTTGGGCACCGTCGCATCCGGCGGCCGCGCGCCCATGCGCTCGATCGCCGCCGCGTAGTAGCGCTCCATCCGCTCCGGATCGATCCCTTCAGCACGGGCAGCCCAGTAATCGGGCACGGCCGGACGCAGGTTCATCGCCGAGTACACATGGCTGCCGCCGCCGACACCACTGCTGCAGACCACGCTGAGCGCGGACTCGAAATGCAGATCGAACAGACCGTGGGCATTGGTGCGTAGACGGCGAGCGCTCAGCCCCGGCATCGCGACACTGCGCAGCGCCTGGCGATAGAAGTTGCGGCCGTACGGCAGCGGACTGCGCGGCCACACCCCGGCGGTGCGCATCGGCTGCGTGTCGCGCCAGGGGCCCCGTTCCAACAGGGTGACGCGCAAGCCCGAAGCGATCAGACGCTCAGCAGCGAACGCGCCGCCGAACCCGCTGCCGACGACAATCACATCCGTGTTCATGAGACTAGCTCGCGGGCGTCAGCGTGAAGTACAGCACCCGATGCAAGCCCCGACGCGTCTGCCAGTTCATCCGCGCCAGCACCAGGCCATCACCGAGCAGGCGCGCCTCGCCGCGGATCGGACGCAGGAAGCGCGGATTGTCGGGGATGTCGTAATCCAGCCACAGCACCGGCTGGCCATCGACCGGACTGTGTGTCTCACGAAACTGGAAGCGCCCGAAGGCCAGCCTCCGCACACCGAACCAGCGGTTGGCACCAACACCATGGGCGAAGCTCTTGCCGCGCCACGGATTCAGCGGCGTGCGCAGCAGCCGGTACCACAGGCGCGCCAGCGGGCGCGGCAACCAGCCGAAGCCGAGGATCGCCATCAGCGTGCCGCGCCAGTAGCCGTCGACCTGGGCTGCAGGCACCGGCGCCAAAGTGGCGAACAGTTCGTCGAGTTCGGCCTGACGCTGCCCCAGCAGGTCGACCGGTGGCTGCGCGATCGCGGGCATATCGATATCCATGGGCTCCGATCCGTGTTTGGAAGTCTGCGTTCAAGTCTCCGCTGTGACCTGCCGCCCGGCAAACGATATATTCGCGGCCACCAGACAAGAAAAACTTATGCGCCCTTCGGCAACTGGCGCCGCAGCCACTCCACGAATGAGCGGATCGCCGGATCACCGGCACGCTCCTCCAGCATCACCGCGTACATGGCCTCCGGAATCGGCCCCTGCGGCGCACCGACCGCGAACACCCGGCCACTGTCAATCAGCGGCTGCTCCAGCGGCCAGACCGCCAGGGCCGCGCCGAGGGTCTCAGCCGCCTCGATCGCCGCCGGATAATCGTCGACGTGAAATACGTCGACCGGCTCGAACGCGATGACGCCGACGTGCTGGAAATACTTGTGCCAGTGATCCGGGCGTTCGGTCATGTGCACCAGCGGCACCCGCGCCAAGCGTTCCGGATGTCGTTCCAGATCGAGTTCACGTGCCAACCCGATCGGGCAGATCGCCTGCACGTACAGATCCGTCAGCTTCTCGTGCACACAGCCAGGCCACGGCGGCACCCCATAGCGCACCGCCAGATCCACCTGCCGCTGCGCCAGATCCAGATTGCGCACGCTGGTATCGATGCGCAGCTCGATCTGTGGATGGCGCCCCCGAAAATCCGCCAGCCGCGGCAGCACGATCCGGCTCGCCAGCGGCGGCATCAACGTCACCCGCAGCACCGACCGACCGCCGGCCCGCAAGCGCTCGGTGGCATCGTCCAGCGCCCTCAGCGGCCCCTGGATCTCATCCAGATAGGCACGCCCGGTATCGGTCAGCCGCAACCCTCCAGGATAGCGCTCGAACAGCTCGAGGCCGAGCTGCGACTCCAGGCTGCGCACCTGCTGGCTGACCGCCGACGCGGTCACGTGCAGCTCCTCGGCCGCGAGCTTGAAGCTGCCGCGCCGCGCCGCGACCTCGAAGGTCCGCAGCAGATTCAAAGAAGACAGGGCGCGACGTGCCAAGACCACCTCCGGAAACTGCGGCTCGCTGACCACCGAGCCCGGATGGGAGGATAACGCGCTCGATACCCGGTCCGGCGAGCTCGCGTGTCCGGGCAAAACAAAAAGCCCGCACGTGGCGGGCCTTTTGAACGAGCTGGACAATTCGAGTGGTGGAGCGGAGGAGGATCGAACTCCCGACCTTCGCATTGCGAACGCGACGCTCTCCCAGCTGAGCTACCGCCCCACACGAGGACGCGTATTCTACCCATCGCCGCGCAAAATACCAGCCTGCGACGATGGGCGGGCCGTCAGCGGTTGTCGAAGCGCTGGCGGGCCTGCGTCCAGTTGAACTGGAACTCGGCGTTGACGTCGAGCAGCGCGACGATGCGGGCGAATTTCCACACCCCGCCCTCGCGCCGGTACCGTTCCTCGTAGCGACCGCCGATGAAGCCGGGGCCGCTGTTGCCGGTTGGATTGCCGTCACGAAACACCACCGGGCAGTCGACATACCAGCGGCCAGTGGCGGTATCGCCGTCGATCTCGATCACGTCGTTGCAGACGCGGTGCTGGCTGTAGCTCAGAAACGCCGGCACACCCTGGGCGAAGAACGCGCTGACCGCAGCCTTGCCCTCGGCGACGGGAAAGCCGGTGAAGTCGGCGACGATATCATCGGTGAAGCGGCTCAGGGTCTGCTCGATCGCACCGGCCTCGCCGGCGACGGCGCGATCGACGCAGTGACAGTAGTAGTGATGCTTGAGGGCACGGATCGCCTCGCGATCCTCGATCTGCTGCAGGCGCTGTTCAAGGTCCATGCGCGGGTCTCCTCAGGTCCGGTCTTCAGGCCACGACGAATTCGGACAGATCCGGCGTCGCCAGTTCGCGGACGAAGGTCGTCGGCGGATACGGGTAGAGCTGCGGCTGGCCGTCCTTGCCCAGATACCAGCTGCGGTTGCAGCCCGAGGACCACACCGTCTTGGCCATGCCGGCGCCGAGGTAGTCGTAGTAGCGGCGCTCGGCATCGGGATCCGCGGCAATGGCACTGGCCTCGCCGCGGCGGATCGGCTCGATCAGCTGCAGCAGATAGTCCATCTGGATTTCCGAGATCGCGGTGAGGCTGAAGTTGCCGACCGGGCTGTGCGGACCGATCAGCATGAAGTAGTTGGGGAAGCCTGAGACGGCGACGCCGTGCAGCGCGCGTGCGCCGTCGGTCCACTGCTCCGACAGCCGGGCGCCCGCGTCGTTGGTCACCTCGAAACCGTAGGTGTAGTTCAGCGCGTGGAAGCCGGTGGCCAGCACCAGCACGTCGAGTTCGTGCAGGCGGCCATCGACGGTGCGGATGCCACCGGCCTCGATGCCCTTGATGCCCGCGGTGACCAGCTCCGCGTTCGTCGCCTCTATCGCCTCGTAGAAACCGTCGCAGAAGATCAGGCGCCGGCATCCGACCTTGAAGTCCGGCGTCAGCGCGCGACGCAGCTCCGGATCGCGCACACGCGCGAGGTTGCGACGACACAGCCAGTCGACGGCGCGCCACGCCGGATCGCTGTCGCCGGTGACGCCCTTGGCGATCTCGTAGAACAGCTCGCCCTGGAGTTTGCCGGTCAGCCGCGAGAAGCCGGGGATGATCCGGTGCAGGCCGCGCATGAACTCGGAGCGCTGCAACGCATAGGCCGGCGCCACCCACTGCGCGGTGCGCTGGAACAGGCTGTAGTGACCGGCGCGGGGCGCCAGCGCCGCGGTGATCTGCGCGGCGGTGGAACCGGTGCCGACCACGCCGATGCGGCGTCCGTCCAGCGGAACGCTGTGATCCCAGCGCGCGCTGTGGAACATCGCACCCTTGAAGCGCTTGAGCCCCGGGATGTCGGGCAGCTTCGGATGACACAGCACACCGAAGCAGTTGATGACGATGTCCGCCTCGCGCGTCTGACCGTCGGCGGATTCGACCACCCAGCGCCCGTGCTCGCGGCGGATGTCGGTCACGCGGGTGTTGAGCCGCACGTGCGGCATCAGACCGTACTTGTGCGCGCAGTGGCGGAAGTACTCGCCGAGTTCCGGACCCGACGCATAGAAGCCGGTCCAGCGCCAGTTGCGCTCGAAGCTGTAGCCGTAGGTGTGCGCCGGCACGTCGCAGGACAGGCCCGGGTAGGTATTGTCCCGCCAGGTCCCGCCGACGTCGCCGGCCATCTCGAGGATCTCGAAATCCTCGAGGCCCTCCTGCTTCAACCGGATGCCGGCGAGGATGCCGGACATGCCGGCGCCGAGCACCAGAAACCGCAGATTCCTGCGCATGCGTGTCTCCCCCTTCGATGGACGGTTTCGGTTCAGGCCGCGCGCTGGCGCGGCCGGCGATGCGCGGTCCATTGCCGCCGCAGGAAGTCGCCGATCTCGCGCACCGCCGCGTCGGCCGGGTCGAGCAGCCCGGCCTGCAGGAAGAAGACGTGCCACATGTCCGGATAGACGTGCAGCTCCGACGTGCCGCCCTGGAACCTGAGCTTGCGGTCGAGCTCGACCGCATCGTCATGCAGGATCTCGCACTCGCCGACCTGGATCAGCGTCGGCGGCAGCCCGGCCAGATCCGCAAGCAGCGGCGAGCAGGCCGGATGATCGAGCGGCGTCGAAGCGCAGTAGGCCTCGGCCCAGGTGCGCAGCATCCGTGGCGACAGCCACGGATCGCGCTTGGCACGACTGCGGTAACTGGGCTGCACGCCGCGCAGATCCGCCCACGGCGAGCACAGCACCAGCGCGCGCGGCAGTGGCAGTCCGGCGTCGCGGATCGCCACGGCCAGTGCCACGGTCATGCCGCCACCGGCCGAATCGCCGCCGACCGCCAGCTCGTCGGGATCCTGACCGTTGTCGAGCAGCGCGCGGTACACCGCCAGCACGTCATCCAGGCCGGCGGGATACGGGTTTTCCGGCGCCAGGCGGTAGTCCGGCACGATCACGGTGGCCTCGGCCGCCTTGGCGAACTGACCGGCCGGTGCGCGATCGGTCCGGCTTGATCCGACGCAGTAGCCACCGCCATGGATCCACAGCAGCGTCCGCCGGCCCTTGGGCTCGCCGACGGTGACGCGCTCGCAGGGCACACCGCCGAGCTGCACCGCCTCGTGGCGCATGCCGCGCGGTGCCAGGCAGACCGAGGTCACCGCGGTCGCCACCCCGCGCTGAACCGCATACGGCAGGCGGCCGCCCAGCCAGGGGCGAACCCCGTGTCGAATGAACATGCGCAGCGCCGGGCGCAGGACGGGATCCATCATCTTCGCTCTCCTCTTTCTTATCGGCACCCGCAACCGCCGCAGGGGACATCTGCGCGCCGGCCGGGCGACTCTGCATCGATGATTCCCGCCCCCGACCCAATCCGGGAGGTGATTTGACGTCAATCAGGGGTGAATTCACGCCAAAATCGTTCTAAGCTGCCCTGCCACCGCCGATCCGGTCACCGATGCTGTCCGCCGACGAAGTCGAGGTCCCCAACACCTATCTGCGCCTGTTCCTGCGCACGCTGGGACAGGATGCCGCACTGCTGCGCGGCACCGGCCAGACCGTCGAGAGCCTCGACCGGCTTGGAGGGCGCCACAGCCTGGCGGCGTACGCGACCTTTCTGTGCAATGCCAGGGACGCTCTTGCCGATCCGGCGATCGGCCTGCGGATGGGCCGGATCACCCGCCTCGGGCACATGCACGGCCCGCTGAGCACCGCGCTGTTCAACTGCAACCACATGCAGGACGGCCTGCACCTGCTGCAGCGCTACGGCCCGCTGCGCAACGGCGGCGTGCGCCCGTACCTGGTCGACGAGGGCGCCTACGTCGGGCTGGATCTGAACTTCATCGTCGGGCTCGGCCCCGGCCACATCGCCGTCACCGAGATCCTGATGCTGGCGATCAACAGCCTGATCGCCGTCGTCTCGGCCTTTCACGCCCGCGCCAGCATCCTCGAATTCGACTACCCGCAACCGGCCTACGCGCATCGGTACCCGCAGGCGTTCACCGCTGCCGCGCTGCGGTTCGGGCAACCGCGCCTGCGCATCCTGGTGCCTCGCGAGCGCCTGCTCGACGGCACCGACATGGAGTCGGACCCGGCCTTGCGCGCGGGCGCGATCGAACGCCTCGAGCAGCAGCTCAACCGGACCGAACACCAGCTCGGCCATGCCGACCGGGTCCGCCTCGTGTTCAGCAACAACCCGGGCCATCTGTGGAAGCTGGCCGAAGTCGCCGCTCACCTGAACACGTCACCCCGCACCCTGCAACGCCGCCTGGATCAGGAAGGCCACGGCTACCAGGACCTGCTCGACGAGTGGGTGCGCAGCCAGGCGGACCTGCTGCTGGCCGAACCCCACCTGTCGGTCGAGAGCGTGGCCTCGCTGCTCGGCTATGCCGATATCAGCAACTTCCGCCAGGCCTGTCGCCGCTGGCATGGCATGCCGCCGGGCGCATTGCGACCGCGCCGCCGTCGCCGCGCCGGGACCTGACCCCCGCCACGGGTCGCCCGACGACCAGCCGCAGCAGCGGCTCCGACGGTGCAACCGATCGCCCCGCGGATGAGTATGCTAGCGACAGGCCCAGAACCGGCAGCGCATCGATCATGCAAGACCACAGGCGTTCGACCCAATCCCCTCGCCCGGCGCGCCGATTCGGCGCCGTTGCGCTGGCCGCCCTCGTCCTGACACCGGCGCTCTGCGGCGTCGCGCGGGCCGCGCCCGCCGGGTACAGCAGCCCATCGCGCTTCGTCGAAGGCGAGGTTCTGGTGCATTACCGCTCGGACGCCGCCGCGCTGCAGGCCAAAGCCATGCTCGGCACGCACGGCATGCGACTCAAGCGCGCGCTGGACAGCGGGCAGACCGTGCTGCTGGAACTGCCCGCGATCACCAGGGTCGCCGACGCGATCGCGGTGCTGCGCGACGATCCCGACGTCGCCTATGCCGAGCCGAACTTCCTCAAGCGGCGCCGCGCGGTGATCCCGGACGACCCGCTGTTCGATCTGCTCTGGGGCCTGCGCAGCACCGGCCAGGCCAACTTCGTTCCGGACGCGCCGGAGTACGCCAGCATCCCGGGCGCCGACATGCACATGATCACGGCCTGGGATGCCGACGACGACGGCGTTGCCGACCGCACCGGCGACGGCAGCGTCACCGTGGCCGTGATCGACGATGCGTTCGACCTCACTCACCCCGACTACGCCGCCAATCTCGTGGCGGGCCGGGATCTGAGCGGAGACGACAACGATCCGAGTCCCGACAACGACGGCCTGCAGGAACACGGCACCCTGGTTGTCGGCAGCCTCGGCGCGATCGGCAACAACGGCATCGGGGTCGCCGGGACGATCTGGAACGTCGCCATCATGCCGCTGAAGGTCAGCCGCATTCGCGACGCCCAGGTGGAACTCGACACCGCCTCGATCATCGCCGCCTACAACTACGCCCGCACGCACGGAGCCCAGATCGTCAACGCCAGCTTCGGCGGCCCGGACTACTCCCAGGCCGAGTTCGATGCGATCCAGGCCATGGCGGCCGCGGACATCCTGCTGGTGACGTCGGCCGGGAACTTCCAGTCCAATCTCGACGACGCGGTCGCGGCCTACCCGGCCAACTACGAGCTGCCCAATGTGGTCGCGGTGGCGGCCACCAACCGCCAGGACAACATCGCCAGCTTCAGTCAGTTCGGCCCGATCAGCACCGACGTGGCCGCACCGGGCCTGCAGATCGTCACGACGACGGTCGGCGGCGGCTACAACCCGCCGACCAACTGCGGCGAGGACGGCGGCACCTGCGGCGCCAACGGCACATCGTTCGCGGCCCCCTATACCGCCGGTGTCGCGGCGCTGATCCGCAACTACCATCCCAACGCCGACATGCTCGAAACCCGCGCACGCCTGATCGAAGGCGCCGATCCCGGCGTGTCGGGCGGCGACGCCGGCGAACTGAGCGCCGGCGGCCGGGTCAACGCCCGTGACAGTCTCGATCTCGATCCGCGCCCGGCGATCCGCATCCGCTCGGTTGCACTGGAGGACGGCGGCAACGCGCGACTCGATCCCGGCGAGACGCTGGACATCGCCGTCACCCTCGAAAACCTCTGGATGACCGCAACCGGCGTCGAGGCGACGCTAGCGGCGGGTGCCGGCTCGGTCTCTATCGCCGCCGCCACGCAGGCCGCCGGCACCCTGTCACGGGGTGCGACCGCGACCCTGCGCTTCCCGGTGACGGTGCTGGCGCAGTCCGCCCCCTACCGGCAGGTGACGTTCACCCTGCACATCAGCGCCAACGGCGGCGCGTACACCGCCACCCGCCATTTCCTCAAGGAGATCGCTCCGCTGCAGGCCGACACACCGGTCTCGGCGCAGTTGTCGACCGGTCTGCATGACGAATTCCACACCTATCACTTCGATTTCCCCGGCCTGCCAGCGGGCACGTCGCGACTGGTATTCCGCAGCAGCGCGAATGCCGACATCGACCTGCTGGTCAAGCGCGGCGAGCCGGCGCAGTACGACATCGATCTCGGCGCCGATCCGGAAGACGACCCGATCTTCTATACCAATGCCGACAAGATCGGCGGAGGCGACGACGGCAACGAGGCGGTGGTCTTCAGCTGCCCGCAGGCGACGGACACCTACTACGTGACAGTGGTGAACTACTCATTGAACGAAAACCTCGACTACAGCCTGGAAGCGTCGACCGAGTCTTCGTCCGCCGACCCCTGCTCACCGAACCATTCCAGTGGCGGAGGGGCGCTGGCGCCCTGGGCCAGCCTGTGGCTCGCTCTCGCCGCGGCGCTGCGGACCCGCCGCAGGCAGCGCCTGCGTCCGTGAGCACCGACTGCGCGATCCAGGTCTTCACGCGCGCACCGGTTCCCGGAGACTGCAAGACGCGGCTGATCCCGCGTCACGGCCCCCGGGGCGCCGCACGCTGGCACCAGCGTCTGACCGAACGAACGCTGGCGACCGTCCGCTCCAGCCAGGCGGATGTCGAGGTATGGGGTTCGCCGGACCTGCGCCATCCGATGTTCGGGACCATCCGCCAACGCGGGGTTCCGCTGCACCGCCAGTACGGCGCCGATCTGGGGGCGCGTATGCGATTCGCCCTGAACGACGCCGGACGCAGGGGCTACCCGCTGCGGGTGCTGGTCGGGACCGACTGCCCGGCACTGACTCCCGCGCATCTGACGGCGGCGATGCAGGCGCTGCGCGACGGCACGGATTGCGTGCTTCAGGCCGCGACAGACGGCGGCTTCGTCATGATCGGCAGCAGGGTGACGCTCCCGCCGTTCGCGTTGGGCACGGTGGACTGGAGCAGCGGACGGGAGCTGCGGCAAACCGTCCGGCGGCTGCGACACTGTGGATTGTCCACCCGGATCTTCGACGCCCTCGACGACGTCGATCATCCCGACGACCTGCGCAGGGCACGCCGCGCACGGCTGATCTGAAGATCGGCCCGGGGCTGCGCAAGCCGTCCGCATCACCGCGAAAAAGCTTACTCAACGCCATGAATTCACAGATCTTTTTAAGGCCTCTTTTCGCCGGAATTAAAGCCTGATAAAACCGCGCGCGAGTGCTGTTGAACGCGTGATCCGACGCCCCATCAGGAATCCTTGAGCATGCCCCGCAAGCCAAAAAAGCAGCAGACGCAGAGCGAGCCCAGCAAGAGCTACGACGAGTTTGTTGACGATTCCGACAGCATCGACGACGAGGACATCGATGTCGACGACGCCCTGCCGCAGTCGACCGAAAAGCTCCGGGATTGGCGCGACGTCGAGAAGTTCAAGGAAGAGCGCGCGCTGCGTCGCCTGGTGGACGACGATCTCGATATCGACGACCTGTAAGCACCAACCCCACCGCTGCGCCGCGGAACCTGCCCGCCCGGCTTGGGTGCCCCCTCGCCGCCATCCGCTGACACATCCCGGAACCAGTGCCCCGGCAAACGCCCTTCAGGGGACTGCCGGGAACTAGTGCACCTGCTGCGCGTTGGCGTCCTGACCGTCGATCCAGGCCAGCGCCTCGCTGGAGCGCTCGAACGGCAACGTGGCAATCCGACCGATCGCATTCTGCAGTTCGGGAGAAGGATCGATCGCCGCCGCCCGGCCCTCGGCCAGATCCGTGGCGAAGCTGGTCGCCCGCAGGCGCAGATAACGTTCTTCCATATAGTGGCCAAAGAGCACCGCGTTCTGTGCCGGGTAGTAGGCACGAACCCGCATCCAGTGCTTGGTCTGCGTCGCTGAATCGACCAGCGTGAACCAGCCCCCGGGCACCAACAGGATCGACAACAGTCCCTGCAGCTCCTTTTCCGGCGACAGTCCGGCCCCGGGCTGCGCCACGGCCCCATCGGCTGCGGTGGATGCCCGTTCTTCGGGACGATGCAGATAGGCCTGCAGCAGGCCGGACACGACCGTTTCCAGCTTCTCCTCGGAAAATCCGATCTGGGCGAGCCGGCGCGAGATTGCCGCCACGATTTCGGCCTCCTGCGTGGCGCGCTGCTCGGCCGTCAGATCGCCCGGCTCGAGACTCCTCAGAACCTGCTTCACCAGCGCCATGGTCTGCGTCCACGACGCGCCATCGACGCCGCTGCGGATGTAGTCCAGACACAGCAGGGGCCCGAACCCCGACAGCATCAATCGCATGATGCCGCTCGAGAGCTGGCGCTCTCCGATGACCCGGCGCAGCTCATGCGCCACGATCCGGCGCACGCGCTCGACGCGCGCCCGGTTCTTCTTCTGCTGTTCTTCTTCCTGCTCGCGAATGAAGGTTTCGGCAACATGCTCCTCGACCGGCGTCGCGGGCATCGTCTGCAGTTGCTCCGGCGCCAGATCGAATGCGCGCATCAGCGCCTCGACCAGCCCCTGCAACTCGGACACCATCTGCGGCGAAGGCGTCCCGTTGCTGCTGCCGAACTGCGACAGCATCTCGAACATGTCGTTGGTGGCCCGCCGTACCGGATGCTCCGGCTGCGTGAAAAACACCGGATCGGCCAGGGCCGACTTCAGCACCGGCAACTGCAACCGCGCCAGCAGGGGCTTGAGGCTGTCCGGCAGGCGCGGATCACGGAAATAGGCGTCGAACATCTGCGCGACCAGCGCCACGTTCTCCGGGGGCAGCCACGGCGGCGCGACCGGTCGCTGTCCGCGCGCGTAGGCCGAGAGGATCTGGTTGATTTCGGAGACCAGCACCGCGTCGCTGTAAAAGCCGCCCGATGCCGCGGCGCCCGGCCAGCCTCCGTTCGCGCCGGCACTGCCGGGGCCGAATCCGCCCGCCATCGCCGCGCCGCCCATCGGCATCGCCATCTCGGCGCCGGCACCCATCGCGGACGCGCCGAAGCCGGACGCAGTCCCCGGCGCGACCTCCGACATCCACGCCGGCTGCGCCTGTGCGCTGCCGCCAGCCATCGCGGCCCGTGGTTTCGGTCGCTGCTGCGACCGCTTGGCGTCGGCCCGCGCATCGACGGCCGGCTCGATCCCGTGGACCGCCAGCAACTGGTTGGCGCCGACGAAGACTTCCGACAGGCGCCCCACCACAACGCGATCGAACAGCTTGTAGATGACCAGTTTGATCGGGAAGTCGACGCTCAGATCGCGCATCGACGCCTGGAAGGCATGAATGATCCGGGCCGGCGCCATCGCGTCCGGTGCGAGCGCTCCACCACTGAGTTCGGCGAGGCGCGTCATCCGGCGCTGCAACTCGACCAGTTCGTGCGCATGCAGATTGGTCGCCTTCTCGGACATGTTGGAAACGGCGATCCGTTCTTCCAGCGCGTCGCCTTCCTGCAGCGACCACTGCGACATGTCATCGGGATCTGCGCCCTGTGATTCGGCGACCTCGTCGGCGAGCGTCGACAATGCCGAGCGCAGGGAATTCTGGAACGCGTCGATGATCTTGGCGCGCTGCACCCGAACGATGCGCATCGTGTCCAGATAGAGGCGCTGCTCGTCACCGCCTCGTGCCTTCTCGGCCGAGTCGAACAGGATGTCGTCGGCCTTTTCGAACATCTCCCGCAACTGCTCACCCAGGACCGACACCGCCATCTCGTGCAAGGCCTGCACGATGGGATTGCCCAGCGACGAACCGCCCGGCGTCGTGCGGCTCTGGTTGCTGCGCGTGGCTTGGGACGAGGCGGCGGTCATGGTCAGTGGGTCGGATCGGTCCTTCGGACAGGCAACTAACGCGCCAAGCTACCGCTCATGCCGCAACAGGGCGCTTCATTTGCTCAAAATATCATCGACATCGCAAACGAACTTCATGTTCCGCCATAGTAGCCGAACATTGCGTCACTTTTACCACAGGGCAATGGGAAATTTTTACCACCCGTGCCAGACGATGCTTACAAGCCGCTGGGCGGCTGTCTGATCCGGCACTGATTCAAGAAGTCAGCGCGCCCTGCGCTTGGAATGCGCGAGCAGGAACTCCATCTGATCGGCGAGGATGCGCCGGTTGGAGAGAATCAGATACTCGGCGCGATTGGGCGTATAGGGAATCGCCAGCAGGCGCATGTTCGCCTCTTCGGGCGTGCGGTCGTCCTTGCGCTGGTTACAGCCGCGGCAGGCCGTCACGCAGTTTTCCCAGGCCGAAGGGCCGCCGCGCGATACCGGCATCACGTGATCGCGCGTCAGCAGATGCGCGGGGAACCGCTGCCCGCAATAGAGGCACAACTGGCGGTCACGCTGGAACAGGGTCCGGTTGGTCAGCAACGGCACCCCGAAGCTGTGACGCCGCAGCCGTCCGGACACGGCGATGATCGACCCGATCTGGATGCGCGAACGCAGCCCGGACACGGCATTGACTCCACCGTGGACGACGAAGCGCCTGGCGCCGGCTTCCCAGCACACCCGTTCGCGCGCATACAGCGTCGCCGCGGTCTGCCACGGAATCCAGGATACCGGGACACCCCGGGTATCGAGCTTGAGAATCGCGGGGATGCTCTCCATCGATCTTGGCCACCTGCCTGTGGATCACATGCCCGCCCAGGACAACGCCTTCCGGAGCGGCGGTGTCTGAAGCCGGCAACGGCATTCAAGCACGCGCACATGACATGCGCTGGACAATATCTCGCCACCGAGTCCCGTGGCAAGCCGCGCAGCGGCAGTGTTTCGCCCCGTGCGGGGCGGATGCCCGGACGCCGACCGAGTGTGCCGGAACGACGTGCGGTCACCGCCGCTTGACTTGAATCAGCGCTCGCAGGCCGCACATTTGGATACAAGTTCATACCTTTTTCAGGACAGGATTCCCCCATGCGAATGGACAAGCTCACGAGCCGATTCCAGCAGGCGCTGGCCGACGCCCAGTCGCTCGCGGTCGGGCGCGACCATCCGGCGATCGAGCCGATCCACGTGATGCACGCGATGCTGCAACAGGACGGCGGCACCACCCTGCCGCTGCTGCAGAACGCCGGCGTCAACGTCGATCTGCTGCGGTCGCGTCTGGCACAGTCCCTGGACCAGCTGCCGCGGCTGTCGCAGGCCACCGGTGAGGTCAATGTCTCGCCGGATCTGGCACGCCTGCTCAATCTGACCGACAAGCTCGCCCAGCAGAAGGGCGACCAGTTCATCTCCACCGAACTGTTCGTGCTGGCGGCCGTTGACGACAAGGGCGAGGTCGGCGACGCGCTGCGCACCGCCGGCGGCCGCAAGGAGATGCTCGAAAAGGCGATCACCGACGTCCGCGGCGGCCACAAGGTCGACTCCGAAGGCGCCGAGGACCAGCGCCAGGCGCTGGAGAAGTACACGATCGACCTGACCGCCCGCGCCTCCTCAGGCAAGCTCGATCCGGTGATCGGGCGCGACGAGGAGATCCGCCGCGTCATCCAGGTGCTGTCGCGCCGCACCAAGAACAATCCGGCGCTGATCGGCGAACCGGGCGTCGGCAAGACCGCGATCGTCGAGGGGCTCGCACAGCGCATCATCAACGGCGAAGTTCCGGAATCGCTGAAGGGTCGGCGCGTACTGTCGCTGGACCTCGGCGCGCTGATCGCGGGCGCGAAGTTCCGCGGCGAGTTCGAGGAACGCCTGAAGGCGGTCCTGACCGATCTGGCCAAGCAGGAAGGCAACGTCATCCTGTTCATCGACGAGATCCACACGCTGGTCGGCGCCGGCAAGGCCGACGGCGCGATGGACGCCGGCAACATGCTCAAGCCCGCGCTCGCGCGCGGCGAGCTGCACTGCATCGGCGCGACCACGCTGGACGAATACCGCAAGTACATCGAGAAGGACGCGGCGCTGGAGCGGCGCTTCCAGAAAGTGCTGGTCGGCGAACCCAGCGTCGAGGACACGATCGCAATCCTGCGCGGACTCAAGGAGCGCTACGAGGTCCACCACGGCGTCGACATCACCGACGGCGCGCTGATCGCGGCCGCGAAGCTCAGCCACCGCTACATCACCGACCGCAACCTGCCGGACAAGGCGATCGATCTGGTCGACGAGGCGGCGTCACGCATCCGCATCGAAATCGATTCGAAACCCGAGGCGCTCGACCGCCTGCACCGGCGCCTGATCCAGCTCAAGATCGAGCGCGAGGCCCTGAAGAAGGAAGACGACGAAGGCGCGAAGCGCTCGCTGGCGACGCTCGAAGAGGAAATCGGCCGGCTCGAACGCGAGTACGCCGACCTCGAAGAGAAATGGAAGGCCGAGAAGGCCTCGGTCACCGGCTCGGCTGGCGTCAAGGAAGAACTCGAGCGCGCACGCCAGGAATACGAGATGGCGTTTCGCGCCGGCGATCACGGCCGCGCATCGGAGATCCGCTACGGCATCATCCCCGATCTGGAGAAGCGCCTCGCACAGGCCAGCCAGGACGGTGAGACGCCGAAGAAGTTCGAGCTGCTGCGCAACAGCGTGTCCGACGACGAGATCGCCGAGGTGATCTCGCGCTGGACCGGCATCCCGGTCTCGAAGCTGCTCGAGGGCGAGCGCGAGAAGCTGCTGCGCATGGAGGACGCATTGCATCAGCGCGTCATCTCGCAGGACGAAGCGATCACCGCGGTATCGAACGCGATCCGGCGTTCGCGCGCCGGCCTGTCGGACCCGAACCGGCCGATCGGATCGTTCCTGTTCCTGGGCCCGACCGGCGTCGGCAAGACCGAGCTGTGCAAGGCACTCGCCTCGTTCCTGTTCGACACCGAGGAAGCGATGGTCAGGGTCGACATGTCGGAATTCATGGAACGGCACAGCGTGTCGCGGCTGATCGGCGCGCCGCCGGGATACGTCGGCTACGACGAAGGCGGCTATCTGACCGAGGCGGTGCGGCGGCGCCCGTACTCGGTGATCCTGCTCGACGAGGTCGAGAAGGCCCATCCGGAAGTGTTCAACGTGCTGTTGCAGGTGCTCGACGACGGCCGTCTCACCGACGGCCAGGGTCGCACGGTGGACTTCCGCAACGCCGTGGTGGTGATGACGTCGAACCTCGGCAGCTCACTGATCCAGGACATGATGAGCCAGGGCGGTCAGGATTACGCCGCGATCAAGGAAGCGGTAATGGGCGTGGTGTCACAGCACTTCCGTCCCGAGTTCATCAACCGCATCGACGAGGCGGTCGTGTTCCACCCGCTGGGTTCGCAGCAGATCCGCGCGATCGCGGCGATCCAGACCCAGCACGTGGTCAAGCGCCTGGCCGAGCGCGGCATCAGCCTGCAGTTCACCGACGCCGCGCTGGACCGTCTCGCCGGCACCGGGTTCGATCCGGTCTACGGCGCGCGCCCGCTCAAGCGCGCGGTGCAGACCATGGTCGAGAATCCGCTGGCGCGGATGATCCTCGACGGACAGTTCGCCAACGGCGACAGCATCGAGGTCGACGCGTCGGGCGAAGCGCTCGAATTCCGGCGCCTCGACTGACATCGCCGCAACCGCGAGCCGGAACCGACGTTGCGTTGACATCGGTCAACGCAACGTCGGGCTCGGGACCGCTCAAATTGGACAAGGGTCACCATAAGGATCCGACGGGCGCGCTTTTCCGGAATCCCCTGGCCAGACGGCGATGATCAGATGCTGCAAGCGGTGTTGCGCTATATTACGATAATGATTCTTATCTACTGACCGATGAAGCTCCCGCCGATGCGCCTATCCGATCTGCCATACAAGACCCCGGCCACCGTTGTCGAGGTCGAGGATGCTGCGGATAGCGATCCGATCGCCCGGCGCCTGCGCGATCTGGGCTTCGTGCACGGCGAACCGGTGCGCGTCGTCGCCCACGGTCCGTTCCGGCGCGATCCGTTGCTGGTCCAGGTCGGCTTCACCCGCTTCGCCCTGCGCCGCGCCGAGGCACAGCGGGTCCGCGTCACGCCCGACGCGGCATGACCGTCATGGAAAACGTTCTCCATATCGCATTGGTCGGCAACCCGAACTCGGGCAAGACCGCCCTGTTCAACCGCCTCACCGGCAGCCGGCAGAAGGTGGCCAACTACGCCGGGGTCACGGTCGAGCGCAAGGAAGGCCGTTACACCAGCCCCACCGGCCGCAGCGTGCGCGTGCTGGATCTGCCGGGCACCTACAGTCTGAATGCCACCAGCCCGGACGAAGCGGTGACCCGCGACGTCTGCATGGGCCGCTTCGAGGGCGAAGCGCGCCCGGACCTGCTGGTCTGCGTCGCCGACGCGACCAATCTGCGCCTGCACCTGCGCTTCGTCCTGGAGCTGCAACGCCTTGGCCTGCCGATGGTGCTGGCGCTGAACATGTGCGACGCGGCGGCCAAGCGCGGCATCCGCATCGACGTCGAGGCACTGCAGGCCGGGCTCGGCATGCCGGTGATCGAGACCGTGGCGATCCGCCACCGCGGCACCAGCGAGCTGGTGCGGCGCCTCGACGGACCGCTGCCGCCGCCGACAAGCACCCCGGTGGCGCCGGGGGCGGACCTGCACGCCGAGGTCTCGCGTCTGCTCGCGACGGCGGTCACGGTCCCGCGGCGCACCGCGCGCATCGACGATGCGCTCGATCGTTTCTTCCTGCACCCGGTGTTCGGGCTGGCGATCCTCAGCGTCCTGATGTTCTTCATGTTCCAGGCCGTGTTCGCGTGGGCGGCCCCGCTGATGGACGGCCTCGACGCCGGCGTCAGCGCGGTCGGCGCCATGCTGGCGAACGTGGTCCCGCCGGGGCTGCTGCACAGCCTGCTGATCGACGGCCTGATCGCCGGCGTCGGCAGCGTCGTCGTGTTCCTGCCGCAGATCCTGATCCTGTTCCTGTTCATTCTCTTTCTTGAGGAATCCGGCTACCTGCCGCGTGCCGCGTTCCTGCTCGACCGGCTGATGGTCGGCGCCGGCCTGACCGGCCGCTCGTTCATCCCGCTGCTGTCGAGCTTCGCCTGCGCGGTGCCCGGCATCATGGCGGCACGCACCATCCAGGACCCGCGCGACCGCCTCGCGACAATTCTGGTCGCGCCCCTGATGACCTGCTCCGCGAGACTGCCGGTCTACGCCCTGCTCATCGCGGCGTTCGTTCCCAAGCAGCAGGTGCTGGGCGCATTCAACCTGCAGGGACTGGTGCTGTTCGGCCTGTACTTCTCCGGCATCGTCGGCGCGCTCGTCGTCGCCTGGGTGATGAAGAAGATCCGCAAGGACCAGAACGAGCACGCGCTGCTGCTCGAACTGCCGAGCTACCGCATGCCGAATCCCGTCGACATCGCGATCGGATTGTGGGAACGCGCGATGATCTTCCTGCGCCGCGTCGGCACCATCATCCTGTCGCTGACGGTCCTGTTGTGGCTGATGTCGAGCTTCCCTGCACCGCCGGACGGCGCCACCGGCGCGCCGATCGACTACAGCTTCGCCGGCATCATCGGTCATGCGATCCAGCCCCTCTTCGCCCCGCTCGGCTTCGGCTGGGAGATCTGCGTCGCGCTGGTACCGGGCATGGCCGCGCGCGAAGTCGCCGTGAGCGCGCTGGCCACGGTTTACGCGCTTTCGAGCACCGGCGACGACGCGGCCGGGCAACTGCTGCCGATCATCGCCGGCCAGTGGTCGTTGCCGACGGCCCTGTCCTTGCTGGCCTGGTACGTGTTCGCGCCGCAGTGCGTCTCGACGCTGGCCGTGATCCGGCGCGAAACCGAATCCTGGCGCACCGTCGCGCTGGCGGCGGGTTACCTGTTCGGGCTGGCCTATCTGGCGTCGATGCTGACCTACCAGATCGCGAGGCTGCTGACGTGACGGCCTACGACTTCCTCGAAGTCGGCGTCGTCGCACTGATCGTCGCCATCAGTCTCTGGGTCGTGCTCGGCACCTGGGCGCCGCGGCTGCGCCAGCGCCTGCTGCGCCGTATCGGCCTGGGTTCCGCGGCGGACGCCGCCGCCCCGGCCTGTGACGCCGGCTGCAGCGCCTGCGACGGTTGCAGCAGCGCGCCGCCACGCCGCCATCCGACCGAATCCGGCGCAGCAGAGCATCCCATCCGCTTCCAGCGCGCCGACTGACCCCCTCGCCCACGCCTCACGCGCCGTCCGTCCGATGGCCCGCGCGCAGGCGTGAGATAATCATCTGCTCCGCCCATCATTGCAGCGCCGGCCCAGACGCCGGGCGCCCCGTTCGTTCATCGTGAGCTTCTCGCCGCTTCATCCAGATCTGCCCGGCAACGGCCCGCTGCGGTGGCCCCGAATGCCCGGCGCCTCCCTCGCGCTGGCGACCGCGCGCGCCGCCGCGATGCATCCCGGCCTGACCGTCGTCGTCGTCGCCGGAGAGCAGCAGGCATACCGCATCGAGGAAGAGCTGCGCTTCTTCCTGCCGCCCGAGCTGACCCTGCTGCATCTGCCGGACACCGAGGTCCTGCCCTACGAGCAGTTCTCCCCGCATCAGGACATCCTGTCGCAGCGCTTGGCTGCCCTGGCACGGCTGCCGCAGACCCGCCGCGGCATCCTGCTGACGACGGCCGACCAGCTGATCCACCGCCTACCGCCGCGCCAGTGGCTCGAGAGCCGCGCCTTCGATCTGTCCTGCGGACAGACGCTCGACCCGATGCAGTTCCGGGAGCGTCTCGTCGCGGCCGGCTACCAGTCGGTATCGGAAGTGCAGGTTCCCGGCGAATTCGCGGTCCGCGGCGCCCTCGTCGATCTGTATCCGATGGGCGGCAGCGAGGCCTATCGCATCGACCTGTTCGACAACGAGATCGAATCGATCCGCACCTTCGATCCGGACAATCAGCGCAGCCAGGACAAGGTCGAGGCGATCCGGCTGCTGCCGGCCCGTGAGTTCCCGACCGACCGGGACGGCATCGAGCAGTTCCGGCGACGCTATCGCGAGTACTTCCCGGGCGACCCGTCGCGCTCGCGCATCTACAGCGAAGTCAGCAAGGGGCTGATGCCGGGCGGCATCGAATCCTGGCTGCCGCTGTTCTTCGAGCAGACCTCGGATCTGCTCGAATACCTGCCCGCCGACAGCCTGATCATCGCGCTTGACGATCTGGCCGGCGCACTGGAGGACGACTGGCGGCAGATCGTCGAACGTCACGAACGCTTCCACGGCGATCTGGAGCGGCCGCTGCTGCGACCCGGCGATCTGTTCGTCGCGCCGGACGACGTGCTGCGACGGCTCGGGGCGTTCTCCGCGATCAACGTGAGCGGCGACGCGCCCCCCCCGTCGGCGACGGCGCTGGACAATGGCGCCGAGCCCGTCAGGCGTTTCCTCGGCGACGCCACCGGCCGCGTGCTGTTCGTCGCCGAATCACCGGGCCGGCGCGCCGCCCTGCTCGACTGGCTCAAACCCCTCGGCATCCTGCCACGCGAGTACACCGACTGGCAGAGCTTCGCCGGCGACCAGAAGCGCTACGGCATCACCCTGGGACCGCTGCAGAGCAGCTTCGCCCTGTCCGCGGACGATCTGGCGGTGGTTTCGGAGGCCCAGGTCTTCGGCCTGCGGGCACCGACCCAGCAGTTGCGACGCAAGAACCGCGTGCGCGACCCGGACACCGTGCTGCGCGACCTGTCATCGCTGTCCGAGGGCGCCCCGGTGGTCCACGTCGAACACGGCGTCGGACGCTACCTCGGCCTGCAGAAACTCGACGCCGGCGGCATCGATGCGGAGTACCTGGTGCTGGAGTACGCCGGCGGCGGCAAGCTCTATGTTCCGGTGGCATCGCTGAACCTGATCCACCGCTACACCGGCGGTGACAGTGAAACCGCGCCGCTGCACACCCTCGGTTCGGATCGCTGGAGCAAGGCGCAGGCGCGCGCGCGCGAACGCGCCCACGACGTCGCCGCCGAGCTGCTGCAGATCCAGGCGCGCCGCATGGCAAAGCCGGGCCTACAGCTCGAATACGCCGACCCCGACTACGAGCAGTTCTGCCAGGGTTTCCCGTTCACGCCGACGCCGGACCAGCAGTCCGCGATCGATGCGGTCCTGGACGATCTGCGCTCGGGACGCACGATGGATCGCGTGGTCTGCGGCGACGTCGGCTTCGGCAAGACCGAAGTCGCACTGCGGGCCGCTTTCGCCGCGGCGCGTGCCGGTTATCAGGTCTGCGTGCTCGCACCGACCACGCTCCTGGTCGAGCAGCATGCCAAGAACTTCACTGACCGTTTTGCCGACTGGCCGCTGCGCGTCGGGGCGCTGTCCCGCATGCGTTCGGCAAAACAGCAGAGCGCACTGCTACAGGAACTGGCCGACGGCCGCCTCGACGTCGTCATCGGCACCCACCGGCTGCTGCAGGACGATGTGCGCTTCAAGAATCTCGGCCTCGTCATCGTCGACGAGGAGCACCGCTTCGGCGTGCGCCACAAGGAACGCCTGAAGAACCTGCGCGCCGACGTCAATCTGCTGACCCTGACCGCGACGCCGATCCCGCGCACGCTGAACATGAGCCTGGCGGGCCTGCGCGATCTGTCGATCATCGCGACGCCGCCGGCATCGCGGCTGGCGATCAAGACCTTCGTCGCCGAGTGGAGCAACGCGCTGGTCTATGAGGCCTGCCTGCGCGAGCTGCGCCGCGGCGGCCAGATCTACCTGCTGCACAACGAGGTCCGCGACATCGACGAGTTCGCGCGCAAGATCCAGGAGCTGATTCCGGAGGGACAGGTCCGTGTCGCCCACGGCCAGATGCGCGAACGCGAACTCGAGCAGGTGATGCTCGACTTCTATCACCAGCGCTTCAACATCCTGGTGTGCACGACCATCATCGAGTCCGGCATCGACGTCCCCTCCGCGAACACGATCCTGATCGATCGCGCCGACCAGCTCGGCCTGGCGCAGCTGCACCAGCTGCGTGGCCGCGTCGGCCGCAGCCACCACCGTGGCTACGCCTACATGCTGGTACCGAGCCGGCGCGCCCTGAGTCCGGAGGCGGAGAAGCGCCTCGACGCCATCGAAACGCTCGGCGATCTCGGCTCGGGCTTCGCGCTGGCGACGCACGACCTGGAGATCCGCGGTGCCGGTGAACTGCTCGGCGCCGACCAGTCCGGCCAGATCGAGGAAGTCGGCTTCACGCTGTACGCGGACCTGCTCAACCGCGCGGTCAAGGCGATCAAGACCGGCAAGCTGGAGGACACACCCTTCGGCGCCGCCGCCTGCGAACTGGACATGGGCGCGGCCGCCCTGATTCCCGATGACTACATTCCGGACGTCCATACCCGGCTGACGCTGTACAAGCGCATTGCCGAGGCGAGCTACGAGACCCAGCTGCGCGAACTCAAGATCGAGATGATCGACCGTTTCGGGCTGCTGCCGGAGGCCACCGAGCACCTGTTCGACACCGCGCGCCTGCGTGTGCTGGCGCAGGCATTGGGCATCGTCCGCATCCGCGCCGGCCTCAAGTCGATCACGCTCGATTTCGGGCCGCAGACCGCGATCGATCCGCTGCGTCTGGTCAAACTCATCCAGACACAGCCGAAGGTCTACCGATTGGAGGGGCAGCAGCGTCTGCACTGTGCGGGGCAATTCGAAACCTACGCGCAGCGCAGCGAACGCGCCGCCGAACTGTTGGCTACACTGGACGGGTCATCGAGCCCGTCGAAGGAGCGCTGAGTGTCTTCTGCCTGCATCCGTCTTTCCCGCCCGGCGCGTCGCCGTCACGCCTGGTGGGCCGTTCTGATGCTGTGCCTGGTCCTGCCGGTGCAGGCCGCGACCTACCGGGTCGACATGATCGTGTTCCTCAACAACATCGACCCGGGCGAACAGGGGCGCAAACCCGGATCCGCGCCGTCGGCGCAGGGCATCGATCCCGCCGACACCGCCGCCTTGGGCGCCGCCGGAATCCGGATCGTTCCGGACGCCGAGTTCGCCCTCAACGACGAATGGCAGCGCCTGCGCAACAGCGGCGCATTCCGCCCCCTGATCCGGCTGGCGTGGACCCAGAACGATCCGCCCGCAGAGCCCGGTCCGGCGCTGGCGATCCGCTACGGTCAGCCGATGGCCTATCAGAACATGGACAGCTTCGAATCGTTCGACGTCCAGCCGGTCGAAGGCACTGTGGCGCTGCTGCTGGGACGGTACCTGCACCTGGACGTCGACCTGCGCTACGCCGCGATGAGCGGTCCGGATCTGGTCACCTATCCCTTGAGCGAACGTCGCCGCATGCGTCGCGACGAGCTGCATCATCTCGACAGCGCCAGGCTCGGCGTGCTCGCCCGCGTCGTCAGAGTGGATCAATAAGCCGATGTCGTTCCGGACCCGCGTTGCCCGCCTGCTGTTGATCGCCTGCGCCGGCGGCACCGGAGCCTGCGCGACGCCCGCCGCCGAAGCCCCGCCCCCGCAGACGCCGTTGCCGCCGGACGCCTGCCGTGCCCTGCAACTGGACCGCGTACCACAGCTGACCCTGCCGCGGACGCTGCCCCCGCAGCACACCGACGACAGCAAGAGCGCGCCGCTGCAGATCGCACAGCCCTTCGGCATCGGCCGTACGCTGACCGGCAAGGGACGCTGGCAGGACGGCGCCGACGGCTGGTCATCGCTGACGCTGCGCCTGTATTCCGAGAACGCCCGATCGCTGTCGATCCATCTGTCCGGGGTCAGGCTGCCCCGGCAATCGGAACTCTGGTACTGCAGCGAGGACGGCCGCATGCGCCACGGCCCCTATCGTGACGCCACCGGTGGCGAGCTGTGGACGCCGGTCGTCGCCGGCGAGCGCGCTCTGATCCAGGTCTGGGTTCCGACCCGCACGCGGGGACAGTTCGAAGCGGTGCTGGAAAGCGTGCAGGGCGGATTCCGCTAGTGCGCAGCAGGCCCGTCCATTGAACGAACCCGTCCCCATGGCCGCATCGCAGGCCCGCACCGCGATCGTCACCGGCGGCACCGGCGCCATCGGAACCGCGATCTGCCGCCGCCTCGTCGCCAACGGCATGCGCTGCGCCGCGATCGGTCATCCGGGCGAGCGCGAACGCCTCGCGCAGGAGGCGCCGGACTTTCCGGTCCGGTTGGCCGATCTGACCGATGCCGCGGCGACCGCCGACGCCTTTGCATCGCTGCAGGACGAACTCGGGCCGATCGCCGTCCTCGTCAATGCGGCAGGCATCACCCGCGACGCGCGCTTCGTGAAGATGAGTGACACGCAGTGGCGCGACGTCATGGGCAGCAATCTCGACAGCGTGTTCCACAGCTGCAAGGCGGTGTTCGCAAGCATGTGCGAGCGCGGCTTCGGCCGCATCGTCAACATCTCGTCGGTCAACGGCCAGCGCGGACAGTTCGGCCAGGCCAACTACGCCGCAGCCAAGGCCGGCATGCATGGCCTCACGATGAGCCTGGCACAGGAAGGCGCCCGCCATGGCGTGACCGTCAATACCGTCGCCCCGGGTTACGTGCAGACTCCGATGACCGCGGCGATGCGAGCGGATGTCCTCGAACGCATCGTCGGCGAGGTCCCGATGCGCCGCATGGCGCAGCCGGAGGAGATCGCCGACGCGGTGGCCTTTCTGTGCAGCGACCGCGCCGCCTATATCACCGGCGCGCTGCTGCCGGTCAATGGCGGCCTGCACATGTCGGCCTGACACCGGCCGCAACCGCGGATTCAGGCGGCGGCGTCCGCCGCTGCCAGCGCCGGCAGCGCATGTGACAGGATCGCGCGCACCTTGGTCATCCCGTCCTCGATCGAGCGCTCGATCTCGGCGTGAATATCGCCCAGCCCCATGACCCCGGCCGCCCAGTTCACCGAAACCGCCAGACAGGCGTAGTCGATTCCGAGTTCGGCCGCCAGCGCCGCTTCGGGCATGCCGGTCATGCCGACCATGTCGGCGCCGTCGCGGCGCAGGCGCCGCACCTCGGCCGGGGACTCGAGCCGGGGGCCCTGGGTCACCGCGAGGACGCCATTGCCGGCCGGCGACACCCCCGCCGCACGCGCGCCATCGATCAGCGCCGCCCGCAGCCGCGGCGCATACGGCCGGGTGAAATCGACGTGCGCGAGCGCCGAACCCTCGCGTCCGTCGGCATAGGTGTGCTCGCGTCCGTAGGTGTAGTCGATCACATCGTCCGGGATCGCAACCTCCCCCGGCGCGAACCAGTCGGCGATTCCGCCGACCGCGGCGATCGCAACGACCGACCGGACCCCGAGATCCTTGAGCGCCCACAGATTCGCCCGGTAGTTGATCGCGTGGGGAGGGAACCGGTGGCCTTCGCCATGTCGGGCGAGAAACAGCGCGCGGACGCCGTAGACCGTGCCCTCGATCAGCGGCGCCGACGGCGCGCCGTAGGGCGTTTCGACTTCGCGACCGCGCTCGACCGCCAGGCCCGGCCAGCGATTCATCCCGGTACCGCCGATCACTGCAATGCTGCTCATAATCCCTTGACCGCGTAGATGGCCGGCAACTGCCGCCAATACTCGTGATAGTCCATGCCACAGCCGAACACGTAGCGGTCGACGACCGACAGGCCGACGAACTCGGCATGCGCGCCTTCGGCGCGGCGATCGTGCTGCTTGTCCGTCAGCACCGCCACTCTGAGCGACGCCGGCGCCATCGCCTCGAGCTCGCTGCGAATGGCGACGAGGGTATGCCCCTCGTCGAGGATGTCGTCGATGACCAGGACATGACGCCCGCGAATCCGCGCCGCGTCCGGCCGGTGCTTCCAGACCAGCCCACCGCCACTGGTCTGGCCGCGATAGCGCGTCGCATGCAGATAGCCGATCTCCAGCGGAATCGCCAGACGCCGGGTGATCTCGGCGGTGGCATGCATGCCGCCGATCATCACACTCATGATCAGCGGATTGAGTCCCGCGTAGGCCTCGGCAAGCTGCGCCGCCAGACGGTCGTAGGCACGCTCGACCGCCGCGGCGTCGTGCAGGCAATCGGCCTCGGCCAGAACGGTCTGTGCCTGCTCGGGGGTAACGGACATATGAACTCCTCCCAAGCCCGGTGTCACACCGCGCGCCGGTACAGCCGCTGCAGGCGCGCCGAACCGGTCTTGCGCGGCTTGACCGAACGCAGCGCGTCGAGCAGTTCGATCACCGCCGGCCGGTCGTTGCACACCGGCAGCATGTCGCAGCCCGCCGCCAGCGCCATGCGGGCGCGGTCCTCCATGCTGCCGACGGTGGCCGCGCCACCCATCGACAGATCGTCGCAGAACAACGCGCCGCCGAAGCCGAGTTCGCGCCGCAGGATGTCGCGGATCCACTTGCGCGACAGCGACGCCGGTGTCTCGTCCACCGCCGTGTAGCGCACATGCGCCATCATCAGCGACTCGATGCCGTCCTCGATCAGCGCCCGGAACGGCTGCAGCTCGGTCGCCCGGATCTCGGCCTCGGTGCGCCGATCGATCGGCAGTTCCACGTGCGAATCGGCCCGCACCGCCCCATGGCCGGGGAAATGCTTGCCGGTCGCGGCCATGCCGACATCATTGAGACCGCGACGGAAGGCCCGCGCCAGTTCGACGACGGTCTCCGCCTGATCGGAAAACGCGCGATCGCCGATCACCGTGCTGACCCCGTGATCAAGGTCGAGCACCGGCGCAAAACACAGATCGATGCCGAAGGCCGTCAGCTCGCTGCCGATGGCGCGACCGGCCTCGCGCGCATCCTCCTGCGCCTGCGCGGCATCCTCCAGGTAGCGATGCCCGTAGCTGCGCATCGCCGGGATCCGCGAGAAGCCGACGCGAAAGCGCTGGATCCGCCCGCCCTCGTGGTCGACCGCCAGCAGCAGGCGCGGATCGCGCAGGCTCAGGATCTCGTCGCACAGGGCCTTGAGCTGCTGGTGGTCGCGGTAGTTCCGGGTAAACAGGATCACCCCGCCGACCAGCGGGTGGCGCAGGATGTCGCGGTCCTCGGGCTGCAGCTCGAGCCCGCCGACGTCGACCATCAATGGCCCCAGAACCGCGGATTCTTCTGTTTTCAACTTGTTGTTATTCGTGGAGCTCAACTTCGGTACCCACCGTCACCCGATCGAACAGATCGATGACATCCTGATTGCGCATGCGCACACAGCCTTTCGATACGGGCGCCCCCAGCTCATCCTCGTACGGCGTGCCATGCAGATAGATGTAGCGTCGAAACGTGTCGACGCATCCGAGCCGGTTGCGTCCGAGCTCGAGCCCGGACAGCCAGAGAATGCGGCTGAGGATCCAGTCACGCTGCGGATCGCGCGCATGCAGTTCGGGCGACCATACCTCCCCCGTCCATCGCCTTCCGCGCAACACCGCGCCGCACGGCAGGCCGGCCCCGATTTTCGCACGAATTCGATGACGGCCGCGCGGCGTGCATCCCGACCCCTCGATCTCGCCGTTGCCGTTGTACCCGGTCGACACCGGGTATTCGGCCAGACACCGCCCCTGTTCCCACATCCGCAGGCGCTGGGCCGTCAGATCAATCTCGATCCGCATCGGACCAGGTCCGGTAGGGGTGCAACGCCAGGTAATGGTTGTAGTAGCGCCGATCGTCGGTCAGTTCGCGACCGAGCCAGGACGGCCGCACCAGCGTCTGGTCGGCACTCTCCAGTTCGACTTCGGCCACGACCAGCCCGGCGTTGTCACCGAGGAACTCATCGACTTCCCAGACCACGCCATCACGCTCGATCAGGTGGCGGCGCTTGTGCAGGCCACCAACGCTGAGCGCGTCCAGAATCTCCTGCCCGTCGGCCAGCGGGATCGGGTAGTCGTATTCCGCGCGGGTCGACCCCACCACCGCGGCCTTGATGTTCAGGCGCGCCTGATCGCCCTGGATCCGGACCCGCACCGATGCCCGCCCGCCCTCGGTTCCGAGATAGCCCTGGCGCATTTCGATGGTCCGGCTGACTTCCTGTCGCCACAGCTCGCCCAACACCTCGAACTTGCGTTCGATCTCGATCGCCATCAGTCGCCCCTGACGAACAACGCCATGCTTTCGACATGGCTGGTGTGTGGAAACATGTCCATGACACCGGCCCGCGCGAGGCGGTACCCGTGCTCATGGACGAGCATGCCCGCATCGCGCGCCAATGTCCCCGGATGACAGGACACGTACAGGATGTGGGACGGCTTGCGCGCGGCGACCACCGGCAGGATCTCGCGGGCACCGGCCCGCGGCGGGTCCAGCAGTACCTTGTCGAAAGCCGGCTGCAGCCACTCGGCTCCGGCATCGGCCTTGAACAGATCGGCCTTCTCGAAACGGACGGACAGTCCGTTGCGCTCGGCGTTGTCACGGGCGCGGGCGACCAGCCCGGCCTCGCCTTCGACCGCGACGACTTCGGCCCCGCGCCGGGCCAGCGGCAGAGAGAAATTGCCGAGGCCGCAAAACAGTTCGAGCACCCGTTCGCCGGGCGCAAGCTGCATCCAGTCCATGGCCTGATTCACTGTCTTCTGGCTGATGCCGCCATTGACCTGGATGAAATCGGACGACTCGAAGCGCAGGCTCAGCGCGCTGCCGTCGGGCGAATAGCTCAGAACCGGAACGTCTTCGCGCAGCGGGCGGATCGTATCCGGACCGCCGCTCTGCAGATAGATATCGAACCCCGCGGTCGCACCGAACTCGGCCAGGCGCCGAATGTCGTCGTCACTGGGCGCCTCCAGCACCCGGAACACCAGCGCCACCGTATCGGCACAGGCCACCTCGATCTGCGGGACGCGGCGATTGATCGACAGCCCCTCGACCAGCGCGCCGAGCGCCCGCAGCTGTTCGCCGACCCGCGGATCGAGCACCTCGCAGCGCTCCAGTGCCGCGAGAAAACTGCTGCGCCGCTCGCGGAACCCGACCAGCACCCCGCCCTTCTTTGGCACCAGCTTGACGCCGAGCCGCGCACGACGCCGATAACCCCAGACCGGCCCGGTGATCGGCGGCGCGATCTCGCCGGCCTGCACCTTGCCGACGCGGGCCAACTGATCGATCAACTGTTTCTGCTTGAAGGCGATCTGCTGCTCGGGGGCCAGGTGCTGCATCGAGCACCCGCCGCAGACACCGAAATGCGCGCACTTCGGCTGCACGCGATGCTCGCTGGCCACCTCCACGGCGACGCATTGCCCCTCGTCGACATCCTTGGAGACGCCGACATACTCGAAACGGACGCGTTCTCCGGGCAGGGCATCCGCAATGAACGTCGCCTTGCCGTCGATCCGCGCGACGCCGCGGCCCTCATGATCCAGATCGATGATCTCGGCGGGGAACTCACCCGCCGGCAACGGTTTGCGCCGTGCCATTCACACCACCCACGCGTCGAGGAACTCGGCCAGATGCGGCGCATCGGCCCCCTCGAGGTACTGGCGCACACGCTGTTCCTCCTGCGCATGCGCTTCGTGCGACAAACGTCCCCGCATCAGTTCGAATTTCAGATACACCAAATAGGTATTCAGCACGTCGGTTTCACAGTAGTTACGGATGTCGGCCAGGCGACCTTCGCGATAGGCGTCAAACACCTTGGAGCCGTCCATCCCGAGCTTGCCGGGAAACCCCAGCAGCACCGCGATCTGGGTCAGCGGCGCATTCTGGCGACCGCTGTAGAGCGCCAGCACATCCATCAGATCGGTATGGCGGAACTGGTAACGCCCGATGTAATTGTCCCACTTGGTCTCGCGGTCGAAGTGGCCGGTATCCCAGTAGCGCGGGGCGACACAGCCGTGGATCAGCCCGCGGTAATGCAGCACCGGCAGATCGAAACCGCCGCCGTTCCACGACACCAGCACCGGACGGTACTTCTCGATGCCGTCGAAGAACCGCTGGATCAGCTCGGCCTCCTCGGCGTCCTCGTCGCCGATCGACCACACCTTGAATGCGTCGCCGTGGCGCATCACCACCGAGATCGCGACGATACGCTGCAGATGCGCGGGCATGAAGTCGTTGCCCTTGTCGGCCTGACGCTGGGTCTTCATCGCCGCCCAGACGTCGTCGTCGCCGAGCGCGTCGAGGCCCAGCACACGCCGGCCGCCGTCCAGATCCGGCACCGTCTCGATGTCGAAGACCAGAATCGGTTCCCGCAATGCGCTCATCGTCCCCCCCGCCGCCTCAGGCCGGAAACACGCCGGTGGAGATGTAGCGGTCGCCGCGGTCGCAAATGATCGCCACGACCGTCGCCTGGTCGAGTTGCTTGCACAGCTGCAGCGCCGCCCACAGCGACCCGCCCGACGACGGCCCGCAGAACAGCCCCTCGACACGGGCGGCCTGCCGCATCGTCTCTTCGGCGTCCTGGCTGGCGACCTCGATCACGCGGTCGACACGTTCAGCCTCGAATATCTTCGGCAGATAGGCTTCGGGCCATTTGCGGATGCCCGGAATCGAGGATTCGCCATCCGGCTGGACGCCGACGATCTGGACGTCCGGATTCTGCTCCTTGAAGTAGCGCGAGCAGCCCATGATCGTGCCGGTCGTGCCCATCGCGGAGACGAAATGGGTGATCCGTCCCTGGGTCGCCTTCCAGATTTCCGGCGCCGTGCCATCGTAGTGGGCGCGCGGGTTGTCCGGGTTGCCGAACTGATCGAGCACCCTGCCCTTGCCCTCTTCCTGCATCTGCAGGGCAAGATCGCGCGCACCCTCCATGCCCTCCTGCTGGCTCACCAGCACGATCTGCGCACCGAAGGCTTTCATCACCGCTCGACGTTCCGCCGACATATGCTCGGGCATGATCAGCGTCAGGCGGTAGCCCCTGACCGCGGCGGCCATCGCCAGCGCGATGCCGGTGTTGCCGCTGGTCGCCTCGATCAGCACGTCGCCCGGCTTGATCTCGCCACGCTCCTCGGCTCGGCGGATCATGGAATAGGCGGGCCGGTCCTTGACCGAGCCGGCCGGGTTGTTGCCTTCGAGCTTGGCCAGCAGCGTGTTGTTGCCGATCCCCGGCAAGCGTCGCAACTGGACCAAAGGCGTATTGCCGATATAGTCGGCGAGTGTGGGATAAGTCATCGAACGAATTTTAGCGGGCATGGACCGGAAACGGTGAGAACCGACAACCCCAGCAGCCGGCGGTCAGCCTTGATGCCGGGCAGCGTACTGGCGCTGCTCGCGGGCATTGTCATGGCTGCGCTGGCGGCGTTGTTGGCCGTCGACATGCCCTCGACCACGCAGCTGAACCGGATCCTGATCGGCGCCGGACTGGGCGGACTGGGCATTGCGCTGCTGATTGTCGCCCATCTGCGCCTGCGACGCGCACTGTCCGAACTCGAGCGCGGGGTTCGCGCACTCGGCAGCGGGCGCGCCGAGGTCCGCATGGCCGACAACCTTCCCGGCAGCCTGGGCGCGGTTGCCCAGGACCTCAACCGGGTGGCCCAGCAGCTGACCCTGCTGCGCAACCAGTTCGACGAACGGGTCGCCGCGCACACCCAGCGTCTCAAGATCGAGCGCGACCAGCTCGTTGCGCAGAACCAGAACCTGCGCAGCGCCGCCGGACAGGCGCAGGAGGAGGCGCGCGCGCAGAGCGAACTGTTGTCCGGCCTGTCCCACGAGCTGCGCACCCCGCTGACCGGCATCCTCGGCTACACCGACCTGCTGCGCCGCTCGGGCCTCAACATCGAACAGTCGCATCAGCTCGAAACCCTCGAGAAATCGGCCCGCACCCTGCTGACGATGATCAATGACCTGCTCGACTGGAGCCGGATCGAGGCCGGACGGCTGCGCCTGAACGAGGAAACCTTCAACCTCATCGACTCGATCGAGGACACCTGCGCGTTGCTGGCGCCGCTGGCATACGAGAAGGACCTGGAGCTGGTTCGCATCGTCTATCACGATGTCCCGCGTCAGCTGCGCGGCGACGCCCAGCGCCTGCGCCAGATCCTGACCAATCTGCTGTCGAACGCGATCAAATTCACCGAGCACGGCGAGGTGGTCCTGCGGGTGATGCGGGAGCGCGAGGACGCCGGCCGGGCATGGCTGCGGTTCTCGGTCACCGACACCGGCGTCGGGATCGAACCCGAGCAGCAGTCACGCCTGTTCCAGCCCTACCGGCAGGTCGGGCGCCCGTCGGTTCACGGCGGCAGCGGCCTGGGCCTGTCGATCACTCGCAAACTGACCGAGCTGATCGGCGGCGAAATCAGCCTGAGCAGCTCGCCCGGCCAGGGTTCGACTTTTTCGGTCCTGCTGCCGTTCAAGCTCACCGCGGAAGCCGAATCCGCCCCGACCCACGACCGCAGCCTGTCCGAGCGCAGCGTCTGGATCTACGAACCGCACGCGACCGCACGGCTGGCGCTGGTGCACTGGCTGGAATTCTGGGGCATGCAGGTCCGCGCCTTCGATGATCCGCAGACCATCACCTCGACATTGAAGCGCGGCGTGGTGAAACCCGATCTGGTGATCGCCGGCCTCAAGCCCCCCGACACCGAAAACCCCGCGATCCGCGACCTGCTGGCCGCGTGCGCGGCTCACGAACCGCCGTTGATGGCATTGGTGGCATCCGCCGCCCTGCCGCTGCACGACGCGATCTGCGATGCCGGCGCGGCGGCCTGTCACCCGAAATCGCTGGGCCGCCAGCGGCTGCACGACGAGGTCCTGCGCCTGACCACCGAAGCCTCGGCACCGACCGCCCAGCCGCTGCTGGGACGCCGCGCGCTGGTGGCCGACAACAACCTTACCAACCGGCGCTATCTGAGCGTGCTGTGCCAGAGCCTCGGCCTGGAGGTGATCGAAGCTGCCGATGGCCGTGCGGCCGTCGGCCTGTGGGAACGCGAGCGCCCGGGCATCGTCCTGCTCGACGCCCACATGCCGGGGCTCAGCGGCGCCGAATGCGCACAGGCGATCCGCAGGCTCGAAGGCAGTGGCGCGCGCAGCCGCATACTCGCGGTCAGCGCCCACCTCGAACCGGAGGAGCGCCTGGCCTTCCTCAACGCCGGCGCCGACGAGATCCTGATCAAGCCCTTCGACGACCGCCAGCTGCTGCGCGCACTCGAACCGGCGGCGGCCGGCAACAAGCCCGTCGCCGCAAAACTGACGACCGACCCCGAGCTGCTGAGCCTGCTGTGCGAGGAGCTGCCGCAGCAGTACGCGGACCTGGAGCGCGCCTTCGGCGATCGCAATCTCGACGCCGCCCGCGACGCCGCCCATACCCTGCGCGGCACCGCCGCCTTCTATCATCTGGCAAGCCTGCGTCAGACCACGTCGGCGCTGGAAGACTGGCTCAAGCGCGCCACCGGCCTTCAGGCCGGCGTACAGAGTCGCCGCGAGCTGGACAATGTGCGGCGCGCCGTCGACGAAACCCTCTCGGCGATCAATCGCCCCTGAACCCGGACCCGACCCGGCGGCGGATCAGATGCCGTCGTCGCCTCCACGGCCGACTGGCCTTCAGCCGTGGCGCGCCTCGAACATTGCCCGCCGCATCTCCGCCACCGCTGCGGGCAGGCCGACGTAGAGCGCACGCGCGATGATGCTGTGGCCGATGTTCAGCTCCACGATCTGCGGAATACGGGCGATCGCGGCAACGTTGTCCAGATGCAGGCCGTGACCGGCGTGCACCTCGAATCCGGCCTCTTGCGCACGCGCGGCAAAATCGGCGATGCGTTTGAGTTCGGCTGTCTGGGCGCGCCCGCGCCGATCAGCGTAGGCCCCGGTATGAATCTCCAGGTGCGGAGCGCCGGTCCGCCTCGCCGCAGCGAGCTGACGCGCCGAGGGATCGATGAACAGCGCCACTTCGATCCCGGCCCTGGCCAGGCGCGCGCAACCGGCGGTGACCCGTTCGATCTGGCCGGCCACATCGAGCCCGCCCTCGGTGGTCAGCTCCTGGCGCCGTTCCGGGACCAAGCAGACGTAGCGCGGCTTGATCCGGCAGGCGAAGGCCAGCATCGGCTCGGTCAGCGCCATTTCCAGATTGATCGGCACCGGACAGGTCCGTTTCAGACGACGGACATCGTGCTCCTGGATATGCCGCCGGTCCTCGCGCAGATGGATCGTGATGCTCGCGGCGCCTGCGGCGGCCGAGATCAGCCCGGCTTCGACCGGATCCGGATACGGCGTACCCCGCGCCTGGCGCACCGTCGCCACGTGATCGACGTTGACGCCGAGACGAATCGGATCGGCTGCGACGGAGCGCACGCGGGAGCCGGATGAGGCGGAGGTTCGGGGCATGGAATACGGAAGCAGGGACTGCGCGGAACGCCGATTCTACTGCAGCGCGTCTACTGCAGCGCGTCTACTGCAGCGCGCATCTGCCTGAGCAGCTTCGGCGTCTGCAGCTCGCGCCCGCCGAGCTGGCGCGTCAGTGCCTCGCGCAGCAGATGGCGGACATCCTGGAGCACCTCGGCATCGTCGACGAGCCGGTCATCGCGCAAGGCGATCAGGCTGCGCCCCGAATAGCCCCGCGCGGCTTCGAGCGGCCCCAGATCCCAGTCGTAGTGGTAGCGCGACGACGCTTGCAGCTGCGTCGGCAACAGCAGGCCATAACCGATCTCGGCCAGCAACCGCATCTCGAACCGTCGCAGCACTGCCTGCACGACCCCCGGACCACCCCGCAACTGCGGCAGCGCCGAGGCGTAGGCATCGTAAAGACCGGGGTGGGCATCCTGTCGCTGCAGCAGGCGGGTCAGCAGTTCGTTGCAGTACCACGCCAACAGCACTTCCTCCCCGCTCAGGAGAGTCGGTGGCGCCGCCGCCTCGGCGCCGGTCAGGGTCCCGACCTCTCCGTTGAGGCGCCACGACAGCAGCAGCGGGCGGAACGGCTGCAGCACACCGCGTAACTTGGACCTGGCGCCGCGCGCACCGCGCGCGACCAACGCGATGCGGCCATGCTCGCGACTGAAGACCTCGACCAGCAGACTGGTGTCGCTGTACGGCCGCGATGCCAGCAGGTACGAGGCTTCGAGATGGACGCTCTGACGCATGTCCGCCGCACCCGGTCCGCGCGGCTAGGGCCTGTTGACGCTATGGACGATCGCAACGATTGCCATCGTGTCAACAGGCCTTAGTCGTCGCCGGTCAGTCCGAAGCGACGCAATGCCTTGAGGTCGTCACTCCAGTTCTCGCGGACATTGCACCAGAGCTTCAGGAACACCTTGTGTCCGAACGTGCGCTCCAGCTCCCGCCGTGCCGCGGTGCCGATCTTCTTGAGCGTCTCGCCCTGTTCGCCGATGACGATCTTCTTCTGGCTCGCGCGCTCGACCCAGATCACCGCGCTGATGCGATCGATGCCTGGCTCGCGCTCGAAGTGCTCGACCTCGACGGTCAGCGAGTACGGCAGCTCCTTGTGCAGGTTGCGGGTCAGCTTCTCGCGTACGACCTCGGCAACGGTGAAGGCGTCGTCGTGTCCGACGACCTGACCTTCCGGATACAGCGGCGGCCCTTCCGGCATCTGTCCGAGAATCTCGGCCGCCAATGCATCCAGATTGCTGCGCCGGGTCGCCGACACCGGAATCACGAATGCGAACTCGCGCATTGCCGCCAGACGCTGCAACTCGGGCAGCAGGACGGCCTTGTCCTCGCAACGGTCGACCTTGTTGACGACCAGACCGACCGGCACGTCGCTGCGCGCCAGCCGCTCAAGCACGGCCTGGTCTTCGTCGGTGAAGCGGCCGCTCTCGACCACGAACAGCACGAGGTCGACGTCGCGCAGGGCGCCGGCGGCCGCGTCGTTCATCATGCGGTTGAGCGCGCGCTTCTGCAGCCGGTGCAGGCCGGGGGTGTCGACGAACACCACCTGGCCGTCGTCGGCGTGCAGGACGCCCTGGATGCGATGACGGGTCGTCTGCGGCTTGTGCGAGACGATGCTGACCTTGCGGCCGACCAGGGCGTTGAGCAGCGAGGACTTGCCGACGTTGGGACGCCCTGCGATGGTGACGATTCCGCTACGCATTGAGGTGTTCGGTTCCTTCCAGCCGCCCGAGCAGACGCTCGGCGGCACATTGTTCGGCCGCTCGGCGGCTGCTGCCCTCCGCCTCGGAGGCGTCCCCGGCGTCCGCGAGCTGGCAACGGACCTGGAAACGTCGCGCGTGCGGCGGTCCGGACTCGCTCAGAATCTCGTACGACGGCAACGGCCGCGCGCGCGCCTGCAGCCATTCCTGGAGGCGGGTCTTGGCATCCTTGAGTTTCTCCGGATCTGGCAGTTGCTGCAGGTCTTCCTCGTAGAGGCCGAGCACCACGCGCTGCACCTCGGCAAAGCCGCCGTCGAGATAGATCGCCCCCAGCACCGCCTCGAGCGCGTCGGCGAGGATCGAGTCACGCCGGTACCCGCCCGACTTGAGCTCGCTTTCGCCCAGTCGCATGCAGTCACCCAGCGCCAGCTCGCGCGCCAGCCGCGCCAGTGTCTCCTCGCGGACCAGGCTGGCCCGCAACCGCGACAGCGCGCCCTCCTCGACCTTCGGCTTGGTCGCGTACAGCGCCGCACCGATCACGAAGTTCAGCGCACCGTCGCCCAGGAATTCGAGCCGCTCGTTGTTGTGGGCGCTGACACTGCGATGGGTCAGCGCCTGGTCCAGCAGTTGCGGATCGGCGAAGCGGTACCCCAGCCGCGCCTGCAGCCGCGCCTCGAAACTACTCGGATCCGACATTGGCCAGCGGGACGTCGGCGGCGAAGTCGAACACGATCGAGATGTTGTAGAACAGATGCTCGCGCGCCTCGTATTCGTAGCTCAGGTAGCGTCCGTTCTTGCCGCGCTTGACCTTGACGTCGGCGGGCTGCAGGTAATTGATGTCCTCGATGTCCCAGTAACGCTGCAATTCCTTGCGCAGGGTCACGACGTCCGCGCGCCCGTTGCCGGGATCGCCGGCGACCTTGCTGACCGAGCTGGCGATCTTCATCTGATTCAGATACACCGGCAGGCTCTTGACGCCGACGATCGCGAAGAACGCGATCACGCCGAGCACGAACAACGTCCCGAACCACCCGAGTCCCAGCTGACGGCTCCGCATACCCATGTTGTCCTCCTGTTCCCGCTAGTGAATCGACGTTCCGATCCGGTCGAAGTCGACGCGCGTCCGCTCTCCGTCCCAGGACATCCAGATCAGGAAAGCCTTTCCGACCAGATTGCGCTCCGGCACGGTGCCCCAGCGCCGGCTGTCATCCGACCCGTCACGATTGTCGCCCATCATGTAGTACTCGCCAGCGGGCACGACGAACTCGAAATCGTCGGGCGGTCGTGCCGGGTTGACGAGAATGTGGTGTTCAACGCCGCCCAGGTTCTCATCCATGCGGTAGATCACGCCCGGCGGCGGCATCCCCGGTGCGGCGTAGGCCCCCGCCGGCTGCAGCTCCGCCGGTTCGCCGTTGACCGTCAGCTGCTTGTTCCGGTACGCAATCCGATCGCCCGGCAAACCGATCACGCGCTTGATGAAATCCTTGCTCGGGTCGACCGGCCAGCGGAACACCACCACGTCACCGCGCTCGGGCTCGCCCATGCCGACGAACTTGGTGTGGAACACCGGATCGCGGAAGCCGTAGGCGAACTTGTTGACCAGGATGAAATCGCCGACCAGCAGCGTCGGGATCATCGATCCGGACGGAATCCGGAACGGCTCCGCCAGGAACGAACGCAGCAGTAGCACCACGGCGATCACCGGGAAGAAGGAGCGACAGAAGTCGACGAAGGCGTTCGGCCCGCCGGCATCGCCGGCGCCCTCCCGACGGGGCGCAAGCACCCACTTGTCGAGCGCCCAGAAGACGCCGGTGATCAGCGTCAGCACCGTCAGAATGACTGCAAAATCGAAATGAACGTCGGACATCAGATCTCAGGACTCTCGTTACCGTCAGGATCGGCGGCCGGCACCATTCCCGGTCGCCTCGCGTTCTGACCGCCCGGTCGGCAGGCCGTTCACTTCTTGCGATCGACTCCGAGCACGGCGAGGAATGCCGCCTGCGGAATTTCGACGTTGCCGACCGACTTCATGCGTTTCTTGCCTTCCTTCTGCTTCTCAAGCAACTTGCGCTTGCGGCTGACGTCGCCACCATAACATTTGGCAAGCACGTCCTTGCGCAGAGCCTTGACCGTACTGCGCGCGATGATCTTCGACCCGATCGCCGCCTGGATCGCGATGTCGAACATCTGCCGATGGATGACTTCCTTCATCCGTTCACACAAATCGCGCCCACGCGGATAGGACGCATCGCGATGCACGATGCTCGCCAACGCGTCGACCTTCTCGCCGTTGACCAGCACGTCCAGGCGCACCAGATCGGCAACCTGGAAACGCACGAATTCGTATTCGAACGACGCAAAGCCGCGCGAAACGCTCTTGAGGCGGTCGAAGAAGTCGAGCACGACCTCTGCCATCGGCATCTCGACTTCCATCTGCACCTGCGAGCCGAGATAGCGCAGATTCTTCTGAACGCCGCGCTTCTCCATGCACAGCTGCATCACGACACCGACATAGTCCGGTGGCATCAGGATGCGGGCGTCGATGATCGGTTCCCTGATTTCCCGCAGCGAGCCCGGCTCCGGCAGGTCCGCGGGATTCTCGATGCGGATCACACTGCCGTCGGTCTTGAGCACCTCGTAAACCACCGACGGCGCCGTCGTGATCAGGTTGAGGTCGTACTCCCGTTCGAGGCGCTCCTGCACGATGTCCATGTGCAGCATGCCCAGAAAGCCGATACGGAATCCGAATCCCAGCGCCGAGGAGTTCTCCGGCTCGAACTGCAGGGCCGAATCGTTGAGGCGCAGCTTTTGCAGCGATTCGCGAAAATCCTCGAAGTCGTCGGCGTCGATCGGGAACATACCGGCGAACACGCGCGGCTGCACCTCACGGAACCCCGGCAACTGCGCATCGCAGGGACGCGATGCATGCGTCAGCGTGTCGCCGACCGGCGCGCCGAAGATGTCCTTGATGCCGGCCACGACAAAACCGACCTCACCGCATTCCAGCGAGTCCTTGAACACGCGCTTGGGCGCGTTGACGCCAAGCATCGTCGCCTCGTAGTTGCGGCCGGTCGACATCACGCGGATCTTCTCGCCCTTGGCGAGACGGCCGTTGACGATCCGCACCAGCGACACCACGCCGAGATAGGGATCGAACCACGAATCGACGATCAGCGCCTGCAGCGGCGCATCCGGATCGCCGCTCGGCGGCGGTAGTTTGTGCACCACCGCTTCGAGCACTTCCGGGACGTTGAGCCCGGTCTTGGCCGACACCCGGATCGCATCAGCCGCCGGGATGCCGATGACCTGTTCGATCTCGTCGATGACCCGTTCCGGCTCGGCGTTCTGCAGGTCGATCTTGTTGAGGACCGGCAGAACATCGAGATTCTGCTCGATCGCGGTGTAGCAGTTGGCGACCGACTGCGCCTCGACGCCCTGTGACGCGTCGACGACCAGCAGCGCGCCTTCACAGGCCGCCAGCGAGCGCGAGACCTCGTAGGAGAAATCGACGTGTCCCGGGGTATCGATCAGGTTGAACTGATACAGCTCACCGTCCCGGGCCTTGTAGTGCAGCTGCACCGACTGAGCCTTGATGGTGATGCCGCGTTCCCGTTCGATCGGGTTGTTGTCGAGCACCTGCTGCGTCATCTCGCGTTGTTCCAGCGCACCGGTGAGCTGGATGAACCGATCCGCCAGCGTCGACTTGCCGTGATCGATGTGCGCGATGATGCAGAAATTGCGAATCTTGTCCTGTTTCATGGAATCCTGCGAACGGCGGCCGCCTGTCGCCCCAGGGGCGCCCAAAATAGCTCGCCAGTATAGCGTTTAGGCGGCGCGGTTGCGCTCGAAAGCCTCGGCGTCGAAGCAGCCTTCGTCCAGGACCCGGCCGGCGGCATCGAGCAGCACCGGGATCCGGGTACCGAACCGCAGACGCCACTCAGCGCGCGAGTCGACATCGGCACAGTCGAGCCGATAGTCCTGTCCCGACATATGGGCCTCGAATGCCTCGTGGTAGGTTTCGCACAAGTGGCACTCGGGACGCCCCAGCAGCAGGAACCGCGTCACCGGCTGTCCTCGCGCGGCGGGACGTCGAGCGCCAGGAACAACGGAGCCCCGCGACGCTGCACCAGGACCGCAACCGTCTGGCCCGGCGTCAAGCGGTCGACGACCTCGGCGTAACGCTGCGGCGAGTCGACTTCCTGCCCTGCCAGCTGCAGCAGGATATCGCCGGTACGGACGCCGGCACGCGCCGCCGGGCCGTCGTCGACGGCGGTCACCAGGACGCCCCCGGCCACGACCTGCGCGTCCCTCCGCTCGTCCGCGGACAGCATGCGCACCGACATTCCGAGCGGACCGCCGACCGGCGCCGGAGGCGCGGCGGCCGGCACCTGCGCCGGCGTGTCCGAACGCAGGGCCCCGACTTCGACGGTGACCTTCATGCGCTTGCCCGAACGCATCACCTCGAGTTCGGCACGCTGCCCCGGATCGGCAATGCCGACGCGATGCGGCAGCGCCGACGAACTGGCCAGCGCCTCCCCTTCGAAACTGAGGATCACATCGCCTTCCATCAGTCCGGCTCGCGCCGCGGGGCTATCGGCAAGCACCCGCGCCACCAGCGCCCCTTCCGGCTTGTCGAGACCCAGATGCTGCGCCAGATCGCGATCGACCTCCTGGACGACGACACCCAGCCAACCACGGGTGACCACACCGGTATCGCGCAACTGTCGCGCCACCTTGGCGGCGACGTCGATCGGAATCGAGAACGATACGCCCTGATATCCGCCCGACTGCGAATAGATCTGCGAGTTGACGCCGACCACCTCGCCGTCGAGGTTGAACAACGGACCGCCCGAGTTACCCGGATTGATCGCCACGTCGGTCTGGATGAACGGCACGTACTGCTCGGTGACGAGCGCACGCCCCTTGGCCGAGACAATGCCGGCGGTCACCGAATAGTCGAAGCCGAACGGCGAACCGATCGCGAGCACCCACTGCCCTGGCCGCAGGCGCTGCGACTGCCCGATCTTGACCACCGGCAACTCGCCGGCGTCGATCTTCAGCAGCGCCAGATCGCTGGCTTCGTCGCTCCCGACCACCTCGGCCGAAAACTGGCGGCGATCGAGCAGGCGCACGATCACCTCGCGTGCGCCACGGATCACATGGAAGTTGGTCAGGATGTAGCCGTCATCCCAGAGAATGAACCCCGATCCCAGCGACTGCTGCTCCGGCGGGTAGTAGTCCTCACCCGCCTGCGGGTCTTCCTGCTCGAAGAAGCGGCGGAACCATTCGGGCGCTTCCTGCAGGTCCTCGGGATCGAGCGTCTCCGCATCCGCGCCGCTGACCTCCGCAGGTACCGTGCTGATGTTGACGACGGCGGGCGAGACACGCTCGACCAGATCCGCGAAATCGGGATAGCCGCCCACGACCTGGGGAGGCGCCGAACGTTCGCAGGCGGTCGCGGCAAGCGCCGCGCAGACAACAATGAGGCCCCGCGCAAGGCGGGCAACAAACGGCATGGCGCGCTCCGGCGGCACCGATCGGACTGGGGATTCAGCGCGAATTTCAAAGGATTCGCGCACAAAGTTCAAATGGGCGCGGATGGCGCGGGGCGATTTACAGGTCCCCGATCCTGGCGCAGGTGTCGCTGGCCGACTCCCTCCGCAGCAGGGACGGCCGGAACCGAGCGCTGTGCTCGGCGCGTTCCCCGGCCCAGCGGGTCAGGCCGAATCCGGCCACCAGCCCGGACAGCCCGAACGCCGCCACCAGCAAGTCGTGCGCGGCCAGAACCAGATGCGCAAACGCCCCCAGCGCGAACATTCCCGCCAGCGGGATCGCATAGACCCAGAGCGACGCCTGCATGACGACGCCCTCGTCCACGCCGACGATGACCGTATCGCCGACACTGAGATTCTGGAGTGTGCCCTGGACCTGGATCTCGGGACGATGCCGACCGACCAGCTTGGCCAGCACCCCGCCACCGCACCCCCGGCCCTCCGCGCAGCGGGGGCAGGATTCGGGGCCGAACGCCCGCACCCACACGGCGCCGCTGGCCATCCGCGAAACGATGGCCCGCTCCTCGATCATGGTTGGGCCGCTGCGGGCGCCTCAGCGGGCTTTGACGCCAGATCGGCTTCAACCGGACCGACCTGCGCATCATCGGGCTCGACCGATTCGCCGATCAGACGGACCGTCTCGGGCGGAGCCTCACCGACGACGGTGACGTGAATCGTGCCGACAATGCGCCCGAAGGCGTGAACCGCCCCCATCTGCGACTGTCCCTCGAAGGACTGCCCGGAGGGCGCGTGCATGCGGGCGCTGAACACCGAAATCGCCGAAAGCCCGTCGCTGATCAGGATGTGCTCGACGATGCCCTTGCCGTCCGGCGTCGGCCGCACGTCCCGCATGGTGACCTTGAAGCCCGGCGGCAACCGGGTGAAACGCCAGTCCCGCGGCTGCGGCACCGCTTCCGGCGGCCGCGGCCCCTGTTCCTCGGCGCGGACGATCCGCTGCCCCGGCTCCGGGTGCGCATCGACTTCGAATGCCGACTCCGGAATCTGCTCCGGAAACTCGACCTCGGTGAACATCATCTGCTCGAGTACCGCGCCGTTGCGCGACACCAGATTGACCTTCAGCGGCACCATCGTCTGCTGGTCCGCCCAGATCTGGTAGCCATAGCGGAACTCGTCCCGCGGCATGATCGAAATGCCCTCGCAGGGACGTCCTGCAATCCGGGTGGTCCCGATCGATTCGAAATGGTAGACACTCGAGATCTGCTGCAGGCGCTCCGGGGTCAGGGTCGGAAACAGACCCTTCGGCGTCGGGCGATCCAGCGTCATCTGGCGGTCCTTCGGCAGGATGCACATGACCTTGCCATCGCGCTTGACGATCTCGCTGGGAGTCCCGGTCAGGGTCTTGACGCGTTCGAGCTCGACGCCGTCGTGAACGCCGTGCACAACCTTGAGGGTATCGAGGCGATTGCGGGTCTGATAGACGATCACACCCTGATAGTTCACCTCGCGGGCGGCCTCGCTCATCTTCGCCAGCACCTGCGCCGGGTCGCTGACCTCGGCCGCCAGGGCGGCGACGCTGCCGGACGCCAGCAGAACGCCGGCAGCCAGCCTGCGGATCAAGGCTGCGCCTCCAACGAAACCGGGCGCACCATCATCGGGTCGTCGACCGAGTGCGTCGCGAATCGGGCATACGACAAGGTCCCGCTCATGCCACGATCGGCAAGCGTGTTGCTGTGCTCGATCAGATACTGGCGCAGATCGTCCTCGAAGGCCGCCCGCGCCGGATCGGTCGTTGCGACGGCCGGCAGATACCGGGGCTGGCGGCTGCTCACCGGAATCGTCATCGGGGCCTCGCGACGCGCCAGCGTCTCCGGAGCGGCCGGGACGGCTGCGTCACGCCCGGCGAAATCAAGCGTCAGCGCAACGGCTGCAACCGATGCGGCGGCGGCGAGACCGACGACCGGCTTCCAGTAGCGATTGACGCGCTGCCGGAACAACGGCACCACCTTGCCGGAGGAAGCAACCGGTTCGGCCGCGATTCTGGCCATGACGCCGGCACAGATGCAAGGCTGGTCCCTGCGAACATGGACGTCCTCGTGGGTGTCGCGCGCCAGACTCATCCGGCTCCACGAGGTCTTGAGTTCCGGCGACTGCTCGAACGCATCGAGCAGACGATCGAGTTCCTGCGGACTACATTCACCGTCGAAGACAGCGGAAATCAACTCATTCGCCATGAAGCCACCTTGCAACTATCGATAAACGCTGAACCACACAACGGCCAAAAAGTTCCGTCGCATCCGCCAAAACGCCACATACAACCGTCTGTCGAGCTCGATCCATGATCAATCCAGCAGGGGCTTGAGCGCGCCGTCGATCGCCTCGCGAGCCCGGAAGATGCGAGACCTGACCGTTCCGATCGGGCAATCCATCGCCTCGGCGATCTCCTCGTAGGACAGTCCTTCGAGTTCACGCAGGGTGATCGCCGTCCGCAGATCCTCGGGCAATTTCGCAATGGTCTCAGCGACGCGGTGCTTGATCTCCTCCGAGAGCATCTCTGCCTCGGGCGTGTCGATATCGCTTAGATGCTCGGTATGCCCATAAAGTTCGGCGTCGGCGACATCGATATCCTGATCGGCCGGCCGCCGCGCCCGCGAAACGATGTGATTCTTGGCGGTATTGATGCCGATACGGTACAGCCAAGTATAGAACGCCGACTGACCGCGAAAGCCGCCGAGGGCGCGCCAGGCACGGACAAAGGTCTCCTGCGCGACGTCGGGCGCATCAGCTTCGCCGACCAGGCGCCCGACCAGCTGGATGATCTTGTACTGGTACTTGCGCACAAGGAGCTCGAACGCGCGCTGGTCGCCAGCCTGGGCCTTGGCGACCAATTGCTCGTCGATCGTCGATTCGGACATGCGCGCGTAGCTCCGACACGGCATCTGGGCCGCATGACAATAAGGTTAAACTTGACCCAACTGGGATCTGATCTCGGACCGCGTGCGGTCAGCGTGTCACCGCCCCGCGCCTTCGGCGAGCCGCAGACCGCTGCCTCGCCGCCGTGCCGGGTTCGATATGTTTTCCATTTTAGCAATACGCCGGACCAAACCCTAAGCCCCCATGAAAACAACTGACGTGCTGGTGATCGGCAGCGGCGCCGCGGGACTGTCCTGCGCACTGCGTCTGGCCGAAGCCGGAATCCGGGTCGCAATCGTCTCCAAGGGCCCCCTGCAGAGCGGCAGCACGCTGTGGGCCCAGGGGGGCATCTCCGCGGTGCTCGACGCCACCGACTCGGTCGACCAGCATGTGATCGACACCCTGACCGCCGGCGGCGGGCTGTGCGACGACGATGCGGTGCGCTTCACCGTCGAGCGCGGCCCGGAGTGCGTGCGCTGGCTGCAGGACCTCGGCGTGGAATTCACCTATGCCGACGACAACCCGGCCGAGCTGCACCTGACCAAGGAAGGCGGACACAGCCACCGTCGCGTCGTCCATGCCGCGGATGCCACCGGGCGGGCGCTCGAGTCGACCCTGTCGGGCCGGGCCGCCACCCATCCGAACATCACCGTCATCGAATACGCGCTGGCCATCGATCTGATCGTCGACCATACCGACAAGCGCGTCCTCGGCGCCTACCTGCTCGATGTCGACCACGGCGGCGTCACCCCGGTCGCCGCCCGGGCGGTGGTGCTGGCCTGCGGTGGCGCCAATCAGGTCTACCTGTATTCCAGCAATCCGCACGGCGCCTCCGGCGACGGCATCGCGATGGCGTGGCGCGCCGGCTGCCGCATCGCCAACATGGAATTCATGCAGTTCCACCCGACGTGCCTGTATCACCCCGAGGCCCGGAACTTCCTGATCAGCGAGGCGCTGCGCGGCGAAGGCGCGGTGCTGCGCCTGCCCAACGACGACGGCTCGCCGGGAGAGCGCTTCATGCCCCGCTTCGATAGCCGCTGCGAGCTGGCACCGCGCGACATCGTCGCCCGGGCGATCGATCACGAGATGAAACGCCTCGGCATCAAGCATGTGCTGCTGGACATCACCCACAAGCCGGCCGAGTTCATCCGCAGTCACTTCCCCAGCATCCACGCACGCTGCCTGGAACTGGGCATCGACATCACCCGGGAGCCGATTCCGGTGGTGCCGTCGGCTCACTTCACCTGCGGCGGGGTCCTGACCGACCTGCGCGCCCGTTCCGACGTCAAGGGCCTGTATGCGATCGGCGAGGTCGCCTGCACCGGGCTGCATGGCGCCAACCGCCTCGCCTCGAACTCCCTGCTCGAGTGCCTGGTCTTCGCCGAGGCCGCTGCCGCCGACCTGATCCAGGAGCTTCCGTCCCGGCGCCTGCCGACCACCCTGCAGCCCTGGGACGAAAGCCGGGTCCGGGACTCCGACGAGGACATCGTCGTCGCCCACAACTGGCTCGAGCTGCGCACCTTCATGTGGGACTACGTCGGCATCGTCCGCACCACCAAGCGCCTCCAGCGCGCCCAGCACCGCATCGACCTGCTGCAGCAGGAAGTCCAGGAATACTACGGCAACTACCGCGTCAGTCCGGACCTGATCGAACTGCGCAACCTGCTGACCGTCGCCGATCTGATCGTGCGCTCCGCGCTCAGCCGCCGCGAGAGCCGCGGCCTCCACTACACGCGCGATTTCCCCGTCCAACTGGAGCACGCCGAACCCACGGTGCTGCCGGGGCGGCAATGGGACGCCATCGGCCCGCAGGCGGAGATGCCGTCGCATTGATCCTGATCAGTTTCAGGGCATCAGTTTGCCCCGATGATGTGCAGCAGATATCGAGCGATATCGACATCGGAGACTAACTAAGATGACCACTGGACGTGTACTTGCTGTTACGCTGGCCGCCGCATCGCTGTTCGCAGGTGCGCAGGCCTTTGCCGGCGAAAGCCCGCTGATGATCCGCGTCGGCGCGCATAACGTCGACCCGAAGTCGGACAACGGCTCCCTGGCGGGGGGCGCGCTCGACGTCGAAGTCGACAGCCAGATCGGGCTGACGCTCAACATCGACTACTACCTGACCCCGAACCTCGCAGTCGACGTGCTCGGCGCACTGCCGTTCAAGCACGACATCAGCCTCAATGGCGCCAAGGCCGGCTCGACCGTCCATCTGCCGCCGACGGTGTCGCTGCAGTATCACTTCATGCCGAACGGCAAGATCGACCCGTACGTCGGGGCCGGCATCAACTACACGATGTTCTGGGAGTCCAAGCTGGACAACGGCACTCCGTTGGACCTCGACAATTCCTGGGGGCTGGCCGGACAGGTCGGCGTCGACTTCGCCCTTGACCAGGCCCGGAACTGGGTGATCGGCGTCGACCTCCGCTACATCGACATCGACACCGATGCCAGCAGCAACGGAACCGATCTGGGAACCGTCAACATCGACCCGATCGTCTACGGAGCCAACCTCGGCTATCGCTTCTGACCTTCGGATCATACCGAGCGCCTGACCGGGCGCAGATTGCGCCCGTCATCTTGGGGAACGGCAACAGCCGTTCCCCTTTTCTTTGGCATCAGGAAATGCGGCGCGCCACTTTCGACGACGGATCAGGCAACCGTCAATCGTGCACGGATCCGGCGCAGCTGCTCGGGCGGCGCTTCGTCGCCGAGCACGATACGGGCATGGCGGGCGCCACTGACGGCACGAAACCGGAGCACCCACAGGCGGGCCAGAACGATCGAGTCGGGTAGCAGTTCCGCGTCCAGCATGACGCCTCCGGCGGTATGCAGCGTCCAGCGACCGTCGCCGTGCCACACCAGCCGCGTGATCGCGCGCGGGCCATGCCCGAAGGCCGGATGTCGTCGCAGCCATGCCCACGACACCGCAAGCCCGAACGCCCCCGCCATCAGGGCCCAGGGCGTTGCACCGGAAGCCATCAACAGAACGGCCAGCACGCCGTGCAGCACCACACCGCCCTGCAGCGCCCGCGTCGACGGGCGCAGCGCGACATCAACGGTAGAGTCGAAGCTGTTCGACGATGACGGCATACTCGGCCGGAACCTCGGCGTAGCCCATCATCCAGGCCCAGATGTCCGGATCCTCGGCCAGCGTGACCAGACGCAGAAACTCAGCCTTCTCCGCCGCCGGAGCCACCTCGAAACGGCCCGCATAGTAGCGTTCCATGACCACGTCGAGTTCCTTCATCCCTCGACGCAGCAGCCAGCGCAGGCGGCCGTCGCTGACCCCGCTCATGCCGCCGCCTCCGGAAAACGGTGGGCCCCGCGGGACAGCAGGGGCTGCAGACCTCTGCCGTCCGATTTCATGCGTGAACGGCTCAAACCTTGCGCTCGACCATCATCTTCTTGACCTCGGCAATCGCCTTGGCCGGATTCAGGCTCTTCGGGCAGGTCTTCGCGCAGTTCATGATCGTGTGGCAACGATACAGCTTGAACGGATCCTCCAGCGCGTCGAGACGCTCGCCGGTGGCCTCGTCGCGCGAGTCGATCAGCCAGCGATAGGCCTGCATCAGGATCGCCGGGCCGAGATACCGGTCGGAGTTCCACCAGTAGCTCGGGCAGCTGGTCGAGCAGCAGGCGCAGAGAATGCATTCGTAGAGACCGTCGAGCTTGGCACGGTCCTCTTCGGACTGCAGGCGCTCGCGGGTCGGCGCCGCCGAGTCGGTCTTGAGCCAGGGCTCGATCGACGCCAGCTGCGCGTAGAAATGCGTCAGATCCGGCACCAGGTCCTTGATGACCGGCATGTGCGGCAGCGGATAGACCTTGGCGTCACCGCTGATCTCGTCGCAGGGCTTGATGCACGCCAGCGTGTTGGTGCCATCGATGTTCATCGCGCACGAACCGCAGATGCCCTCGCGGCAGGAACGGCGGAACGTCAGCGTCGCGTCCATCTCGTTCTTGATCTTGATCAGGGCGTCGAGCACCATCGGCCCGCAGTTGTCCATGTCCACCTCGTAGGTGTCCATGCGCGGATTGGCGCCGGTGTCGGGCTCGTAGCGATAGATCTTGAAGGTCTGCACGTTCTTGGCGCCGGCCGGTGCCTTGTGCACCTTGCCCGCCGCCTTGTCGATCGTGGAATTGGCAGGAAGCTTGAACTGAGCCATCGGAATTCTTCCTCGTAGCGCGTCTGATCAGTACTTGCGGGCGACCGGCGGAATATGTTCCACCTCAGGGTCGAGCGGCTGCATGTGCACCGGACGGAAATCGATCTTCACGTCCTTGTCTCCGGTCCTCCACGCAACGGTGTGCTTCAGCCAGTTCTGATCGTCACGGTCCTTGAGATCGTCACGGGCATGCGCGCCGCGCGATTCCTTGCGGTTCTCCGCGCAGACGATCGTGATCAGCGCCTGCCCCATCAGGTTGTCCAGCTCGAGGGTTTCGGCCAGATCCGAGTTCCAGATCATCGACCGGTCGGTCACGCCCAGATCCTGCGTGAAGTTGTCGATCACGCCCTTGAGCTTGTCGATGCCTTCCTGCATCAGCTCGCCGTCGCGGAACACCGCGCAGTGCTTCTGCATGGTCTTCTGCATGTCGAGGCGGACCTGTGCCGTCGACGAAGACCCCTTGGCGTTACGCAGCGCGTCGAGTCGCGCCAACGCGCGATCCTCGGAGTCGCTGGAGATCTTCTTGTGCGGGGTGCCGGCCTTGACCAGCTCAGCGGCGCGCAGTGCCGCCGAACGGCCGAACACCACCAGATCCAGCAGCGAGTTCGAACCCAGGCGGTTGGCGCCATGCACCGACACGCAGGCCGCCTCGCCGACCGCCATCAACCCCGGCACCACGCTGTCGGGATCGCCGTCCTTGAGCGTGACCACCTCGCCGGTGTAGAGCGTCGGAATGCCGCCCATGTTGTAGTGCACCGTCGGCACCACCGGAATCGGCTCCTTGGTGACATCGACGCCGGCGAAGATCTTCGCCGACTCGGAAATGCCCGGAAGACGCGCGTGCAGCACTTCCGGCCCCAGATGCTCGAGATGCAGATGGATGTGGTCGGCCTCGGCGCCAACGCCACGTCCCTCGCGGATCTCGGTGGACATCGCGCGCGAAACCATGTCGCGCGGGGCCAGATCCTTGACGCTCGGGGCGTAGCGCTCCATGAAGCGCTCGCCGTCCTTGTTGGTCAGATAGCCGCCTTCACCGCGCGCGCCCTCGGTGATCAGGCAGCCGGCACCGTAGATGCCGGTCGGATGGAACTGCACGAATTCCAGATCCTGCAACGGCAGGCCGGCGCGCAGCACCATGCCGCCGCCGTCGCCGGTGCAGGTATGCGCCGATGTCGCGGAGAAGAAGGCACGGCCATAACCGCCGGTCGCGAGGATCACCATGTGGGCGCGGAAACGATGCAGCTGACCGGTCGCCAGATCCCAGGCGAGCACACCGCAGCACTGACCCTGTTCGTCCATCAGCAGGTCGAGCGCGAAGTACTCGATGAAGAACTGCGCCTTGCACTTGAGGCTCTGCTGGTACAGCGTGTGCAGCATCGCGTGACCGGTACGGTCGGCGGCGGCGCAGGTACGCTGCGCCGGCGGACCCTTGCCGAATTCGGTGGTCATGCCGCCGAACGGACGCTGGTAGATCTTGCCTTCCGGCGTGCGCGAGAACGGCACACCGTAGTGTTCCAGCTCGATGATCGCGGGAATCGCCTCGCGGGTCATGTACTGGATCGCGTCCTGGTCACCGAGCCAGTCGGAACCCTTGACGGTGTCGTAGAAGTGCCAGCGCCAGTCGTCGCGCCCCATGTTACCGAGCGCGGCGGAAATGCCGCCCTGCGCCGCGACCGTGTGCGAACGGGTCGGGAACAGCTTGGTGATGTTCGCCGTCTTCAGGCCGGATTCGGCCAGCCCCAGCGTCGCGCGCAGACCGGAACCGCCGGCGCCGACGACGACCGCGTCATATTCGTGATGGATGATTTCGTAAGCAGCCATGAGTGTTCCTGATATCTGTTAGGCCAGAGCGACCTTGAGTACCGCGAAAATGCCCGCGGCAGCGGCGATCATGTGCACGAACTTGCTGAGCATCAGCACCGTCAGCTTCGCGCCTTCGCCCGAGACGTAGTCTTCGACGACCACCTGCACCCCTAGCATCGAGTGATACAGGGTCGCGATCAGGAACAACACCAGCGTCACCGCCACCGACGGCGCCGACACCCAGTACTCCACCGCCGCATAATCCGCCGCGCCGGTCGCCAGGCGGGCGATCGAAAACACGAACCACAACGTCAGCGGCACCAGCGCGACGGCCGAGACGCGCTGAACCCAGAAATGCTGCACGCCTTCCTTCGCGGATCCGAGTCCGCGCGCACGCGACAACGGCGAGCGCAAATCCTTGCTCGAGACACTCATCGAATCACTCCTTAACCGATGTAGGCGACGGCCCAGGCCGCGGCCGTGAGGACCAGGGAGGCGACGACGACCGCATAGCCGGAGCGTTCGGCGGCCTTCAGATCGAAACCCATGCCCACATCCCAGAACAGGTGGCGGATACCGTTGCCCAGGTGATACATGAGCGCCCAGGTCCAGCAGAACAGCAGGACCTGTCCGTACCAAGCACCAACGTGGGTCGAGATCATGCCGTAGGCTTGCGGGCCACCGGCCAGTGCGATCAACCACCCGATGACCAGGAACGCCCCGATCGTCAATCCGACTCCGGTGATGCGGTGCGCGAAGCTCAGCAAGGAGGTCCACTGGAATCGGTAATACTGCCCCAGCATGAAGGGCGACAGCGGACGCGGGTCCGCGGGAGTTTTGGTGCTCATTCCGGCTCCCTGAGGGAATTACAACTACGATGATCAGAAATCGATACAGCGACCGTTTTTCTCCCAGTCGCCATATCGTGTGGGATCCAGCCCGTCGCTACGTCCACCGATTTCTCGCACCGGCGTCGTTGCCGGAACGGGGGCCTGATGCGCCGATTGCGCCTGTTTGTCGGACTGCTCAAGCAACCGCGACAACGGCACGACGTCCCCTGCCTTGGCTGGCTGCTCGGGTTCAGTTCTGGAATCCTGTTCTTGGGACACGGCAAATCGGTTCGGCTTAGCCTTGATAGTGTGACAAATTTGAGTGGCATCCGGCAATGAAAGACCTCCTATCCATTCGTCTGAAAGACCTCGGAATCATCCGCGCCAGCGGCGCCGACCTCCGTCCATTTCTGCAGGGACAGCTCTCCGCCGACATCGGGCGCCTGACCCCGACGGCCGCCCAGATCTCCAGCTACAACAGCCCCAAGGGGCGCATGCTTGCGGTTTTGACGCTGATCGATGCCGGTGACGGTTCGATCCTGATTGAGCTGCCCGCCGATCTCGTCGAGACGACGCTCAAGCGCCTGAAGATGTTCGTCCTGCGCGCCAAGGCCGACCTTGATGACGTCAGCGGCACGCATGGATCGATCGGCCTGATCGGATCCGCCGCGGCAGCGGCGCTCGATCAGGCCGGGCTACCCGCCCCCCTGAACCCGATGGACAGCGCGGCCACGGCCGACGGCATCATCGTCCTGCGCCACCACGGCGCGGCGCCGCGATTCAGTATCACCGCCCCGCTGGATACCCTGGCCATCGTGGAAGCCAGACTCTCCGCCCTGGCGGAGCCGGGCGCGTTCGAGGACTGGCGGCGCAGCGAGATCCGCGCGGGGCTCCCGATGGTCTATTCCGCAACCCGCGAGCACTTCGTTCCGCAGATGGCGAACCTGGACCTGTTCGGCGGCATCAGCTTCGACAAGGGCTGCTACACCGGACAGGAGATCGTCGCGCGCCTGCACTATCTGGGGCAGCTCAAGCGACGCCTGTACGTGTGCCGGATCACCGGATCGGAGGTGCCTGCGGCGGGCAGCGAGATTCACACGGCCGATCGCGACGCGGTCGCCGGCGAGATCGTCGACGCGGTCCGCGACGGCGACGAAGGGGCGCTTGCCACCGCCGTACTGCAGATCGAGGCGGCGAAAGCCGGGGCGCTGCGTACGCCCTCGGGCGAGCACGTCGAGATCCTCTCGGCACCGGCAGACTCGGCAACAGAAGCCTAAACTTCACCCCATAAGACCATCACAACCATCACACACGGGGGAATCGATTCCATGCGCACCATCGCTCGTACATTCGCAGCGCTGCTGTTGCCGCTCGGCCTGGGCGCACATGCATTCGCGCCCTCGCTCGCCGAGCTCGACGCCATTCCCCTGCAGACGACCGATTGGCCGTCCATCCAGGCCAAGATCCGCAGTGCCGTCGACGATCCGCAGCAGACGCGCCGTTTTGCGGTTGGCACACCGAGCCGCCTGAGCCTTGCCGACGGTCTGTGGGACACCGCCAGCGACGGCCGTGCCCGCTGGCGGATGCGCGTGTACTCCGCCGGCGCGCAGTCGCTCAACTTCGAGTTCGCCGAACTGGCGCTGCCGCCGCAGGCCGAACTCTGGCTCTACGACACCGGTGGCAAGCTGGTCCAGGGCCCTTATGCCGCAGCCAACCTGACGCCCGGAGCCCACTTCTGGAGCGCGCTGGTCACCGGTGACAGCGCCGTGCTCGAACTGCACGTCCCGCCCGCCCTGCGCAAGGACGTGCGGCTGCAGCTGGCCCGGATCAACCACGGCTTCCGCGGCTTCGGCGCAGCGGGGACGATCGCGAAGTCCGGCAGCTGCAATATCGACGTCGTCTGCCCGCTGGGCGACGGCTGGCGCAGCGAGATCCGCTCCGCCGCGCGCATCACCATCGGCGGCCAGTACGTCTGCTCCGGCCAACTCGTCAACAACACCCGCCAGGACGACGATCCGCTGTTCCTGACCGCGGATCACTGCGGGGTCGGCGACTCGCTGCTGACCTCGGCGGCGTCGGTGGTCGTGTACTGGAACTACCAGACCAGCGTCTGCAGCGGCACCCCGGACGGCTCACTGAGTCAGAACCAGTCCGGCTCGACGCTGCTGGCGGACGATGTCACCTCCGATTTCACCCTGCTGCGGCTCAATCAGGAGCCCGCCTCCGCATACAACGTCTACTACGCCGGCTGGGACGTCAGCGGACGGACCCCGAGTTCCGGTGTCGCCATCCATCATCCCAGCGGCGACGAAAAGCGCATCAGCGCATTCGCGACGCCCGCCAGCCGCCAGGACGGCGTCTGCATCGAAAGCGGCCTGCTCGGAAACTGCGCCCGCTCCGTCAACACCTGGCAGGTCGTCTGGAGCCAGGGCACCACCGAACAGGGTTCTTCGGGCAGCGGGCTGTGGAATGGCAACCATCGTCTGGTCGGCGTTCTGTCCGGCGGGGGCGCCTCCTGCAGTGACCCGGAAGCGCCCGACTTCTTCGGCCGCCTCGAAGCGGCATGGACCGCCGGAACCGCCGACAATGCGCAGCTCAAGGCGCATCTGGACCCCGACAACACCGGCATCACCAGCCTTCCCGGCAAGAACCCGGGCGAAGTCGTCGACGTCGGCGATGACGGCGGCAGCGACGGTGGCGGTGGCGCCCTGCCCGGCGCCGTGCTCGCGCTGCTGTACGCAGCGGCGGCGTTGCGCAGGCGCAATCGTTCCCGCGGCTAGGACGCTTCCCCCCGGGGACATCGCGCCCGCTCCGGCGGTTTGAGCCGTCGGTCACGAAATCAGCCACCGCATGCGCCGCAGCGCGCGCATTGGCAGGCGATCCGGAATAGACTCGCGATGCGATTCGATTCCCGGAGACTGACCGCATGCGAACCCCCCGCTACGTTCTCGCCGCCGCGCTGCTCGGCGCGGCCGCATCCGCACAGGCTTTCAGCCCGGATCTGGGCGATCTCGACGCACTGCCGCTGCTGACCACCGCGGTCGATCAGGTTCAGGCCAAGGTCGCGACGGTCGAAGCCGACCCCGCCGAGCAGCGCCGATTCGCGGTTGCGGCGCCGCTGGCGGCCGGCCTGGATGAGGGGGTCTGGGACGAAGTCTCCACGGGCCAGATGCGCTGGCGCACCCGGGTGTTCTCCGCGGGAGCCAAGTCGATCAACCTGACCTTCAGCCAGTTCGCGCTGCCGGGCGGCGCTGAACTCTGGCTCTACGATCCCCAGGGACGCAGCGTCCAGGGCCCCTACACCCGCGCCCAACAGACGCCGGACGGCAAGCTCTGGACCGCCATCGTCCTCGGCGAGTCGGCGGTCATCGAGCTGCGGGTTCCCAAACAGGCGCGCGATGCCGTCGCCCTGCAACTGGCCTCGGTCAATCACGGCTTCCGCCGTTTCGGGACCACCAGCTCCATCGCCAAGTCCGGCAGCTGCAACATCGACGTGATCTGCCCGCTCGGCGACGACTGGCGTGACGAGATCCGTTCGGTGGCGCTGATTACGATTGGCGGCGTGGGCGCCTGCTCGGGCCAGCTGGTCAACAACGTCCGCCAGAACGACGACCCCCTGTTCCTGACCGCGGACCACTGCGAGATCGGGGACGATGCCCAGCATTCGCCCTCGTCGGTGGTCGTCTACTGGAACTACGAGACCAGCGTCTGCGGCGGCAATCCCGACGGCAGCCTCAGTCAGAATCAGACCGGCTCCACCCTGCTGGCGGACGACATCGGCTCCGACTTCACGCTGCTGCGCCTGAATCAGACCCCCAGCAACGCCTTCGACGTCCACTACGCCGGCTGGAACGCCGGCACGACGCCGCCGCAATCCGGCGTCAGCATCCACCATCCGTCGGCGGACGAAAAGCGGATCAGTGCGTACAGCATCCCGGCGGTCAAGACCGACAACGTCTGCATCGAATACGACGGCAACAACAACTGCAGCCGCCTGGTGAAAACCTGGGAAGTCAAATGGGCTCAGGGCACCACCGAACAGGGCTCCTCGGGCAGCGGCCTGTGGAATCAGGATCACCGGATCGTCGGAGTCTTGTCCGGCGGACTGGCGTCATGTGACGCACAGACCCAGCCCGACTACTACGCCCGCCTCGATGCCGGCTGGACCGCCGGCAGCGCGAGCAGCCAGCAGCTCAAGGCCCATCTGGACCCCGACAACACCGGTACGCTGACGCTGGCCGGCAAGGACCCCGGACCGGTCACGACCCCGACCCCCACGCCCACGCCCACTCCGACGCCCACGCCAACCGTCACACCGACGCCGACACCCACCCCAACGGTGACGCCAACGCCGACCGTCACGCCAACGCCCACCGCGACCCCGACCCCGACGGGAACTCCGACCCCCACGCCGACCGCCAGCCCGACACCCTCCCCGACCCCGACCCCGAGCGGCGGTGGTGGCGGTGGCGGCGCACTCGGCCACTGGTTCGTCAGCGCAATGCTGCTCGGCGCAGCCCTGCGCCGGAGGCGCATCGCAGGCTAGACGGCAAGAGGCCGCCGGAAACGGCGGCCTCTTGCGGTTGGCGTCCGCACTGAGGACCCGTTACCGGGCTTCGCCCATCGCCCGCCGGATCAGCGGCGCCGCCAGCAGCGCGAGAACGCCGGCGCCAACACCGATCCCGCACAGCGTCCAGAACAGATCGTGATACTTGGCGGCCGCCGCCGCCATGTCGATCGCTCCGCCTTCCGGGATCTCGATCGACGCCAGGCTGCCGAACGCCGCGGCCAGGACTTCCGAGTACGCGGTCGCGAGCCAGAACGCGCCCATCATCACACCGACGACGCGTGCCACCGACAGCTGGGTGACCGCCGACAGGCCGATCGGCGACAGGCAGACCTCGCCGATCTCGAGCACCAGATACGCCAGCACCAGCCACCAGACGCTGGCCTGAACGCCGGTCGCCGCGACCTGAGCCGCCGCGACCAGCGGCAGGAACGACAGCCCGGCGATCACCAGGCCGATGCCCATCTTCACCGGCGTGCTCGGATTCAGGCCCCGCCGCTGCAGCCACGGCCACAGCCACGCGAACAGCGGCGCCAGTGCGACGATGAAGAAGGCCCCCAGAAAGGTCAGCGACCCGGCGGTCTGCGGCACCAGCACCACATCGTGCGCGATCGCCACGACCAGCCCGGCCACCATCACTCCGACCAGGCCCACCGCCAGCGCGCCATGCCCGCGATCCGACGCGATCAGCGCCGCAACCATCAGCGGCGGACTCGCCGCCAGCGACCAGGTCGCCCACGGCAACGCGCCGCCCTGCGCCGTCGAGAAGCCGAACAGTTCCTTGGTCATCAGGCGGTCGGTGAAGGTGATCCAGGAACCGTAGGTCTGCTCGTACAGCGTGAAGAAGACCAACACCGCGACGATCAGCACCACCAGCGCGATCATCTGCCCGCGCTGCTGCGGCGTGCAGTGCCGCGCCAGGAACCACGCGAACCAGGCGACGAAAGCGAGCGCGATCAGATGCATCGCGCCGTGGACGGTCCAGGTCCGCTGGATCAGCTGCCATACCAGCACTACGCCACCGACGCCGCCGAGATAGATCCACCCCTCGCGCGGCAGCCCGAAGACGCGGTCGCGCAGACGCTGAGGATCGGACGGCTCGGCATGCCCGTGCAGATACTTCTGCCCCCATAGGAACAACAGCAGCCCGGCGACCATCCCGATCCCCGCCGCACCGAAACCGTAGCTCCAGCCGTAGGTTTCGCCGAGATAGGCGCAGATCAGACTGGCGAACAGCGCGCCGACATTGATCCCCGCGTAGAAGACCGTGAACCCCGAATCGCGCCGCGGATCATGCTCGGGATAGAGCTTGCCGACGATCGTCGAGATGTTCGGCTTGAGAAACCCCACCCCCATGATGATCAGGGCCAGCGACAGGTAGAACACCTGCAGAGCCGTCTCGTCGCGCACGACCACGCCGTCGACGACACGCGCCTGCTCACCTTCGTAGGCCATGCCGAGATGCCCGAGCACCAGCAGCACGCCACCGAAGACCACCGCCTTGCGCATGCCCAGATAGCGATCCGCGAGCAGGCCGCCGATCACCGGCACCGCATAGACCAGACCGCCGTAGGCGCCGAGCAGCTCGTATCCGGCCTGATCCGTGAACAGGTGGTACTTGAGGATGTACAGCAGCAGCAACGCCTTCATGCCGTAGAAAGAGAAGCGCTCCCACATCTCGGTGAAGAAGCAGACGTAGAGGCCCTTGGGATGCCCCAGAAACTCGTCCGTGCGCGCGGCGGCGGCGTCCGCCGGTGGCGTCGGAAAGGTCGTGCTCATGTCGTTGCAGGCGTGTGGAGAACGGCGGCGAGTATAGGCACCGCCCCGGCGCGACGCCCTGAGACATTACCCGGACGTGCCTCTGCGCCGATGCGTTTAACATGCCGGAGTTTTCCTCGCCTCGATCCTCAGGAGACCTCGATCGATGATTCGCGCGCTCGCCGGTGCCGCCCTGATCACCCTCAGCTTCAACGCCATGTCCGCCAAGACCACGACCGCCACCCCCCGCCCGATCACCGCCAGCGATCTGGTCCGTCTGGACCGCGTCTCCGATCCGCGGCTGTCGCCGGATGGCGCACACGTGGCGTTTGCCGTGCGACGCACCGACTACGAGGCCAACAAGGGCGTGACGGCGGTGTGGTTGATGAAGGCCGACGGCACCGGTGCACACGCCGCGACCACCGCCGAGGGCAGCCACTACGATCCGCGCTGGTCGGCCGACGGCCGCTACCTGTACTTCCTGTCGACCCGCTCCGGCAGCCCGCAGGTCTGGCGCCTGGACCGGCAACGCAGCGGTGAGGCGACCCAGGTCACCGATCTGCCGCTCGACGTCGGCAGCTATGCGCTGGCCGCCGACGGCAAACACCTCGCGGTCGCGCTGGAGGTGTTCGCGGACTGCGCCGACCTGGCCTGCACCAAACGTCGCCTCGAAGAGCGCGCCGACGACAAGCGCAGCGGCATGCTGTTCGACAAACTTTTCGTACGCCACTGGGATACCTGGAAGAACGGCATGCGCTCGCAGCTGTTCACGCTCACCATTGGCGTCGACGGGCAGGCACGCTGCCCGGTGCAGGTCAGCAAGGGCATCGACGGTGACGTGCCGACCAAGCCGTTCGGCGACTCCGGCGAATACGGCTTCGCCCCGGACGGTGCCACGATCGCGTTCACCGCGCGCATCGCCGGCAGCAGCGAACCCTGGAGCACCAATCTCGATGTGTGGCTGGCCCCGACCGACGGCTCCGCGCCGCCGCGCAACCTGACGCAGGACAACGAGGCGATGGACACCTCGCCGGTGTTCTCGCCCGACGGCGGTTCCCTCGCGTATCTGTCGATGCGGCGGCCGGGATTCGAGGCCGACCGGTTGGCGGTCAAGCTGTACGATCTGAAAACCGACCGCGTCCGTGAAGTCGCGCCGGACTGGGACCGCTCGGCCGGTCCCCTGCAGTTCAGCGCCGACGGCAAGACCCTGTACACGACCGCGGACGACCTCGGCCAGCACCGGCTGTTCGCGATCGACGTCGCCAGCGGCAAGGTCGAGGGCGTCAGCGGCGCGGGACACGTCGGCGGTTTCGATGTCGGCGCCGACGGCATCATCTACGCCTACGACAGCCTGACGGCGCCGGCCGATCTCTATCACACCGACCTGGCCGGCACCGGACATCAGCGCCTCACGCAGTTCAACGTCGAGCGCCTGCAGCATGTGCAGTTCGGCGACTACGAGCAGTTCGCGTTCGCCGGCTGGAATGACGAAACCGTCTACGGCTACGTGATGAAGCCGTGGAACTACCGCAAGGGCAAGAAGTATCCGGTTGCCTTCATCGTCCACGGCGGTCCCCAGGGCAGCATGGGCAACGACTGGCACTACCGCTGGAACCCGGCGATCTATTCCGGCATGGGCTACGCCGTCGTGTTCATCGACTTCCACGGCTCGACCGGTTACGGCCAGGCCTTCACCGATTCGATCACCGGCGACTGGGGCGGCAAGCCGCTGGTCGACCTGCAGAAGGGCTGGGCGTATGCGCTGGACCGCTACGACTTCCTCGACGGCGAGCGCGCCGGCGCGCTCGGCGCCAGCTACGGGGGGTTCATGATGAACTGGATCGCCGGCAACTGGTCGGACGCGTTCACGTGCATCGTCAATCACGACGGCATCTTCGACAACCGCAGCATGTACTACACCACCGAAGAGCTGTGGTTCGAGGAATGGGAACACGGCGGACCGCAGTACCTGGTCCCCGAAAACTACGAGGCGTCGAACCCGGCCAACTTCGTCAAGAACTGGCAGACCCCGATGCTGGTGATCCACGGCGAAAAGGACTACCGCGTCCCGCCGGAACAGGGCATCGCAACCTTCACCGCCCTGCAGCGTCGCGGCATTCCCAGCCAGTTGCTGATCTACCCGGACGAAAACCACTGGGTGCTCAAGCCGCAGAACAGCGTGCAATGGCACGAGACCGTCGAAGCCTGGCTGGACCGCTGGCTCAAGCAATAGCCCATCCGAAGGATTCCACCGGAGGCCGATCATGCCACCCATCACCCGCGCCGCTCTGGTTGCGATCACTGGCGTCGCGGTCGGCGCCTGCACCTGTGCCACGACCCGCAGCGGGACGCCCGCGAGCCCCGACACCCCCTTTCCCGCCGCGGCACTGGAACGGATCGACGCCACGGGGCTGCTCGGCCATATCGAGGTCCTCGGCAGTGATGCCTTCGAAGGGCGGCTGCCGGGCACGACCGGCGAGCAGAAGACGATCGAGTACCTGACGACCCGGTTCCGTGCACTCGGACTCGAACCCGGCAACCCCGACGGCCGCTACGTCCAGGACGTCCCGCTGGTCGGCATCACCGGCCAGGCCGGGATGACGCTCGCCAGCGGGCAGCACCGCTTCGACATGCAGGTCGGCACGGATTTCGTCGCGACGACCGCGCGCTTCGTGCCGACGGTCAGCGTCGATCACTCGCAACTGGTCTTCGTCGGCTACGGCGTCCAGGCGCCCGAATACGACTGGGACGACTACAAGACCGCGGGCGGCGGCGGCGACTGGTCCGGCAAGACCCTGGTCATGCTGATCAATGATCCTGCGGTGCCGGATCCGGACCGGCCCGGCGCGCTCGACCCGGCGCTGTTTCGCGGCGAGGCGATGACCTATTACGGCCGCTGGACCTACAAGTACGAGATTGCGTCCAGGCTGGGCGCCGACGCCGCGATCATCATCCATGAGACCGGACCGGCGGGATACCCCTGGAGCGTCGTCGAACACAGCTGGACCGGCGAACAGTTCGAACTCGCCGCGGCCGACCGCAACATGAGCCGGGTTCCGGTGCAGAGCTGGATCACCCTCGACAAGGCGCGTGAACTGTTCGCAGCCGAAGGCCTGGACCTCGACGCACTCAAGCAGGCGGCCACCCGCCGCGACTTCAAGCCGGTGCCGCTCCAGGCCCGGGCCAGCTTCCGCATCGACAATCAGGTCCGCGAGGTGCAGTCGCACAATGTCGTCGCGCGCCTGCCGGGCACCGATCCGCTGCTGACCGGTGAGTCCGTGGTCTACTCGGCACACTGGGACCACCTCGGCCGCAATCCCGGAATCGATGGCGACACCATCTTCAACGGCGCGCTCGACAATGCCAGCGGCACCGCGGCGCTGCTGGAGCTTGCCGAGGCCTTTGCGACGGCACCGATCAGACCCCGCCGATCACTGCTGTTCATGGCGGTGACCGCCGAGGAGCAGGGCCTGCTCGGTGCGCGCCACTACGCGCGCCATCCGCTCTATCCCCTCGACAAGACCGTGGCGATGATCAACATCGACGTGGTCAACCCATGGGGCCCGACCGAGGACCTGCAGGTGATCGGCATCGGCCAGAACACGCTCGAGGACACACTGGCCAGCGTGTTGGCCGAGGACGGGCGCCATATCGTGCCCGACCGCAACCCCGAGAAAGGCTTTTACTACCGCTCGGACCAGTTCGAGTTCGCGAAGGTCGGCGTGCCGGCCCTGTACGCCGACGAAGGCAGCACCCTGATCGGCCGTCCGGACGGCACCGGAGAATCCCTGCGGGCGGCCTACGTCGCCCACGACTACCACGACGTCTCCGACGAGATCAAAGCGGACTGGGATCTGAGTGGCGCCGCGCTGGACATGCGCGTCCTGGCCCGCGTCGGCTGGCGGACGGCCAACGCGGACACCTGGCCGCAATGGAAGGAAGGATCGGAGTTCAGAGCCGTGCGCGCAGCACGGCTCGCGCGCGACTGAGCCTATGCGGCCTGGAGCAGCTGCAGGGAACTCTGATAGCCCTCGGCCAGCGACCCGGGACCCGAAAGCGGAAAGTCCGGCTCCAGATCGAGCTTGACGAAAGCCGGAACCGTGGCGGCATCGAGATCCTTGAACTGAGGATCGGACGCGCCACGGGTGCGCAGCACGGCGACCGCGACGACGTCGGCGTAGTCCGGCCCGCCATCATGCTCACGCGACATATCCGGCCACAGGACCGGCACGTCGACCAGCTCCGGCGGGAAATGCCAGGCCTGCAGGACCATCCGCCCGATGCGCGGAGACAGCCGGGCGACGACGTCATCGAGGGCCTCGGCCGACTCCAACGCGGCGGCATGGTGCTCCGCAAGCCGCAGGATCGGCAGCGCGCCGACGTGGTGGACCAGCCCCGCGAGCATCGCCATCTCCGGTTGCAGCAGCGTGCACTGCGCAGCCAGCACCTGTGCCAGCGCCGCGACCTCCACGCTCTGCTGCCACGCCTGCAGCAGGCGTTTCTTCAGTTCGGCATGGGTGGCGACGAACATCTGCTCCAGTGCCAGCCCGTCGACCAGCAAGCGCGTGTAGTGCAGGCCGAGGCGCGTCACCGCCTGCTGCACGTTCTCGACCTGCCGTCCACTGCGCATCGCGGCGCTGTTGGCGACCCGGATCAGGCGCACCGCAATCGCCGGATCGCGATGGACCTCGGCCGCCACCTGGGCGCTGGTCACGTCCTCGTTCTGCAGCAGGCGCCGGATCTTCAAGGCGACTTCCGGCAACGTCGGCAAGGTCAGCCGATCATGCGCCAGTGCATCCACGACAATTCTGTAAAAGCGGTCTTCGATAGCCATGTCGAACCCCTGTTCGGCTCGATCCTGCCTCAGCCCGCCGCTCCCCGCGCATCCGTCCGGACGAACGTGCCCGATTGACCCCTACAACGGCCGCCCGTGTCTGCGCGCCGGCGCCGTCAGGGCTTGAGCCCGATGACCAGCGCGACCCCCGCCAGGGCCAGCGTCACGCCGAAATACTGGCGCCGCTGCACGCGCTCCCCGAGAAACCATACCGCCAGCGGCAGGATGAAGACCGCGGCCAGCTCGTTGAGCACCGCCGCGATCGACGCCTGCGTGTACTTGTATCCGGCCAGCCACAGCATCATCGACAGGTAGGTGCCGACAATGCCGCCCGCGACGATCGCGGGCCAGTGCGTGACCCCCCGGTAGGCGCGCCACAGCTCAGGCAGCTGACGCCGCCCGATCGCGATCGCCAGCATGCCGGCAAAACCCGCCAGCACACGCAGACTGACCACCCACAGGAAGCTGTGCTGCTCCAGCAGCGGCTTGGCGATGACCACCCCCGCCGCCATCATGAACACGGCGAGCACCGCCCACATCACGCCGGCGCGCAGGGCCCGCGCATCGCGCCGTTCGGGCGAGCGCGTATAGGTGACCAGCACGATGCCGGCCAGGACCAGGGCCACACCGCCGAACTGCCAGACGCTGAGCCGCTCTCCAAGCACCAGTATCGACAGCAGGATCACGAACGGCGAATAGAGAGCCTGCGCGACCGCCATGCGGCTGGCGCCGATGGCATTGAGCGCGCGGAAATACAGCGTATCCCCGATGGCGATGCCGATGACACCCGATATCGCCGCCAGCCCCAGGTCCACCCACGGCATGTTTGGCCCCGTACCGCTCCCGACCGCGAGCAGGGTCACGCCGAACAGCGGCAGCACCACCGCGTTCTTGACGAGGTTGAGGGCAAACGGCGGCAGATGCTCGCCGGACTTCTTGAACAGGATGACCGCGACCGCCCACGCCAGCGCGCAGCTCAGTGCAAACAGCTCTCCGAGTCCCATCGCGTGTTCCGGCCAGTGGTGCGTTCGGGGCGGGCGGCGGACGCCCGCGCGTCCTCAGTCGCGCGCACGCTCCTGCGCGCGCGCCAGCATCGACGTTGTCGAATAACCCTGGTGGAAGTCGAGGATCACCACCTCGCCTCCGGCCGCCTGTACCGCATCGCCGCCGGCCACCTGCTCGGGGCGGTAGTCACCGCCCTTGACCAGGACCTGCGGCAGCACGCGGCCGATCAGGCGGGCGGGCGTATCCTCGGCGAACGGCACGACCAGATCGACGCTGCGCAGACCGGCCAGCACGCGCATGCGATCCTCGCAGGGATTGACCGGTCGCGACTCGCCCTTGAGCCGGCGCACCGATGCATCGTCGTTGACGGCCACGATCAGCATGTCGCCCAGTCGCCGCGCCGCTTCGAGATAGCGCACATGGCCGACGTGCAGGATGTCGAAGCAGCCGTTGGTCATGACGATGCGCTTGCCGGCCTCGCGCGCCGCCGCTACGCGGCGCAGCAGCGCCGCCTCGTCGACGACCGCCGCTTCCTCATGGGCGGCGTGCAGCGCGTTGTCCAGTTCGTCGATGCCGACCGTCGCCGTCCCCAGCTTGCCGACCACGATCCCCGCCGCGACGTTGGCCACGCTGCAAGCCGTAGCCAGTGACGCGCCAGCCGCCACGGCGGCCGCAACCGTCGCGATCACGGTATCGCCGGCGCCGGTGACGTCGTAGACCTCGCGCGCCAGCGCCGGCAGATGCAGGGGCTCGGAGGCATCGGTGAACAGGCTCATGCCGCGCTCGCTGCGCGTCACCAGCAGGGCCTCGAGCTGCACCGACCGCCGCAGCTCGGCGGCGCTGCGCTCCAGCGCGGCGTCGTCCGCGCAGGGCCCGACGACCGCCTCCAGCTCGGGCACGTTGGGCGTCAGCAGGCTCGCCCCGCGATAGCGCCGAAAATCGCTGCCCTTGGGATCGACCAGCACCGGCAGTGCCCGTGCGCGCGCCGCAGCGATCAGCGCATCGACGCCGGCCAGCGTGCCCTTGCCATAGTCCGACAACACGACCACATCGCAATCGTTGAGCAGCGACTCGTAGCGCTGCTGCAGCTCGGCACGGTCGAAGGCGTCGGCGTCGCCGAACGACTCCTCGAAATCGAGCCGGATCAACTGCTGGTGGCGCGACAGCACGCGCAGCTTGGTGATCGTCGGGTGCCGCGGCGACTCGATCCAGTGCGCCTCGATGTTCCGCCCGGCCATGGCCCGGCGCAACTGTTCGCCCGCCTCGTCACGCCCGACCACCCCCAGCAGGCGGACCCTGGCGCCGAGCGCCGCCGCGTTGAGGGCGACGTTGGCCGCGCCGCCCGGGCGCAGTTCGTCGCCGCGCACGCGCACGACCGGCACCGGCGCTTCCGGCGAAATCCGCTGGGTCGCCCCGCTCCAGAACCGGTCGAGCATCAGGTCGCCCACGACCAGGACGCGACCTCGGGCGAAATCCGGCAGTTCGATGCTCATGGCGCGGTGACGGGTCCTCCGTGAGTGATCCGCCCGACGGCGGTCGTGCGCAAGCCGCGGCGCGCGATCAGATATGCGCCAGCCACTCCGGATAGCGCTCGGAGCGGCCGCTGACCAGGTCGAGGTAGGCCTTCTGCAGACGCGCCGTGACCGGGCCGCGCGTGCCGCTGCCCACGGGCCGGTTGTCGACCTCGCGGATCGGCGTGACTTCGGCGGCGGTGCCGGTGAAGAAGGCCTCGTCGCAGATATACAGCTCGTCGCGGGTGATCCGGCGCTCGACCACCTTGTAACCGAAGTCATGCGCCAACTGCATCACGGTGCGGCGGGTGATGCCGTCCAGCGCCGACGTCACGTCGGGCGTGCTGATGACGTTGTTGGTGACCACGAAGATGTTCTCGGCGCTGCCCTCGGCGACGTAGCCCTCGGGATCCAGCATCAGCGCCTCGTCGTAGCCGTCGCGCTGGACCTCGGTCAGGGCCATCGACGAATTCAGGTAGTTCGCGTTGGCCTTGGCCCGGCACAGCGACGCGTTGACATAGTGCCGCTGGAACGAGCTGGTCTTGATGCGGATGCCGCGCTCCATGTTGTCGGCCCCGAGATAGGTGCCCCAGGTCCAGGCCGCGACGATCACGTGAGTGTTCAGGCCGGTGGCGCGAAGCCCCATACCCTCGGAACCGTAGAACACCATCGGCCGCAGATAGGCTTCCTCGAGATTGTTCGCGCGCAGGACTTCCTTCTGCGCCTCGTTGAGCTGCTCCTGCGTCCACGGCATCTTCATGCTGAGGATCTTGGCGGAATTGAACAGACGCTTGGTGTGCTCCTCGAGCCGGAAGATCGCGGTCCCGGTCGGCGTCTTGTATGCGCGCACCCCTTCGAAACAGCCCACGCCGTAATGCAGGGAATAGGTCAGAACGTGGGTGGTGCACTCGCGCCAGGGCTTGAGTTCACCGTCATACCAGATGAAGCCGTCACGATCGGCAAAGGACGTCATTTGAAGATTCCGGGGGTTGTGGACGCAAAGATCCTAAATTATAGGGCCTGACGAGCGGCCGGCGGGAGTCGCTGCCGCTATCATTGCGCCTCGCCACCACCGAAATCCCGATGTGTCCGACACGGCGACCGTGAACCATCCCCCCTCATCCGCGGGTCAACCCGCGCGGATTCTGATCGTGCGCCTGTCGGCGCTGGGCGATCTGGTGTTCTGCACCAGCCTGCTCGAAGGCCTGCGGCGGCGCTACCCCGCCGCGCATATCGCCTGGCTGGCCCAGAACGGCTTCGCCGGCCTGCTCGAGAACGATCCGCGCATCGACGCGGTGATCGGCATCCCCAAGGACAGCCTGTCGTCCCCCGGGGCGCTGCTCAACCTGCGCCGCCGCCTGCGCGCCGAGCGCTACGACTGGGTCATCGACGCCCAGGGCCTGGCCAAGTCGCGCGGGCTGGCCTGGCTGGCCGGCGGGGCGCGCCGGATCGGCTTCGCGTCCAAGGAACCGCTGGCGTTCCTGATGCACGAGATCGTCGCCAAGGGCGGCAACCCGGCCGACATCGCCTCGGAATACCGGGCGCTGGCGCAGCACCTGACCGGCTCCGAACCCGGCGCACCCCGTCTGCCGGTCCTTCCGGAAAGCGCGGAAGTGGTGGCGCAGGCGGTCCGCGACGGCACGCTGCCGCCGCGCTACGTCGCGCTGTGCCCGTTCACCACGCGTCCGCAGAAGCACTGGGTCGACGACTACTGGCCGGCGCTGGCCGAACGCCTGTGCGCCGACGGCCAGCGGCGCTGCGTGATCTTCGGCGGACCGGGCGACCGCGCGCACGCCGACGCGCTGCTGGCCGCGATGCCCGCGGGCTGCGTCAATCTCGCCGGCCGGACGGCGCTGCGCGACCTGCCGGCCTGGATCACCCATGCCGACGCGCTGGTCGGCGTCGACACCGGCCTGACCCACATCGGCATCGCCACCGGCCGACCGACCGTCGCCCTGTTCGGGTCGACCTGCCCCTACACTGGCGGCGCCGACAGCCCCCTGAGCGTGCTCTACGACGACCTTCCCTGCGCCCCCTGCAAGCGGCGTCCGACCTGCGACGGCGCCTTCACCTGCATGCGCCAGCTGACGCCGGAACGTGCCGCCGCAGCCCTGCGGCAACTGCTCGACGGAGCCTCCGCGTGAAGCTGCTGCACGTCGAAACGGGCATGCACCTGTACGGAGGCGCGCAGCAGGTTGCCTACCTGCTCGATGGCCTGGCGCGCCGCGGCATCGACAACGTCCTGGTCTGCCCGCCGGGGGCGGCGATCGGCCGGCACTTCAGCGGCACCGCGATCAAGGTCGTCGAAGTGCCCTGCAAGGGCGATCTCGACCTCGGCTTCGTCGGCCGGCTGCACCGCACGATCGCCGCGGAGCGGCCCGATCTGGTCCACCTGCACTCCCGCCGCGGCGCCGACGTGCTGGGCGGTCTCGCCGCCGGCCGCGGCAAAGTGCCGGCGGTGCTGTCGCGCCGGGTCGACAATCCCGAAAACGGGCTCTGGGCGCGTTTCAAGTACGGCCGCTACGCCCGCGTGATCTGCATCTCCGAAGGCATTGCGGAGGTCCTGCGTCGGGAAGGCGTCGACGAATCCCGGATTCGCGTGGTCCGCAGCGCGGTCGACGCGCCGGCGTGGCGCCAACCGGCATCGCGCGCCTGCTTCCTGGAGACCTTCGGCCTGACCGACGGCGGCGTCGTCGCCGGCGTGGTGGCACAGCTGATCGAGCGCAAGGGTCATCGCGTGCTGTGGCAGGCCCTGCAGCAGCTCCGGACGCGCGGTCGCATCCGCGACGGCGCCGACCTGACGGTGCTGTGCTTCGGCCAGGGCCCGCTGCGCGAAGCGCTCGAACAGGACGCCATCGCAATGGACCTGCAGGCGCATGTCCGTTTCGTCGGCTTCCGCGACGATCTGGCGCGCTGGCTGGGCCATCTCGACATGCTGATCCACCCCGCGCTGATGGAAGGACTCGGCGTGTCATTGCTGCAGGCGGCCAGCGCCGGCGTGCCGGTGATCGCCTCCCGCGCCGGCGGCATGCCGGAGGCGGTCCGTGACGGCCTTAATGGCCTGCTGTGCGAACCCGGAGACGCCGCCGCCCTGGCCGCGGCGATCGAACGGCTGCTGACGGATGCCGATCTGCGCCGGCGCCTCGGCGCAGGCGGCCGTGACCTGATCGACCGCGAGTTCTCGATCGACGCGATGGTCGCCGGCAATCTCGGGGTCTACCGCGAGATCCTGGGTCCCACCGCGGGCGACGCTATCGGGTGAGCAGATCCTGCGTCGGCTGCACGCGTCCGAGCAGCCCGGCGTAGAAGTCGGCGTAGGCCGATACCGTCGCCTGCGGGCTGTACCGCGCGGCAAATCGCTCGTGCCCGCGCGACGCCAGCTCGGCGCTCAACGCCGGCTCCGACAGCAGCCGGCGCCAGGCCCTGGCCAGATCCGCCGGATCCTGCACCGCGCAGAGCAGCCCGTTGACCGCATCGTCGATCAACTCGTTGCCGCCCGCGGTACGGGTGCTGACCACCGGCAGGCGCCGGCTCCAGGCCTCGAGGATGACATTGCCCAGCGGCTCCTCCCGCGACGGGCAGATCATCACGTCGGCCAGCGGCAGCGCGGCGACCGCGACGTCGACCCAGCCGGTGAAGTGAACCCGCGCCTCGAGCCCGAGTTCGCGCACCAGCGTCTCGAGTGCCGCCCGCTGCGGCCCGTCGCCCATCAACAGGAGGTGATGCGGACGCCCGTCGAAGCGCTCCGGCAGCGCCGCCATCGCCCTGAGCAGATCGGCGAAACCTTTCTTCGCCACCAGCCGCCCGAAGGCGATGCTCAGCATCGCGTCGTCGGGCACGCCGACCTCGGCCCGGGTGAACGGCGGCGGCTGCGTGCATTCCGGCACGAAATTGTCGATCTGAACGACCCGCGCCGACGGAAAGCCGTTGGCGACCATCCATTCGCGCAGGCCGTGGGTATTGACGATCCACGCGTCGGCATGGCGGAAGTAGCGCAGGCGGTAATACCCCCCGAGACGCGCCACATGCACCGTTCCGCGCGGAGCCCAGGTCAGCCAGGTGGCGCGTGACGCCCAGGTCTGGACGATCGGATAAGCGCCCTCGCGCAGCATCGACCGCAAACGCATGACCGTGCCGAGGTCGAAATAATTGCGCATCGGCACCTGGAAACGACGCTCGTGATCGCCGAGCGCGCGATGCACCTCCGATCCGCTGCGGGTCACCGCATCGGCCGGCGCGCCGGCGGCCGTCAACGCGTGGACCAAACGCACGAAGCTGTTCTCCGCCCCGCCCATGCTCGGGCTGCCGATCACCTGCAGGCTGCGGATCGGCGCGATCATGCGGACATCCCCGATTCGGACACCAGTCCCATTGCCTGCAGGTAGCGCAGCGCGCTGATGGTACTGCGGTATTCGTCGACGGCGGCGACCAGCGTCTGCGCCGGCAGCGGCCGACTCAGAGTCTGCGCCATCGCCTCGGTCATCGCGGCGACGTCGCCGACCTCGACCAGCGGACCATAGCGCCCCTCGTCGAGCAGCTCGTCGGGCCCGCTCGGGCAGCGGGTGGACACGCTCGGCACCCCCAGCGCCAGCGCTTCGGTCAGGGCGTTGGGAGACCCTTCCCAGGCCGACGACAGCACGAACAGATCGGCGCGCGACAGCCACGCATAGGGGTTGTCCTGGAATCCGGCGAACAGCACGTTGTCGCGCAGGCCGAGCGACGCGACCAGCTGCTCCAGCTCGGCGCGATCGCCACCCTCGCCCAGCAGGATCAGGCGGCTGTGGATGCGCGGCTGCATGGCCGCGAAGGCACGGATCAGGGTCGGAAAGTCCTTCTGCCGGGTCAGACGGCCCATGCCGATGACCACCGGCACCACCTTCTCCGACAGCCAGGGATGCGGCACCGGCTCCGCCGCCTGCGCGGCCAGCGATGCGGTGATGACCGGATTGCGGATCACCCTGACGCGTTCCGGCGACAGGCCGGTCACGCTGACGGTATCGCGCCTGACGCCCTCGGACACCGCGATCACACCGGTCGCGGTCGGATACAGCCGTCGCATCGGCGCCACGCGCAGCCAGCGGCTGAACGCGTCCTTGCGCGCCAGCGCCGCCGACAGATTGGTTCCGAGCCGGATCCAGACCGGCACGTCGACGCCGCTGCGCCGGCGCGCCTTCAGCGCGGCGCGTCCCGCGCGATCCTTGGCGGCCAGCAGCGCATCGGGCCGTTCCCGACGCAGATAGTCGGCAACCTCGGGAACCGCGCTCCATGCATGCCGGGTCTTCAGCGGCATCATGTTGACCTCGGATGAAATGCGCGCGACGTGGCCGCCCTCGGCACGGATGGTCAGCAGGTCGACGTGCACATGCCGGGCAAACTCCGAGCACAGATTGGCGACCATGCGTTCGACACCGCCATCGCCGGAAAACGAAATCAGTACGCCCAGACGCTTCATCGACCCGACATCCCCCCATCGCGGGCGCAATCGCCCGAAGCAGGATTAACCCCCCACGCGTCAACATTGTGCCAATGCGCAGGCTCCGCTGCGCGGTCGGCCATTGCGATGCGGCCTCCGCCTACAGCCACGCCAGCGGATCTTCCTCGGCCTGCGGCGTCGCCGCGGCCCCTTCCACGAACAGCCGGTGCCAGATCGCGAACTGCAACAGGCTCCAGACCTCGCGGGTCACGTCGCCATGCTGCTGCTGCCGGGCGATCAGCTGCCCGACCGCCTCGGGGACGCACCATTGCCGGATTGCCGTGGCGCCGGGGAGGCGCTGCGCGAGGGCGTCGAGAAACGGCCCGCGCAACCACTCGCCGACGGGCACGTGGAATCCGCGCTTGTGCTGCCACAGATGGTCCGCCGGGATGAAGCTCTCGGCCCAGCGCTTGACGAACAGCTTGCCGGCCCTGGACGACACCTTGAGGCGATCGGGTAATGCCAGTCCGAACTCGACCACGCGGTGATCCAGAAACGGCACACGCCCCTCGACGCTGGCCGCCATCAGCATGCGGTCGGCCTTGACCAGCAGATCGTCCGGCATGTTGGTTCGCAGGTCGACGTACTGGCGACGCTGCAGGTCGGACCAGTCCGCCGGCGTCTGCGCCCAGGCTTCGATCACCGGCGCCCGATGCGCAGCCAGTGCGGGCTGCAGCGCGTCGGCGAACAGGCGGCGCACCCAGCCCGGATCGAGCTCGGGGCGCACGCGGAATCCGCCGCTGCCGGGAAAACGCAGCGACTTGAAGATGCGTTCGAAGGGATCGGGGCGATAGCGGCCGTAACCGGCGAAGGCCTCGTCCCCGCCCTCCCCGCTGAACACCACCTTGAGTTCGCGCCCGGCGGCCTCGGCCAGCGCCAGCGTCGGCAGGCAGGCGTAGTCGCGCATCAGATCGTCCGCGGCCCAGACCACGCGCGGCAGGCGCCGGAACACGGCGTCCGCGTCCATGCGAATCGCGCGATGCTCGGCGCCGAACAGCTCGGCCATGCGCGCCGCGCCATCGAGCTCGTCACGTTGCCGTGCGTCCTGCCATCCGATCGAATAGCTCTTGATCGGATGCGGGTGATAGCGCTTGAGCTGCGCCAGCAGTACCGCCGAATCGACCCCGCCCGACAGAAACACGCCGAACGGCACATCCGAGCGCATGTGTTCGCGCATGACCTGCTCGAACAGCGGCTCCCAGGCCTCGACCGCCTGCTCGTGACTCATCTGCACCGGACGCACGTCGGTTGCCGACCAGTAGCGATGCACCCGCGTCGACAGGTCCGCGCCGATGCGCACCGCGGTGCCCGGGGCGATCCGCTCGATGCCCTTGACGACGGTCGGCGCGCCGGTCGAGAACTGGTTCTGGAAGAACTGCGCCAACGCCGACGGCTCCACCTCGCGCCGCGGCAGCAGCGGCAGCAGCGCCTTGATCTCGGATGCGAAGGCGATACGATCGCCCAGGGGCGCCATGTACAGCGGTTTGATGCCGAGACGATCCCGCACCAGCCACAACGCCCTTTCACGGTGATCGTAGAGGGCGAAGGCATACATGCCGTTGAGTCGCGCGAACGCCGCCTCGCCCCACTGCGCATAGCCGTGCAGCGCGACTTCCGAGTCGGAATGCGTCTGCGGCCGGGCGCCCAGTGCCTCGAGTTCGGCGCGCAGTTCGACGTAGTTGTAGATCTCCCCGTTGCAGACCAGCGCGTAACGCTGCCCGGCGTCGTTCAGCGGCTGATGGCCACCGGCGACATCGATGATCGCCAGCCGCGTATGCGCGATGCCGAAATGGCCGCTCAGATAGGTGCCCGAGTCTTCCGGTCCGCGGTGCGTCAGCGTCGACGCCATCCGCAGCAGATCCGCCTCGGCGACATTGCCCTCGCGGGCCACGATGCCGGCGATTCCGCACATCGCTCAGTCTCCGTCGAAGCGGTAGTCGAGCACTTCGACGTCGCGTGCGAAATGCCGGCCGACCATTTCGGCCAGTTCGTCGCTGTAATAGCTGCGGTAGTCCTTCTTGCGGTCGGTGGCCTGGCGCTTGTGCGGCAGCTCCGGGGTCGGCACCTGCAGCGTCTTGCAGATCCGGTCGAAATCCTCGTGCAGGTGCTCGTAGCGGCCGAGAAAGTTGGTCAGCACGTTGCCGTGCAGATCGATCAGGTAATCGGTCTGCGGCGTGATCGACGTATCCAGGTGGTACTGATACGGTCGCTCCGGATTCAGCTTCCAGCGGGTGAACGCATCGAAGGTCTCGTGCCCTTCGAGCAGGTGCGGACGCTCGCGCTTGAGATGGTGGTAGCTGGAGACCTGCAGATCCCACGGATTGCGCACGAACGCGAACTTGTAGAGGCCGTCGAAGAACTCCTTCGGCAGCATTTCCTGGGCACAGACGATCTTGGCATGCCGCGGCAGCTTCGCCGCGATGCGGTGCCCGGTCATGTGCGACAGCCGCGAGCAGACGAATTGCGCGAGATAGTACGGATCGCGCCACTGCAGCGACTTGAGCGCCGCGCGCACGCTGGTACCGCCGGTCTTGGCGATGTGCACGTATAGGAAGTTGTAACGGTTGGAAAGAATCATGGGCTGCGGCGACTGTGGTGCCCGCGAATTATGCCCGAACCGATCCCTTCGCCTGGACGTTGCGTCGCCTTCCACCCAGAATTTCAGGCCGATATGACTGCAACGAGGCCGATGACCAAGGCCCCACTGAAGGATCTGCTCTACCGGACCGGGATCGCGATGCGCGGAACCGGGTACTGGCACTGGCGCTACTACGGCTGGGACTATCGCGCCCAGCGCGAGGACCGCGAATGGCAGGTCCGCATCGACGGGCGGGACTACCGTCTGCCGACGCTCGACCACTGGCTGGAGCCCGGCCGCACGATCCACGTCCTGCTGTCCGGACCTTCCGCGGGTGCGATCGAGCGCCGCGAACGGCTGCTGCGCCAGCCCAGCATCACCGTCAACGGATCACACCGCCTGATCGACGACGCCGACGCCCGCGCGGATCTGTATCTGGTATCCGACGTCGGCTTCGTCCGCCGGCAATGGGACAGCTTCCGGCAGGGCGTCGACAGGGCACGCGCGGTGGCCGTCGACCATCGCGTCCTGCTCGAGGTGACGCGGCGCGATCCGGATTTCGCCGAACGTGTCCGGGTCTACCTGTTCGACAATCTGACCCGTCCGTACGGACGTTCGTCGCACTGGTGGGATCTGCCCGCCGCGGAGCTGCCGCACGACGGCCGGCGCTGCGCCTTCTCGACGCGGCCGGATCTCGGCTTCTTCCCGTCGTGTACCGTCGCCTATCTGGCCCTGCAGATCGCCGCCGCGCAGCGCCCCCGGCGCATCGTGTTCTTCGGCCTCGACCTGAGCGGCGATCGCCGTTTCTACGCCGAACATCAACCCGAGAACTCGATGCTGCTGAGCGACTTCGACCGCTTCATCCTGCCGGACTTCCAGTTCGCGTCCAGTGTCCTCCGGCGCATGGACATCGAGGTGGTCAACGCATCACCGGCTTCGGCACTGCCGGACACCGTGTTCGCGCGACGGACCCCGGAATCCTGCCTCGACGACGACGTCGCGAATACGGCGCCTCAGTCGAACTGATACCCGAACAGCGCGATGTCGTCGGCGTAAACCTCGGCGACCTTCTGCCGGGTGCGCTCGGAGTAGTACTCGCGATAGTCGCGATGCCTGGAGGCGTTGATCTTCTCGACGCTGACCGGCGCGATTCCGATCGCGGCGCAGACCCGGTCGATATCCTGCTGCAGGCTTTCGACGCGGCACACCTGGTCGACCAGAATCTCGCGCTGTCCCGGCAGGCACACGTAGCCGAACTGCGGACGAAAATGCTGACGGCCGAGAATCTCCCGGCGGTGCAGCCCGTTGATCACGAAATCGTCGAAGTCCGCATAGCGGCTCAGATGCTTCGCGGCCCAGGCGCGGTCGCCGTCGGTCCCGCCCTGCCCGCGCAGATAGTGCCAGCCCGACACCAGCCGGTCCCAGGGATTGCGCACCACGGTGAACTTGTAGAACGCCTCGAATTCCTCGGGCGTGAAGATCACCTGATAGTCCTTGATCGGCCGATGCGACAGCCGCCCGTGCCCGAACAGGGCCGTGCCGACCGCCATGCCGCCGCACTTGGGGATATGCACGAAGATCGCCTTGCGCTCGAAACAGGGACTGAACCGCCCCGCACGCTCGCGCTGGAGCCGGCCGAAGGAGCGCGGCGAGAAAATCCGGTACAGCAATCGGCGCAGGCGCGACGGCAGCCGGTAGTACAAGGCAATGATGCGGTGCTGCAACGTCATGGGGATCCGGGCAGGAAACTCGAAAAGACGACGCCGGAACGGCGTCGCGCCACGACAGTTTAACGCCGACCGCCGGAGCGGCCGATGTCGCCACTGCCAACCGCCACCCCGCTCACTCGCCCAGAATCTGCCGGCGCAATGCGATCACCGCGCCGCGCTCGGACTCGAATGCGTCGGCGGGCGTCAGCGTGGTCGCGTCGAGCAGAGCCCGCGAATGCGCCCAGGTCCGGTAACGGCGATAGCAGTCGATCAGCCGGGCCACGTCGTCGGCGCCGATGCTGCCGACGCGCTGCAGGGCCTCGAGCTGACGCCAGTTGTCGCTCCACGCCACGACCTCGGCGTGCGCGTGCGCGTCCCGCAGCACCAGATACTGGGTCACGAACTCGATGTCGATCAGCCCGCCGGCGCCCTGCTTGATGTCCCAGGATTCGGTGCTGGACTTGTCGAGGTTCGCCCGCATCTTCGCCCGCATGTCGGCGATCTCGCGGCGCAGTCTGGCGTCGTCCCGCGGCCGGACCAGTACCTCCCGGCGGATCTGCGCGAACGCCGCGCCGATGTCCGGACTCCCGGCGACGAAGCGCGCGCGCGTCAGCGCCTGGTGCTCCCAGGTCCACGCCTCGTTGCGCTGGTAGTCGGAAAAACTGTTGAGACTGCTGACCAGCAACCCCGAGCGGCCGTTCGGACGCAGTTCCATGTCCACTTCGTAAGCGCGCCCCGCGGCGGTCTGGGTCGACAGCCAGTTGATCAGCCGCTGCGCGAGACGCGCGTAGAACGTGCCGTTGTCGATGCTGCGCGGCCCACCCCGGGTCTCGCCGGCAAGTTGATCGCAGTCATGCAGGAACACCAGGTCCAGGTCCGAGCCGTAACCGAGCTCGATGCCGCCGAACTTGCCGTAGGCGATCACCGCGAAACCCGCCGCGGCGCCGTCGCTGCGCAACGGCTGTCCGTACTGCGCACGCATCTCCGCCCAGGCCATGCGCAGCGCGTGATCGACGATCACCTCGGCCAGCCAGGTCAGGCGATCGCTGACCGCAACCAGTTGTAGGGCGCCGACCAGATCGGCGGCGGCGATGCGCAGCGTCACCTCCTTCTGGAACTGGCGCAGCGCGTCCATCGCCCGTTCGGTATCGGCCGGCAGCGTCAGGCCGGTACAGCGGCGCTCCAGTTCGTCCTCCAGTTCGGCACGCTCCGGCGGCGCATAGAGGGTGCGGGCGTCGAGCAGGTTGTCGAGCACGACCGGCGACAGCGCGATGAAGCGGCTCAGCCATGGACTGGCGGCGCACAACCGCACCAGATGATCGCGCGCCGCGGCGCTTTCGCGCAGCAGCGTCAGGTAAGTCGAGCGTCCCGCGATCGCCTCGATCACCTGCAGCGTCCGTCCCAGCGCCTCTTCGGGCTCGGCCTGCTTGAGCGCCTCGGCGAACAGCTGCGCCAGCAGCACGCGCAGCTTGCGCACTGCGTCCTCGCGCATCATCCGCACCAGGCGCACGTTCTGCAGCGAGAGCACCAGGTCCAGCACCCACTGCGTGCGTCGCGCGAAACCGGCATTGCACAGCGCGTCGAGGGCGTCGTCACCGCTCAGCGAGCCGTTCCACAAGGCGTCGACCAGCCTTTGCAGCGGCGCCTCGACCTGATCGTCCGGCCGCGTGAAGATGCCGGCGAACTGCTCCCGCACATAGACCGTGACCGCCTCGAACCGCGCCAGCAGCGCCGGCCAGTCGGCGAACTCCAGCGCCGTCAGCAGCGCGTCCCGCGCCTCGTCACCGTTCGGCAAGGCATGTGTCTGCTGGTCGTCGTACATCTGGATCGCGTTTTCGAGACGGCGCAGGAACACATAGGCCTCGTCGAGCCGTTGCGCGACCTCGGGCTCCAGGTGCCCGTTCTGCCCCAGATAGCGCAACACCGGCCGCAGCCGGTTGTCGCGCAGGGCCGGCTCGGCACCTCCGCGCACCAGCTGGAACGACTGCACGATGAACTCGATCTCGCGGATCCCGCCGGGCCCGAGCTTGACGTTGTTTTCGAGCCCCTTGCGCGCGACGTCGTCCTCGATCAGCTTCTTGAGGTCGCGCAGACTGCCGATCGCGTTGAAATCGAGATAGCGGCGGTACACGAACGGCTGCAGCATCTTCAGCAGGCGCCGGCCCGCGTCGAGGTCGCCGGCGATCGGGCGCGCCTTGATCATCGCGTAGCGTTCCCACTCGCGACCGTGCACCTGGTAGTAGTCCTCCAGGGCGGGAAACGACGCCGACAAGGCCCCCGCGGACCCGAACGGCCGCAGCATCGTGTCGACCCTGAACACGAAGCCGTCGACCGTCTGGGCGACCAGCATGCGCGTGGTCTCCTGGGCCAGCTTGACGAAGTATTCGTCGGAACTGATCGCGCGCACCGGCGCATCGGTGATTGACCGCGTCTGACCGCCATCCGTGTGACAGAAGATCAGATCGATGTCCGACGAGAAGTTGAGCTCGCGCCCGCCGAGCTTGCCCATGCCGAGCACAACCGGCCGGATTTCCTCGCCATCGGCATTGAACGGCACGCCGTGGCGCTGCTGCAGCCGTGCCTCGACGAAACGCAGCGCCGTCTCGACACAGGCATCGGCCAGATCCGACAGGTCGCGCAGCGTCTCGTCGAGCGACGCCCGCTCCGTGAGGTCGCGCCACACGATCCTGGCCATGTGATACCGCCGCTGCCGACGCAGCACCTGCATCAGAGCCGTCGGTTCCTCGCAGCCGGCGCAGGCGGCAGCCAGCGCCTTGGCCAGCTCGCCGTCCGCATGCGACCGGTCGAAGCGCGCCAGGTCGGCACCTCCATCGAGCAGCAGCGGCAGTGCGTTGCGCAGGAACCGGCTGCTGCGCAGCAGGCGCGGCGCATCGGCCGCCAGCGCCGGCGCGGACTGCGCCAGGCGACTCGTCAACTCATCCATCACGCCTCACTTCAATGCGATCCAGGTCTGACGGCTGTGGCCCAGGCAGCGTCCGTCGGATTCGAACAGCGCGGTTCCTGCGAAGACCTTGCGACCGTCGCGTCCTTCGGTCCAGCCGACGACCACGCAGTCGCTGCCCGGCGTCGGTGCGGCGTCGAACACCGCGCACATGCGGCCCAGCAGCATCGGCGTCTGCACCTCGCCGGTCCCGGCCCAGTAGCCGGCGCAATCGATCGCCGCCCACAGCACCGGCAATGGCACAACACCGCCGACACCGGCCAGGTCCGGATCGACGTGCCAGGCCGCCGCGACCACGCCGGGCCGCAGCGGCCCCGGGAAGATGCACAGGCCGTCGCCGGCATGACGCTGCGGCCCGCAGGAGAAGCAGGTCGGGTAGGCATGCTCGCGCAGACCTGCGTAGTGCTCTGCGCAGGCCCGCGCCGCGTCCAGCGTCGGCGGCGCCGGGATCGGCTGATCGAGCACGCTGCGCCGCGCCTCGGCGACCACCGACTCGCCGTCGAGCAGACGCGCATGGTTGCCGTCGACATCGATCTGCAACGCTGTCTCCAGCGGGGGCGGCGCCTTCAGCGTCACCTCCACCGTGCCGCCGCCCAGTGCCGCGGCCAGCACGCCGGCGGAATAGCCGCCGTTGCCCGAATTGGGCGGTCCACAGAAACGTTTCTGAATCAGCATCCTCAAAGCTCCGGTCGGCGCTGCGCCCACGGCCGGGCCTGTTCGAGCTGCGCCGCCAGACGCAGGAGCCTGCCCTCCTCCCCGTGCGGCGCAGCGAAATGCACGCCCATCGGCAGTCCGTCCGCTGTCCAGTGCAGGGGCACCGACATCGCCGGCACACCGGTGACGTTTTCAAGCTGGGTGAACGGCACCCATTTCAGGTTTTCCTTGGCCATGCGCTCGACCACTCCGGTGGCCAGCGCCACGCGCGACAGACGCAGACTCATCACGATCTTCAGCAGCACGTGCTGCCAGGCCGGCGTCGCGACCTCGCCGATGCGCGCGGGCGGATGCGCGAGCGTCGGGGTCATCAGCAGATCGTAATGCTCGAAGAAGCCGTCAAGCTGGCGCATGTAGTCGTTCCAGCGCTGGAACGCGACGATGTACTCGCTGGCGCGGCTCGCCTCGCCGAACGCGGCCATGGCCAGCGTGTCGGCCTCGAAACCGTCGAGTCCGCAGCCGGTCTGCCGGCGCACCTCGCGCACCGTCGCCGCCGTGTGCGCGAACCACATCATCAGCCAGTCCTCCGCCACCTGCAGCCCGTCGATCGGCGGCTCCGCCGGCTCCACGTAGTGCCCGAGGGACTCGAGCAGGCGCGCGTTGTTCTCGACCGCGGCGACCGCCTCAGGGTGCACCGGCGTGCCGATCGGCGACTGCGTCGTGTAGGCGATGCGCAGTTTGCCGGGCTCGCGCCCGACCTCTTCGAGATACGGCCGTGCGGGCGGCTCCAGGCGGTAGAACGCGCCGGGCTCGTGGCCATGGGTCGCGTCCAGCATCGCGGCGCTGTCGCGCACCGACCGCGAGATCACGTGATTCATCGCGGCACCGTGCATCATCTCGCCATAGCGCGGCCCCCAAGGGGTACGTCCGCGCCCGGGCTTGAGCCCGAACAGCCCGCAGCAGGCCGCGGGTATGCGGATCGAGCCGCCGCCGTCGTTGGCCCCGGCCATCGGCACCACCCCGGCCGCAACCATCGCCGCGGAACCTCCGCTGGATCCGCCCGGCGTGTGCCCCAGATTCCAGGGATTGCGGGTGGCGCCCCAGGCCTCGGGCTCGGTGATGCCCTTGGCGCCGAACTCCGGAGAGTTGGTCCGTCCGAAGATCACGGTGCCGGCACGCAGCCAGCGCCGGGTGATCTCCGCATGCCCGGCGGCCGGAACCGCCGCGCGCTTCAGCGCCTTGCAGCCATACGCGGTCGTCACACCCTCGTATTCCTGGAACAGGTCCTTGACCAGGAACGGCACTCCGGCGAATGGCCCGTCGAGCGGGCCGGCGGCGCGCGCACGCGCCAGCTCGTACATCGGGATGATGATCGCGTTGAGGTGGGGATTGAGGCGCTCGGCCTGTCCGATCGCGACCTCGAGCAGCTCGGCGGCGCTGACCTCACCGCTGCGGACCAGTTCCGCCAGCCCGAGCCCGTCATGACGCCGATAGTCCTCGACCGAAATCATCTGTTGTCGTCTCCTCAAGTGCGCTGGATCGGCATAGAGTAGCCGCTGCCGGGCGCTTGCACGGAGGATGGGCAATGTATACGCAGACGACAGCGACAGCTTCGCCCGCCGCGGCCCCGCGCTGGGCCACGGCGCTGCGCCGCCTGACCGACTACCTGGTGCACGACTTCGGCGGCGGCCCACGCCCCTGGACCTTCGCAACCGTCATCAACTTCCAGAAGGCCGGGACCTTCGTCTTTCTCGGCCTGCTGATGGCCTACTACCGCAACGACTCGCCCGCCGCGTGGATCTATCTCGCGATGCACGGCAGCTACGGTCTGGTCTGGATCCTGAAGGATCTCGCCTTCCCGGATCCCAACTGGCAGGTCCGCATCACCATCGGCGGCGGCATCAACGCCTTTGCCGCGGTCCTCGGCTGGTACTGGGTCTTCGGCTGGCTGCTGATCTCTGGAACCGCGTCACCCGGCTACCCCCTGCCGGAGCCGGCGTGGTTCTGTCTGTGTATCAGCCTGTGCATGCTCGGCAGCGCGATCATGGTGGCGGCCGACGCGCAGAAGTACTTCACCCTGCGCGAACGCCGCGCCCTGATCACCGACGGCATGTTCCGCTACGTGCGCCATCCGAACTACCTCGGCGAGATGATGATCTACGGCAGCTTCGCGCTGATGGTCTGGCACTGGCTGCCGGTCGTGGTGCTGACCTGGGTCTGGCTCGGCGTGTTCGCGGTCAACATGCGGCTCAAGGAAGCCAGCATGGCGCGCTACCCGCAGTGGGCCGCATACCGGCGGCGCAGCTGGTGGCTGCTGCCGGGCCTGTTCTGAGTCCCGGGCCGCCGGCCCGCTCAGTGGGCGTGTCCGCAGAACGCGAAGCCGGCATCGGCTTCGGTTTCGGTTTCGGCCGCAGAGCCGTAGCGCTTCCAGATTTTCTCGTGGAAGTGATAGGCCACGGTGTTGACGCAGGGCTCGACCAGGGCGACCAGACCGCCGGTCATCCAGTCCCCGGTCAGCAGCCAGACCACGGCGAACGCGACGCTGATGTGCATGGCGCCGAAACTCACGGTCTTGATCATGGTCGGGACTCCGGAAAACAAGGCTTGGAACAAATGATAACAATTATCATTTGTGAGTCGAGACATTTGTGCCTATCGCCCCGATAGGAAACCTCAAACCCTTGTTCCAGCGGCCCCCGAAACGACGAAGCCCCGCACGAGGCGGGGCTTCGCTGCAACGGCGGACGGCGACGTCAGTCGTCGCTCGCCGCGAAGCCGAGCAGATGCAGCAGGCTCATGAAGATGTTGTAGATGTCCAGATACAGTGCGACCGTGGCCATGATGTAGTTGGTCTCGCCGCCATGAATGATGCGGCTGGTATCGAACAGGATCATCGCCGAGAACAGCAGCATCGCCGCCGCCGAGATCGCCAGCGACAGCATCTGCACCTGCACACCGAACATCGACGCGATCAGCGTCCCCACCGACAGCAGCACGATCGCGATCAGACCGGCCATCAGGAAGCCGCCCATGAACGAGAAATCCTTGCGCGTCGTCAGCACGTAGGCCGACAGCCCCATGAAGATCGCGCCGGTTCCGCCCAGCGCCATCAGCACCAGCTGCGAACCATTGGGAATCGCCTGCACGTAGAAGCTGAGCAGCGGCCCGACCATGAAGCCGATGAAGCCGGTGAACGCGAACACCGCAACGATGCCGGTGCTGCTGTTGCGCGCGGCGTTGACCCAGAACATCAGGCCGAGCATGCCCACCAGCATGATCAGTCCGTGCGCCGGCAGGCCGCGGAAGCCGATCGCCATCGACAGCCCGGCCATCGCGGCGCTGAACAACAGCGTCATCGACAGCAGCAGGTAGGTATTGCGCAGAACGGTATGCGTGGACAACAGCGATGCGTCTGCAGATGCCGGCGCGCCGAAGCCGGCGTCACGCGTACGGACAGGGACAGGGCGCATTTGGCCATTCCAGCTCATTCAACACTCCATTGGTGACGGGGATATCCCGGGTCAGATGTTCCGATTCTACCCAGTTCGACCGGCGCGGGTGCGAAAGGTTCTCAACACAGCCCATGATGCCCACCGGCCCCGCCGCCCTGGCCTATCATCGCCGCTCCACACACCGCGCAAGTCGAACACCCCCGTGAACCTGTCCACGATCGAGATCACCGCCCCCGACGGCGCCGTCATCGCAGCGGACTGGCTCCTCCGCGCCGAGCCGGTCCATCGCCAGTTGCGCCCGCAGCTGCCGCCGGCCTACGCGACGGCGCTGGAACGGGTCTTCGCCGGTGGCGGACGCATGGTCGTCGCCACGGACGGCGCGGACGTCGTCGGCGTCGCGGTCTATCGGATCTTCGAGAATACGGTCAGCGGGCGACAGCTTTACGTCGACGATCTGGTCACCGACGAGCGCCATCGCTCGCGCGGCGTCGGCCGGCATCTGCTGACTTGGCTGCAGGCCCGGGCGCAGGCGCAGGCCTGCAAGGTGCTGGCGCTGGATTCGGGCGTGCAGCGCCGCGATGCGCACCGCTTCTATTTCCGGGAAGGCCTGCACATCGCATCGTTCAGCTTCCGCAAACCCCTGGACTGAACCTCGACCGCAGCCCCTCAAAGGGGATTGTAGGAACGTTCCCGCGTGTAGTGGATGTAGCCCAGGCTGGCGCCGGCGCGCAGGCCGACACCGGTGCGGATCGGCGCCAGCACGATGTCGCCGCTGCGCTGATAGTTCACGCTGACACCGGCAACGACGTACAGACTGCCGTCGACCGCGGGGAAACGCTGGAACAGATCGCGCGTGTCGTGAAGGTTGTAGACCAGCGTGAAGACCTTCGAGGCGCTGCCGCCGAAATCCCAGCCAACCGTCGGCCCCTGCCAGAACACCGGCAGATCGTCGCCGCTCTTGGTCTTGAGCACCCCTTCGCCGTAGCGCAGCCCGACGACGACCGCACCGCCGCCCTCGGTCCCGTAGATGTAGGCCGTCGGCCGTCCGTAGTCGGACAGCGTGCGCTCGACCGCCTTGGCGAGTTCCTCGCTGGTCGACCCGAAGAACAGCGACGCTTCGCGCAGGATCTCCTCCGAGCTGTAGGTCTTCTCGCCGGAAGCACCAGCCGTCTCCGCCGGCGGCGATTCCGCCTGGCCCGCTGGCGCCGACTTCGACACCAGCAGCGCGCGGGGGGCGTCATTGCCGGAGCCATCCGCTGCGACCGGCCGCGCCCCGCAGGCGGCAAGTGTTGCACTCAGGAACGGGACCGCGAGCAACGACAGCAGCGGGGACACCCGGCGCCCGGCCACGCGACCGGATCGATCGGCTACAGCCTCCAGCATGGTCAACTCTCCGAACAATTCCAGAGGCCGGACCGGCCTCCCATCCCATCGACTTTAGGCCCGGTCAGCTGAACCGCGACTGACGCCGCTCACGAGACCGCGCCGGCACCGTCGCCCGACACACCGGCTTCCTGCTCGGCCTGCAGCCGGCGACGGACGAACTCGCTGTGGGGCACGTACAGCAGATCGGCGATCTTGCGCACCCGCGACTCCTCGAGCGGATCGACCCGCCCGTCCGCATAGGCGACCCGCCACAACCACAGCATCAGCTCGCTGCGCGCCGGCGCGTCGAGTTCGTCGTTGAGCGTCCGCAGATATCCGTGCAAGGAGACGGCGTCGCGCGAGCTGGCCAGCGCCTGGTCGAGCAGACGCGCGGCCTCGCTTTCATCGACACCGCAGTGGCGCTGCAGCAGATCCTGGATGGTGCTGCGCTCGACTTCGTCCGCATTGAAATCGGCACGCGCCGTCTCGGCGAGCAGCACCGCGATGGCCAGCGGCCTGCGCAGCGGATCCGGCGCCCGCGCCGCCGGACGGCCAAAGAGTTGGGCAAGCTTGTCGAGCATCATGCGGTCTGGTCAGAAGGAGAAGCCGAAGCGCAGGCTGTAGCTGCTGTTATCTCCTTGACGCTCATATTGGGGTGTAAGTTCAAACGGAATGAAGGCGATCCGCAGTCCGGCGTAGATGCGCGACTTGTCGACCTCGACCTCGCGCAGGTTCAGCGGCGCCTCGGTGACGCTTCCGGACGGCGTCGCAGTGGCCCATACGTAGCCGGCACCGATGTAGGGCGTCAGGAACGTGAACCCCTTCGACAGTGACACATCGAGGCTGTAGGCCTCGTAGTCGAAATCGTCGATGCCGCTGGTTCCCGTATAGGCGCCGCGAACGGCCAGCGCCGGCTCGGCGATCCCGCCCTCGAGAATCGCATAGCGGATTTCCGCACCGTAGGCCTTGACGCTGGTATCGGGGACCGCGGTGTAGAACGCCCCCACATCGATCCCGAACGGCAGGCCCTTGGCCACCGAAACGCCGGCCATGCCGACGAAGTCGACGTTGCTGCCGGTCAGCTGCTTCCATGCGTCATCGTTCTCGACCGGCGTGTAGGTCATGAAGGCGCCGATGCCGATGCCCAGCAGACCGGTCGCCTCGGCGGGCGCCAGGGCCTTGTAGTTCAGCGCGGCACTGATGTCCTCGACGGCACCTTCGAAGGCCGCCTGGCAACCGGCGCCGCAATCGGCCGAGATATCGAATTCGGTGCCCGCGAAGGCGCCCGGCGTCTGGGTCAGGGCCAATACGGTCAGACCGGGGATGAGCAAATGCCGGCGCATGCGAACACTCCTTGTCGAGATGGGTGCGGCAGCATAGCAAAGCACCCGTGACGTTCGACGCGTTCGGGGTCAACCCGACCATCGAGCTCGTCGTCAGGGCATCGACCAGCGCAGCTCGCCGTACGCGCTGACGCCGCCCGGCCCCGCCCCGTCGCAATCGGACATGACGGCGACACCGTCGATCCGTCCGGGCGCCTCGCCGAACGCAGTCCGGAAATCCTGCGCGACGTCGCGTGTTTCGTGTTGCCACTCGCCGACGCCCGCGGCCCCGCGCCGCACGGCGAAGACATGCGCCCGGTCGGTGTACGGACTGACCCAGTGGTCCGGCCCCGCCTCGGCACCGGACCAGACGTAGATCACCGCGCGGGTCCGCCACACCCGCCATCCGCCATCGCGAACGACGTAGACCCGCAGCGGAAAATCGTCACCGTCGCGGGTCTGCTCGTCGATGCCCGGGTAGATCCGATCGGTCCGCCAGCGCCACGACAGGATCGGCGTGCGTGCCAGATCCACCGGCTCGCGATGGATCAGTCCCGATGCACTGTCGCGACAGCGCGCCTCGATGAACGAGCCGTCCCCGTCCCGCGCATGGCGATACTCGGTCGCGGCCTTGTCGCGAAAGCGCATCGGCGCCCAGTCCCGCGCCGGGTCGGAACCCGCCGTCGCGGAGACCACGCCGAGCGCCAAGGCCAGCGCGCTCCAGTCAGCCGACATGCCGCTGCAGGAACGGCAGCACGATGTTGCCCAGATCCGTCAGGCGGCCATGGAAGAAATGCCCGACGCCGTCGAGCGCAACCAGCTCCGGCGGCGGGTCATAACGTTCGAGGATCCGGCGGGTCTGCTGGTAGTCGACCACCTCGTCGTCGGTGCCATGCACCACCAGCCACGGGCACGGCGGCCGCGGCGGCGGCGGCATGTCGTCGAAATATTTGCTGAACGGCGGCGCAATGCTGACCTGCGCGACGGGGCGCACCTGCGCCGCTGCGCGCGCACTGACCCAGGCACCGAACGAGAAACCCATCAGCACCGCCGGACCGTCCGGCAGCTGCTCGCGCATCCACGTCGCCAGGAATTCGACATCATCGGTCTCGCCGCGTCCGTTGTCGTGTTCACCGCCGCTGCGACCGACGCCGCGAAAATTGAAGCGCAGCGCGTAGAGGCCGGCCTTGTTGGCGCTCGATGCCAGTGCATAGGTGACCTTGTTGCTCATCGCCCCGCCGAACAGCGGATGCGGGTGGCAGATCACCGCAAACCCGGCCGGCTCGACGGGCTCGCGTGGTGCACTCAGCAGGATCTCGATACGCCCGGCAGGTCCGTCGATCAGCGCTTCGCTCGACTGTCCGGGGGCAGGCAATTCAGTCACGGTCATGATCACTCGGGATACGGCTTGCGCCCGCATTGTGCCGTATTGCGCGCGCCTGCCGCGCCCGTGCTTGCGACGCCCCGCAGCGCTGCCTATAGTCGGACGTCACGCTTTTCAATAACTAGAGACGGGGGATACGCGATGCGCAAGACCATGACGGCCTTGGCTTTATCACTGGGAGTAACAGGCATCAGTCCGGCCGCACACGCGGTGTCGCCGTACGGGGACGCCCCGGAATTCAAGGCCTACGTCAATTTCGAATTCGGCGGCGCGGCCGATCTGCCGGCGATGCCGCTGCGCTACGGCCTGCGCATCGACCACGACTCGCGTTACCTGCGCACGCTGGGCAACACGATGCCGCCGCTGGCGCAACTCCAGTTCAGCGACGGCCACTTCGAATCGGCGAGCGTCAACGGCCTGCCCTTCGCCCGCAGTCTGTCGTTGCAGCAGTATGGCACCGAGGAAACCCGCTGGACCGCGATCGACTGGGGGCTGCTCGCCGCCGGCGTGGTCGGTCTCGGCTTCGTGGTCTACGAAATATCCGACGCCAACGACGAATCCCCGGACCCGGCGCCCGCGCAGTAACCCGACGCCCGGGCGACGACATGGTTCGACAAAAGGGGAGCCCCGGCTCCCCTTTTGTCTTCCCGCTGGTTAAAGTTCACGCCCGACGATGAACCCTTCCGACCGCTACCCTCGCCTCGCCGAACGATTCGGCGTCGACCTGCGCAGTCTGGCGCTGTTTCGCGTCGCGCTGGGCGTGATGATCCTGTGCAGCGTGCTGACGGCCTTCGGCGACCTGCGCGCGTTCTGGAGCGACGCCGGCGTCATGCCGCGCGAGTGGCTGACCCAGTTCGTCGATCCGGCACGGATGTCGCTGTATCTGATCAACGGCCAGACCTGGTTCGCGTCCGCCCTGCTGGCGCTGCAGGGCATCGCCGCACTGGCACTGATCGTCGGCTGGCGGGCGCGCCTGACGGCCTGGCTGTCCTTCGCGCTGTGGATCTCGCTGCTCAACCGCAACCCGATGGTCGCAACCGGCTCCGACGCCGCGATTGCGGTCCTGCTGTTCTGGGCGGGGCTCCTGCCGACATCGGCGCGCTTCGCGGTGGACGCGGCGTTGTCGACGACGGTGCCCCCGGAGGCGCCCCGTCATCTCTCCTGGGCCGCGGCAGGATTGACGGTGACGGTGGCGGCCTCGTATGTCCTGTCGGCGCTCGGCTCGCCGCTCGGCAGCGTACCGGGCAGCGGCAACCCGACGGCCCTCGGTGCGTGGTTCGCACAATACGGCGGGCTGCACGACGCCGCCGGCGCCGGCGTGTGGTGGCTGTTCGCCGCCGCCTGGCTGCTGGTCCCGCCGCTGTGGCCGGGCGCGGTGCGACTGCTGGTCCTGGGGCTGCTGTGTCTCGCACAGCTCGGACATTGGCTGCTGCTCGACGACGGCAGCGCTGCGCTGACCGCGATCATCGCGCTCGCCGCGCTGCTGCCGCCGCTATTCTGGCAGCGCCTGGGCGCCGCCCGCACCGACGACGCCGGCCTGACGATCTATTTCGATCGCGACTGCGCGTTCTGCCACAAGGCCTGCCTGCTGCTGCGGCAATGCCTCGTCCTTGGCGACACGCGCATTCTCGCCGCTCAGGACAGCGCCCGGACGCGGACCCTGATGGAGGCCAATCACTCCTGGGTGGTGATCGACGCCGACGAGCAGGCGCATCTCAAATGGCCGGCGTTCGTCGCCCTGCTGAAGCACTCCCCCCTGTTCGGCTGGCTGTGGCGCTGGCTGCGCTCGCCGCGGCTCGAACCGGCCGGCAACCGGCTCTATGATTTCGTCGCCCGCCATCGCGGCCGCTTCGGCGCCGCGACGGCGTTCCTGTCGTTTCGACGGGTCCGCTGGTCGCCATCGACGCCCGAACACGCCACCGCGATCCTGATCACCCTGCTGGTCGTTGCCGGACAATTGCAGGCCGCGGGCGGCGCGACGGCACATCAGTCCGGCGTGCTGACGCAACCGCTGCGCACCCTGAACCTGGAAGCCGCGCTGATCCGCACCACGCCGACGATGTCCACCACACACGGTCGCCTGCTGGTCAGCGGTCGGACCACGGCGGGAACCGAGATCGACGTCTTCGACCCCCAGGCCCGCGCCCCCGACTACGGCACCGCCACCGGGCACGCGCCCGGCGGCGCCCGCTGGCGGCATTATCTCGAGCGCCTGCTGGAATCCGGACATGCCGAACAGCGTCCGTATCTGGCGGCCTATCTGTGCCGCCACTGGCGCGAGGGGGAACAGCTGCTGCAAAACGTCCGGCTGATCGAAATCCGTCCCCGGCCGATGTCCGCGGGCGGCGCCTCCGCAGCGGCCGCCGAGCAGCGCATCCTGTTGCGACACGACTGCACCGGACCGTCCGCCCCCTCCGACACCCCATGACGCAAGACGCCGCAAACCCGAACGATGCCGCCCCGACGCTGGTCGACATCGGCGCCAACCTCGCCCACGACAGCTTCGATCACGATCTGGATGCGGTGCTCGCGCGCGCCCGCAACGCCGGGGTCGCACAGATCGTCGTCACCGGCAGTTGCGCGGACAGCAACGACAAGGCCCAGCGGCTGGCACAGCGCCATCCCGGGACGCTGTACGCCACGGCCGGACTGCATCCGCACCATGCCAGCGACTGGCATCCCGGCCTCGCCGACCGGATCCGGGAGGCCGCCGCCGAAGGCCGCATCGTGTCACAGGGCGAATGCGGGCTGGACTACTTCCGCAACTTCAGCCCCCATACCGACCAGCGCAAGGCCTTCGTCGCGCAGCTGGAAATCGCGACGGAAACGGCATTGCCGGTGTTCCTGCACCAGCGCGACGCGCATCCGGACTTCCTGGCGATCCTGCGCGAGTTTCGCGGCGCACTGGGCGCGGTGGTGGTGCACTGCTTTACCGATACCCAGGCCGCGATGGAGGACTATCTGGACCTCGACTGCCACATCGGCATCACCGGCTGGATCTGCGACGAACGCCGCGGCCGTCACCTGCTCGACGCCGTCCGCGTCATTCCCGACCATCGCCTGCTGGCTGAAACCGACGCACCTTACCTGCTGCCGCGCACCGCGCCGAAGAGCGGCGACCGGCGCAACGAGCCGGCCATGCTGCCCTGGGTGATCCGCGCGCTGGCCGGTGCGCGGGACCAGACCGAGGCGCAGGTCGCGGCGATCACCGCCACCAACGCCCGGGCATTCTTCTCGCTGCCGTCAGCCGCCTGACCGGGCCTCTTGCCGGCCCGCAACCGGCTCCCGCTTGAACAGCTCGTAGGCGGTCTGGAAATACGCGGTGGCCAGATCGATCAGCGCCGGGTCGGCCGGCAACGCCTCGAAGGTCTCGGTCGCGCGCCCCCTGTCATCGGTGCCCGGCACGAAGCGCCAGGTCGAAGCGCTCTGATTCAGGCCCAGGATCGCGATGCGGTCGTCCTCCAGCAGCGCGACCTCGTGGTTGTGATTGAACAGCAGATGGCGCCCGCCCGGCGTCCGGTGCAGCACGTCCTCGCCGAAGAACGGCGCGTCGTACTCCAAGCCGAGCATGCCCATGACCGTCGGCGCCAGATCGATCTGGCTGAACGGCTTGTCGACCCGTCCGGGGGCGAGCCGCCCCGGCGCCAGCACCAGCACCGGAATCCGGTAGCTGTGCAGCGGAATCTCGGCGGCACCGTAGACGCGGGCGCCATGATCGGCGATCACCACGAACAGCGTGTTGCGGTACCAGTCGTGACGCGCGGCCTCCTCGAAGAAACGACCGATCGCGTAGTCGGCATACCGCACCCCCGCCGTGCGGCCGCCGTGGCTGGCCGGCACGCCCGGGATACCTTCGGGAAAGGTGTAGGGTTTGTGGTTCGAGGTCGACATCACGATCGAGAAGAACGGACGGCCCTCAGCCGCGCGCTGGTCGAAATAGTCGATCGCGTGGCGGAACAGATCCTCGTCGCTGACGCCCCAGATGTTCGCGAACTTCGGATCGTCGATGTCGAGGCGATCGCTGAGCGCGAAGCCGTTGTCGCCGAAGTAGGCATTCATGTTGTCGAAAGTGCCGTAGCCGCCGTACAGGAAGCTGCTGTGGTAACCCAGCGCGGACAGCACCTCACCCCAGGTCTCGACATTGGCGTGACCGGGCCGCTTGACGATGCTCTCGCTGGGAATCGGCGGGAACGACGCGCTGATGGCCTCCAGCCCGCGCACCGTCCGCGTTCCGGTCGCAAATGCGTTGGTGAACAGCAGCCCCTGCTGCGACAGCGCGTCGAAGTTCGGCGTCAACCCGCGACGGTCGCCGAGCACGCCGACGAATTCGCTGCCGAACGATTCCTCGGCCAGCACGACGATGTTGAGACGTCCGAGTCCGTTCGCCTGCGCGGGGAAATGCCGCTTCATGGTGCTGGCGTCGACCAGGCGGCTGCCGTCCCGGTCCAGTGACGCGCGCAGTTCGCGGCGCAAGGCGGCCGGATCTCCGGTGCGGTAATACGCGTCGTAGTCGAGCTGGTTGGTCCGGGCGGCGGCGAAGAAACTCGCCGCACCGTTGGCCGTCAGCTCGTTGGCGACCCGGTTGTTGAACACGGCCAGCGCATTGCCGGGCACCAGCACCACGGCCATCGCCACGGCGGCGACGTGTGCGGCGGCGATGCGCCAGCGGCGCGACCAGTGATGGATGCCGTCAGCGGCCCGGTGCGGCAGCAGCCGCCACAACGCCGCCACCAGCACGGCGGCGGCACCGGCCAGCGCCAGACTGATGATGCCGACCGGGTAGGTTTCGCGGATGTTGCCGATGACCTCGGTCGGGTAGATCAGGTAGTCGACCGCGACGAGATTGAACCGCGCGTCGAATTCCTCGAAGAAGAAATACTCGAGCCCGGCGACGTACAGCATGCTGAACAGAATCAGCCCCACGCCGGCGATCAGCAGCGGCCGGCGTGCGCGCCCGCTCACCCAGCGTGGCGGCAACACCGCGACCAGCAGCGTCAGCGGCAGGAACAGATAGAGCGCCTCGACAAGGTCGTTGATGACCCCGAGCGGGAGACTGAGCGCGAGCTGTCCGGGGGTGACGCCGCTGTGGCGTCCGAACGCGACCCAGAGCACCACGCGCAGGCCGGCACCGATCAGCAGATAGGCACTGAGCAACAGCGCCAGCACCTGATACCGTCCGGACAGTAGTCTCGATGCGGACTTTTGAATCGATTGAGTTTTTTCCATGACGGACACTATCGGTCCGCCGTGGTCAATGGCCGGTCAACGCACGCCCCGGCGGTGGCCGCCGGGGCATCGGGCCGCCGCGATCCGCCGACCTACTGGGCGCTGCGCTGCACCACCGGTGCGGGTGCGCGGCGCAGGCGCGGGATGAACGCCGGCACCTGCGCCCGGTAGCGTTCGTATGCGCTGCCCACCAGGCGGTCGAGATCCCGCTCCTCGAGCATCAGGGTCGCCAGAATGCTGTAGGCGCTCAGCACCACCGCCATCATCAGGTGCCCCGCGGTCATCTCCGGCGTCGCCCACAGGGCCATCATCAGGCCCGTCTGGATCGGATGGCGAACCCAGCGGTACGGGCCGCGCATCGCGAACGGCGGCTCGCCCCGCACGCCGAAGGCCTGCTTCAGGCCGGTGAAATGCAGCAGATCGACGCACCAGATCGACCACATGATCATAAACACGCCGACCCCGAACACGGCGTACAACGCCAGGCGCAATTCGGTCAGCTCGACCGACCAGACCGTCTGCGGCACCGGACTCCACAGACCGACCAGCAGCATCAGCAGCATCGCCGAAACCAGTCCGTAGACGACGCGCTCGAGCTTCTCGGGAATCATCTGCAGCCACCAGCGCTTGAAGCCCGGCCGGGCCATGACGCTGTGAACCAGCCCGAACAGCGCCAGCAATCCGATATTGACGGCGACCGCCGCCGGCCATGCCCGCAGCATCCCGTCGTCGATCCCGGAAGGTGTCAGGTTCTGCAGGAACCCGATGAAGTAGACCTGACTCAACTGCGTGACCAGAAACGCCAGGACGGCGAACAGACGAATCATTGCTTTTCTCCCCGCACTTTTCGACTCGTCCCAGATTAGCGGGATACGCTGAGGGGTACCCCTATCGAACGACGGGGTCTGCCCGCGGATTCGTCCGCCCGTGCCCCTCAGGGGGCGAACGCCGACGCCGGCGGCGCCGAACGGCGCGTCAGGCGGACGAAACGGGTCGCCAGACCGGCCGCGGCAATCGCCAGCGCCGCGATGAAGCCCCACCAGACGCCGTAGGGGCCCAGCTCCCGCTCGAAGGCGAGCCACCAGGCCAGCGGCATGCCGACGACCCAGTAGGCCGACACCGTGATCAGCATCGGCGCGCGCGTATCCTTGAGCCCACGCAGCGCCCCGTTGGCGGTCGCCTGGACGCAGTCGAACAGCTGAAACACCGCGGCGAAATACAGCAGCTTCACCGCGATATCGGCAACCGAGGCGACTTCGGTGTAGGCCGATACGATCACCCCGGGCATCAGCGCCATCAGCGACGCCGACACCAGCGAGAAGCTGGCACCGATGCCGATGCCGACCCGGCCCCGCAACCGCACCTCGTCGGGCTGCCGGGCGCCGGCCGCCCGACCGACCCTGACCGTGGTGGCGAAACCGATGCTGAGCGGCACCATGAACGTCAGCGCCGCGACGTTGATCGCGACCTGATGCGCGGCCACGGTCTCGCCGCCGAAACGCGCCATCAACAGCGCACCGATGTTGAACATCCAGGACTCGGCGGCCAGGATGAAGCCGATCGGCAACCCGAGGCGCAGGACTTCACGAACTGCGTCCCAGCGCAGCGGTCGCTGCGGACGGAACAACTCCAGCGCGGCGAGACGCTTCAGGCGCACGAAGAACAGGCCATAGACCAGCATCATCGCCAGCCCGCTGCAGGCGCTGGCCCAGCCACAGCCCGGCGCACCGAGGCGGGGAAAACCCAATGCTCCGTACATCAGCAGATAGTCGAGCACGCCGTTGATCGCAAAGCCGATCAGGCCGGCCACCAGTGCGACCCGGGTCAGCGCGTGGCCCTCGGCAACGTTGCGGCCGAGAAAACACAGGCAGAACGACACCGCGCCCCAGGATACGGCCCGCAGATAGTCGACGGCATAGGCCGCCGCCTGCGGTTCGAGATCCAGCAGGCCCACGATCCAGGGCGCCGCCAGATGCGTCAGCGCGGTCCACAGCATCCCCAGCACGACCGCCAGCAGCGCCGCCGAGCGCACGAACTCGCCGGTCTGGCGGGCATCTTCGCCCGCGCCGATGCGTTGCGCGACGATCGGCGAGCAGGCCATGAAGATCCCCATGAAGAGGATGAACAGCAGAAACCACGCATTCGAGCCAACCGCGACCGCAGCCAGCTCATCGGCTCCGATCTGGCCGGCCATGATCGTGTCGACGGTGCCCATGCCCATGAACGTGAACTGCGCCGCGACGATCGGCAGCGCCAGGTGCAGGTTGGCCCGCGCCTCTCGCAGAATCCTGTAATTCCGAGAACTATCTTCTTTTTTCATATAAAATTACACAACCAAACCCACGCGTGAACCGCGCGGGGATGGGGTCGGGACGGGCATTATCCTCGCCCCGCAGCAACGCGACCATCCGCGCATTCCGGACCCGCCGGAGGGATGCTCCGTTCGCAAAAACGTCGTTTATTTGGTATACAAAGATATTCCCACCCCGAATATCTGGGCGGTCTCACCGACCGCACGCCGGGCCTTTTTCCGCCGAAAATTCTTTTTAACGGAGACCCGACGCCATGTTGAACAACAACATCGCCCTCCTTCGCCCGCAGGATCGCGCACCGCTGCGGACGCCAACGCCACCGCGCTATCGTGTCTACACCGCGCGCAACTGGCGGCAAATGCCCCAGGCCGCCAGCCTCTCCGAGGAACAGCGCTTCGCGGTCGACGTCGTCGCCGCCGTATTGCCGTTTCGGGTCGACGCCTACGTCGTCGACGAACTGATCGACTGGGATCGCGTCCCCGACGATCCGCTGTTCCGCCTCAGCTTCCCGCAGCGGGAGATGCTCGACCCGCAGGACTTCGACCGCATCGCCGGCATTCTGCGCAAGCCGAAGGCCAACAGGGAGGCCCTGCAGCGCGCGGTGCGGGAGGTCCGGCACAAACTCAACCCGCATCCGGCCGGACAGCTGGAGCTGAACCGGCCGCGCGACGAGAACGGCGAGGTCATCAACGGCCTGCAGCACAAGTACCGCGAAACGGTGCTGTTCTTCCCCAAGGCCGGACAGGTCTGCCACAGCTACTGCACCTTCTGCTTCCGCTGGGCCCAGTTCGTTGGCGATCAGGACCTGAAGATGGCGGTCGACGACACCTCGCGTCTGCACGGCTATCTGGCCCGTCACAGCGAAGTCTCCGACCTTCTCGTCACCGGCGGCGATCCGATGGTGATGAGCACCCGGCGCCTGCGCGAATACCTCGGCCCTCTGGAAGATCCCCACTTCGATCACGTCCAGACCATTCGCATCGGCTCCAAGGCCCTGTCGTTCTGGCCCCAGCGCTTCGTCACCGACGACGACGCCGACGGCCTGCTGCGCCTGTTCGAGCAACTGGCGCGCCGCGGCAAGCACATCGCGCTGATGGCGCACCTGAACCATCCCAACGAAATGCGGACGCGCATCTTCGAAACCGCCGTGCGCCGCCTGCGCGACGCCGGAGTGCAGATCCGTACCCAGGCGCCGTTGCTGGCCAACATCAACGACGACGCCGACGCGTGGGTGAGGATGTGGCGCAAGCAGGTCCGCCTCGGACTGGTGCCGTACTACATGTTCGTCGAGCGCGACACCGGCGCCCGCCACTATTTCGAGGTGCCGCTGCATCGCGCCTGGAAGATCTACCGCGAGGCGATCAGCCAGGTATCCGGCCTGGCACGCACCGCGCGCGGTCCGTCGATGAGCGCGGGCCCGGGCAAGGTCGAGATCCAGGGCGTGACCGAGATCAACGGCGAAAAAGTATTCGTGCTGCGCTTCATCCAGGGTCGCAACGCCGACTGGGTGCAGCGCCCCTTCTTCGCCCGCTATGACGAAAATGCGAGCTGGCTGGACCACCTGCAGCCCGCGTTCGGCGAGGACAAGTTCTTCTTCGAGGACGAGTACGCCGCGCTGAGCCGCCCGCGTCATCCGCTCGAGCTGAACTAAAGGCACGCCGCATACCGACGGCCGGGCGCGGTCGTCGGTATGGGGGCACCGCCTGTCCGCGAGCCCCTCCGCAGCTGCCGCAGCAGGCAGATCATCCCCGCAAAAGGGGAACGCACCATGCTGCGGATTTACGACGACTGCCAGATTCGCCGATACGCCCGCCTGCGACGCCTGCAGGTGCTGGCATTGCTGGGCGCCGGCATCGCCATCGGCAGCTGGTGGACCGAACTCGGCCGACCGCTCCCTGCGCTGGACGACGCCACCGCGGCCGAGGCGGTGACGACCGCCCCCCTCCCTACCGCGCCGTGGTGCCAGCAGAGCGAAAACCCCTCGATACTGCGCCTGGACTGTGCGCTGAGTCCGCCGCGGACAGCGATCGACACCGCCCGCGCGCACCCCGATCCGTAGTCGGCGCCGAGCAGCTCCACGCGTAGTTGATTTCCCGACATTGAATTACACTGATGTCAGTAAATGTCTGACAGACGTAAATGATCGTTTTCGATCCTTTTCTGCCGGACACTGGGACACCAACCCGAGGACACCGGCATGTCGCAGCTCCGCCCAGCGCGCACGCGCACCGCATCGCTCTTCTTCGCACTGCTGAGTGCGGCCTCGCTCGCGCAGGCGGCTGAACCGGCCTCAGGCACGCTGACTGATACTTCAGGTCCGTTGAATGTGGTTGCGGGCCCGTTTGTGGTCGCAAACGCGACGCCGGTTCCGCTGATCGACGTCGGCCCATGGTGCCTGGACCCGCTGTTCGACTGCGACAGCTTCGCGCTGACCGTCTCGCTGCCGGCCGGCTACACCGCGGCGCACCCGGGCGAGCAGATCAAGATCACCATGGGCTGGCCCGCCGGGGTTGCCGATTACGACCTCTACGCCTACACCGGTGACGTCGACAGCCTCGATGGCACCCAGGCCGGTGATTACGCTTCGGCCACCGGCGCCAATCCCGAAACCGTCTTCATTCCGCTGGTCGACGGCGACAGCCGCTACACCCTCAAGATCGTCCCCTACACGCCGACCGGGGAATCGGTCGACCTGCGCATCGAGCTGAGCACCCCGGCCGGCAACGACGGCGGCACCGCGCCCGCCAGCGGCCTGCCGCCGCGGTTCAAGGTCAACATGTCGCCGCCGGGGCTGGGCAACTCCGCCGGCGAGCCGTCGATCGGGTACAACCTGAACAGCCGCAACGCGATGTTCGTCGCCAGCCTGCAGACCCTGCGCGTGACATTCCCGGAAAACACCGGACTGACCGATGACGCCGGTGACGCGCTGCCGCAATCATGCGACGCCCAGTGGGTGGATCGCTCGGGCACGACGACCTCGCTGACCACGCTCGACCCGATCCTGTTCACCGAGCCCGAGAGCGGCCGGACCTTCGTGTCGCAGCTCACCGGCGCCAACAGCCTGTTCGAGTACACCGACGACGACGGCGACAGCTACATCCCCGGACAGATCGGCCCGCCGAACGGTGGCGTCGATCACCAGACCGTCGGTGCCGGACCGTATCCAGAGGGCTCACCGTTCGCGGAACTGGCGGCGGTCGCCGGCGTCGACTACGCGGTCTATTACTGCTCGCAGTCGATCGCGGCGGCCTTCTGCGCCCGCAGCGATACCGGCGGCGCGACCTTCGGCCCGGGCGTCCCGATCTATACGCTCGACGAATGCGGCGGCCTGCACGGCCACGTCAAGGTCGCACCGGACGGCACGGTCTATGTGCCCAACAAGGGCTGCGGCGCCAACCAGGCGGTCGCGGTGTCCGAAGACGCCGGCAACACCTGGGAGGTGCGCAAGATTCCGACCAGCACGCCGACCTCGACGGATCCTTCGGTGGGCATCGCCAGCGACGGCACCCTGTACTTCTGCTACATCGCCGCCGACGGGCACCCGCGCGCGGCGGTCAGCTCCGATCGCGGCCGGACCTGGAGCAACGACACCGACCTCGGTGCCGCCCTGGGCATCGAGCAGGCGGTCTTCGCCCAGGCCACCGCCGGCGACCCGGAACGCGGTGCCTGCGCATTCGTCGGCACCGCGACCAACGGCAATTCCGAGGCACTCGACTTCGAGGGCATCTGGCATGGCTACGTCGCGATGACCTACGACGCCGGCGCGAGCTGGCACACCGTCAACGTCACGCCCAACGACCCGATCCAGGGTGTCGGCGGCATCTGCACCAGCGGCACGACCTGCGGCAGCAACCGCAACCTGCTCGACTTCAACGATCTGACTCACGACGAACGCGGCCGCGTCCTGTTCGCCTACGCCGACGGCTGTATCGGCGAATGCGTGAACGATCCGGTCAACGCCAACGGCTTCGCGGCCAAGGGCGCCATCGTTCGCCAGTCGGGCGGACGGACCCTGTTCGCCGCCCAGGATCCGACCGAGCCCGCCACCCCGGCCGCAGCCTGCCTCGGCGGCAGCCGCGACGCCCGGCAGGCCAACCTGGAGTGGCTGACGCCGGACGACGGTGGCGACGCCATCAGCGGCTACCGGATCTACCGCGCGACCAGCCCCGACACCTTCGGCTCGACGCCGATCGCCACGACCGGCCCCAGGAACGGCTACCAGGACGACAGCACAGCCGCCGACGTCGCCGCCTACTACTACCGCGTCACCGCCTTCAACGCGCAGGGCGACGGTATCCACAGCAACACGCTCAAGCTCGAGATCGACGCCGCCGCGGTCGAGGATCGCTGCAGCACTCCGGGACTCACGCTGCTGACCGACGCGGCCAACGACGGCATGTTCGGCACCGGCAACGACGATCTGCTGTCCCTGCAGGTCAGCCAGCCCTATGCCGAGGACGGAAGTCCGCGCATCGTCTTCCAGATGACCGTCGGCGACCTCGGCAGCCTGTTGCCGAACGCGTACTACTACGCGTCGTTCATGGCGCCGGATGGACAGATCCACGGCGTGCGCATGCTTGTCGACGCCCTCGGCACCAGCGCGACGTTCGAGTCCTACGTGGCCAGCGAGAACAGTGGCGGCACCGTCGACGGACGCTTCGTCGCTGCGGGTTCCGAACAGGCGGCCGACGCCGCCAGCGGCTACACCGCCGACGGCGTGATCTCGATCGTGGTCGATCCCGCGAACATCGGCCTGAGTGCGGCGGACACCGCGCTGACGCAGTTCAATGCCGCCATCATCCAACCGGTTTCGCTGGTGGTCGGCAGCGTGGCCAGTTCGCTCGACGAGATGCCCGACGGCCTCGCCCGCAGCGGCAGCTTCGAATTCAAGGCCAACGCCTTCTGCGCACCGAACACCCCGCCGGTGGCCGCACTCGACGCCGACACCCAGGCGGGTGCCGCGCCGCTGACGGTCCAGTTCAGCGGTGCAGCCTCGACCGACGCCGATGCCGGCGACAGCGTCGCCAGCTACCGTTTCGACTTCGGCGACGGCAGCGCCACGGTGACCCAGACCGGATCGACGATCAGCCACAGCTACGCGGACGCCGGCAACTACCGGGCGACGCTGCGCGTGACCGACTCGCGCGGCCTGGTCAGTGACAACACCGCCGAGCGCGTCATCGAGGTCAGCGCAACGGCTGTCAACAACGCCCCGCGGCCGGAGCTGACCGCGACCCCAAGCTCGGGCACGGCACCGTTGAACGTCACCTTCGACGGCTCGGCCTCCAGCGATCCCGACGGCGACGCCATCGACAGCTACACCTTCGACTTCGGCGACGGCAGCTCGCCGATCACGCAGTCCGCCGCGGCGGCCAGCCATAGCTATGCCGCTGCCGGGGTCTACACCGCGACACTGTCGGTCACGGACGATCAGGGCCTGCAGAGCGAACTGGTGGCCACCGCCAAGATCACCGTGACCAGCGCGGATTCCAATCAGGCGCCGCAGGCGGCACTGACCGCGACGCCCACGTCCGGCACCGCGCCACTGACGGTGACCCTGAGCGGCGCGGGTTCGAGCGATGCCGACGGCGACGCGATCTCGAGCTACATCTTCGATTTCGGCGACGACACCGCGGTCGCCGAGTCGGGCAGCGCCTCCGTCTCGCACACCTACACCGCAGCCGGCACCTACACCGCCAGACTCACGGTCGTCGACGCGCGCGGCGCCACCAGCACCAGTCCGGCCACGGTGACGATCACGGTATCGGCTTCCGGCGGCGGCTCGGGAACCAGCGGCGGCGGCGGTGGCGGCGCGCTCGGCTGGCCGCTGCTGCTGGTGCTGGCGGGCGCCGCGCTGCGCCGCGCAATCTCCGCCCGAAGTCGCGTCCTGAAGTAGGCCTGCCGGCGGCGGGCGACGTCGGCTCAGCCGTCGTCCGCCGCCAGCAGCGTGGCATTGCCTCCGACGGCCGCGGTGTTGACGCTGAGCGCGCGCTCGACAACGAAGCGCAGCAGATAGTGCGGACCGCCGGCCTTGGGGCCGGTGCCGGAGAGCCCCTCACCCCCGAATGGCTGACAGCCGACGATCGCGCCGGTCATGCCGCGATTGACGTAACAGTTCCCGACCCGGGCGCGCGCCTGCACGCGGCGCCAGGTCGACTCGATGCGCGTGTGCACGCCCAGCGTCAATCCGTAATCGGTGGCGTTGATGCGATCAACCAGGGGCTCGAGCGCCTGCCCGTGGTAGCGCAGCACGTGCAGGATCGGGCCGAAGTGTTCGCGATCCAGTCGCGCGATATCGTCCAGTTCCACCACCATCGGCGCGAAGTAGGTCCCGTGCGCGCATTGCGCCGGAAGATCCAGCTGTTCGACAACGCGTGCGTCACGCCGCATCTGCGCGGCATGCTCCTGCAAGCGCCGCAATGCCGTCGCGTCGATGACCGGCCCGACATCGGTCGCGAGCAGGCCCGGATCACCGACCCGCAGCTCGCGCATCGCCCCACCCAGCATCGCCAGCACCCGATCGGCGATCTCGCGCTGCAGGCACAGCACGCGCAGCGCCGAACAGCGCTGCCCCGCCGAGCCGAAAGCCGAGTGCATGGCATCGCGCACGACCTGCTCCGGCAGCGCCGACGAATCGACGATCATCGCGTTCTGGCCGCCGGTCTCCGCGATCAGCGCCGCAATCGGGCCGGAGCGCGCCGCCAGCGCGCGGTTGATCGCCTGCGCCGTCTCCACCGATCCGGTAAAGGCCACACCGGCAATGTCGCGCGCGGCGACCAGCGCCGCACCCAGCGCCCCGTCACCAAGCACCAGCTGCAACACATCGGAGGGCACCCCGGCCTCGTGCAGCACCTTGACCACCTGCATCGCGATCAGATTGGTTTGTTCGGCCGGCTTGGCGATCACGCAGTTGCCGGTCACCAGCGCCGCGGCGACCTGCCCGGTGAAGATCGCGAGCGGGAAGTTCCACGGCGAGATGCAGGCGAAGACACCGCGGCCGTGCAGAGACAGTTCGTTGGACTCTCCAGTCGGCCCCGGCAGGTGTTGCGGATGACGCATCAGCCCCCGTGCCGTGGCCGCGTAGTAGCGCAGGAAGTCGACCGCCTCGCGCACCTCGGCCAGCGCGTCGGGCAAGGTCTTGCCGGCCTCGCGCACCAGCAGCGCCATCAGCTCCGGCCGCTGCGCCTCGATCCGGTCGGCCGCGCTTTCCAGCATCGCCGCGCGTGATTCGACCCCTGCGGCGTCCCACCGCATCCGCGCCCGCTGCGCCGCGGCCAGCACGGCGTCCAGCGATGCCGGCGGCAGCGCCGCCCACGCGCCGAGCACGCGGCGCCGGTCCGCCGGGTCAGTGATCGAGCCGCGCATGCCGTCGCTGTCGATGCCGTCGGCCACCACCGATCGGGCGAAAGTCGGCAACGCAACGGCCGAGAGCCGGGCCCGCAATCCGAACGCGGTGTGCCGATCGCTCAAATCCAGGCCGGTCGAATTGCGGCGCTGCACGCCGTACAGCGCCTCGGGCAGAGGCAGGTGCGGATGCGGACCGCCCCCGTCGGCGAGCGCGGCCACGACCGGATCGGCGACCAGCGTCAGCGCCGGCACCTGCTCGTCGAAAATGCGGTTGACGAAGGACGTGTTGGCGCCGTTCTCGAGCAGGCGTCGCACCAGATACGGCAACAGATCCTCGTGCGACCCCACCGGCGCATATACCCGGCAGCGCACCGGCGATTCGGCGCCGACGACCTGGTACAGCGCGGCCCCCATCCCGTGCAGACGCTGGAATTCATAGGCGTCGGCGCCGCATCCCGCCTCGTTCGCCATCGACCGCACCGCCGCGATCGTATGGGCGTTGTGGGTCGCGAACATCGGATAGAACGCATCCGGCGCGGCCAGCAGGCGACGCGCGCAAGCCAGATAAGCGACGTCGGTGTGCCGCTTGCGGGTGAACACCGGGTAGCCGGAAAGACCGAGCTCCTGCGCGCGCTTGATCTCACTGTCCCAGTACGCCCCCTTGACCAGGCGCACCGGAATCCGCCGGCGATGCGCGCACGCCAGCGCATCCAGCCATTCGATCACGAACGGCGCACGCTTCTGGAACGCCTGCACCGCCAGCCCGAACCCGTCCCAATCGTCGCCCGCGGGATCGGCGAGGACGCGCTCGAACAGGTCCATCGACAATTCGAGGCGCTCGGCCTCCTCGGCATCGAGGGTGAGCCCGACGCCATGATCGCGGGCGACCCGCAGCAGATGCAGCAGGCGTGGCGTCAACTCCCGGAGCACCCGCGCCCGCTGCGCGCTGACGTAGCGCGGATGCAGCGCCGAGAGCTTCACCGAAATCCCCGGCCGCGCGAACACACCGGCCTGCGCCGGCACCGCCGTGCGCGTGCCGACCGCAATGATCGCCTGCTCGTAGGCGTCGCCATAACGGGCGGCGTCACGCGCCGTCAGCGCCGCCTCACCGAGCATGTCGAATGAGTGCAGCTCGTGCCGGTGCTCGGCACTCGCGGCACGCCGCAGTGCCGCCTCGATGCTGCGCCCCATCACGAACTGGGATCCCATCATGCGCATCGCCTGCCGGATCGCCAGCCGGATCACCGGTTCGGTCGACCGGCCGATCAGGCGATTCAGCGCGGCGCGCGCATCGGTCGTGACCTGTGGCGCGAGGCGCACGATACGCCCGGTCAGCATCAGTCCCCAGGTCGACGCGTTGACGAACAGCGACTCGCTGCGGCCCAGATGCGCGGCCCAGTCCGCCGGCGCGAGCTTGTCGGCGATCAGGCGTTCGGCGGTATCGTCGTCGGGGATGCGCAGCAGGGCCTCGGCCAGACACATCAGCAGCACGCCCTCCTCCGACGACAGGTCGTACTGGCGCATGAACGCGTCCAGCGCCGACTGCTGGTCGCGCATGCCGCGGACCCGCTCGACCCAGGCGGCCGCGGTCCGGCATACCGCGTCGGCGACCTCCGGCGGACGCTGAGCCTCAACGGCCAGCCGCTGCACCAGCGGCGCCTCCTCGGCAAGGAAATGCCGCGACACGGCGGCCCGTTGCGGCGATTCCGGTGCAATTGCTTCGGCGTCCGCATCCACCCACAACGACCGCGACGGCTCGGCTATCACGCTCATTTACAGGCCCACCTTGATCGGGGAGCATTGATTCTAGGCCGGCTCCGGCCGGGTCGCGTGGGGACTTCCCCATGGTGCCGCCAGCCGCATCCGTTACCCTTCACCCCCGCTCGCCGCACAGGATCGCCGCCGCATGAGCCAGACCGCTGCCGTCGCCCTCGTGACCTGCCCGCCCGATCACGCCGAATCGCTCGCCCGCCATCTGGTGGACACGCGCGTGGCCGCCTGCGTCAACATCGTTCCGGCGGTGCGCTCCGTCTACCGTTGGCAGGACGCGGTCCAGGCCGACGACGAGGCCCTGCTGCTGATCAAGCACGCCGCCGACGGCTTCGACGATCTGCGCACCGCAGTGCTCGCCCGGCACCCCTACGAACTTCCCGAGATCGTCACGGTCCATCTGGACCGAGGCCATGCACCGTATCTCGACTGGATCATCGCCAACTGCCGCTGAGACCGATCCGGCGGCGCCGGTCCGAACGCCCGTCATCATCCTTTTCGGCTGGAATCGAAGCCACATGCGCAACACCGTGCTCGTCATCGCCCTCGCCCTGCTCGCCGGACTCGGCGGCTTCGTCGCCTACCGTGCCGTGATGCCGGGCGGCGCGGCGGTGACCGACAGAACGGTGCCGCCGATCCGCTTCATTGATGTCGACGGACAGGCGCATCTGCTGTCGGATCTGCGCGGCAAGTGGGTACTGCTGAACTTCTGGGCATCGTGGTGTGCGCCGTGCATGGACGAGCTGCCGCTGATCATCGAGGCGCAGAAGCGCTACGCCGAACATGGCCTGCAGATCCTCGGCCCGGCCCTCGACGACCGCGACGCGGTGCTCGGCATCGTCAGGCGCTTCGGCATCAACTATCCGGTGACTGCCGACTTCGCCGGTGCCGACGCGGCGATGCAGGCTTTAGGAAATGAGAAAGGTGCATTACCCTATACCGTCCTGATCGACCCCGACGGCATCGTGCGCGACATCCACCTCGGCGGGATGACCCGGGAGGTGCTCGACGCACTGCTCCGGCCGGTTCGCGACGCGACAGGCACCCCGAGCTGATCTGACACAAAACTGCAGCGATCTGTCGTCATTTTGCAGGCATCTTGTGTTCTTCTGAATTTCTGCGGCAGAATGCGGCCTCACCCGCAACGAGCCGAACCGTGAGCCAGCTGCTGCTGATCAACGGGCCCAACCTGAATCTCCTGGGCCAGCGCGAACCCGCGCTGTACGGCCACCAGACCCTGTCCGACATCGAAACCCAGCTGCAGCAGGACGCCGCCGGGCTCGGACACCACCTCGACTGCTTCCAGAGCAACCACGAGGGCGCACTGATCGATCGCGTGCAGCAGGCCGGCCGCGAGCAGGTGGCGTTCATCCTGCTCAATCCCGGCGCGTATACCCATACCAGCATCGCGCTGCGCGACGCCCTGCTGGGCGTCGCCATCCCGTTTATTGAAATACACCTGTCGAATGTGCACGCCCGCGAGGCGTTCCGCCGGCAGTCCTATTTCTCCGACATCGCCGCTGCGGTCATCGTCGGCTGTGGACCCCTGGGCTACCGCCTCGGGCTGCAGGCCGCAGACGCCCGACTGGCGGCACCGACCCAATGACCCCGAGGAGGGGTACTCCATGGATCTGCGCAAAATCAAAACCCTGATCGAACTCGTCGAGCAATCCGGCATCTCGGAAATCGAGGTCCGCGAGGGCGAGGAATCGGTCCGCATCAGCCGCCAGACGCAGACCGCCGCTCCGGTGCAATACGTGACCGCCCCGCCGGCCGTCGCGGCCCCGGCCCCGGTCGCTGCACCGGCGCCCGCCGCCGCGGCGCCGGCAGCCGAAGCGCCGAAGCCCGACAACCGTCATACCGTCCGCGCGCCGATGGTCGGCACCTTCTACCGGGCACCTTCGCCGGGCGCCAAGGCCTTCGTCGAAGTCGGCCAGACGGTCAAGGCCGGTCAGGTGCTGTGCATCATCGAAGCCATGAAGATGCTCAACCAGATCGAATCCGACAAGGCCGGCGTCGTCGCCGAGATTCTTGTCGACAACGAAAAACCGGTGGAATTCGACCAGCCGCTGTTCGTCATCGAGTAAGCCCCCGCTCAGCGGCCCGGCTCACCCTCCAACATGCGGCTGACTCCATGAAACAGATCAAGAAAATCCTCATCGCCAATCGCGGCGAGATTGCGCTGCGCATTCTGCGCTGCTGTCGCGAACTCGGCATCCGCACGGTCGCGGTGTACTCGACCGCAGACCGCGAGCAGAAGCACGTGGCCCTGGCAGACGAAGCGGTCTGCATCGGCCCGCCTCAGGCCGGCCGCAGCTACCTCAACATGGCCGCGATCATCTCAGCTGCGGAAGTGACCCAGGCCGACGCGATCCATCCCGGCTACGGCTTCCTGTCCGAGAACGCCGACTTCGCCGAGTCGGTCGAGAAATCCGGCTTCATCTTCATCGGCCCCAAGCCGGAAACGATCCGCCTGATGGGGTCCAAGACCAACGCCAAGGCCGAGATGATCGCGGCCGGCGTGCCCTGCGTTCCGGGTTCCGACGGCGTGCTGCCGGACGACGACGACGCCTGCATCGAGGTCGCCAAGCAGGTCGGCTATCCGGTCCTGATCAAGGCCGCCTCCGGCGGCGGCGGGCGCGGCATGCACGTGGTCCGCACCGAGGAGGAGCTGGTCCCGAAGATCCACATGGCGCGCACCGAGGCCCAGGCCGCATTCCACGACGGCAGCGTGTTCATGGAGAAGTATCTGGAGACGCCGCGCCATGTCGAATTCCAGGTTCTCGCCGACGGCCAGGGCAACGCCGTGCACCTGGGCGAGCGCGACTGCTCGATGCAGCGCCGCAACCAGAAGGTCGTCGAGGAATCGCCGGCTCCGGGCGTCGACGACGAACAGCGCCAGCGCATCGGCGAGCTGTGCGTCGAGGCCTGCAAGCGCATCGGTTATCGCGGCGCCGGCACCTTCGAGTTCCTCTACGAGAACGGGCAGTTCTATTTCATCGAGATGAACACCCGCATCCAGGTCGAACATCCGGTCACCGAGATGGTCACCCAGGTCGACCTGATCGCGCAGATGATCAGGATCGCCGACGGCGAACCGCTGACCCTGGAGCAGTCGCAGATCCAGTTCCGCGGCCATGCGATCGAATGCCGCATCAACGCCGAGCACTCGCGGACCTTCATTCCGTCGCCGGGCGAGATCAAGAAGTACCACGCGCCGGGCGGACCGGGCGTGCGCCTCGATTCGCACTGCTACGCCGGGTACAAGGTGCCGCCGCACTACGATTCGATGATCGGCAAGCTGATCGCGTGGGGCCCCAACCGGCGCTCGGCGGTCGCGCGCATGCGTCAGGCGCTCGCGGAAATGGTCATCGAAGGCATCAACACCAACATCCCGCTGCAGCGCCGGATCATGGCCGACGAGGTATTCGTCGACGGCGTGCACCACATCCACTATCTCGAATCCCTGCTCGGCCAGTGGGCGCAGGAATCCGAATAACGGTGGCCACGACGGATCGACCCAGCCCCGGCGCGAGTCGGGGCTTTTCGTTTTGCGGGGCTGCGCCGAGGTGAGCGAACCGGACCTGCATCAGGCGCTGAAGCACCGCTTCGGCTTCGACAGCTTCCGCCCCGGCCAGGAAGCGGTGGTGCGCGACGCGCTCAACGGGCACGACCTGCTCGCGATCATGCCGACCGGCGGCGGCAAGTCGCTGTGCTTTCAGCTCCCGGCCCTGCTTCGCCCCGGGATCTGCCTGGTGGTCTCGCCGCTGATCGCGCTGATGCAGGACCAGGTGCGCCAGCTCGACGAGATGGGCATCCCGGCGACGTTTCTGAATTCCACCCTCGACAGCGCCGAGGTCACCCGACGGCAGTCGGCCCTGCTCAGCGGCCAGACCAAGCTGCTGTACGTGGCACCGGAGCGGCTGCTGGCGCCGGATTTCCGCGACGGCTTCCTCGCGCGTCTCGACGCCCAGGTCGGTCTTTCGGCGCTGGTGATCGACGAAGCCCACTGCGTCTCCGAATGGGGACACGACTTCCGCCCGGAATACCGGCAGCTCGGGTCCCTGCGGGAACGCTTCGAGCGGATGCCGTGCTGGGCATTCACCGCCACCGCGACCGAGCGCGTCCGCAACGACATCGTCGCGCAGCTGCGCCTGCGGCAGCCCGGCGTGCACATCTCGAGCTTCAACCGCCCCAACCTCTATTACGCGGTCCGGCACAAGGACCGGAACAGCTACGGCGATCTGCTCGCGCAGGCGCGCGAGGGCGGCTCCGGCATCGTGTACTGCCTGTCGCGCAAACGCGTCGAGGAGCTTGCCGAGCGCCTCGCGGGCGACGGCATCGAGGCCTGCCCCTACCACGCCGGACTCGACGCGCAGACGCGTAGCGCCCACCAGGACCGCTTCATCCGCGACGACGTCCAGGTCATCGTCGCCACCATCGCGTTCGGCATGGGCATCAACAAGCCCGACGTGCGCTGGGTCGTGCACTACGACCTGCCGCGCACCATCGAAGGCTATTACCAGGAAGCCGGGCGCGCGGGGCGCGACGGCCTGCCCGGTCGCTGCACGCTATATTTCGGCCCGGGCGACATCCGCACCGCCGAATTCCTGATCGCCCAGAAGATCGATCCGGGCAGCGGCGAGCCGCTCGAGGACGAACAGCGCATCGCGCGCCAGCAGCTGCGCCAGGTGCTCGACTACGCCGAATCCACTGAATGCCGCCGCTCGGTGCAGCTGCGCTACTTCGGCGAACGCTTCGACCCACCCTGCGGCGCCTGCGACAACTGCTGCGAACCGCGCACGCTGGAGGACCGCACGCTGGAGGCCCGGCAGCTGCTGTCCTGCGTCGCCCGTCTGGCGCAGCGCGGACAGCGTTTCGGCGGCAGCTACGTGATCGACCTGCTGCGCGGGGCCGACACCGACAAGATCCGGCGCAACGGCCACACCGACCTGTCCACCTACGGCATCGGGCGCGGACGTTCACAGGACGACTGGCGGACCCTGCTGCGCGCGCTGCTGCATCAGGGCCTGCTGACCGAAACCCACGACGGCTTCCCGGTGTTGAGTCTGTCAGCGGACAGTCGCGCCGTGCTGCGCGGCGAACGCAGCGTGCAGGTCGCCATCGATCCGAACGGTCCCGCACGCGCGCGCAAGGCCGCCCGCGGCGGCGCGGACAGCGGCCTGCCGCCGGCGGACGAAGCCCTGTTCCAGGAGCTGCGCGATCTGCGCAAGCAGCTGGCGGTCGAGCGCAACATCCCGCCGTACATGGTGTTTTCAGACGCCAGTCTGCGCGCGATGGCGCGCCTGCGGCCGGTCTCGCTGCCGCAGTTCGCGCAGATTCCCGGCGTCGGCGACCGCAAGCTCGCCGAATACGGCGAGACCTTCATCGCCGTGATCGACGAATACGGCGGCGCCTCCGCAGCGCCGACCTGACGCCCCCGCTCCGCCGCACGCGGGCGGCCTTCTGCACGCAACCGCGTGGCGCAGCGGCAATAGCCATGCCTGCGGACGACCGCGATAATCCGCCGACTGACTTTCCACCTTCTCGACAGGAGAATCCGATGAAACCGTACGGCCGCAAGGTTGCGATCCTGGGAGGCGCCCGCATTCCGTTCGCCCGCTCCAACTCCGCGTACTCACACAAGTCCAACCAGGAGATGCTGACCGCCGCGTTCAAGGGCGTGGTCGACAAGTTCCAGTTGCACGGCGAGCGCCTCGGCGAGGTCCAGGCCGGCGCCGTGCTCAAGCACTCGCGCGACTTCAATCTGTGCCGCGAATCGGTGCTGTCGTCGGGGCTGGCACCGGAAACCCCGGCGGCGGACGTGCAGATGGCCTGCGGCACCGGCCTGCAGGCGGCCATTGGCATCGCCAACAAGATTGCGCTGGGTCAGATCGAATCCGGCATCGCCGGCGGCGTCGACACCGCCTCGGATGCGCCGATCGCAGTCAACGACAAGCTGCGCAAGATCCTGCTTGAAATCAATCGTGCCAAGACCGGCCAGCAGCGTCTCGCGGCGGCGCTGAAGTTCCGCCCGTCGATGCTGGCGCCGGCGATCCCGACCAACGGCGAGCCGCGCACGCGCAAGAGCATGGGCCAGCACTGCGAGATGATGGCCAAGGAATGGAACATCGCCCGCGAAGACCAGGATCAGCTCGCCTACGAATCGCACATGAAGGCCGCCGCCGCCTATGAGGCCGGCTTCTACGACGACCTGATCGTGCCGTTCGGCAAGCTCGAGCGCGACAACAACATGCGCCCCGACAGCAGCGTCGAAAAGCTCGCCAAGCTCGGCCCGGTGTTCGACCGCAAGAACGGCACGCTCAGCGCCGGCAACTCGACGCCGCTGACCGATGGCTCTTCGGCGGTGCTGCTGGCATCGGAAGACTGGGCCAAGGCCCACGGCCTCAAGCCGCTGGCCTATCTGACCCACATGGAAACGGCCGCCGTCGACTTCGCCGGCGCCAAGCCGGAAGGCCTGCTGATGGCGCCGGCCTACGCCGTGCCGCGGATGCTGGCACGCGCCGGCATCACCCTGCAGGACTTCGACTTCTACGAGATCCACGAAGCCTTCGCGGCGCAGGTGCTGTGCACCCTCAAGGCCTGGGAAGACCCCAAGTTCTGCAAGGAGCGCCTGGGTCTCGACGCCCCGCTGGGCTCGATCGATCGCGCCAAGATGAACGTCAAGGGCGGCAGCCTGGCGATGGGCCATCCGTTCGCCGCGACCGGCGGACGCATCCTCGCGACGCTGGCCAAGATCATCAATGAGAACGGCGGCGGTCGCGGCCTGATCTCGATCTGCGCGGCCGGCGGCCAGGGTGTCACCGCCATCGTCGAAGGGGCGTGATCGCGTTGCCGCGGCCACAAACCTGACCCGATACGAAACCCGGCCGCGTGCCGGGTTTCGCTTTTCTGAGGGACTTCCCGCACGAGGTGGCGCGGCCGATTGGGCATAATCCCTGCTTGATCCGGATCGCGGGCGCAACCGTCGCCCCACGATCGCATCCGTCACCTTGGGGGAGATATGGGCGCAGCGCGCGAGCATTGGGGTAGCCGCTTCGGTTTCATCATGGCCGCAGCCGGCTCGGCGGTCGGGCTGGGCAACGTCTGGCGTTTCCCGTACACCACCGGCACCAACGGCGGCGCCGCGTTCCTGCTGATATATCTGGCGCTGATCATCGGTTTCGGCTTCGCACTGGCGATTGCGGAGATGCTGGTCGGCCGCAGCGCGCAGCGCAATCCGGTGGGCGCGTTCCGCGCCCTGGGCGGCCGTGGCTGGCCGGTCGTGGGCTATCTGGGCATCACCACCGGTTTCGTGATCCTGTCGTTCTACGCGGTGGTCGCCGGCTGGACGCTTGCGTACATCGTGATGATGATCTCCGGCAATCTGGGCACGACCGATCCGGAGGCCCTGAACCAGATCTTCGGCGGCTTCGTCTCCGATCCGGTGCGGCCGGTCCTGTACTCGGCGGTGTTCATGGCGCTGACCGGCTGGATCGTCATCGGCGGCATCTCGCACGGGATCGAGCGCTGGAACAAGGTCCTGATGCCGGCCCTGTTCGTGATCCTGCTGGTGCTGGTGGTCCGCTCGCTGTCGCTGCCGGGCGCGTCCGCCGGCGTCGATTTCTACCTCAAGCCCGATTTCAGCAAGGTCACCTCGCAGACCTTTTACGACGCGATCGCCCAGGCGTTCTTCTCGCTGTCGATCGGCATGGGCACGCTGCTGACCTACGGCTCTTACCTGCCCAAGGATGAGCATCTGCCCAAGGCCGCGCTGACGGTGGTGCTGATCGACTCCGGGGTCGCCATCCTCGCCGGCCTGATGATCCTGCCGGCGGTGTTCGCGTTCGGCTTCAACCCCAGCGCCGGCCCCGGACTGACCTTCGTGACCCTGCCGGCGGTGTTCGCGTCGATGCCCGGCGGGGTGTTCTTCGGTGTCCTGTTCTTCGCGCTGCTGGCCATCGCCGCGCTGACGTCCGCGGTATCGATCCTCGAACCGATGATCTCGTACTTCGTCGACGAGCACGGGACCTCGCGTCACAAGGCGGTCATCATCGCCGGCCTGGTCTGCTTCGGACTCAGCGTGCCGGCATCGCTGTCGTTCGGCCCTGCCGCCGATGTCACCATCGCGGGCAAGAACTGGTTCGACCTGATGGACTTCCTCGCCAACAACGTGATGCTGCCGCTCGGCGGCCTGCTGACCGCGATCTTCGTCGGCTGGATCTGGAAGGCCGCCGAGAACGAACTGCGCAACGACGGTCGCCTGCATCTGCCCTGGGTGCCGGCCTGGCATCTGGTGCTGCGCTTCCTGGCCCCGATCGGCATCCTCTGGATCATGGCATCCGCCTTGCTTTTCTGAGCGCGCAAGCCCTTCCCGCCCGAACCGGACCTCACACCGCCCATGGATCAGTTCTTCGCCGCCCTCAACGCGATCAACGGCATCATGCTGGGCATGCCCACCCTGCTCGGCCTGCTCGGGGTCGGCATCGTCTTCACGATCTGGACCCGCTTCGGCCAGTGGCGCTCGCTGACCCACGGCGTGCAACTGGTCCGCGGCAAGGTTCCCGGCGTCTCCGGCCGGGGCAAGGGCGCACTGACCCATTTCCAGGCCCTATCCGCGGCGCTGTCGGCCACGGTCGGCCTCGGCAACATCGGCGGCGTCGCCATCGCCGTCTCGATCGGCGGCCCCGGCGCGGTGTTCTGGATGTGGGTCGTCGGCATCGTCGGCATGGCGCTGAAGACCACCGAAGTCACGCTGGCGATGCTGTTCCGCAACACCCACGAGGTCGACAACCCGCACGGCGGCACGATGTGGGTGTGCAAGAAAGGCTTCGCCGAACTCTCGCCCAAGCTCGCACCGCTGGGGCTCGCGGCCGGCATGCTGTTCACGCTGCCGCTGATCCTGTTCGCGATCACCGGCGGCAACATGTTCCAGGCCTGGAACGCCGCGGAGATCGCGCGGGCCTATTTCGGTGTCCCGACCTGGATCTCGGGCGCGGCGATGGCCCTGATCGTCGGCGCCGTGATCCTTGGCGGCATCCGCCGCATCGGTCACTTCGCCGGCGTGCTGGTCCCGGCGATGTGCGGCATCTACGTGCTCGTGTCGCTGTACGTGATCGTCTCCAACGCCGAGCTGATCCCGTCGCTGTTCGCGCTGATCTTCCGCAGCGCATTCGCGCCGACCGAGGCGACCGGCGCATTCATCGGCGCCGGACTCGGCACCGCCTTCATCTTCGGCATGAAGCGCGCCCTGTTCTCGTCCGAATCCGGACTGGGCTCGGCTCCGATCGCGCATTCGGCGGTGCGCACGCCGGAGCCGGTCACCGAGGGCGTCGTCGCCGGCCTCGAGCCCTTCATCGATACGATCGTGGTGTGCACGATGACGGCGCTGGTGATCCTGATCACCGGAGTCTGGAACCGCGGCCCCGTGCTCCCCTGGGACGCCCCGCCGGCGCTGAGCGAGGTCGCCCCTGGACAGTGGGCGCCGACGCCGCATCGGCTGGCGCCGGAAACCGCCCCCGACCTGCTCGACGGCGATCAGGTCTTCATCATCGTCGAGGGCGCCGACGGCGGGCGCAGCAAGCTGTTCGGCAACGTTGTCGCCACCGCCCGTCCCGGGGCGACGGACAGCCCGCCAGCGCGGACGATCGAATGGCGTCCCCACGACGGCACACAACCGCCGAAGGTGGTCGAGGCCGGCGTCTTCGCCGACTATCCGGGATCAACCCTCACCGCACGCGCCTTCGACTCCGTCCACCCCGGCCTCGGCCAGTGGATGGTGAGCCTGGCGGTGTGGCTGTTCGCGATCTCGACGATGATCACCTGGAGCTACTACGGCGAACAGGGCGTGATCTATCTGGCCGGAACGCATTGGGTCAAACCGTATCGCCTGATCTGGTGCCTGCTGATCTTCGTCACCTGCCTCGGCTTCATCCGCACCGATGTCGAACTCGACACGGTCAGCACCGTCGGCCTCGGCTTCATGCTCGCGATCAATCTGCCGACGATGCTGATCCTCGGCTACAAGGCGATGCACGCGTATCACAACTACTTCGAACGCGAGAAGCTCGGCAGGCTCGGTCAGCCCCGTCACGAACCGCCCCACCCGGGCGCGTGACCCCACGCCTTCCCGTCTGCAACCGCCGGCGGCCCTGCGACGTAGGAACGGCGAGCATCGTATTGGTGAATTAGACTCCCCGCATGCATCCGCCCATTCCTGAACATCGCCGCGCCGGCGGCATCGGCATCCTGCTGGTCAACCTCGGCACGCCGGACACGCCGACCGCCCCGGCGATCCGCCGCTATCTGCGCGAGTTCCTCAGCGACCATCGCGTCGTCGAGGTGCCGCGGCCGATCTGGTGGCTCGTCCTCAACTGCTTCATCCTGCCGCTGCGGCCGCGGCGCCTGGTTCACAGCTACGGCAGCATCTGGACCGAGCAGGGGTCGCCGTTGCTTGCGATCGGACGCGAGCAGCAGCAGGCGCTGCAGGCCCGGCTCGGAGAGCAGATTGAGGTCCGCCTGGCGATGCGCTACGGCCGTCCAAGCGTCGGCGAGGCAATGCAGGCGATGCGGGAGCGCGGCATCGACAAGGTCCTGGTCCTGCCGTTGTACCCGCAGTACTCGGCCACGACCACCGCGTCGGTGTACGACGCCGTCTTCGACGACCTGTCGCGGCAGCGCTGGCTGCCGGATCTGCGCATGATCAGCAGCTATCACGACCGCCCCGACTATATCGGCGCGCTGGCGGCATCGGTCGAGCGACACTGGCAGACGCAGGGCCGCGGCGACCACCTGCTGCTGTCGTTCCACTCGATCCCGCTGCAGTACTTCGAGGCCGGCGACCCCTACTACTGCCATTGCCAGAAGACCGCGCGCCTGCTGGCGGAACAACTGCGACTCGAACCGGGCCAGTGGAGCGTCAGCTTCCAGTCCCGCGTCGGGCGCGCACGCTGGCTGTCGCCGTACACCGACGAGCACATCGTCGGACTCGCCGGAGCCGGTATCAGACAATTGGACGTGATCTCACCCGGCTTCGCCGCGGACTGTCTGGAAACGCTCGAGGAAGTCGCGCTGCGATATGGCGAGGACTTTCGCCGGGCCGGCGGCGACGCACTGCGCTATATCCCGGCCCTCAACGCCGAGCCCCGGCACATCGACATGCTCGAGCATCTGGTCCGCGATCACATTGCCGGCTGGAATCCCGCTCCGGCGACGCCGGCCGACATCAGCCTGCGCGACCAGCGCGCCACCCCGCTGGCGCCCGGACTCAAGGGCTGAAGGCGGGCAATCGAGCCGGGCCGCACCTCACAAAAAAAACCCCGCGATCGGCGGGGTTTTTTCGTGGACGGCGAAACCGGCTACTCGGTCGCGGTCGTCCTGACTTCGGCCCGACGGTTCTGGGCACGGCCCTCCGCGGTCTCGTTGCTCGCCACCGGCTTGGACTCGCCGTAGGACGTCGTGTCGATCATTTCGGCCGGAACGCCCTTGCGCGTCAGGTACAGCTTCACCGAGTTGGCGCGACGCTCGCCCAGGGCCATGTTGTAACCATCGGTCCCCACCCAGTCGGTGTGCCCGTCGACCTTCACGCGCAGGCGCGGGTACTGCTCGCCGAGCTGGTTGATGACCGTCGCCGCGCTGTCGAGCAGCGCGCGATCGGTGTCGTTCAGATCCGAACGGTCGAACGCGAAATGGACATCCTCGAAGCGACGCTCGGCCTCCATCGGCGTCACCGCCGGTGCCGGCTGCGGCTCGGCCGGCGCCGGCTCCGCCGCCGGAACCACCGGCTCGGACAGCGAAACCTTGCCCAGGGGCACCACCAATCCGACCCGGGCCACCACCTCGCCGAGCGTATCGCTGACGCCACCCGGAAGATCGGTGTCGAACCAGCGATAACGGACGTCGGCCGTGAATCCGGCCTTGCCGTTGAACATCTTCGGATAGGTCTGCATGCCGACGCCGGCATCGTAGAAGACGCCATCCTTATCGAAGTTGCTGTCCTCCAGCACCATCTTCAGGTAACCGACTCCCAGGCCGACATACGGCGAAAACGCGGCGTTGCGGGAGTAGTAGAACAGCGCGTCGAGCTTGAATCCGTTCTCGCGCCAGTGATTCGGAGACGACGGCGCATCACGCTTGAAGTTGTGATGGAACGAACTGAAATCGATGTTCCAGTACTCGCTCAGCGGGATTCCGGTGCCGACGAAAAAGCCGTTGCCGTCGTCGGACAGCCGCAGATCGTCGGCCGAAACGAAGGAATAGCCGCCGTAAACGGTCGGACTCAGGACCTCCGCCGCATGTGCGCTCATGGCGGAACCGCCCAACACGGCTGCCGCGGCCAGATGACGAATCTTCAACATGCTCCAACCCCTTTGGTTCTGACGCCCGGGCCCACCCTCGGCCGAGAACGTGCAATATACCGGACTCGCGGCGGTCACTGAATCCCGGCGCCGCCAGTCGCGTCCATATTTCCTTCACAAGTTCCCGTCGAAACGCACCATCAAATCATGTTCGCAAGCATTCTTCAGGACTACCTGATCTTTCTCGCCAAGGCGGTCACCGTCGTCGTCGCGATCGGCGCCGTGGTCGTTTTCGTCGCCAGCGCCGTGCGTCAGCTCGGCATGTTGCGCGGCCAGGACCGCCTGGACGTGAACAACCTCAACGACCGTTTCCGGGATCTGGCCGACGCGGTCCGCGAGACCCTTCTGCCGGATTCGGAACGCAAAAAACTGGCCAAGAAACGCCGTGCCGAGGAGAAGGCACGCCAGAAGGGCGAGCCCGACCAGCCCCGGAAACCGCATGTCTTCGTGCTCGACTTCGACGGCGACCTGCATGCCCACGCCGTGGTCGCGCTGCGCGAGGAAATCAGCACGGTGCTGCAGATCGCCGAAGCGGGCGACGAGGTCCTGCTGCGCCTCGAAAGCGAAGGCGGGTTGGTCCACGCCTACGGACTGGCGGCCTCGCAGCTGGCACGGCTGCGCGCCCGGAACATCGCGCTGACCGTTGCGGTGGACAAGGTCGCTGCCAGCGGCGGCTATCTGATGGCCTGCGTCGCCAACCGCATCATCGGCGCGCCGTTCGCGATTCTCGGCTCGATCGGCGTGATCGGACAGCTGCCGAACTTCAACCGGCTGCTCAAGCGCATGGACATCGACTACGAAATGCACACCGCGGGCGAGTTCAAGCGCACGCTGACGATGTTCGGCGAAAACTCCGACGCCGCGCGCGGCAAGTTCCGCGAGGAACTCGAGGACACCCATGGCCTGTTCAAGGCTTTCGTCGCCGAGCATCGCCCGCAGCTCGACCTCGACAAGGTCGCCACCGGCGAACACTGGTTCGGCAGCCGCGCGCTGGAACTCCAGCTGATCGACGCGGTCCAGACCAGCGACGACTACCTGCTCGAGAAAGCCGACACGGCGGACCTGCTGGAGCTGAAGTTCCACCGGCGCAAGCCCCTGTCGGAACGGCTGTCCGACAGCTTCGCCCGGTTCAGCCGCGGCGTCCGCCGCGGACTGCAGGACAATGTCAGCACCCGCTGGCGTTAAGCTGCCGGCGAACCGGCCTTGCCCCCCCGGCAATCAAGCATTCGGCAGACAGATCGAAACCAAGGAGAAACAAGATGAGGCTCAGCAGTCGCACCCTCGCGGACAACGCCCGCATTCCCGGACGCTGCGCGTTCGCGGTCAAGAACCCGGTCAGCCACGTCAGCCTGGCCGACAACCGCAACCCTCATCTGGCCTGGGCCGGCGCCCCCGCCGGCACCCGCAGCTTCGTGCTGACCTGCATCGACGGCGACGCCCCGACCAAACCGGACGACGTCAACCAGGAAGGCCGCAGCGTGCCGGCGTCGCTGCCGCGCGCCGAGTTCGTGCACTGGCTGATGGTCGACATCCCGGCCAACGTCACCGAAATCGCCGAAGGGGCCTGCTCGCAGGGCGTGACCGCGCGCGGCAAGACCGCACCGGCCGGCCCGGAGGGCTCGCGCCAGGGCGTCAACGACTACACCGGCTGGTTCAAGGGTGACGCCGACATGGAAGGCACCTATCTGGGCTACGACGGCCCCTGCCCGCCCTGGAACGATGCACGCGTGCACCGCTACACCTTCGAGATCCTCGCCACCGATCTCGAACGCTGTCCGGTCGACGGCGCGTTCACGCTCGCCGACCTGCGCGCGGCACTCGAGGGGCACGTGCTCGCGCGGGCGCGCCTGAGCGGCCGCTACAGCCTCAACCCCGCCATCGGCCTGCGTTAAGCCGGCAGCAAGCCACGCGCGGCCGGGCACCCCTTCCGGAAACTCGGCCGCGGGATTGCGGTCATAGACGCGCTGCCCTGATCTCAGCACATACAGAGAACACAACACGATGCCCAAAGAACTAGCCGTGAAGATCTTCGCCCCCCTGGCCGTGTCCGCGTCGGTGGTCGCCGCCGCACTGATCATGTCCGCCGCGCCGACACCGGTCCGCGCCGACATTCCGGTCACGACGCCGCAGCTGCCGGTGCCCTCGCTGTCGCCGATGCTCAAACAGGTCATGCCCGGCGTCGTCAACATCTCGGTCACCGGCGCGGTCGAGGTCGAAAACCCCTACGGCCCGATGATGAACGACCCGTTCTTCCGCCGCTTCTTCGGCGTTCCGGATCAGCCGCAGGAGCGCGAATTCCAGTCGATCGGCTCCGGTGTCATCGTCGACGCCAAGAAAGGCTACGTCCTGACCAACAACCATGTCGTCGATCAGGCCAAACAGATCAAGATCCGCCTCAACGACGACCGCGAGTTCGACGCCAAGCTGATCGGCCACGATCCGGAGACCGACCTCGCGGTGCTGCAGTTCGAGGCCGAAAACCTGGTCGCGGTGCCGATGGGCAAGTCGTCCGGTCTCGAGGTCGGCGACTTCGTCGTCGCGATCGGCTCACCGTTCAACCTGCGCCAGACCGTCACCAGCGGCATCGTCAGCGCGCTCGGCCGCACCGGCGTCGGCGACGGCCTGGGTGACTTCATCCAGACCGATGCATCGATCAACCCGGGCAACTCGGGCGGCGCGCTGGTCAACCTGCGCGGCGAACTGGTCGGCATCCCGTCGATGATCTTCTCGCGTTCCGGCGGCAACATCGGCATCGGTTTCGCGATCCCGGTCGACATGGCCCGCGGCATCATGGAGCAGCTGATCGAGCACGGCTCGGTCGAACGCGGCCGCATCGGCATCACCGGGCAGAACCTGACGCCGGACCTGGCCAAGGCCTTCGGTCTCAAGGACGGCCGCGGCGCCGTGGTCACACGCGTGATGCCGGATTCGCCGGCCGAGAAGGCGGGCGTCAAGTCCGAGGACATCATCATCGAGGCCAACGGCAAGTCGATCGACAACTTCCTCGAACTGCGCAACATCGTCGGCCTGCTGCGCGTCGGCGATACCGTCGAGCTCAAGGTCCTGCGCGACGGCAAGCGCAAGACGCTCAAGGTCAAGGTCGGCAAGGACGAGGACACCGTCGCCAGCGGCGACAACCTGCATCCGAGCCTGGCCGGCGCCAGCTTCGCGCCGCTCGACGACAGCGCCCGCAACGCCGGCGTCGATCAGGGCATCATCGTGCAGGATGTGGTTCGCGGCTCGCCGGCGGCGCGCTCGGGACTGCGGCCGGGCGACATCATCGTCTCGGTCAACCGCAAGCCGATCGATTCGATGTCCACCTTCAGCAAGCTCGCGAGCAAGGACGGCCAGCTGCTGCTGCACGTGCGGCGCGGCCAGGGCGGACTGTTCCTGCTGCTGCAGTAAACCTCTCCGAGTCCCGTGGGGCGCCGGTCGCGGCCGGCGCACTCACGCTTCAAGCGGCGGCAGCCTTATACTCGGGGCTGTCGCCTTTTTCTTGCGCCATGATCGATTCGGAAGTCCAGCAACTCGAGGAACGGGTCCAGCGACTGCTCGCGGCCTACCAGCAGGCACGTCTGGAACAGAAGCGTGCATTGCAGGAACGTGATCGCCTGCTCGCCCTCAATGCCGAACTCAGGCGCCGCATCGAAGGCATCGTCGAGCGTGTCCGCACGCTCGAATCGGAGTCGGAGCAGGAAACGTGAGCACGCACTCGAACGAGGAACCGCTGAGCGTCACCGTGCGCATCATGGGCAAGGAGTACTCGGTACTCTGCCCGGTCGAGGAGCACGAGGCACTGGTCAAGTCCGCCGACTACCTGAACGAGCGCATGACCACGATCCGCCGCCGCGGCAAAGCGCTGGGCACCGAGAAGATCGCGGTGATGGCGGCGTTGAACATCGCCCGCGAACTGCTGGAGCTCAAGGGCGTCGAGGGCGTCGCCAGCGCCAGCCGCGAATCGGTCGAACGCCTGCGCCAGATGTCGCTGGATATCGACTCGACCCTGTCGCTGGAGTGAGCCCGGCGCCGTTCGCGAGCCGACCGACGGCTGCGCCCCGGGCACCCCAGGTGGTATCCTTGCAGCGTGTCTCCTGCGGTGTACGAGGGTCGGTCGGGAACCCCTTGAGCCTAATTGCATTCCCCGGGAGTCGTAACCGCGCCGGGCGTGCACGCCCACCTCGCAGTGGGAAGCCCGATGGCACGGTGAAGCACCCACTTGAGACTCAGTCTCAAGGTCGATGACCGATGACGGCACAGGCGGGAGACACCTTCGAATTCAAGCGCGCGCTGCGCCGCGAACTGCGGCAGCAGCGCGCGGCGCTGTCACCGGCCGCGCGACGCCGTGCGGCCGAAAGCGCCGCCGCGCAGATCGCGCGTACCCGGCTGTGGCGGCAGATTCGCCATGTGGCGATCTATCTCGAACACGGCAGCGAGCTGGCGACCGCGCCGCTGCTGCGGCGCGCCTGGCGGGACGGCAAGCGCACCTACGTGCCGCGCATCGGGCGCGACCGCCGCATGCATTTCGTCGAGATCCGCCGCGACACGCCGCTGCGCCCCAATCTGTACGGCATCCGCGAGCCGGCGCACCGCCACCCGCTGCGCCCGCTGCGGGGCCTGGACCTGCTGCTGATCCCGCTGGTCGGCTTCGATGCGCGCGGCTACCGGCTCGGCACCGGCGGCGGCTACTACGACCGCGCGCTGGCGCACCGCATGTCGCACCGCCCGCTGTGCCTGGGCTGGGCCTATTCGTTCCAACAAGTCGACGCCGTGCCGCACGATCCCTGGGATCAACGCCTGCATGGCGCGGTCACCGAAAAAGGAGTCTTGCGATGGCGTACTGGCTGATGAAGTCGGAGCCGGATTGTTTCTCGATCGACGATCTGGCCGCGCGCCCCAGGCGGCGCGAAGGCTGGGACGGCGTCCGCAACTATCAGGTCCGCAACATGTTCCGCGACCAGATGAAGCAAGGCGACCTGGCGTTCTTCTATCACTCCAGCTGCGCAGTGCCGGCGATCGTCGGCATCATGAAGATCGCGTCCAGCGCCTATCCAGATCCGACCCAGTTCGATCCGAAGTCAGACCACTATGACCCGAAATCCAGCCCGGAGGAACCGCGCTGGCTGCAGGTCGACGTCGAATTCCAGCGCAAGCTGGAACGGCCGATTCCGTTGAGCGAACTGCGGGAGCACGAACAGGCCCTGGCCGGGTTCAAGCTGCTGGCCACCGGCAACCGCCTCTCGGTCATTCCGGTGCGCCCCGAGCACTGGGACTACATCCTCGGAATCGCGGACGCCTGAGCGCCCCCGGCACCCTCAGCGGTCGGGACGCCCCTGCAGGCAGATCAAGGTCTGCTGACCGGCCGCCACCAGCGTCGCGACGCCGCCGTCGAAGGCAAACACCTCGAGCTGGCAGATCGTCAGCGTGCGCCCGGCCTTGAGCACCTTGCCGACGGCCTCGAGGCGTTCGCCGCGCGCCGGCGCCAGCAGGTTGATCTTGAATTCGACGGTCAGTACCGAGCTGTCGTCCGGAAACACCGACAGTCCGGCGTAGCCGCCGGCCGAATCAGCGATCGCGCTGGTGCCGCCCGCATGGAAAAAGCCGTGTTGCTGCGTCAGCGACGGCGCGAACGGCAGGCCGATGCGCACCCGCCCGCGGCGCACCTCGAGCAACTCCGCACCGAGATGTGCCATCAGTCCCTGACGGGCGAAGCTGTCGCGGATCCGCTCGCGGGTCGCGGTATCCGCCTCCGGATAGTCGGGCTCGGCGGTGGCCATCGTCTCAGCGCGTCCCGAGGAACAGATCGTAGGCCGGGTTCGCGCTCTCCTCGACGTACGCGTAGCCCAGCGCGTCGAGCGACTTGCGGCAGTCGGCCCAGTCCTGCTTCGGCACCTGAAGGCCGCAGAGCACGCGGCCATAGGCGGCGCCGTGGTTGCGGTAGTGGAACATCGAGATGTTCCAGCGCGAACCGACCGCGCTGAGGAAATCCAGCGCCGCGCCGGGGCGCTCCGGAAACTCGAAGCGGAACAGGCGCTCGTCGGCCAGCCCCGGACAGCGTCCGCCGACCATGAAGCGCACATGCTCCTTGGCCATCTCGTTGCCGGTCATGTCGACCACCGGATAGCCGTGGGCGCGCAGGCTCTCGACCAGCGCAAGCCGCTGTTCGGGGCCGTCCGTGATCTTCACGCCGACGAACACATGCGCCTCGTCCGCCGACGAGTAGCGGTAGTTGAACTCGGTGACCTGACGCCGGCCGATCTGCCGCAGGAAGCGTTTGAACGCACCGGGGCGCTCCGGGATCGTGACCGCGAACAGCGCCTCGGCGTCGTCGCCGAGTTCGGCCCGCTCCGCGATGTGGCGCAGGCGGTCGAAGTTGAGATTGGCGCCGGAGATGATCGCCGCCAGGGTCTGCCCGCTGGCGCCGTGCTCGGCGACCCAGCGCTTCAGGCCGGCGACCGCGATGGCCCCGGCCGGCTCCGGCAGCGCGCGGTTCTCGTAGAAGATGTCGCGTGTCGCCGCGCAGATCTCGTCGACGCTGACCAGCACGCAGGCGTCGACCAGATGACGCGCGACGCGGAAATTCTCTTCGCCGATCTGCTTGACCGCGACGCCGTCGGCGAACAGGCCGACCTGCGGCAGGGTCACGCGCCGGCCGGCGCGCATCGCCGCCTCGAAACAGTTGGAGTCGTCCGGCTCGACCGCGATCACCTGCGTCGTCGGCCGCACCGCCTTGATCCACGCCGCCACGCCGGCGAGCAGACCACCGCCACCGACCGGGACGAACACGGCGTCGAGATGGCCGCACTGCTCGAGCAGCTCGCGCGCGATCGTGCCCTGCCCGGCGATCACGTCCGGATCGTCGTAGGGATGGATCATCGCCATGCCCTTGTCTTCGGCGAGCGCATAGGCATGTTCGCGGGCATCGTCGTAGGCGTCGCCGTGCAGGATCGCCTTGCCACCGAGCGCCCGTACCGACTCGACCTTGACCGTCGGCGTGGTCCGCGGCATCACGATCCACGCGGTCAGGCCAAGCCGCTGCGCCGCCAGCGCCACCCCCTGCGCGTGATTGCCGGCCGACGCGGTGATCACGCCGCGGGCGCGGACCGCAGGATCGAGCTGGGCGATGCAGTTGTAGGCGCCGCGCAGCTTGAACGAATGCACCGACTGCGTGTCCTCGCGCTTGAGCACGATCCGGTTGCCGAGCCGCTGCGACAGCTTCGGCGCGTCCTCGGCCTGGGTGACGCGCGCGACGTCATAGACCTGTGCGGCCTCGATGCGACTGCGGTACTGCTCGAGCATGCGAGCGAGATTCTGGGCCGAGCGGGCCTTGCTGGGCGGATTCAAGGGTGGCGGGTGTTGAGTCGGGCGTGATGCCATATCATACCGCGCACTTTCCCTCAGTCCCGGAAAATCCCTCACGATGTCTCAGGTGATCGCCTTCATCGGCGGCGGCAACATGGCGGCGAGTCTGATCGGCGGCTGGATCCAGGCGGGTCGCCCCGCCTCGGCCATCCGCGTCGTCGAACTCAGCGAGCCCCGCCGCGAACAGCTCGCAAGCGACTATGGCGTGGCGGTCTACGCCGATGCCGCGGCGGCCGTCGACGGCGCCACCGCGCTGGTGCTCGCGGTCAAGCCGCAGCAGATGCGCGAGGCCTGCGCGAATCTGCGCGTCGCGCCCGGCACGACCGTGATCTCGATCGCCGCCGGCATCCGCATCGCCAGCCTCCAGGCCTGGCTCGGCCACGACCTGCACCACATCCGCTGCATGCCGAACACGCCGGCGCTGCTCGGTGCCGGTATCACCGGGCTCTATACCGACGCGGCGACGCCCGCGACCGCCCGCGCGCTGGCCGACGCCGTCCTCGGCGCCGCCGGCCAGACCGTGTGGCTCGACAGCGAAGCACAGATCGAGGCCGTCACCGCGGTCTCCGGCTCCGGCCCGGCGTACTTCTTCCTCGTCACCGAGGTCATGCGGGAAGCCGGCGTCCGCCTCGGCCTGTCGGCCGAAACCGCCGCACGTCTGGCGCGCCAGACCCTGATCGGCGCCGCGCGCATGACCGAGACCGACACCGACGTCGCCGAGCTGCGCGCGCGCGTGACCTCCAAGGGCGGAACCACCGAGGCCGCGGTGCAAAGCCTTGAAAACGGCGGAATCCGCACCATCTTCAATCAGGCACTCGAAGCCGCCGCACGGCGCGGCGCCGAGCTGGGCCAGCAGCTGAGCGGGGAATCCGATGGGCGCTAACGCCTCCAATGCCTTGTTGTTTCTGATCACCACGCTGTTCGATCTGGCACTGTGGGTATACATGCTGCGCATCATCCTGCAGTGGGTGCGCGCGGACTTCTACAACCCGATCTCGCAGCTGATCTGGAAAGCGACCCGCTATCCCGGCGACTGGCTGCGCGGCGTCCTGCCGCAGACCCGCAATATCAACCTGCCGGCCGCGCTGGTGACCGGCGCGCTCGCGCTGATCTACGTCTACAGCATCGTCGGGCTGCTCAACATCAGCCTGTCACCGCTGCCCGCGCTCTGGTACGCGGCGCTCAAGATCGTGGTGCTGCTGGTCAACCTGTACACGTTCTCGCTGTTCGTCCAGGCCATCATGTCCTGGCTCGGACCGGGCGTGAACAACCCGGCCAGCAACATCCTGTGGAGCATCAACGAGCCGCTGCTGCGGCCGGTGCGCCGCATCATCCCGCCGATGTCCGGTCTCGACCTGTCGCCGCTGGTGGTGATCCTGCTGCTGCAGGTGTTCAACCGCCTGCTGCCGCTGCCGGGGATCTTCCGTTAGTGGGCGAGGCTGAAAACGGCGGGCGCGACACCGACTCGGTCGGGCTGGTCACGCCGCGACGGATCAGGATCGAGCGTCCGCTGACGCTCGACTGCGGCCGTTCGCTGCCGCAGCACGAACTGATCGTCGAGACCTACGGCACGCTCAATGCCGCGCGCAGCAACGCGGTGCTGGTCTGCCACGCGCTGTCCGGCGATCATCACGCCGCCGGCTACAACAGCGAACACGATCGCAAGCCGGGGTGGTGGGACAGCTGCATCGGCCCGGGCAAGCCGATCGATACCCGCCGTTTCTACGTCGTGTCGCTCAACAATCTGGGCGGCTGCAAGGGCTCGACCGGCCCCAACACGGTCAATCCGGCGACCGGCAAGCCCTACGGCCCGGACTTTCCGCTGCTGACCGTGCGCGACTGGGTCCGCTCGCAGGCGATGCTGGCGGACGCCCTCGGGATCGACTGCTGGGCCGCGGTGATCGGCGGCAGCCTCGGCGGCATGCAGGTGATGCAGTGGGCGATCGACCTGCCGGAACGCCTGCGCCACGCGCTGATCATCGCCTCGGCGCCGAAACTGTCGGCGCAGAACATCGCGTTCAACGAGATCGCCCGCCAGGCGATTCTCAGCGATCCGAACTTCCACGGCGGCCGCTTCTACGACCACGACGTGCTGCCCAAGCACGGGCTCAAGCTCGCGCGCATGCTGGGGCACATCACCTACCTGTCCGACGAGGCGATGCGCGCCAAGTTCGGTCGCATGCAGCGCGTCAACCAGTTCTCGTTCAATTTCGACGTCGAGTTCGAGGTCGAGAGCTATCTGCGCTACCAGGGGCAGTCCTTCGTCGACCGCTTCGACGCCAACACCTACCTGCTGATGACCAAGGCGCTGGATTACTTCGATCCGGCGCGCGAGTTCGGCGACAAGCTCTCCGACGCCTTCGCCCGCGCCAGCGCGCGCTTTCTGGTCGTCGCGTTCACCAGCGACTGGCGCTTCTCTCCGCAACGCTCGCGCGAGATCGTCCAGGCGCTGATCCGCGCCGGTCGCGACGTGTCCTATGCGCTGATCGAATCGAACCTCGGCCATGACGACTTCCTGATGCCGATCCCGCAATACCACAAGGTGCTGCGCAACTACCTGGATCGCGTCGCCAGGGAGGCCGGCGCATGATCAACCTGCGTCCCGACCTCGCCCTGATCTGCGACTGGATCCGCCCCGGCTCGCGCATTCTCGACCTCGGCTGCGGCGACGGCTCGCTGCTGGCGTACCTGGCGGCGAACCATCAGGTCACCGGTTACGGGCTGGAGATCGATCCGGACAAGGTCGCGCGCTGCGTTGAAGCCGGCGTCAACGTGATCCAGGCCGACGTCGACGAGGGGCTGCGCGATTTCGACAGCGGCTCGTTCGACTACGTGGTCATGACCCAGGCGCTGCAGGCCCTGCAGCGCCCCGACGAGGCGATCGCGGAGATCCTGCGGGTCGGCCGCGTCGGCATCGTCACCTTCCCCAATTTCGGCCACTGGCGCGTGCGCCTGGCGCTGGCGACCGGCCGCATGCCGGTCACGCCGACGCTGCCGGACCAGTGGTACGACAGCCCCAACATCCATCTGTGCACGGTCGACGACTTCGAATCCCTGTGCAGGGAACGGCACTGGCGCGTGCTGGCGCGGCGCCTGCTCGACCGCTCCCACCACGAGGGGCTGCGCAACCGGATGGGGCCGAATCTGTTCAGCGAGGTCGCGCTCTACATGCTGCAGGCACCGGAGGCCCACTGATGCGCCCGATCACTACCCTGCTGCTGTGGTTGCTCTGCGCGCTGCCGGCAGCGGCCGAACAGTACGTCGACCACGGCGAGTACCGGATCCACTACGCCGCCCTCAACAGCACCACCCTGACGCCGGAAGTCGCGCGCCAGTTCGGCGTGGACCGCAGCCGCAACCAGGTCCTGCTGGTGCTCAGTCCCCAGCAGCGCGACGACGGCGGCGACTACCGCCCGGTCGCCGCGACCGCCTCGGGCACCGCGACCACGCTGCTCGGACACGTGCAGAAGCTGGAGCTGCGCCCGGTCCGCGAAGGTCCGGTGCACTACGTCGTCGCCACCTTCGAGACCCTCGACGGCGAATTCATGACGGTGAACGTGGACGTGCTGCCGGCCGGCGCCAACCAGGTCGTCAACGTCCGCTTCAAGCAGCAGTTCTACCGCGACTGACCGCCGCGCGACGCCGCTTCAGGCGTTGCCCGAGCGCGACTCGGCCAGCAGCTCGCCGATGCGGCGATCCTTGTCCCGCCACAGATCCGCGATCCAGGTCTGGAACTCGGCGCGGAACGCACGATCGGTCTGATAGTCGCCGGTGTAGAGGCTGTGCGGGATCTTCAGCTCGCGGATCTCGACGATGACGTGGCGTACGCGCCCCGACAGAAAGTCCCAGAACCCCTTCGAGCCTTCCGGATAGACGATCGTCACGTCGAGCAGCGAATTGAGGCGCTCCCCCAGCGCGGACAGCGTGAACGCGAAGCCGCCCGCCTTGGGCCGCAGCAGATGCTGGAACGGCGAGTTCTGGCGCGCGTGCTTCGCCGGCGTGAAGCGCGTGCCCTCGAGAAAGTTCAGGATCATCACCGGCTGGTTGCGATACTTCTCGCAGGCCTTGCGCGTGGTTTCCAGGTCCTTGCCCTTGAGCGCCGGGTTGCGCGCGATCTGTTCCTTGGTGTGGCGCTTCATGAACGGGTAGTCGAGCCCCCACCACGCCAGCCCCAGCACCGGCACCCAGATCAGCTCCTGCTTGATGAAGAACTTGAAGAACGGCGCCTTGCGCCCGACCGCCCGCATCAGCACGACGATGTCGTTCCAGCTCTGGTGATTGGCGGCGACCAGATACTGCCCCTTGGGGTTGAGCGTCGGCTCGATGCGGATGTCCCACTGGATCGGCAACAGCACATTGACCATCGTGCTGTTCCACATCGCCCAGGTCTGCGCGAACCACGCCGCCGCACGCGACATCGTGTCCCGAGCCGCCCGGCCCGGCGCGACCAGCTTGAGCAGGACGCAGGCATAGACCGGAATCACCCACAGCAGCGTGTTGAGCACCAGCAGCAGGAACATGGTCGCACCCACCAGCGGTGCGGGAAACGCTCGCAGCATGTTTCGTTCGACTCCCCTAAATCGCCGCTCCCCGGCGGCCAGCTTGATCTGTGATCAGTTCGCGGGCGGCTCGTGCGCCGACCAGTGGATATGCACGATCTTCCAGGCGCCGTCGGTCCGGCGCAGCACCATCGTCTCGGTATTGGCCAGATGGATCGCCTGCCCCGCGAATTCGCCCTCGCTGATGCCCTGCGAGATCACGTAGCCGAGATCGCCACTGGTTTCGGCCTGACTGTGGACCATCCGGTATTTCACCTTGGCCGCATACAGCAGGTCGTTGTCGAGATGGCCGGCGGCATACTGGTCACGACTTGCCTCGATGTAGCCGGTCTCGAACACCACCGCGTCCGGCGCCAGCAGCGCCAGCACGCCATCCTTGTAGCCTTCGGCCATGGCCTGGTGAAAATCCGCCACCACCGCCTTGACCGCCTCGGCTTCGTCCGCGAGCGCCGGCGCCGCCGGCAGGCCGAACAGCAGCCCGGCCACCATCGTCAGCACCGCCCCCCTCATGACGCCACGCTCCCGCTCGGGCTGCTCGCCCGCAGCGCACCGTCCTGGTCGTAGACCTCGACTTCGCGGTAATAGCCGCCCGGCAGGCGCACCAGCACGCAGGGGCTGGTGATGACCTGGGTGACGACGCCGCGCGCCGCCGGCGAGAAAAAGGTGGCGTAGATCTGCAGCACGTCGTCGCGGATCCGCGCTTCACGGCTGACCGCGATGCCGTATCCGCCGGTGTGATGCTGGCCCATCTCGATCAGCGCGTAGTGACCCTGCGCGAGCGGCCCGGTGCGCAGATCGATACCGGTCAGCTGCTGCCAGCCCGCGACCGCCGCCGGCGACTCGAACACGCGGATGCGCGCCTCCGGCTGCTCCGCCGAACACAGCTGCGACCGCGCGACTTCGACCACTTCGACCGGATCCGACGTCACGAACCACTCCCGCATACCGCAGGCGCTCAATCCCAGCGTCGCTGCGACCCAGATGATGTTCCCGAAAACTCTCATGCTCTTCCCGTTCATGTCGACATCCGATGCCCGGCGTCCTGGAGGATCATGTCGGCGCCCTTCTCCGCGATCATCGTCGTCGGAACATTGGTATTGCCGCCGACCAGAGTCGGCATGATAGACGCATCGACGACGCGGAGCCCCTCCAGCCCGTGCACGCGCAGACGTGCGTCGACCACCGCCAGGGGATCGGAGCCCATCTTGCAGGTGCCGACCGGATGGTAGAGCGTTTCGGCGTGTTCGCGCAGCCACTGGCGCAGCTCGTCGTCGCTCCGGACCTCGGCACCGGGATGCATCTCGGCGGCGTTGTGCGGCGCGAACGCCGCCTGCGCGAACACCTCGCGCGCCTTGCGCAGGGCCGTGACCAGCTTGTCGAGGTCGCGCGGATCCTCGAAGTGACGCGGATCGATCTCCGGCGGCGCCAGCGGATCGGCGTTGTGCAGGCGGATCTCGCCGCGCGAATGCGGCCGCAGGTCGCAGGCCATGATCGTGTACCCGTAGTAGCGCAGCAGCGGGCGCAGATCCAGGCCGTGGTACGCGTACACCAGCGGCACGAAATGGAACTGCAGATCCGGGGCCGGCTCGTCCGGCGACGACTTCAGAAATCCGCCCGCCTCGGCGACATTGCTGGTCAGCTCGCCGCGCCGCCCGAACACATACAGCACCAGGGCCTTGAGCGAACGCAGCAGCGACAGCGGATGCAGCGACAGGCCCAGCCGCGTCCGCGAACGCATGCTGACGTAGGCATCCAGATGGTCCTGCAGGTTGCGACCGACGCCTTCGAGCACCTGCACCGGCGTGATCGCATGGCGCGCCAGCTCCTCCGCCGGACCGACGCCGGACAGCAGCAGCAACTGCGGCGACCCGATCGCGCCGGCGGCGAGGATCACCTCGCGTTGCGCACCGACCTCGCGATAGGTTCCGGCCGCGTAGTAGCGCACGCCGACCGCGCGCCTGGCGTCGAACAGCACGCGCGTCGCCCGCACCCCGGTGATGATGTCCAGATTGCGCCGCCCTTCCGCCGGCCGCAGATACGCGCGGGCGTTGCTGCAGCGCTCGCCGCCCTGCTGCGCCACGTGATAGAAGCCCATGCCGGCCTGCTCGGCACCATTGAAATCGTCGTTGGCCGGATGGCCGGCCTGGCGCGTCGCCTCCAGGAACACCTCGGACAGCGGATTGTGATGCCGCAGGCGCGACGCATGCAGCGGCCCGCCGAGGCCGTGATACCGCGCCTGCGCATCGTCGAGGCCGTCGGCGCCCGGCTCAAAGTGCTCGAGACGGCGGAAGTACGGCAGCACCTCGTCGTAACTCCAGCCCGGATTGCCGAGGGCCGCCCAGTGGTCGTAGTCGGACGCATGCCCGCGGACGTAGCACATCGCATTGATCGCCGAACTGCCGCCGAGGACGCGTCCACGCGGCCAGTACAGCCGGCGCCGTCCCATCTCCGCCTGCGGCACCGTCCAGAACTTCCAGTTGTGGCGATCCGAGCGCATCTGGCTGATCACGCCGGCGGGCATGCGGATCATCGGGTCGGTGTCGGCCGGGCCGGCCTCGAGCAGACACACGCGGTAACGGCCGTCCGCGCTCAGGCGATTGGCCAGAACGCAGCCGGCGGATCCGCCGCCGACGATCACGTAGTCGTACATCCATCTCCCCAACGCTCGATTCGGGCGAATGCTAACGTAGCCCCATGAGCAAGTCTGCACAGACGTCCGTCCCCCGCGGCCCCTTCAACCTCGAAGCGGCGCTCCAGGGGCTGGCGGCCGACGGGCTGCTGCGCCCCGAGCAGGCCCGCATCCTCGCCGGCGAGATCGGCGCCGCCGGCACGCGCCATCCGCTGGTCGCCATCGCCGAGCGCGCGCCTGAGGATGCGCGCCGGGCCGGCCATGCGCTGACGCTGGAGGAGCTGACGCAGTGGCTGGCGCAGCACTGCGAACTGCCCTATCTGCGCATCGACCCGCTGCACCTGGACGTCGCCCGGATCACCGCAATCGTGCCGTACCCCTACGCGGCACGGGCGCGCATCCTGCCGGTCAAGGTCAGTGCCAGCGAGCTGGTCGTTGCCGTCGCCGATCCCTACGAACGCGGCTGGGAGGCGGACCTGGCCCGCATGGTGCCGCAGCAGATCCGCCGCGTCGTCGCCAATCCGCTCGACATCGAACGCTATCTGGTCGAGTTCTACGCACTGGCCAGGTCGGTCAAATCGGCCGAGCGCGAGCGCGCGCGCAGCAGCCGCAGCGGCCCGCACAATCTCGAACAGCTCACCGAGCTGGGCCGCAGCAACACGCTCAGCGCCGACGACCAGCACGTCGTCGCGATCGTCGACTGGCTGATGCAGTACGCCTTCGAACAACGCGCCAGCGACATCCACTTCGAACCGCGGCGCGACGTCGCGCACGTCCGCTTCCGCATCGACGGCGTGCTGCACGAGGTCTACCAGATGCCCGCCGGCGTCTATGCCGCCGTGTCGAGCCGGATCAAGATCCTCGCGCGCATGGACGTGGCCGAGAAGCGCCGCCCGCAGGACGGCCGCATCAAGACCCGCTCCCCCGACGGCAAGGAGATCGAGATGCGCGTCTCCAGCCTGCCGACGGTGTTCGGCGAAACCCTGGTGTTGCGTATCTTCGACCCCGAAGTCCTGGTCAAGGACTACGCCGCGCTGGGCTTCTCGCGCGCCGACAGCGAGCGCTGGAAGCAGCTCGTCGACAACAGCAACGGCATCATCCTGGTCACCGGACCGACCGGTTCGGGCAAGACCACCACGCTGTATTCCACCCTCAAGCAACTGGCCACACCCGAGGTCAACGTCTGCACGATCGAGGACCCGATCGAACTGGTCGAGCCGGCGTTCAACCAGATGCAGGTCCATCACGGCATCGACCTGAGCTTCGCCGCCGGCGTCCGCGCGCTGATGCGGCAGGACCCGGACATCATCATGGTCGGCGAGATCCGCGACCTCGAAACCGCCGAGGTCGCGATCCAGGCGGCGCTGACCGGGCATCTGGTGCTGTCGACCCTGCATACCAACGACGCCCCTTCGGCCATCACCCGCCTGCTCGACCTCGGCGTGCCCGCCTACCTGATCAAGGGCACGCTGCTCGGCGTCGTCGCCCAGCGACTGGTCCGGACGCTGTGCCCCCACTGCAAGCAGCCGCATCCGATGGACCCGGCGCTGTGGAAGGAACTGACCGGCGGCTGGTCCGTCGCGCCGCCGCGCCAGGTGTTCGCGGCGGTCGGTTGTCTGGAGTGCCGCGAAACCGGCTTTCTCGGCCGCTGCGGTATCTACGAGATCATGGCCGCGACCGCCCCGGTCAAGGCACTGGTCCACGCCGATACCGACATCGCCCGCCTGCGCGAGACCGCGATCCGCGACGGCATGCTGCCGCTGCGCCTGTGCGGTGCGCAGAAGGTCGCCGACGGGCTGACCACGCCCGCCGAAGTCCTGCGCGTGGCACCGCCGCCATTGATCCGAAGCTGATCCGCCGGACCATCGCCCCCTCTTGAAAATGTCTGACAGGCCCACACATATCGGGCATGTCACGAGCACTCCAGGAGGTCACCATGAACATCATTCGTCACGAGCCGTGGGCCCTGCACCGCGAGCTGATCAACGAGGTCAACCGCCTGTTCGACCGCAGCGCCGACGCCTCCAGCGGAGCGACCGCCGAGTGGGTCCCGAACGTCGACATCCATGAATACAGCGACCGCTTCGAGCTGTTCGCCGACGTCCCCGGCGTCGACCCGTCGAGCATCGAGATCACCCTCGACAAGGGCGTGCTGACGCTGGCCGGCACCCGCGAAGGCGCCAGCCAGGAAGGCCCGGCGGCGGAGCGTTCGCGCAGCGAGCGCCCCAGCGGCAAGTTCCTGCGCCGCTTCGTGCTGCCGGACACGGTCGACTCCGACGCGGTCAGCGCAACCGGCAAGCACGGCGTACTACAGATCGTGATCCCCAAGCGACCGCAGGCGCAGCCCCGCAAGATCGCGATCACGCACTGATCGACATCCATGAACGGGGCGCGTCAGCGCCCCGCTTCGTTTAGAGTCACGCATTGCCCTCCGCCATGACGGTATGTTGCGCCCATGCAGTACAAGGACTACTACAAGATTCTCGGTGTCTCCCGTTCGGCCAGCCCGGACGAGATCAAGCGCGCCTACCGCAAGCTGGCGCGTGAGTACCACCCCGACCGCAACAAGTCCAAGGACGCCGAAGACAAGTTCAAGGAAGTCAACGAGGCCAACGAGGTCCTCAGCGACCCGGAGAAGCGCAAGGCCTACGACGCGCTGGGCGCCAACTGGAAAGCCGGTCAGAATTTCCAGCCGCCGCCGGGCTGGGGCGACGGCTTCGGCGGCGGCTTCAGCCGTGGTCGCGGTCGCGCCGGCGACGCCGGTGGCTTCTCGGACTTCTTCTCGCAACTGTTCGGCGGTGCCGGCATGGGCGGCGCCGGCTTCGGCGGGGCCAGCTTCGGTGGCGGTGGTCCCGGCTTCGGCGGTTTCGGCGGCATGGGCGCCGAAGCGCCGCCGGATACCCGCGCGCGCCTGACGATCGATCTGGAAGATTCCTTCCACGGCGCGCAGAAGCAGATCAGCGTCGGCGGCAAGACCCTCCAGGTCAAGATTCCGAAAGGCATCACCTCAGGCAAGACCATCCGCCTCGCCCAGCAGGGCTCGCGGGGCGGCGACCTGCTGCTCGAAGTCGACTTCGCGCGGCACGCCAGGTTCGAGGCCGAAGGCCGCGACATCTACCACACGCTCAAGGTCGCGCCGTGGGAGGCCGCGCTCGGCGGCCGCGTGCCGGTGCCGACGCTGGGCGGAACGGTGGAACTCAACATCCCCGCCGGGTCGCAGAGCGGGCGCAAGATGCGCCTGAAGGGTCGCGGCCTGCCCGGGCACGACCACGGCGACCAGTACGTGACGCTGCAGATCGTCACACCGCCGGCCCAGAGCAACGAGGACCGCAAGTTCTACGAGCAGATGGCGGAACACTTCAAGTTCGATCCGCGTCACTAAAATATTCCGGAACGCGCTAAAGTGCGGATCGACCATCCGTCTGAGGAGTCGCACGCATGAAAGCCAACGTTGGTGGTATCGACCGCATCCTGCGCATCACCCTGGGAATCGCGCTGATCGTATGGGCCCTGCTCGGCGGCCCGGTCTGGGCCTGGATCGGCATCGTGCCGCTGCTGACCGGCACCTTCCGCTTCTGCCCGCCCTACGCCCTGTTCGGCTGGAGCACCTGCCCCTACAAGGCGGAGGACCCCGACAAGGGCAGTCTCGGCTGACGCTCCGCGCCCTTTTGCGGACACCTACACAAAAAGGGCCGGACGCCTGCTGGCGTCCGGCCCTTTGTCATATCGGCGCCGCGGCGCTCAGGCCTTGCCCTGTGCCGCCAGGTGATACTCGGTCGCCTTCTGCACCTCGTTCCTGGAGCCCAGGAACACCGGCACGCGCTGGTGCAGCTCGGTCGGCTGCACCTCCATGATGCGCTGCAGACCGGTGGTCGACGCGCCGCCGGCCTGCTCGACGATGAAGCTCATCGGGTTGGCCTCGTACATCAGGCGCAGCTTGCCGGGCTTGGACGGATCCTTCATGTCACGCGGGTAGATGAAGATCCCGCCGCGCGACAGGATGCGGTGGACATCCGCCACCATCGACGCGACCCAGCGCATGTTGAAGTCCTTGCCGCGCGGGCCGGTCTTGCCGGCGAGCAACTCGTCGATGTACCGGCGCATCGGGTCTTCCCAATGGCGCATGTTCGACATGTTGATCGCGAATTCCTTGGTGTCCTCCGGAATCCGCATGTTGCGCTCGGTGAGCAGGAAGCTGCCCAGTTCGCGATCGAGCGTGAACGCGTGGGTGCCGTGGCCGACCGTCAGCACCATCATCGTGCTCGGACCGTAGACGGTGTATCCGGCCGCGACCTGTTCGGTGCCCGGCTGCAGATAGTGCTCCGCGTTCGGCTCGGTCACGCCTTCCGGACAGCGCAGCACCGAGAAGATCGTGCCGACGCTGATGTTGACGTCGATGTTGCTGGAGCCGTCGAGCGGGTCGAACAGGAGCAGGTAGTTGCCCTTGGGGAAGGCGTTCGGGATCGGCACCGGATGCTCCTCCTCCTCCGACGCGCACCCGGCCAGATGGCCGCCCCATTCATTGGCCTCGATCAGAATCTCGTTCGACAGCACGTCGAGCTTCTTCTGCGCCTCGCCCTGGATGTTGCCGGTCCCGGCATCGCCCAGCACGCCGCCCAGGGCGCCCTTGCTGACCGCATGCGAAATCGCCTTGCACGCCCGGGCGACGACTTCGATCAGCAGACGCAGATCCGGGTTGATCTGATCCGCACGCTGCGCCTCGATCAGAAAGCGCGCCAAAGACACCTGTTTCATGAAAACTCCCGCTAACCAGTGCGCGAATTGTGGCGACTGCCCCCGGGAATGCAAGTCGAGTGCGCCCGCTCGCCCCATCGCGGCGCAGCCCGTCGCGGACATCGATGGAGCCATGAACCCGCTCCCGCAGCCGTAGCCGCCATCCATCGAGGTTTGCCTGCACGCCATCAGACGGCGCCTTGGGGGTGCTGTCAGAAAACCGGCAAGGGCGATAGGAAGATTGGCTCAGAGCGGTGACATACCGGCGGTATGGGAATAGTAATTGCTGAACCAAGCACGCCTTCGGCTTCGACCGACCGCGGCGCAGGCCGCGCTCGCGAACCGATCGAGCACCAGCAACGGCACAGACCGCACTCAGGGATTTTCGGGGAACACGACATGCTCAGACCGCTGACCAACATCCATCCACGACGGCCAGGGCGCCGGCTCGGCACGACCGGCCAGCATCGGTACTAGCGCAGCGGATCGGTCATTCCGGGGCGTTTCGCCGCCCCCGTCCCCAACGCAGCTTTCCTGAAGGAGCGCATCCGCGACTCCGAACGGGCGCTTGCGCCCGGACGCGGCCGGCCGCTCCACCCCACTCCCTTCTGATCCGATTCTTCCAGATCTCTGTGACATTCATGATGCAACTCGGAATCCCAGATCCCGCAGCGCCGCCGGCGTTGCCGCGAACGATTACGCGCGCCGGCATGGCCCTGGGCCTGACGGTGTTGGTGGCCGCCTGCGGCAGCAGCGGCGATTCCTCGCCCGGCACCGACACGGCCGCAGCCCCCGCCGCGGATAAAACCATCTACTCGGTGGCCGGCGGCTGCTACGCACTCGCCTCCCCGGGCCGGGGCCGCTTCCTGCACAAGGCCGACGACGGCAGCTACCAGCTCGACGCCGCTTCCGCCGCCGCGGCCACACCGTTCCATCTCCAGGCGACCGGGCTCGGCAGCTACCTGCTCTACGACCCGGACGCCGAATTTCTCAGCATCCGCGACGGCCTGGCGCGCCTCACCGACGGCGCCGGCCTGTTGATCGACGCGACCGGCAATCTGGTCTATGGCGTCGGCGATACGCTCGGCCTGTTCGACTCGCTCGACCCGATCGGCGACATCATCAACCGCCTCGGCGATCTGGTCAGCAACCTCGGCACCTCCGTGGCCACGTTCCACGGACCGAACGCGGTGATCCAGTCGGCGTCCACGGCCTGGGACAACTCCGAATGGGCGCTGACCGAGGTCGGCGACGACCGCTTCGCGCTGCGCTCGACCAGCATGGACCTGAAGCTGGTCGCCGAACCGACTTCGGACGGCCTCAGCCTCGCGGCCGAACACGGCAGCGGCGAAGGCCTGGACCAGTTCGCGCTGGTCGAGACCGAAGGCTGCGCCGACTTCCCCGAAGCCGGGATCAACGCACACGGCACCCCCAAGCTGACCAACGCCGACGGCACCGTCTTCGGCTACGTCGATTCGCACTCGCACATCTCCGCCTACGAATTTCTCGGCGGCATGCTCGAATCGGCCGAGCCGTTCCATCGCTTCGGCGTGGAACACGCGCTCGACAACTGCATCGTCGAGCACGGCCCGCTGGGCGCGACCGGCATCCTCGAAACGGCGTTGGCCGGCACGCCGCTGCACGCCACCGAGGGCTGGCCGAACTTCCCCTACTGGCCGCATCACCACTCGTATACGCACAACCAGACGTATTACATGTGGATCAAGCGCGCGTGGATGGGCGGCCTGCGTCTGGTCGTCAACCATCTGGTCAGCAACGAGCTGATCTGCGAGATCTGGCCGATCAAGAAGAACGACTGCGACGAGATGACCAACATCCGCCTGCAGCGTCAGCGCATGTACGAGATGCAGGACTACATCGACGCCCAGGAAGGCGGCCCCGGCAAGGGCTGGTTCCGCATCGTCACCGACCCCTACCAGGCGCGCGACGTCATCCAGCAGGGCAAGCTCGCCGTGGTGCTCGGCATCGAGGCATGGAAGCTGTTCGGCTGCGGGCTGGACTTCGACAGGACGCGCTGCACCGAAGCCGACGTCGACGCCGGCATCGACGAGTTCTACGACCTTGGCGTGCGCACGATCTTTCCGGTGGTCGGCTTCAACAACGGCTTCAGCGGCGCCGGCATGTATCCGCCGTCGGAGATCTTCCTCAACGTCGGCAACCTGGTCGAAACCGGTCAGTACTTCGACGCCGAGACCTGCCCAGAGGACGGCCACACCGCAAACCTGATGCGCGTCCCCGAAGTGCCCGGCGACAACATCATCTCCGCGGCGCTCAATCAGGTTCTCGGCTACGCGCTGCCGGTGTATCCCGAGGGCCCGCACTGCAACAAGCGACCGCTGTCGGAGCTCGGCAAATACCTGGTGAAGCGGCTGATGGACAAGGGCATGCTGGTCGAGACCGATCACCTCGGCTACCACGCCCGCTACGAAGTCATCGAGATGGCCGAACAGCGCGGACTGCCGGTCGTTTCCAGTCACTCGCGTTCCGGCGGCGAGAACACCGAGCAGCAGGCGCGCCGCATCTGGGCCAGCGGCGGCATGGTCAACACCCTGCCGCGCGACTGGGACGTCTACGAACTGCGCGACGAGATGCTGACCCAGATCTCGTACCTGGACGGCGACGCCTATCCGGCGATCGGCTTCGGTGCCGACAACAACGGCCTCGCCCTGCAGCCGTCGCCACGGCCCGACGCAGCCGAACGGCCGTTCCGATACCCGTTCAAGTCCTACGACGGTCGCGTCACCTTCGAGCAGCAGGTGACCGGCAATCGCCATTTCGACATCAACACCGATGGCGTCGCGCACTACGGCCTGTATCCGGACTTCTTCGCCGACCTGCAGCAGCAGGACGGCGGCGACAAGGTGATGCAGTACTTCTTCCGCTCCGCCGAGGCCTACCTGCGGATGTGGGAGCGCGCCTACACCGCACGCCAGCAACCGTGACCCGAACCAGAGCCAGCCTTCCGACGATGCCCGCACCCGAACCGAAACCCCGCAACGGCCGCCGCGCGCGCCGCGCGCTGATGCACGCCACCGCCGCGCTGGCGATCGCCGGACTGTCGGCCTGTGGCAGCAGCGATGCCCCCGGCACCGACACTCCGCCCCCGACGACGCCGCCGCAAACCAAGACGATCTACTCGGTCGCCAGCGGCTGCTACGCACTGCAGTCCCCGGCGACGGGCCGCTTCGTGCTCAAGGCCGACGACGGCAGCTACCGCCTCGCGGCGGACCGCAGCGAGGCGGCAATGCCGTTCCGGATGCGCGCCAGCGGCCTGGGCACCTACCTGCTCTACGACGCCGACGCCGAGTTCCTCAGCATTCGCGACGGCCTGGCCCTGCTGACCGACGGCGTCGGCCTGCTGGTCGACGAAGCCGGCAATCTGGTCTACGGCGTCGGCGACACCCTGGGCCTGGTCGACACGCTCGATCCACTCGGCGACATCGTCAACGGCCTCGGCGATCTGGTCAGCAACCTCGGCCACGCCGTCGCCACGTTCAGCGGCCCCACCGCGGTGATCCAGCCGATGGGCTTCGCCTGGGACAACGCCGAATGGGCCCTGTCCGAGCCCGCGCCGGAGCAGTTCACGCTGACCTCGACCAGCATGGGGCTGAACCTCGTCGCCGAGCCGACCTCGGACGGCCTGAGCCTGGCGCCGCTGCACGGCAACGCGGACGGCCTGGAGCAGTTCCGGCTGGTCGCGACGCAGGGCTGCGCCGAGTTTCCGGAGATCGGGGTCAGCGCCAGCGGCGAGACCTTCAAGGGCACCAACCCCGACGGCACCGTCTTCGGCATCGCCGACACCCACATCCATATCTCGGCGTACGAATTCCTCGGCGGCCGCGTCAACTACGGCGAACCGTTCCACCGCTTCGGCGTCGAGCATGCGCTCGACAACTGCGCGGTCGAACACGGCCCCTACGGCACCACCGGCCTGGTCGAGATCGCGCTCGGCGGCCTGACCGGCCACGCCACCAAGGGCTGGCCCACGTTCAAGGACTGGCCGCACCACCATTCCTACCTGCACCACCAGACCTATTACATGTGGATGAAGCGCGCGTGGATGGCCGGCGTGCGCCTGATGGTCAACCACCTCGTGCAGAACGAGCTGCTGTGCGAGATCTGGCCGATCCGCGACCGCGAATGCAAGGAGATGGACTCGGTCCGGCTGCAGCGCCAGAGCATGTACCGGCTGCAGGACTACATCGACGCGCAGGAGGGCGGCCCCGGCAAGGGCTGGTTCCGCATCGTCACCTCGCCGGACGAAGCCCGCGCGGTGATCGAGGACGGCAAGCTCGCCGTGGTGCTCGCGGTCGAGGTCTCGAAGATGTTCAACTGCGGCCTGTTCCTGGGCCAGGCCGAATGCACGCAGGCGGACATCGACGCCGGCCTCGACGAGATCTGGCAGCTCGGCATCCGCAGCTTCTTCCCGACCCACGACTTCGACAACGCCTTCGCCGGTTCCGGTCTGTTCGCCGCGTCGGAGGTGTTCCTGAACCTCGGCAACAAGGTCGAAACCGGCGAGTACTTCCATGCCGAGACCTGCCCCGAGGAAGGCAACGGCGCCAATCTGGTCGGCATCCCCGCGATCCCCGGCGACAACGTCCTGTCGCTGATGATCAACCAGACCCTGGGCTTCGCGCTGCCGACCTACCCGCCGGCGCCGCACTGCAACTCGCGCGGCCTGACCGAACTCGGCGAGTACGTGATCGAGGGCATGATGAAGCAGGGCTTCGTTCTCGAGACCGATCACCTCGCGCATCGCGCCCGCTACAAGGTCATCGAGATGGCCCGCGCCAACGACAACTATCCGATGATCTCCAGCCATTCGCGCGCCGGTGGCGAATACACCGAGAACATGCGCCAACTGATGCACAGCGCCGGGGCCATGATCTCGCCGCTGCCGCGCGACTGGAGCGCGGTCGAGATGACCGGGGCCCTGCTCCACGAGATTGCATTCGAGGACCAGAACCACGAGTCCTACTTCGGCGTCGGCTTCGGCTCGGACATCAACGGCATGGCGCTGCAGCCGGGCGCCCGCGCCGACGCGGCCGAGCATCCGCTGCAGTACCCGTTCAAGTCCTACGACGGCAAGGTCACCTTCGACCGCCAGCTCAGCGGCGAGCGCGTCTTCGACCTCAACGTCGACGGCGTCGCCCAGTACGGCCTGTACGCGGATTTCTTCGCCGACATCCAGCAGCAGCCCGGCGGCGACAAGGCGATGAAGTACCTGTTCCGCTCGGCAGAGGCCTATCTGCAGCTGTGGCAACGCGCCTACGAGCGCCGCCAGGCCGACTGAGCCCGGCCCGCCCCCGCACCGATTTCCCATGCATCGCGGCTCGACCCGCATCAACACTAGAGGTTGTGACATGTTCAAGCAGCATTCCCGGACACGAAGCTATCGATGGGCGCTCGGCGCCCTGCTGTCCTGCATCTGGCTCGCCGGCTGCGGCAGCTCCACCAGTGTCGAGGGCGAAGACTCGGCGTCGGCGCCGAAGACCAAGACCTATCTGATCTGCCCCAGCGAGAACGCCACCGCCGAAGCGCTGATCGCATTCTTCGACGCGCGCGAAGGCGACACCATCGAATTCTGCGAGGGGCACTTCGATCTCGGCACCGGCCTGATCGTCAACAGCAAGAACGGCATCACGATCAAGGGCGCCGGCATCGACAAGACCTTCCTGTCGTTCACCAACAGCGACAGCTCCGAAGGCCTGAACATCAGCCACGCCGACGGCATCGTCATGGAAGGCTTCACCGTGCAGGACACGCCGGGCAACGCGATCCGCGTCTACCGCTCCAAGTACGTGACCTTCCGCGCGATCCGCGCGCTGTGGTCCGACTACGCCACCTGCTCGACCGATCCGGAGGCCGATGACGCCTGCGCGCATCACGGCGCCTACGGCCTGTATCCGGTGGAGAGCCGCCACATCCTGATCGAGGATTCGGAATCCTGGGGCGCGTCCGACGCCGGCATCTACGTCGGCCAGAGCAGCGACGTGATCGTGCGCCGCACCCGCGCCGAGTACAACGTCGCCGGCTTCGAGTTCGAGAACACCTATCGCGCCGTGTTCGAGGACAACATCGCCACCAACAACGTCGGCGGCTTCCTGGTGTTCGACCTGCCGGGCCTGTCGCAGTACGGCGAGAAGAACATCATCCGCCGCAACAAGACGTTCCAGAACAACATGGACAACTTCGCGCCGATCGGCAACATCGTCGGCATCGTCCCGCGCGGCACCGGCATGCTGATCCTGTCGACCGACAACCTCGAGATCTACGACAACGACATCTACGAGCACGACACCCTCGGCATCGCCGTCGTCAACTACGGCCTGGCCGATCCCGGCGAGCCCGACCTGAAGTACGACTTCTACCCCGAGGGCATCAACATCCACGGCAACCGCTTCCGCGACAACTCGATGAACATGGCCGAGCCCGATCTCGATCGCGGCGAGGCCACCCTGCTGCCGCTGCTGCTGCGCCTCAAGAATCTCGGCCGCGGCGCGCACATCGTCTGGGACGGCGCCGTCGACGAATACAACGGCTGCGACCACTACCCGGTCGACGACGACGGCATCGCGCTGAACCAGCCCAACGCCACCGAACACGGCGAGGCCGACCGCTACGAGGCGCGCAGCAACGCACTCGGCCGTCCCAACTACCAGCGCAACGATCCCGAACCGGAGTGCAAGTACAACGCCTGGAAGTTCGACGAGAACGGCGACCGCAAGCCGGAGCTGGGCCTGTTCATCGGTGAGGACAACAGCTTCGAGAACACCATGGCCTCGACCCTGCTGGCCACCGACTTCCTCAACGCGAAGATCACCACCAGCGCCCTGCCCGACCTGCTGCTGGAGCTGCTCAATCCCGCCAGTACCAACCTCGCCCCGTATCGCGGCAGCCTCGCCGCCGTCCAGGTGCGCGCACTCAAGCTGCCCTACGTGCCCAATCTGGACGGTGCCGGCGCCCGTCCGACCGAGGCGCAGATCAACAAGGCCTGCAACGGCGGCGCCGGCGGCAAGGTCAACTTCGCCGCGGCCGCCGAATACAACTGCCCGATGCTGGCGCAGTACGGCCTGTTCGAGGACCCGAGCGACCCGACCGGCGGCGCGGTCGGCGGCGTCAAGTACGACCTGAACACGCCGCTGTTCACCGACTACGCCAGCAAGCACCGCTTCATCTTCATCCCGCCGGGCAGCCACGCCACCTACCAGGACCACAACGACGGCGTGACGGCGACGCTGGACTTCCCGGTCGGCACGATCATCGCCAAGACCTTCAGCTACGAGAAGGACGGCGTCGAGACCATGGTCGAGACCCGCCTGCTGATCAAGCGGCGGAACGGCGACGACGTCGTCTGGATGGGCCTGCCCTACCTGTGGCAGACCGACGAGCACGGCAAGCGCTACGCCGCCCTGCAGATCGAGGGCAAGAAGCTGTCGATCGACTACGACTACGGCGACCACGATCCGGACGTCGACGCGCACTACGCCGGCACCGTCGGCAAGTACGAGGTTCCGGCCGCGCTGCACTGCCTGTACTGCCACGCCGGCGACAACCAGGAGCCCGGTACCGCACCGATCGGCCCGAAGGCCCGCAACCTCAACAAGGACTTCGACTACGGCGACGAAGGCGTCGTCAACCAGCTGGTGCACCTGAAGGCGCTGGGTCTGCTCGAAGGCCTGCCGGCTAACTTCGACGACGTCGAGCGCCTGCCGCGCTGGAACGTACCCGGCGACGGTGGCGACACGCCCAACTCCGACGCCGACATCCAGCACCGCGTGCGCGCCTTCTTCGAGGTCAACTGCATGCACTGCCACAACCCGGCGGGCGCCGGCTCCAACTCCGGCCTGTTCCTCGACAGCTACCGCAAGATCGACGCGCACTACGGCATCTGCAAGCGCCCGGTCGCGGCCGGCAAGGGTTCGGGCGGCCGCCGCTACGACATCATCCCCGGTGATGCCGACGGCTCGATCCTGCCCTACCGCCTCGCCTCCACCGAAGCCGGCGTGCGCATGCCGCCGATCGCCCGCACCGTCGCCCAGGGCGAAGTGATCAATCTGGTCGCCTCCTGGATCAACGACGTGCTGCCGACCGACGACACCTACGACTACGAGTCCTGCACCGGCAACGGCCTGACGCTGAAAGACATGACCCAGGCCGACTTCGACAAGGCGATGGCGGACGCGCTCAAGGGCGACTTCACGCTGACCTCGGCCGACCAGCGTCGCGCCGCAGCGGCGCAGCCCGTCTCCGAGCAGTAGACCGCGTCATCGGCGCAACGCAAAACGGCGGGGAGCTGCTGCTCCCCGCCGTTTTCTTCTGCACCCCGGACAGCGCCGGCAACAGCGCCGGCACCCGACCCCGATCAGCAGACGAAGCCGTAGCTGCGCGCCATGCGCTGCAGGCTTTCGATCTCGCGGGCGTGCGCGGCCATGCTGTCGGTCATCGGGCCCGACTTGCCGGTGAAGGCGCAGACCTGCGACTGCCCGGCGTTGCTCGGCACCTCGAACGCCGGCGCATCGGTGCGCGGCGGCGCGTCGAAATCCAGTGCGTAGGCCAGATTGTTGGTGACGGCGGCGCGCACACCCAGCGGCGGCAGGCCCCAGCGCCATTCCATGAACTTGAGGATCGAGTTCGGCTCCATCAGCATCTTGGCGACATGCGCCCGACGCACCCGCGGCCCGATCAGCACGCAGGGCGTGCGGATGCCGAGCCGCCCGTCGTTGCCCAGCGCCGCCTCGTCCTCCGACACCGGCAGCACCGGCGGCTCGACATGGTCGAAGAACCCGCCCCACTCGTCGTAGTTGATCACCAGCAGCGTGCGCTCCCAGGTCGGCGCATTGCGCAGGGTGTCGTAGATGCCGTTGAGGAAGGCCTGCCCGTTGCGCACATCCGCATGCGGGTGATCGTCGTTGCACAGATGGTCGAGCCCGTCCTGATAGAAGAACGGATCGATGTACGTGATGTTCGGCAACAGCCCAGCGGCCGCCTCCAGCGCAAAGCTCGCATACGGCCGCGAGAAGCCCAGGTACTTCGCCCCCCAGATCGCGGTGTACGGCAGGTTGTTGTAGTAGTAGCCCACGCGCAGCCCCGCCGCGCGCGCATCGTCCCAGATCGTCGGCAGGGTCGAGATCTTCGGAATCGGATCCAGCGCGCCGCTGCCGTTGTTGGTGCGGTCGGACTGCCCGCTGTGCATGTACATGCGGTTGGACTGCGTCGATGCCAACATCCCGCTGTGGTAGCGGTCGCAGACCGTCCAGTGCTCGGCGCAACCCTTGTAGAACGGCAGATCCTCCGCCGTGTAGTACCCGATCGGAAACACATCGCCGACCGGCGTATCGCGCAGGAACTGATCCATCCTGCCGCCGTTGAGGATCGCATGGCCGTGGTCGTAGCCGTGCGGAGGATCCTCCAGACCGCAGCCCTGGTAATCCGGACTCAGCCGATGAGTCGCCTGCATCACCCCGTCGGCATCCGGATACCGCAGCCCGGCCTGGCGCCCGTCCGCCCCCGGCACCCAGCCGAGCATGTGATCGAACGACCGGTTCTCCATCATCACCACGACGATATGATCGATCCCCGACTCCTCCGGCGCCGGCAGGCTGCGCGCCTGCACTGCACCGGCGGGATCGTCGCCGCCGCCGTCACAGGCGGCCAGCAATCCGGTTGCCACCCCGGCGCCGATCATGCCGGTCTGGCGGATGAAGTCACGTCGATTCAACGGCGGTGCCATGGCGAACGCTCCGAACAGAACAGCCCGCCATCACAACACGACCGAATGACACCGGCACGTCAAAACCCATGATTGGGTTGGATTTACCAACCAAGCACGCCCACGCGACTGATTGCCGGCTCGTGGCGGTTCGGCACCAAGGACACAACTCGGCCACATGGCGCTTGACGCCCTTTCATCTGTCTCACAATCTGAGGCAAACGAAATGCAGCAAACACAGACGGTCACGCATCTCCAGGCCGCGAAGCAGTCCAGTCTCGCCGTGAAAGTACCGACCACTCAGAATTGGAGGGAATTCTGTGGAGGATTTGTCACCGTCGGACCTGAAGTCCGTCCTGCACTCGAAGCGGGCCAACATCTATTACCTGGAGCACTGCCGGGTGCTGGTGCATGGCGGTCGGGTCGAGTACGTCACCGACCAGGGCAGGCAACAGCTGTACTGGAACATCCCCATCGCCAACACCACGACGGTACTGCTCGGCACCGGCACGTCGGTTACGCAGGCTGCGATGCGGGAACTGGCCAAGGCCGGCGTGCTGGTCGGCTTCTGTGGAGGCGGCGGTACGCCGTTGTTCACGGCCAATGAAGTCGACATCGAAGTGGCGTGGCTCTCGCCGCAAAGCGAGTACCGCCCGACCGAATACCTGCAGCAATGGGTCCGCTTCTGGTTCGATGAAGCTGAACGACTCGCCGCCGCCAAGGCCTTCCAGATCGCAAGACTGAAGCGCATCCAGGCTTCATGGCCCTCGCGGCTGCTGGACGAAGCAGGATTCGATATCGAGCAGACGGCGTTGGACCGGGCCGTGGACGCCTCCGCAAGCGCAATCCGTATCGCACCGGACACGACCGCCCTGCTGACCGAAGAGGCCCGGCTGTCCAAGCACCTGTTCAAACTGGCCGCACGCGCAACACGGTACGGCGACTTCACCCGCGCCAAGCGCGGCAGCGGCACCGACCCGGCCAACCGCTTCCTGGACCACGGCAACTATCTCGCCTACGGCCTGGCGGCGACGGCAACCTGGGTACTGGGCCTGCCCCATGGTCTGGCGGTGCTGCACGGCAAGACCCGGCGCGGCGGTCTGGTTTTCGACGTCGCCGATCTGGTCAAGGACGCCGTGATCCTGCCGCAGGCCTTCGTCTCCGCCGTGCGCGGCGATACCGAACAGGAATTCCGTCGTGCCTGCATCGAACAGCTGACGCGCAGCGAATCGCTGGACTTCATGATCGACACGCTCAAACAGGTTGCCGGCGACCGGAGCCTGCCCGCATGAACGTGCTGCTGGTCTCGCAATGCGACAAGCGGGCCCTGACCGAAACCCGCCGCATTCTCGATCAGTTCGCCGAACGGCGCGGCAGCCGCACCTGGCAGACGCCTATCACCCAGGCCGGGCTCGACACCCTGCGCCGCCTGCTGCGCAAGACCGCGCGCAAGAACACCGCCGTGGCCTGCCACTGGATTCGCGGCCGCGACCACAGCGAACTGCTGTGGATCGTCGGCGACGCCAGCCGTTTCAACGCCGAAGGCGCCGTACCGACCGATACCACCGTACGCGACATCCTGCGACGCAAGGACGAAAACGACTGGCATCGCCTGGAAGACATCCACCTGCTGTCGACACTGGCCGCGCTGCTGCACGATCTCGGCAAGGCCAGCATCGCGTTTCAGGAGCGCCTGCTCGGCGAGCGCGTGGAGCGCAATCAGTACCGCCACGAATGGGTTTCGCTGCGCCTGTTCCAGGCCTTCGTCGGCACGGCCACCACCGACGACGCCTGGCTGCGCCGCCTGGCCGACCCCACAGCGGAGGACGACGCCAGCTGGACCGCGCCGGGGCGCTTCCAGCGCGATGGCCTGGATTCCGGCTGTGATCGCCCGCTGGCGACGCTTCCGCCCCTGGCACAGGCCGTCGCCTGGCTGGTCGTGACCCATCATCGCCTGCCGATGGTCCCGGTATGCGACGAGCACGGAGACCAGGTTTGGCTGGGCACACGCGCGCGCCAGTTCAATCCGGTCTGGCTGGAACACCCGCTGTCGATCGTCGGGCACGACTGGAACGAGCGCAGTCAGGCCGCAACCCCGGATCAGCGCGAGCCCTACTGGGCTTTCACCGAGAATCTTCCCGTCACGCAACCGAAGTGGCGCGCGCAGGCCTCACGCGCCGCGAAACGACTGCTGAAGCTGTGTGAACGCAGCGCCGGCGACTGGCTGAACAACCCATATGTCATGCACCTATCGCGGCTCAGCCTGATGCTGGCGGACCACTATTACTCGTCCCTTCCGAAAGACTCGAACCAGCGCATATCAGGTGACGAGGGCTATGCCCTGTATGCGAATACCGACCACGATGGCTCGCGCAAACAGCCACTGGACGAACATCTGCTGGGCGTTGCCCGCGACGCGGGTTTGATCACGCACGCCTTGCCGGCATTCGAACAACACCTGCCGCGGCTCGCGCGTCATCGTGGCCTGCGCAAGCGCAGCGGCCCCGGCAGATTCGCCTGGCAGGACAAGGCGGCGGATACCGCCAATGCGCTGCGTGACGCGGCCCACGAACATGGCGCCTTCGTCGTCAACATGGCCTCCACCGGCTGCGGCAAGACCCTGGCCAACGCGCGCATCCTGTATGCGCTGGCCGACCCGCAGCAGGGCCTGCGCGCCACCTACGCACTCGGCCTGCGCACGCTGACGCTGCAGACCGGCCGCAGCTATCGCCGCGATCTGCACCTGAGCGAAGACGAACTGGCCATCCGCGTCGGCGGCTCGGCCAGCCGCGCCCTGTTCGAATACTACGAGCGCAAGGCGGAAACGCAGGGCTCCGCCTCGATCCAGGCCTTGATCGAAGAAGACAGCCACGTCCTGTACGAAGGCAACACCGCCGGCCACCCGTTGCTGTCCCGCGCGCTGCACGACCCAAGCATCGGCAAACTGCTGTCCGCCCCAATGCTGGTCTGCACCGTCGACCATCTGGTCCCCGCCACTGAATCGACCCGTGCCGGCCGCCAGATCGCACCGATGCTGCGCCTGATGAGCAGCGATCTGGTACTGGACGAACTGGATGACTACGACATCGCGGACCTGCCGGCATTGACGCGGCTGGTGCATTGGGCCGGCCTGCTCGGCACCCGCGTCGTGCTGTCGTCGGCAACGATGCCGCCGGCATTGCTCGAAGGCATGTTCATGGCCTACCGCGCCGGCCGCATCCACTACGAACGCAACCGCGGCGCCGATGGCGGGCAGCGTGCCGAACACAGCGCCATTCCCTGCCTGTGGGTCGACGAGTTCGGCGTGCAGCACACACCCTGCGCCGACAGCACGGTATTTACCCAGGCCCACGAGCGGTTTTCCGGGCACCGCGCCAAACAGCTCGCAGACCTCGAACCGCTGCGCCGCGGCGAACTGCTTCCGCTGCGAATCACTGGACGAAAACCCGAACAGATCCATACCGAGTTTGCCCAACACCTGCGGGAAGCCTGCCTACGCCTGCACAACGACCACGCCAAGACCTGCCCGGTCAGCGGCAAACGCGTGAGCTTCGGCCTAGTCCGCATGGCCAACATCGAACCACTGGTCGGCGTTGCCGAAGCACTGTTCCGGCTCGGCGCGCGGGACGGTGCCCGCATCCATCTGTGCGTCTACCACGCACGCTTTCCGCTGGTGCAGCGCTCCGCGATTGAGCATCAGCTCGACGCCGCCTTCAACCGGCGTCAGGCCGAGGCGGTCTATCACCTGCCACAGATCCGCGCAGCCATCGACGCGCACCCCGAACGCGATCAGCTGTTCGTTGTCCTCGCCTCGCCCGTCTGTGAAGTCGGCCGCGACTGGGACGCCGACTGGGCCATCGCCGAACCCTCCTCGATGCGCTCGCTGATCCAGCTCGCTGGCCGTGTCCAGCGCCACCGCGGCAAACCACCCGACCGGCCCAACATGCTGATCTTCGATGCCAACCTGCGCCACTTCCGGCATCTGGGCCAGGACCAACCGGCCTTCATCCGTCCCGGCTTCGAACAGGCCCATGCACCCGCAGCGCATCGTTTCCGGCTGGAGAGCCACCGGCTGGGAAAACTGCTGGATGCCGACGACTACCAGTCCATCAGCGCCATTCCCCGCATCCGGCCGCAGGTGCCGCTGCGGCCGAAACAGCGGCTTGCCGATCTGGAGCACGCACGCATGCAGGATTGCATGCTGCCGCAAGCCGAGGGAGCCCCGGCATCGCCCCAAAGGGCTGCCCCCCGAAGGGGACTGAATGCCGCTAGTGCCTGGCAATTCCCGCAGGCCGCACTCACCGGCATGCTGCCGCAGCAGCAGCCCTTCCGTGACGACCCACATCCCTCGGTGCAACTGGCCTTTCTGCCGGATGAAGACGAGGAGCGGCTGGTATTGCACCGAGTAGACGACAGGCCCGGACGGCACGGCGGGAAGCTCTATGTCGAAGTCGACCGCAGCCAGCGACACGATGTCGAACTGCAGATCGGCCCGCGAATCTCGCCCTGGGGCCAGCACGACCTGATGACCCTGCTGATCGAACAGGCCGAAGACCTCGATCTTTCGCTACGACGCTGCGCCGAAAAGATGGCGACGGCGGAAGTGCTCAAAAGTGACCAGGGGTGGCGATTCCACCCCTGGCTAGGCCTTACGACATGAAACTGCCGTGCGTTGCACCTATGAGCTGCCTGTGCGGCAGTGAGTAACAACCGATCACGCAATTTCCTGAGCTGCTTATCCAGCAGTCACGACGAATCATGCAATGGTACAACTAATCATGCAATGGATTGCAATTTAAAGGTGGTTATGGCAGCGTGTAAATGCCCCAGCTCCGTTGGCGCGGAACTGGGGCAAACAACCTGCCGTTTGAGACCGGCCACCTAAGCCCGAGGATGTCGCGCTAAGGAGGATAGAGATGTGATTGACCATCGCATGATCGTCATATCAGGCTGAGGGCTTCGGCCCTCTTCCTTTCAATCTCTATGGCAGCAAGCTGCTGTAGGGATTCTACTTGAGCGGCCCATATGGGTCGAATCAAAGGGAGGGTTCCTAATGATCAGTGAAGTCCAATCAGAGACTCGTTCTAAGAGCTTTCGAACGGCTATTGCCACCTTCATTGAGGCACGCCGCGACGCCAAGCTCAAAGGCAAGGACGATCCAGACACCACCGCAAAGTACGCGTATGACACCTGGCTCGCTGACGCGGCACGCCGTGTCAGCCAGATTCAGGCGGTGACGCATGTCCTGAAGGCTACGCATCCCGATGCACGCGGCACCAGCCTCCACGTCAACCCGGCAACGCTGCCCCAGCATCAAGAGATCGGCACCCATACGCTGGGCACCGACTATGCCGAAGACGTGGTGGGCAATGCCGCGGCGCTGGACGTCTTCAAGTTCCTGAAAGTGGAGGTCGACGGCCGACGCCTGTTCGACTGGATGCAGGCGAACGATCCCGATCTGCGCCGGGCGCTGCATGCCGATGCCGAAACGGCGGACGCATGGATGGGCGCCTTCAGCGCCCTCGTCCGCGCGGAAGGCCAGCCGGCCTCGCACGAAACCGCCAAGCAGCTTTACTGGTGTGTCGCCGAAGCGCCCGCCGAGAACGCCAGTTACCACCTGCTGCAGCCGATGTTCTCCAGCAGCCTCGCCCATGCGGTGCACGCGGACATCAACGACGCGCGCTTCGGCGACGACAACAAAGCGGCACGGCAGGCGTTCCGGGACAAGAAAGCAGCGGACACGCCCTACCGCGAATACCGGGGTCTGGTGGCACGCAAGCTCGGCGGCACCAAGCCCCAGAACATCTCCCAGCTCAACAGCGAGCGCGGCGGCGTCAATTATCTGCTGGCCTCGCTGCCGCCAATCTGGGAGCGTGAACGCCCCAGGGCCCTACTGAAGACAGATTCCGCATTCGAACGCTTCACGCACTTTAAAGGTGTGCGCGGTCGGCTCAGGGCACTGGCAGAATTCCTGCGGCCCGATCCGCCCCCCAACGTCGAGACGCGGCATCGGCGCGGAGAGCTTGAGAAGGATTTAGGACTGCAGTTGCTGGCTTTTGCGGATTCCATCCGAGCTGAATTTGAGCCCGGCTGGACACGCGACGAAGACTGCCAGCTTCCGCTCTGCGAACAGCTCTGGCTGGACCCGGAACGCATTGATCTACCGCTGCGTGAAGGCCACGAAGACACCGACCAGGCGTTCATCGACGCTTATCACTTTGCCGACTGGGCGGACGAAGTGGCCGGCCGCTTCGCCAACTGGCTCAACGGTCGGCTCCGCGATGCCGGCCTGGTGGCGGTGGGAGATGCCGAGTTCAAACACTGGGGCAAGCAGGCCATCGTCGACGCACAGTGGCCTGTGCCGATGCAGCGGCGCGCCGGAGTCCGGACATGAGTACCTGCCCCGGATTCGACCATCTGCTGATCCTCCCGCACCTGCGGGTCCAGAACGCCAACGCGGCGTCCAGTCCACTGACGCACGGCTTTCCCTCGATCACGGCATTTCTCGGCTTGATGTGGGCGCTGGAGCGCAAAACCCGAGCCGCCGGGCTCGACCTCGCCTTCAATGCCGTCGGCGTGGTGTGTCACGACCACCAGGAACAGATCACGGACGACGGTTATGTCAAAGCCTTCCGACTGACGCGCAATCCCATCGACAAGGACGGCAGCACCGCCGCGATCGTCGAAGAGGGCCGCATTCATCTGGAGCTGAGCCTGATCTTCGCGGTACACAGCGAGCAATGGACGCGCGACCCGGAGGCCCAGGCGCGTGACCTCGCCAGCGTGGCCAGTCTGCTCGGCGGCATGCGCGTGGCCGGCGGCACGCTGGTGCCACCGGCGCAGCCCGGACGACATCGCTATCGACCCTACGTGCTGGCCTTGACCGGCACCGAAGAAGATCAACGGCTGGAGTTCCGCAAGGCGCGCATGCGCCTGCTGCCCGGATTCACGCTGGTGGCGCGCGACGATCTTCTGGAGGCACGTCTGGCCGAACTGCAGGCGGACACACCGGAAACCTCGCGCCTGGACGCGTGGCTGTCGCTGGCGCGCATCAACTGGCGCTACGAAACACCCGAAGCGGATACCGAGAAAGCGCGAAAAGAAGCCTGGAAGCATGACCGTGCCGGGCTTGGCTGGATCGTGCCGATCCCGGTCGGCTACGGCGCACTCGGTGACGTCCATCCACCAGGCACGGTGGCCAACGCCCGCGATCCGGACATTCCGTTTCGCTTCGTCGAAAGCGTTTATTCGGTCGGCGAATGGATCAGCCCGCATCGCCTGCACGCCCCGGAACAGATGCTCTGGTACGCCGACAGCCGCCCCGACGACGGGCTCTACCGCTGCCGCAACGACTACACATCCGCAACCGAGGCCGCCGCGCCGGCCTACGACTTCGATTGATCTCTGACATCGACAAGGAATTCCATCATGACAAACGAAACCCTCAAGACCGCTTCCGTCCTCGCCTTCGAACGCAAGCTCGACCCTTCCGATGCGCTGTTCTACTCAGGAGACTGGGCTGCGCGCAACGACTCCCCGACGTGGCAGCCGGTCCCCGTACGCGAAAAATCCGTGCGCGGCACCATCTCCAATCGCCTCAAGACCAAGGATCAGGACCCCGCCAAACTCGACGCCGCCATCGAGAACCCCAACCTGCAGACGGTGGACGTCGCCGCCCTGCCCGCCAGTGCCGACACGCTGAAGGTGCAGTTCACGCTGCGGGTGCTCGGCGGCACTGGCGAGCCGTCCGCCTGCAACGATGCCGGCTATCGCAAGAAGCTCATCACCACGGTGACGGGCTACGTGCAGGAACAAGGCTTCGGCGAACTGGCCCGGCGTTACGCCGCCAACCTCGCCAACGGCCGCTTTCTGTGGCGTAACCGCGTCGGCGCAGAGCAGGTCGAAGTGCGGGTGGCACACCTGCACGACGGCAAGCCCGCCACACAGTGGACCTTCCAGGCGCTTGAGCATCAACTGCGCACGCTGCAGGCGCCGGATGCCGAGACCCAGGATCTCACCGCCCTTGCGGCATTGATCGAATCCGGTCTGGCCGGTACGGCGCATGTGTTGCTGCAGATCACCGCGTTCGCGCGCGTCGGTGCCGGCCAGGAAGTCTTCCCCTCGCAGGAACTGATTCTGGACCGTGGCCGCGGCGACAAGAGCAAGACGCTCTATCACGTCGGCGACATCGCCGGCATCCACTCCCAGAAGATCGGCAACGCCATCCGTACCATCGACACCTGGTACCCGGATGCGGATCAGCTCGGCCCCATCGCCGTCGAGCCCTACGGCTCCGTCACCACGCAGGGAAAGGCCTACCGTCAGCCCAAGGCCAAGCAGGATTTCTACTCGCTGCTGGATCGCTGGCTGCTCAAGGATGAAGCGCCTGATGTCCCCAATCAGCATTTCGTCATGGCCGTGCTCGTACGCGGCGGCGTGTTCGGCGACGCGGGGTGATCGCCATGGACCACTACCTGGATCTCAGGCTGCTGCCCGATCCGGAGTTTCCGCCCCACCAGTTGATGGATGCACTGTTCGCCAAGTTGCACCGCGGCTTGTCGCAACTCGGCAGCAACGACATCGGCATCAGCTTCCCCGGGGCCGGATCGCAAACCAAGGGACTGGGTGACTGCCTGCGTCTGCACGGCACGGACATGGCCCTGCAAAACCTGATGGCACAGCCATGGCTCAAGGGCATGCGGGACCACGTCGGAGGACTGGAAATTCTTCCCGTACCGGATACTGCGGGAGCGCAGACGGTCCGGCGCGTGCAAGCCAAAGGCGCCAGCGACCTGCGCCGTCTGCGCCGAAGGCGGATGGCACGGACCGGGTGCACCGAGGCCGAAGCCTTGCAAGCGATCCCGGATACCGCAGCCGAACAACTGAAACTTCCGTTCCTGACCGTCCGCAGCAGCAGTTCCGGACAAACCTTTCACATCTTCGTCCGGCAACAAACCGCAGCGGAACCCGTGGACGGCGGCTTCAACGCCTACGGATTCAGCCAGACAGCCACCCTGCCCCGTTTCTGACCCTTTTTCGGCCGTAGAAATCCGGCCTTTTGAAATCAGCGGCTTGCGTATCGCCCAATATTTTTGGGCAACTGCGCGAGTCGCTGTCTTTTTCTTGCGCCCCCAATGGGTTGCTATGCTCCACGCGTAGTTCACTGCCGCACAGGCAGCTCAGAAAATCAGGCCGACGACGAAAAAGTCGCGAACGTTGTTCACTGCCGCACAGGCAGCTCAGAAACGCGACTGTCACTGTTGCCGACGCGACATCGGGTTCACTGCCGCACAGGCAGCTCAGAAAAAATGGACGATTCAATGCCGAGTCCTGAATTTGTTCACTGCCGCACAGGCAGCTCAGAAATCGCCGCGCAGGGCTTCGCACTGCGCCTCACCGTTCACTGCCGCACAGGCAGCTCAGAAATCACTTCGATCCTGCCGGGGCTGGGTATGGCGGTTCACTGCCGCACAGGCAGCTCAGAAATTGGAGCCGCTGACCTGATAAACTGACAGCGAGTTCACTGCCGCACAGGCAGCTCAGAAAGAACCGTGGACCGTGATCGACGGTATGATGAAGTTCACTGCCGCACAGGCAGCTCAGAAAGTCCAGCGGGCTGGCGACGCCGCCGGCACCGCGTTCACTGCCGCACAGGCAGCTCAGAAAATGAGCAAGAACAATCCCAACGGACTGAGCAAGTTCACTGCCGCACAGGCAGCTCAGAAACAGCCGCGCGGGGCAAAACCTGGTGCATGACGGTTCACTGCCGCACAGGCAGCTCAGAAATGCCGGGCATCAAGTCCGCCGTCGCCGCCACCGTTCACTGCCGCACAGGCAGCTCAGAAATGCAGGCGCTGCTCAACATCATGCGGGTCAAGGTTCACTGCCGCACAGGCAGCTCAGAAATGCCGTCGTGTCCCACGTCGATGATGTAGTCCGTTCACTGCCGCACAGGCAGCTCAGAAAACGAGTGACCCGGCGGCATACGTCGGCGATGAAGTTCACTGCCGCACAGGCAGCTCAGAAAAACGTTGCGGCGCGGTGAACAGCCAGATCTCAGTTCACTGCCGCACAGGCAGCTCAGAAATCGAAGATCATCGCGCACGGCGGGGTGCTCTGGTTCACTGCCGCACAGGCAGCTCAGAAAGTGTGCAGAAGGCCTACGACGACGCGATCGCGGTTCACTGCCGCACAGGCAGCTCAGAAATACCGCTTGGGCTGGTCCGAGCAGTGCAAAGAGTTCACTGCCGCACAGGCAGCTCAGAAATTCGGGCAGGAGCAAGCAGCATGAGCACCACGGTTCACTGCCGCACAGGCAGCTCAGAAATGAACGGCGGTGAGCACGAGGGGCGGCCTTTCGTTCACTGCCGCACAGGCAGCTCAGAAAGCGCCGCCGCGCGGCACAAACCGCAGCACCGGGTTCACTGCCGCACAGGCAGCTCAGAAAAGATCGTGCCCGCTTGACCTGTCGCAGCAGCAGTTCACTGCCGCACAGGCAGCTCAGAAAACCCACAGCGCCGAGGCGTGGACCTCTGACGCGTTCACTGCCGCACAGGCAGCTCAGAAAATCTCAAGGCGGCGCGCGTCGTTGCGCTGCTGGTTCACTGCCGCACAGGCAGCTCAGAAATCGCGCACTACGAGGGCCGCAAGGTCGTCGTCGTTCACTGCCGCACAGGCAGCTCAGAAATCGTCGAATTCGATGACGACGACCGGCCTACAGTTCACTGCCGCACAGGCAGCTCAGAAACAGCGCCGCAGCGTCTGCCAGCTCTCATCGGAGTTCACTGCCGCACAGGCAGCTCAGAAATGCTCATCACTCGGATACAGCTGCAGGCGCAGGTTCACTGCCGCACAGGCAGCTCAGAAATGAGCAGCTGTCGCACTGCGGCAGCATCGAGCGTTCACTGCCGCACAGGCAGCTCAGAAAACGACGACGGCGCCGGATACACCGAGGATGAAGTTCACTGCCGCACAGGCAGCTCAGAAATGTACCGCCGCGGCTGATTTGAACCGCGCCACGTTCACTGCCGCACAGGCAGCTCAGAAAAAGCCCTTGGCGCGATAGGCGTCCACCCAGCGGTTCACTGCCGCACAGGCAG